>Ga0160496_1000010_pt1 | contig 486691 bp, 447 predicted proteins | sample DIDPMG_2_FD_108231 | JGI IMG/M metagenome (GOLD analysis project Ga0160496, IMG submission 108231) | Enriched soil microbial communities from UW Madison campus, WI, USA - DID2937_E24_FP MG | ecosystem: Environmental > Terrestrial > Soil > Grasslands | place: USA: Madison, Wisconsin | collected...
GATGCCAATTGGGTCAATCTTGCCGCTCCAGACGCCGATACCGCCATCCGCTCGAGTGAGTTAGCTCGGGAGAATTCTGGCGCGCTGCGGCTCCATATCGGCACCAGCCTGCGCCCCGGAAACTGGCTGGAATTGAGCGGATCCGGTGCCTTCAGCCTCGTCCTCACACTTTACGACACCATGGCGCTGACCGGTTTCGGTTCAAGCGACGCCATCCTGCCCTCCATCGCCAGAGAGGATTGCCGATGATCCGCACCCTGCTCTGGCTTGTCGGCGGGCTCCTGCTCGGCGGCGTCATTCATATCATCGTCATTCTCGCCCTGCCCCAGCTTGCCGAAGACACGGCATGGACGCGCATCGCCGCACTCGAGGCAAAAAACGACATCGTCATTCTCCCGCCGGTGCGCGCCGGTGAACCCAACCCGCTGCATCTCGACCCGGAACTGGCTTATGGCGTCTGCCAGATCGACCTCAATGAAGGCCCGGCCTATCTCAGCGGCGTACTACCCGACGCTTTCTGGTCCGTTGCCGTTTATGATCGCGCCGGCACGGTGACCTATTCCACCACCAACCGCGATGGCATCGGCCAGAATGTCGAACTCGGCATTTTCAACGCCGACCAGACCCGGCTGCTCGCCCAGCAACAGATCGATATCGCTGAGGGGCTACTGGTGGTCGAGGCGCAGAGCAACGACCTGTTCATCGTCATCCGCCTCGCCCCCCCGCACGAAATCATGCGCCCTCGCTTCGAGGCTGCTCTGTCCAAGCTCACCTGCGGGACGAGGTAACGGCGCATGAGTTATAAAATTCGGTTCTATAACTCATAAATCGATGTTATTTGAGCTATAGAGAGGAAATCTATAGCTCATGGCGTGGAACTGGACTCATTCGGACTGGCCGCTCTTTACCTACGACGCGAATGCGATTGCGCCGTTGGAGCAGCGGTTCATGCTGGCTAGCGGAGAGCTTCTTGGAGCCGTCCGCCACTTCAGTGCCGAAGACCAAACCATGCTGCGCATCGAATTGCTCAGCGAAGAATCCATCAAGACATCGCAGATCGAAGGCGAAATTCTGGATCGCGCCAGCGTTCAGTCATCCATTCGGCGCCAGCTTGGTCTCGTTGCCGAAACACCTGATGCCAGACCGCAGGAACGTGGCATCGCCGAAATGATGCTCGATCTCTACCACTCCTATGCGGAGCCGCTGGAGCACCAGACCCTGTTCCGCTGGCACAGCATGCTGATGGCGGGCAATACGCAGCTCGGCACTATTGGCGCTTATCGCACGCATGAAGACGCCATGCAGATCGTGTCAGGCCGCGTCGACCGTCCAAAAGTCTATTTTGAAGCGCCGCCTTCTGCTCGGATAGAAGCCGAAATGATGGCCTTTTCTAAATGGTTCAACGATACAGCCCCTACCGGCCACACGCCCCTGCCGGCGCTCACACGCGCCGCTATTGGCCATCTCTATTTCGAGAGCATCCATCCGTTCGAGGACGGAAATGGGCGGCTGGGGCGCGCATTGGCCGAAAAGTCGCTGGCTCAAAACATCGGTCAGCCGACCCTGATCCTGCTTGCCCATATGATCGAACGGAACCGCAAAGCCTATTACGATCATCTGCAAGCCAATCAATCCACTCTCGAAGTCACCGATTGGCTCGTCTATTTTGCAAACACGATCCTTCAAGCACAGCAGGCAACGCTGCAGCGGATCGCCTTTCAGATCGACAAGACGCGCTTCTACGACCGCTTCCGGGGCCGTTTCAATCAAAGGCAATCCAAGGTCCTGGAACGCCTGTTCCGGGCTGGACCAGAAGGTTTCGAGGGCGGTCTTAGCGCCGAAAACTATCTCTCGATCTGCAAGACTTCTCGGGCCACGGTGACGCGGGATCTGCAGGAACTTGTCCAGATGGGCGCCCTCGTCAGGTCGGGCAAGCTGCGCCACACGCGCTATGCCTTGAACATCGGAAAAAACGCAACGAATGATAGCGCGCCATGACGCCTGAAACTTTCCAAGCAACTCTCGCCGCCTTGGTCGCCCGCTACCTTTCCGAGGTCGCCATGTCGGGCGAGCATCTGTCGCTGCTGCGCTGGCAGATGGAACAAGATCATGCGCTTGACCAACGCACGACATTGCCAGGTCACGTGACCACCAGCGCCATCGTGCTGTCATCCGACCACCGGCAAATCCTGCTAATCGATCACGTCACCATTGGCCGCTGGTTGCAGCCGGGCGGACATTACGAATCTGCGGCTCATTTCTATGTATCCGCCCAGCGCGAGGCGGTGGAGGAAACCGGCGTGCAAAACCTGCGCCTGCACCCCTGGCATCAAAATGGCGACCTGCCCTTCGTCATCGACAGCCATGATGTGCCCGGCAAGCCCTCGCGTAACGAGCCGCCCCACATCCACCACGACCTGCAATATCTCTTTATCGCCGACCCTGCCCTGCCGCTCGTCGCCCAGCTTGAGGAAGTGCACGCCGCCGAATGGCGTGATGTCGCCACGTTGGCCGAATTTGCTCCCAAAGCCGCCGCTCGACTCAGCGGCGTTCCGCCTTTGGCTTAATGCTAGAGAAGGGCCAGCGCGCTTCCCGCCAGAGCCAGTGCCAATACCACCGCCCAGCTCGGCAGCTTCCAGGCCACCAGTGCCACAAATCCTGCCAGCGCCAGCCCGAAATCAAGCGGGGTGAGCACGGCGCTGGTGAAGACCGGGTTATATAGGGCCGCGCCAAGCAGACCCACGACGGCAGCATTTGCACCACGCATTGCCGCCTGCGCGCCTGGCGAGCGCCGGAACTGGTTCCAGAAGGGCAGCACGCCGACAACCAAAAGCAGGCCGGGCAGAAAAATAGCGAACAAGGCAATGCCCGCCCCCCAAGCCCCATTTGGCGGAACGGCACTCACCGCACCGAGATAGGCCGCAAAGGTAAAGAGCGGCCCCGGCACGGCCTGCGCTGCGCCATAGCCAGCCAGAAACCCATCAGGACTTACCAGCCCTCGCCCGATGGTTTCCGCTTCGAGCAATGGCAAAACCACATGTCCGCCACCAAAGACCAGCGCGCCGGCACGATAGAAGCCATCGAACAAGGCAAGTCCCTGCCCCAGACCTGCAAGGAATGGGAGGCCGATCAACAGCAGAACAAAGATCGTCAGGGCCGCAATGCCGGTATTGCGCGATACCGGGAACTCTGCGGTATCGGCGGGACGGCCACCGTCACCACGACACAGCACAAGTCCAAGCAAGCCGCCCAGCAGAATTGCGCTCACCTGCCCAAGCGCTCCACTGACCAGCACGACGAGAAACACAGCAGCGACCGCAATCAGCGCTCGTTCTCTATCCGGCGTCAGGCTTCTCGCCATTCCGAAAACCGCCTGCGCCACAATGGCCACGGCGACCAGCTTGAGGCCATGCAAGGCACCTTGCGCCAGCGGCCCCTCCAATGAGGCGGCGGCATAGGCAAACAGCAGCAGAAGAATAGAAGAAGGCAGGGTAAAGCCGATCCAGGCCGCCAAGGCACCGATGGGCCCGGCACGCATCAGGCCAAGCGCAAAGCCGACCTGACTGGATGCGGGGCCTGGCAGAAACTGGCAGAGTGCGACCAGTTCGGCATAGCGCGCTTCGCTGATCCAGCCCCGGCGCTTGACGAACTCGTCGTGAAAATAGCCCAGATGCGCAATAGGCCCGCCAAAGCTGGTGAGGCCGAGCTTGGTGAAAGCCAGAAGAACCTCGGTCCATCGGCCCGCAAAGGGCTCCTGCTCTTTGCTCACCAATGCCTCGTAATCTATTTTTGCGGGATAATCTCTCGATCCGGCACCATGGTCTGGAAGCGTGACGGTATGGTGACACCGCTATTGCCGCCATTCCCCCCGGCGCCCGAGCAGAAATCGCCACGATTGGCCCGATCCACAAACGGCTTCATCCGCCGCAGGTTTTCGTCCACGCCGCGCGACTGCTCATGGGGCGTTTCCACCAGCAGATGGTCGAGCGCATAGACGTAGCTGTCATAGCGATAGTTCAGCGCCCGCACGAACCAGTCGATATGCCATTGGTTCTCGATTCGGCGCGCTTGCACATTCGCGGCGACGGATTGCTCAATCCCCGGCAATTCCGCCAGCGCCACACGCCTTTGCCGGTCGACTTCCTGCACAGCGCAGATCGACAGAAAGGTCGATGGAATAGTGTCGATATCGGCCAGAACATGCCGTCCCAATGTCGCATAGCGGACCGGGGAGGACTGATATTGCGTAGCTCGCAGCCAATCGTAATAGCGCTCGTTGGTAAACTTGTGGTCGCCCGCCTTGCCGATCCGCGTGCGCTGCAATTCGACCGAGGTATCAAACATCCAGTCCCGGCTATGCGCCGCCACCAGAAAGCGCCAGGTGCGGTCGTGCATTTCCCGTTCCTGATCGGTCTGGTTCAGGCTGGAAACCGGTTCGCCGCGATTGGCCGCAAGATGGTCGCCGACAAAGGGCATGACCTGATCATGCATGACGCTGGGTTGCGCCCGGCCGAAATCGCCAACAGGCCGCGCGACGCAGCCAGCAGCAAGGCTCGCCAGAAGCGCCAGCCCTGCAAAGCGAAAGACAAGCCAGCCGCGCTCAGACAAGCTTGCGTTTGCGCCGCTTGCTTTCAACGGCAGATTTTGGCGGCGGCGTACCGCGTTCATAACGCACTCCGGTAAATATCAGAATCTGAGCGTCGCCGCTGGCTGTGGTTCCGTCATTTGCGGATTTCTTCCGCCCGGCAAATCTTAGCAGCTTTCCCAAGCTGGCCTCCATTTGATGCGCCGCTCCCCCGTCCCTAATGGGGGCCGCGAATATCACTGGCAGTCCGGCGCGTCGCCCCACGCGCTTCATCCCTATTAAGAGATCGTCAAGGTTAACAGTCTGCTAACGAATTGGCGGCAAGAGTGCTTAGGCATCGCTTGGGATGCAAAAGCGAGTCGACGGTTCCTGCAAAAATGCTTGGTTTTCAGCCTTACGAGACCTTCCAGCTTCTGATCGAAACGGGTGGTGTGGATCGCACAAACACCCTTCTCATCGCGGCATGCGACGCCTATGCGCGTCGTGGAAAGCCTACTGTTCCCGAAATGGAACAGTTTGAGTCACTTGCGACCCGGCTCTTTCCCACCGCAGGCCCGCAGGCCCGCGCGAAGGGCGCGGCAATTCTAGGCCGCGCCGAACTGCTTTCGCCCAAGCTTGAGCAATTGGTGGTTGAGAACATAGGGGAAGACCTTATCCCCTTCCTCGAAGGCGCTGCCGAACTGTCCGACCAGACCATGCTCGATATTATCGGGCGCTATGATGTTCTGGCCTGCGCCAGCCTCGCCGGACGCAGTAACCTCTCCAATGTGGTTCTTGCCAAGCTGTTCCAGATGAATTCGCGCAAGGTCTATCGCGCCCTTGCTGCCAATAATCATATCGCGCCGCGTGGTGCCTATCTGAGTGCACTCGCCCGTTCGGCACAGATGGATCATCTGGTGGCCGAATCTCTGGGCAAGCGTAGCGATTTCGACGCGGCGCTGCTCGCGCCCGCCTTTTTCGATCTATCCGACGAGCACCGCGTCAAGGTTATCCATGCCTTCGCTAATCGCTCCACTCCGGTCGCGCCCATTGCCCGCACCATCGAGCAGATTTCCGTTGCGAGCGCTGAATTGACCCGCGCCCTGATGAAGCTCTTTTCTGAAAACCGTCGCCCCGAGGTAACGCGTCTGCTCGCTCAGATCACCGGGCTTGATGAAGTGCGTTGCGGGCAGATCGCCCATGACGTTACCGGCGCATCGCTGTTCGTCATCCTGCGTGCTTTTGGCGCCACCGCCTATGATGGGCTGAAGGTGCTGATCCACGCCACGAGCCATGACAGTGAGCGTTCCAAGGCGCTTGCCGATTTTGCGACGCTGTTCAGCAGTGTCTCGGCCGAGTCCATGGCCTATCTGATGAGTGCCTGGCGCGGTGAAGTGAACCTGCTCGAACTCAGCAAGCCGCAATATCAGCCCTTTACAGAGCCCAGCCGCCGCACGCCGGGCCTTGCACCCGCGCATAATCCAGTGGTGGAACAGGCCATCGAGGCCCTCGCGCGTATCGGCGTGCGCCGCGCAAGCTGATCAAGCAAAAGGCCCCTTCCGGGGCCTTTTTCATATCTGGCGTATAAGGTCGATGCCGAGATCGTCGCCCCGCATATCGAGGCTCAACACCCAAAGGTCGGGATCAAAATCCACTTCTCTTTGAATACGCTCGATAATCTTTGCTGGTTCCTCGCGCCCAAAGCGGCGCTGGAACATCAGACCTGCCCCATCGCCACGGCTCACAACCGGCGCGGGCGTATAGAGAGACCGGGTACCATCGAGATGATCCACTTCAATAAAAACCTGCCCTGCGATAGGATCGCCACGCCGCGCCACGACGCACATATGCCCCAGATCATTGTGACGCCGCACAAAGGCCATGCACCACAAATCGCTGCGTAGACTGGACACCTAGATTGTCGCACCCGCTTTGATGAGCAGATCAACCAGATCTGGCTGCACCTGGCCGGTCATCCGATAGCGATAGAAACTCTCAAACTCGCGGATAGCCCGCGCAGTTTCCGGTCCCGGCTTACCGTCCACCTGCGTCTGGAAAAACCCCAGACTGGCAAGGCCGGTCTGTATCTGGCGAACCAGTTCAGTATCATTGGCCGGCGGGGTACGCGGAACTGTATTAACGGTCGCGGGAGCGGTCACTGATACAGCAGCCGCCATGACGGGCTGTGGCATGGCCTGAGCCAGCTGTGTCGGAAGGCTGGCACTAGGCGTCGGAGGGTTCGCCGCAGCAGGTGCCGAACCGCGCGAAGTATCTACGGTCGAAAGGATCGAATCGATCGTATTGGCCGCGGTTTGAGCGACATTGTCGAATGCCTGCTCGGCTGGCGACAGTTCCGGCAGGCGTCGCACAAGCTGATCCTGCTGCTGCGCGACTGGAACAACCGGGGAGATCACCGCCTGCGGCTGAACCACTGGTTGCGGCGCAACTGGCTGTGCCGTGCGGCCCGCCGAGTCAGCGCCCATAATCGCGTCTATTACGGCCTGGTTCATGGCACCAGTCGGCGTCAGACCATTGCGGGTCTCAAACGCCCGGATCGCCTCTGCTGTCTTCGGGCCGTAATAGCCGTCAATCGTGCCGGAAAACAGGTTCAGCTCGAAGAGGCGCTTCTGCACCGCAAACATCTGCGCGTTGCCTACGGGAGTATCAGGCACCACCGCATTGACGGCAACACTGCCGGTCGTCTCATTGGCGACGGCAGGTGTGATTTGCGGCGCAGCGATGGGGGGCAAGACTGGGCGCGCATCGGACGGCGTCGGCAAGGCCGCAACCTCATCCCGCGCGGTAGCAAAGAATGGCGATGGATGATCCGCCGTCTGGAAGTAGAGCGCGTTGCTGCCCGCTAGCGCCGTCATTGTCACCATGGCCAGAATGCCGGTGGAGGCCAATGGTGCCCGCATATAACGCGCGATGGCCCACTGCCCTGCCTTGACGGCAGAGCCAAGCAGGGCCGTTCCGGCCGTCAGGAGCGGCTGTGAAAGGGTGGCTGTGCTCATTGCGCTTTTCTTGTTTCGTTTTGCCATGAATAGGGAGTGGCGCTCGCCAATGTCTCTCGATGCAGATGAACGATGTCGGCAGTTTCACCGGCTTTGGTTGCTGGACCGTTTATGGGCAGCAGAACTGTGATGGTTGTCCCCGCCCCAATTTCCGACATGGCCCGCAAAGTACCACCGTGCAACTCCACCAGCCCCTTCACAATGGAAAGACCCAGGCCCGTGCCTTCATATTTGCGGCTGAGCCCATCCTGCACCTGGAAGAAGGGTTCACCGATTCGAGCCAAAGCCGCCGGGGCCATGCCGATGCCACGATCCCGAACCGAGAAATTAATCGATTGCCCCTGCCGTTTCACGGCCACGGTCACCATGCCGCCGTCGTGGCTGAACTTGATGGCGTTGGACAAAAGATTGATCAGAATCTGACGGCAAAGCCGTTCATCAGCGGTCAGGACAGGCAGATCAGCTTCAATCTCAGAGACCAATTGCACCTTGTGCTCGGCGGCCATCGTCTCGACCATTGCAAGGCAGGAGGGCATGATCTCGCCCGGCGCCATGGGCGCGGCGTTGATCTCTAACTTGCCTGCCTCAATGCGCGACATATCGAGGAGCATGCTGACCACTTCAAGCAGGTGCTTGCCGCTTTGGTGGATCAAGCCAGCATATTCCTTGTGCGTCGGTGACAACTCGCCGCCGATACCGCCAGACATCATCTCCGAGAAGCCAACCACGGCATTGAGCGGCGTGCGCAGCTCATGGCCGATAGTGGCAAGGAAGCGAGACTTGGCTTGCGAAGCGTCTTCGGCGGCGCGATGAGCCTCGGCCATGGCCGCTTCCGTGTCCTTACGCCCACTGATATCGCGCAGCAGGGCAATCACTTCGTGACGATTGTCGGCCCCCGTCTCGTCCAGAACCGGGGAAAGCTGCATTTCAACCCAGACAAAGCGAGGCACGCTGGTCGCTGCGCGCGGATCATCCTGACGCAACCGCAACTCAATCGTACGGCTACGCCCACCCTGACTGGCATCTGCAAAGGCGGTCATGAATGCAGGCCGATCAAGCACGTGCAGACGACCAGTCAAACTATCGCCGGACAGCTGATAGCGCGGGCAACCAAACAGGGTTTCAGAAGAGCGCGAGGCAAGGATGATCGCGCCATCGGCACTAAAGCGCAGAACGGCGTCCTGCACATGTTCAATCAGGTGGCGATAGGCGCTGAGCTGCGCCTTGTCCTGCACTTCATAGGCTGCGCTGATGCGGTGAGCGCTGTGCACGACAATGGCGAAGCTGGCCAGAAAACCGAGAATGGATGCCACAATGATCTGGCTATCGCCAGGGCGGATGGCGCTGATATCGACAATGCTGGCTACGCCACCGGCAACAAGAACGAACACGAGCGCAAGCCAGCTCATCCGCTGGTGGCTGGGGCGCGCAGTCAAGGCGGCAAGAACCACACCCATCAGCGCCGTGGCCATCCCGGCGTCGGCCAGTCGCACATCGGCAATGGTCAGAATCAATCCTGCCGCCATCAAGGTTGCGACTTGCCCAGCCGCAGCAGCGTCGGAAAACCCGCAATGGTGCATGGACAGGCTGATCATGCCGCCGGCCAGCAACAGGCAGGCGACGAGAAAGGGGACGGTGCCGCCGCTCATCAGCAGATACATAGCAGGGACGAGCGCGAGGGCAGCCAGAATTGTGAGCAGGCGGGCATTATTGGCGATTGTTTTGCGGCGCAGCATTTCAGGGCGATTTCCGGCCGCAAACGAAGCCGGTTCATTCCCCTTGCTGGCTGCAAAAACCCTGAGGCTACCCATCAACTTAACTCACTACACAGACGCCAAATTCGGAGCTGTTGCTCCTGACACGACCCGCTCACGAGCCGCCTGCCCGGATGGATCCGGGTCGTGTGCGCAGCCTCGCGCCTCAACATCTAAGACGGGATTAAGCGGGTGCCGGTGAGAGCCGTTGCAGTCCCGCTTTCGAGATTTAGCGTAAACAAGGTGTTGCACTTGCAAACGAGCCGCGGAGCATTTGTTTCAAATTTTATCGACTTCTCGCAGCAGCGTTTAATTTGCGCCGCCTAACCTCTTATCCAACAGGCAGAAATGGCTCTGCTGCATTGGAAAAATGATGTTTCTGATTCGATCGGCATTCTGGCTTACCCTCGCCTTTCTGGTCATCCGGCCGGGCGTGGACGTGCGCGACACGGCAGCGACGCTTTCGTCGGAAGCCATGGCGCGCGGCAGCCATTTCATTGCCCAGCAGATCGAGACCATCGAATGCGACAACATCACCTGCATTGGCGGCAAGGCCATAGCCAGCGCCGCGCTCAAGACTAGCCCGTCAGCCGCCTATCCCATGCACCAGCCGGCGGCTCTCGGTTCGGTTCCTCTGCCAAGACCTCGACCAGACCGGATGGGCTAAGCATGGCGCCGTTCAGGACGCCGATTGAAATCCCCAGGGGTTAATCGCTTCCCCAAGCGAGCCTACTCCATAAACCCCTGGCTCCTGCCGCAGACACCGCCCCGTGTCTGCGGCTTTTCTTTTCGCCACGCTGGCAATGGTCGTTTTCATGGCCTAGATAGGCATCATGACCCAGCCGCAGCCTTTTCAAGACATTGCCGAAAACCTGACCTTCCTCGACGATTGGGAGGACCGCTATCGTTATCTCATCGAGCTTGGGCAGGGCCTGCCCAAACTGACCGAAGCCGAGCGCTCGCCAGACAACAAGGTTCATGGCTGCATGTCACAGGTCTGGCTCGTGGCAGAACGGTACGAGGTGAATGGTGCGCCGGGCTTAAAATTCCGGGGCGAGAGCGACGCCATGATCGTCCAGGGTCTCGTGGCCGTGTTGCTGGCACTCTATTCGGACCGTACCGCACAGGACATTGCCGATACCGATGCCATTGTCCTTTTCGACGAACTCGGGCTGCGCGAGCACCTCACGACGCAACGCTCCAATGGCCTGGTCGCCATGGTCAATCGCATCCGAAACGAGGCAAGGGCTGGTGTGGCACGCAGCGACTAAATGGCCTGTAGCGTGGCGTTTGTCGGGGCGGGCCTGCAAAATTAATCCAAATCCACAGCCCCATGCTCTGGAGCCGAATTTCACCAGCGGCTGCGTCGTTAACTTGCGGGGTCCGCGAACAATGGTGGTCGCTCCGGCAACCAGCCTTTGAGTTTCTGATCAGCCTTGCCGTGAGCAAATTCGGACAGCCCCATAATTGTTGCCAATTGGTCGAGCCCGATCCGCAAGACCAGTTTAGCGCTCCTGCGCGGCCAGCTCCGTTCTATTTCGATTTCCTGCAAGCCTTTATCGAAACCGCAGATATCGACCAGAATGCTCCAACAATCTCGCGGCATCTTTCCGGCCAGCCCGTCCAGCAGGCGTCTCGCATGCAAAGCACTGTCGGCCAGCTCACCCTGCCTGGAGCCATCCCGGCTGCCGCCGATTCTGGTGGGATCATAGGACATGGTCACCCGTTGCGTCAGCCGCGCGCGGACAAACAGCAAGGCAAGCCGCCGGGCGGCTTCAGCATGGTGTGCCGCAAGAAAAGCCTCACCTCGTCCCGACGATACGAGCCGCAGCACGGCATCGGGCGCCTCATCTCCGCGCTGCGTGACCGGCTCACTCACTGCCATCCCCTCCAGTATTTTCCAGCAGGCGCTCCAGCCGCGTGACTTCATCATCAAAGCCCGGATCGTCGCGCATATCCTCGATCAAAGCGCAGGCATAAGAGACCGTAGTCCTATCCCGACCAAAGGCCACCCCGACGGCAGTAAGGCTTTGCCCCAAGACGACATGAGACAGATACATCGCTAGTTGACGAGCGCGCGCCGTATCGGCTCGGCATCTTGAACGATTGAAAATCAACACTTTTGATACATGTTTCTCGCGGGCCACCAGCGCCGCTGCACGATCCGCTGCAGACGAGAGAGGGAAACGAGATCCTCCGCATCCACAGCCAGAGGCAAGATTGATATCCATGACAGCTCCAAGATTAATAGGACAATATTCCTATAACTTGGTCGAAAGCTAGCTACCGGGGATAAGTTCTTATTGCTTGCGATAGGTGCAAAAGCGAAGGCCGCCCCAATGGGGCGGCCAGCACAGGAAACCATGAGGTTTCAAACGTAAATCAGGCGACCTTGCGACCGAGGCCATTATCCTTGGCGAGCTTGGAGCGCGTGGCCGAATAGCTCGGCGCAACCATGGGATAGTCCGCCGGCAGACCCCACTTCTCGCGGTATTCTTCCGGCGAGAGATTGTAATGGGTGCGCAGGTGACGCTTCAGCGACTTGAATTTCTTGCCGTCTTCGAGACAGATGATGTAGTCGGGCGCAATGGACTTGCGGACAGGAACGGCCGGTTTCAGCTCTTCGGCAGGAGCTGGAACGTCGTTGCTCTTGAGTCCGCGCAATGCGCCGTGCACTTCAGCAATCAGTCGCGGCAAGTCACTCGGGCTGACAGCATTGTGGCTAACATAAGCTGAAACGATTTCGGTGCTGAGTTCGATCAAATCTGCATCAACATTTACGAACGCGCCGGTATCGTCGTTCATTTTTTCAACCTTCCAAATTTTTCTTATTGACAGAAGCAGGGAGAGCTATCTGCCTTGAAAGTTTACTATGGCGTTTTTAAGTCGCATGCAAGTCTACGGCCGATCACGAAAACAAACAGAACCGTTATTTACTGTCGAGATTTAGTTCGTCGTTTTTATGAATGTCATCGACAACACTTGCTGTAATAGGCGTATATCCAGCAATATACGTTGATCTGGCCAGAAGATGGGCAGCCAGTGGTGTTGTAAGCAATAAAAAAATTATGCCAATAATTGCTCTGGTTGCTACGGACACATCCTGCGAAAGCAATGCAATGGCCAGTAGAATCAATCCACCCCCTACTGCGCCAGCCTTGGACGCAGCATGCATTCGAGTGAGCAGGTCAGGTAGCCGGATAACACCGATCGCCGCAACGAGAGTAAATGCCGCACCGAGTAGCAGGACGATTCCGGCTGTGTAAGAGACAAGAGCGTTGACCATCAAACACGCCTTTCCTTGCCGGAGCGCAGCAAGATGTAGCGGGCCAATGCAATCGTGGCCAGAAAGCCCAGAAGCGCAATGGCAATTGCGATATCGAGATAAAGCATCAACCCGGTTCTTATGGCGATGGCGCCAATAAAGCCCATGACGACGACTGTCAGCAGGTCAAGGGCCAGAACGCGGTCGGCCAGGGTTGGACCGATGACAATTCGGGTAAGGGAAAGCAGCAATGCCAGCGTCAGCATAACGAGCGCGACAAGGCTGGCGCTGTCGATGAAAGAATCCGGGCTCACTGAAATACCTCCAGAACCTTTTTCTCGAAGCCATTCTTGATCTCGGCGATCAGCGCATCACGGTCGGTAAAAAGCAGGGTATGGACATAAAGCTCTGATCTGTCTGCGGATATATCCACGCTGAGCGTGCCCGGCGTCAGTGTGATGAGGTTAGCCAATAGCGTAATCTCGACATCGCTGCGGACGCTGAGCGGCACAGCAACAATGGCTGGGCGGATCACCTTTTGCATGTCGGGCCGCAGGACGATCAGCGCCACACGTATAGCGCTCGCCAGCAATTCATAGAAAAACAGCCCGAGCAGCGACAAGATACGTCCCGCGCGCCGTAGAGAACCCGAGCCGAACAGGGATTTGCGCAATAGCAGCACGATCACGCCGCCAACCACAGCGCCAAAGACAAGATTGACGCCCGAGAACGAGCCCGTCATTGCTGCCCAGAGCAACGCGAGAATGACGACAAGGAAAGCCGCGTTCATTGCCCATCCTCCGCCAGTCCGGTCGCGGCGACGTAACGTATTGGATTGGTTAGATCTTTTGCGCCTTGCTGCATTATGTCGATCATTGGGGCGGGCCAGAGGCCGGCCAGCAGAATCGCTGAAGTCAGCGCGGCGGTTACGGCCAAAGCGCGTCGGTTGAGGGGGCGTGGCGCCTGTTCTTCAGGCGCTGTCCGCCAGAAAACATGGGCCCAAAGCCTTGTTCCGGCTATCAAAATCAGCACGGCATTGATGAGCAAAGCCAGGACCAGACCTGTGCCGGCCCAGCCTGAAATACCGGTGAGGGCGTGGGTTGTTCCGGCTTCGAGCAGGAGCAGTTTGGGCCAGAAACCGAGGAACGGCGGCACGCCGGCAGAGGCCAGGACCAGTGTGATGAACAGAATTGAAAGCGGCGTGCTGGCGGCATAGAGCCCGCCCATCTGTCGCGTGTCGGTGGCGCCGGTCCGCTTCTCGATCAACCCGGCCACCATATAGAGCGCCGACATGGATAGCATGGCGTGAAGAATATAGAGGCCGGACCCGGCGATCCCCGTTTCGCTGGGTATGGCCAGACCGACAAATGTCGTGCCAATGCCGCTGATCACGATGAAGCCGATGGCGCGGCGCAAATTGGTTTCCGCGATCGCACCGAGTGGCGCAATCAAAAGCGTCGCCAGCGCCACGATAATCAGGACAGGCTCCAGCAGATCACGACTGCCCGGCAGTATAGCCACCAGCGACCGCAACAGCGCATAGACACCGACCTTGGTGAGTAGGCCAGCGAACACGGCGGAAATGGCAGCGGGCGGGGTATGATAGGACGCCGGAAGCCACGCATTGAGCGGAAAAGCCGCTGCCTTCATGCCAAAGGCCAGGAGCAGCAATGCGGCCACGCCTGCCATGGCCGCCGGGTTGGCCAGCGGCGCAACCCGCATGATGTCAGCCATATTCAGGGTACCGAGCAGGCCATAGAGCAGGCCCAGCGACAACAAGAAGAGCGTGGTGGCCAGGAAATTGAGGAAGCCATATTTCACCGCACCATCGAGCTGGGCAGGTCGCCCGCCCTGCACGATCAGGCCGAAGGAGGCGATGAGCGTCACTTCAAACCACACATAGAGGTTGAAGAGGTCGCCGGTGAGGAAGGTGCCGGTGACGCCAGCGAGCAGAAGCAGGACGATGGCGTGGAACATGTCGCCAGTATCGGCCTCTGTACGCTCGATTTCGGCGTAGAGCAGAATGAAAAAGGTCACGATCGACGCCGCCAGCGCGAAGCTGGCACCAAAAATGTCGGCGGTGAGACTGATGCCAAAGGGCGGGAGCCAATTGCCCATGGTCATGCTGACCGGGCCATTCTCGAGCACGGCGAGCAGCAGTGCGATTTCGCACGCAATGATGGCGGCGACCACAATCAGGGAAACGGCCAGCGATAGAATCGCGTTGCGGCGCAGGATGAGCAGCAAGGCCGCCCCCATGAGCCCCAGAACGATTGGCAGAACGATGACCCATGCGCCGATGGGTGTTGCCGTCTCGATCATGGCGTTTGGCAAAGCACTATCCATATCAATAGCTCAGCGGCGGCTGCGGAGCGCGTTCCGGCTCCGCCAGGCGCATATTGTCGGTATTGTCTGCATCAAGGCTCTGATAGGCGCGGAATGCCAGAACGAGCAGAAAGCTAAACATCGAAAAGCCGATGACGATAGCGGTGAGAATCAGCGCCTGCGGGAGCGGATTGGCAATAGGCCCATCCGGTGCATCGAGGCCGGGCGGAATGATTGGCGCCAATTCGCGGGTCACGCGACCGGCAGTGAAGATCAGCAAATTGACCCCATTGCCGAAAATGGTCATGCCGATCAGCATGCGGATAACCGAGCGCGACAGCAGCAGGTAGATGCCAAGCGCTATGAACAGCCCAACCAGAGCCGCGAGAATGTACTCCATCACATTTCTTCCTCGCGGTCGGCTTCCAGAGACAGGGCGATGGCTGACAACGTGCCGAACACCACGCAATAGACGCCCAGATCGAAAACCAAGGGTGTCGACAGGGGCACGATGGCTTCGCCCAGATCGAGATAGAGCCAGATGCTGGTCATGAATGGCGCATCGATAAAAAGGCTCAACAGGCCAGATGCACCGGCAATCAGAACGCCGAATCCTGCAATGGCCATGGGCTCGACCCGGAGCGCGCGGCGCACTTCTGCAACGCCCGAAGCCATGCCGAACACGGCCATCGACGCGGCAGCAATCAATCCGCCGATAAAGCCGCCACCCGGCTCGTTATGGCCGCGCAGGCAGATATAGAGCGAGAAGATCAGCATGATCGCCACGATCAGCGGGGCCAGCGTGCGAAAAATCAGCGTATTCATGACACTGCCTTTCGTGCACGGCGCTTGGGGCCGGTTTTCGGAGCAGGCTGGGTGACCGGCGGCTTTCGCCGCCGCAGCAGCGCGAGGATGGCCATGCCAGCGCCCATTACGACCGAAATTTCGCCCAGCGTATCGAACCCGCGATAGTCGACCAGAATGACATTGACGATGTTGTGCCCATGGGCAATCGGCACACTGGTTGCGGTAAACAGGTCGGAGAGTCGCGTATCGAGTGTTCCGTTGAGCACCAGCATAAGCAGCAGGCTCACCCCTGCCCCGCAGACGATAGCGAGCGTGCCGTCGCGCGCCCAATCCTCAAACGGGCGGGGATCGCGGTCATCGAGCCTGAGCCGGGTCATTACAAATGTGAGGACCACGACGGAGAGCACTTCGACCATGAGTTGGGTGAAGGCGAGATCCGGCGCACCAAACAGCAGGAAAATCAGCGCCAGCGAAGCGCCCTGCACGCCCATGGCAAGGATGGCGAGCAGCCGTGTCGGCGCGGCAAGAACTGCGACGAGACCAGCGATTGCCAGAACGATCACGCCCCATTCGTAGGGCTGCATATCAGGCCAGACCAGACGGGCCGACCAATTGCCCAGATCAGCATCCGGCCTGATCCAGTCAAAGCCCCCGAAGGCCAGCATGGGGCCGAACAAGGCAAGTGCCAGAACGACAAAAACCAGCACCAGATAGAGTTCAAGCCGTCCGTGGTGTAGCACGCGCGTCACCACGCCAGAAAAACGGATCAGCCCGAACATGGCGATATCGAAGACCTGATCGGCATTCCAGCCGAGCCAGTTGTCGAACCGGCGCAGCAGCGTGCGAAGCTTGTCGGCCTGACGGAAGATGACAATAGCCAGGCCCCAGGTCAGGGCGGAGAGCCAGAGCAACAGGCTGGCAAAGTCCAGTCCGAGCGAGAGATGACTTGCGACGGACGCGCCCACAATGGCCGTAGCTGCCGGCGTGACGATGTCATGCCCGAGCCAGTCGGGCAGAACGCCAGCGATCACGCCGGCCGCGCCCAAGAGAATGGGCCCGACCAACATGGCAATCGGGGCTTCATGGGGGTGGCGCGGCGTCGGCACGGCTTCGCCCAGGAAAGGGCGGATCATTACGATCAACGCCACAGCGGCCAACATGGCGTTGCCTGCGATCAGCACAGCCAGAACCAGCAGGCCCTGCCAGGAGCCATTGGTCAAAGCCAGATACATTTCTTCCTTGGCGAAATAGCCGATGCTGAGCGGCAAACCGACCATCGACAGCGCCGCAAGCGCCGCACCGATGAAACTCACCGGCATGCGGTCAGCCAGTCCGCCCAGACTGGTCATGTCGCGCGTGCCCGTCTCATGATCTACCGCGCCAACAATCATGAACAAGCCAGCCTTATAAAAGGCATGCGCCACAAAATAAATCACCATGGCCGCAATCGCCGCTTCGCTACCCAGCCCGATCAGCAGGACCAGCAGGCCGAGCGAGGCTATGGTGGTCTGCGCAAGCATTTGCTTGAGATCGGTCTGTTTGAGCGCCGCCAGCGCACCCCAGATCAAAGTTACGCCGCCAAAACCCACCAACAGAACGGTCCAGATTTCGGTGCCAGCCAGAACCGGGCTCATGCGCGCCAGCAGATACACTCCGGCCTGCACCATGGTTGCCGAATGCAGGAAGGCCGAAACCGGTGTTGGAGCTTCCATGGCGTTGGGGAGCCAGAAATGAAGCGGAAACTGTGCCGATTTGGTGAAAGCGGCGGCGATGAAACAGGCCAGAACCAGACCATAAAATGCGTTATCGCGCAGGAGATCGCCCATATCGCGCAGCGCGCTCATCTCCCAGGTGCCGGCAAGCAGATTGACCAGCACAGCACCGGCGAGCAGCGCCATGCCACCGATATTGGTGATGACCAGAGCCTGTATGGCAGCGCGACGCGACGCCTGCCTCGTGTGATCGAAACCGATCAACAGGAAGGAGGTGATCGAGGTGAGCTCCCAGAACACGAACAGGGCCAGCAGGCTATCGGCCAATACCAACCCCAGCATGGCGCCCATGAAGGCCAGCAGGAAGCCGAGGAAACGGCCCTGATGTTCATGATTGTTGAGATAGGCGCCCGCATAAATGAGGATCAGCGTACCGATGCCGGAAATGGTCAGCGCGAAGACAAGGCTGAGCCCGTCGATAAAGAAGCTCAAATTGAGCCCATAAGCAGGCACCCATTCGAGCGCCGTGGCAATCGTGCCGCCGTTAATGACCGTTTCAGCCAATCCGAGCAGATATACAAAGATCGCCGCAGGGACGACTGCCAATATCCAGCCGCTGAAACGACCCGCAAAACGATGCAGGAGCGGTGCCAATGCTGCCGCAAGAAATGGCAAGACAGCGATCGAGGCCACGGCGATGTCTACGGAAATCTCCAACCCAGAAAATCCCTGGCTGTTTTCATGATTCAGTGGATTTCATCGTCGGGACATTAACGGCACAGGCCGGAGGCACAAGCGCAATCGGACGGAAATCGTCCAATGGTCCATGCGTTTTCAACCGTTTCCGGGGCTGGCAAAGCGCACGCGCGCAGCCTATGTCCATTTCAGCTTCTTTTCGCGGCAGAGAGCCGCGCCACCCTGCGGAGATCATATGACCCAGGCCAAGGCCCCCGCCGCCAAGCGCGTCCCCCATTCCTACACGCATCACAATATCACCCGCCAAGATGATTATGCGTGGCTGCGCGCCGACAATTGGCAGGAAGTGATGCAGAAGCCGGAGACGCTGGCTCCTGAAATCCGGGCCTATCTCGACGCGGAAAACGACTATTACGAAGCCGAATTCGGCGCTCCCACTCATGGCTTGCAGGACAATATCTACAAGGAAATCCGTGGACGCATCAAAGAAGACGATAGCGGCGTGCCCTCACCCGACGGCGCTTTCGCCTATAATTCGCGCATGCTGGAGGGCAAGCAATATCCGCTGATCGTGCGCACCGCGCGGAACGGGGGCGACGAGCAGATCATGCTCGATTGCAACATAGAAGCAGGAGACGGCTATTTCGGTTTTGCGGGGGCAAGCCATGATCCTTCGCACAGTATTCTTGCCTGGGCGGCCGACCGTGCGGGTTCGGAATATTACGACATCGTGCTGCGCGACATTGCCAGCGGCAAGGACAGTGACGAAGTGATCCGCGAAACGGCAGGATCCTATGTCTGGTCCAATGACAGCCGCGCGATCTATTACACCGAATATGATGACAATCACCGGCCTTACCGCGTCCGTCGGCATGACCTCGGCACAGATCAATCCGCCGACCCGGTCATCTATGAAGAAAGCGATCCCGGCTTTTTCGTCGGCGTCGGCAAGACGCTTTCGGACAAGTTCATCATCATTGATGCGCATGATCACCAGACCTCCGAAGTCTATCTGATCGACGCCGAGCAGGGCGGCGAGCCAAGGCTGGTGGCACCGCGCGTCACCGACCGGGAATATGAAGTCGATGAGCGCGACGGCGTTCTCTATATCCGCACCAATGCGGACGGGGCCGAAGACTACAAGATCGTGACGGTTTCCGCCGATGCCCCTGGTGCAGAAAACTGGGTTGATCTCGTGCCGCACCGCGAAGGCGTGTTGGTGCTCGATGTGTCGCTGCTGAAGAACCACATGCTGCGGCTGGAGCGCGAAGATGGTCTGCCGCGCATCGTCGCCCGCGACCTGCGGACCGGCCAGGAAGAAGTGGTCGGCTTCAAGGAGGAAGCCTATTCGCTCGGCATGTCGACGGGCTATGAGTTCGACACCGCCGTTTTCCGCCTCACCTATTCCTCGCCCACCACGCCCAGCCAGGTGTTCGACGTCGATCTCGAAACCGGGGCCCGTACCCTGCTCAAAACGCAGGAGGTGCCTTCGGGCCATAATCCGGGCGATTACGAAACCCGCCGCCTCTTTGCCAAAACCGAAGATGGCGAGCAGGTGCCCGTTACCCTGCTCTATCGCAAGGGGATCGCACTGAACGGCGCCAATCCCACCCTGCTTTACGGCTATGGCGCCTATGGCATGTCCATGCCTGCCGCCTTTTCCGTCTCGGTGCTGTCGCTGGTCGATCGTGGCTTCGTCTACGCCATCGCCCATATTCGCGGTGGCATGGAAAAGGGCTATCGCTGGTATAAAAATGGCCGCCGCGAGCACAAGGCCAATACGTTCACCGACTTCATCGCTGCCGCCGAAATGCTGATTGCCGAGGGCTATACGGCCAAGGGGAAGATCGTCGCGCAGGGCGGCTCGGCGGGCGGCATGCTGATGGGCGCGATCGCCAATATGCGGCCCGAGCTGTGGGGTGGCGTCATTGCGCAGGTGCCGTTTGTCGATGTGCTCAACACCATGCTCGACGATACGCTGCCGCTCACCCCGCCCGAATGGCCGGAATGGGGCAATCCCATCACCTCGGCTGACGATTATGCGCGCATTGCCGCCTATGCGCCCTATGAGGCGGTGAGCGCGCAGGCTTATCCGCCGATCTTCGCGCTGGCGGGGCTGACCGATCCGCGCGTCACCTATTGGGAGCCGGCCAAATGGGTTGCAAAACTTCGGGCAACCAAGACCGGGGACGCGCCATTATATCTCAAGACCAATATGGGCGCGGGTCATGGCGGCGCGTCCGGGCGCTTCGACCGGCTCAAGGAAACTGCTCAATGTTATGCTTTTGCGATAAAGTCAGCAGGATTGGACGCTTAGTTCTCCTGCCGACATTGTTGCGACATCGCCCCGCCCTTATAACTTGGCGCGAACTCCGGCTCGCGCCAGCGTCACCCAACCCGATCCAAGGAGGCCATTATGGCGTTTGAACTCCCCGCCCTGCCCTATGCTTACGATGCTCTGGGCCCCTACATGTCCGCAGAAACGCTGGAATTTCACCACGACAAGCACCATCAGGCTTACGTGACCAACGGCAATAACCTGCTCAAGGATTCCGGTCTCGAAGGAAAAAGCCTCGAAGAGATCGTCAAGGAAAGCTTCGGCAAGAATGCTGGCCTGTTCAACAATGCCGGTCAACACTACAACCACCTGCATTTCTGGAACTGGCTGAAGCCAAATGGCGGCGGCAAGTCGCTGCCGGGCAAGCTGGCCGCTGCCGTCGATTCCGATCTGGGCGGTTACGACAAGTTCCGCACCGATTTTATCGCTGCTGGCACCACCCAGTTCGGTTCAGGCTGGGCCTGGCTCTCCGTCAACAAGGACGGCAAGCTCGAAATCACCAAGACCGCGAACGGTGAATCGCCGCTGGTTCATGGCGGCAAGCCCATTCTGGGCGTCGATGTGTGGGAGCATTCCTACTATATCGACTACCGCAATGCCCGCCCGAAATACCTCGAAGCCTTCGTCGATAGCCTGATCAATTGGGAATATGTCGAAAAGCTTTATGGCGAAGCCAATTCCTGATCCGGTCAGGTTTTGAATTCGAAAACGGCGGGAGCGATCCCGCCGTTTTTCTTATTGGGGCTTGGTTCGCGCACCCACATGCAAAGGATTGGGCCGCGACAGGATATAGGCCGCGCAGCCACCCATGAAAGCGGCGCCCCCGAGCCAGAGCCAATAGCCGGGCCGGGCGCCAATCCAGAAAAACACGATCCCCAGCGCAATGCCGCTACAGGCGAGAATTTTGGATTTGGTGGAAATCGCGCCTTTGTCCCGCCAGTCGCGGATGATCGGCCCAAACCGTTTATGCGACAAAATCCAGTTTTCGAGACGCGGCGATGAGCGGGCAAAAAACCACGTCGCCATGATCAGGAAGATCGTTGTTGGCATCAGCGGCAGGAACGCCCCAATGATGCCAAGGGCCAACATAAGAAAGCCGAGGGCCAGATAAATCGGTCGTAACATCCCGGTCGCCATTGAGTAGACTATTCGCCCCATTGTTTCAGGTGCCCCCGCCATAAGCAACCAAGGGCGCAGATTCGGCCCGCACGTTTACCTTTTTTCCGATCTTTCTGAACAAGCCCAACTCATCGCTTCATCGCCTCCCGCCCGCATGTTAACGAAGCCTTTACCAATAGAGGGAACCTCGTGACCGCAGCGGGCAAGAAAATTGCAATCCTCGCCGCCAATCCGGCGCTGACCGCTGTGCTGAGCATGGTCGTGGCCGGCGACTCGCGCCTGCGTGTCAGGCCCTTCGAAGACGAGGACGAGCTTTTCTCCTATATGCGTATCGTGCCGCTCGACATGCTGGTGGTCGATTTCGACCGCGAGGGCCGAGCCGCCTATGAAATGGTGGAAGCCATCCGCCTCGACTCTTCGTTTGTCTCCCGGGATCTGCCGGTAATCGCGCTCACCCGCGCCATTACGCCACCAATGCGTGAACAGGCGATCAGCGCGGGGATTGACGAAGTCGTGGTCAAGCCAATGTCGCCGCGCCACCTGTTGCAGCGCATCCAGACCCGGCTAATCAGCCGCAGCGTCGTCGGTGCCCTCGGCTTCGGCTATCGCGGTCCCGAGCGCCGCGACCGCCTGCCCATGCAGCGGCCGCCTGCCAGTCCCGGTCGCCGCAATACCGACAATGTCGTACATCTATTTCCAGACCGCCGCACCAAAAGGCCCGAGCTGGAACCGCTGGCATAAGCGCGCTATTGGCGCGCCACCCGTGTCTAGGCCCGCTGCTCACCAACCCAAACGACCTTGGCCCACAAATCCTCAACCGTCTCGGCGAACTGGATTTTTCGGTCGAAATCCGGCACGGCGGGGGCCAGAACGTCGGTGGAAAAACCGCGCAAAACCTCAAAGGCCCGGTGTCGATTGAGCATGACCACCGGCACTTTTGCCCCGCTGGCCCAGGTCTGGAATAAGGCCGTCGCCGAAGCCAGAGAACCGGGCAAAGCGACCAAAGCGGCGGCATTGCTGGCCAGATAGGCCAGACGCTCGCCCCGGTCTGGCAAGACCGTGATCGGCACACCGGACAAAGCTGGCGGCAGAACGATGCCCTGATCGGCCAGCACCTCCACACTTCCCTTCGCGGTCCGCGCTGCCGTGATCAATGGCACAGGAATGATGCCGCCTTCTGCGAGGCACAGAATCCGCGCGCCCTTGCGCGCGAAAGTGCGCCCCACTTCGCTCATCAGGCTGGCGCGTTCTGGATCACCCGGCCCCTTGTCCGAGGCAAAGATGGCGACGAGCGGCCCGCTCCCGGTCAGCGCGCCCATTAGCGGCGACCCTTTATCGAACCAAGAATGCCACGCACCAACTCGCGGCCCAATGTATTGGCGATGGTGCGCGCAAAGGAGTTTGTTGCGGCCTCCACCGGCGTCTGCCGCGTGCTTTTACGTGGCGCGGCAGCTTTTTCGGCCCTTGCCCTTTCCTTGGCCAGACGTTCGGCTTCGGCGTTGCGCTCGGCGTCATATTTGGCGCGTTCATCGGCCAGGTCACGATCACGCGCCCGCTTCTGCAAAATCTCGTAAGCCGATTCACGGTCGATGATCGTGTCGTAAAGCCCGCCCACAGGCGAATTGGCTATCGAGGCCTCGCGCTCTGCGGGATTGATCGGCCCCACCTGTGCGGAGGGGGGACGGATGAAGGTGCGCCCGACAATGGATGGCACGCCCTTGTCTTCCAGCACCGACACCAGCGCTTCACCAATGCCGAGCTGGGTAATCGCTTCCGCTGTCGAAAAGGCCGGATTGGCCCGGAACGTATCCGCCGCCACTTTCACCGCCTTCTGCTCGCGCGGCGTATAGGCGCGCAAGGCGTGCTGCACACGATTGGCGAGTTGCGCCAGAACGCTTTCGGGAATGTCGACGGGGTTCTGCGTCACGAAATAGACGCCCACACCCTTGGAGCGGATGAGTTTAACCACCTGCTCGACCTTGTCGATCAGCGCCTTTGGCGCACCGTCGAACAACAGGTGCGCCTCGTCGAAAAAGAAGACCAGCTTGGGCTTTTCGACGTCGCCGACTTCGGGAAGCTCCTCGAACAGCTCAGAGAGCAGCCAGAGCAGGAAGGTCGAGTAAAGCCGCGGCGACTGCATCAACTGATCGGCGGCAAGGATCGAGACAAAGCCGCGCCCATCGGCATCGGTGCGCATGAGATCGGCAATTTCCAAGGCGCGTTCGCCGAAGAAATTATCGGCACCCTGCTGATCGAGCACCAGAAGCGAGCGCTGAATCGCGCCGATGGAGGCCGCTGTCACATTGCCATAGCGCCCTGAAATTTCCTTGCTGCGCTCGGAGAGATTAGCCAGCAGCGCCCGCAAATCCTTCATATCCAGCAGGAGCAGGCCTTCTTCATCGGCCACGCGGAAAGCGATGTTCAGCACGCCTTCCTGGGTATCGTTGAGGTCAAGAATGCGGCTCAGCAGCACCGGACCCATTTCCGAAATTGTCGCCCGCACCGGATGGCCCTGCTTGCCGAACAGGTCCCAGAACATCGTCGGGTATACATCGTCGTGATAATCGTCGAAGCCGATATCGGCGGCGCGCTGGGTCTGCCAGCCTTGCGCCTGACCCATGCGGGAAATGCCCGACAGGTCGCCCTTGATATCGGCAGCAAAGACCGGCACGCCCGCCGCCGAAAAACCTTCGGCCAGCACCTGAAGCGTCACTGTCTTGCCGGTGCCTGTTGCGCCGGTGATCAGCCCATGGCGGTTGCCATATTTTAGATTGAGATATTCCGGCCGATCGCTCGTCCCGAGATAAATCTTGCCGTCAACGAGCATAAGGATCACCTGTCAGAAGAAGACTCGCCCCGTTATAGCCACCCGTGCGCCCCCCAAACAAGCAAAGCCGTTCACCAAAGCATTGGGTTTGCCTCGCATAAACACGCAAATCGGGCACAATAGCGCTATGAGAACCCTGCCCAGTCTGCCCCGCCGCCACCTGCTTGCCGGATTAGCCGGTCTCACCGTCAGCCTGCCTATGGCCGCACGCGCGCAAAGCGTGGCGCTCAACCCTGCCGGCAGTGCCGATCAGTCCGCAGCGCTGCAAACGGCACTTCTCGATGCCAGTGTCAGCGGCCGTCTCACCCTGCCCGCAGGGCGGTTCCGCGTCTCCGGCCTTCGCATTCCGGGCAATCTGGTGGTCGAAGGCGTACCCGGCGCCACATGGCTGATCGGCACCGGCGCCATGATCGGTGCCATTTCCGCTCAATCGAACATTGTCTTACGCGATATCGGCTTTGCCGGGGACAGCGGCAGCGAGGCGCTGTTCGGCATTGAAGCGAGCGATAATATCACGCTGGAGCGCTGTCTTTTCCGCGACAATCCGGGCATTGCGCTGGGTATCCGCACGTCCGTCGCCACGATCGAAAACTGCGATTTTGCCAATCATGGGGACGCCGCCATCCACGCTGTCGACAATAATGGCCTGCTGATTTCGGGCAATCGCATTGCGCGCTGCGGCAATGCAGGCATTCGCGTCTGGCGCTCGGAAAAGGGGATCGATGGCTCCATCGTCACCAATAATCGTATTTCGGCTATCGACTGGCGTGGCGGCGGCAACGGTCAGAACGGCAATGGCATCAATGTGTATCTGGCCGACGAGGTGATCGTTTCGGACAACCATATCTCCGACTGCGCCTTCACCGCCATTCGTCTCAACACCACACGCAACAGCATCATCAGTGGCAATCAATGCCGCAAATCAGGTGAAGTCGCCATTTTCTCCGAGTTCGGCTTTTCCGGCTCGATCATCGCCCAGAACCTGGTGGATGGCGCCGCCAACGGCATTTCTATCACCAATCTCGACAGCGACGGTCACCTGGCCGTATGCACCGGCAATATCGTGCGCAATATCTCTCCGGCGTCCAGCGTCAACCCGGACACGGGCCCGGTGGGCATTTTCGCCGAGGCCGACACCGCCATCACCTCAAATGTGGTCGAAAATGTCCCCGGCATTGGCATTGGCGCCGGATGGGGCCCCTATCTGCGCAATGTTCTTGTGGCCAACAATGTCGTGCGCACCAGCACAATCGGCATCGGGGTCAGCCTTGCCGAAGGGGCTGGCGCGGTGACGATCAGCGGCAACCGCGTCGATCAGGCAGAAAACGCCATTGTCGGCATGCGCTGGACCGAAATTTCCGAACCGGACCTTCTGAGCGCAGCGGACCGCTATGCGCATGTGACCGTCAATTAGCGGCGGTTTTTGGCAGCTAAATTCCAACCGCCCGCAATTCGCCGACAATGGCCCCACGCACATTCTTTGTCGGCAGGCGCACGAATTGCTCCAGAACGGCGCGCTGGGCATCGTCGGGATCGGCATATTTGAGCAGCAGCGCGGCAACCATGACGTGGCTGGCTTCCATCTTGCCGTCATCACATTTGAGCGCATAGCCCCAGCCCTTGTCGCGGATGGCGCCGCATTGCACGCCTTCGGCGCCACCCTTCTGCATGACCCGGCCCTTGAAGGCCTCCATGACCAGCGTATCGAGATGTCCGGTTCCGGCCACGAGGTGGGGGTGGCTGGTCGCAGCATCGAACAGCGCCTGTGCGCCCGCTGCGTGACCGGTATCGAGTCCCCTGCCCGTCGCCATGCGGGCAAAGCCCGTCGCCCAGGCGCGCAGTGGCGCGGCCCAGGTGGGAATGGAACAGCCATCGGTGCCGCAGCGGTCTTCGGTCAGGTCTTCACCGATTACATATTCTACGGCGGAGCGGACGGCTTTCTGCACGTCATGCTCACGGGTCACATAGCCCTGTGTGGGCACGCCCATGGCCAAGGCCACGCTGAGCATGCCCGAATGCTTGCCCGAGCAGTTATTATGCAATGGGCTGGGATCTTGTCCCGCAGCACGCAGGGCTTCGCGGGCCTTGCCATTGGTGGGCATATGCGCGCCGCATTCGAGATCGGCGGCAGAAAGGCCCATGCGGCCGAGAAAATGGGCGACATTGCTGACATGGTCTTCTTCTCCATGATGGGAGGCGCAGGCCAGAGCCAGTTCTTCAGCGGTGTGGTGGAATTTCTCGGTGGCGTGCCGGTCGAAGATCGCCAGTGCCTGCATGGATTTGATGGCGGAGCGCGGGAATACCGGGCGCTCGACATCACCGCCCGAGGCAATCACCTTGCCATCGCCATCGACGATGATGAACGCGCCGCGATGGCGGTTTTCGACCCAATTGCCGCGCACGGCTTCTGCAAGAATCGGATTGGCTTCCATGGCAAAAACTCCGGCCCTGTTTGCTGCCACGAACAGCAAAAGGGCCGGATAAGTCAACATGCATGGGTAGGAGGCAGAAAGACGTGTCTGGAAATTTCAGTTGCCAGTGGGAGCGAGGAACCGGGAATTGACCCAGCCCATTGTCGTGTTGCGTTTGACGAGGCACCAGTCCGATGAATTGCGGACCTCGATGCAGCGCTCGACCCAGACCTGTGTGCCCGGCGCGAGAACACCGGTTTGCTGGGAGTAGGACGCGGGCCATTTGCGGACGTTAAGCTTGTCCCAATGTGGCACGCCGCTGACCTGAGCAGGGCTTTCGACATTGTAGCCCGCCGCCATGGCCGGCTGCACGGCAAAGCCTGCGGCAGCAGTCATGATCACGCCGCAGAGTACGGCAACGAGCACTTTTTCCTGGGATTTGTTCATTTCATCGTCCCCCTGGACTGTCATCTTGGGGACACCCTAGCGCGGCGGTTTTGAACTCACCCTGATAGCCACGTTCAGTTTGGGTTCAGGTATCGGGCCCTTTCGACGGCGCATATGAAAACACCCCGGATCAGATCCGGGGGTGAGGAGTGGTGTGGGCAGATGGTATGGCCTATTTCATCCAGAACATGGGCCGTAAATCGATGGAAATCGGCTCGTTTTTCTCGTTTGTCGCCATCACGTCGGCCATATGGGCCCACCAGCGCTTCATGATTTCGGTATTGGGTAGCGCGGCCATTGTGTGGTCCACGCGCCGCCACAGCACGCCGAAGAGAATATTGGTCTCCTCGTCGAGATGGATGGAATAGTCCTTCACCCCGGCTTCATGGAGCAGGTCGACCAGCTCGGGGAAAATCTCGTCATGGCGCTTTTTATATTCCGCCGCCATGCCGGGGTTGAGCTGCATCTTGAAGGCGTGTTTCTCGTAGCCGCTATCGGTGATCATGCCCGTTTCGCCTTCCACATGCGCCACAGGATCGGCAGCGCAATGACCACGATCAGGAGCGATCCGGTAAAGATCGACATCACGATGCCCGGTACATTAAGCAGACCGAGACCGAAGGTGACGAGCCCGATGATCAGGGCCGCCAGCACCACGCCGATGATCGAGCCTGCACCGCCCAGAATGGAAACGCCACCCAATACCACCATGGTGATGACTTCCAGCTCGAAGCCCTGCGCAATGGAAGGCCGGGTCGAGCCCAGGCGTGCCGTCAGCAGCACCGAAGCGATGCCGCTCATGAGGCCCGTCAGGCAGAACAGCACGAATTTGATGCGATCCACGCGCACGCCGGAGAATTGCGCTGCGGTCGCATTATTGCCGATGGCAAAGACGCGCCGACCAAAATTGGTGTGGTGCAGCAGCACATAGAAGATCACCGCTGCGACAAGGAACAGTACCAGCTCGAACGAAATCACCCACCAGACATAGCCCTGCCCGAACCAGGAGAAGTCTTTCGGATAGCCTTTGAAGCTCTGGTCGCCGAGGACGATGTAGGCCACGCCGCGGAACAGGCTCATCGTGCCGATGGTCACCACGATGGAGGGCAGTTTCAGTCCGGTGACAAGGAAGCCGTTGAAGGCGCCGCAGAGAATGCCAACCCCGACACCCACCGCCACCAGCGTCGGTGTATCGGCGCCATATTGCAGCGCCAGCCCCATCAACGTCGAAGCAAGCGCAATGATGGACGCTACCGACAGATCGATCTCGCCGGTGATGATCACAAGCGCCATGGCCAATGCGATCAGGGCCTTTTCGGTGAAGTTGAACGTAAGGTCCGACAGGCTCCACGCATTGAGGAAATAGGGCGAGGCAAAGCTGTTGGCGATGAAGATACCCAAAGCCACTAGCACCAGCAGGCTTTCCCAGCTCAGCGCCGCCGATTTCAGCGGGTTATCGAGCCGGTTCGGCAGGCGGCGGCCGGTTGCGGAAATATCGGTCATGACGCCACCTCGGCCTTCTTGAGAATGATACGCCCCTTGCTGCGTTCGCCACGGGCATTGAGCACAACCGCCAGCAGGATCGCTGCGCCAGAAATTGCCATTTGCCAGAAGGGCGAAACGCCGATCACCGGCAGGGCATTGTTGACGACGCCGAGGAACAGCGCACCGAGCAGAGCGCCGGCAACTGTGCCAATGCCGCCAGCAATGGACACGCCACCGATGACACAGGCGGCGATAATGGTCAGCTCATAACCGCTGGCCACTTCCACCGAAGCGATCACATAGCGCGAAATCCAGAGATAGCCAGCGAGCCCCGAGACAGCGCCGGAAATGACGAAGGCGAGGAATTTCGTACGCCCCACATTGATGCCGGTATAGACCGAGGCGGTGGGATTGACGCCGATGGCGTAAAAGCCGCGGCCAATCGGGGTGCTGGTCATCAGCACGAAGAACAGCGCCGCGACGACGATGGCGAACCAGGTCAGGTTCGGCAGACCAAGGAACGCGCCGCGCTGAAGCTGAATGAATTCCGGACTCATCTGCGCCGCATTCACCCACGACCCGCCGGAAATGACGAAGACCAGCCCGCGGAAAATGGTCAGCGTACCCAGTGTGACCACGATGGGCGGAATGTCGAGCTTCCACACCAGAATGCCATTGAATGCGCCGAGAGCTGCGCCGACAACGACACATCCCGCAATCAGCAGCGGAATTGGAATGAAGGGGAAGGCCGCATTGACCATGGCCACGATCATACCCGTCAGCGCAAGATTGGAGGCCATGGACAGGTCGATCGAGCGCGTCAGAATGACGACCATCTGGCCGAGCGCCAGCATCATCAGGATCGACGTATCGTTCAGAATAGTAAGCAGATTGCCCGGCTGCGAAAAGCGCGGGAAGCGCAGCGTCACAGCGATGACGACGGCAACAATAGCCAGACCCAGCCAGATTTCACGATTTTTCAGAAGCCGGTTCATGCCGCCTCAACCTCGACGATCCCTGCCGCCAGACGCACTAGCGTCTCGGGTTGCAGATCTTTGTTTTCCAGAATGTCCACGACCAGCCCTTCGCGCATGACAACGATCCGGTCGCTCATGCCGATCACTTCGGGCAGTTCGGACGAAACCATGATGACCGAGAGCCCCTGCGCGACCAGTTCGCCCATGAATTCATGCACGGCGGCTTTGGAGCCGATGTCGATGCCCTTGGTGGGTTCATCGAGAATGATGACTTTGGGCAGCGTTGCCAGCCATTTGGCGATGACAACCTTCTGCTGATTGCCGCCGGACAGGGTGGAGACATTCTGGCTCAGCGAGGATGCACGCAGATCGAGCCGCTCGGTATAGGTCCGCGCCAGCTTGAATTCCTCGGCCATGCGCAAAAAGCCCGAACGGCTGGTCTTGCCGAGGCTGGGCAGAGACACGTTCTTGAAGATCGGCTCGCCGGTGATCACACCCTGCTTGCCGCGTTCTTCGGGCACGTAGACAATGCCCGCCTCCACGGCATCCGCAGGCGAACGCGGCGCGATGGCCTTGCCATCGAGCACCATCGTACCAGCAGAGGGCCTTGTCATGCCGAACACGGCCTGCATGATTTCAGACCGACCTGCACCAACCAGACCGTAAAAGCCCAGTATCTCGCCCTTGCGGACAGAAAAGGACACATTGTCGAATTCGGTCGGATGGCTGAGCCCGCTCACCTCCAGCACGGTGTCGCCGATGCTGGCTTCACGAGCCGGGAAAATCTGATCCACGGACCGGCCAACCATCAGCTTGACGATTTCCGATTGCGGCGTGTCCTTGATGAAGCCCTTGCCCACCTGCTCACCATCGCGGAACACGGTGTAGCGGTCGGCAATGCGGTAGATTTCGTCGAATTTGTGCGAGATGAAGAGAATGGCCTTGCCGTCCTGCTTGAGCAGGTCTACCAGCACGTATAGCTCTTCGATTTCCTTCTGCGACAGGGCCGCAGTTGGTTCATCCATGATCACCACCTGCGCGTCGACACTGAGCGCACGGGCCACGGCCACCAGATGCTTCTTGGCAATGCCGAGTTCCTTGAGCGGCATGGACGCATCAATGCCCGCTGCCATCGAGTCCAGCGTGGCCTGCGCCTCCCGGCGCATCTTGCCCCAGTCGATCAGGCCAAGGCGGTTGGTTGGCGCATGTCCGAGATAGATATTCTCGGCCACGCTCAATTCATCGAACAGCACCGTTTCCTGATGGATCGCGGTAATACCCTCATTCGACGCCGAGATGGCGGTGGGCAAGGCCACCACTTTGCCACCGACCCGAATTTCACCAGCGTCCGGCTGATAGATGCCGGTCATGGTCTTTACCAGCGTCGATTTGCCTGCGCCGTTCTCGCCGATCAGCGCGGTCACTTCGCCGGGATAAAGCTCCAGAGACACATCGTTGAGCGCCCGTACACCGGGAAAGCTTTTCGATATGCCCGAAAGGGTCAGGATGGGGTCTGTCATACTTGTTCCTTGGTGCTGTCAGGCACTCGATGCGATCCCCTCTCCCTGGGGGGAGAGAGTTAGGGTGAGGGGGCCTTCCTGTTCCTGGAAAGGCCCCCTCACCCGCCGCTTCGCGTCGACCTCTCCCCCGAGGGAGAGGTGAAGAAGAGATCAATAGATCTTGGAGAATTCTTCGATGTTGGAAGCGTCGAACTGGAACGGCGACGACATCGCAGCGGAGTTGGTGTCGTCGAGCGTCACCTTGCCAACGCGGCCGATCGAGAAGACCGCGCCGGGCGTAGCTTCCTGACCTTCAACCAAGGCCTTGGCCAGGAAGACGGCCGAGTAGCCCAGATCAATCGGGTTCCACAGAGCCACGGCCTGCGAAGCGCCATTGTCGATGAACTGCTTGAACTCGGACGGCAGCGCGAGACCAGTGACGTTGATCTTGCCGATCAGGTTCTGGTCGGTCACGACCTGAGCCGCAGCCACGACACCAACGGTGGTCGGCGCGATGATGGCCTTGAGGTCCGGATAGGCAGCGATCAGGCCGCGGGCTTCTTCCGTCGACTTCACCGAGTCGTCATCGCCATAAACGGTAGCGACGAGATTGATGTTCGGGAAGCTCGCCGGAATGGCCTTCTTGGCTTCTTCGATCCAGGCGTTCTGGTTCGTTGCCGTGGAGGCAGCAGAGAGAATGGCCACATCGCCGCCCTCGGGCAGGTAATCAGCGGCCAGCTTGATGATGGTTTCGCCGATCAGTGCGTTTTCAGACGGGTTGAGGTGGATCGCGCGGCCTTCGGGAGCAACGCCCGAATCCCAGGAAATCACCTTGATGCCGCGTTCCTGAGCGCGCTGGAGAGCAGGCACCAGAGCGTCGGGATCGTTGGCAGAGATAGCGATGGCGTCAACCTGCTGAGCGATCAGCGAATTGATGACTTCGATCTGTGCTTCGGCAGTTGCCGAGGTCGGGCCGGTATAGATCAGTTCGATGTCGCCGAGTTCGGCGGCAGCTTCTTCAGCGCCCTTGGCTGCGGCGTCGAAGAAGCCGTTACCCAGCGACTTGACGACCAGCGCGATGCGGGTCTGGGCGGCAGCCGGAGCGGCCATCAGAACAGCGGCAGTTGCCGTTGCAGCAAGCAATGTCCAGATTTTCATAAATTTCCTCCCGAGGAACAGTCTGGTTGGGGTCATTTGAAAGCTCAGGCCGTTTTAGGTTCTGGCTCGGCCTGAGCACTCGCGTCCGCCACGATGAGCCGCACGCCTGCCGTTTCCAGCATCTGTCGGTCTTCGTCGCGGATACCGCTATCGGTGATGACAGCGGCAATTCGGCCCAGCTCACACAAGATGAGGCTGGAGCGTCCCGAAAATTTCGAACTATCGGCAAGCACGATCAATTCATCGGCCTGCCCGATCAGCGCCAGCTCCGATTGCACGACCATGGGGTCGGCCTCCATCAGACCGTGGGCACCGATGCCCTGACAGCCGATAAACATGCGCTTGGCGTAAAAATGGCTCGCCACCACCCCGCCAAAGGGCGAGAGAATGACGTTCTGTTCGCGGTAGATCGTGCCGCCGGGAATGACGACCGAATTGCGCGAATTGTGAATGAGGAATTCGGCGATAGCGAAGCTGTTGGTGAAGACGCTCAGCCTTTTACCCATCAGGTGATGCACCATCTGATAGGTCGTTGTGCCGCCATTGATGATAATGGGCTCGCCGTCATGGCACATTTCTGCCGCAGCGCGCGCTATTGCCCGCTTCTGCGCAATGTTGATCGTTTCATTGACGGAAAAGGGTCGCCCCATCAATCCGCCCTGCTCCGGCGGGTTGATCGCCTCGGCGCCACCGCGCACCCTACGCAGCCTGCCCTGAACATGCAGGGCGGCAATATCCCGGCGAATGGTGGCTTCGGACGAATTCGTTACCTCGCAAAGCTCCGCCACAGTCGCCACTGGGCGACTTTGTGTGGCCGATAAAATAACGCGATGGCGTTCCGTTTCGTGCAAGGCTGATACTCCCTGAATGCATTCGTTCCCATCAATCTCACGCAGAGTCAATCAGGTTTCTGCACATTCCCATCACCTTCGATCATATCTGACGAAAAATGATTGTTTCTGATTGACACCTTTGGAGTGGTATGGCCATGTCCAGCCAATTATCCGTCTGCCTTTTCTACTGGGAGGAAGTCCATGTCCACCGCGCCCAAGCGCCTTGCAAACCTGTGGGATGATGCCAAGGCCGCCTCGATGAGCGAGCCCGAGCGCCTCGTCTATCGCTCCAACCTGCTTGGTTCGGACAAGCGCGTCACCAATTATGGCGGCGGCAACACCTCCTCCAAGATCATCCAGAAAGACCCGCTGAGCGGTCAGGATGTCGAGGTGCTGTGGGTCAAGGGATCGGGCGGCGACAATGCCTCGATCAAGCTCGATGGCTTTGCCACGCTCTATATGGACAAGCTGCGCGCCCTCAAGGGGCTCTATCGCGGCGTTGAATTTGAAGACGAGATGGTTGGCTACCTCCCCCACGCCACCTTCAACCTCAATCCGCGCGCCTCTTCCATCGACACGCCGCTCCACGCCTATGTGAACCGTCCATTTGTCGATCACATGCATCCGGACGCGATCATTGCCATCGCGGCGTCGAAAAATTCCAAGGAGCTGACGAGCCAAATTTTCGGTGACGCAATCGGCTGGCTGCCCTGGAAGAAGCCGGGCTTCGAGCTGGGTCTGTGGCTGGAGAAATTCTGCCTTGAGAACCCCAACGCTAAGGGCGTGGTTCTTGAATCCCATGGTCTGTTCACCTGGGGCGACACGCCCAAGGAATGCTACGAAACCACGATTGCCATCATCAATCAGGCCATCGAATGGTTTGAGCAGCAGACTGAAGGCAAGACGATTTTCGGTGGAGAAGCCGTCCAGTCGTTGCCCGCCGATGCGCGCCGGGCCGTTGCTGCCCGCCTGATGCCGAAAATCCGTGGCTTCATCTCCGAAGACAGCCACAAGCTCGGCCATTTCGACGACAGCGCTGCCGTTCTTGAGTTTGTGAACAGCAACAATCTGCGCCCGCTGGCGGCTCTGGGCACCTCCTGCCCGGACCACTTCCTGCGCACCAAAATCCGTCCGCTGGTTATCGACTTCGATCCGCAGAAGCCGGATGTGGATGCCGTCATCGCCGGTCTTGATCAACAGATTGCCGATTATCGCGCTGACTATGCGGCCTATTACGACCGTTGCAAGCATGACAATTCGCCCGCAATCCGCGATCCGAATGCGGTTGTCTATCTGATCCCCGGCGTCGGCATGATCACTTTTGCCAAGGACAAGGCCACCGCCCGCATTTCCGGCGAGTTCTATGTCAACGCCATCAATGTGATGCGCGGCGCGTCGACCGTTTCGGAATATCAGGGCCTGCCCGAGCAGGAAGCCTTCGACATTGAATATTGGCTGCTTGAAGAAGCCAAGCTGTCGCGCATGCCCAAGCCAAAATCGCTGGCGGGCAAGATCGCACTGGTCACCGGCGGCGCTGGCGGCATTGGCAAGGCAACGGCAGCGCGTCTGCTGCGCGAAGGCGCCTGCGTGGTTCTGGCCGACATCGACCAGAGTGCACTCGATGGCGCAACCGAAGAACTGACCTCGATATTCGGCAAGGATTTCGTCCGCCCGGTGAATATCAACGTCACCAAGGAAGAACAGGTCATTTCCGGCTTCGCCCATGCCGTGGTCGAATTCGGTGGCCTCGATATTCTCGTGTCCAACGCTGGTCTCGCGTCTTCGGCACCGATCGAAGAAACGACGCTCGAGCTCTGGAACAAGAACATGGACATTCTGTCCACGGGTTATTTCCTCGTGTCCCGCGAAGCCTTCCGGCTGTTCCGCAGCCAGAAAATTGGCGGCAATGTCGTCTTCGTTGCCTCCAAGAACGGCCTCGCCGCTTCGCCCAACGCTGCTGCCTATTGCACCGCCAAGGCCGCTGAAATCCATCTCGCGCGCTGCCTTGCCCTTGAGGGCGCAGGCGAGCAGATCCGCGTCAATGTCGTCAATCCTGACGCAGTGCTGCGTGGCTCCAAGATCTGGGCGGGCGAATGGCTGGAACAGCGCGCCTCGACCTACAAGACCGACAAGGACGGCCTCGAAGAAATGTACCGCGAGCGCTCCATGCTCAAGCGTTCCGTCTTCCCCGAGGATATCGCCGAAGCCATCTACTTCTTCGCTTCGGAAGCCTCGGCCAAGTCCACCGGCAACATTCTCAACGTCGACGCTGGCAACGCACAGTCGTTCCCGCGGTAATCTCAACAAGGGGTAGATACCCCTCACCCGTCTCGGGCTTCGCCCGATCCACCCTCTCCCTCAAGGGGAGAGGGGAGCACCCAGGATGGGGAGGCATAGAGCCTCCCTTCTCCCCTTGAGGGAGAAGGTGCCCGAAGGGCGGATGAGGGGTCTACTTGGGAGGCACATTCCATGACCGAACACATCATCGACCCATCCATCATCGAAGCAGAGAACGCCAAGCTCTCGTCCGATCTGCGCAATGACTATGACAGCCTTGGCGAGCGCCTTGATCGTCGCGGCATTGCCATCGACGCCATCAAGGACAAGGTCGCCAAATTCTCCGTCGCCGTGCCCTCATGGGGCGTAGGCACCGGTGGCACGCGTTTTGCGCGCTTCCCCGGCAAGGGCGAACCGCGTGACATTTTCGACAAGATCGAAGACTGCGCCGTCATTGCCCAGCTTACGCAGGCAACCAAGACGGTCTCGCTGCATATTCCGTGGGACAAGGCCGATCCGAACCGATTGAAGCAGACCGCCAGCCGCTTCAATCTTGGCTTTGACGCCATGAATTCCAACACCTTCTCGGACGCCAAGGGCCAGCTTCAGAGCTACAAGTTCGGCTCGCTCTCCGCTGCCGACGCGCCGACGCGCCAGCAGGCCATCGAGCACAATCTGGAATGTATCGAGATCGGCCAGACCATCGGCTCCAAGGCGCTGACAGTCTGGATCGGTGACGGCTCCAACTTCCCCGGTCAGGTCAACTTCGCCAATCAGTTCGAGCATTATCTCGACTCGATGAAGGCGATCTATGCCGCCCTGCCCGACGATTGGCGCGTCTATACCGAACACAAGATGTATGAGCCGGCCTTCTATTCGACGGTCGTGCAGGATTGGGGCACCAATTACCTCATCGCCAAGGAATTGGGCGAGAAGGCATTCTGCCTGGTCGATTTGGGCCACCACGCGCCGAACGTGAATATCGAAATGATCGTTTCCCGCCTTGCCCAGTTCGACAAGCTGGGTGGCTTCCATTTCAATGACAGCAAATATGGCGACGATGATCTGGACGCCGGCTCGATCGATCCGTTCCGCCTGTTCCTCGTCTTCAACGAGTTGGTGGACATCGAAAGCCGCGACGCCAGCTTCCACCCCGCGCATATGCTCGATCAATCGCACAACGTCACCGACCCAATCGAGTCGCTGATGCTCTCTGCCGCCGATGTGCAGCGCGCCTATGCGCAGGCTTTGCTGGTGGACCGCAAGGCGCTCAAGGCCGCGCAGGAGGGCAATGACGCCCTCGCCGCCACGCAGGAATTGCGCAAGGCCTATCGCACCGATGTGGAGCCAATTCTGGCGCAGGCGCGTCTGGAACAGGGCGGCGCCATCGACCCGCTTTCCGCTTATCGCGCCGCTGGCTATCGCGCCAAGGTCGCAGAAATCCGGCCGGAAATCGCCGCCGGTTCGAGCGGTATCGTCTAACCGGGAGAGCGGCAGGAAAAGTGGGCACCACTTTTCTGTTTCAACGCTCGACCAATGCAAATTTCCAAGGCACCTCCCCGCCGCGGAAAACAAAGGCCCGGAGCTTGCGCTTCGGGCCTTTTGCTATGGTCAGTTCTCGCGCTAAAACATGGCTATGTCCAAGACCACACCCGCCACTCTGACCCTCACCAAAGCCGGTATCCCGTTCACTTTGGCGCATTACGATTACGACCCAGATGCAGAGCGCGTCGGGCTACAGGCCGCCGAGGCAATGGGCGTTTCGCCATCGGAAGTGTTCAAAACGCTCATGGCGGAGCTTGATGGCAAGCCGGTATGCGCCATCGTGCCCTCGGACGAGGAAGTGAACATGAAAAAGCTGGCAGCCGCTTTGGGCGGCAAGTCGGCGCATATGATGAGGCCCGCCGATGCAGAACGGCTCACCGGATACAAGGTGGGCGGCATCAGCCCGCTCGGTCAGCGCAAAATGGTGCCCACCGCACTCGATGAGCTGGCGGGCCTTTATGACGAGATTTTCTTCAATGGCGGGCAGCGCGGACTACAGATCCGTATCCGACCCGGCGACCTCCTAAAGGCGCTGGGCTGCACCACCGCTGATCTGGTGCGGTAGAGCAGTAATCCCGCATTCCAGCATCGTCATTGCCCGGCTTGTCCGGGCAATCCATTCAGGGCCGGTATGGACCACCGGGACAAGCCCGGTGGTGACGGTGCGGAGAGATCGGTTGCCCGAGACGACAAGTCACGCCCAGAAACGACAAAAGGCGCCCTGGTGGACGCCTTCATCGGATCGACTTGGAGGTCGGTGTCGCTTAGGCGACGTAGGTGCCGCGAGCGATCGACTTGATGTCGCCCTTGGTGATGCCCAGATCGTGCAGCTGACGGTTGTCGAGGCTGTTGAGTTCGCGCAGGGTGCGCTGGTAGCGGGCGTAGTCGGCGATCTTCTTTGCAATGTTCATTTCGGTTCCCCTTCGTTTGATGACCCCTATGTAGACCCAGCCCGTCGTGATTAGTAGATAGCCAAACTGCACATCCGTTATGCACTGGATGCATTCAGAAGAGGCATATGGTTCACAAACGGTTCATGGAGAAAACGGAGTCAATTGGGGTTGAAGCGCAGAAACCAGAACTTAAAACACTGAAATTAAATAACAATCTTCTGCACAGCCAAGCGGCATTAAATTTTGACCATCCGGTCAACAGCCATGCAAATCCGGAGGACGTCAGCGGTCGGTGTCGCTGAAGCGTCTGCTTCCCTTACCCAGCATGGCAATCAGCGGCACTGCAAGGCAGACGACGCCGCACAGCAAGAGCATGATCTGGGCGCCAATAGTGCTGGCAAGGGGAGCGATCAGGGCCAGACCCACCGGCGCCAGGCCAGACCTTGCTAGCCATAGGTCATCGCTTTCGGTCAAGCCGACAAAGGGCTTATCCTAGGGATAGCTATATTAAGCCAGACGTCCATGTTTGAGGGTCAGCACCCGATCCACAGTGCCTTCGGGAATGGCGGCATGGGTCACAAGGACGACGCTGCATCCTTGCGTGGCCTTGGCCAGAACGGCGAAGAATGCCAGTTCCGTGTCGCGGTCGAGTGCATCGGTCGGTTCGTCCAGCAACAGGACCGGCGCCTTGCTCACCAGCGCTCGCGCCAGACAGAGCCGCCGTGCCTGGCCCGACGAAAGCGTGCGCCCGGCCTCTCCCACCACGCTATCGAGCCCCTTGGGCAAAGCAGCGACATGCTGGTCCAGCTGAGCCTTTGCCAAAGCCGCCCACAAATCCGCTTCGCTGGCATCGGGCCGACCGATGAGCAGATTGTTGCGGATCGTGTCGATGAAGACCGGGCTGTCCTGACTGAGCAGGGCCATATGGGCGTGCACATCGGCGGTGCGGAAATGCTCCAACGCCGTCCCACCGATGGTCACGGCGCCCGATTGCGGTTCGGCCAGCCGCAGCAGAAGCCGCAGAATGGTAGACTTGCCGCAACCGCTCGGCCCGACAATGGCGAGACGTTCGCCGGGCGCGACGGTGAAGGACAGGTCTAACAGAACCGGCGGCAGACCGGCATAGCCGAAACGCACATTCTCAAAGGCGATCGCGCCATCGGCAGGCAGGGCAACAGGCGCAGCGGGCTCCACAACCGCTGGCGTCAGGGCGGTCAATGCATTCAAGCGTTCGGCGGCAGCGATGGCCGCGCTGGCCTTGCCGACACTGCGCACGATCATGCCGGTGACTTCAAAGCTGCCCAATACCGCGAGGAGCAAACCGGCCATGACCGGTCCGTCAACATGCCCGGCTTCCACTGCCAGCAACCCTGTCCAGAGCGTACCCACCAGCGCCAGCGCCGCCAGCACCTGCACCATGGCAGCGGCGCCAGACGTATAGGCACCCAAACGCCGGCGCAGACCTGCGGCTATAGCGCTGGCTTCATCGAAACGTTGGGAAACCGTGCCCAAAGCGCCCATGGCCGTCAGGTCCGCATGACCTATTGCGCCATCGAGGACCGACATGCGCATAGCCGCATTGGCTTCAACGCTGGCCCGCCCCGTTTCCCGGCTGAGCCAGACAAGGCCAACAGGCACCAGCAGCGCCGCACCCAACATGGCCGGGCCGTAGATCAGCGCTGCGCCGGGCAGGAGAAAGCCCAAGAGCACGGTCATGCCGCTGCCGATCAGCAACGCGGCAGTCCACGGGCCGATGGCGACGAGAAAAGCATTGTCGAGGGCATCCACGTCGGCCGTGAGGCGGCTGACGAGATCGCCATGACGCACCGAATGGTCGGGGAGCGGCAGGCGCGGAAAGAGTTGTGCAAACAGCCAGCCGCGCAGGTCTGAAAGCAGCTTCAGCGTCGCATTGTGGCCCACCAGCCGCTCGCCATAGCGGGCGAGAATGCGAATGAAGGAGAAGCCGCGCACCATCGAAGAGGGCACGAACAGATTAAAGCCAAGCCCGAGCGTGGTCAGCGCCGTCGCCGTGATGAACCAGCCCGACGTGCCGAGCAAAGCCACGCCCGACAGCAGGGTAATCAGCGACAGCAGGAGGGCCAGCGAGAAGGCCCGGCTGCGCTGGCGGAACAGGGGCAGGAAGGACAGAAGAGCTTTCATGCGACGCCCCGCTTTTGCCGGTGGATCGGCGCTTCCAGCAAGCCATGTCCAGCCACGCGCCAGGCCCTGTCCATCTGATCCGCCACTTTCTGGGAATGGGTGGCGACGATCAGCGTGCGGCCAGCGGCATAGTCGAGCACATTGCCGATGATTTCGCTTTCGAGTTCAGCATCCAGATGCGCCGTGGGCTCATCGAGCAGGATCAGCGCGGCATCGCGCAGGAACATGCGGGCCAGGGCTACGCGCTGCGCCTGTCCACCGGACAGGCCGAGCCCGTCCTCGCCGATCAGCGTATCGAGTCCGTCGGGCAGCGCATCGGCGAAGGCGCTGACAGCGGCGCGCTCTGCGGCACGTTCGATCTCTCGCCGGGTCGCACCGGGTCGGGCGAGCGCGATATTATCGGCGATGCTGGCATGGATCAGGCGCGGTTTCTGCGTCAGCACAAAAACACGGGCGCGCAGATCGGCCTCGCTCCATTCGGTCAGCGGCACGCCCTCGATACGAATGGCGCTATCGGGCACACGCAGCCCGGCCAGCGTTTCGAGCAGTGTCGTCTTGCCCGAGCCGCTTGCGCCCAGCAATGCCACATGCTGCCCGGCTGGAATGGTGAGGTCGGCCCCCTCCAGCACGGCGCGCATCCGGTCCGGCGTGCGCAAGGTCAGCTTGTTCAGCACTACATCGAGGGCCGGACCCGGGCGCGGGGCAATGTCGGTCAGCGTTGCGGCTTCCGCAGGCATGTCGCCAAGCTGGCGGGCAATTTCGAGCAGACCCGCCTTGGCCGTGGCGCGGTCGTGATAATGCGACGCCAGCAGGCGCAGCGGGTTGTAGATTTCGGGCGCCATCAACAGAAGGAACATGCCCACATGCAGCGTCAGCGGGCTGCCACGCAATTGCAGGTAATCGATAAAGGTCAGCCCGACATAGAGCGCGATGCCCGCAACCCCCAGCGCGGCGAAGAACTCCAAAACCGCCGAAGACAGAAATGCAATGCGCAGCACCTTGAGGGTACGCTTGCGGAGCGCTTCGCTGGCATCGACAATGCCCGCTGTTTCCGCCTTTTCCCGTCCAAACAGTTTGAGCGTCAGAAGCCCCTTTAGCCGGTCACTGAATCGTCCCGAAAGCTGGCTCAGCGCTCTCGCCTGTTGATCGGTGGCCGTCTGCGCGCCCCAGCCGACCAGCGCCATGAAGATCGGGATCAGCGGTGCAGTGACAAGAAACAGAACGCCGGCCACCCAGTCGAGCGGCAGAATGATCGCTCCGAAGACCAGCGGAAGCAGTGCCGCCTGCAGGGAGGCGGGAAGGTAGCGCGCAAAATAGCCTTCCAACGCCTCGGTCTGATCAACGATAGCGGCGGCGGCGATTCCAGAGGGTGCGGAATCGGCATCGCGGGGCGAGCGCGCCAATAGGTTGGTGAAGAGAATTTGTCGCACGCGACGTTTGATCGCTTCGGCTGCGACAATTCCGGCATGCTCGCCCAGCGCACCCAGAGCGGCGCGCGCCAGTAGCAAAGCCAAAATGAGCCCTACAGCTGGCATCAGCAAAGACGGTGCCTCGCCGCCTTCGATCGTCCGCCCCAGCACTTCGGCCAGCGTCCAGGCCTGCCAAACCAGCAGTCCGCCGCCAATCAGCGGCGCAAACAGAGCGACCCAGATCGCAATGCCACCGTGGCGTTGCAGGCGGTTCAGCATCTTGCCAGCGTCACGGTCATTCATAGTCAAAACGAGGCATTCCTTCTTATACTCGTGCACCCTAGTCCGAAGCGTGCCAAGCCGTCTTGATCTGCATCAAGGCAACAATCACGCTGCGGGCGTATGCGTGAAGACAAGGGTGGCCCGACTCCGGCTGCCGCAACACCGAGGCCCTCATGCCATGATTGATATGCTCGTCGTTGACTTGTCGCGGTGGCAATTCGCCGCCACCGCCATGTATCATTTTATCTTCGTCCCTTTGACGCTGGGGCTATCTTTCATGATGGCCATCATGGAAAGCGTCTATGTGATGACAGGACGCCAGATTTGGCGGAAAGCTACTTTGTTCTGGGGCACACTATTCGGCATTAATTTTGCCATGGGTGTCGCCACGGGCATCGTGATGGAATTCCAGTTCGGCATGAACTGGAGCTATTACAGTCATTATGTGGGCGACATTTTCGGTGCGCCGCTCGCTATCGAGGGCCTGATGGCCTTCTTCCTCGAAGCGACTTTTATTGGTCTCTTTTTCTTTGGGTGGGACCGCCTCAGCAAGGTGGGCCATCTGGTCGTCACCTGGCTGACCGCGCTGGGTGCGAACTTCTCGGCTCTGTGGATTCTCGTCGCCAATGGCTGGATGCAAAACCCGGTCGGCGCCAAGTTCAATCCCGATACGATGCGCATGGAAATCACCGACTTCATGGCGGTGATCTTCAATCCGGTCGCACAGGCCAAGTTCGTGCACACCGTCAGCGCGGGCTACCTTACCGGTGCGGTCTTCGTGCTGGCGATTTCGGCGCTGTTTCTGGTCAAGGGCAAGCATGTCGAGCTGGCGAAACGCTCGGCAGTGGTTGCCGCCAGCTTCGGCCTCGCCGCGGCTCTTTCGGTGGTCGTGCTTGGTGACGAAAGCGGCTATGTCGCAACCGAGCACCAGATCATGAAGATCGCGGCGCTCGAAGCCATGTATGAAACCGAGCCTGCCCCCGCGCCCTGGACGTTGATCGGCTTCCCCGGCGAAAACGGCCAGATGGGCTTCCATATATCGGTCCCATGGGTCGGCGGCCTGATCACGACCCGTTCGTTCACCGAGGAACTTCCCGGTATCAATGAGTTGGTCGAACGTGCGCAGGACCGTATCCGCTCGGGTATCGTCGCCTATAACGCGCTGCAGGACATCCGGGCGGATGGCAGCAATCAGGAAGCGCGCGCCGTATTCGATGAATACTGGCCCGATCTCGGCTATGGACTGCTGCTCAAGAAGTATCGTGTCGATATCGAGAACGCCACCGACGAGGAAATCGTCATGGCCGCTGCCGATACTGTACCCAGCGTTTGGCCGCTGTTCTGGACCTTCCGCATCATGATGGGTCTGGGCTTCTTCTACATCGCCTTCTTCGCGCTGTGGTTCTATCGCGCATCGCGGGGCTGGATCGACACGAACAAGCCCCTGCTCTGGTTCAGTCTCTTCACGCTGCCCCTGCCATGGGTTGCCATTGAAAGCGGCTGGTTCATTGCCGAGTTCGGTCGACAACCATGGGTGGTGGAAGGGGTTCTGCCGACCTTCTACGCTGCCTCGGGCCTCACCGTGCTCGACCTCGTTCTCTCGCTCACCTTCTTCGTGCTGCTCTACTCGGTGCTGATCGTGATCATGGTCATCCTGATGGTTCGCGTCATCAAGGCCGGCCCGAAGGATCAGATATTTACCAGCAAGGGGCAGCCCGACGATGACGATGATTTCGTGATTGCCGCCCTTCCCGCCACGCCCGCAACCAAGGAGCGCGGATCGTGAGCACCATTCCACTCGACTATGAAACGCTGCGGCTGATCTGGTGGCTGCTGCTGGGGGTCCTGCTCATTGGCTTTGCCATCATGGGTGGACGCGATCTTGGCGTGGGGGCATTGCTGCCCTTCGCTGCCCGCACGGATGAAGAGCGCCGTATTCTGCTCAATGTCATCGGGCCGACCTGGGAAGGCAATCAGGTCTGGCTGGTGCTGGGCGGCGGCGCCATCTTCGCCGCCTTCCCGCCACTCTATGCGGTCAGTTTTTCGGGCTTCTATCTGGCCATGATGGTCATTCTTCTGGCGCTGATCCTGCGGCCTGTCGGCTTCAAGTTCCGCGGCAAGGTGGAAGACCCGCGCTGGCGCTCGGCATGGGACTGGGCCCTGTTCATCGGCGGCTTCGTGCCGGCGCTGATCATGGGCGTGGCCGTCGGCAATGTCCTGCTCGGCGCGCCTTTCCACCTCGATGACACCATGCGCATCTTCTATACTGGCAATTTCTTCCAGCTCCTGATGCCCTTCGCATTGCTTGCGGGGCTGGTCAGTCTGGGGATGATCGTCACGCACGGCGCGACGCTCATTGTCGGTCGTACCGAGGGCGCGATTGCCGAACGGGCGCGCACTTATGGCATCTGGGCCGGGCTTGGCACCATCGCCCTCTTCGCTTTGGGAGGGGCCTGGGTAGCGTTTATGAACGGATATGTGATCACTTCGGTGATCGATCCGAATGCGCCCATCAATCCGCTGAGCAAGAGCGTGGAACTGGTGCAAGGCGGCTGGCTCAACAATTACCGGCTTTATCCCTGGATGATCGCTGCGCCGGTTCTTGGCTTTGCCGGTCTCGCACTGGCCGTCTTCGGCCTGAGCAGTGGCCGGAAGTGGCTGGCCTATCTGTCGAGCAGCACCGCCATCTTCGGCATCATCTCGACGGCGGGGCTTTCGATCTTCCCGTTCTTCCTGCCCTCGTCGACCATGCCGAATGCGGGCCTGACGCTGTGGGATGCTTCGTCGAGCCATTTGACGCTTTTCATCATGCTGATCGCCACGCTGATCTTCCTGCCGATCATCGTGCTTTACACCGGCTGGGTGTTCCGGGTCATGCGTGGCACCGTGACCGGCGACAACCTCACCAAAAACCCCAATGCCTACTAGGAGAAACAGCAAATGTGGTATTTCTCGTGGATCCTCGGCGTCAGCCTCGCCTGCATGTTCGGCATTCTCAATGCCATGTGGTTCGAGATGCGCGAAGACCGGCGTATCGCTCGTGAACAGGGCAAGGAACCGGTGACGAACGCCAGATAGGCGATAGCACAGAATAAACGAAGGGGCCGGTTTTCACCGGCCCCTTTTGCATGCGTCTATCGACCAGAACCTATGCAGCTTCTGGCGTGTAGCCTGCTTCGCGGATGGCGTCCTCGCCCTTGTTCCTGTCACCGGTGAAGCTGACCTTTTTGGTGGCGAGATCGATCTCGACCTGCGCACCGGGCAAGGCTTCTTCAAGCGCGCTGCGGACGGTGCCGACGCAGTGATTGCAGGTCATGTCGTTGACAGTGAGAATAGTCTTTTCGGTCATTTCAGTGCTTCTTTCCGGCAAGGTCATCAAGGATGGGGCAATCGGGGCGGTTGTCGCCCTGACAGCAATGGGCGAGATGTTTCAGCGTCTTCACCATGCCTTCCAGTTCGGCGATCTTGGTTTCGAGCGCTGAAATGTGGCTATTGGCGATATCCTTGACCTCGGCGCTGGCGCGGGTCTTGTCCTGCCAAAGCGCCAATAGGGTGCCCGTTTCCTCAACAGAGAAACCGAGCGTGCGGGCACGACGGATAAAGCGCAGGACATGGACCTCATCGGCGCCATAGACCCGATAATTGCTGTCGGTGCGATGGGGCGGAACGATCAGGCCGATCTGCTCATAGTAGCGGATCATCTTGGCAGAAACGCCCGACTGTTCAGCAGCTTGTCCGATATTCACGGCTTTACTCCACGCAGGCGCTGGGCATTGGCGATAACGAAGACCGAGCTGAGGGCCATGGCGCCCGCGCCAATCATCGGCGAGAGCAGCAGGCCGAAGGCCGGATAGAGCAAACCGGCCGCAAGGGGGATCAGGACCACATTATAGCCGAATGCCCAGAACAGGTTTTCCTGGATATTGCGGAGCGTGGCGCGGCTGATGGTCAGCGCGTTGATCACGCTTTTCAGATCACCACCGAGCAGAACGACATCGGCGCTTTCGATGGCGGCATCAGTGCCATTGCCAACCGCAATACCGATATCGGCCTCGGCCAGCGCGGGGGCGTCGTTAATGCCGTCCCCGACATAGGCGATAATGCCATGGGCCTGCCGCAACGCCTTGATGGCTTCAACCTTGTCGGCTGGCAGGACTTCAGCCTCCACCGCGTCGATACCCAGTTGGGCAGCGATGGCTTCGGCGGTGCGGCGATTGTCGCCCGAAATCATCGCCGTCTTGAGGCCCCGGGCATGGAGCGCATCGATAACGGCCTTGCTGGTGGGCTTGATCGTATCGGCCACGACGATGGCGGCGGCGAGCTTGTCGTCGATGGCGGCGAAGACGGGGGTCTTGCCCTGCTCGGCGAGTTTTTCGATGGCCGCCGAGAAATCCGAGAAATCGAGATGGCTCATGTGACGCTGGGCGCCGACCGCCACGAGCCGACCATCGACACGGGCGGTGACGCCCGTCCCGGGATTAGACGCGAAGTCGGTGACCGTGCCGAGCGCCAAGCCAGCCTTCTCGGCTGCGGCAACAATGGCATGGGCGATGGGATGCTCCGACCGGGATTCGACCGCTGCAACCAGCGCCAGAACCTCGTCATGCTCGAAATCATCGTCGAGGATGAGGTCGGTGAGAACAGGCTTGCCTGCCGTCAGGGTGCCTGTCTTGTCAAAGGCGACGATTTTGGCGTCACGCAATTGCTGCAAGGCTTCGCTTTTGCGGAACAGCACGCCAAGCTGGGCCGCGCGACCTGTGCCGACCATGATCGACATTGGCGTAGCCAAACCCATGGCACAGGGGCAGGCGATGATGAGAACCGCCACCGCATTGACCAGCGCATAGGTCAGTTTCGGCTCGGGGCCGACGATAAACCAGATGATGGCCGTCAGTAGGGCGATGCCAATCACAATGGGCACGAAAACTGCCGTGATGCGGTCCACCACCGCCTGAATGGGCAGCTTGCCCGCCTGCGCGTCTTCCACCATGCGAATGATCTGGGCGAGCATGGTATCCGCGCCGACCTTGGTGGTGCGGAAGCGGAACGAGCCGGATGTATTGAGCGTACCGCCAACCACCGCCGCGCCGATGGTCTTGGAAACGGGCAACGGCTCGCCGGAGATCATCGATTCATCGATATGGCTCGATCCTTCAATAATCTCACCATCGACAGCGATCTTTTCACCGGGCCGCACCAGAACGATGTCACCAACCACGACCTGTTCGATGGGCACTTCGACGATCTTGCCCTGACGTTCGATATTGGCGGTTCTGGCCTGTTGCTGCATCAACTGGCGAATGGCCTCGCCGGTGCGGCCCTTGCCAATCGCTTCGAGCCAGCGACCAAACAGGATCAGCGTGACGATGACGGCGGCGGCCTCGAAATAGACATAGCGCGTTTCTGCCGGAACGAGCTGCGGCGCGAAGGTGACAATTGTGGAATAGAGCCAGGCCGCGCCGGAGCCGAGGGCGACCAGCGAATTCATTTCCGGTGCGCCACGAAACAGCGCCGGAAAGCCGATGCGGAAGAAGCGCAGGCCGGGTCCGAACAGGACTGCCGTCGCCAGCACGAAATAGAAGACGTAGAGCCATTGCATCGGCACCACGCCCATCAGCCAGTGATGGAATGGCTCATAGATATGCCCGCCCATTTCGAGCACAAAGAGCGGCAGGGTCAGGATGGCCGATAGAATCACATCGCGCTTGAGCAGCGCCGCGTCTTCATCGTGGTGATGGGAATGGTCATGGGCCGGAGCATCGGGCTGGCGGATGCTGCCTGCATAACCGATTTTCTCGACGGCCTTGATAAGTGCATCCGGGTCGCCGCCGCTGACGCTGGCGCGCTCAGTGGCGAGATTGACCGACGCTGTCTCGACGCCCGGCACCTTGAGCAGCGCCTTTTCTACCCGCGAAACGCAGGAGGCACAGGTCATGCCGGTAATGTCGATATTGGTTGAATTGGGTGCAGGATGGACGTGCTGGTTCATGGCTTTTACCTCGTCCATCAGCATATAGACCTTCCCACAATGGTAAGGTCAAGAGGTATTGCAAAGAGAGCGTGGCAGCATTTCCAATGCGACCTCTTGGCACAGCGACATTGCTTCGGGTTATAGTCGGGTGAGGGATGGCATATCTGGATTGCTGTCAGGAGGCCGATATGCAGACGGTTCGCAAGGACATCCATAACTCTGAAGTCCCAATACTTTGCCAAAGCTGTGAGTCGCGGCATCAGGGAATTTGCGGGGCCCTGAACGCGGAACAGCTTGTTGCACTCTCCAAGACCACGCGCCGGGTTCGCAAGGATTCAGGCGAGGAACTGATGGCCGATGCGATGCCCATCAATTCCTATTCCAATGTGCTGCGCGGCGTCATCAAACTGACTAAGGTGCTGGAAGACGGTCGCCAGCAGGTGGTGGGGCTGCAATTTGCGCCCGATCTGCTCGGCCGCCCCTTTGCGGTCGAAAGCCGGGTGAGCGCGGAAGCTGCTTCCGAAGTCGATCTCTGCGTCATTCCAAAGCCTGCTTTGGAATCGCTGATGAAGGACAGCGCGCCGCTTGAACATCGCATCATGATGCAGGCCCTGCGCGAGTTGGATGAAGCGCGCGACTGGATGGTGACGCTGGGCCGCAAGACCGCTGCCGAAAAGGTGGCGAGCTTCCTGTTCATGATTGCCACCCATATCGATCCGACCGAGGAATTGACCGCGACCCAGTTCGATCTGCCGCTGAGCCGTTCGGACATTGCCGACTTTCTGGGCCTGACCATCGAAACAGTCAGCCGCCAGATCAGCAAGCTCAAGGCCGATGGGGTGATCGAGATCGTCAATTACCGCCAGGTGACGGTGCCCGATCTGGCCCGGTTGAGGGTTTTATGCGGATAAGTCGACCTTCAATGTGATGGGTTTCCCCCGGCTGGTCCGGGGGTTTTTGTTTGTGCCTGTCTTTGAAAGCGCCCCCACAGAGACGCAAAAAGGGGCGCTTTGCGGCGCCCCTTTCAGTTCTGTGTCGCCCTGTCCGGCGCGGCTCCAGCGGAGCCACGCCTTTATAGGCCTCTTTCGGGATCAGAACGGGCTGTCAGGGAAGTAGTACTGAGCAGCATTGTCCTGCGTTACCAGCGGGGCACCGAGGATATATTCGCCGGAGACCGGGCCATTGGAGGTGAAGTTGGCAACGGTGATATCCATTGCCGTGGCGATCATGGCAGGCGGATAGAGCACGTCGACCGGGATCAGGGTGTCGCCATCCATGATGCCCTTGATGACGTCCTTCATGCCAGCACCGCCGACGATGAACATGTCGCCTTCGCGGCCAGCTTGCCGGACGGCTTCCACTACGCCCATGGCAATGTCGTCGTCCTGCGCCCAGACACCATCGATATCAGGGAAGCGGGAGAGGAAGTCCTGCATCACTTCAAAGCCGTCATCGCGGTTCCAGTTGGCAAACTGGTTGTCCAGCACATTGATGCCCGAACCTTCGATGCCAGCCATGAAGGCGTCGAAACGTTCGGTGTCGATGACGGTGGGGATACCGCGCAGGATAACGATATTGTCGCCATCGCCCAGACGGGTCTTGAAGTACTCGGCCGATGTCGAACCCAGTTCGGTATTGTTACCGGCAACATAGACGTCCTGGATGGACGTGTCCGGCAGACCACGATCAACCACGGTGATGAACGCACCCGATTCCTTGGCGAGACGCACGGGCTCGACCAGCGGATCGGACTCAAACGGCAACACGACGAGCGCGTCGATCTGCTGCACCGAGATCAGATCTTCGATATCGCCAGCCTGATCGGCGGGGCTATTGGCCGTCACCAGCACGATATCGATATTGGAATGCAGCGCTTCGATGCGCTTTTCGGCTTCCTGTGCGTGCCAGTTGAGGCCACCGGCCCAGCCATGCGTTGCCGCCGGGATGGAAACACCGATAGTGATCTTGTCCTGAGCCAGAGCCGGAATGGCCAGAGCGGTCGTTGCCGCCAGAGCCAGCGTCAATGCCTTGATAGACATGTTTAGTCCTCCCTAAAGTGGCGCTGATGCGCCGGTTTTGCCCGCCCCGTCAGGGCCGGGAATTCTTGGCTATTCGGCCTTCTTGCGGATGGCGCGCTTGAAGCTGCCCCGCTGGAGATAGACCGCAGCCACGATGATCACGCCCTGCACCGCCCCATTGAGGTAGTTGGAGATGATATCGGTGAGATTGAGGATGTTGCCGATTGCCGTCAGGATCAGCGCGCCGATGACCGTGCCGCCGATCCGGCCATAGCCGCCCTTGAGCATGGTGCCGCCGATGATCACCGCAGCGATGGCTTCCAGTTCCCAAAGCACGCCGGTCGCCGAGGAGGCCGAGCCGAGGCGCGGCACATAGATGATGGTGGCAAGCGACACGCAGAGGCCTTGCAGGATATAGGTCCAGGTCCGCACCCGATCGACCTTGATGGCCGAATAGCGCGCCACATGCTCATTGGAGCCGATGGCCATGCAATAGCGGCCGAAGGCGGTGCGGTTCATCAGGATCCAGCCGATCACCGCAACGATGATGAACACCCAGACCGGATAGGGCACGCGCAGGAAGCTGTCATAATAGACCGGGCGGTAAATCTCGCGCGCGCCGCTATTGAGCGACAGCGTGCCGCCATCGGCGAAATAGGTCACCAGCGAGCGATAAATGCCCATCGTGCCCAGCGTCACGATAAAGGCCTCGATCTTGGCCTTGGTGGTCAGGAAGCCATTGATGAAACCGGCGCCAGTGCCGAGGATCAGCGAGCATCCGACACCGAGCAGCACAGTCCAGACCGAGGCTCCCATGCTGTCCACGGCCGAATTCATGATGATGATCATCATGCCCGCGATAAACGCCGCCATGGAGCCGACCGACAGATCGATACCGCCTGCAGTGATCACGAAGGTCGCGCCCACCGCGATGATGCCGATAAAGGCGGAGCGGGTCAGCAGATTGGTGATATTGCCTTCGTTGAGGAAGGCCGGGTTCAGCGAATAGCCCAGAATAATCAGCAGGATCAGCGCCAGCATCGGCCCTGCGGTCTTGAGATCGAGCTTGAAGGCCCTGGCGGGCTTGCTCGCAGTTTCAGGCGCTGACACGGTCATTTTCTCCACCCTGCTTGATGCCGGCCGCGTAACGCATGATCTCGGCTTCGGTAATTTCCGCGCCTTCCAGCACCCCGGCCATACGCCCATTGCGCATGACGACGACGCGATGCGAAAGGCCGATGACTTCCTGCATTTCCGAGGAAATGACGATGATCGCCTTCCCCTCTGCGGCCAGCGCCGCGATGATGTGATAAATCTGCTGCTTGGTGCCGACATCGATGCCGCGGGTCGGCTCGTCCATGATGACGATGTCGGGCTCGCTTTCCATGGTCTTGCCCAGCATCAGCTTCTGCTGATTGCCGCCCGACAGCTTGCCGACCGGCACCGATGGATCGCGGGCGCGAACGTCGAAGCGGCGCACGGCGCGCTCCAGCGCCTGTTCCTCGCTACGACCATCGAGAAAGCCAAAGCGCAGGTGTTTTTTGAGCGTCAGCAAAGTGAGGTTGGGTTGGAGGCCTGCATCGAGCAGAAGCCCCCGCCCCTTCCGGTCCTTGGTCATATAGGCCAGGCCCGCCGCAAGTGATTTTGAAACATCGGAAAAATCAGCCGCCGCCCCATGCACCTCGATGGCGCCAGCGCTTTTCCGGGTCAGGCCAACGATGGATTCCGCGACGGCGGTTCGGCCAGACCCGATCAGACCGGCAAAACCCAGAATTTCGCCGCGCTTGAGGTCAAACGAAATTCCGGAAATTCCCGGCGCCGCCAGATCGCGCACTTTCAGCACGATTTCTGCGTCGACATCGGGCTCGTGCTTGGGGGGATAGAGATTGGACAGCTCGCGCCCCACCATCATCTGGGCGATGGAGTCGGGTGTCAGATTTTCGGTGCCGACCGTGGCGATCAATTGCCCATCGCGCAGCACGGTGACCCGGTCGGCCAGCTCCATGATTTCGTCGAGCTTGTGCGAGATGAAGACCACCGCCACGCCCTTTGCCGTCAGCCGCCTGATCTGCTCGAAAAAGGTCTGCGTTTCAGCAACCGAAAGGACGGCCGTGGGTTCGTCCATGATGATGACGCGGGCATCGCGGCTGATGGCCTTGGCGATTTCCACCATCTGCTTGTCGGCCACGGACAGCGTATTGATCCGCGCATCGGGGTCGATATTGACGTGGAGCGTCTCGAGAATGGCGCGGGTCTGGGCGCGCATTTCCTTCAATTGCAGGAATGGGCCGGAGCGCAATTCACGGCCCAGAAAGATCGAGTCGGACACACTGAGATGCTCGGCCAGCAGCAATTCCTGATGGATAACCACGATGCCCATGGCGGCAGCCTGCCCATTAGGGGGCAGCACGACTTGCTGGCCATCATAGGTGATGGTGCCGGAAGTGGGCTGTTCGATGCCCGAGAGAATTTTGATGAGCGTGGATTTGCCCGCGCCGTTCTCACCGATAATGGCGTGAACTTCGCCGGGCTTGATGTCGAAATCGATGCTGAACAGCACCGGAATTTCGCCAAAGGATTTGGAAATGCGGTGGGCCGACAAAATCGACGACACGTTCGCGTCTGGCGCATCAACCATGCTTGCAGCCCCTCCCCCGAGCGCGGCGCACTTGCTGTGCAGCTCTTTGCTCAAACCAGGATGTAAAGGTTTTCATGATTGATGTAAAGGTTTACATAGAGGCATAAGTGTATAAGCCTGTGCGCAATGTCGTGGCGGAGGACGCGGCATCTGCTAAAGGCAGGGCCGCGTTGGACTTTCAGTTCCGACGTTGAGGGTGGAGCGATCCGAAGTGCAGCATCAAAAGCTGGCGACGATTGAAGATGTTGCGGCCATGGCCGGGGTGTCGATCGCCACCGTAAGCCGTGCCATCAACGAGCCGACCAAGGTCGCCGACGCCACTCGCCGCAAGGTCGCCGAAGCCGTTGCCCGCACCGGCTACACCACCAATGCCATGGCCCGCTCGCTGCGCATGCGTCGCAGCAATATGATTCTGATCCTGGCGCCCGATGTGGGCGACCCCAACTTCTCCAACATTCTTGTCGGCCTTGAAACGGAGGCCAGCAAGCGCGGCTATGGCCTGCTGATCGGCAATACACAAAACGACCCCAGCCGCGAGACCGATTATCTGCGCTTCATCTCGTCCAATCAGGCGGATGGGTTGATCCTGTTCACCGGGCACCTACCCTTCGGCTTCGGGCAGGATCGCGGCGAAACCCGCCTGCCGCCCATGGTGGCGGTCAATGAGCCGGTATTGGGCCAGGACATTGCCTTTGTAGGCGTCGACAATTTTGAAGGCGCGCGCGTTGCCGCCGAGCATCTGATTTCGCAGGGCCATCGCCGGATCGCTTTTATCGGCCATTCCACCAGCCGCGAGATCAATCGCCTGCGCGAAATAGGCTATCGCGCAGCGCTGCAAGGGGCAGGCATAGCAGTCGATCCCCGCCTTATCCTCGACGGCGATGGCACGACTGAAAGCGGTCGGGCCGCTGCTGAACTGATGTTTGTCCGCGACGTCCTGCCCACCGCATTTTTATGCGTCAACGACGCCACGGCACTGGGCGTCATCATCGCGCTCAACGCGCGCCATTATGAATTGCCGCGCCAGTTCTCGGTGATGGGCTTTGACGATATTTCCTTTGCCAGCTTCGTCAGCCCCTCGCTGACCACCATGAAGCAACCGCGCCACCGCATCGGCGAGGCCGCCATGGAATTGCTGCTGGCCCTGCTTGCAGGCGAGAAGCCGAAGTCACGCGAAGTGCTCTTGCGGGCCGAATTGATCGTGCGAAACTCGGTGTCACGGCCGGGAAACTGAAAGTTCCCGAAGCTGTTCGGCGGAGTTTTCCTGCCTGGACACTTCCCTCGCAGATCGTCACCCTCGGGCTCGACCCGAGGGCTCTTGCGACAGTCGCCACACTGCTCGTCACCCTCGGGTCGAGCCCGAGGGTGACGAGCAGTGTGTGGCGCCATCGTGAACTGGAGGCTCTTTCACCGCACTGACCTGGCGCCATCTGCCCGCTCAGCGCGATAGGCGGTCCAGGATTTCGTCGAACTTGACCATGGAGACATTGGCGCCCCATTCCATGCCGGTGTCCACCGTTCCATTGCGCATCTCGAAATTTGGGAAATTCGAGATGGATCGGTAATGGGTCTTGCCGTCCCGTTCCTCGAAATGGTGCTCCTCGTAATAGCGCTCGTCTTCATCGAACATGCCTTCGACAACGAAGGTATTGCGGATCATGCGCTTGGGATCGACCGCGAGATAAGTGCCAAACATCACCCACCGCGTCCCGTCGGGAGACAGACCCTCGATGCGCCATTTGCCGCCGGTGCGCACGTCGTATTCGATGACCTCATTGTTGCCGAAACCCCACCAATAGGCGACGTGTTCCTGTTCGGTCCACACCTTCCAGACCAGCTCCAGCGGCGCATTGAAGGTGCGCGACATGATGATGAGCGGCTGGTCGTCGGGCAGTTCGGTTTTGAAGGGATTGGGGAAATTCTGGCCGTCCATAGAACGTCTCCTCAGTTTTTCGTGTCGGTTTCGGGGGTCTGCAATTTGGTGAGATAGGCATCGAGTTGATCGAGGTTCTGCTCCCAGAACCGGCGATAGAATTCCAGGTAAGAGGACGCTTCGCGCAGCGGCCCGGCTTCCAGCTTGCAGGGCCGATATTGCGCCTCGCGCCCGCGGGTAACGAGCCCTGCGCCTTCCAGCACCTTGATGTGTTTGGAAACGGCAGCCAGCGTCATATCGAAGGGCTTCGCCAACTCGTTGACACTGGCCTCGCCGCGCGTCAGCCGCGCCAGAATGGCGCGCCGTGTCGGATCCGCCAGCGCACCAAGCGTCGCACTCAAGGAATCTGTCATCAACCGCCTCCTAATTAAACTAGTTAGTATAATACTAAATGGTATAATTAGAGTCAAGCCGACAGCCCCGCTGCCGAGCGGCGGCGGATCGAGGTAAAATGATGTGTGATATTTCAGGAGCCCGAGGTTCGGCTCACTGCCCTTTTGAAAGGGAAAGGTGGTGGGGTGCTGCGTGTCCGCAGCACCCGCGAAGTCAGGCTGCCGCTACTGCGTCGCGCGGCATTTCCGAGAATATTTCGGCCTTGCCATTGCGGATGATGACGATTTCTTCGAGCCGCTGACCAAACCGGCCCTGCAGATAAATGCCCGGCTCGATGGAGAAGACCATGCCTTCGTCCAGCACGGTCTCGCTGGTGCCGGTGATATAGGGCGCTTCGTGGATATCGATGCCGAGGCCATGACCTGTGCGGTGCAGGAAGAACTCACCATAGCCCGCCTGGGCGATCACATCGCGCGCGGCCTTGTCTACATCCTTGGCTTTGACACCGGGCACGGAGGCCTTGATCGCTGCCTCGACCGCGCGATCAAGAATGCCATGAATCTCGTCAAAACCCTCTGGTTTGCTGCCGAAATAGCCCACGCGGGTCATATCCGAAGGATAGCCGTCGATACGCCCGCCAATGTCGATCAGCACGGCATCGCCCTGCTTCAACTGGGTCGCGCCGGTATGGTGGTGCGGGAAGGCCCCGTTGGGACCAAAACAGACGGAAATGAATTCGGTGGTCGCGCCATTGGCCTTGTAGAAATCGGCGATGACCTGCGCGATTTCGATTTCGGCAATGCCTTCCTTGAGCGCCGCAAAGCCGGCCCTCATGGCCCCGTCATTCATCAGGTGTGCCGCCTTGAGCAGCCGATATTCCGCCTCATCCTTGCGGGAGCGGAGATAGCCGACGGTGTCGCCGGTGAAACGACGCTTGGCGCCCGGCAGCGCATCGAGCACCAGCAGCGCGAAATCGGCGCGCATGGTTTCATCGAGTACTATCGAGGGGCTGATGCGCGACACGCCGGTCGCATCGATCAACTGCGCCAGCGCCGCGTCCGGGCCTTCCGCATCGGACCAGGGGAAGAATGGCAAATCGGTGTGCTGGCGCGAGGAATCGACATTGAGCGCGGGCATAAGCATGCCAGCATAGGTCTGGCTCACCATCAGCATGACGGGCCGTTCATCGCCGTGCGGCGACAGATCGGCGAGATAGCGCATATGGCTCGATGGGCCGATGACCACCAGGTCCGTTTCGGTTTCGGCCATGCGGGCGCGCAGTTTTTCCATGCGGGCAGTCAGGGTGGCATTCATCGGCGCTATCCTTTGATGAAAAAGCGGAGCCGGGCTGGAGGAGGAGGTGCCCGGCTCCGCGAGCGACAGCCCGAGGGAACGAAACCGTCGCTTGTTTGAAAACAAAATCGGCCCGACCTTCCTTCCCGAACAGGAAAGAAGGCCGGACCGGAAAGAACCTTAGTTCTTGGTCACGAGGCGATAGTAGACAAAGTCCGAATTGGACCCGTTCACATAGCCTTCGACATTGTTTGCCATGCCGATCTGCAGAGCGGCCTGGAACATGATGATGATCGGGCTTTCAGCCTGAACCTTCTTCTGCAAATCGACATAAAGGTCGTTGCGGGCGTTCTGGTCGGCTTCGGCCAGCGCGGCGGTCACTTCGTCATTCATTTCCTGCGGCACGGCCCAGGCATTCCGCCAGGTGGTGGTTGCCGTGTAATTGTCGTCCGCATTGTTGGAATTGTAGGCGAAGGCCTTGGCGTTGGAATGGGGGTCCATGAAGTCGGGGCCCCAATACAGCAGCATGGCCTGATGCGTGCGCTCACGATACTTGGTGATCACCTGAGCGCCAGTGCCCGGCAGGATTTCAAAGTTGATGCCCGCTTCGGAGAACCCGGCCTGCAAGGACTGGGCAATGTCGGTGAACGGCGCCGAATTGATCACGTCTAGCGTGACATTGATCGGGGTTTCGACACCGGCATCCGCCAGGATCTGCTTTGCCTTTTCAACATCATAGCTGAACGGGGTTTCGTCATAGGAGCCGGGGAAGCCCTTCGGCCAGAATGCCTGATGCTTTTCCATCTGGCCCTTGAGGAAGGTCTGGGTCATCCCGTCATAATCGACGAGGTAACGGGCGGCTTCCCAAACGGCAGGCGGGGTCAGCTCTTCCGTCTTCTGGTTGAACGAGAGGAAGTGCACGGCGGCCTGCGGATAGACTTCCACCTTGATGCCATCACCGAGCCCACCGATCTGGTCGGGGGTCAGGTTCTTGGCCAGGTCGACGTCGCCCGAGGCCAGCAGAAGCTGTTGGGTGGCGGCTTCGGCAACGTGACGGATCAGCACCTGCTTCATCGCCGGTGCGCCGTTCCAATAGGTTTCATTGGCGGTAAGACGCACGAGTTCGGCCGGACGGTAATCGGTCAGCACATAGGGGCCAGAACCAGCCGAATTGGTGTTCAACCAGGCATTGCCCCAGTCGCCATCGACTTCGTTCTGCATGACCAGCACTTCATCAACAATGGCGCCTGGACGAGCGGCCAAGACGTTCAGCACGAAAGCCGAAGCGAAGTCACCGGTCCACTTGAGCGTGACGGTATTGCCATCAACACTCACCATCTCGTCGATGTTTTCCGCAGTCCAGCCAAGCTGGGTCAGGATGAAGGCGGGGGTGAGGTTCAGCGTCACGACGCGCTGGAACGAGAACTTGACGTCCTCGGCGCGCACCGGATTGCCCGAGGCGAAGGTCGCACCGTCGCGCATGGTGAAGGTCAGCGTCTTGGCGGCCTCGTCGGCAATCCATTCGGCGGCGAGGCCGGGCGCGAGGACAGAAGTGTCCACGGCGTCATACTGCACCAGCTTGTCATAGAGGTTGGCGTTGATTTCGCCAGCCGAGAATTCATAGGCCTGCGCGGGATCGAGCGCGACGATATCGTCGATGTTCTGGGCAATGACCAGAGCATCGGCTGGGGTCGCGGCATAGGCTGCACCTGCCGCCAGCGGCAGGGCAAGCGCGGATGCCAGAAGGGCAGCGCGGAAGAGCTTCATGTGCGTTTCTCCTTGGGAATGATTTTTTTCCGGACCGGCTTGTTGGCGCCGGTTTTGGGTTTCGCCAAAGCCGGGCGAGGCCGGGCCGTGGAACGAAAGAGAGCAAGCGTACCCGTCCAGAGCAGGCGGGCAGGCTTATCTGTGTGGTTGGACCAGGAATGGGGGCGGTTGCCGCGGAAATGGAGGCTATCCCCGGCATTCATCACCATTTCCTCGCCATCGAGCATCTGGGTGATCGCGCCTTCGAGCACGAAGAGGATTTCCTCGCCCTCATGCGCCACCGTCTCCGAGCGATAGCCGGGCGGCACCGTCATGAGAAAGCTCGACAATTGATTGCCGGGGAAGTCGGCACCAAGGCGCTCATAGATGATCGAGGAGCCATCCAGCGAGAAGCGGTTCCGCTCGCCCTCGCGGGTGAGCGCGTTATGCGTGGTCGGGGCGGCGACGAAATAATCGATGGACACGCCCAGCGCCTTGGCGATCTGCGCCAGCGTGCCCAAGGACGGGGTCGCATGGTCGCGTTCGACCTGGCTGAGATAGCCGACCGAAACCTCGGCAGCTTCGCCCAGTTCCATCAGCGTCATATGCTGCTGGCGGCGGCGCGCACGGATCAGTGCACCCACTTTCGGATGCCCTTCGTCCTTCTTCACAGCAGCTTCGGCCATGCCCACTCCACCAAAATTTTTTTGATATAAGCAAAGTTTCTTGTATAGTGGAAGCGAAATGTGAGGGTTTGGGAACCTGTCGGCACATCTGCTGGCGGTGCCAGAAAGCTGTTTTTCAAGAGGAAATTTTAGTGGCGCTAGACCAGCAAACTGCCCCGCCGCCTCTGGCGCCCAATCTGCGCAACAAGCGCCTTGGCCGTACGGCAATCACGATCGGCAGCTTTCTGCTTACGCTTTTCCTCACCTTTCTGGGCCTGCTCGCCATTACCTTTTTCATCGGACGGGTCATCCCGATCGATCCGGTACTGTCTGTGGTCGGAGACCGGGCCACGCAGGCGCAATATGACGCCGCCAAGATAGCCATGGGGCTGGATCGCCCGCTCTGGCAGCAGTTCATCTCCTATGTCGGCAATGTCTTTACCGGCGATCTGGGCAAGTCGGTCTCGACCGGCCGCATGGTGGTCGATGATCTCTCCCGCTTTTTCCCCGCCACGTTTGAAATGGCGACGCTAGGCATTCTGATCGGGGTGGCGCTGGGCGTGCCGCTCGGGGTCACCGCCGCCGCGAGGCAGGGAAGCTGGGTCGACCAGATCATCCGTGTCATCGGCCTGCTCGGCTATTCGGTGCCCGCCTTCTGGCTTGGTCTGGTCGGCCTCGCGCTGTTTTATGCCCGGTTGCGCTGGGTCGGCGGGCCGGGGCGCGTGGACATTTTCTATGATGGCCTCGTGCAGCCGATTACCGGACTCCTGCTGGTCGATTCCCTGCTGCGCGGCGAGGTCGCCATTTTCTGGAATGCGGTATCGCGGATCATCCTGCCCGCCTCGGTGCTGGGCTTTTTCAGCCTGGCCTATATTGCGCGCATGACGCGCAGTTTCATGCTCGATCAGTTGAGCCAGGAATTCGTCACCACCGCCCGCGTCAAAGGCGTGCCGGAGCGCGTGGTCATCTGGCGACATGCCTTCAACCCGATCCGGGTACCGCTCATCACCGTTATCGGCCTTTCCTATGCAGGCTTGCTCGAAGGCTCGGTGATGATCGAAACCGTGTTCTCCTGGCCCGGCATCGGCAATTACCTCACCACCGCCCTGCTCAATGCCGACATGAACGCCGTGCTCGGCGCGACATTGGTGATCGGCGCGGTATTCATCATCATCAACAAGGTCTCGGACGTGCTGTATCGCGTGCTGGATCCGAGGGCGAAGTGATGATCTTCACCATATCAAGGCCACCGCTCGTCACCCTCGGGCTTGACCCGAGGGCTCTCCACTTAAGCGAACCAGATCAAGTACAGTCCCCTCGGGTCAAACCCGAGGGTGACGAACGGTGTAAGAATCAGGAGCCCGCATCATGACCACCCGCGACTGGCTCCTAGCCGATAGCCCCACATCCCGCATGCAGGCCAATGCGGGGCGCGCTTATCGCGTGTTCACCGCCCTCCTCCGCAATCCGCTTTCGGTATTGGGCGGCTTCATCATTCTCGTCCTGCTGATCACGGCGGCCTTCGCGCCGTGGATCGCGCCCTATTCGCCGACCGGCCAAAATCTGTCGGCCCGCCTCCTGCCGCCGTCCGCAGAATATTGGATGGGCACGGACGAGCTGGGGCGAGACATTTTCTCCCGCGTGGTCTGGGGCAGCCAGATCACACTCACCATTGTCGGGCTGGTGGCGCTGATTTCGGCGCCACTGGGCCTGCTGATCGGCGCTATTGCCGGCTATTTCGGCGGTTGGGTCGATCGCATTCTCATGGGTTTCACCGACATTTTCCTGTCGCTGCCCAAGCTGATCCTGGCGCTGGCTTTTGTTGCGGCGCTTGGCCCCGGCATCAACAATGCCATCATCGCCATCGCCATTACCTCCTGGCCCGCCTATGCGCGTATTGCCCGCGCCGAAACGCTCACCATCCGCAATGCCGAATATATCTCGGCCGTGCAGCTTGCCGGTGGCGGACCGATCCGCATCATCGTCCAGCACATCCTGCCGCTCTGCACCTCATCGATGATCGTGCGCGTCACGCTCGACATGGCCGGCGTTATCCTGACCGCTGCGGGTCTGGGCTTTATCGGCCTTGGCGCACAGCCACCGCTGCCCGAATGGGGCGCGATGATTTCGCGTGGCCGCACCTTCATCCTCGACCAATGGTGGGTCGCCACCATGCCGGGCTTTGCCATCATCATCGTCTCGCTGGGCTTCTGTTTCCTCGGCGATGGCCTGCGCGACGTGCTCGATCCCAAGAACGAGGGGAAGAGCTGATGAGCAAGCCCCTCCTCGAAGTCGAAAATCTCCGCGTTTCTTTCCCGACCCATTCCGGGCGCGTCGAAGTGGTGAAGGGGCTTTCCTTCACGCTGGGCCGCGAGCGTCTGGGTATTGTCGGCGAATCCGGTTCCGGCAAATCCATGACCGGCCGTTCGATTCTCAAGCTGATCCGCAAGCCGGGTCAGGTCACCGCCGACAAGCTGCATTTCGACGGTATCGACATTCTGGCCCAGTCCGACCGGCAGATGCGCGACATTCGCGGCGCCCGCATTTCCATGGTGATGCAGGACCCCAAATTCTCGCTCAATCCGGTGATGAATGTGGGCGAGCAGATTGCCGAGGCGCTGGTAACCCACCAGAAATTGCCGCGCCGAGATGTGCAGGCGCGCGTCATCGACATGCTCAAGGCCGTGCGTATCAACGATCCAGAGCGCGTTGCCAAACTCTACCCGCATGAAGTTTCGGGCGGCATGGGACAGCGCATCATGATCGCCATGATGCTGATCCCGGAACCCGAATTGCTGATCGCCGACGAGCCCACTTCGGCGCTGGACGTCTCGGTTCAGGCGCAGGTGCTCGACATCATCGACGATCTCGTCACCCGCAAGGGCATGGGCCTCATTCTCATCAGCCACGATCTGGCGCTGGTCAGCCGCTATTGCGACCGGATCATCGTGATGAATGCAGGCCGCGTGGTTGAGGAATGCGCCGCCGGGCAGCTCGAAAACGCGCAGCACCCCTATACGCGGGGCCTTCTCGCAGCCATGCCGCTGATCAACGAAACCCGCGACGAACTTCCCGTGCTCGACCGCACGCAATGGGCCGGCACATGAACGCCATCGAACTCAACAATCTCGACATTTCCTATGGCGACACCCAGGTCGTCTTCGATGTGAACCTGTCCATTCCAACAGGCGAGAGCTTTGCACTGGTTGGCGAATCCGGCTCGGGAAAGTCCACCATTCTGCGCGCCATAGCGGGGCTGGCACCAAACTGGACGGGCGCGATCTCCGTCCTTGGCCAGCCGCGCACGCACCATGTCGACCGTGCCGTTTCACGGCAGGTGCAGATGGTGTTTCAGGATCCCTATGGTTCGCTCCATCCGCGCAAGACCATCGACGCCGCCCTTTCCGAACCGCTGGCCATTCACGGCATCGGCAATCGGGGTGAGCGCGTTGAAGCCGTGTTGAAATCGGTGGGGCTCGACCAGCGCTTTCGGTTTCGCTTCCCGCACCAGCTTTCGGGCGGACAGCGCCAGCGCGTTGCCATTGCCCGCGCCCTGATGCTCGAACCCAAAGTGCTGCTGCTCGACGAGCCCACTTCGGCGCTCGACGTTTCGGTACAGGCCGAAATTCTCAACCTGCTCAAGCGCTTGCGCCGCGAGCAGAACCTGACCTATCTCATGGTCACGCATAACCTACCGGTGGTCAGCTTCCTCTGCGACAGACTCGCCGTCATGCGCCATGGCCGGGTGGTGGAAATTGCGGATGTGAGCCAACTCAAGTCAGGGCAGCTAAACGAACCCTATTCCAGAGAATTGATGGCGGCGACCGAGGGCACATAGCCTCCACACGCTCGATCCGCACCCTCCCCCTCGCGGGGAGGGCTGGGGTGGGGGGATGAGAGCCCAAATATTGCGGCTCCCGCGCCCCTCCCATCCTCCCCCGTTGAAGGGGGAGGTGCCGCTTCGGCACTCGCTGCCGCTGCCAGCCCAATACGACCAAGGACCACCAATATGACTGACCACCTCCCTGCCCTTGCCACCTTCGACGCTGCCATCGCCAAGGCGAAAACCGCCGACGAAGCCTTCATCGCATTGCAGGACCTCGCCCGCGCCACTGTCGGCGCCAAGCTCTTCACCGTGATGCTGGTCGATATGGAGGCCGAGCTCTCCCGCCGCGCCTATACGAGTGATCCGGTCAGCTACCCAACCTCCGCCACCAAGCCGCTCAATTATGGTCCGTGGTTCGACATCGTTCACGGCAAGCGCGAATTCTTCGTCGCCAACACGATCGAAGACATTGCCGAGGTGTTGTTCGACCACGAATTGATCAATGAACTGGGGTGCCAGTCGGTGGTCAATGTCCCGATCATTCTCAAGGATGAGCTGGTTGGCTGCATGAACCTGCTCGATGTGGCGCACCACTATACCGAGGAGCGTTTGCAGACGATCCGCGACGTGCTCTCCATTCCTGCCAAGCTTGCGGTGCTTGCCGCACGCGGCTGATTTTCCAATCGCGGGCAGGATGCTAGAACGCGATCATGAAGACCATTCTCGTTGTCGGCATCGGCACTGGTAGCCCGGACCATATGACTATCGCGGCCATCGACGCGCTCAACCGCGCCGATGTGCTGTTCGTGCCCGACAAAGGCGCGAACAAGGCCGATCTGGCAGGCATACGCCGCACCATCATCGCCCGCTTCGTCAAAAGCGACCCGCTGCAACTTGCTTATGAAGTGCCGAGCCGAGACGCAGCCAATCCCGATTACGGTCAGGGCGTCGATGACTGGCACGATGCGCTGGGCCGGATTTTCAGCGATCTCATCGCCCAAATCCCCGAAAACGGCACCGGGGCTTTCCTCGTCTGGGGCGATCCAGGCCTATACGACTCGACCCTGCGCATTCTTGAGCGCGTCGACACCCCCATGCAGGTCGAGGTCATTCCCGGCATTACCGCTATTCAGGCGCTGACAGCCGCTCACGGCATCGCGCTAAACCGCATCGGGGAGGCGGTTCTCATTACCACTGGCCGCCAGCTTGGTCCGGTCGATACCGACGCGGTGGTCATGCTCGACGGGCGGCTGGCCTTCCGCGATGCCGATCCCGATCTCACCATCTTCTGGGGCGCCTATCTCGGCACACCCGATCAGCTTCTTGTCGCGGGTCGGCTTGGCGATGTCGCCGAGCAGATCGTCGCCACCCGCGCCGAGGCCCGCGCCCGGCATGGCTGGATCATGGATATTTATCTGCTGCGCAAGGCGCAGTAGTGCGCGCCCGGGGAGCCTGCTAAACCATCTTTATGGACACTTGTGCCGCCAACCCCGCTTTCATTCCAGCGCAGCGTCGCGGCGCATGTCCCACGCTGGAAAAGCCCATGCAAACCGGCGATGGCCTGTTGGCGCGTATAAGAGTCCAGAGCCGCACTCTTTCGACTGGCCAGCTCGCGCAGCTCGCCCGCCTCGCCATCCAGCATGGCAATGGCATTCTCGAAATATCCGCGCGCGGCAATCTTCAGGCGCGGGGGCTGACGGCGGCGACTGCCCCGCTCTTTGCACAGGCCGTCACCTGTCTCGTGCCGCTTGAAAATGGCCTCGTTGTCGACACTTCCCCCCTCGCCGGTGATGACCCCAGCGAAATATCCGATCCGCTGCCCCTTGCCGCACAGATTCGCGCGGGGGCCATAGCGCTGAAGGATAAGCTCGGACCAAAAGTGACCGTCATCATCGATGGCGGTGGCCAGATTTCGCTTTCTTCGCTCAAAGCCGACATTCGCCTGCTTGCGCTCGATGCGACACACTGGGCTGTGCATCTCGGCGGCGGCAAGCCACAGATCATGGACGCGGAAGGGGCCGTTGCGGCGACGCTGGCAGTGCTTGGCGCACTGGCCGCGCTCGGACCGGAAGCGCGGGCGGGCGACCTCTTTCCTGAATTCAGTACGAGTACCCCCCACCCCAGCCCTCCCCACAAGGGGGAGGGAGCCGGGCCGGTTCTTGCCGAGAATACTGCGGGACACTCGGTGCAGCACCTCCCCCCTCGCGGGGGAGGCTGGGAGGGGGGGAGCCCCACGCTCCAAACCCTCACCGGCCACACATCCCCCGTTGCCCTGCCCTTTGGACAGATGCATGGCGACGCCCTCATCGCTCTTGCCGAGGCCGCAGAGGCCAATGGTGTCACCAAGCTCCGTCTCGCCCCCGCGCACACATTGCTGCTCGATAATGCTCCCGCCAAGCTGATCGAAATCGCAGGCAAGCTCGGTTTCATCACCGATCCATCCGACCCGCGCCGACGCGTCAGCGCCTGTATCGGCACTGAAGGCTGCGCGTCCGGCCATATCCCAGCGCGCCGTCTCGCCGCAGAACTCGCGCCGCTGACGTCCCCCGATCAGCACCTCCACGTCTCCGGCTGCACCAAGGGCTGCGCGCACCCGCGACCATCCGCCATAACCCTTGTGGGTCGCAGCGACGGGATTGGCCTTGTCATTGATGGCCGCGCGGGCGATACGCCTCAGCATATCCTTGACGAGGCGGGACTGGCCCCTGCCCTCGCCGCTCGGCAGGAAGCCCGATGACGCAATATGACTACATCAAGGACGGCGATGCCATTTATCGCCAGTCCTTTGCCATCATCCGCAGCGAAGCGGACCTGTCCGGTTTTGCCGAGGACGAAGCCGAACTCGCAATCCGCATGATCCATGCGGCGGGCATGGTGGGGGCGGCGCAGCATTTCGTTTTTGGCCCCGATTTCGTCACCGCCGCGCGCCGTGCCCTGCAGGCCGGCGCGCCTATTCTGTGCGATGCCGAAATGGTGGCTCGCGGCATCACTGCCGCCCGCCTACCGGCCGACAATCCTGTCATCTGCACCCTGCGCGACGAGCGCACACCGGCCCTTGCTGCCTCCATAGGCAATACACGGTCCGCCGCCGCCCTGCATCTATGGGATGATCATCTCGAAGGCGCAGTGATCGCCATCGGCAATGCACCCACTGCGCTGTTTCACCTGTTGGAAATGCTCCGCGACGGCGCACCGAAACCCGCAGCCATTCTGGGCATGCCGGTCGGATTCGTCGGCGCCGCCGAGTCCAAGGATGCTCTGGCCGAAAACTCCTATGGCGTGCCCTATGCCATCGTGCGCGGACGTCTGGGCGGCAGCGCCATCACCTCGGCCTGCCTCAACGCATTGGCGAGGCCGGGACTATGAGCGGCACACTCTATGGCGTCGGCACAGGTCCGGGCGATCCCGAATTGCTGACACTCAAGGCAGTTCGCGCTATAGGCGAGGCCGATGTGGTGGCGTTCTTCGCCAAAAGCGGCAATGCCAGCAATGCCCGCGCAATCGCCGCAGCCCATTTCCGCTCAGGCCAGATAGAGGAGGCGCTGGACTATCCGGTGACCACCGAAATCCATCGCCATGACGAGACCTATAAAAGCCAGATCAGCGCCTTCTATGACGAAGCCGCCGCCCGCCTTGCGGCGCATCTCGATGCGGGGCGCTCGGTTGCCGTCCTGAGCGAAGGCGATCCGCTGCTCTATGGCAGCTATATGCATCTGCATGTCCGGCTCGCCCCGCGCTACGACACAAAAGTCATCGCGGGCATTACCGCCATGTCGGGCTCATGGTCGCAGGCCGGGCTGCCGCTGGTGCAGGGCGATGATATTCTGACCATTCTCCCCGGCACGCTCGATGCACCCGATCTCGTCCGCCGCCTCGGCGACAGCGAAGGCGCAGTGATCATGAAGCTGGGCCGCAACCTGCCCAAGGTTCGCGCCGCCCTTGCCGAAGCGGGTCGTCTTGACGGCGCGGTCTATGTCGAGCGCGGCACGATGGAGAACGGTTTTTCGACGCCGCTCACGGACAAGGCAGATGACAGTGCGCCCTATTTCTCGCTGATCCTCGTGCCCGGCTGGAGCGCCCGCCCATGATCGGCAGCCTCACCATTGTCGGCACCGGGCCCGGCAATCCGGGTCAAACCACGCCGCAGGCGTTAGAGGCAATTGCTGCCAGCGAGGTCTTTTTCGGCTACGGGCCCTATCTCGACCGTCTCTCCCTGCGCCCGGACCAGACCCGCATGGCCTCCGACAATCGTGAGGAAATCGATCGTGCGCGCGCCGCGCTGGACGCCGCCACGCGGGGCGCGAAAGTCTGTGTTGTTTCCGGCGGTGATCCCGGCGTGTTCGCCATGGCCGCCGCCATCTGCGAGGCCGTCGAAACCGGCCCCGACACCTGGCGTCGTCTCGATATAAAAGTGCTTCCCGGCGTCACCGCCATGCTGGCCGTTGCCGCCCGCGCCGGCGCGCCGCTAGGCCACGATTTTTGTGCGATTTCCCTGTCGGACAATCTCAAGCCATGGGAAGTGATCGAGCGCCGTCTGCGCGCCGTTGCCGAAGCCGGGCTGGTGATTGCGCTCTATAATCCCATCTCCAAAGCCCGCCCCTGGCAATTGGCTACCGCCTTCAAAATCCTGCGAGAAGTGCTGCCGGTCACCACGCCGGTGATCTTTGGTCGCGCCATCGGTCGGCCCGAAGAGCAGTTCGTGGTTTCGCCTTTGGGTGAGGCCGATCAGCAGGCGGCGGATATGGCGACTTGCGTTATTATCGGCTCGGCGGAGACGCGGATTATCGAGCGGCCGGGCATGGATCCGCTGGTCTATTCCCCGCGCGGAGTGGGGTTGTGAGCACACCCTGGCTGACCATTATCGGCATTGGCGAGGATGGATTGTCCGGTCTCTCCTCGGCAGCGCAGCAGGCTATTTCAGAGGCCGAAATCGTCTTTGGCGGCGCGCGTCATCTGGAGTTGGCGGGGGCGGCAATCAAGGGCGAGGCGCGGCAATGGCTCTCGCCTTTCTCTGCTTCCATCGACGCGATCCTAGCCGAGAAAGGCCGCAATATCTGCGTGTTGGCGTCGGGTGACCCGTTCCATTACGGGGTCGGGGCCACCCTGTCCCGCCATGTCGATCCAGCGCAGATGCGGACCATTCCGCATGCTTCGGCTTTCTCGCTGGCGGCGGCGCGGTTGGGCTGGCCTTTGCAGGATGTGGTGAGCCTGTCACTGCATGGGCGGCCTGTCGATCTGATCCGCCCGCATCTGCATGCGGGCGCTCGGATATTGGCGCTGACGTCGGATGGTGATGGGCCTGCGGCGATTGCCGCGCTGCTTACGAAAGCCGGTTTTGGGCGCTCCATCATTACCGTGATGGAGGCCCTGGATGGGGTTGATGAACGAATCCTGTCGCAAATGGCAGAATTGTTCGCGCTGAGTGGTATCAACCCGCTCAATATCTGCGCCATCACCGTCGTGCCCCTGCCCGGCGCGCGTGTACTGCCGCTGACGCCGGGGCTGGACGATGCGCTATTCGAGCATGACGGGCAGATCACCAAACGGGATATCCGCGCACTCACACTTGCCGCCCTTGCCCCACGCCGGAAAGAGGTGCTGTGGGATATTGGCGCCGGGTCCGGATCCATCGGCATCGAGTGGATGCTGGCCGATCCGAGCCTGCGCACAATCGCCATCGAACCCCGTCCCGACAGGGCAGCGCGTATAGCGCGCAATGCGCAGAATTTTGGCGTGCCCGATTTGCAGATCATCGAGGGCAACGCACCGGGCGCGCTGGCCGGTCTTGAACCGCCGCACGCGATTTTCGTGGGCGGCGGCGGCTCCGATACTGGGGTGATGGATGCGGCCCTGTCTGCCCTGCGCCCCGGCGGGCGGCTGGTGGCCAATGCGGTGACGCTGGAAATGGAACAAGTGCTTCTTGGCTTGCACGGCGAACATGGCGGGGCGCTAACACGTATCGCTGTGTCTCAGGCCGAACCGCTCGGCAACATGACGGGCTGGCGTCCGGCCATGCCGATCACACAATGGCGGTGGGTGAAGGGATGACGGGTTTTGCCCCATACCGCAGCACTCACCGGCCCGCCACCTCCCCCTTGACGGGGGAGGCCGGGAGGGGGTGTGGGAGCCACGATTTTCGAGCGTGGGGCGCACCCCTCCCCATCCCTCCCCGTCAAGGGGAGGGTGCCTATCGCGTTCCTGACGACCTCACCGCAGGAGCCCAACCATGACCATCCACTTCATCGGTGCTGGTCCCGGCGCTGCGGACCTGATTACCGTTCGCGGGCGCGATCTGTTGGCTCGCTGCCCGATCTGCCTTTACGCAGGTTCGATCGTGCCCAAGGAAATGTTGGACTGGTGCGGTCCGGGCACGCGCCTCATCGACACCGCGCCAATGTCGCTCGATGAAATCGAGGCCGAATATATCCGCGCCCATGACGCGGGTGAGGACGTGGCGCGGCTTCATTCGGGCGACCTGTCGGTTTGGAGCGCGGTGGCCGAACAGATGCGGCGTCTCGATCAGCTCGGCATTGCCTATAGTTTGACGCCCGGCGTTCCGTCCTTTGCAGCGGCAGCGGCGGCGCTTGGGCGCGAGTTGACCATTCCGGGCGAAGCGCAGAGTCTCGTGCTGACCCGCGTGTCAGGCCGCGCCTCGCCTATGCCCGAAAATGAAAATCTCGCGGCTTTCGCGGCGACCGGGGCAACGCTGGCCATCCACCTCGCCATTCATGCGTTGGACAGGATCGTGGCGGAGCTGACACCGCTCTATGGGGCTGATTGTCCGGTGGCGATTGTCGCGCATGCAAGCTGGCCGAACCAGATGATCCTGCGCGGCACACTGGGCGATATTGAGCAAAAGTTCGCGGCCAATCCGGTGGAGCGCACGGCGCTGATCTTTGTCGGCAAAGGGCTGGGTGCCGAGGATTTCCGGGAGAGTTCGCTTTACGACCCGGATTATCAAAGACGGTTTCGCGGGCGGTAGGGGCTGGATGCCGTCGTCCGGCTTTACAACCCCCACCTAACCTCCCCCTGAAAAAGGGGGAGGGACAGATCGAGTTTGCCTCAAAGTTTTGCAGGCCACGGACAAGCTCCTCCCCCTTTTTCAGGGGGAGGCTGGGTGGGGGTTCGTTCGGAAAGGTGTGCGCCTAACTGGCGGCGAACGCGGCGTTCAACTCATCGACAATCGCGCCGTGGTCCTTGCCGCCGCGCAGGCCGGCTTCGAGGATTTCAGAGCCCTTTTTCTGATAGGCCATATAGCCATCATAGCGGGGGCGCATCCAGGATTGGTCGAGGGTTGCCAGCGTATTGCGATAGAAGCCGTGGACGGGGGCGTTGACCGCATCGTCCTGCCAGGCGTCGAGATTGCCGGGCTGGCCGCCAGCCTGTGCGTAAATCGTCTTCTGCACCTCTGCGCCAGCGACCCAGAAGGCATAATCGAGTGCCGCATCGACATTATTTGAATAGGCAGAGACGGCAATGCCGGTGCCGCCCAATGCCGAGCCCAGCGGGCCAGCATTGCCAGCGACAGCGATGTCGGAAAAAGCCAGCCGATGGGTGCGGAAGCCTTCGATAGCATAGCTGAGATAGCCATAGGCCAGCGGCACCAGCACTTCTTCGCGCTCGCCGGAGGCGACAAGCTCGAAGGCGGCGATCGGGTCCATGTCCCAGCAGTCGGGCTTCACATGTTCCAGCAATTCCGCCAGCATGTTCAGCACGAAAATGCCGGCGTCGCGGCTGATGAGTTCATCGGCCTTTTCGGACGAACAGGGCGTGCCCAGATTTGCCGCCAGCGTGTAGAAGCTCATCAGTGCATGGGGCGCACGCATGGGCAGCGTGACCTTGCCCTCACGCGCCAGCGCGATGACATCGCTCCACTGCGTAACCGGGCCGGGCAGCGCATCGGCGCGATAGGCCAGAACCTGCGTTGCCGCATCGATGGGCAGCGCCCATTGCCGATCCTGCCAGATATAACTGGGGAAGGACTCGCCAACCGATTGCTGCGCCAGAAGGGCCAGTTCCGCCTGCCGTTCGGGACGGTCGAGCGGGGTGAGGCAATTCTCTTCGGCGATCTGGCCGACATGGGGATGATCGATGACGATCAGGTCATATTTGCGCGCCAGATCCTCAACCGGATAGGACTCGAAATCCTGCAGGCTGCGCTGCTCCCATTCGATAGTCACGCCGGTCTTTTCCAGCCAGATTTTCGAGGTCGCAACCATGGGGTCAAAGCCGCGGGGATGGCGCCAGGTCATGCCTTTGAGCGTCGTCAAGTTCATCTCCATTCGGAAGGGTAGTACGAGATCAGGCGTTCTGCATGATCGAGGTGAGTTCTTCGGCGGCGGCCACGACCTTTTCGAGTACGGCGTCCGCCTCCATGCGCATGCGGCGCTGCGGCAGGAACGGCACGGTGATCGCAGCCAATGGCTGACCGGTGGCGTCGAGCACAGGCTTGGACAGGTTGATCACCCCCGCCGTCACATCGCTGCCCCGGCGCTCGTAGCCATTGATGCGGATGGCTTCAAAGCGGGCGCGAAACTGTTCTCGCTCTTCCGGCGAAAATTCGGCCAGCAGCATGTCCTGCCGGTTGGGCGCCGAAAAGGCGGCTATGACCACGCCGGAGCTGGTTTCCATTGCCGGGAAGCGCGAGCCGGTCTTGATCGTATAGTGCATCGGCATGGGGCTATCGGCCTGCGCCAGAATGATCAGCGAGGTGCCGGTGACATTGGCCAGATGACAGGATTGGTCTGCATCTTCAGTCAGCCGTTCGAGGATCGGCGTCGCGTGATAGATCAGCCTCTGGGTCGGCGGATGGCGGGTGGCCATCTCGAACAGTTTCAGCGTCAATTCATAGCGGTCGGTCTGCTCGTTGCGCCGGAGCAGACCAAGCCGATGCAACGACACGACGATCCGATAAATCTGGCTGGTCGACCGGTCGAGCCGCGTCGCCATTTCGGTGACGCTGAGCCCGGCAATTTCCCCGGCCACCAGATCGATGATCTCGAATGCCTTGTCCACGGCTGGGGCCGAATAGCTCGGCCCCAGATCGCCCTCATCTTTTCCCATCCCCAATCCTCCCCCTAGAGATGGGCCAGACCAGTGCTGAACACCGGCACAAAGATCAAGACCAGCGCGAAAGCGAGATAGGTCAGGATCATCGGGAAGGCCGCCTTGGTGAAGTCGAGCAGCGGGGTCTTGGTAATGGTGCAGGTGGTGAACATGATCGTGCCGACAGGCGGGGTGACGCCGCCCAGATGGGCCATGAGCACGAAAACGACGCCGTAGTGCACCGGGTCGATGCCAAGGGCATTGGTCACTGGCAGGAAGATCGGACCCAGAATGAGGATCAGCGCCGTGCCTTCGATGACCGCACCGGCCACCAGAATGACCCCGGCGATAAGCGCCAGCATCAGGGTCGGGTTGTCGGTGAAGGACAGGAGGCCACCCGCGATGGTCTGCGGCACCTGCTCGAAGGTCAGCACCCAGCTAAAGGCAGTGGACGCAGCGAGAATGAGCAGAATGGCGGCAGTGGTGGAGACCGTGGAGCGCAGGGCCTTCCAGACCTGAGCCCAATTGGCCTCTCGGTAGGCAAGGACGCAGACGACTGTATAGACCACGGCGACACCTGCAGCCTCAGCCGGTGTGAACACACCGCCGCGAATGCCCAGAATAATCAGAACGGGCAAGAGGATGGCAGGGAGGGCGCCAAGGAAGGACCGGCCAAGCGAGGGATCGTCCGGCAATTTCTCGCGCGGCGGGTCCCACTTATTGATGCGGGATGTGAAATAGGCCTGCACCAGCATCATCAGCGCCAGCAGGAAGCCCGGCACGATGGCCGCGGCGAAAAGCTGGCCGATGGAGGTATTGGTAACAAAGCCGAACAGGATGAGGCCAATACCGGGCGGGATCATCGGCGCGATCAGCGAGGACACGGCGGTCAGCGCCGTCGAATAGGCCAGCGGATAGCCGCGCTTGGTCATTTCGGGCACGAGAATCTTGGCCTGCATGGCCGCGTCGCCATTGGCCGAGCCGGACATGCCTGCCAAGAGGGTCGAGAGCAGCACATTGGTCTGCGCCAGACCGCCCCAGACGCGGCGGGTCAGCACGGCGGCAAAATCCATCACCCGGCGGCTGATGCCGGAAATGTTCATGAGTTCGCCGACGAGAATGAACAGCGGCACTGCCAGGAGCGGAAAACTCTGCGTGCCCTGCACGATGCGCTGCGCCAGCACCACATCCATCAGCGCCGGCTCCATGATGACATAGGCCACCGAGAGCATGAGCAGGATGAGGCCGACAGGAACGCCCAGCGGCAACAGAAGAAGGAAAAGAACCAGAATGACCCAGAGCATCAGCGCGCTCCACCGGCAGCGAGCCGGATAATACGGCCGATATAGGACAGGGTCAGAAGCCCGAACCCGATCGGCATGGAAAGATAAAGCCACTTTGCGGAGATGCGCAGCGAGGAGATTTGCGCGCCGGTGCGCAGATAAATCTGCCAGCCGATCCAGGCGAGATAGGCCGAGAGCGCCAGAACCAGAACCAGCCGCACGGCAATCAGCGCCTGCCGCAGATTGGCATTGCCGATCTTGCTCACCAGATCGAGCCCCATATGGGCGTCGTCGCGGTCGGCAATGGTCAGCCCGATAAACACCACCCAGGCAAAGAGCAGCGTGGACAGATCAAAGGAAAAGATCAGCGGTGCATTGAAGACATAGCGCATGACCACGGCGCCAAAGACGACACCAACCAGCACGACCAGCGTGATGACGGTCAGCGCCACCAGCAGTTTGTCGAGACCGCCCAAAGCGGCGTCGAATTTTCTGGAGACTGAATGCAAGCTCCCCTCCTCTCAAAGATGAGACGGCCCGGACATTGCGCCCGGGCCGATCAAGTCTTACTGGCCGTCCACGATGGCCTTGGCGCGATCATAGAGACCTTCGCTCCATTCGGGGAATGCAGCGGCAATGCCACCGGCCAGCTCGGCGAAGGCCGCGCGATCCACGTCGGAAATGATGGTCATGCCATTGGCGGCGAGCGTCTCGATGCCTTCTTCATAGCTGGCGATGGAGGCGGCGCTCATATTGTCGCAAGCCACATTGGCTTCTTCGGTGAAGATGTCCTGATTGGCTTCGCTGAGATTGTTGAACCAGGAGGCGCTGACCGTGACCGGCACGATATCGGTCATGTGGTTGGTCTGGATGAAGAACTTGGTGTTCTCATAGTGCTTCTGGTCGATCATGGCCGACGGAGGCGCTTCAGCCGCGTCGATCACGCCCTGCGCCAGTGCGGAATACACATCAGGCCAAGGCATTGGCGTCGCCGCGCCACCGAAAACCAGCCGCACCATTTCGGTGTAGATGGTCACCGGCTGCACGCGAATGCTGAGACCTGCGGAATCGGCAGGCGAGCGCACTTCCTTGTCGCGGGTATAGAGATCGCGCACGCCAAAATGGGCGTAGCACATGACCTTGATGTTGTTCTCGGCGACCTTGGCTTCCAGCTCCTTGATCAGATCGCTGGCCAGCAGGCGCTTGGCCCCATCGAAATCGGGGTAAAGGAACGGGTAGAGCACGATGGAATAATCGGGCGCGTAATCGGCGAGCATGCCGATGCCCACCTGACCCATCAGATCGGCGCCAAACGACATCTGCTCGGTCACCGCACCGTTTTCGCCAAGCTGACCGCTTGGGAACAGTTCCACCTTGATCTCGCCATTGCTGCGCTCTTCGACGGCCTTGGCCAGTCCTTCAGCGGCAACATGCACGAAGTGCTCGGGCGAATTCATATGCGCGAAACGCACGACGGACTGAGCCTGCGCAGGAGCGGCAATGCCCACGGCAAGAATTGCGACCGCAGAAGCGGCAAGTGTCATTTTCATGAAGTCTCTCCCCAGAGCCGCGATCCTCGCACAGCTCATTTTTCATATATAACAATTGTTTTTCATATAGCGATGAGATAGCAGGGTCAAGTCATGTCGAATGGAGGACGCAATGGCCGATCTGAATGGGAAAATCGTACTCATCACCGCGGCGGCGCAGGGCATTGGCCGCGCCTCCGTTGAGGCTTTTGTGCGCGCAGGCGCGTCGGTCATCGCCACCGATATCAATGCGGCAAAGCTGGCCGAGTTGGAGGGGATGGAGGGCGTCACCACCCGACTTCTCGATGTGCTCTCCGCCGATGCAGTGAACCAGGCGATTGCCGAAATCGGCCATATCGATGTGCTGTTCAATTGTGCGGGGGTGGTCCATTCCGGCACCGTTCTGGAGATGAGCGACACGGATCTCGACTTCGCGCTCGATCTCAACGTCAAGGCGCAGATCCGCACCATCAAGGCGGTGTTGCCGCAGATGCTGGAACGCAAGGACGGCGCCATCATCAACATGGCGACCGTCGCCTCTTCGGTGAAGGGCGTGCCCAATCGTGCCGCCTATACCATTTCCAAGGCGGCTGTGATCGGGCTGACCAAATCCATTGCTTCGGACTATACGACCAGCAATATCCGCGTGAACGCCATCTGCCCCGGCACGGTGGACAGCCCCAGCCTGCACGAGCGCTGGCACGCTACCGGCGATTTCGAGGCGGCGAAGAAAGCGTTCATCGCGCGCCAGCCCATTGGCCGCATTGCCCGTCCCGAAGAAGTCGCCGATCTCGCGGTTTATCTGGCGGGCGCAACCTACACCACCGGGCAGATACACATCATCGATGGTGGCTGGACGGCATAATTCGCCTTTTATCAAAAACCGGGCTTGCCGCTTAGGCAGCACTTCTGCAAACTCAACTGGCGAGGGGAGGCAGCAGTGGCACACAAGACCACGACACTCGTCGAAGTCGCAAAGCTGGCAGGCGTTTCAACGGCCACGATCAACCGTGTGCTGAAGCAGCAGGGCTATGTCTCCGACGACGCGCGTGAGCGGGTGCTTGCCGCCGTTGCCGCAACCAATTATCGGCCCAATGTGGTCGCCCGTGGTCTGCGCACCCAGCGCAGCCAGACCATAGGGCTGATGATCACGGCCATTACCGTAAACCCCTTCTTTGTCGGCGTCGCCCATGCAGTAGAGGCAGCTGCAATCGCGGCGGGCTACCGGGTGGTGATTTTCAATCATGGCGGCAGCGAGGATCATGAACGGCATGGGGTGGAAACCTTCATCGCCCAGCGTGTCGATGCCGTGCTGTTCTGCACCGCCGCCAGCGCCGCCAATGTCGAATTGCTTGCCGATACCGGCATTCCCGCCATCGAAATCGAGCGCGCCCTGACCGAAACCGGCCGCTTCGTGCGCGTCAACAATTCCATCGGCGCCCGCGCCGCCATCGACCATCTGGTCGGGCTGGGCCATCGGAACATCGCCTTTGTCGGCGGCGATCCGGCGCTTTATCCGCAGGATGTGACCCGCCGCCGCTCGGTGGAAGACGACCGCCTTGCCGCCTACCGCGACGGCATGAAGGCACATGGCCTTGCTATCGACCCCAATTATGTGCGGCTGGGGCAATATTACGATCTCGATAGCGGCATTTCCGGGCTGGAAGGCCAGCAGCATGCCGATGCGCTTATGGCGCTGCTGCACCCGCCAACGGCAATTTTCGCCACCTGCGATATTCTGGCGGCGGGTGTGCTGCAATCGCTCTACCGCGCAGGACGCCGCGTTCCTGACGATATTTCCATTGTTGGTTTCGACGACACCCTGGCCCCGGCGCTCGCCCCTGCCCTCACAACCGTGGCGCAACCGCTGGCGGCGCTCGGACGGCACGGATTCGACATGGCGCTTGCCGCAATCGAAAACCGGGAAATGCCCAGTGAAATCGTTCTCGACACCAGCCTCGTCATCCGCCAGTCCACAGGGCCAGCGCGCTGACCAGCGACAGTTTGACACAGTGTAAAGCCTGTGTTAACAATAAATATGTCAACGATGACATATGCGCTTTCTGGGAGGATAGCGCAGCTCGCAAAGCACGAGTTCACTGGGAGGAATTCTTATGCGGCATTCATTGCTCGCGGCGACAGCACTCGCCTCTACTCTGCTCACCGCACCGGCCTTTGCCGAGACGGTGACGTTCTGGCAGTTCTCCACCAATCCAAATGACATCGCCGCCTGGAACGCCATCATCGATGCGTTCGAGGCCAGCCATGAGGGCGTGGATGTGGTCATGGAAATCGTGCCGTGGTCCGAACAGCAGCAGCGCCTCGTTACTGCGCTGACCACCGGCGGGCTGCCGGATGTGTCCATGCTTGGCAATAATGTGGTGGCCCAGTTTCAAGCCATTGGCGCATTGGCGCCGCTCGACGATGCCTTCGCTGCCTATGACGCCGCCAATGGCACCGATGTCGCTTCCGACATCTGGCCGGGTGACAAGGGCTATTACAATCTCGGCGGTCACTGGTGGGCATCGCCCATCGCGGTGGAAACCCGCGCCCTCTATTACCGCAAAGACCTGTTCGAGGCGGCGGGGCTGGACCCCAATGATCCGCCCGACACCTGGGAAGAGCTGCGCGCCACCGCCAAGGCCCTGAGCGAGGGCACGCCGGATGGCACCTATGGCATCGCGCTCTCGACCAGCCTCGATTATTTCACCGTCCACAATTTCATGAGCGCCTATCTTGGTTATGGCGCGCGCATGTTGGCCGATGACGGCTCCTGCGGCTTTGACAGCCCGGAATTCCGCTCTGCCCTCGACGTTTATACCGGCATCGCGCTCGACGGCTCGACCCATCCTGATGCTGCAAGCATGAATGGCGACGCCTTCCAACGCGGCTTCCTCGATGGCCGTTATGGCATGATCCTCATGCATCCGAGCCTCTACCGTGATCTCGTCACCGAGAAGCCGGAATGGCTTGATGCGGTCGACATTGCCAAGGTTCCGGCTGGCCCGGTCAATCGCTCCGGCTTCCTCGGCGGCTGGCCGCTGGTGATGTGGGATGCATCCGACGCCAAGGAGGCGGCGGGCCAGTTCATCATGTTCGCCACCCATGGCGAGGCATTCAAGGATCTGGCTGTTGCCGGTGGCTTCATCCCCGGCTCGATCTCGCTGGCACAGGGCGAACCCTGGACCGAGTTCCCCTACCCGCTCTTTGTCGAACAGCTTCAGGATGCCCGCGCTTATCAATATCCGAGCGAAGCCATTCCGCAGATGGGTCAGCTAGAAGTCGACACCATTCAGAAAGCGGTGCAGGCTGTGGCTCTGGGCCAGAAGAGCATAGATCAAGCCACTACTGATCTCTGCACTGACATCAACACTGTTCTCGCCCGCTAAAAGCGAGATACCCCGGGCGGCAAAGGCCTCCCACCGCCCGGGGACTACCTACCGCAGGGACTGGTGTAATTTTTGATCCAGTTCCTCCCCACACTCGATTGTCACCCCGGCGAAGGCCGGGGCCCATCTCCAGATCTCGTGATGGATCCCGGCCTTCGCCGGGATGACACCGAGAGGGTGGGGAAATAAGAGGCAACCGGACAGATGGCCGGACCGTTTGAAAGTGCGCCTATGACCGCTCCCGCATCCGATACCGAGCCAAGACCATTCGGCGATATCGCGCTGCCTTATGCGCTGGTGGCTCCGGCGGTTGTGGTGGCACTGGCTATCGCCGTCGTGCCGCTGCTCTATGCGCTGTGGCTGTCGTTTCAGGACTGGTATCTGTTGCGCAATCCGCAGCCGGTCTGGGGCGGGCTTATCAATTATCAGGCGCTGTTCGCCGACGCCGCCCTGTGGCGGGCATTCTGGCGCACATGGATATGGACCATCGGCACGGTCGCCGTCGAAATCGCCATCGCCCTGCCATTAGCCTTGCTGCTCAACCGCGACACAGCCATTGCCCGCATGGCCTCGGCGCTGATCCTGCTCCCTTGGGTCATGCCCTTCATCGTGCTCGGCTATGGCTGGCGGTTCCTGCTCGATAGCGAGGTCGGGGCGCTGCATTCGGTGTTCCAGTTCTTCGGGGTCGCAGGCAATAGCTCCATTCTCAACGACCCGAACATGGCGCTCGCCATCATCATCTTCATTTCCGGCTGGAAGGGCATGCCCTTCATGGTGCTGGCCCTGCTGGCCGCACTCAAATCCATTCCCGGCGAGCTTTACGAAGCCGCCGCCATCGATGGCGCGTCGCCCTGGCAGCGTTTCGTCACCATCACCCTGCCCTCTATCCAGAACACCATGCTGATCATCGGGCTCGTCCTTGGCATTCTCGCCTTTTACAGCTTCGACCTGCCCTGGATCATGACGCGCGGCGGGCCGCAGGACGCCACCACCGTGCTCGGTATCTCCATGTACAAGGCCGTGTTCACCGATCTCAGGCCCGCTTACGCCGCCGCCATCAGTGTGGTCATGCTGGCTATCCTCGCCGTCGCCTCCTTCTTCTCGCTCAAACTGGGGCGGCGCAAATGAACGAGGAAAGCAAACTCAAGAGCCTGGTTCTCGACGCGCTGACCATCGCCGTTCTGGCATTGGTGCTACTGCCGATCATCTGGGTGTTCATCGCCTCGATTCGGCCCGACGCCGACATCATGACGCGCAGCCTCATTCCGACGCGCATCACCTTCGATCATTTCGCCAATATCTTTGCGCGCGCCGACTTCCTCGTCGCCCTGCGCAACAGCCTGCTTGTGGGCGGGATCGTGGCCATCTGCACCGTGCTGATCGCCATTCCGGCGGCCTATTCGCTGAGCCGCTTCACCTATCTTGGCCGCGATTTCATCGGCTTTCTGATCCTCGCCACCCAGATGCTGCCCGCCGTGGCCGTGCTGGTGCCCATCGTCATCATCATCCGCTCGCTGGGCATGGCCAATACGCTGACGGCGCTGACCTTCACCCATCTGGCGCTGGGCCTGCCGATCGCCGTGTGGATGCTCAAGGGCTATATCGACGCGGTGCCGCGCGAGTTGGAAGAAGCCTCGATCATCGACGGTTCCTCGCAACTGGGCGCGATGTTCCGCATCACGCTGCCGCTCATCCGCCCGGCGGTCGTGGCGGTGGGCACCTTTGCCTTCGTGCTCTCATGGGGCGAATTCATCCTCGCTCTGGCGCTGATCACCAGCGCCGAGGTCAAGACGCTGCCGCTGGCGCTGCAAACCCTGTTCGACCCCTATTCCTTCTCATGGGGCGTGGTCATGGCTGGCGGCGTCGTCATCGCCATGCCCACCATCATCTTGTTCCTCCTGTTCCGTAATCAACTTGTCGGCGGGCTGACCGCTGGCGGCATCAAAGGGTGACAATCGTGTCGCTGATCACCAATTCGCTGTATTTCACCGGGCCGCGCGCCGTCGAAATCCGCTCCGAGCCGCTTGGTGCGCCGGGGGTGGGGCAGGTTCTGCTCAATCTCGAGGTGTCGGGCATCAGCGCGGGCACGGAGCTCAATGTTTTCCGTGGTCTTGCCCCGCAATGGCGGCAATCGATGGACCCAAAAACCCGGCTGTTTTCCGACGCGCATGGCTCGGACTGGTCATGGCCGGCGCGCTATGGTTATGCCGCCGTGGGGCGCGTGGCCGAGCTGGGCAAGGATGTCGGCAGCCTGCGCAAGGGCGATCTGGTTTTCGCCTATGTGCCGCATGGCCAGCATGCGGTGGTCGACGCCAATGCGGTGGTGCCGCTGGGCGATCTCGAAGACCCGGAAATCGGCGTTTTCTTCGCCAATCTCAACACCGCCTATAATGGCATTCTCGACGCCAATATCCCGCTCGGTGCGGATGTGGTGGTTTCCGGGCTCGGCGTTATCGGACAGATGGTCACGCGGCTGCTCGCCCGCAATGGCGCGCGCCAGATCATCGTGGTGGATACGATCGAGCAACGCCGCCAGCTTGCCTTGCAGGGCGGCGCGACCATGGCGCTTGATCCGCGCGAGGGGCCGGTAGCCGAGCGCGTCCGCGACCTCACCGAAGGCCGTGGCGCCGACACGGTAATCGAAGTGTCCGGCGCGGCTCCGGCGCTGAACGAGGCCATTCGCGCCGCCGGGTTCAACGGCACTGTCATCGCCATGTCCTGGTATGGCGGCACGTTCGAGACCCTCAGCCTCTCCGGCGAATTCCACCATAATCGCCCGCGCATTATTTCCTCGCAGGTCGGCACGGTGAACCCGTTTCTCGGCCCGCTCTGGTCGGTGGATCGGCGCGGCAAAATCGCGCGCGAATATCTCTCGACGCTCGCGCCCGAGCTCAAGGGCTTTGTCACCCATCGCGTGCCACTGGCCGAAGCCGGGCGCGGTTATAGCCTGCTCGATCAGGGTTCACCCGATGTCATGCAGGTGCTCATCGATTATCGCTAGATCAGTGATTGTCTTGCTGAACACGATTGAATTAACGCCGTCACCACCCGGCTTGTCCGGGTGGTCCATGCGATGGCTCAGCAAAGATGAATTGCCCGGACAAGCCGGGCTGACGATGGGGAATAGCTCTCAGAAAACCAGGCCTCCCAGAAAATCCGAAATTAATTCGAAAGCCGACACATGAAACTATCCGCCTGTATCGAATGGCTGTTCTCCGACGCCAGCGACGATTTTGCCGAGCGCATCCGCCTCGCAAAGACTTCCGGGCTCGACGCGGTCGAATTCTGGTTCTGGTCCAATAAGGATATCGACGCCGTCGAGGCCGCGCTCAAGGAGACCGGGCTTTCGCTCTCCGGCTTTGTTGCCGAGCCGATGATCGCGCTGACCGACCGGGCCAATCATGCCGAATTCCTCGCAGGCCTGGAAAAATCCGTGCAGATGGCGCAGCGCCTTGGCGCAAAAGTGCTGATCGCGCAGGCTGGGGACGAGCTGGCGAACTTCACCCGTGAAGATCAACATGACGCACTGGTCGAATGCCTGCGCGCCGCCGCCGATGTGCTGGAAGGCAGCGGCGTGCGTCTGGGCGTCGAGCCGCTCAACACCTTTATCGACCACAAGGGCTATTATCTCTCCTCCACCCGCGAAGCGCTCAATATCGTGGATGAGGTGGGACGACCCGAAATCGGCATCGTCTATGATCTCTACCATTCCTATGTGATGGGCGAGAAAATCGAGGATGTGCTGAAAGATCGCGTCTCGCGCGTCATTCACGCCCATGTTGCCGACCATCCCGGTCGCAATGATCCGGGTCTGGGCGAGATCGACCTCGGCAAGCGCCTCGCTTGGCTTTATGCCAATGGCTATGAGGGCGCAGTCGGGCTCGAATACAAGCCGGATGGCTCCACCGCCAACGCGCTGACCAAGGTCCGCGCCGCTCTCACTTCAACCTGAGCCGGAGACAGACCATGTCCGACATCAAGGTCACGAATCTGCGCAAGAATTACGGCGTCGTCGAAGTGCTCAAGGGCATCGATCTCGACATCAAATCCGGTGAATTCGTGATCTTTGTCGGCCCGTCCGGCTGCGGAAAATCCACCCTGCTGCGCTGCATTTCCGGGCTGGAGCGCATTTCCTCGGGCACGCTCGAAATCGGCGGGCGCGTGGTCAATAACCTGCCCGCCTCCAAGCGCGGCATTGCCATGGTTTTCCAGTCCTATGCGCTTTATCCGCATATGAGCGTGCGGGAAAACATGGCCTATTCGATGAAGCTGCGGCGCGCGCCGAAGGCAGAGATCGAGACGCGCGTGGCCGAGGCGGCGCGCAAGCTGCAACTCGAACCCTATCTCGACCGCTATCCGCGCGAACTCTCGGGCGGCCAGCGGCAGCGCGTGGCCATCGGCCGGGCCATCGTGCGCGATCCGCAGGTGTTTCTGTTCGACGAGCCGCTGTCCAATCTCGACGCCGCCTTGCGGGTCGCCACGCGGTTGGAAATTGCCAAGCTCAAGCAGAGCCTTCCCGCAACCACCATGGTCTATGTCACCCACGATCAGGTGGAAGCCATGACGCTGGCTGACCGCATAGTCGTGCTCAATGCAGGTCGCGTCGAACAGGTCGGCACGCCCGAAGAGCTTTATGAACGCCCCCAATCGCTGTTCGTCGCTGGCTTTATTGGCTCGCCGAAAATGAACCTCATCAAGGCCGATGACGGCACCACAACCGGCATTCGCCCAGAAGACATCGTGCTGGGCAGCGGACCGCATCAAGGCAAGGTCGCCTATGTCGAATATCTGGGCGCCGACATTTATGCCTTCATCGATATCGGCGCGGACGAACTGCTGACCGTGCGCCTTGCCCGCACCGAAATGCCCAATGTGGGGGATGATGTGCGTTATGATTATCCAGCGGAACGCGTCCACCGCTTCGACGCCGATGGCCGCAGGATCGGCTAGGGTCAATCGACATTGAAGATTTGCCCTCTGGACCGGTAGCCCCAATCCAGTCCCCTCCCCCTTGAGGGGAGGGTTAGGGTGGGGGTGCTGAACTATCCGCAGACGCGGTCGTTTGTTGGAACCGCAGCACCCCCACCCCGGCCCTCCCCTCAAGGGGGAGGGGCTCCATCGGGGCTCGCCAGATTCAGAGAAAAGGCTGAACGTCGATGCCACCTAGAGCGTTTCACACACGCTCTGAAACACCCCGGTCTCGATATAAGTTTTGCCGTCATTGCCGGGCTTGTCCCGGCAATCCATCTGGCGGAGGCATGGACCACCGGGACAAGCCCGGTGGTGACGATGGTGAGTAGGTAGCGTTTCAAGTGACGCGTGAAACGACCTAAAGCGGCAGCACGCGTGAGAACTTCACGGCGCCCAGCGAGAAGCTGCTTTCGATGGACGCCACCCCTTCGAGCTGGGTGAGTTTATCGCGCAGGAAGTGTTCATAGGATTCGAGATCGGCGCACACGACCCGGAGCAGGAAGTCGAACTTGCCGGTCATCAGATAGCATTCCATCACTTCGGGCCATCGGCTGATCGCGGCCCCAAAAGTGTCGAGATTGTCGGCGCGTTGCCGCTCCAGCTTGATGGAGATGAAGACCGAGACCGGCAGGCCCACCTCTTTCTGCTCGATATTGGCGCTATAGCCGGAAATCACCCCATCCTTTTCGAGCTGCCTGATCCGGCGCAGGCAAGGCGACGGTGACAGCCCCACCTTGTCGGCCAGCGCCTGCACGGTCATCCGCCCGTCCTCCTGCAAGGCGCGCAGGATGCGACGATCCTGCGGATCGAGACTAGTTTTGGTGATTTCCGCCATTTTCTAATTCGTTTCTTCGTACTTCCTGCGCAAATCACGCCAACAGTGCTCAAGATAGACAGGAACTGCCTCGCAACAAAACGCATTCTTGGTCGACCGAAGGAGGAATATCGGGATGACTAAAGCAGCTTTGGGACGCGTCGAGGCAATCGAGGCTCTGACGCGCAAATCGTTGTGGCTGGCGAGCTGGATGATCCACCATGCCAACCATATTCGGCCCAATGTCGATGGCGTGAAGGTTGGCGGGCATCAGGCCAGCTCGGCATCCATGGCCGCGCTGCTTTCAACGCTCTATTTCGGCGTGCTGAAGCCGGAAGATCGGCTTGCCGTCAAACCGCATGCCGCACCCGTTTTCCACGCCATTCAATATCTGATGGGTCGGCAGAGCCGGGAGAAGCTCATCGATTTCCGCGCCTTTGGGGGCGCACAATCCTATCCGTCGCGCACCAAGGATACCGACGATGTCGATTTTTCGACCGGCTCGGTGGGTCTGGGTGTCGCCTTCTCCGCCTTCGCCTCCATGGTGCAGGACTATGTTCGCGCCAAGGACTGGGCGCGCAACGATATTGCCGAAGGCCGGATGATCGCGCTGGCTGGCGATGCCGAGTTGGACGAGGGCAATATTTATGAATGCCTGCTCGAAGGGTGGAAGCATGGCCTGAGGAATTGCTGGTGGATCATCGACTACAATCGCCAGAGCCTTGATGGCGTGGTGCGCGAAGGTCTTTATGACCGTATCGAAGCCATTTTCGCCGCCTTTGGCTGGAAGGTGGTCACCCTCAAATATGGCGCGCTGCAACGCGCCGCCTTTGCCGAGCCCGGCGGGGAACGCCTCAAGGCCTGGATCGACGCCTGTCCCAATGCGCTTTATTCCGCGTTGATGTTCCGTGGCGGCGCGGCGTGGCGTGAGCGGCTCAATGACGAAATCGGTGATCAGGGCGAGGTTTCAGCGCTTATCGCCCGACGCAATGATGATGAGCTCGCCGCGCTGATGGCCAATCTGGGTGGGCATTGCGTCGAAAGCCTGCTTGAGCAATTCGAGGCTGCAGGCAGCGATCAGCCGACGGTGTTCATCGCCTATACGGTCAAAGGCTGGGGCACGCCGCTTGCCGGTCACAAGGACAATCACGCCGGGCAGATGACTTCGGCGCAGATCGAGCAGCTTCGCCAGTCGCACAAGGTCCGCGACGGGCATGAATGGGATCTGTTCGAGGGGCTCGACAATCCCGCTGCCCTGCAAAATTTTCTCGATGCTGTGCCGTTCAACACCAGAATCTCGCGCCGCCTCACCTCCCCCGCCGTGCCCACAATAGGCCCCCAATTCATCGGCACAGGTGCGACATCGACACAGGCCGCGTTCGGCAAAATTCTCGATGCCATCGCCAAGACCGATAGCCCATTGGCCCGCCGCATCGTCACCACGTCGCCCGACGTTACGGTCTCGACCAATCTCGGCGCCTGGGTGAACCGACGCCATCTGTTCGCGCCCGAAGAAATGGCTGACCTGTTCCAGAAGGAAGCCATTCCCTCCACCCAGAAATGGCGCTTCGGCCCCGATGGCCAGCATATGGAACTGGGCATTGCCGAAATGAACCTGTTCCTGATGCTGGGGGCGGCGGGGCTTTCCCATTCGCTGTTCGGCGAACGCCTGCTGCCCATCGGCACGCTCTACGATCCCTTCATTGCCCGCGGGCTCGATGCGCTTAATTACGCCTGCTATCAGGACGCCCGCTTCCTGCTCGTCGCCACCCCATCGGGCGTGTCACTGGCCGGTGAAGGCGGCGCGCATCAATCGATCTCGTCGCCGCTGATCGGCATGGCGCAGGATGGGCTGGCGAGCTTCGAGCCGGCCTTTGCCGACGAGCTTGCCATCATCATGGATTGGGCCTTCGATTACATGCAGCGATCAGGCGATGCGCGGCCCGATCTGGCCGATTGGCCGCGCGATCTCACCGGCGGCTCTGTTTATCTGCGCTTGTCTACCCGTAGCATCGATCAGGTGCCGCGAGAGGTGAACAGTCTGCTGACCAATTCGATCATTGGTGGTGCCTATTGGCTAAAAAAACCAACGCCCGAATGCGAAGTCGTCATCGCCTATCAGGGCGTGCTGGCCAGCGAGGCGATCGAGGCGGCGGGACGCCTGGGCGGGGACAAGCGCAATGTCGCTGTGCTCGCCGTGACCTCGGCTGACCGTCTAAATGCGGGTTGGCAAGCGGCGCAGCGCGCGCGATTGCATGGCGACAAATCCTTGAGCCATATCGAAAATCTGCTCGCCGAAATCCCCCACCGCGCCGGTATCGTCACCGCCATAGATGCCCATCCGGCGACACTGGGCTGGCTTGGCAGCGTCCTTGGTCATCGCACCATGGCGCTCGGCGTCGAGCATTTCGGCCAGACCGGCACCGTCAACGACCTCTATCGTCATTTCGAGATCGATGCACAGGCCATAGCAGCTGCCTGCCGCAGCATGATCTCTCGCTAGAAATCCAGAAAACCATTTCAGAACATGCGCTTAACCGGCGCATGTTCGTCTTTTTTCCACTGTCACATAACTGATAGCTAAGTCCCCTAGAAGCTTCCGCAGGTCGCCAAGGAGCGCACCGTCTCCCTCAAATGTTCCCTGAACATTTCCTGCCTGCAAAAGGAAGATTCGATGCTGTCACACAAATCAAAGGCCCTGCTCGGCCTCTCCGTTGGCATGGTCGCCATGCTCTCGGCTGTCCCCGCCTTCGCCCAGACCGAAGTGAGCTGGTGGCACGCCATGGGTGGCGAACTGGGCGAAAAGCTCGAAGCCATCGCCGCTGATTTCAATGCCAGCCAGTCCGACTATGTCGTGACGCCGGTGTTCAAGGGCTCCTATCCCGAAACCATGACCGCTGCCATTGCCGCTTTCCGCGCCAATGAACAGCCCGCCATCGTGCAGGTCTTCGAGGTCGGCACCGGCACCATGATGGCCGCCAAGGGCGCTGTCTATCCGGTCTACCAGCTGATGGAAGACAACAACCAGCCTTGGGATCCCGCTGGTTTCCTTGGCCCGGTGACCGGTTATTATTCGGACCCGGAAGGCAACATCCTGTCGCTGCCGTTCAATTCCTCGACCCCGATCATGTACTACAACAAGGACGTGTTCGAGAAAGCCGGTCTCGACCGTGACGTCGCTCCCAAGACCTGGGGCGAAGTCGAAGCCTTCTCGCGCCAGATCCTTGAATCGGGCGCCGCCACCTGCGGCTTCACCACCGGTTGGGTCACCTGGGCACAAACCGAAAACTTCTCGGCTATCCACGATCTGCCATTCGGCACCAAGGAAAACGGCTTTGCCGGTTTCGACACCGAGTTCACCTTCAACAATGAAGGCCTCGCCAAGCACTGGACCAACCTCAAGGCCTGGTCCGATGAAGGCGTGTTCTCCTATGGTGGCGCTGAAGGTGGCCCGGATGCGGCTCCCAAGTTCTACAATCAGGAATGCGCGATCGTCATGAACTCGTCGGCCTCGCGCGCCGGTGTGGTCGCCAATGCCAAGGACTTTGAAGTCGGCTTCGCTCCGCTTCCCTACTATGACGACCTGATCGCTGAGCCGAAGAACTCGATCATCGGCGGCGCAACCCTGTGGGTTCTCACCGGTCGTCCGGATGCCGAATACGCCGCCGTTGCTGAATTCTTCACCTATCTCAGCCGCGCCGACGTTCAGGCCGAATGGCACCAGGCCACCGGCTATCTGCCGATCACCAACGCCGCTTTCGAGCTTGGCCAGGAACAGGGCTATTACGAAGCCAATCCGGGCTCGGACGTCGCCATCCAGCAGATCACCCGCGGCACGCCGACCGCCAATTCCAAGGGTGTTCGCTTCGGTAACTTCGTTCAGGTCCGTAACGTCGTGGACGAAGAATTCCAGGCGCTGCTCTCCGGTGACAAGACTGCCCAGCAGGCTCTCGACACCGCCGTGGACCGTGGCAACGCGCTGCTGCGCGAATTCGAAGCTGCCAACGCCCAATAAGCGTTCGACGCATAAGGGACAGGCTGGCTCCGGCCAGTCTGTCCTACCCTTTTTGGATCATGATGGCGCGTGAGCGCGCCCAGCGTTCAGACGGCCATGGAAACCAAGCGCACAGTATTTCCCACCACGGCGCTGCCCTATCTGCTGATAGCGCCGCAATTGCTCATCACCCTGATCTTCTTCATCTGGCCGACCTGGCAAGCCATGCAGTCCTCGGTGATGCGCGAAGATCCTTTCGGGCTTTCCAGTACCTTTGTGGGGCTGCTGCATTATCAGCGTCTGTTCCAGGACCCGCTCTATCTCAGCTCCATTGGCCGCACGCTCATCTTCGCGGTCGCGGTCACCGCGATTTCGATGGGCATGGGGTTGATCCTCGCCGTCGCCGTCAACCGGCTGGTGCGCAGCGCCAATGTCTATTCCACATTCCTGCTCTGGCCCTATGCCGTGGCGCCAGTCATCGCAGGCATATTGTGGTGGTTCCTGTTCAATTCGAGCACCGGCATCCTGCCCTATATGCTCAGTTTTGTCGGGGTGAAGTGGGATCATCAGCTCAATGGCAACCACGCCATGATCCTGATCATTCTCGCGGCTGCATGGAAGCAGGTTTCCTATAATTTCCTGTTCTTCCTGGCGGGCATGCAATCGGTGCCACACTCGCTGACGGAGGCTGCGGCCATCGATGGCGCGAGCCCGTTCAAGCGGTTCTTCACCATCGTCCTGCCGCTGCTGTCGCCGACCTCGTTCTTTTTGTTCATCATCAACCTCAACTACACGATGTTCGACACGTTCGGCATTGTGGACGCGACCACGGGCGGCGGCCCGGCGCAGTCCACCAATATCCTCGTCTACAAGGTCTATGCCGATGGCTATATCGGGCTCAACCTTGGCTCGTCGTCGGCGCAGTCGGTCGTGCTGATGCTGTTCGTCATTCTTCTCACCATCGTGCAGTTCCGCTTCGTCGAGCGGCGCGTGCAATATTGAGGCAGCGGAACCATGGTTGAAAATCGCCCCTGGCTGACCTTTCTCACGCATCTGACGCTGATCGTCGGCATCGTGATCATCGTGTTTCCGGTCTATATCGCGCTGGTCGCTTCCACCCATGATGTGACCGCCATGAATAGCGGCACCATGCCTTTGTGGTTCGGCACCCATCTTATCGACAATTTCTGGACCACGCTGACGCGGCAATCGCCGGGTCTACCGCCCTTCTGGCTGATGGCCTGGAACTCGCTCTGGATGGCGGTGATCATCACCGTCGGCAAGATCGCCATTTCCATCATTTCGGCTTTTGCCATCGTCTATTTCCGGTTTCCCGGTCGTCAGCTCGCCTTCTGGCTGATCTTCATCACGCTGATGCTGCCGGTGGAAGTGCGCATCATCCCCACCTTCTCCGTCGTGGCCAATCTGGGCATGCTCAATTCCTATTGGGGCCTGACCGTGCCGCTCATCGCCTCGGCTACCGCCACATTCCTGTTCAGGCAGTTCTTCATGACCGTGCCCGATGAAATGATGGAAGCTGCCCGTGTCGATGGCGCGGGGCCGATGAAATTCTTCCGCGACATTCTTCTGCCGCTCAGCCGCACCAATATCGCCGCGCTCAGCGTCATCCTCTTCATTTTCGGGTGGATGCAATATCTCTGGCCGACGCTGGTGACCACTGATCGCAATTATTACACGTTGATGATGGGCGTGCGCCGCATGGCGGCTGTCTCGGACGCTGATCCGCAATGGAACATCATCATGGCCGCTTCGGTTCTGGCCATGCTGCCCCCCGTCCTCATCGTCATCTTCATGCAGCGCCTGTTCGTCAAAGGCCTCGTGGAAACGGAGAAATAAGCCAAATGGCACGCATCGACCTCAATCACGTCAAGAAGGTCTATCCTGGCAATGTCACCGCCATTCACGGCGTCGACCTTGCCATCGCGGATGGCGAAATGGTGGTGCTCGTTGGCCCGTCCGGCTGTGGCAAATCCACCCTGCTGCGAATGATCGCCGGGCTCGAAACCATTTCCGATGGCACGATTTCCATCGGCGGCGACGTCGTGAACAACAAGGAACCCGCCGAGCGCGACATCGCCATGGTGTTCCAGAACTATGCGCTCTACCCGCATATGTCGGTGCGCCAGAACCTTGAATATGGCCTCAAGAACCGTCGCACGCCGCGCGATGAGATCGACCGCCGCGTCAATGAAGCCGCCCGTATTCTGGAAATCACGCCGTTCCTCGACCGCAAGCCGCGCCAGCTTTCGGGTGGCCAGCGCCAGCGCGTCGCCATGGGCCGCGCCATCGTGCGTCAACCCAAGGCATTCCTGTTCGACGAGCCGCTGTCCAATCTCGACGCCAAGCTGCGTGGCCAGATGCGCATCGAAATCCGCCGTCTGCAACGCTCGCTCAAGACTACCAGTGTTTACGTGACCCATGACCAGCTCGAAGCCATGACGCTGGCTGATCGGCTGGTGGTGATGAATGCCGGTCGCGTCGAGCAGATCGGCACGCCCACGGAAGTCTATGACCGCCCGGCCAGCCTGTTCGTTGCCAGTTTCATCGGCTCCCCACCCATGAACCTGTTGCCAGTTTCCGCCCTGCCCGGACTTGAAGGGGCCGATGCGCTGCCGCCACAGACCGATATTGTGGGTATCCGCCCCGACGCGATCAGCCTTGAGCGTCCGAGCGAAGCGGCGATCTCGCTGTCGGCGACAGCCGAATTGCTTGAACCGATTGGCGGGGAAAGCCACCTGCATGTGCGCCTCGACGGGTCAGATCAGGCATTGGTTCTGGTGGTTTCCGGACGGCCCGATATTGCCGAAGCATCCAGACTCACTATCCATATTCGCCATGGTGATCTTCACCCGTTCAATTCACAAACCGGCAAGCGGATAGACAAGACCCTATCCTCTGCCACGCAGAGCACCATTCAGGTGCCGGAGCTGACATGATGACCCATTCGTCCCTGCCCGGCCCGTCGCGCGACGAAGTTCAAGCCCATCGTGGCGCATCGGCCATCGCGCCGGAAAACACCCTTGCCGCCTTTCGCGCTGCCGCCGCAGCAGGCGCGAAATGGGTGGAGTTGGACGTGGCGCTGAGCGCCGACGGCGTACTCGTCGTCATTCACGATGACAGCGTTGATCGCACCAGTTCGGGCAAAGGCTCGCTGGGCGCTTTGACCCATGCGCAGCTTTCCGAGCTGGATGCAGGCGCGTGGTTCGACCCAGGCTATGCAGGTGAGCGTATCCCAACGCTGGCCGAAACCATCACGGTTCTGGGCGAGCTTGGTCTTAGCGCCAATGTCGAGATCAAGCAGCATGAGCATCATGGTTCGCTCGACCAATTGGTCAGTGCGGTTCAGGACGCCATTTCGCACCGCTCCGCTGCCACCAGCATCATGATTTCAAGCTTCGACGCCGAGGCGCTGAAGGCCATGCACAAGCTGGAGCCGGAACTGGAAATGGCCATGCTCTGGGTGGAAGTGCCCGCCGATTGGGAAGCCGTTCTTGCCTCGATCCCGGCGACCACGATCCACATGCATTATAAGGCCGTCAGCATCGGCCTGCTCGAACATCTGCGCGAGCGCGGCATCAAGGTGCGCGTCTGGACCTGCAATGATCCGCTGCAACTGGTTTCGTTCTGGGACGCAGGCCTGACCGGCGTTATCAGCGACAATCCAGCGATTTTCCTCGGCTAGAAGCACCCTGCAAAGCCCGGACTGCAACACGGTCGTCCGCCTCTGGCGGGCGCGCCGCGTCGCATCCTGCGAGGAAAAACCATCAAGACCCCTTCCCATTTCCTTCGCCTGCCCTCTAGATAGGCAACAGGGAGATGCGAACAACAAAACGGCAACAGGGGAACTTGATGACTTTCATTACGCGCCGCAGCATGATTGCTGCACTGGGCCTTACCACCGCATTGTCACTGACCGGCGCAAGCTGGGCGCAGGACGTAACCAAGGTTGCCGCCGTATGGACGGTGCCGGTCGAGCAGCAATGGGCCAGCCGCCTGCATAATGCTCTGATCGCCGCCGAAGAGCGGGGCGAGATCGACTATGTCTATTCGGAAAACATCACCAATACCGATTATGAGCGCGTGATGCGCGAATATGCCGAGCAGGGTGTGCAGCTCATGATCGGCGAGGCTTTCGGTGTCGAGCAGCCTGCGCGCAGCGTTGCCGCCGACTATCCCGAAATCGCCTTCCTCATGGGTTCGTCCCTGCCGCCGGTGGAGCCGAACTTCGCCACCTTCGACAATTTCATCCATGAGCCGAGCTATCTCACCGGCATCATTGCGGGCCTCAAGACCGAAAGCGACAGGATCGGCATGGTCGGCGGCTATGCTATCCCCGAGGTGAACCGGCTGATGCACGCCTTCATGGCGGGCGCTCTCTCGGTCAACCCGGACGTCAAGTTCTCGGTCAGCTTCATCAATTCCTGGTATGATCCCCCCAAGGCCAAGGAAACCGCCTTTGCCATGGTCGATGCCGGCGCCGACATCCTCTATGCCGAGCGGTTCGGCGTGTCCGACGCGGCCAAGGAACGCGGCATTCTGGCCATCGGCAATGTTATCGACACCGCTGCCGATTATCCCGGCACCATCCTCGCCTCCGCCCTCTGGCATGGCGCACCGATGATCGATCAGGCAATTGCCGATGTGAAGGCTGGCAGCTTCACCGCCTCCGATTACGGCATCTATGCCTTTATGGAACATGGCGGCGGCAGCCTCGTCGTGGACGAGGCTCTGGCTGGCCCTGAAGCCGTTGCAGCGGCGAAAGAGGTTGAGGCCAAGATTCTGGACAAGTCTTTCGTGGTCGAGATCAACAACAACGAGCCGACTTCGAGCCAATAACCCCCACCCGACCTCCCCCTTAAACAGGGGGAGGAGAAGAAGTGCCCTTTGAGGGATCAGCGCACGCGATCTGTTCCTCCCCCTGTTTAAGGGGGAGGTTAGGTGGGGGCGCTCCTCCATCGCCGTCCAAGGAGCAGGAGCCCATGACGAACCCCATCCCCCTGCTCTCGCTGTCCGGCATCACCAAGCGGTTCGGCGCGCTCATTGCCAACGATTCCATCTCCCTCGACCTTCATAAGGGTGAAATCCTTGCGCTGCTCGGCGAGAATGGCGCAGGCAAGACCACGTTGATGAACGTGCTTTTCGGCCATTATGTGCAGGACGAAGGCTCGGTCAGCGTCCTCGGCACAGATGGTAATATGCTGACCCTGTCCCCAGGCTCACCCGGCGCGGCGCTGGGCGCGGGCATTGGCATGGTCCATCAGCATTTTACCCTCGCCGAAAACCTTTCGGGCCTCGACAATATCCGCCTCGGCACGGAACCGCTGCTTTCCCTCGGCCAGCGCAAGGCGGCACAAGACAAGATCGCGCGGATCATTACCGAAAGCGGGCTCGAGGTCGATCTCGACCGGCGTGTTGACAGCCTCACAGTGGGCGAAAAGCAGCGCATCGAAATCCTCAAGGCGCTTTATCGGGACGCGCGGGTGCTCATCCTGGATGAACCGACCGCCGTTCTGACGCCGCAGGAAACCGAGGGGCTGTTTACAATCCTCCGCCGCCTTGCGGCCAATGGACTGGGCGTCATTTTCATCTCCCACAAGCTGGGTGAGGTGCTCTCGGTTTCCCATCGCATTCTGGTGCTTCGCGCCGGCCGGAAAGCAGGCGAATTGAAGACGCAGGATGCCGACCGCCGCGCCATCGCCGATCTCATGGTGGGCAAGGCGGTGGCCGAGATCATCCGCGCGCCCGGCACCTCCGGCAGCAGCGTGGTGAAATTTGACAAAGTCAGTCTTGGCAAGGCGGGCGAGCGGCAATCGTTGCGCAATGTCAGCCTCGAATTGCGCCGCGGCGAGGTCGTGGCGCTGGCGGGGGTTTCGGGCAATGGCCAATCGGGCATTGCCGCACTGATTTCGGGGCTCGCCACACCAGACAGCGGCACATTCACGCTGTTTGATACGCCCATCACCCGCGCCAGCCCGCGTGATCTGGTGCAGCGCGGTGTCGCGCGCATGCCAGAGGATCGCCAGCACGACGGCGTGGTCGGCACAATGAGCGTTGCAGACAACATTGCCATCGAGGAGGTTCGATCTCCCGGCTTTTCCAAATTTGGCCTGCTCGACCGCAAGGCCATGCGGGTCCGGGCCGAAACGGCCATTGCCGATTACGATGTGCGCTGCCCCGGTCCTGATGCGGAAGCACGCCTGCTCTCGGGCGGCAATGTGCAAAAGCTTATTCTCGCCCGCGTGCTGGAGCGCGAGCCGAAAATCATTCTGGCCAATCAGCCCACACGCGGTCTCGACATCGGCGCGCAAAGCGAAGTGCATCGCCGGATATTGGCGGCACGCGACCGGGGCGCGGCGGTGCTGGTGATTTCCGAAGATCTCGACGAGCTTTTCACCCTCGCCGATCGCTTCCTTGTCATTCACGCTGGTGAAGTCATCGATGCCGGGCCCAGCGAAGGGCTCGATCGCGGCACGATCGGCCTGCTCATGGCGGGACAATCCCAGAACCGGGAGAGCATTGCTTCATGACGATCCGACTTGAACCGCGACAAGCCGCTCCCCTCGGTCTTCGCCTTGCCGTTTCGCTTGCCTCCGGGCTCGTTGCGCTGCTGATCGTCGCCATCCCCGTCATGGCGGCGGGTCGCAACCCCTTCGATGCCTATGTGCTGATGGCGCAGGGCGCTTTTGGCTCGATGTTCGCGCTCTCCGAAACGCTCAATCGCGCCACCCCGCTCATTCTCACAGGCCTTGCCGCCGCCATCGCCTTTCGTGCGCGGCTTTGGAATATTGGCGCCGAGGGCCAGCTCTATATGGGCGCGCTTGCCGCCGTGCTGGTCGGCTCGGGTTTCCTGCAATTGCCTGGCCCGCTGATGATCCCGGCGATCATGATTGCCGGCTTCGTCGCAGGCGGGTTGATGATGGTGGTGCCCACGCTCCTCAAGCAACGCTTCGGGGCTGATGAGGTGGTCATCACCCTGCTGCTCAATTTCGTCGTCATCCTCTTCGTGCAGATGCTGATCGAAGGGCCACTGAAAGACCCGTTGGCAATGGGCTGGCCGCAATCGGTGCCGCTGCTGGCCGAAGCCAAGTTCGACAAGCTGATACCGCGCCTGCGCATGCATTGGGGACTGGTCATCGGTCTCGTCTCGGCGCTGTTGCTGTGGTTCATGGTCCGAAAGACCGTCCTCGGGTTCGAGGTCAAGGCCGTGGGCGAAAACAAGGCGGCGGCGCGCTTTGTCGGCATTCCCGTAAATGCCACCATGCTCAAGGTGGCGCTGCTCTCCGGCGGGCTGGCCGGGCTTGCGGGCGTCAGCGAAGTGGCCGGCGTCAAGGGCTACCTCTCCGCCGATCTCTCGCCGGGATTCGGCTATTCCGGCATCGTCGTCGCAATGCTGGCCGGGCTTTCACCAATAGGCGCCGTGCTAGCCGCAATCTTCATCGCCGCCGTGTTTGTCGGCGCGGATTCGATGAGCCGCGCCACCGGCATTTCGAGCTATATTGCCGACCTCGTCGTCGCGCTGTCCCTGCTCAGCGTGCTGATCGGCAGCTTCTTCCTGCGCTTCCGCTTCGTCACCAGCAATCGGCAAGTGGAGGCATAGAGATGGACGTTCTGCTCGATATTTTTGGTTCCGCCAATTTCTGGGCCGCTGCATTGCGTATAGCCACCCCGCTGATCTTCGGCGTGCTGGGCGCGCTGATCTGCGAGCGCGCGGGCGTTCTTAATCTGGGCATCGAGGGCATTTTCGTCGCCGGAGCCATGGCGGGCTGGCTCGCCGTCTATCTCGGCACAGGCCTTTGGGGCGGTGTGCTGGTCGCGGCGCTGGCAGGGGCGATGTTCGGCCTGTTGCACGCCTTCCTCACCGTCATTCTCGGCCTGTCGCAGCACGTTTCGGGCATCGGGATCACCCTGCTTGCCACCAGCGTCAGCTATTTCACCTATCGCACGGCCCTGCCCAGCGTCACCTCGCCCCCGCGCATTGCCGCCTTCCAACCGGTCAATATCCCCGGCCTTTCCGATCTACCCTTCATTGGCCCTGCCCTGTTCCAGCAGACGGCGCTGACCTGGCTGGCGCTGTTTTTCGTGGCTCTCGTCGCCTTCGTGCTCTATCGCACGCCGCTCGGGCTCGCCATTCGCGCTGTTGGCGACAATCCGGCCTCGGTCGAGGCACAGGGTCTGTCGGTGCGCGGCTTGCGCATCGGGGCAGTGGTTGCGGGCTCGGCACTGATGGCACTTGGCGGGGCATTCCTCACCATGTCTGCATTCGACGCCTTCTTCTTTGGCATGGTCAATGGGCGCGGCTGGATTTGCATTGCGCTGGTGGTCTTCGCCTCCTGGCAACCCGGCAAGGCCCTGCTTGGCGCCCTGCTGTTCGGCGCTTTCGACGCCTTCCAGATCAGGCTGCAGGCCGAAATCGGTCAGATTGTGCCCGGGCAGGTCTTCCTGATGCTGCCCTACCTGCTCTCCATCCTTGCGCTGGTGCTGGTCGCCCGCAAAGCCGACTATCCCCGCGCCCTGCTCCAGCCATGGACCAAGGGACAGCGGCACTAGGGCCGCACCCCTCCCCACCTTCGTCATCACCGGGCTTGTCCCGGTGATCCATCCTGCCGCAAACTGGATTGCCCGGACGAGCCGGGCAATGACGACAAACGAGACAACTGGAATCGCCGCGATGTTCGACCTCAAAATCAAAAACGCCACTCTCCCAGACGGCCGTACCGGTATCGACATCGGCATCCAGAATGGCCGGATCGCCGCCATCGAAGCCAATCTTCCGGGTGAGGCGGGCGAGGTCATCGACGCGGCGGGGCAGCTCGTTTCTCCGCCTTTCGTGGATACTCATTTCCACATGGATGCGACGCTCTCGCTTGGCCAGCCGCGCTATAATGAAAGCGGGCTCCTGCTCGAAGGCATCCAGATCTGGGGCGAATTGAAGCCACTGCTGACCCATGACGCGGTCATCCAGCGCGCGCTGGATTATTGCGATCTGGCCGTGTCACAGGGGCTTCTCGCCATCCGCACCCATGTCGATATCTGCGACGAGCGCCTGCTGGGCGTCGAAGCGCTGCTTGAGGTCAAGAAGCAAGTCGCGCCCTATATCGATCTGCAATTGGTCGCCTTTCCGCAGGACGGCTATTTCCGCTATCCCGGCGCGGTGGATCTGCTCAATCGCGCTCTCGATATGGGCGTCGATGTCGTCGGCGGCATTCCCCATTTCGAGCGCACCATGGCCGATGGCGCGGCCAGCGTGAAGGCACTCTGCGAAATCGCGGCGGAGCGCGGCCTGTTGGTGGACCTCCATTGCGACGAGACCGACGATCCGCTGTCTCGCCACATCGAGACGCTGGCTTATGAAACCCAACGCCTTGGGCTCCATGGCCGGGTCAATGGCTCGCACCTCACCTCCATGCATTCCATGGACAATTACTATGTCAGCAAACTCTTGCCGCTGATCGCCGAAGCTGAAGTGAGCGCTACGGCCAATCCGCTGATCAATATCGGCATTCAGGGACGCCAGGACACCTATCCCAAGCGTCGCGGCATGACGCGCATTCCGGAAATGCTCAAATATGGCATCACCTGCGCCTTCGGACATGATTGCGTCATGGACCCCTGGTATTCCCTTGGTAGCGGCGACATGCTCGAAGTCGCCTCGATGGGCCTGCATGTCGCGCAGATGACCAGCCGCGACGCCATGCGCCAGTGCTTTGAAGCGGTCACCACGGGCCCGGCAAAGATCATGCATCTGGAAGGCTATGGCATAGAAATCGGCAACAAGGCGGACATGGTGCTGCTTCAGGCAGCCGATCCCATCGAAGCTATCCGTCTCAAGGCCACGCGCCTCAAGGTCATCAAATCGGGCAAGGTCATCGCCAGCGCTCCGCGCCGGGAAAGCGCCTTGTCACTCGCCGGACGTCCGGGGAGCGTTGATGCATCGCGGGTTGGGCCGCAATAGTCTGGAATTGTTCACTGAGCTCTCCCCAAACGCGATGCCCACCTCCCCCTGAACGGGGAGGGTGCAGAACGGCGCTTGCCAAACTTATCCCCACCTCCGCTAAAGGTTATGACACCGCACATAATGGCCGGAGCCCACATAGGTCGGCTCCGGCATGGCCTCGGAACAGATCGAGCTTGCCCGCGGGCAGCGGGATACGAAAGGACAACCGCGGCTCTGCCGGGTCCAGAGCGGAATATCGGCAGCCCGGCGTGTCCGTGTCGTGGCAATCTTGCGATTGGGATTGGGCACGGCTTCGATGAGAAGCTGGGTATAGGGGTGGCGGGGATTGTCGGTAATCTGCTGGCTCGGCCCCTGTTCCACCAGATGACCGGCATACATTACCGCCGTGTCTTCGGCGAAATAGCGAGCTGTGGCGATGTCGTGGGTGATGTAGAGCGCGGCCAGATTGCGCTGCTGCTTGAGGTCTTCGAGCAGGTTGAGAATACCGAGGCGGACCGAGACATCGAGCATGGATGTCGGCTCGTCGGCCAGCAGCACTTCGGGTTGGACAGAGAGCGCGCGGGCAATGGCGACACGCTGGCGCTGCCCACCCGAAAGTTCATGCGGGCGGCGCGCCAGATAGTCAGCGGCAGGCCTGAGACCAACGCTTTCCAGCAGGGCCAACATTTCGGCCCGGATTGCGGGGCCCTTCAGATCGGGGCGATGCAGACGCAGCGGCCGCTCCAGATGGTAGCCGATGGTCTGGGTGGGATTGAGCGACCCAAACGGATCCTGAAACACCATCTGCACCTGCGAGCGATAGCGTTGCAGGCGCTCACCGCGAAACTGGCTGATATCTTCATCATGAAAGCGGATGGAGCCGCCGGTTGGCTCATAGGCGCCGGCCACCATGCGCGCGCAGGTGGATTTACCAGACCCGGACTCGCCCACCAGAGCCAGTGCCCTGCCGCGAACCAGTTTCAGCGAAATGCCGGACAGTGCCCGGAGAAAGGTCTGATTGAGGAAAGCGCCGCCAAGGACAAATTCCTTGTCGACATTGTCCATTTCAATGACCGGCGCAGCAACAGTTTGAGCCATGGCGGGGGCGTCTAGTTCAGCAAGTGACATGCGGCCTCGCTCCGATTTTCAGGGTAGTAACGCAGCTCGGGGGTCTGCTCGCGGCAGATATCCATGGCGTGCGGGCATCGCGGGGCAAAGCGACAGCCTTGCGGCAAAGCCCGCAAATCTGGCGGCGTCCCCGCAATGCCTTCAAGCCGGACACGCGGCCCGGTCAGCGGCGGAAAGCTATTGCCCAAGGCTTTGGTATAGGGGTGAAGCGGATTGGTCAGGACCGCCTCAGCAGGCGCAACCTCGACCAATTCGCCCGAATACATCACGCCGATGCGGTCGCAGAATTCGATCATCAAGCCCAGATCGTGGGTGATGAACAGGACCGAAAAACCCAGACGGTTTTTCAACTCCACGATCTGTTCGATGATATCGCGTTGCACCACCACATCGAGCGCAGTCGTCGGCTCGTCCATGATGATCAGCTTGGGACTGAGCGCCAGAGCAATTGCGATACAGATACGCTGGCGCATGCCGCCGGAAAACTGATGCGGGAAATCGTCCAATCGTTTGGGCGGAATGCCGACCAGCTCGAACAATTCCACCGCCCGCGCCCGCGCCCCTTCATTTCCCAATTCGGGCTGATGGGTGTGGATGACGTCGGTAATCTGCTCGCTGACGGGAATGACCGGGTTGAGCGCATTCATCGCCGACTGGAAAACGAAGCTGACCTCATTCCAGCGATAGGCTTTGAGCCGGGCCTTGTCGAATTTGAGCACGTCCTCGCCGTTAAGCCGCACCTGCCCACCGGAGACAAGGCCGGGCAAACGGGTCAGGCGCGCCAGGGCAAAGGCGACGGTGGATTTTCCGCAGCCGCTCTCCCCGGCCAGCCCAAAGGCCTCGCCTTCGCGGATTTCAAAATCGATGCCGTTAACGGCGCGGGCGACGGAGTTTTCGCCGATATAGTCGACGGTGAGGCTGCGCACCTCAAGCATGGCGCGATCAAAAGACATCGGCACTTCTCCCCCGACGCTTGAGGAACTTGCGGATCAGGCTGATCTTGCGACCGGCCTTGAGTTGCGGATTGGTGATTTCATCGACGCCAAAATTGACCAGAACGAGCGCTGCGCCGGTGACCATGATGGCAATGGCCGGTGGCCAGATTTCCCACCACGCCCCGCTTTGTAGCGCCATATTGCTCTGTGCCCAGAACAGCATCGTGCCCCAGGTGACAGCATTGGGGTCGCCCAGCCCGATGAATTCGAGCGCCGCTTCGGCAAGGATGGCTGCAATGGTGCCCAGCACCAGCCCACCCATGAAGAAGCTCAGCATATTGGGGAAGATTTCCACCAGCACGATGCGCCATTTCTTTTCGCCCATAAGCTCGGCAGAGAGCACGAACTCGCGGGTTCGTAGCGTCAGGGTCTGGGTTCTTATGGTGCGCGCAGGCCAGCCCCACCCGGTCAGCGCCAGCACCACGCCGATAACCAGCGGACTGGCTTGCTCCACCAGCGTCGCAATGACGATGATGAGCGGTAAGCCCGGCAGAACCAGAATGACATTGACGAAGAAGGTCAGAACATCATCGACCCGGCCTCCGAAATAGCCAGCAGAGATGCCGATGGCGAGGCCGATGAGTGCCGCCGCGACCCCGGCGCCGAAGCCCACCGTCAGGCTGACGCGGCCGCCATAGGCGAGCTGGGTGAAGACGTCCTTGCCCATGCGCGTCGTGCCCAGAACATGCTCATAGCTCGGCGCCACATGTGGCTTACCGGCGCGACGGTTCGGGTTGTAGTCGGACATCATGGGGCCAAATACCGAGAACAGCACCAGCGCCAGAAGGATGATGACGCCTGCCATGCCCTTGGGATTGGTGACGAAGGCGGCAAGGCTCGGCGGTAGGCGGCTCGTCCAGCCCGGTTTGGGCCGCACCTTGAGTTCCTGCATCAATTGGGCCTGGCTGGGCGCGGCGGAGGCGAGCGCCTCGCGGTCGAGTGCGTCGGTGAGGCTGAAGGGCTTGGTCTGGGTAATGTCGGTCATGGCTCAGCCCTTTCTCAGCCGCGGATCGAGAATGACATTGGCAATATCGGAGAGAAGATTGGCCACCAGCACCGACATGGTGAGCAGCAGCAATTGCCCCTGAATGAATGAGAAGTCGCGGCTTTGAATGGCGGTAAAAGTGAACTTGCCAAGGCCGGGATAGTTGAACACCTGCTCGGTCACGAGCGCGCCACCGAGCAGGAAGCCAACCGAGAGCGCCAGCGAGGTAATTTGCGGCAGAATGGCATTGCGCGCGACATAGCGATAGCGAACACGCCGATCGGACAGGCCCTTGGCGCGCGCCAGAATAACGAAATCCTCGTTCAGCAGATTGATCATCACATTGCGCATGCCCAGATGCCAGCCGCCAAAACTGACGAGGAAAATGGACAGGACCGGCAAGGTCGCGTGGTAGAGCACGCTGCCGATAAAGCGCAGGTCAAAACCGGGCATCAGGCTCGGATCATGCGCCCTGCCCAGTGGAAACCATTTGAGCTGCAGCGAGAACGCGTAGAACAGCAATAGCGCCACAACCGCCGGGGTGAAGGCATTGAGCATCACATTGATGGGCGTGAAGACGCTGTCGAAGAAGCGACCACGATTCCAGGCTGCGTGAATGCCCATCATCGAGCCGATGATGAAAGCGAAGAAGATGGCAATGCCGACCAGAACCAGCGTCCAGGTCGCGCCATAGAACAGGAGCGACGCCGTCGGCTCGGGGAATTGCACCGTCGAAATGCCGAAATCGAGCCGCGCGACGCTGCCGATATAGGTAACGTATTGCTCCCACATCGATCCCGTCAGCCCATATGACTTTCGGATCGCATCGACCTGCGCTTCGTTCAGCCGCCCCTGAAAGGACGCGATGATACGGGCCGAAGGGTCGCCCGGCATGAGTCGGGGAATGAAGAAATTCAGGGTGATCGCCACGAACAGGGCCGCCAGGTAGAAGGCGAGCCGCCTCAGCAGGAATACCATTTTCGTCCTCTGCTTTCATCCGGTGCCGGGCGGGGATTGGGAAGACGCATCCCCCGCCGCGACGCTTCAGCCTGGCCCTCGACGCTGGAAACGCCGTTGGCCGGACCAGACCAAATCGCTGGGTGACCTTTCCCGAACGGAGCGGGATATCCCGCCCCGTTCAGGCATGGGCCATCAGTTCTGGATCGGCTTCAGAGCCAGAGCATGCAGGACGCGTTCGCGGGTGCCGTCATGGACCTGGGGACGCACGAAGTCATTCTCTTCGGTGACCCAGCCGGTGAAGCGGCGGGTGGAATATTCGTACCAGGTGGGGTTAGCGAAGAGCGAAATGACCGGCACGTTTTCGGCCACCAGCTTGTGCACCTCGGTCAAAAGGCGCTGCTGCTCTTCCCGGTCCGGGCTGGCGCGGAACTGGTTGAGCAGGTCATGCGCTTCGGGCAGAGCGAGTTGGTGCATGGCCTGGAAATCGATCTGGCCGGACACCATCAGGCGCGGGTTGAACATGGGGTGATACTGGCTGTGCGGCGTAGGACCGCCATTGGTCCACATCACATAGACATCGAAATTGCCGTTTGGCACGGCATCGAACCAGGCGCCCTGGTCCATGGTCTTGAGGCTGGCATTGATGCCGATATCCTGCAGGTTTTCGGCCACGGTCTGTCCGGTATTGACCCAATCGGTCCAGCCGGACGGCATGGAAATGCCAAAGGCAATCGGGGTGCCATCGGGATTGTCGCGCCAACCATCATTGTCGGCATCCACAAACCCGGCAGCGTCGAGCATTTCCATCGCCTTGTCGGGGTCATACTGCATCAGCCATGCATAGGGTTCGAGCGCGGCTTCATCGTACCAGGTATTGAACATCTCCCCGGTGCCGATGGGGAAGCGCGTATGGGTGGTCAGGCCAAAGGTGGAAATATCCACCAGCGTGTCACGGTCGATGGCGACCGACATGGCCTTGCGGAACTCGACATTGTCGAATGGCGCCTTGGTGGTATTGACCTGCAAGTTCACGTCCGCACCGGCCGGCAGCCAGTAATTGTTGAACTCGGACTGCGGCAAGAAGGTCACGTCCGGATCCGTCAGGCCATCACCGAGCCAATCGAGATCGCCGGCCGAGAGCGCGGCCACGGTCTGCTCATTGCCATTCATCTGCGGGAAGTTGAGGCAGTCGATGGCATTGTCCGCATTGTAGCGGCTGAGTTCATTGCGGCACAATTCATGGCCATTACGCGAGAAATTGCGCGCGACCGTCCAAGGGCCTGTGGCTACCGGATTGAGGTTTGCATAGTTCTTGGGATCCTCCACGTCCTTCCAGATATGCTCCGGCAGCGGGTAGAGGCCGCCCAGACCGTAGCGCACCAAAGCGTCGGGCTCGTTGAGGGTGAATTTGACGGTGTGATCGTCGATCTTTTCGGCGCTGACCACATTGCCGGTCTCGCCATTATAGACGTCGATACCCATGGGGTAATCGGGATGCGCCTTGGCGTAGTCAAAGCTGAACACCACGTCGTCGGCGTTGAAATCCTCGCCGTCGCTCCACTTCACACCCTGACGCAGATTGTATGTGATCGAGAGCAGGTCGTCGCCAAGCTCGAAGCTTTCGGCCAAGGCTGCCTCGTTCTGGTCCGGGTGCCAGAGATTGTCGATCCAGAGCGGCTCATAGGCAAAGTCGCGCATGCGCTGCTGCGGGCCGGTGGGGTTATTTGGATTGTAATTCTCCACCATCGCATCGGTGTGATAGGGCAGCAGGCGCAGGATCACTTCTTCCTGCGCGATGACCGGCGCAGAAAGTGCCAGAGCGGTCATTCCCACTGTGGCCAAGGCCAGAGTTCTTACGGATTTCATAGTCTTCTCCTCCACTTTTATCTCCTCCTCGTAGAGAATATGAGATCGATCCCACACCGAAGCAGGTTCGCTCCCCTCTTGCTTATTCATGGGGTTGCGGGCTCTCCTCAGCCCGCCCTGCCCCCGAATTATCAGGCGTCCTCCCTATGCATGGCCGGTGCGGCGACGCTGGACCGCACAACCAATTCGGTATCAATAACTGCTTCCAGCGGACCGGAATCCGGTCTTGCCAGCAGTTCAAGCAACAGCCGCGCCGCAGCCTCGCCGATTGTATCCATCGGCTGGCGTACTGTGGTCAGCGGCGGCCACATATGTCTCGCATGAAAAGCATCGTCGAAGCCGATCACCGAGACATCTTCAGGCACGCGCACGCCTCGCTCTCGCAAAGCCAGCAACACACCGGCGGCAATGTCATCATCGCCGGCAAAAATCGCCGTGAATACGCGTTGCTGGTCGAGCAGGTCCAAAGTCGCGCTATAGCCGAAATTCTGGTGGAATTCCCCACCCACGATATGCAAATCGCCCATATCCATGCCGAACTCGGCAAGGGCCGCCACCATGCCGTCACGGCGGGCTATGGTATCGCCGTAATCGGCCTGACCGGACAGGTGCACGATATTGCGGTGACCGAGCTCAAGCAGATGGCGCATCGCTGCCCGCGCGCCACCGAAATTGTCCAGCATGACCTGCCCCCGCGAGACTGGACCGGGCTTATGGCCGATCGAGACCACGGGAATTCCCGAGCGCCGCAGCAATTCGGCGACATCGGCACGCATGGGACGTTCGAGGTAGAGAATGATGCCATCGCACGAGTGATCGATCAGTTCGATGACGGCGCGCGCCTCCTCATCCTGGTCTGCGTAGCCGGACGACACCATCAGCGCCTTGCCTGCGGATCGAATGGCGCGCTGCACGCCATAGGTCATGTTGGCGAAATAGGGCGTGCCTACGTCCACGAACACCGCGCCGATGACATTGGAGCGATTAGAGCGCAAAGCCTGCGCCAGAGTATTTGGCCGGTAGCCGAGTTCGACTATCGCCGCTTCAATCGCCTTGCGATTGGTTTCCGACACATATCCATTCCCGGCCACCACCCGCGAAACGGTGGACCGCGACACGCCAGCGCGTCTGGATACGTCGGTAATGGTGACCATCCCGCTCCGCTTCCTCCCCTGTCGATCCTCTTATGGGACCGATCCCACAGATGATGAAATCGATTTCAGGGGGAAGTCAAGAGGCGCGCTTAACTTTTCGGAAAGCCAAAATATCTCAAAGGCTTCGTCTGTGAATTGGCCTTCAACAGAGCCCGAAGCGTTCGTTGCTCGGGGCTCCGTTGCGCAAAGCGATGGCCATTTAGCGCAGGTGCAACACAATTCTGCTCAGCAGATCGCCTTCCCACCACATGGGGAAATTTGTGCCCCATTTATTGTTGTAGAGGTTGATCCGCATGCCTGCGCCAAAATCGGGCACCTCGGGCTGAAACGGCATGAACGGCGCTCCGGCTGGCGCCACCAGCGCACTGTCCACAATATCGAACGATGCCGCTTCGTAGCGTAGCGCCGAAACGGCCTGCAACTGCCCGCCACCCCTGCGCACGATCTCGCCTGCCTTGTGCCACAGTCCGAGCTTTTCAAGCTCCCAGGCCTGCGCACCCTGCGGCGTAAGCGTCAGAAAACCGGCTTCGGGCATACGATTGGCGGGCTTGTCACGCAGCACCAGCGCAATCTCAACGCTGTGCTCATCAATGCCCCGCAGGATCAATTCATGCCGCGACGGCGCACCCAAAGCGCTCTGCGCGTCCTGGGGCATATGTCCAAGGGCCCGCGCGCCATCTTCCGAGATACCCTGCCCCTCTGGCACGAACCGCGCCGAGCGCGCCGTTCTGGCTCGCCCCAGCCCCGGCTTGTCATGGTCGAGAATGGCCCATTCCTGCCGGTGTTGCAGGTAGGAGTCGAGGTGGGTCTGCAGTTCAGTCCAGTCATAGCATTCATGTCGATAGCCCAGGAGACTGCCGGCAACGCCATCGATGCGCCGTCCGGACGGCGACACCAGCGCCGCAATGTCGCCGGTGGCGGCATCGAGCTCAGCAATCCAGCCGCCATTTTCGAGATTGTCACCCGGTCCTTTTGAAATCTCCGCCGGAACAGCGGATTGCGCCAGCGCAGCTTGGGCGCTGGCCTGGTCCGTGGCGTCCAACTCCGCTATTGCCGCATCGAGATAGGCACGCTGTTCGGTCCAACTCGCCTCGGCATAGGTGAAGCGGTAATCATTCTTCCGCGCCGCCTCGAATTCTGGTCGGTCCCATGCTTTGTCATCGCGGAGATAGGTCTTGATATCCACGCCCCAAGTGTGTTCGGCGACCATGGTCAGAGCGCGCCCAAAAGCTGCCTGTGTCGGCGTTGGTTGGGCACCAAAACCATCATAAACGCGACCGAGCGCGCGAAAGTGTCTTAGCTTCTGCGGGTCGCTGCCCGTGCCGTGGATCCAGCTATCGCCGATCTCCTGAGTTATCACCGGGAAGCGCTCGCGCCGCTCCCACATCTCCGCGCCGAAGGCATCAAGAGTAGAGGCCGTGATCCGGGCATCAGGGAATTCGTGCGTAATATGGCGCAGCGCCTCAACGGTTTGCCCGACGCTTTGCGGGCCGATATTGTCACTGGTATGGGCGAAGGCGAGCCCGACATCCGCACCTGAAGGAAAATCGGTTGCGCCATAGGAGCCCTGATACATGACGACAACCTCTTCCCCCTCTGGCGCCTGCCAGCGGAAAATTGGCGGCACATCGGGAACCGGACTCGCCGTGTTTACCCCCAGATGCAGGAATTTTAGTCCTGCCTCGGCCATCAGGGGCACCATGCCCAGAGTATGGCCGGGCACATCCGTCATCTTGGCGGCCATGGTGTGTCGTCCGAAACGCTGGTCCAATGCCTGCGAATAGGAGAGGCCAGCCCGGAACAAGGCCGGCGTCATCAACTCGGTATGGGTGGTGAACGGCAGGCCGTGCCATGCAATCAACCCGCGTTCGATCGCCTGCTCAAGCCTGCGGACCCGCTCTGCATCCTGCGAATTGAGATGGTCCCAGATCAGCCAGGCCCCGGTCGTCCAGATGAAGGCGGGTGCTTCCGGGTTTTCATTGTAAAAATGAGTGCCGGTGGCGATCGCCTGAGGAATGAACTGATCATGATATTGGCGGCGCACGGCGCCAGCATGATCGGTAAACCCGATATCGAGATGGGTTTTGAAAACGAGATGAATCTGTCTGGTCATGAAAAGGTCCGGTCACCCCACCGTGCTGCGCACGACGAGGCGGGTATTGAGTGTTTCTTCAAGCGCGGGAGCGTCGGGATTGTTCAGGCGACGCAGGATCAGACGAACAAGCGCACGCACACGCTCGTCCAGATCGAATTTGACGGTCGTAAGATTATAGCTTTTCCAGTGTGACTGGGCGATGTCGTCAAAGCCGACGACTTTGACATCCTCGGGCACGCGCAGGCCAAGCTCATGCCGCAAGGCATCGAGCACGCCAAAAGCACCAACGTCATTGGCGGCAAAGACCGCATCCGCACCACCATGCAGGCGGAACAGATCGATGGTGGAGGCATAGGCCGTTTCATAGCTGAAATCGCCGCGAGCCACGAAGGGCGGCGGCAGGCCGCGCTCATTCATCACCGTGCGCAGCATCTTTTCGCGCGACAGGCTGCCCTCTGATTTCTCGATGCCCGACAGAAAGGCGATTTTCTTCGCCCCATAGCCCTGAAGCAGCGCCACCGCCTGTTCGATACCCTCGCGCTGCATGACGTTGAGCCGGTCATAAAGCGGCGCGCCGGGCAGAGGTGCGTCATCGGGATGGGGATAGTGCAAATAGATCGGAACGGCGCGGCCGAGAAAACGCACCAGCGTTTCAGGCTTCACGTTCTCGACAAAGGCGATCACTGAATCCGGGTTAAAGCCACGCATATAGGCCAGTAGCCGCTCGTCCATGCTGTAGTCGGTGCGGGTCTTGAACAGCAGGGTGGCAAAGCCTTCGGCCTGAAGCGCGGTGGTCAGCGCGTCGATTTCCTGGCTTTCCCAATGGCTGCACACATCGGGGACAATGACACCAACAAGGTGGGTGCGACCGCTGACCAGCGCCCGGGCATTACGATCGGGCGTATAGTTCAGCTCCTCGGCAATTTTGAGAATCAGCGCCCGTTTTTCCGGCTTGAGCGAAGCGCCCGGATTAAAAGCGCGCGACACGGCGACACGGGACACATTTGCCCGTGCAGCCACCATTTCGGCGGTCGCCCGCTCATTGGTCTGCTGCTCTGACAAATCGGCCTCCCTCGGATCGCTTATTGAAATCGTGTTCATTTCTTGGCGTGAGCGCATGAGCCTGTCAAGGTATCGCTCACGCAGCCCAAAATCAAATTTATCAGCAATTGTCATAGGATCGTCGCAGAATATGGGCAGATTCGCCGCGCGCTTTACTGCGCCACGTTCCGAGATGTGAATTCTCCACATTGACAGAAATTGAAAACGTGTTCAGTCTTAACCCGTCGGCGCATTCTGATCGAGGATTTCAGGCGCTGTCCAAAACCGGCTACCGGAGAATTCGGAGCCAAAACAGGGAGGTATTGCCATGAGCAATCGTCTGCGCAGCCTTGCGCTCGGTCTTGTTGGCGCCAGTGCGCTCGCAACCCCATCTTTCGCCGTTGATCTCAACATCACCTGCCGTTGCGTTATCGGCGGCGTGAACAGCGCGACCGCGCAATGGATCGAAGAAAGCGTCATTCCGGCTTTCGTCGCGGCCAATCCCGACATCAATGTCACCCTCAATCAGTTCGGCGGCGAAGACGCCCAGCTGACACAGCAGCTCGCCCTCGATTTCTCGACCGGTGCCGGCCCCGACATTACCGGCTTTGACGGCTTTCTTATTCCTTCCTTCGCCGAGGGAGGCCTGCTGAAATCGCTGGATGAACTCATCGGCGACGAATACGCCAATTGGGAAGGCTGGGATCACATTTCCCCCGGCATCCGCTCCATTCTCTCCTATGACGGTGAGACTTATGGTGTGGGCCTGGGCACCGACGTGCGCATGCTTTTCGCGCGCGCCGACCTGCTGGAACAGGCTGGCCTTGCTGCCGACTGGCAGCCGACCTCGTGGGACGAAGTGCTCGACGCTGCCCGCAAGCTCAAGGAATCCGGCGTTGAATCGCCGATTCAGCTCAATGCCGGCGTTGCCATGGGTGAAGCCACCACCATGCAGGGCTATTGGATGGCGCTGCTCGGAACGGGCGAAGGCGTGACCAATGATGACGGCAAGTTCATCGTTTCCAGCCAGGGCATTCTCGACACCCTCAATCTCTACAAGACCATCTATGTCGATGAAGCTCTGGGCGACCAGCGCGCTCAGTTGCTGGCCGATGGTCGCAACCGCTCCTTCGCCAATTTCCGCGACGGCAAGACTGCGCTGCTGGTTGAAGGCGACTGGTTCTATCGTTCGGTCACCGCTCCAGGTGCTGAATTCGAGGTCAAGGACCGCGACACCACCATGACCTGGAAGAAAATGCCTGCCCAGGCTCCGGGTGAAGGCATTCGCGGCCAGGACTTCGTGTCGATCTCCGGCGGCACGGGCTATGTGATCAACCCCAACACCGACAGCCCACAGGAAGCCTGGAAGTTCCTCTCGTTCATGATGAGCCAGGAACAGATGACTGCGTTCCAGGATTACCAGCCGGGCATCCGTTCGCGCTCGGACGTTGCAATCCCGAACAACCCGTTCCTGACTGAAACCAGCCAGACCCTGCTGCCGCTGACCACTGCGCGTCCGAACAATGCCAATTACAATTCGGTCAGCCAGGAAATCCAGCGTATGACCGAAGCCGTTGTCTCGGGCGAACTGTCGCCAGAAGAAGCCATGGCTCAATACAAGGCCGCCGTCATCGCCATCGTTGGCGAAGACAATACGGTGAGCCTGCTCTAGCTCCCTCGTGTGCCCGGTGCGTTTTGGCGCGCCGGGCGCCACCAGCGACCTTGCAATATTCTCTCCCCAATAAAGTACCGCCAAAGACATGTTGGCGGAGGGCATTTGCACATAATCCGAGAGCCCCGCGCTCACAGGACAGCATGCCGGTGCGGTCAAAGCGCCGCCAAACAAACGCGAATGCGGCAGAACCCCATGACGAGTGAACCCATTTCCAGCCCGACAAAGCGCAAGACCAAGAACTTCGTTTTGCTATCTTCCCGCGCAGGCGCGGCTTTTCTGACACCAGCGGGGCTTCTGGTCTCGGTCTTCGTTATCGTGCCGTTCTTCTGGGTGATCTTTGTATCCTTCACCAATCGCACGCTGCTGGGCCGCACGGCACTCAACCCCGAATTTGTGGGACTGGCCAATTATCTGGCGCTGTTCGATCCCGCGACGTTTTTCCAGCGCGGCCAGTTCGGCTTTTCGCTGATCCTCACTACCCAGTTCGTTCTCGTCTCGGCTCTGATCGGCCAGGCACTTCTGGGGCTATTGCTGGCCTGGCTGATCCAGACCGTCCCCGTGGCCGTCAAGCGGATGGTCGAAACCTTCGTCATCGCCGCTTGGATCCTGCCTGAAGTGGTGATCGGCTTTGCCTGGTTCGCCTTCCTCGACCGCGATGCCGGTACGCTCAACATGATCCTCACGTCGATCGGCTTCCCGCCCGGCGACTATCTGCTGGACGCGCCGTTCTGGGTGATCGTGGTGTTCAATACCTGGCGCGGCGCGGCCTTCTCGATGATGTTGTTCAACTCGGCCTTTTCGTCCATTCCGCCCAGCTATTTTCAGGCGGCAGATGTTGCAGGCGCCACCTCATGGCAGAAATTCCGCGACATTGGCCTGCCGCTCATTCGCGGGCACATCGTCACCGATCTCATTCTCATCACCATGTGGACCTTCAATACCTTTACCCCGTTCCTCCTCACCAATGGCGGGCCGAGCTACAGGACTGAACTGGTCTCGATCTACAATTACCGCGTCGCCTTCCAGGACTTCCAGTTCGGCAAGGGCGCAGCCGTCGGCGTCATCATGATGTTGATCAACCTCGCTTTCGCGCTGGTCTATCTGAGCATAGGCCGCAAGAAAAAAGCGCCGAAGACCTGAGGACAAAGCTATGAAGCTGACCTTCCCCGCTCTTTTTGGCCGCATCGCCTTCTCGGCTCTGGCCACCATTATCGGCATCATCTTCGCGCTGCCGCTGCTCTGGTTCATCTTCGCGCCCTTCAATGCGCGAGCCGAGCTGGGTCTGGCCCTGCCCGATCCATGGACGCTTTCCAATTTCGCTACCGTCTTCGGCAATTCCTTTGCCATGCAGGCGCTGTGGAACAGCTTCATTCAGGCAGCAGGCGGCGTGGTTCTGGTGGCCAGCGCTGCAACACTCGCGGCCTATGCGCTGTCGCGTTCGTCCATCCCCGGCAAGGGCGCGGTGACCTATATCCTGCTGCTGTTTTCCTCGGTGGTGTCGGGCTCGGCGGCCATGGTGCCGATCTTCCTTATCATCTCCTCCGCCGGGCTGATGGACACCCATCTCGCCGTGATCCTGACCTTTGCCGGTGGCCTCTTGCCCACCGCCATGTTCATCCTGCGCGACTTCATCGATGGGATTCCCAAATCCTATGAGGAAAGCGCCATGGTGGCGGGTGCGTCTCCGGTTCAAGCGTTCTTTGATGTCGCCCTGCCCGTCATTCGTCCCGGCATCGTCGTCATCGTGGTATGGAGCTTCGTCAACATCTGGGGCAGCTTCCTCATCCCCTTCATTCTGTTGCGTAGCTCGGCAAACATGCCGGCGGCAGTGGCCATCTATTCCTTCTATTCGGAAGCCGGCACGCCTGTGGTGACTCTGCTCGCGGCCTATTCCCTCATCTATTCGCTGCCCGTCGTGGCACTCTATCTCTTCGTCAGCTGGAAGTTCGGCTTCCGGTTCTTCGGCGGCATCAAGGCTTAAATCTCATGGCATCTGTTGAATTCAGGAACGTCACCAAGAGCTTCGGCGAGTTCACGGCAGTTTCCGATGTCAGCTTCGACATCGGCGATGGAGAATTTGTCTGTCTGCTAGGCCCGTCCGGCTGCGGCAAGACCACTTCGCTGCGCATGATCGCGGGTCTCGAAACACCGACCTCCGGTCAGATTTTGATTGGCGGTGAGGATGTGACCCATCTGCACCCCAAGGACCGCAACATCGCCATGGTGTTTCAGGATTACGCGCTCTATCCGCATATGAACCTGGCCGACAACATCGCCTATCCGCTCAAGGTTCGCGGCGAGGCCGTTGATAAGCGCCATGGCCGCGCCAAGGAAGTGGCCGATGTGCTCAAGATCGGTCATCTCATGGACCGCCTGCCCAGCCAGATTTCCGGCGGTCAGCAGCAGCGCACCTCGCTTGCCCGCGCCTTGGTCTATCCGGCACGAACCTATCTGTTCGATGAACCGCTCTCCAATCTCGACGCCAAGCTGCGTCTGGAGGCGCGTGGTTTCCTCAACCATCTGCAGCGCGACATGGGCATGACTGCAGTCTACGTGACCCATGACCAGGCTGAAGCCATGGCTCTGGCCACGCGCATCGCCGTCATGGATCAGGGCAAGATCGTGCAATATGCCTCGCCCATCGAAATCTACCGTCGTCCCGCCACCACATTCGTCGCCAATTTCGTGGGCAATCCGCCGATGAACCTGGTCGAGGTCGAAGCCAGCCAGGGTGACGGCAAGCTGCAACTCAAGGCTGAAGGGCTGGTTATTGCTGGACTGCCAATGAGCGATGCCATCGGCAAAGCGCTGTCGGTGAGCAACAAGCTGACGCTTGGTGTGCGCCCCGAGCATCTCGACATTGCCGAACCGGGCGCCGCCAATGCCATTTCGGCACCGCTCTTTGCCAATGAGAATATGGGCCCCGAAAGCCTTGTCACCATTGATCGCGGCGAAGGCGCGCGCGTCACCGCTCGTATCTTTACCGATGATCATCTTGAGCTCGATGCGAATGTCACTCTCAGCTTTACAGCCGAGCACGTGCATTTGTTCGACAGCAAGGGTCTGCGCATTCCGGCTTTAGGTGAATAACGACTGCGTTCTTCCTTCTCCGCAAAAATGGGGAAGGAAGAGAGGACAAATCGACAGAAGATGACCAGTATCACCGCTCACATTACCCGCGCCGATCAGGCTGCGAACCCCTATTTCTATGTGCCCTACGAGGTTCCGGCCGGCACGACCCGCATCGATGTGACGCTTGCCTATGCCAAGGCCGAGGACTGCGTCATCGACCTGGGAGCGTTCGATCCACGCGATACCGGCTATCCCACCAAAGATGGGTTTCGAGGCTGGAGCGGAGGCGCGCGGGAGAGCTATTTCATCGCCACTGACGATGCGACACCGGGCTATGTGCATGGAGAAATCCAGCCTGGCACCTGGAATGTCATTCTGGGGCTCTACAAAATTCCGGAAACCGGTGCCGATATCACCGTCACCATAAATCTCGATGCATCACCGCGTGAAATCACGCCACAGCCGCAACGTACCTTGCCGATCCGTAAGGGGGCTGGCTGGTATCGGGGCGATCTGCATTGCCACACCTTCCATTCCGATGCGCGCGGCGCTCCGGAGGTGTTGCACGCTGCCGCCAAGCAGGCTGGCCTCGATTTTCTGGCCATTGCCGATCACAACACCATTACCCAGCGGCGCTATTTTCATCCAAATTCCTCGCCGGATCTGGTGTTTATCCGCGCCATGGAAGTCACCACAGCCGAGGGCCACGCCAACGCTTATGGCGTGGATGACTGGATTGACTTCCGCATGACCCGTCCATCCGACGCGCACACCTTGGCCAAGCTGGTGCACGACAAGGGTGGGCTGCTCTCCATCAATCACGACAAGCCGCCGATTGCCTGGGAATACGAGTTCCCTGAAGCCGATTGCCAGGAAGTGTGGCAATCCACGTGGCTGGCCTGGAACTGGATCGCCCTTGACCGCTGGCAGTCTCGGCTGGCCTCGGGAATGAAACTCTCGGCCATTGGTGGCTCGGATTTCCATCAGCCGGTTGCTTTGCAACCTGAAGGCCCACTGGTTCTGGCACGTCCGACCACGGTGTTTTGGCTGCCCGAGCTTTCTGAAGACGCAGTTCTGGCCGCGATGAAGTCGGGCCATGGCTATGTTACCGAGAGTCCCGGCGGCCCGCATATTGAGGTCAAGGCCAATAATGCGGTGATGGGGCAGACGACTGGCTCGATTGATACCGTGCGTATTACGGCACGCGGCGCCGCTGGCGACATTCTGGCGCTGGTCGATGCGACTGGCGAGATCGCCCGCATCGATATCGGCAGCAATGATTTCGTGACGGATATTGCCATCTCGCCAAAGGGTTTTGTGCGCGCTGAAATCATTGCAGGCGAAGCGACACGCACGAGGATGCTCACCGAATTTTCCGCTCTCCTCGCCGGTCGGGAACTGCCCTGGCAATTGCGCGATGTCGACATTGGTAGCCAGCCGATCCGGCAGGCCCTGAGCAATCCTATTTATATCGAGGCCTGATCATGCTGATTGCCAATGCGCCCTGTTCCTGGGGTATCAATTACCCGACCGGAAATCGCTATAGCTGGAGCCAATATCTCGACGAGGTTGCCGCTGCCGGTTATCGCGGCACCGAGCTTGGGCCATTCGGCTTCCTGCCCAAGGACGCCGCCCTGCTCAAGGACGAGCTGGCGCAGAGAAATCTCACCCTGATCGGCGCTACCCACGTTCACACATTCAGCGACGCCACGTCCGCCGACGCCTTCCGCGCAACCTTGCACGAACTTGCCAGCCTATTGGTCTCGCTGGACGCCCAACATCTCGTCATCATGGACGAGAGCAATGCCTATCCCAAGGGACAGGAAGGCGTATTGGACGAGGCAGGGTGGACGGGTCTTGTATCCATGGTGCGCGACGCCCAGAAGCTGGTCGAAAATGAATATGGCCTCAAGCTGAGTTTCCATCCCCATGTGGGCACAGCGGTGGAAAAGGAAGCGCAGATCGACCGTCTGCTAGACGAAACCGAGATCGACCTCTGCTTCGATACCGGCCATCACGCTTTCTGGGATCAGGACCCGATTGCCTATATGGAAAAGGTCTTCCCTCGCATCGCCTATATGCATCTTAAAAACGTCAATCCGGCGGTCCGGGCTCGGGTGCTTGCAGGCGCGCTCTCCATTGCCGATTCCTATGGGCAAGGCGTGATGTGCCCCCTGCCCGATGGCGCTGTCGATATTCAGGCTGTCATGCGGCTTCTGGCCGACCACGCCTTTGCCGGCCCTATCGTGGTCGAACAGGATGTCGCGGCTAATGCCGTTGAAACGCCGCTGCAACTGGCTGCGCGCAATCTCTCCTATATGAATGGAATAAATCCGTGACTGCACCTCTCAAGGTCGGGCTGATCGGGCTGGGTGAAGTTGCTCAGCTCATGCATCTGCCATTGCTGGCTGACGACGCCCGCTTCACCATCGCGGCGATCGCGGATGTGTCGCCCAGTCTCATGGCCCATGTCGCAAGACGTTATGGCGTCCCGACCCGGCATGAGAGCGCCGAAGCCCTGATCGCCGATCCGACGCTTGATGCGGTGTTCATCCTGACGCCCGACCATCTGCACGCCGATCTGCTCGAAAAGGCCATCCGCTCGGGCAAGCATGTGTTCATCGAAAAGCCAGTCTGTCTCACCGTCGCCCAGCTTGAACCACTGCTGGCCCTGCCGCGTCGAGAAGGGCAAATCGTATTCGTGGGGTATATGCGTCGCTTCTCGCGGCCCTTCCTCGAACTCAAGAAACGGCTACCGGCGCTCGAAACGATCCGCCATGTTCGTGTGCGCGATATCATCCGCGAGGCGCCGTTCTTCGTTGCCCAAACTCGGAATGTGTTCAAACCCAAGGATGTGCCTGCGGAAGTGATTGCAGATGGCCGCGCGCGCACTCTGGCCATGCAGCGTTCCGTCATGGGCGAGGATTGCCCGCCCGATGCCCTGCGTGCCTATCAGGTGCTGACAGGCCTCAGCTCGCACTCGGTCTCGGCCATGCGCGACCTGCTCGGCACGCCCAAGGGCGTGCGCTATGCCACCCAGCATAATGGCGAAACGGTTATTGCCCTGTTCGACTACGGGCATTTCACAGCACTCTATGAGGCGGTCATCGACGATGTGTCCCGGTTCGACGCCGGTATCGAAGTGCTGACACAGACGCAGCACTTCAAGATGAATTACGACACGCCCTATATCCGCAACCTGCCGACGCGACTGGAGATCACCAGTTCGACCGACACCGAGACCGGAACGAAAATCATCGGCCCCGTCTATGAAGACCCGTTCCGCGTGGAACTGTCGGCCTTTTACGATAGCGTACGAAATGGCAGCCCGCACAAGACGACGCTTGAGGATTCGCTGCTGGATTTGCAGCTCTTCGCCGAAATCGGTCAGTATTTCCTGTCGAAACGGTGACGCGCCCTCAGGCGGGGAACACCTTTGGCGCGGCGCCTTCCCAGCCGCATTCGCCATTGCGCGCATAGGCTATGAGAGCTGCTGACATAGTATCGGCCAGCGCGGACGCTGTAGGGTCGTTCTGTGCCAGTGGGACAGCACTGAGATCACCGAAGACGAAGGGCTCATCAAAGCCGTGGGCAGCGCCCAAGCGACCATTTTCAAAACCAGGCACCCATTGGAATTCATAGCCTGCGCCCCATCCACCCGCAGCGCGGTGAGTTTCAAGCGTCTTGAGCGCAGGGTCTCGATAAATGGCGCGGGAAAGGAATATTTCCTCGAATTGGGTGAAGTTGTGGCGGGGGAATTCGCCTTCCAGCTCTGACAGTTGCGCTTCTGCGCTGTGAGGATGGAAGCGGGCGATGGAGGCCAGTAGCTCGGCCCGGCTGGAGACCTCGGGCATCATGCCAAAGGCGTACCACATGCGCGCTTCGTCCCGGGTCCAGCCGGTGACGATGCGGTGATCGCCAAACCTTCCCGATGCCAAACCATCGAGAGGATGGCGGGCAAGGCTGTGGCCGTCGAGGACAATACCAAATGTACGACCTCCGGGAGCGTTACGCTCGCCGAGATGGGTAGCGAGCACCTGTTCCTGAACCTTGAGAATGGTTTCAGCAGGCAGGTTCTCCAGCGCAGTTCGGTCGCCGGGCTCTACGCCCGAGCGGGCCAGAAAATCGGCGGCGAGCAAAGCGGCGGTTTCGGGCGCAATGATGCGGCTTGCCGGGCCGCTCATCAACCAGACGCGCCGATAAAGATCGGCGATACCATCGACGCCGAACAGCGCCGAGATGGTGAACGAGCCGGATGACATGCCGACAAGCGTTATATTGTCGGGATCACCACCAAAGGCTGCGATATTGTCATGTACCCAGCGCAGCGCCGCGATGAAATCGAGCATGCCGCGATTTGCATTGGCATAGTTAGCGCCGAAAGCTGCTTCGAGCGAAAGAAAACCGAGAGCTCCGACCCGCATATTGGGACGGACAAGCACGGCATCACCCGTTTGGGTAAAGCCGGCTTCGTTGTGAAACGTGCCCTGAGCAACACCCGTTTGAAAGCCGCCCCCAAAGGCATGAACGATCACGGGACGCCGCTTGTCGTCGGCAGCGGGCGTGTAGACGTTGAGATTCAGACAGTCTTCGCCCGTTGAAAATCCGGCACCCTGCGGTGCCCATGCCGGCATGGGGCGAATGGTCTGGGCTGGTGCGAACCCGAATTGTGTAGCATCGACCAGCCCCACATTCTCATATGGAACAGGCGGCTTGAATCGCAGCGCGCCGAGGGGCGGCTCGGCGTAGCGAATACCCAGAAAACGATCCCCGGACGCGCTGCGCAGGCCACGGTAGATGGCGTTACGGCTTGCGACATCGATCAACGCGCCCCCGCTCATGCGGCCAAGGCCGTATCAAGCAGGTGGCAAGCCGCCTTCTGCCCATTGCCAAGATCGCGCATGACGGGTTTCTCACTGGCACAGCGCGCAATGGCATGGGGACAGCGGGTGCGGAAGGCGCAACCGGAGGGCACGGCATGGGCGCTGGGAATTTCGCCCTTGAGCCGTGCCCGCTGGCCACTCCCCTTGCCTGGTGCAGAGGCAAGAAGGGCCTTTGTGTAGGGATGGGCGGCGGCGCCATAGATCCGGTCGCGCGGACCCTGTTCGACTATTTCTCCCAGATACATGACGGCGATTTCATCGCACATGAACTGCACCACGCGCAGATCGTGAGAGATGAACAGCATGGTCGTGCCGTGACGATCCTGCAGATCGCGCATCAGATTTAGGACCTGCGCCTGAACCGAAACGTCGAGAGCGCTCACCGGTTCGTCTGCCACGATCAGGTCTGGGTTGGTCGACAGTGCTCGCGCAATAGCGATGCGCTGGCGCTGGCCACCGGAGAATTCATGCGGGAAACGATCAAGGGCGGCGCGCGGCAGGCTGACTTCAGCAAGGAGCCGCTCGGCGGTGCGCAACTGCTCCGCATTGGTGCCAATATTGTGAACCAGTTGCGGCTCGACCAGGGTGTCGCGCACGCTCATGCGTGGATTGAGCGAGCCGAACGGGTCCTGAAAAATCATCTGCATGTGCCGCCGCTCGGCGCGCAGATCACGCGCCGAAAAGCTGGACAAATCGCGGCCGCGGAACCGGATCACGCCCTTGGTCGGCTCCACCAGACGCAGAACGAGGCGGGCTGTGGTGGATTTGCCCGAGCCAGACTCACCGACAAGCCCAAAGGTCTTGCCGCGCGGAATGGAGAAACTGACATCGCGCACCGCCTGCACGGTGTTGAACGATTTGGAAAGTCCGGAAACTGACAGGATCGGATCTTCGCTCATGCGCTTGCCTCCAGCGGGTGCCAGCAGCGCACATCGGTCTTGCCGACATGGCCAAGTTGAGGGCGCGTGCGGCATTGCTCGTCGGCGCGATTGCAGCGTGGCGCAAAACGGCACCCTTCAGGCCATTGGCCGACAGGCGGCACCGTGCCCAGAATGGGTGTGAGGCGCGTACGACCATCGTCATGAGCGGGAACCGCGTCGATCAAGCCACGCGCATATGGGTGGGCCGGGGCGCGCACTACATCTTCACTGCGCCCTCGCTCCACCACATCGCCCGCATACATGACCACGGCGCGATCACAGAAGTCACCCACCACCTCCAGGTCGTGGGTGATGAACAGCATGGCCAGATTCATTTCGCGCCGCATGTCTTCGAGCAGATCGAGCACCTGCGCCTGGATGGTCACATCAAGCGCGGTGGTTGGCTCGTCGGCAATGATCAACGACGGGCCGCAGGAGATTGCCAGAGCGATCATGACGCGCTGGCGCATGCCGCCTGACAATTCGTGCACATAGCCCTTGAGGATATCGCGGGCGCGCGGAATGCCGACACGATCCAGCAATTCCGCAGCACGATCGGTGGCAGCTGAATTGCCCAGGCCAAGATTATGCTTGAGCGTGTCGGTCATCTGCCGACCGATGCTGAGCGTGGGGTGGAGCGCGGTCATCGGTTCCTGAAAGATGAAGCCCATATGCCGGCCGCAAAGCTTGCGGCGTTCCTTTGGCGGCAGTCCGGAAATCACGTTGCCATTGAGCGTGATCGTGCCGCCGATTTCGGCATTTTCCGGCGCGATGCCCATGACGGCACTGGCGGTTATGGATTTGCCACACCCACTCTCGCCCACCAGCGCAACGGCTTCGCCTGCTGCAATGGAGAAGGACACATCGGTCACGATGGGCAATAACCCTTCGGCATTGCGGAAAGACAGGCTCAGATTTTGGACATCCAGAACCGTTTTCGGTTCGGGCAATGCCGAAACGTATTCGGCCGGCATTGGAGCAATATGCGCGGTCATTGATAACGTATCCGGGGATCAAGCAGGGCGTAGATGAGGTCGATAAGCAGATTGAGGACGGCAAGAACGAGAGAAATGGTGAGCACACCACCTTCGACCAGCGGGTAGTCACGACGACCGACGGCTTCGACAAGCATGCGTCCAAGACCGGGTAGAGCGAAGATGATCTCGATGGCTACCGCCCCACCCAGCATATAGCCAGCGGCAAGACCGGCCACGGTAACCACCGGCATGGCGGCGGTGCGCATGGCATAGCGGCCAATCACGGTGGTTTCGGGCAGGCCTTGGGCGCGCGCCGTAGTGATATATGGCTCGTTCAGCACGTCGAGCATGGATGAGCGCATCATGCGGGTCATCAAAGCCGATTGGCGCACGCCTAGGGCCAGAGCGGGCAGGAAGATCGTGGCACCGAAGGCGATAATGCCAGCGTCTGGCGGATTGTAGCCCGCAACCGGAAACCAGCGCAGCGTTACCGAGAAGACGAAGATCAGCAGCAATGCGAACCAGAATTCGGGCAAGGAAATACCGAGAACGGCTGTGGTCACGACGCCTCGGTCGATGGGCTTGTTGCGGTTCATGGCCGAGAGCAGGCCCATGGTGACGCCAATCAGGATAGCCAGCGTCAACGCCACAAGAGTGAGCAGGATGGTCACGCCTGCATAGCGCGGAATAACCTGCATGACCGGCTCGCGGAAGAAGATGGAATTGCCCAGATCGAGCGTCACAATCCCCTTCAGCCAAATGCCGAACTGAACCCAGATTGGCTGATCAAGACCCAATTGCGCACGCAAAGCCGCAATCTGTTCAGGCGTGGCCTGATCGCCCAGCATCATGCCGGCCGGATCGCCGGGAGAGAGACGCAGCAGCAGGAAAACCAGCAGCAACGGCACGAAAATGGTTGGCAGGATGAGCAGAAAGCGTTTGCCGAGATAGCGCAGCATGTCAGCGCCTCCGTGCCAGGCGCGGATCAAGAATATCGCGCAGGGAATCGCCCAAAAGATTGAGGGCCAGGATCGTGAGCATCAGCGCCAGACCGGGGAAGATAACGATCCAGGGCGCTTGTGAGATGTAATTGCGCGCCTCGGTGAGCGCATTGCCCCAGCTCAATTCCTTGGGGCCGATACCGACACCGATAAAGCTGAGACCGGCTTCACCCAGGACGGCAGCCGAGAAAATAAACGAGGCCTGCACCAGAATGGGCGAGCTGACAGCGGGCAGAATATAGCGGGTGAACAGGCGCAATGTCGGCACGCCAACCGAGCGGGCGGCCTCGATCATCTGCAATTCACGCACGACCAGCACCTGTCCGCGCACAATGCGCAACGACGGGGCGATGAGCACGATGGAGAGCGAGGTGATCACGGTGGTCATGGACGGGCCCATAATGCCGGCAGCGGCGGTCGCCAGCACGATACCGGGAAAGGCCATAAGGCCATCAACCAGACGCATAAGCACGACGTCGACCTGCCGATAGAAGCCGGAAATGGCACCAAGAACGACCGCTATGGACATCGAAATCACGGTGACAACCAGACCGACGACAAGCGATGTGCGTCCACCATGGAGCACCATTTTGAACATGTCGCGGCCCAGATTGTCGGTGCCGAAGAAATGTTCGGCACCGGGCGGAATGAAGCGGTCGGCAGGGCTGACCCTGAGCGGATTGCCCGGCGCCAGAAGCGGCGCAAGGATTGCGCTGAGGGAAATGACCAGCAGAACGGTGATCGACACCATTGCCGTGGGATTGGCCAGAAGCCGCTGCCAGACCGACTTGTTGGTGGTGACGAAGACTTCTTCGTCACCACCGTTCAGGCGGTCGGGAGATGTCGCCTGAGAAACGCTCATGGTCAGTTCTGAGCCGGCGGCGCGACGTTGTAGAGGTCGTAGCCGCGCGAGGGTACGCGAGCCGCATTACCAACGCCTGCACGAATGCCATACATATTGGCTTCGGTTCCGTACTTGATCCAAGGGAACTGATCATAGGCCAGGGTATGAACCTGCTCGAACAGGGCCTTGCGCTCATCGGCATCGATGGTCGAAGCCAGCTTGGCCATCAGATCCATTTTTTCAGGATCAGTCCAGAAGCCCGGATAAGTCGGATTGAGGAAGGCAATCGAGGTCGGATCGACATAGGTGGGCAGGAAGCTGGAGAAGGCATCCATCTGTGCGCCATCAGCACGCGCCTGAATGTAATTGGCCATGGGTGACTCGACGATTTCGACATTGATGCCGAATTCCTCAAGCTGCTGGGAGGCTGTGATCGCGGTCAGAAAGTGCTTCTGATACTGCTCGGACGCCGCCAGCCAGCGGATCGGCTCGCCATTATAGTTCGACGCTTCGAGATATTCCTTCACCTTGTCGGCATTGGGGGTGCCGAAGCCATCTGGAACGCCAGCCGTGGTGTACCAGAAGGAATTGGGATCGGGGATCCAGCTCGGATCGAGCGTGTAGAATTCTGGATTGCCCACCGAGGCGAGCATGATCGGGTCCATCTCCAGCGCATAGTAGATGGCGCGGCGCAGGTTGACGTCGGCAGCGACGCCATCGCGGGTATTGAACACGACCGAGAGCGACTGATTGTTCGGTACAACCACCGCTTCGGTGTTGGGATCATTCTGCAGCGCATCATAGAAATCGGTCGGCAATTCCATAGCGATGTCGATTTCGCCGGTAATCAGGGAGTCGCGCCGCACGGAAGCTTCCGGCATCAGGCGCAGATTGATAACATCGGCATAAGCATGCTTGGCACCGGCAAAGGCCGAGGCAGGCGTATCGAGACTCTGATAGTCATCCCAGCGGGTGAGTGTTGCACCCTGATCCGGCTGATAATTGGTCAGTACATAAGGCCCGGTACAGTCGAGACCGCGGGTGGCTTCGGTCGGGGACGCGCCTTCGAGCGAGGCCGAGGACATGATAGCCGCCTGAGCGCCAGAGAGCAGGCCCGGCACAATTGGAGAAGGCGTTGCGAGGGAGAACACGATGGTATTGTCGTCGGACGCGGACATTTCGGTAACGATATTCTTGAAAGCGGCACCGATACCGGCCGATTCGCGGAAGCGTTCAAGCGAAGCGAGAACGTCGGCCGAACTCATCGCCGCGCCGGAATGGAATTTCAGGCCCTGACGCAGCGTTACGGTAAGCGTCTGGCCGTCTTCACTATAAGAGAAGTCCTGGGCAAGAACCGGCTGGGGCGTCCAGCTTTCATCGGTGGCAAAGAGCGCCTCGCAGACCACAGATGAGGTCATCCAGTTGACGCCGAAAGTGGTCACAACCGGATCGGGCGACGGAGCCATCTGCGAAATGCCGACGCGGAGCGTGCCGCCGCGCTCAATATCCTGTGCCAGTACCGGCTGCGCGGCAATAACAGCCAGCGACACACCCGCCAGCAAACCATTCCGCATGGTCGATTTCATGTTCATCTCTTCCTCCCTGTTCCCTTAGGAAACCGTTTGCAGTGCGGGGCGTGACATGGCGTCCGCTCCCGTTTCGACCGGCACCTGCACATCCAGAGCAAGTACCAGATAGGACAAGCATTTGCCGTGCGTATCCACGGCAAGGCTGGAATTCACGCCACCTTCGAGCGCGTCTTCGATGACAAAATTGAGGGCGCCGAGATGCGGCAGCTCATAGCGGCGCACCTGCGTGACACCGCGATGCGCGAAAAGCTCGGCCACGCGCTCGGCAGTGACCTGTTCGATCAGAACGGGCCAATGCTTTTGGTCATAAGCAATGACGTTGACGTTGAGACGATTGCCTTTGTCGCCGGACCGGCCATGGGCAATCGCGTGCAGTTTGAGCGTTTGCGCTGTCCTGCTCATGCCTGCGCCCCCACGAAATGAAAGCTGGGCACGACCAGATCGCGCGAGACCAGATGGGACATTGTACGCACCCTTGGCCGCACGCTCTGGCGCACACCGCCGCCCCCGGCAGGACCGCAGCAGTACAACGCATTTACCTCCTGCACCGCCCGCTCCACATCGCGTTGCGAGGATGCGCCGAAGGCGAAGCGCACGCGATAATCGCCGCCCGGTGTATCGGAATAGTCGACCAGAAGATCACCATGGTCGGAGTCGAAGGCGCTGACCGTGCCGATTACGTCGGCCCGGTGACGCACGGGCAAGCCACGAATGCCGATGCGCTCGTTGATTGTGCTAATCGCCAGACGAGCGCGGGCGAGAGCATTGGGGCCGGCATAGGAGATTTCAGCCTCGCCCAACCAGTCGCCGTAAAAGCTGACCGTCGCCTTGAGAAGTTCGGGAGCCTTGTGGCCGCGTGCGCCGCGCACCCCCACCCGATTTGGCCCAACCTGCTCAATTTCAACATTGGTAATGTCGAGCGTCACGTCGGGGGTGAAATAGGCCGACGGATCGTGAATTTCGTAGAGCAATTGCTCTTTTACGGTGCGCAGATCGACTATGCCGCCGGTTGCGTCCGCCTTGGTGATGACAAAGGTGCCATCTGCATTCACTTCGGCAATCGGGAAACCAATATTGGCTGTATCCGGGACATCCTTTAAGCCCGGGTCAGCAAAGAAACCGCCCGAGACCTGCGAACCACATTCAAGAAGATGACCAACCAGCGTGCCCGCGGCCATCAGGTCAAGATCGTCCCAGCTCCAGCCATAGTGCGCAGCAAGCGGCCCGAGCGCTAGAGCCGGATCGGCCACGCGCCCGGTGACCACAACCTGTGCACCTGCAAGAATAGCCTCGGCAATCGGCGCCGCGCCCATATAGGCGTTGATAGCAATCACGTCGCCATCCAGCTCAGGCAGACGTCCATCGCCATCCCAGCGCTGGGTTGCATCAAGATCAATGCGACCGAGAAGATCGTCGCCAGCGACAACCGCAATCCGCAGGCGACCAAGGCCAAGACGATCAGCAATTTTCTGAATGGCCGCGGCTGCGGCGGGCGGGTTGGCCTGTCCAAAATTGCCGACGATAGTGATTTTCGAAGCGATGCACTGAGCAAGGATCGGCTCGAGCAGTTCCTCTAGAAGCGGCTCATAGCCTTTGTTCGCATCGTGGCGCTTGGCAATCTGGCCGAGCGCCAAGGTGCGCTCACCCAAGGTTTCAAAGATCACCGCGCCGCCCTCACCTGCCGCAGCAATAGACGCCACAACCGATTGAGGGGCGTCGACACGATCACCCGAAAAGCCAGCACCACTACCGATACGAAACACGAAGATCCTCCACGATCGCTATAATCATTGAAAGAATTATCGATAATGTCAACGATGATTGTATGGCTGTGGAAGATTGGCTATTGTGGCACCAGCAAAAACATCAGAGACGAAGCTCAATGCGCGCAGCCAAGCCCTTGCAGGATCAACCAAAAAGCTGGGATGCCGTTTATAGGGAATTGCAGCGCCAGATCATCGCCGGACAATTGCGGCCACGCGAAAGACTGGTGGAAGACGAGATCATGGCGCGCACCGATGCGACGCGCCATGCTGTCCGCAAAGCATTCGATGAGTTGGAGCGCGTCGGGCTGGTGATCCGCCAGCCCAACAAGGGTGTGCAGGTTCGAGATTACTCGCTGAGCGAGATCGAGGAATTATACGAAATCCGCGAATGCCTCGAACGCCGGGCCGCATCGCGCTTCAGCAAGCCCGCCGACAAGGCGCTGGTCGAGCAATTAACCGATCTTGCCACCCGGCACCGGGAGGCCTCACGAGCGCAGCGCTTTGGCGATGTTTTTTCGCTCAATAACAGTTTTCACGAAGTGCTCTATCGCGCCGCAGGCAATCAGCAGCTGGCCGACGCTATCCTGCACTATACCTTCGCCACCCACCCGATCCGCACCAGAGCGTTCCCGAGCGAAGAATTGCGGGAGATCGCCATTTCCGAACATTTCGAGATGATCGACGCCATTGCGCAGGGGCAAGGCGAGAAACTGGGCGACATCATTCTCAGCCATATCACCCGCCCCAAGGATTTCTATCTGCGCGCCACCTATATTCAGGGCTCAATCTGATCCCGCAGGCGGCAGGGCGAGAAACCAGGTCAGTAGTTCAGCCGAATTCGCAGCGCCAACAGAATGGGCCAGGCGCAAGCGATGCGCCTCGACCGTGCGGCGAGACAGGCCAATTTCGTCGGCAATGGCTGCATTGGTTTTCCCCTGCGCCACAAGCGTCAAAATCTGCCGCTGCCGACCGGTCAGTCTAAGGGTTTTTTCCGAGACGGGCCGGTTCATCGGCTCGAAGCAATAAAGCGCCGCTGCGAAGGGATCATCCGCATCGCGCGCGCGTCCATTGACCCGGCACCAGAAGCGGTGGCCGCTCGCATTGGCCATGACCCGTTCATCGTAATAAACCGTGCCGCCAGACAGGTGACTTCGCCACATATCACCAGTGCGAACAAAGTCGGAAATTGCCGGGTAGAGGCGCGAAAAGCTCGAATCCAGTAATTCTTCCCGGCCATAGCCGAAGAGCGACGCAAACTGCTCATTGCAATCTCGAATGATGCGATGGGCGGCAAAAACCATCGGCACCGGCAGGTCGGCAAGGGTGAAAACGGGCACAGCGCTCATGTGGTATAAATACGACTAACCGCAGATGAGCGACAAGACCTAGCGTTGAGAAAAATCCACCAACAAGGATGGGAGGGCGCCATGCGCAAAGTCCGCTCCAGTGCCAGCGAGGCGCTCGCCGATGCGATCAGCGACGGTATGACAATCATGTCGGGAGGCTTTGGCCTCTGCGGCATTCCAGAGGCATTGATCGAAGGTATCGAACTCTCCGGCGCCCGCAATCTGACGGTGATTTCCAATAATGCCGGGGTGGACGGCATTGGTCTGGGCCGCCTGTTGGCGACGCGCCAAATCCGCAAAATGATCTCCTCCTATGTCGGCGAAAACAAGCTGTTTGCCGAACAATATCTGTCTGGGGACCTGGAGCTTGAATTCAACCCGCAGGGTACGCTGGCGGAGCGAATTCGGGCAGGAGGCGCCGGAATTCCTGCTTTCTTCACCAAGACAGGCGTTGGATTGCTGATTGCAGAGGGCAAGGAAATTCGCGCCTTCGATGGCGAGGATTATGTGATGGAAACAGGATTGGTCGCAGACCTGTCACTCGTCCATGCGCACAAGGGCGATCATGAGGGTAATCTGGTTTATCGGATGACCGCTCGGAACTTCAATCCGATGATGGCCAGTGCTGGCAAGGTAACCATCGCGGAGGTGGAGCACCTTGTTCCCATTGGCAGTTTCGATCCCGATCAAATTCATACGCCGGGCATTTTCGTCGATCGAATCGTGCATGTCCCGAGCCCGGCCAAGCACATCGAACAGCGCACTGTTCGCTTCCGCGATGAGGAAAACGCATAATGGCCTGGACACGCGATCAGATGGCAGCCCGCGCTGCACGCGAATTGCAGGACGGTTTCTACGTCAATCTGGGCATTGGCATTCCCACTTTGGTGGCCAATTACATCCCCCAGGGTATCGATGTACGACTGCAGAGTGAGAATGGCATGCTCGGCATGGGCCCTTTTCCCTTCGCGGGCGAAGAGGATGCGGACCTGATCAATGCCGGCAAGCAGACAATTACCGCTTTGGCAGAAACCTCATTCTTCTCCAGCGCCGATAGCTTCGGCATGATCCGCGGCGGGCATATCGATCTGTCCATATTGGGCGCGATGCAAGTGGCGGAAAATGGTGATCTGGCCAATTGGATGATCCCCGGCAAGATGGTCAAAGGCATGGGTGGGGCCATGGACCTGGTGGCCGGCGTCAAGCGCGTCGTTGTGGTGATGGAGCATGAGGCCAAGGGGCAATCGAAGCTGTTGCGCAAATGCACCCTGCCCCTGACCGGTCAACGCGTTGCCGATCTGGTCATCACCGATTTAGGCGTTTTCAGCGTGGCAAGACGCGGCGAGGTGGCAATGCGGTTGATCGAGCTTGCCGAGGGCGTCAGCGTCGACGAGATCGCGGCGCGCACCGAAGCGCATTTCACAATTGATCTGGGAGGATCGGCACAATGACCAAGGTTGTGATCGTCAGTGCGGCACGCACTCCGGTTGGCAGTTTTCTCGGCCCATTGAGCTCAATAGCTGGACATGAATTGGGTGCAGTGGCGATCAGCGCCGCGCTTGAGCGCGCCGGCATCGCCCCCGACGCAGTGGATGAAGTCATTCTGGGCCAGGTCCTCACTGCCGGGGCGGGACAAAATCCTGCAAGGCAGGCTGCAATCAAGGCCGGTATTCCCAAAAGCGCCACGGCACTGGGGATCAATCAGGTTTGTGGTTCTGGATTGCGTGCCGTTGCCATGGGTATGCAGCAGATATTGTGTGATGACGCCTCGATCGTTGTCGCTGGCGGTCAGGAATCCATGTCCCTGTCGGCCCATAGCCAGAACCTGCGCTCGGGCACCAAGATGGGCGCTATCGGCCTTGTCGACACAATGGTCACCGATGGCCTGACTGACGCTTTCGGTGGCTACCATATGGGAATCACGGCGGAAAATGTTGCTCGCCAATTCAATATCAGCCGCGAGCAGCAGGATGCCTTCGCGCTGGCCAGCCAGCAAAAGGCCGCTGCGGCACAGGCCGCCGGGCACTTCCACGCCGAGATTGCGCCAGTAAACGTCACCACCCGCAAAGGCACCATTAGTGTCGGCGCCGACGATCACATCCGCGCCGAAACCAGCCTTGAAGGGCTCGCCAAACTGCGCCCCGCTTTCGACAAGGACGGCACGGTGACGGCAGGCAATGCTTCGGGCCTCAATGATGGCGCTGCAGCTTTGGTGCTGATGAGTGAAGATGAAGCGGAGCGACGGGGGCTCGTTCCGCTTGCCCGGATCGCCGGCTGGGGCAATTCGGGCGTTGACCCATCCATCATGGGCACGGGGCCTATACCGGCATCAAAGAAAGCTCTTGAGAAGGCGGGGTGGTCGGTTAGCGATCTTGAGCGCGTCGAGGCCAATGAGGCTTTTGCCGCTCAGGCATGCGCGGTCAATGCGGGCATGGGATGGGACCCCGCCATCGTCAACGTGAATGGTGGGGCAATCGCGCTGGGTCATCCCATTGGTGCATCCGGCGCGCGCATTCTGGTGACGCTGTTGCACGAATTGCGCCGCAGCCAGCTCAAGAGGGGATTGGCCACGCTTTGCATAGGTGGCGGCATGGGCGTTGCGCTCTGCGTTGAGCGGCTCTTCTAGAACCGGCACTGGCTCATAGAAAGTCTCAGCCAAAGGCGCTCTTCAGCCCTTCTGCGGCATGGCCATCGCAAAAGGCGTAGAGGGTGGTTTGCGGGCGGACGGTTTCGTGCAACCAGGCGATGTCCCGGCGGCGCGGATGGACGTTCCACCGCATAACCTGCGCACGGCCCGCCGCGATAGCAGCATTGGCCGGCGTGCCACTATCCACATGGCCAGTGAGCAGAATCTGTACCGACGCATTATCCGAAAAACGCTCAAGCAATGCAGCCGAAACGCCGGACGTAGCTGCCCCATTGGCGGCAATCATAACGCCTTGAGGCTCGTCAAGCTCGCTCAGTCTACCCACCGCGGACAGCATGGCCTCGATACGCTGGCGTCCAGCGTCAACGAGGGCCTGCCCGTCTGCCGTAGCCATGAGCGTTGCGACGTGGCGGTGTTGCCCACAAATGGAAACGGGCAGGCCTGCCTCGTGCAGCAACACGGCAATCTCTACACCACGCCCGGTGGGCGGCAGCGGCAAAAGCAGCGGGGCCTGGCGTGCCTTGTCGATGAGGCCGACCACTGCATGATCAATGTCTTCGTCATATTCGCCATAGGAGGCGTCGGCGATCAGCACGCGCGCCTCAAGCGGCTCATCGACGGGATAGAGCAGGCTTTCCCGGCAGATATCGCCGGTATAGAGCACGCCCGCCTCGCCGCCGATCCGCATCCACACGGCACCAGCAGCATGACCAGCGCGTCCTGTTTCGACCCTGACGCCGCAAATCTCAATCTCTCCCCGCAATGGAAGAAGATGAGCCTTTTCGAGTGCAGGATGCCCGGCAAAAGCGCGGGTCATTGCGGTAGCAAAGATGGGTGGATTGCCTAAGTTCGACGCCAGATGCAGCCCGCCGATGTGATCGGCGTGACCATGGCTGATGAGAATGGCATCGACAGGCCCGATCTGCGCCAGATCGGGAAACTGACCGGGCGAAGGGCCTTCGCCAAGATCGAGCAGAAAACGCGCTGTGCCGGTCTCGACCAGAAAACAGGCAGGTGTCTTGCCGCAAAGACCGGAAATTGCCGTGACGCGGGTCAAAGCAGGCTCCCACGTTTGCCGAGGACGCTCAGCACCAGGAGTGGAAAGAAGGTGGTAATTAACACCGTCACAAACGCCATGGCCATGCCCAGTCCCACCGAACCCTGTTCAAACTGACGCCAGATATAGGTGGAAATGGTCTGCAATCCGACTGGCGCCACAATGATCGATGCAACAAGTTCGCGCGTTGCCACGGCGAACACCAGCAGCATCGACGCCATCAGGCTGGGCAGGATCAACGGCAAAAGGATGCGGCGGAAAGCGGTCATGGGCGTTGCGCCGAACACCCGCGCCGCCGCTTCAAGATTGTCCCCGATCTGGTGGAACGCGGCAGTGGCGTAGCGAACCGGTTGCGGCAGCAGGACGCAGCAATAGGCAAGGAGCAGGATCAGTGCGGTATTGTATGGCGTCATCGGCAGCCAAGGCTGGTTCCAGGCAAGGATCAAGCCCACTGCCACAACAATGCCCGGTAGCGCGTTTGGCAGGATGGTCAGTACATCGAGCAATTGACGCCCGCGCATTCTGGTTTTGACGACGGCATAGGCCGATAGCGCGCCCAGAATTCCGGTGAACAGCGCTGCGCCAATACCCAGCGACAGGCTGGTGGTGAGTGCACGCAGCGCGCCAGTGCCATCGGTGAGAATGGCGGCGAAATTGTCGAAGCCGAGATTGCCCCAGGTCAACCCACCAGAAATCGTGCGCGACAATGCCGTGGCAAGAATTGCCAGTAGCGGCACGGCGGTGGCGAGGAATGTAACGAGGCCAAATGCGAAGAGAACCGGGATTGACCAGACACCGAGCGGGCGCTTTTCGAAGGCCTGCGGCTTACCATTCGTCGTCTGATAAGAGCGCCGCGTCAGCACCCAGCGCTGGACGAGAAACGCGCCAAAGCTCAGCACGACCAGAACCAATGACAATATGGCGGCACCCGGCAGATCGATGGGCCAGTCGGACACGCGCAGATCAATGCCAGTCACCAAGACATCGAAACCCGCCCGGCGGCCAAGCGCGGCAGGGGTGCCATATTCCTCAATCGCCGCCGCGAAAACCAGCAGCAGGCTGGCAGCAAGCCCGGGCGTCGAGAGCGGCAGCGTAATGCGGAAGAAGGCCCGCCAGCTCGACGCGCCGAATACCCGGCCAACATCGGCATAGCGCGAACCAACGGTTTCGACCGTGCGCGACACCGCAAAATAGATGATGGGAAACGTGTTGAGCGTCATCACGAAAATGATGCCCCAGACCGAGAACAGGAACTGGGAGAGATTGAAGCCCAACAATTGCTCGACATAGCCACGTGGCTGCAAGGTCATCACCCAGCCCAGCGTGGCGATATAGGGGGGGATCATGAAGGGCACGAGCATGAGCAGGTCCCAGACCAGCGCCCCGGGCACCTTAAAGAGAGCACGCAGCACCGCGAGCGGCACGGCAATGATGGCGGAAAGGACCACCACACCCAAGCCAAGCAGCAAGGTGTTGCCCGTCATCCCGATCAGCCGTGGATCAAGCAGCGTATCGGCGAGGCGGGAGAAAGGCGCGGCCAGAGAGCCGCGCCCGAGTTCGGGAAAGATGGCTTGAAGAACGATGAAGGCGAAAGGCACAGCGACGACCACCACCAGACCAATGGCCGCGATGATGATAGCCGGATTGACCGGGCCGATGCTTTTCGCCGTCATGATCTCTGCGATCCTTACTGGAAGATGGCGCCAAACGCGGCCAATGTGGCCTCGCGGCCCGCATAGACGGCTTCGGTGTCGATGGTGAGGATATTGAGATCACCGATGAGCGGACGATTGGCAGCGATGTCGGCGCGGGCCGGCATCAGATTGGTCGCGGCGACGATGGCCTGACCGGCATCGGACAGCATGTAATCAATGAATTGCTTGGCCTCATCCTGGTTCTTGGACCAGTTGAGGATCATCGCAGGGCGTGGCGCAATGACAGTGCCCGATGCCGGGAAGATCACTTCGATGGACTCGCCCTTGTCCTTGCCATTGAACGAGATGTAGTCCACCGCGCCGAATACGGCGGCCTTGGCACCCTGCAACACAGGGTTGAGGGCTTCGGCATTGGCGCCGGCAATGATTGCACCATTGGCAGCGAGGTCTTCAAACAGCTGGGTGCCGCCCTGTGCTTCAAGCGCGGCGACAAGCTCGAACGTGGCCCCGGACTGGGCCGGATCCGGCAGGTTCACCAGATCCTTGTATTCCGGCTTGGCAAGGTCGGCCCATTCTTCCGGCTTGGGCGTATTGCTATTGGGGTTCCAGGCGATGGCCAGCGCCGAAACGCCCTGTGCAACAGCGGTATCGCTCTTGAGGAAGTCAGGCACGGTTTCGGCATTGGGGCTGGTGTAAGGCACAAGCCAGCCGCGTGCGGCAAAGTCGGTCGCGGTATCCCAGGATGCCGAGATCAGCACGTCCACGGCGGGATTGGCAGCTTCGGCTTCGATGCGAGCCATCACCTGCCCGGTCGTTGCCTGAAAGAACTCAACCTTGATGCCGGTTTCTTCGGTGAAGCCAGCAGCCAGTTTTTCAATCAGTGAAGCCGGTCCAGCGGTGTAGACGGTAACGTCCGCATGGGCGGTGCCAGTCATGGCGAGTGCGACGAGCGCGGTGAGGCCGGCGCGGCGAATATTGATCAGCATTTTGACGCTCCTGGGGGCTATTGGCCCGCCTCGGCTGGAAACCAGCGAAGACGGTCGGAGATGATCTCCAGGCCGACACGCTCGCCCAAGCGCATGCGGCTATTGGTTGTGATCTGTAGGGAAACCGGTGAGGTGCTGGTCGCCAGCAACAGCGAGGCCACATAGGCATTGTCGCGGTAGTGCAGCGCCGTCACCTCGGCGGTGAGTTGAGCATTTTCCGCAGAGCGCAGGTTAAGGGCGCGCGGTGGCACCAAAAGCTGCGCCAGCTCGCCATTTACATGATCTGGTGCGGATGCGAGTTGAAGCTCGGTCCCGGCAAAGGTCCAATGCTCCGCATGGCGACGCACGGGCACAAGGCTCCCGAGGCGCAGGAATTCGGCGATCTTTGCGCTGCTCGGCGCTTCGACCAGTTCATCGGGACTGGCCAATTGCGCGACCAGTCCTTTGTCCATCACAGCGACCTGATCGGCCAGGGTAAAGGCCTCGCTCTGATCATGGGTCACATAGATTGCAGTAAGTCCGAGAGAGCGGATCAACCCGGCGAGTTCGCCCACCATATTTTCGCGCAGCTCGCGGTCGAGATTGGAGAGCGGTTCATCGAACAGAACGATACGCGGTTCGGCCACGATGGCACGGGCAATGGCGACACGCTACTGTTGTCCACCAGACAAGGCGCTGGGGCTGCGGTCGGCCAGATGGTCCAGCCCAACCCGGCGCAGCGCCTCGGTTACGCGACGATCAATGTCGGCCCGACCAACACGTCGCATTTCGAGCGGAAAGGCCACATTTCGCGCGACGCTCAGATGCGGCCAAAGAGCATAGTCCTGAAACACCATGCCCAATCCGCGCCGCTCGGGGGGAACGAAAGTGGTCGTGCTGGCCACGACCTGCCCTTCAATCCGCACATCTCCTGCCGTGGGTGAAAGAAGCCCCGCGACCAGCCTCAGCAATGTCGTCTTGCCACAGCCGGAGGGACCCAACAGTGCAAGAGTCTGGCCAGAGGACAATGACAGATCGATGCCACGCAGAATGGGGGTGTCACCATAGTCGAGGCGCAGCGCATGGGCTGAAACGGCGGTGGGCGTGGTGGACGGCATGATCGTTGTCTATTTCGCCTTGGGCTCTTGGGACCCGGGCGATAGAGAACTTAAATGACACTTTGACGACACTCGCCTACGTCAACAGGGGACGGAAGCTGGCTAATAAGGCCCTTGAGCCACGCGTAACGTCGGCACCTTTTGCAATAGCAAAGAGGCTGCCTGATCTCTCAGGCAGCCTCCTCGAAATAGGTGGTCGCTCAGCCCCTAAAGCAAGGAGCGCTTACCGGCTAGGCGAGCTTCACGCGGACCATCTGGTAAGAATAGGGCGGCAAGGACAGGCTGAGTTTGCCGTCGTCAATCTTTGCACCTTCTCCCTTGCGTGGCTTCACCTCATCCTGGTTTCTGGCAGTGTTAACGGCTTTAAGATCAGGATGCGTCATGACCTGATGGTCGATGACGGTAGCGGCGCCAAAACCCTGCAGGCTCACTTCTGTATCAATGCTGTCGGTGGTGTGACGATTGACGAGGAAGAAGCTTAGCGTACGGTCTTCCTCATTGTGCACACCAGAGATGTCGACGAATGGCGTGTCCTTTGCATGGGTGGTTTCGTAGCCCGGCGAGTTGGTCACCACCTGTAATGCCGTGCCACGGCCAAAGATCGAGGCGAAATAATAGGGGTAATAAATGGTCTGCGCCCAGGCTGGACCGCCCTTCTCTGTCATGATCGGCGCAATGACGTTCACCAGTTGAGCGATACAGGCGATTTTCACCACATCGGCGCGACGGATGAAGGTGTTGAGGATCAGGCCGACCATCAACACGTCTTCGAAATTATAGATGTCTTCGAGCAGGCCCGGCGCATGTGGCCAACCGCTATTGCCATCCAGAATTTCACGATCCTTCTTGTTCGAGTGGTACCAGACGTTCCACTCGTCAAAGGAGATATAGACATCCTTTTTCGACTTCCGCTTGGCCTTGACCTGCCTGATGGTCGAGGCGACGGTTTCGATATAGGTGTCGAGCTTTTCACTCAGGCCGAGATAGTTCGGCGTGTTGTCGTCGCGGTTGGCGAAATACATGTGGAGGCTGATATAGTCCACATGATCATAGGTATGCTCGAGCACGATCCGCTCCCAATCGGGATAGCTCGGCATATCGGCATTGGATGAGCCGCAGACGATCAATTCCAGGCTCTTGTCGAACATCCGCATGGCGCGGGCGGTATTGGCGGCAAGCTTGCCATATTCGGCGGCGTCCTTGTGACCGACCTGCCAGGGACCGTCCATCTCATTGCCCAGACACCACATTTTGACGTTCCAGGGCTCCTTGCGACCATTCTTGATGCGCAGGTCGCTCCAATAGGAACCGCCGGGATGATTGACATATTCGAGGAAATTTCGGGCTTCATCGACGCCGCGCGAGCCAAGATTGACAGCAAGCATCATCTCGGTGCCGACCGTGGCGCACCAATCGGCGAATTCGTGAATGCCGACGGCATTGCTCTCGGAGGTATGCCAGGCCAGATCGAGGCGCACCGGGCGCTCCTCACGCGGCCCGATCCCGTCCTCCCAGTCATAGGCGGAGACGAAATTGCCGCCCGGATAGCGCACGACTGGCACATTCAGGTCTTTCACCAGCTTGGCGACGTCACCGCGCATTCCGTCCTTGTCGGCAGTGGGGTGATCAGGCTCGTAGATGCCTTCGTAAATGGCGCGACCAAGGTGTTCGAGAAACGCCCCATAAACACGATCATCGATCTTGGAGATCGTGAAATCCTTGTTAGCGATTGCAGACGCCTTCACCTCGTCCTCCCCTGTATACGGATTTTCTGATTTATATCATCAAATCGGTTGTACAAGAGCCTCCAAGAGGAAGGCAAGGTGCACGAAGGGCTTTTGTATGATTTTTTATTTCAGCCGAGAACCGCCACCCCAGCAAACGCCAAACAGTCCGTTTGCCTCTCGTAAGCCCAGCAACCTATCGCGCGGTCTGGAGCCGCATGATGATGTCCTGATCGTAATTTCCGAAGCCGCGACCAAAGATATTGATACCGCCTGGATGCTTTGCGTCGGGCTTTACCGCGATGCGCAGCCGGATTGAATGGTGGTTGGAAAGGTCCAGATCCACCAATGAAACCGGCGAAATTTTTACTCCGTCCACATAGGTGCCTTCATTGGTGACCCGCCAGCTTTTGAGCTTGCCATATTGGCTGCCCTTAAGCTTCCACCAGTCCGGGGTATAGACGCCGCGCTTGTCGCCAAAGTCACCCGGGGACGTCCAGGTGCCGATTTCGGTACTATTGACGGACAAGGTAATGTCGCTGGGCCAATCAGCCGAAGTGCCGGGCACTTCTGAACTTAATTCCAGTGCAAATTCAAGAACTTCAATAGTGTTCTGCGCCAACTTGGCATTGTTGGGGAATTGATATTCGAGATAGCCCCGGGTGAACCAGATCAGGCCGGCCTTCATACGGTCCGGTTCAAGATAGGTCTCCGGCACGTCGAGCAACCCAATAATGCCTTCGGTCGAACACAGGCCGCAGGGGGCGGATACCTCACAACTCGTATAAAGCCCCAGTGGCATGGCCACCTCGATGAAATTGGACCGCAGTGGAGAGATGTCCTCCTTGAACATCACCAGCACTTCATCGAAGGTGGAGTGACAAATCTTCTGATTGCCCTTGCGTGCCTTTTGCGTCTCCGTCCGGATCAGCCCGGCCGTTTCCAATATCTGGATATTCGTGGATACCGTTGATTGCGGCAAATCCAGACGATCTGCAATATCATTGCCGTTGAGCGGCCCGTGAACATGCAGCAGTTTGAGAATTCGCACGCGAACCGGCGATGCCAGACCCTTCAAGACCTCGATATTATCCTCGGGGTCAACGACTAGAAAATTGCGGCTCATCTTGGTCAGCACCGGTTTTTCTTGTCGTATCAGATAATCTGATATGATCAACCCTGTTCCCGAATGGGTGCCCGGGTACTGGCGCGCTCGAGCAAACGCCCTGAAATAGACAACACCCTGTCACCAAGCGGCTTGCCATCGACCAGTTCGCTCAGGGCTTTTTCTGCCATTTCGAGATATGGCAGGGTCACGCTGGAAATACCCAAATCCTTGGCAAATTCGCGGTCATCATAGCCTATGATCGCAAGATCATCCGGCGTATGCAGGCCCATTTCGGATGCTGCCTGCAAGGCACCGCGGGCAATGATGTCATTGTGGCAGAAGATGGCATCGGGGGGCTGTGGCAGTCCGAGCAGGCGCATCGCTGCCGCATATCCGCTGGCATGCCCCCAGTCGCTAACCTCTTCATATTGAGAGCCCAGATTAAGCCCCGCCTTGTTCAGTTCCCGATGATAACCGGAGAGGCGCTCGCGGCTGGCGAATTGCCATGGATCGCCAACAATGGTGGCTATGCGCCTTCGCCCAAGGCTGATCAGATGCTGCGCAGCCAATGCGCCACCATGGCGCTCCGCGGGCATCACTGAATGACCGGTCCGGTCCTCACGGCGGCAATTCAGCATGACATGGCGAAAAGCCTTGAGACGTTCCGGGGGCGACACGATCGCCGAAAACGTGCTGGCATAGACGATGCCGGCAACGCCGATGCGCTCGAACAGGCTCAGCGCGGCCATCTCATGATCGGTCACGCCATCGCTGACCTGAATGATCAATTGAACACCCTGAGCATCGGCCCAGTTCTGCATTCCATAGATCAGATCGACAGGATAGGCGGAGGAGATCTCGTTGATCAGCACGCCATAAACTCGCTTTCGGTCCGGCTCGAGCGCGCTGAGGGCTGGCCCCGGCGTATAGCCCAAATCGCGCGCCACCTGCAGCACGCGCTGCCGCGTCGCCTCGGCAATACGCACCCCCGGGACTTGATTGAGGATCAGCGAGACCGATGTGCGCGAGACATCTGCGGCCCGCGCAATATCAACCATTTTGACCCGCTTTTTCATAACGCGACCTCTCGCCACCTGGCATTCTTGACAAGCTAACGGCTGTGAAGCAGTTTGCTAAATAAATTTAGCAAGCGAGTTCCCGAATGCGAGGAGGCGGCCATAAGGCCGTTGCGTTCTGGGCTGCCAGCAAAGCTAACGCGTTATCACATCTTACGCCAAACGAGGAAAACCTTGTCCATCGCCAATAGCTCTCTCGCCCCGAATCCGCAATTTCGTCGCGCCAATTGGGTCGACCTCTGCGGCGAGTGGGGCTTTGCACACGACGACAGCAATCAGGGCGTAAGCGAGAATTGGTGGAACAAGACCGATGTGTTCGATCGTCGGATTCTGGTACCTTTCCCGCCGGAAAGCGAGCTTTCCGGCCTGCGCGAGACCGGATTTCACCCGGTGATCTGGTATCGCCGCACCTTTGCCGCGCCTGTGCTGGAGGCTGGTGAAACATTGCTGCTCAATTTTGGCGCAGTGGATTATGCCGCAACCGTCTGGCTCAATGGACAATGTGTAGGCTCGCATGAAGGCGGGCATGTGCCCTTCTCCCTGGACGTGACCCATGCGCTGGTCGAGGGCGAACAGGTGCTGGTCCTGCGTGCCGAGGATCAGCCGGAAGATGTGCGCATGCCGCGCGGCAAGCAGGATTGGCTCGAAGCGCCCCATGCCATCTGGTACCATCGCACCAGCGGCATCTGGCAGCCGGTCTGGCTAAGCGTCGTGCCAAACCTGCATCTTACTGACCTGCATTTTACGCCCGACATCAGCAATTATCGCGTGCGGTGCGACATTCGCCTGAACACGGTGCCTTCGGCACCCGTGACAGTGACGATCAAGCTTAGTGCCCATGGAAAGCTGCTGGCGCAGCAAACCATTGTGACCGCTGACTCGGAACTGCGCTTCGATATATCGATGCCGCAACTCGAAAATGGCGTGCACAGGGACTATCTGCTGTGGACGCCGGAGCGGCCCAATCTGGTCGATGCCGAAGTGGCCCTTGCCGGTGACAAGGAAGACCTGGTTCACTCCTATCTCGGCCTGCGCAGCGTAGGCGTTGGCGCGCAACGCTTCCTGCTGAACGGCTTGCCCTATTATCTGCGCATGGTGTTGGGCCAGAACTATTGGCCGGAATCGCATCTGGCCGCGCCGAGCCCGGAAGCGCTCAAGCGCGAGGTCGAACTGATCAAGGCCATGGGGTTCAACGGCGTCCGTATCCACCAGAAGATCGAGGATCCGCGCTTTCTCTATTGGTGCGATGTGCTCGGGCTGATCGTCTGGGAGGAGATGCCGAGCGCCTATGGCTTCTCGAATTCGGCCATCGAGCGCCTGTCAAAGGAATGGATGGCCGCCATTCGACGTGACAAGAGCCATCCGTGTATTGTTGCCTGGGTGCCGCTCAACGAAAGCTGGGGCGTGTCCCAAATCGCTGATCGGCCTGATCAGGCCCATTATGCCAGCGCGCTCTATCATCTCACAAAGGCGCTCGATCCCAGTCGACCGGTGATTTCCAACGATGGCTGGGAACTGGTCGAAAGCGACATCTGGTCTATTCATGACTACGCGCCAGATGGGGCGGGCCTGTCGAGCCGCTTCCATGACAGCGCAGACCTCGAAGCCATGCTCAAGGGCATGGGACCGGCACGGCGCAGGATTGTGCTGGGTGATCGAGAGCTTGGTGACAAGCCCATAATGCTGACCGAGTTTGGCGGGTTGAGCTACCTGCCCAAGCAGGGCGAGAAATGGCACGGCTATTCCACGGTCAACGATCCGGGGGATTTTGAAGATCGGCTGCGGGATATCTTCTCGGCCATTGCCGCCATGCCGCATGTGGCAGGCTACTGCTACACGCAGGTCACCGACACCGAGCAGGAGGTGAATGGACTTCTGACGGAAGACCGGGCACCGAAACTGCCGTTTGAAACATTGCGCGATATCATGACGATGCCAGCTGCGTCTGTGCCGCATGAGCAGATCGACAATGCCCGACGCAAGGCCCGACAGGCTGCAGAGGACGCTGAGCCTATCGACTGAACCCCTCTTCGGGGTGACATGAGCGATATGAAGGTCCCGGCGACTGACAGGGCGCCGGGCATTTCAGCGCGTATTCTGATATTTATCAAAAATAATGATGTTAAAATGCAGTGATGGTCTTGACTGCACCTGCGTTCCATCTGAAAAATAATACAAATGACTGGTCTGCCCAGATGTCGGGAATGACCAGCAATGATGCGGCTTACGCGTCTGGGAGAGGTGCATGTCAGATATCGTCCTGAAAGAGGTCAGCAAGTCCTACGGCGCGGTCAGCGTCCTGGATAAAGTTTCGATGCATATCGAATCTGGCGAATTCATTGTCTTTCTAGGACCATCCGGCTGCGGTAAATCCACCCTTTTGCGGATGATCGCCGGTCTTGAGGAAGTGACGGGCGGCGAAATCCATCTTGGCGGCCAGCGCGTCGACCAATTGCCGCCCAATGAGCGCGGCGTCGCCATGGTGTTCCAGAACTATGCGCTCTACCCGCACATGACCGTGCGGGACAATATGTCGTTCGGGCTGCAGAATATCGGCACGCCCAAGGCCGAAATCACCCGCCGCGTCGACGATGCAGCCCGTATGCTGGAAATCGCCCAGCTGCTTGATCGTAAACCGGCACAATTGTCAGGCGGGCAGCGCCAGCGCGTTGCTATTGGACGCGCCATCGTTCGTGACCCCAAGGCCTTCCTGCTGGACGAGCCGTTGTCCAACCTTGATGCCGGCCTACGCGTGCGCACGCGCCTCGAACTGGCGCAGCTTCATCACCGCATCAAGGCGACAATGATCTTTGTGACACACGATCAGACCGAAGCGATGACGCTGGCTTCACGCATTGTCGTGATGAACAACCGGCGTATCGAACAGATCGGGACGCCGATGGAAATCTATTCGCGTCCCGCCACCCGGTTCGTCGCCAGCTTTGTCGGCTCTCCTGCCATGAATTTCCTGCCTGTGACCTCGGTCAGTGATGCGGCTGGCAAGGCGAGCATCAGTTTTGCAGGGCAAGCGCCAGTCCAAACCTCCGTGCCTTATGCGGGACTGCCGACCAGCGACCTCGTTTTTGGCATCCGGGCCGAAGCCGCTCATATCGATGAGGCGGGCAGTATTGAAGGCGTTGCCGATGTCGTCGAGCGACTGGGTGAGCGGACCCTGATCTATACCCGCCTTGCCGACGGCACCACGCTGGTCGCCGAGGACAAGGGCGTGAGCGCGGTCGAGGCCGGCGATAGCGTCCGTGTTGCACTCAATGGCGCGGCAGCCATGGTCTTCGATGCGACAGGAAAGGCCTATCACGCGGCCTGAAACAAGGCCGTTCAAGGTTCAGGTCCGCGTGTGGAGGCGCGGGTAACTGGAGGAAATTCAGAGCCACATATCGGCCATCTGAATAAGGCGCGTCTGCTTTGCCAGGGTGACGCAATGCCCAAGAAATGGCGCTGAACTAGTCTTTATGGGAGGATCAAAGGTGAAGACTCTTTTCAAAATCGCAATGCTGTCATCCGTTGCCGTGCTTGCGCTTGGCACTGCTGTGCAGGCCAAGGAAACCGTTGTCTGGTGGGACTTCCTCAGCGGCGGTGACGGCGTGCGCATGAAGGCGCTGATTGAACGCTTCAATCAGGAACACGCCGACACGATCGAAATTCAGAACACGACGCTGGAATGGGGCACGCCCTTCTACACCAAGGTGCAGACCTCTGCCGCTATCGGCGAAGGCCCCGACGTCATGACCTATCACCTCTCGCGTGTACCGCTTGGGGTCAGCTCGGGTGCTCTGGCGCCGATCAGCGCCGAAGACCTCGCCAGCGTCGGATTGACGGGCGATGTGTTCGCGCCCGCAAACTGGGAAGCTGGACAGAGCGATGGCGCACAATATGCAGTGCCCTTCGATATCCACTCCATCATTCTCTACTACAACAAGGACAAGTTGGCCGAGGCAGGACTGCTCGGTGATGATGGTCTGCCCACCGGTCTTGATGGTGTAGAGAACTTCAGCGCCGCGCTCGAAAAGCTCAAGCCGGGCTCCGAATATGCTCTGTCGCTGCAGACTTCGGGCGACGGCACGCCGTGGCGTGTCTTCTACTCGCTGTTCGGCCAGCAGGATGGCGTCTTCCTGTCTGACGATGGCACGTTCCTGCCAGATGACAGCATTCCCAAGGCTGTGTCAGCTGTTGAAACCATGGCAGGCTGGGTTGAAGGCGGTTATGCCCCTGCCCTGACCGAATATGAAGGCTCGGTTGCGCTCTTCACTTCGGGTGCCGCAGCGCTGCATATGAATGGCGTCTGGGAAGTCCCGACCATGACCGATCTCGCAGCAAAGGGCGAGTTGGGGTTTGAATGGGGCGCCATCGCAATCCCGACCTTCTATGACCATCCGGCAACCTGGGCTGACTCGCATGGCTTCGCTATTCCGAACAATGCCGGCAAGGAAGTGACGCCTGAAAAGAAGGCTGCCGTGCTCGAAATCATCTCCTGGATGAACGAGAACTCCCTGTCCTGGGCCGATGCGGGTCACATTCCGGCCTATTCGCCGACCCGCGACAGCGAAGAATTCAAGACCATGCAGCCAAATGCCACCTATTCGGTGCTGGCTGATACGGCTGTGTTCGATCCGAAGTCTGTTCTCGCTGGCGTGGCTTCGCCCGTCTATGACGCCGTGGCCAACTACATCAGCCCGGCCATGAACGGTGAACTCGACCCGCAGGAAGCGATCGAGGAAATGAAGGCCGATCTGCAGGATCAGGCTGACTAACCACTTCCCGCAATCCGTTCGGCGGCGACATAGCCGCCGAACTTCGTATTGAGGCCGGAGCCGCCATGATCAGGAATCACCGCCGCGAGATAGGGATCGCCTATCTGCTTATTCTTCCCTTCGTGCTGACCTATGGCGTGCTGTTCCTGTGGCCAACCCTACAGATGGTCTATCTCAGCTTTACCGACGCGCCACTGATTGGCCCGGGCAAGTGGATTGGTCTCGAAAACTATATTGAAATGTTCGATGACCGACGGTTCTGGACCTCGGTCAGAAACACCGCCTATTTCGTCGCTTTGACAGTGGTTCCCAATACGCTGATCGGCCTTGCCATCGCATTGATGGTGTCACGCCTCAAAGGGTGGCAGCAAAGCCTCATTCTGGCGATGTTCTTCCTGCCCTATATCCTGCCCGTCTCAGTGGTCTACCGCATCTGGAACTGGATGTTTAACCTCCAGTTCGGCATCATGCAGTACCCGATCAGCGCTATTGCCGGACAACCGATCAACGTGTTCCGTACGCAGTGGCTGTTCATGCCTGCCGTGGCCTTCGTCACCATCTGGTGGACCTGCGGCTTCAATATCCTGCTGTTCCTGGCAGGCCTGCGCTCGATTTCCCCCGACATTTACGAGGCAGCATCACTGGATAATGCCAGTCGCTGGACGGCCTTTCGCCGCATTACCTGGCCGTTGATCTGGCCAGTGACGGCGCTGGTCCTGACCATCCAGCTGATCCTGCAGCTCAAGATTTTTGATCAGGTCTACCTCTTCGTTCAGGGCGGACGACCTGACCCGTCAATGGTGATGGTGCAATATATTTACAGTCAGGCCTTCCAGAAAAACGAAGGCGGCTATGCCGCAGCTATAGCGGTCGCTCTCTTCGTGATCGTCATTGTCTTTTCAGTGCTGCAATTCCAGCTGCTGCGTGCCCGAGGTGAAAAATGAGTATCGCTGAGAGCCAGTCCGTAAGCGTTGCAGGCCGAGCCTCGCCGCGCACCATCAAGGCACTCGATATTGGTGGTTTGATCCTGACATTGATCACCGTGGTATTCGCGGTGCTCTGGGCCTTTCCGATCTATTGGGGCGTGATCACTTCGCTCAAGCCGGAATCCCATGTCATCGCCAAGACAGTCGAGTTCCTGCCGCGTGTGTGGACCATCGAGGCCTATTGGCATGTGCTGGTCAATACCATGATCGGCCGCTGGTATCTCAACTCATTGGTCACATCGGTCGGCGTAACCGTGCTCACGCTGGGCATCAGCGCGATGACGGCTTATGCCCTATCGCAATTGCGTTTTCCGGGCCGCACTGTCATCTGGTACATGATCCTCGCCAGTTTCATGGTCCCGATCGCCGCGCTCATCGTCAACCACTTCATCTTGATGGCGCAGTTGGGGCTGATCAACAACTGGCTCGGCGTCATCTTCCCGCAGTTGATCCATCCCGTCGTGATCATCGTCTACAAGAATTTCTTCGACTCCGTGCCCAAAGAATTCCGCGAGGCGGCCAAGATGGATTCCGCCAGCGAATGGCGTATCTTCAGCCGCATCTATCTGCCGATGAACTGGGGCATAACCACCGCTCTGGCCATTGTGACCTTTATCGGTGCCTGGAACAACTTCCTCTGGCCTTTCCTGGCCGTGTCACGCCCGGAAATGATGAACGTCGCCGTGGGCATTACACAGGTCAATGACGCCTTTGGCGTGCAATATGCGCGCGAATTGGCGGCAGCGATCCTCGCCGCCTTACTGGTTGCAGTGCTCTACCTGATCTTCCAGCGCCGCGTGACCCAGGCCATCATGCTCTCAGCCGGCGTGAAGGGGTAACTTTGATGCACTGGCCCTGCTGCAAGGCCGTGAAGTGGGTGGCCTGCCGACGCATGCCGCGACCCTTGTGTGGCTCGAAACCCTGGTTGTTGCGCTGGCCGTGGCATCGAAGAAGGAGACCGCGAAGGCCCTGTCGCGCCTCGAGCAAATTCGCAGCGAACTGGGCTAGTTTCGCTCACCACCCTCCCGTCACAGCCGATGCGCGCCACCGGCTGGCATTTTCCAGGCTAGTTGGAGCCAAAAATCAGGCCATGGCGGCCTGATAAATGCTCAGGACATCGTCAACCGACATGAGACGCGGATTGTTGTCCATAAGGCGGCGAATGGCATGCGCTTCCGCAGCCCAGCTGGGCAGTTCATCGGCCTTTGCGCCATGCGCGGCAAGGCTCATTTCGACGCCCAGACGGCGACAGAAATCATGTGCGCTGGCAAGTACGATGCGGTTGTCGGCGTGATTGGGCAACCCCAGCGCCGTCATGATCGCAGCGGTCTTTGCGGGCCGCTCGGACGCATTGAACGCCAGCACATGCGGAAAAATGATCGCATTGGCGAGGCCATGCGGCAGCTTGAGCCGCGTCCCCAGCGGATAGGAGAGCGCATGACCGGCGGCAGTGTTCACTGGGCCAAGGCAAACACCGCCATAATAGGAGGCCAACATCATGCCAGCTCGCGCTTCGGTATCAGCGCCATCGGCAACGGCCCGCGCCAGATATTTGCCGACCAGCTCGATGCCGAGCATCGCATAGCCATCAATCAGCGGATGGGCCTTGATATTGGTAAACGCCTCGACGCAATGGGCCAGTGCATCCAGCCCGGTTGCGGCGGTGACGGCAGCAGGCACCGAATAGGTAAGCTCGGGATCGAGCACCGCAATATCGGCCAGCATGAACTGGCTTTCCACGGCCAGCTTGGCCAGAGTCTCGGGATTGGTGATAAGGGCGCGGATGCCAGCTTCCGAACCTGTGCCCGATGTCGTCGGCACTTGCGCGAGCGCCGTGCGGCGTCCTTCAACCTTGTTCGGACCAACCACGTCGAGAACAGTCTGGCGACTGTCCCAGAGCACAGCCACCAGCTTGGCGACATCCATGACCGACCCACCGCCGAGACCGATCACAAGGTCGGGCTTAAACGCGCGAGCCGCGGCTAGGACCGCTTCGACCGCCGGAAGATCGGGCTCAGGCGGTATATCGACATAGGTTTCCACCGCGCCGTTGAGGCCGATGCGATCAACAAAGCCAATGGTAGGCGCCATGGCCACCACGAACACACGTTGATAGCCAGCCGCCCAGACACCAAGGCGGGCAATTGCGCCAGCGCCGATTTCGAGCCGGGCAGGCTGCAATAAAGTGATGGCGCGCGCCATCGAAAGCGCATCGCTAGACATGATCTGCTGCCTCCAGCGCATCCATCTGAGCCCAGACGGTGGCGATCTCGTCGGCGGTCAGTTCGACAAGAGGCGGACGCACGCGTGTCCAGCCGTCATGATTGCGGCGACGGGCCAGCATGGCCTTGATGGTGGGGAGCTGCACATAGGCATTGGAGAGGTCACGCCAGGCATTGATACGCGCCTGCGCCGCGTCGACCAGTTCGGCCCGGCTCTCGTCAAACCAGTTGTCGAAGACGACGCGCAAATGCTTGCCTATGAGGTTGGAGCTCGAGGTGATGCACCCTGCTCCGCCCGCCTTCAGGAGCGGCAGCATGAAGGGGTCTGCACCAGCCAATACCGAGAAATCCGAGAAGGCCTCGGCAAAGGCGCGCATGCTTTCGATCTTGCCGGAGGAATCCTTGACCCCGACGAAGATGCCCGGAAACGCCTCGCGCAACCGTGCAGTGAGTTCAAGCGAAATGCCGATCTGGGCGATGGGCGGGATATGATAGAGAATGACACGCAGATCGTCGCGTCCGACGCCTTCGACCAGTTCGGCATAGAAGCGAAAGAGACCTTCATCGCTCACGCCCTTGTAGTAAAAGGGTGGCAGGACCACGCAGGCTTTTACGCCCGCCTCGACAGCGTGTTTCACCAAGGTGATGCTATCGGGAATATTGGTTTGGGACGTGCCGGGCAGAAGGCGCTGCGGATCGAGACCTGCGGCGATGAGTTTTTCGAGCAAGCCCTGACGCTGGGCGATGGAAAAGGAATTTGCCTCGCCAGTCGTACCGAGCAGCGCAACGCCATCGCAGCCTTCGTCGATCAAGGCCTTGCAATGGGCCGCAAAGGCGGCGTGATCGGGCGTACCATCCTGAAGCACCGGGGTTGCAGAAGCGCAAAAGACGCCCGAGACCGGAAGTTTTGTGGCCGGATTCATCACTTTTTTCCCGAAACAAGCCGTCGCGCATAGGCAATGGCGGAATTCATATTGACGTGGTTGGCCTTGCCGGTGCCGGCAATATCGAAGGCAGTGCCGTGGTCGACCGAGGTCCGGTCGATGGGCAAGCCAACCGAAACATTGACGGCGGTATCGAAGGCAACAAGCTTGATCGGGATATGGCCCTGATCGTGATACTGGGCGATGACCAGATCAAATGCGCCGGTATAGGCGCGGTGATAGACCGTATCGGCCGAGATTGGGCCCACGACATCAATGCCTTCGGCTTTGGCGAGGGCGACGGCTGGCACCACCTGAACATCATCTTCGGTGCCGAACAGACCATTCTCACCGCAATGAGGGTTGATGCCGGCCACCGCGATGCGCGGCTTTGCATAGCCGATGCGTTTGAGGTGATCATTGCCGGCGCGGATGGTCGCCAGGATGCGTTCGGGCGTGGCGCGATCGATCGCTGTCTTCAGCGAGACGTGGGTGGAGACGTGGATGACCTTGAGCCGCTCCGAAGCCAGCAGCATGAAGGCTGATTTCTGTCCGGTCAGCGCGGTCAACATGCCGGTATGGCCATCATAGTGATGACCGGCGAGGTTCAGGGCTTCCTTGTTGATCGGGGCGGTGACGATGCAGCCGATAGTACCGTTTTCGGCATCGCGGACCGCCTTTTCGATGAAGCGGAAAGCAGCATCGCCGCCGCGCGGATCGAGCTTGCCCCATGGCAGCGGACCGCCTTCGATGGGCAGATCGACCACGAGACCATCCAGATCCAGCGTAGCGCCGACTGCATCGCGGGCTTTTTCGAGCGTGGCGCGATTGCCGTAGATGCGGGTGCGACCACGGTCTTCGGCGCTCATTTCCGCAAGGGCCTTGACCGAAATTTCCGGGCCAACGCCGGCCGGATCGCCCATGGTGATACCGATAATGTCGCTCACGAATTGTCTCCGTCGATCCATCCCGCAGGGAGACGGACATATTTTATGGCGCGCCGGAAATAGGTGTAGGCGAGATGCAGTTCGCCCCCCTCACCTTCCAGCAAATAGGGATAGGATAGCTCCTTGTTGCGCCCGTCGATCGAGTTATTCGACAGACAGGTGCCGGGGCTGTCATCGACCACGCGGCGCAGCGGCCAGGTCAGGCCACCATCTGTAGATATGCAGAGCGTCATGGGCGCGCGCGGCACACCCCAGGTCGGGGCACAACCACCGGTCGCATCAGGCCGGTCGTCACCTTCCTCGATCTCGTCATAGAGCGAGACGCGGCGGTCGGACGATAGCGCAGCCGAAATCGGATTGCACAGCATGGCCAGCCGCCCATCCTGCAGGCGGATGACATTGATAGAGGAATTGTTGTTCGGAACGTCCGTCGGGCCGGGAGCGGACCAAGTGAGGCCGCCATCGTGACTTTCAGAGCGATGAACAAAATCGGACTGGCGGCGGCGGTAGAAGGCTACCATGTGGTCGCCGTCCAGCGGAACGATAGTCATGTGGACCGAACCAATCGAGCCGGGCACTTCCGACATCGTCCAGGTCTGGCCATCGTCGTGACTGACACCAATCGCGGCGGTGTCATGACTACCGTTCCAGCGCTGACCGGGCCGCGAGATGCAGCGGAAGATGGGCATCATCCAGGCACCATCAGCACGCCGGACAAACCGACCGCGAATAAAACTGCCGAGCGGCAGATCAATATCACGCGGGGCACCACCCTCTAGCGTGCCGTCAAACGTTATTGGACGGGCGCGCAGCAGGCACTCGTCCTGATTGCCGGAAGGCTGCGCGGTGTGAAGGAGCTGCCAGTCCCCCGCGCCATTGCGCCAGAGAACCGGGTTCTGCTCGGACCTGTCGGTATCATTGCTGAGCTGGGTCGATGCAGACCAGCGCGCAGCGCCCTGCGAAAGCGTGGCGCCATGAATGGAAATATCAGACTTGCCTTCGAGGCTTCCCCCGAACCACAGGCAGGCCAAGGTGCCATCATCTAGACGTTCGATAAAGGCCGCATGATTCTGCACCATGGGCGAGGGCAGAAATGCCTCTACACGACCGTCATTTCCCGGCGTCAGATGACCATCCATGCGGCTTGCGATCTCGTCTGGCGACATGCCTCTCCCCTGTTTTGGTTGCCTCAAAATTCACATTCAAACAGGTGTTGTCAAGTTCATCACAATTCTCACTCCGCACAAAACGGGCGCCAACGCTATATTTTATCTTGTAAAAACATATAGTTAGAAAATTCAGACCTCAGATGTAAATTCTTTCTTTCGTTTTAATTTGACAACCTTTGACCAAATGAGAATAGTGCCAACCCATGGCGTGCACACCCTGCACCCGCAAAACTTGCATGAGCGGATCGCAGCGCTGCTCATGGTTCACACGAGCTGCGATGGGAGGATCCATTGAAAGTCAAAACACTGTTGATCAGCGCGTTGCTGGCATCGACGACCATCGTCCCCGCCATGGCGCAAGCCGACACCGACATCACCGTCGTGTTGAGCGAGGAGCTTGATCTGGTCGAGCCCTGCATGGCCACGCGTTCCAATATCGGTCGCGTCATCATGCAGAACATCAGCGAAACGCTGACCGAGCTCGATGTGCGCGGCGATGCTGGCCTGATGCCGCGCCTTGCTGAATCGTGGGAAGACCTGGGTGACGGCACCTGGCAGTTCAAGCTCCGCCAGGGCGTCACTTTCTCCGACGGCTCGGCGTTCGGCGCCGACGACGTCGAGCATTCGTTCGCTCGCGTATTCTCCGACCAGATCACCTGCGAAAGCGCCCGCTATTTCGCCGACACCAACCTGACCTTCGAGACCGTTGACGACCACACCATCAACATCACCGCAGAACCGGCACAGCCAATCCTGCCCTTGCTGATGAGCCTCGTCACCATCGTGCCATCTGAAACGCCGATGGAATTCGTGCGCGACCCGATCGGCACCGGCCCCTATGTGATGTCGGACTGGACCGCAGGCCAGCAGATCGTGCTCGACCGCCGCGACGACTACTGGGGCGAGCAGCCTGCAGTGACCAAGGCAACCTATGTGTTCCGCTCCGAGCCAGCCGTGCGTGCAGGCATGGTCGCAGCCGGTGAAGCCGACATTGCACCGCAGATCACGGCCGAGGCCGCTGATAACCGTGACCTCGACTTCTCCTACCCGAACTCGGAAACCGTCTACCTACGCATCGACAGCCAGGATGCGCCGACCGACGACATCCGCGTCCGCAAGGCGCTGAATGCCGCGATCGACCGCGAAGCCTTCATCGGCACCGTGCTGCCCGAGGGCACCGAACTGGCCGTGGCCATGGTCCCGCCCACCACGCTCGGCTGGAACCCGGACTTGACCCCGCCAGCCTATGATCCGGATCAGGCCAAGGCCTGGCTCGAGGAAGCTGCGGCTGATGGCGTCGACACCAGCCTGCCTATCGAGATCATCGCCCGCACCGAAAACTTCCCGAACGTGACGGAAGTGGCCGAGGCAATCACGCAGATGTTCACCGATGTGGGCTTCAACGCTTCGCTGCGCATGGTGGAAGTGGCTGAACACGAGCAGTTCTATTCCAAGCCCTACCCGGAAAGCGAAGGCACGCGCCTGATCATGGCGCAGCACGACAATAGCCGCGGCGACCCGGTATTCTCGATGTTCTTCAAATATGCGAGCGACGGCACCCAGTCCGGCGTGGCTGACGCCAAGCTCGACGAGATGATCGCCAATGCCTCGGCTGCTACGGGTGACGAACGCGCTGCGTTGTGGTCCGAAGTGTTCAAATATGTCCACGACGATATCGTCGCCGACGTTCAGCTGTTCCACATGGTTGGCCTGAGCCGCGTCAGCCAGCGTCTGGACTTCACGCCCACCATCGCTACCAATGCGCAGCTACAGCTGAGCGAAATCGGCTTCAAGTAAGCCACTCGTATCGAACAGGGCGGCGCCGGACCATCCGGCGTCGCCCATTTGCCGACCGGGGAATCCTACCATGGCCAAAATGATCGGACAGCGCGCAATAGCCAGCATCCTGTCCCTGCTGGGACTGATGGTTCTGGTGTTCTTTCTCTCCCGGCTCACCGGCGACCCGGCTGTGCTCTTCCTACCCATCGATGCGACCGAGGCGATGAAGCAGCAGTTCCGGGCCCTTCACGGTCTCGACCTGCCGCTGATCGAGCAATTCGGCCGCTATGTCTGGGACCTGCTGCATCTCGATTTTGGCGAAAGCCTGCGCAAGGCGCGGCCCGCCATCGACATCGTGCTCGAAGCCTATGCATGGACCCTGCCTCTGGCACTGATCACCATGAGTCTGGTCGTCGTCGCGGCGATCATTCTGGGCTCGCTCGCAGCCTTCAATGTCGGCGGGTTCTTCGACCGCCTTGTCTCCATCATTTCCCTTGTCGGCGCTTCGGCGCCTGACTTCTGGATCGCCATTGTGGCGATTGTCATCTTTTCGCTCGGCCTTGGCTGGCTGCCGACCTCTGGCGTGGGCACGCCCTGGCACTGGATTTTGCCGATCGCCGTTCTGTTCATTCGCCCCTTCGGTCTCGTCGTACAGGTTGTCCGGGGCTCGATGCTGTCGGCCCTCGCTGCGCCCTATGTGAAGACTGCCCGCGCCAAAGGCGTGAAGAACCTGCCTCTGATTTTCGTCCACACGCTACGCAATGGCATGCTGCCCGTCATCACCGTCATCGGCGACCAGGCCGCAGCCATGCTCAATGGCGCGGTCATCGTCGAAACGATCTTCGGCTTCCCCGGCATCGGCAAGCTGATGATCGACTCCATCCTACAGCGTGATTTCAACGTGGTGCTGGCCGCCATCATGGTCACCGCACTCGCCATCTTCATCATGAACATCCTGATCGACATCGCCTATGGCCTGCTTGATCCGCGGATCCGACATTAGGAGGCGGCAATGACGGACCTTTCAGTCGCCAAGACCACGCCCGATACCGCTCAGCGCGGTCCATCCCTGCTCTCCATGCTATGGCGCGACAAGCTGGCCTTTATTTCCGCCATCGTGCTGATCCTGATCGTGCTGTTTGCCCTTTTCGGCCCCTGGCTTCTGGGCGACATGGCCATCAAGCAAAACCTGCGCGGCCGCAATTTTCCGCCCTTCAGCATGGATCGCGGCTGGGAATTTTTCCTTGGCGGCGACTCGCTGGGTCGTCCGATGCTGGCGCGTCTGGTCGTTGCCGCGCATAGCACCATCCTGATTGCTGCCGGCACAGTCCTTGCCGCCCTGACGGTGGGGGCCAGCTTCGGCCTGGTCGCTGGCTATATGGGCAAAACCGTATCGCAGGTGATCATGCGTCTGGCCGACGTGATCATGTCGTTTCCCTCGCTGCTGATCGCGGTGGTCGTGCTCTATGTGCTGGGGCCATCCATTCCCAATATGATCCTGGTCCTGGCCATTACCCGCATCCCGATCTATCTGCGCACGACACGCGCCGAGGTGCTTGAAGTACGCGAGCGTATGTTCGTGCAGGCGGCAATCGTCATGGGCGCCAATCACGGACGCATAATCCTGCGCCATGTGCTACCGGTTGTGGCTCCAACCCTCGTGACCATTGCCACGCTCGACTTCGCCTTCGTCATGCTCGCCGAATCTTCGCTGAGCTTTCTCGGCATCGGCGTGCAGCCGCCTGATATCACCTGGGGCCTGATGGTGGCGCAGGGCAGACCCTATCTCAACACCGCCTGGTGGTTAGCCTTCTGGCCGGGCCTGATGATCGTCATCACTGCGCTGTCGCTGAACCTGCTGTCGAACTGGATGCGCGTTGCCCTCGATCCCGCCCAGCGCTGGCGTCTGGAATCCCGGAAGACGAAAAATGTCTGAGCCCCTGCTGTCCGTCAAAAACCTCTCGGTCGATTTTCATACCGCGCGTGGCACTGTGCACGCGGTCCACGATGTCAGTTGGTCCGTATCCCGTGGCGAAACGCTGGCCATTCTGGGTGAAAGCGGCTCGGGCAAGTCGGTTTCCGCCAATGCCGTGATGAACCTGCTCGATATTCCGCCTGCGGAAATCGTATCGGGCGAGATCATCTACGACGGCGAAGACCTGCTGAAGATTTCCTACGAAAAGCACCGCGCGCTTAACGGCAAGAAGATCGCCATGATCTTTCAGGACCCGCTGGGGCATCTCAATCCGGTCTATACTGTCGGTTGGCAGATCATCGAAATGATGACGGCCCATGGCCGTCCGTCCGACATGGCGCGCGCCCGCGCACTGGAGCTTATTACGCGGGTCGGCCTGCCCGAACCGGAAAAGGCGATGCACAAATATCCGCATCAGTTCTCTGGCGGCCAGAGACAGCGCCTGATGATCGCCATGGCGCTGATGCTCAAGCCTGACATTCTCATCGCCGACGAGCCCACGACCGCACTCGACGTCACAATTCAGGCCGAAGTGCTGACCCTGCTCAAGGAATTGCAGGCCGAGACCGGCATGGCTTTGGTGCTGATCACCCACGATCTTGGCGTCGTTGCAGAAATCGCCGACCGTGTCGTGGTCATGAACAAGGGCGAGATCGTTGAAACGGGCACGGCCCGTGACGTCTATCACACGCCCCAGCACCCCTACACAAAGAAGCTCATCGCGGCGGCTCCCGGCAAGGGCGAGATCAAGCAACTCGACACCGCCGCGCCACTGCTGCTGGAGGTCAAGAAGCTCTGCAAGACCTATGGCAAATTCGCTGCGCTGAGGGATGTATCGCTGACGCTGGCACGCGGGCAAAGTCTTGCTGTGGTTGGTGAAAGCGGGTCGGGCAAATCCACCCTCGCCCGCACCATTTTGCGGCTGGAGGACGCCGATAGCGGCGAGGCCCTATGGAAGGGACGCGATCTTATCGGCATGAATGCCCGCGACCTTTTGGGCTGCCGCCGCGAAATCCAGATGGTGTTCCAGGATCCGACCCAATCGCTCAATCCGCGCATGTCGGTTTATCATCTGATCGCCGAGGGCTGGGATATCCATAAGCTCATGCCGGATCAGAGCAAGCGCCGCGCTCGCGTCATCGAACTGCTCGAACAGGTCGGATTGTCGCCAGAGCATATCGATCGCTATCCACACCAGTTTTCCGGCGGCCAGCGTCAGCGCATCGCCATCGCCCGCGCCCTGGCGCTCGAGCCTGAACTCATCATCTGCGACGAAGCCGTTTCGGCGCTCGACGTCTCCATTCAGGCGCAGGTCATCGCCCTGCTCGACAGCCTGCGCGAACGTCTGGGCATTTCCTTCCTGTTCATCGCCCATGATCTTGGCGTGGTGCGTGACTTCGCCGACACTGTCATCGTCATGAAATCCGGCGAGATCGTCGAGCACGGGCCCACCGCGCAGATTTTCGAGCATCCGCAGCACAACTATACCCAGCGTCTGCTGTCAGCGAACCTTGATCCGGACCCAGACGTGCAAGCGAGCCGAAGAGCCTTGTCCAGCCATGCCTGAACTGGCGATCATCGCCGACGATCTTACCGGCGCGCTCGACGCTGCCGCCCCCTTTGCCGCACGCGGGATAAAGACGGTGGTGGCACTCAATGCCGGCGCGCTGGCCGATGCCATTGCGAGCGGCGCACGCATTGTCAGCGTCTCCACCGACAGCCGGGAAATCACGCCCGAGGCCGCAGCGGAAACAGTCCGTCGCGCGCTGGCATCGCTACCGCCGGGCACTGCAATCTTCAAGAAAGTGGATTCCCGTCTCAAGGGAAACATCGCAGCCGAACTGGACGCATTCACCTACCAGAGAAGCCTTGTCGTGCCTGCCATTCCGGATTTCGCGCGCGTGACGCGCAATGGTCAGATCGAAGGGTTTGGCGTCTCCAAGCCTATCGATATCGCGGACCGTCTTGGCACCCATGCGGACCGCGCGCATATACCCGACGCATCGACATCCGCTGACATTGATCGCGCTTTGGCCCAGACACATGATCTGGCTATCGGTGCCCGTGGGCTGGCGGAAGCCATGGCGCGCCGGATGGCGCCCGGTGCAGACGCCGCGCCCATCGTTCTGCCGCAGGGGAAGGCTTATTGCGTCATCGGCTCACAAGACCCAATCACTCTGGGCCAACTGGCCCGGCTTCGCGCCACGCAACACGAGATGGTGGACCTGCTTGCCCCCAATGGCGTAGCTGCCCTTCCCACAAAGACATCCTCGCTCACGCTGATACAAGCAGTCCCCGGTGCCGTTGCCGCCGATGGCAAATCGGTTGCTATGGCATTGGGCGCCTCACTGGCGCGATTGAAACCGGGCGCAGGCGACCTTCTCGTATTGTCGGGCGGTGCCACGGCACAGGTTATTCTCGACGCGCTGGGCATCGAAGTCCTCAATCTCTTGGGAGAAGTCCAGCCCGGTCTTCCCATCGCTCATGCTGGCGGCTTGACTGTAGTGACGAAATCGGGCGGTTTTGGCGAACCGGACTGCCTTAGCCGTCTGCTCGCCCCCTATGCCAGCGCCAGGAGCCTAGCTCAGTCTCATGTCAGATAGTTTGGTCGGCCGTCGCAGTCTTTCCGATACCGTGTTTGATCGTATCCAGCGCTCCATCAAGTCGGGCGCCTATGCCGTCGACGAACGCTTGCCCACTGAACACGCGCTCGCCAGCGAATTTCAGGTATCACGCCCGGTTATCCGCGATGCTTTGCAGCGCCTGCGCGATCAGGGCCTGATCTATTCCCGTCGCGGGGCAGGCAGCTTCGTGCGGGAACAGGGCGTTCGTGAACCGCTGGGCTTCGGCCAGATGGAAAACCTCTCCGATCTGCAACACTGCTATGATTTCCGATTGACCATCGAACCCGAAGCCGCTGCCATGGCAGCGCGTCGGCATACGCCAGAAGCGCTGCAAAAAATCAGGACGGCATTGAACCTTCTGCGTGATGCGACCAATCGTCAGGCGCACCGCGCTGATGCCGACTTCATGTTCCACCTGGCAATTGCTCAGGCCGCCGGCAATCCCTATTTCGTCACTGCCATGCAGGCGCTCGAAGAACATATTGCTGTCGGCATGCGGCTGCACGGCCTGTCCCTGAAAGTTACAGCGGACGGCCTGACACGCGTGCTGAGCGAGCACACGCAAATTCTCGATGCCATCGCTAATTCCAACGCCAATTCGGCGCGGGAATTGATGCAGCAGCACCTGACCGGCTCTCGAAATCGCCTTTTTGTGCCCAGCCCCTGATCGGAACATCATGGTTGCCCCGCTCACCGAAATCCTGCTTGCCCAGCACGCCGCTGGAACCACTCTCGATCATCTGCCGCCCGATCTGGTCCCATCTGACATAAGCGCTGCTTACCGCATCCAGAATGAAGTGCTCGATGCTCTTGGGCCTGTTGGCGCGTGGAAAGTCTCCCCCTTCCCGGAGGAAGGAGAGCCCTTCTGTTCGCCGCTCCCCAAAAGTTTTGTCCACCAGTCTGGGGTGCGTCTGCCAAAGGGTGTGTTCAATGACCTGGGCGTTGAGGTGGAAATCGCCTTTACGCTGGGACGCGACCTAAAGGCCGGTGCAGGTCCAAACGAAGCGCGCGATGCCATCGGCAGCGTCCATATCGCTCTGGAGCTTATTTCCTCGCGCTACACTGATCGCAGCGCCGTTCCCCGCACCGCCGCCTTTGCCGATCTGCAGAGCGGTGGTGGCATCGTGCTCGGCAAGGCCTATGCATTTGATGGATCGAAAGATTTCGACCGAGAACAGCTTACTCTGACGCTGGACAGCGCAGACGTGGCAACAATGCAGAACGGCGCGAGCACCGCAAATGCGCTGCGCGCCCTGGGCTGGCTGGCAAATCACGCGGCCACGCGCAACCTGATGCTGTCCAAGGGCACGGTGATTATCACCGGGGCACGGATCGGCCCCAAAAGCTTCAGCGGGGAACAGGCCGTGGGCACTTCGGCAAGCTTTGGAACGGTGGAAGTCGGATTTAGCTGATAAGCGCGGGGCACAGGACAGTGCCTGGGGTCGCCAGATGAACGTATCCTGACAGGCCACACATCAAGCACCGATGCATTTTCGGGCGGATGGCGACGACGCCGTTTTCAGTCGAGCACTCGCGGTTCGAAATCCGGAACGAGCCGCCCCGCGCTGTCGATCTTCGCAGGCACGATCGCCGGTTTCTCTCGGAACGGCGCCTGATCGTCATTGCCGAAAAAGGTGCACCACCAGCGCCCCTCCTTGTCCCGGAAGATATTGCCACCGCCACCGCCGGGCACGCCCTCATAGCGCCCGCGATAGGGTCCGAAAGGGCTATCGGCATTGGAGATGGCGAAGGAATAGCGGTCGTTTTCGAAGCGATCCACCACACAGAGGTAATAGCGCCCCTCGTGCTTGAACATGGTCACGCCCTCGAAGCCGAGATCGTTAAAGCCGTTGCGCCCACATTTGCGGTGATGCCGCTCGGGATTGTGGTCCGGCGTTTCAAAAACCACTGGCGTCCACTCCCCATCATAGCCGGAGAGATCGTCTTTGAGACGCACCATTTCCGCGCCCGGGCCATAAGTGAGGTAGACCGCGCCGTCATCATCGGCAAATAGCGTCGCGTCGATGCCGCCGCGCAAAGGCGCGTCAGGCGAGAAGGCATGCACATAAGGGCCCTCCGGTCTGCCCGTCGTGCTCTTGAGCACGGCAAGGCCCGCCCGGCTCACCGAGTGGCAGATATAGTAATTGCCTTTGATGTAGTGCAGCTCTGGCGCCCAGACCGAGCGGAAGGGCACGCCCATCCGCATGCGCCAGGTTTTCTCCCAACCGCCATCCCGCTCGATGCTCCAGACAAGACCGAGATAATCCCAATCCCGAAGATTGCTCGAGCGCCAGAGCTCGATGCCCTCGTTGGAGCGCCATATATTATCGCCCGTCGTGCCGGTCATGTAATAGAAGCCATCGCCGCCGAGGCAGATGATCGTATCGCGCAGATGCAGGTGCAGCAGCGGCCTGATTGGAGGGATCAGTCCCTCGCTGACCACGTTGCCGGTGTCGGAATTGTTCCAGGGAAGCGGTGAGTGGGGCGTGTCTGTGTCCGGCCCGCTGTAGCGAACGCCAATTCCGCCAGTCGATCTTTCGCTCGAAACCCAGCCGCCCCGCTCGGTTTCCGCCGTCACCGCAATGCCGGGGCCGCCGATACGCCGATAGGCATAATTTCCGCCCGGTGGCGGCTCGGTCGGTCGGCCACTATCGTCCACCACGGCGTCCGACCCGGTGCCGTCATTGGCCGCAAAAACAATGGATGAACGAGAAAAATCGGACACGCGGCCCTCCGATGTCAAAATCCTCCGGTGGCCGGAGCAGTCATAAATGTAGAAAGAGACGGCGAGGCCAGAGGCCTCGCCGACAGCGTGCTTATCTGTTCTTGGTCACATCACGATAGATCGTGGTGTGGTACTTGCTGGGCAGGTAATTCACCACATCGTCCTGGTACACGACGGCATCGAGACCCTGTGCCATGACCTGGATCGGGCCAACCTGCTCTTCCCACAGGTTCTGGATTTGCTCGTACATTTCGCGGCGCGTGTCCGGATCACCTTCGAGCAGAGCCCCGTCGAGCAGGGTATTGATCTCATCGCTCTGGAACGAAGCGCGCCAGGACTGCAGCGTGTAGAGCTTTGCCTCGTCCGAATTGTCCGGATTGTAAACCAGCGACAACAGGCTCGTATAAGGATGCGTGCCCGTGCGGTCACCACCACGGCCCACCAGCAGGTCGAACTTGCGGTCGCGCGCTGCACCATAGATCTGGTCCGAATTGCCGGTGATGAGCTCGGCGCGGATACCGCCCTGCGCAAGCGTCGCCTGAATAGCGGTAGCGACGTTGATGAAGGGCGCTTCGGACAGGACGCGCAGCGTCACATCCATGCCATCGGGATAACCGGCTTCGGAGAGCAGCGCCTTGGCCTTGTCCGGGTCCAGATCATATCCGGGATTTGGCAGCGAGCCATCGAGCCCGTCGCCCAATGGACGCTGATGGTAGCGCGCATAATAGGGCAGGATGGTGTCGGCAATGCCTTCATAGTCGATGAGATAGCGCAGGGCCTCGCGTACGCGCGGATCCTGGAACTTCTCATCGGCCATGGACGACATCAGGTAGAACATATTGCCGCTGGTAACCTCGGCAATTTCGAGCGCATCGTTGTTCTGCAAAGCACCAACGTCGGCAACCGACAGGCCCCAGCCAATATCGATATCGCCTGCCTCAAGTGCCAGACGCTTGGATTGCGATTCAGGCATGTGGCGGTAGATGAGCCGCGCCATGGCCGGCTCGTCTCCCCAATGGTTTTCGGCGCGCTGCAACAGCACGATGTCATTGGCCAGCCAACGGTCCAGACGGTATGAACCCGAACCGGCGCTATTGGTCGTCAGCCAGCCCTGACCGAAATCATTGTCCTTGGCGTTTTCCATTGCAAGTTTGGAATCGATGACCATGGCCACGCCCTGCCCTGCCACTGCCGACAGGATCAGCGTCGGATCATTGGGCTTGGGCAGCTTCATGACGACCGTGTAATCGTCCGGCGCCGATACCATTTCGGCGATATTGCCTTCATTATAGCCAAAGACGCGAATGTTGGAGCCACCGATACCCAGCGCGAAAGCGCGCGTCATCGACCAGACGAAGTCATGTGCGGTGACAGGATTGCCCGAGTGGAAAACGGCATCCTGGCGCAGGTGGAAAATCACGCTGTTCCGATCTTCGGCAATTTCGAAGCTCTCGGCCAATCGCGGATGGAAGACGGCGGGATCATCTGCATCGGGTTCGATCAGCCGGTCATAGATATTGGCATTGATTTCCATCGATTCACGACCAGACATGGCCGCCGGATCGAGGGAAAGGATATTGGACAGGCTCACGCCGACCACGAGCTGATCCGCCGGAGTTTCGGCAAGGCTCAGCGTGGGACTGGCAGCAAGCAGGACGCCGACACAGCTTGCGAGCAGCGCGCCTCTGAAAGTATGCAACATGGTCTCCTCCAACATGTATGATTTACTATCAATACGTCAGACAACATATTTTGGCCGCTGCTGAAAATCAATTTGCTTCTCCACATTTTTTGACGCCGCAAAAAGCACATTAAAAACAAGGGATAAGTGCTGTTTTGCATGTCAAATCCGCGATGACAGCATGATTCAGCCAGACCCTACCCACGCCAAAACAAGGCCATCGTCGCAAGATATGCGCCTAAAATGCGCGCGACACGCTGAAATCCATAAACTTGTCTGATGATGTGCCCGGGAGGCTCCATTTTCACCCCGGTTGAGATCGAAAATTCAGTCCCCGACGGTCAGAATATCGCCGCATCGATGCCAAGGCCCAGCGAGTTGGGTTATAAGTTCAGGCGGCATTGCGCATATGAATCATACAAGTTAACTTTTGCCACCAGATACAAGCCCCTTACGCGAGCTCCAAGCCATGACAGAACCCATGAAAGCGCCAACCATGCTCGCCGCGGTAAAGGGGGTCACATTGGTGACCCAGATCAGCGACGCCCTGCGCACCATGATCACCATGGACGAACTCAAGCCAGGCGACAAACTACCCAGCGAAGCCCGGATTTCCGAGCTTTACGGGGTCAGCCGCACCGTTGTGCGCGAAGCCATCGCAGCTTTGCGTGCCGATGGCATTGTAGAACCGAGACGCGGCGCAGGCGTCTTTGTTATCGAGCAGGCGACCAGCAGCACGAGGCCTTTTCAGGGAATCGACCACGCCCGCATTTCCTCCATTATCGAGCTGATCGAGCTGCGTGCAGCAGTAGAATCCGAAGCGGCTGCGCTGGCCGCCATCCGCCGCTCGCCCGCGCAGGAAGAAGAAATCATCGAGCAACACCGACAAGTTCAGCTGTGCATAGAGGCCGGTCGATCCACCGTCGACGCCGATTTCGCGCTCCACAAAGCCATTACCGAGGCAACAAACAATTCCCGCTTTGCTGAATTTATGGACCTGGTTGGCCCCAACGCCATACCACGCGCCAATCTGCAATTGCCGCCAGACCCGGAATATCTAGGCCAAATCCACCGCGAACACGACAGAATCGTCACGGCGATTTCCAACCGGGAAAGCGAGGCTGCGCGCGCAGCCATGCAGGAGCATCTGCAGAACAGCCAGCGCCGCTATCGCGCACTCCTCAGGAGGGACTAGAAGATATCATACAGGTATTGACATTAATCAGGCAGATTTGTATTCGATCGGTAGATAACCGTTTCGCTTAAAGGACACGCCCGATGGACGTCATTGCCCTTAAAAAGAGCTTGGGAGCAGGTCTGCTTTCCTTCCCCGTTACCCACTTCGATGCGAACGGCCAGTTCAATGCCGAATCCTATCGCCGCCATGTCGAATGGTTGTCGGGCTACGAAGCCACAACCCTGTTCGCCGCAGGCGGCACCGGCGAGTTCTTTTCCCTTCAGCCAAGTGAAATTCCGGGCATCGTCTCCGCCGCCAAGGAGGCCGCCGCAGGTAGGACCGCTATTGTTTCGGGTTGTGGCTATGGCACCGAGATCGCCATCGAGATTGCCCGGGCTGCCGAAAAGGCAGGAGCCGATGGCATCCTGCTCCTGCCCCATTATCTGATCGACGCGCCCCAGGATGGCATTTACGAACATGTGCGTCGCGTCTGCCAATCCATCGGCATCGGCGTCATGGTCTATAACCGCGACAATTCCGTTATCCTGCCGGACACTCTTGCCCGGCTTTGCGAGGTCTGTCCGAACCTGGTTGGGTTCAAGGATGGGACGGGCGATATTGGTCTGGTGCGCCAGGTCAGCGCCACCATGGGCGACCGCCTGACCTATCTGGGTGGCATGCCGACGGCAGAATTGTTTGCCGAAGCCTATCTGGCTGCGGGTTTCACTACCTATTCCTCAGCGGTCTTCAACTTCGTGCCAGACCTCGCCATCGAGTTCTATAAGTCGCTGCGCGGCGGAGACCGGCAGAATTGCGAACGCATCCTCAAGGATTTCTTCTATCCCTTCATGGAGCTGCGTTCGCGCCGCAAGGGCTATGCCGTAGCCGCGATCAAGGCTGGCGTTCGTCTACAGGGCTTTGACGCTGGTCCGGTCCGCAGCCCGCTCTGCGATCTCACCGCCGAGGAAGAAGCCATTCTCGACAAGCTGATTGGCACACGCAAAAGATGAAAATAGCCGAGATCCGCACGCATATCCTGGAACATCGGCTGGAAACGGCCTTCGAAAGCGCATCCATGCGCTTCGATACCAGGCGGCACGTGCTGGTTGAGGTGATCTGCGATGATGGCACGACGGGCTGGGGCGAATGCCTTGGCCCGGCGGGTCCAAACGCAGCTCTGGTCGCGGCCTACCTCCCATTCCTCCTCGGCCGCGACCCATTGGAAACCGAAAAGCTCTGGGCGGAGCTTTACAACGCCCTGCGCGACCAGGGTCAGCGCGGTCTTGCGATAACAGCGCTGTCGGGCATCGACATGGCGCTCTGGGACATCAAGGGCAAACATTTCGGCGTGCCCATTTCCACGCTTCTGGGCGGCCGTTTCCGCTCCTCCGTACAAGCCTATGCCACCGGATTCTTCAAACTCGACGGCGTTGATCGGGTGGAAGACGCCGCGCGCCAGGCCGCTCGATACAAAGCCGAGGGCTTTCACGCCACCAAGGTCAAGATCGGCTTCGAGCCGAGCGAAGATTTACGCGTCATCGCTGCCGTCCGCGAAGCCATTGGCCCGGATATGGGGCTGATGATCGATGCCAATCACGGCTATGACGCGCTTGAGGCCATCCAAGTCGGTCGCAAGGCCGCAGACTATGATATTGGCTGGTTCGAGGAGCCTGTCGCACCGGAGCAGCTCGATGCATATCGCGCGGTCCGCGCCGGCCAGCCCATTCCGCTTGCCGGTGGCGAAACATGGCATACCCGCTATGGCATGCGCGCGCCGATCGAACAGCGCTGCATTGACATCATCCAGCCGGATATTGGCGGTTGTGGCGGCTTCTCTGAGGCGCGGCGCATTGCCGATTTCGCCAACCTCTATGGCGTGCGCGTCGTTCCCCATGTCTGGGGAACCGCCATCCAGATCGCGGCGGCACTGCAATTCATGGCCGCCATGGTTCCTGATCCGATTCGTACGCGCCCGATAGAGCCGATCCTCGAATTTGACCGGACCGATAACCCCTTCCGTCAAGCCGTCGTCGAAACGCCACTGGAGCCGGTCGAGGGCGTCCTCGCCATTCCGGACGGTCCGGGGCTCGGCATCGAGATCAACCGCGACGCTCTCAGGCATTTCTCTCCAAAGTGATCCAGATGATTGAACGCACTTACTCCGGCGCCCAGCCACGCTTCACCCTCCCCAAAGGCAGCATCGACACGCAGATGCATATGTATCTGCCAGGCTATCCTGCTCTCCCCAATGGCCCTGGCCTGCCGCCCGATCCCCTGCCGACACCGGACGACTATCGTCAGACCATGGACTGGCTCGGCATCGATGGGGTCATCGTAACGCAGGGCAATGCGCACCAATTCGACAATTCGTGCCTGCTCGCCTGCCTTGCTGAAATGGGCGATGCCGCACGCGGTGTGGCCGTCATTGCCGGTGATACCACCGACGTGGAAATGCAGCGGCTCAGCGATTCCGGCATTGTTGGCGCCCGTATCATGGACCTGCCCGGCGGAGCTGTCGGTCTCGGCGAACTCGAAGCCGTGGACGCCCGCGCCGATGCTTTTGGCTGGATGATGGCCGTTCAGTTCGATGGCAGCTTCATACTCGACCACGAAGCCCGCCTCGCGGCGCTGAAAAGCCGGTGGGTTCTTGACCATCATGGCAAGTTCTTTGCCGGTGTTACCCCCGACAGTCCGCAGGTCGATGCGGTCAAGCGTCTGATCGATGGCGGCAAGTGCTGGTTCAAGTTTGCTGGCTGCTATGAGTCGAGCCGAACCGGTGGTCCAGACTATCCCGATATTGCAGCGGTTGCTCGAGTCATAGCCGATTATGCGCCCGAGCGTATCATCTGGGGAACCAACTGGCCGCATAACGCTGCCAAGGTCACCGCTGACTATCCAGACGACGCGCTGCTGACTGATGTCGTCCTGTCCTGGTTCTCCTCCGAGGCCAATCGCCATCTGGCTCTCGTCGATAATCCCGAAGCCCTGTTTGGTTTCTCTCGGCGTTAACAGTCTGCTGGCATCAAGCCTTTCGAAAGTGACGATTTCGGGCGTCTGCTACCGCAGGCGCCCCAGTTTTTTGGGCAGGCCTATCAGGGCAAGCGACGCCAGCGCGCCCAATCCGCCCAGAACGATCAGTGCCAGTTGCAGATCACCCAGAGCCGGGCTGTCCCCACCCCAGATTTCAAGCACCATACCAGCCGCGGCAATGCCACAGGCGACCGACAACTGATTGAAAACAGTCGACAAAATCGACACGTCGGCGGCTCGCTCATTCGCCAGCGTCGCATAGCCCAGCGCCTGAATGCCCGAAAAGAACGATGCCCGAACCAATCCCCCTGCCGCCATGACGGCCACAACCACCAGCGGCTCGACGCCCGGTTGCAGAAAGCCCATACCACCCTGCAGCCCAGCCGCGAGCCAGGCGGTAACCCAAAGCACACTTGCATAGCCGAACAGGTGAAACACCTTACTTATGAAGAGCTTGGACGATGCCGCCCCGATGGCGCCGGCAAAGGTCAGCAGCCCAGATTGCATAGGCGAAAGGCCAAAACCCAATTGCAACATCAGGGGCACAAGAAAATGTGTCGCTCCGGTCGAAAACCGGAAAATTGCGCTGCCTATGCTGGACACGCGGAACGATAAGTCTTTGAAAAGACTGGGATCGAGAAGCGGTCGAGCCACTGTTCTGGCGCGCCGCACATAGAGCCAGCCAAGGAGGAATCCTGAGGCGATCAGCCCCAGTCCTAGCCAGACCGGCACCAGTGGCAGACTGAGGACCGACATTCCGAAAATCAGCATCGGAAAACTCAGCGCCAGCAAGGAAAAACCGCCGACGTCCAATGGTGGTGTCTCGGCCTTCATGTCCGGAATGACGAGCCGGGCCGCGACGAGCCCGGCAAGGCCGATCGGCACATTGATCCAGAAAATCCAGTGCCAGGACGCATAGGTGGCCAGAAACCCGCCGACCAGTGGCCCCACGACCGGCGCGATCATGGCGGGTAGCGCCCAGCGCGAGATCGCGCCAACCAGATGTTCGCGCGACACGCTGCGCACAATGATCAGCCGCGCCACCGGCGACATCGCCGCCGCCCCGGTGCCTTGCAGAAACCGCGCCAGAACGAAGGTTACAAGATCCTGCGAGATCGCGCACAGAACCGACCCCAAAATGAAGGCCAGGATAGACATTATGAATATCCGCCTCGCCCCAAAGCGATCGGCAAGCCACCCGCTGATGGGAATGAACATGGCAACAGCAACGATATAGGCGGTCAGTGCCAGCTTGAGCGACATCGGCTCAATATCGAAATCCACTGCAATGGCAGGCAACACAGTCGCCAGCGCCGATGCATCCATCTGCTCCATGAACATGCCGACGGCGAGAACGAGAAGCAGCGGCCGACCCGGCCCGGCGGCGCTCACGCTACGTCCACGCACAGCATCCAGCTGGGCCTTTCGCCTGTGTCGAATCCCGCACGCAATGTCAGCTCACCATTCTCGCCGATGGCAAAAATTTCGGCCCTGTGCCCACGAAAGCCAAGCACGGCCACAAAACTGCCGCCACCACCAACACAAAGCGCGCGCGGATAGTCAGAGACTTGCTGGCTACCCAGCGGATGAAGCAACCCGGTTTGTCCGTCAACGCCATAGGCCAGAATGCGGTTGGTGCTGCGCTCGGTCGCAAAGAGAAAGCGGCCGTCAGGGGTGATGCCAATATCGCCACCCATCGGTGCTGCTGCCTCATCGGCCATTGTCAGCCGTTGCAGAACGGAAAGGCCCGCTTCGGTATCAAGCGTAACAACCGCACCGCTCTCCTGCGTCACGCAATAAAGGCGCGTACCGTCCGGTGAGAGACACAGATGTCGCGGCCCACTTCCTCGGGGCTGCGGCACACCCACAAATCTGTTCTCTCCCGCAACCTGTTCGCTGATAAGATCGCCGCGGCAGGCCGTTGCAAAGCGACGACCATCTTTTCCCGATATGACGCAATGCGCCATTGCCCCGACCGTCACCGGCGGCGCGGATACACCCGGCAGCCCATTCACCGCCAATGGAAAAGCCAGGACGTGCTCTCCCCCTGCGCCGAGCAAGCTGCGCCCGTCCGCCGTGGTGTGAAGAAAGCAGATATCGCTCTCAATGCTTTGCTCCGACAGGAAGTCCAACTCGGCTTCCTGCACATCCAGCGCAAAGGTCAAAAGGCGTTTTTCATGTCCCCGCCATGCGAGATAAACTCTCGCCTGGTCCATGCTCAACGCCATGGGTGACGCGCTGTTTTCGCCTGCAGGAACCGGCAGTGTGACATCACGCAGGTGGGTAATTTCCGCGCGCTCGTGGTCATAATCATGCAAGGAAATCGTTGCGCTGCGGGAATTGCAGGTGAGGAGCAATGAGCGGGTCATTGCCGCCCTCGCCGACGCAGTAGATCAAGGTCGCCGACAAACTCCTTTGCCGCCGATCCCCCGCCTTGCAACGCAGTCGCAACCGGCCCCTGCGGACCGGCCCCGGCATCTATTCCGGCGGCATAGTCCTCGGCATTGTCCTGAGGATCATAACCCAGCGCAAAGGCGCGGCTATTGTCGGCCCAGCCGCGGCTGTTGTGGGACACGCCAAAGACCGTCTCGCAGTGGTAGTCCGCATCAAGACCAGTGCGCATGATCGAAGTCAGGTCGCGCGGAGAAATCCAGGTCGAGAGCGCCCGTATATTTTCAGGCTTTTCGGCGAAGGTGCCGATCCGCACCAAGAAGCTCCTGATTCCGTATTTGTCGGCGTAGAGGCTGGCGACGGCTTCGGCGAAAACCTTGGTTGCCCCATAGCGGGAATCTGGGCGTGCAGGATCGGTTTCATCCAGTTCCAGTCCTGCCGGATACATTCCGACCACATGATTGGAACTGCCAAAGACGATGCGGCTGACATTGTTGAGCCGCGCTGCCTCCCAAAGATTGGTCACCGCAATCAGATTGGGTCCGATCAGGCGCTCCCACGGGCTCTCCTTTGGATTTCCCGCCATATGCACGATGGCGTCGACGCCGCGACAAGCCTCGATGGCAAAATCGGCATCCGCCAGATCGCCGATCATGACATCGTCGTCCGAGCCACAGTCTGGCAGCGGATTCAGATCGCACAATCGGAACACTTCACCGTCGACCAGCAGAGTGCGGCGCAGCATGGAGCCGATGCTGCCTGCGGCGCCGGTGAGCAGAATGCGGCGCATAACCTCTCCTTCAGCAGGGCTGTATTTGCGTGCGGCCAGCGTGGTTACGCAGGAATGCATCAAGGGTAGCGAGGAATTCCGGCTTGCCGGGGCAATCGCCATGACCTGCCCCCGGTACTTCCACCAGCGAAACACCAGAATGGAAACCAGCCAGTTGCCGCATTGCCTCCAACTGGCCGTCGCCTGTGCCGACGACCGCAAGAATAGGCATGGCAAGCGCCTGCATCTGCGCGACGCTTACCTGGTGGTGGGGCATGACCCGTTTGATCGCGCCAAGAGCGCGGGCGTCCATGCCTTCGAGCTTCTTGTTCGATAGCACGTGCAATTCTTCGGTTGTTGGTTTGGGCTTCCCCGGCGGCCAGAGGCGAAGGATGTGCTTGGTAATACTGCCCGTATCAAGCTCGTCCGCCTCGTCCAGAACGGCAGCGGTTTCCGCCTCCGTCCAGTTCCAGCGTCCGGCGGCGCCACCAAGGCAAAGTGTGGCGGCGCGCTCGGGAAATAGCGTCATGCCATGGGCAAGAATATGGGCGCCCAGCGAATAGCCGACGAGATGGGCCCGGACGATACCGAGATGGTCCATCAACGCCTCGATATCCCTGGCCATGCGCTCGCCAGCATAGGCGGCAAGGTCATGCGGTCTGTCGCTTTGGCCATGGCCACGCAGGTCAAACCCAATCGTGCGCCATCCCTGATCACGAATGCCCGCAATGAGTCCCGGCCGACCCCATTGCCCTTCGATGCTGGCCGTGTAGCCGTGAATGAAGATGACGGGCTCGCCATCTCCACCCGCGTCCTTGAACCGGAGCCGGACATTATCCACCGTGAAGAACTGATCCTGTTCCCAGCTCATGCGAGCATGCCTTCCAGAGTAATGCCGAACTTGTCCGTCCAGGGCTTCAGCCCATCAGTGATTGGTTGAGAGAGTGACACGCCCTCGCGCAATTGATCCTGCCGCAGCATCAGTCCACGCTCGCCCGGCAGACGAACGGGCCGGGCTGGATCGATCGGAGGCACGGCGTGGGCCGTATCGACAAAATGGCTCAGCTCGCGGCGCAACACATCGAGGCCCGCAAAAAAATCCGGGTCGATCACCTGTATGAAGACATTGGCCTGCCAGCCCTTCGGGTCAAGCACGCGGCCATGGCCCGAAAGACCATGGGTCAGCGCCTCGGTCAGAATGCCGAGCCCAAAACCCTTGTGGCCATTATCCATGCCGCCGAGAGGCAGGATCGCGCCGGGCGGCTCCGAAAAGCGCACCTGCGGGTCGCCGCTGGCCTTGCCATCGGCAGACACGAGCCAATCATGGGTAAATCCTTCACCCACGGCAGCAAGGCGCTTCACCATGCCATTGGTGGTGGAGGATGTGCTGATATCGACCAGAATGGGCGCGCCCTCAGTCGGCAGACCGAAGGCAATGGGATTGGTCGAATGCAGCGGCGCGCGGCCCCCTGCCGGGGCGACACAGCGCTCGGTCGGGTCGGAAACGGAGAGAATACCGACAAATCCTGCATCGGTTACCGCCTTGAGGTAGGCGACGAGGCTCGCCGTGTGATGGCTACGCCTGATACCGAGCGTGAATGTGCCAAACTGCTGCGCCCGCTCGATCCCCAGCGCAAAGCCCTGCGTAATGAGCCAGGGGCCTGGAAGATACCGGCCATCCCACAGCGCAGTGGCCTGCTTGTCCTTTAGCACCTCGTAACTGCCCTCGCGTGCCATGCCGCCATTTTCAAGGCTGGCGAGATAGGCCGGCAGCAGGGCAAGGCCATGGGTCGTGTGCCCCATGAGATCGCCTTCGACCAGCACCGCGGCGATGGCTTCGGCAAAACGCGCCGGGAGGGTCGCGGCAGTCAGCGCGGCTACGGCAAAGGCGTGAAGGTCTGTCGCCCTGAAGCGAATTTGCGTCATGGTTCCGGCTCCTGTCACGCGCCGGAAGACGGCGCTGCGCCCGCCGCGAGGCTGGAGGCCATCGAACGGTCATAACGGCGGCTCGCCTCGAACAGAGTGCGGGTGTAATCCGTGGTCGCCTTGCCCGAGAGCAGCGTTTCGACGCCGAGCACTTCCTCGATCTGCCCCTGCTGCATCACGCCGACGCGGTCGCAGAGATGGGCAATCACCGCCAGATCGTGGCTCACCATGATATAGGTGAGGTTCCGCTCCTTGCGCACGTCGGCAAGCAGGTTGAGAATTTCCGCCTGTACCGACACGTCGAGCGCCGATGTCGGCTCATCGAGAAGCAGCACGCTGGGTTCAAGAATGAGCGCGCGGGCAATGGCAACGCGCTGGCGCTGCCCGCCCGAAAGCTGGTGCGGATAGCGGAAGCGTGCCGTTAGTGGCAGCCCGACCTGGGTGAGCACCTGGCTGATGCGTTTGTCGGCATCCCCGATTCCATGAATTTTGAGAGGCGCAGACAGAGTCGAATTGACCGTATGCTTGGGATGCAATGACCCATATGGATCCTGGAACACCATCTGGATCTTGCGGTGATGGGCCTTGGACAATTTTCCAGCCACAGATTGCCCATCGACGGCGATGCTGCCGGTCCAGTGGCGATAGAGGCCGGCAATGCAGCGCAGCACGGTCGACTTCCCCGAGCCCGATTCACCGACGAGTCCGAACACCTCGCCCTGCGCCACATCAAAGCTCACGTCGCGCAGCACATGATGCTCATCGACATTGGTCTGGAAAATGAGGTTGAGATCGCTGACGGAGATCACGATACCGGCCCTCCCTGAAGCTTGGACCAGCTGGGGTCGCGTTGCATCACCGGTAGGCGCGGTCGACGCTGCTCCAGTGAAGGCAGCGCATTGAGCAGGCCGCGACTATAGGGGTGCTGCACATTGTCGAGGTCAGAAGCGGCGACGGTCTCCATGATCTGGCCGCCATACATGATGATCACCCGGTCACAGAACGAGCGCACGAGGCTGAGGTCGTGGCTGATGAAAATCAGGCCCATGCCGCGCTCGCGCACCAGATCGTCCAGAATGGCCAGCACCTGAAGCCGCACCGTGACGTCGAGCGCCGAGGTTGGCTCGTCCGCGATGATGACGTCCGGATCCGAGATCAGCATCATGGCGATCATGATGCGCTGGCCCATACCGCCCGAAACCTGATGTGCATATTGACCGAAAACACGTTCGGGCGAACGAATCTGCACCGATGCCAGCATGTCGAGCGTCCGCGCCTTGGCGATTGCGCGAGACACTTTGTGATGCACCCGATAGGCCTCGGCGATCTGCTCGCCCACCGGAATGACCGGGTTGAGCGAGAATTTCGGATCCTGCAGAATCATGGAAACGCGTGAGCCGCGTATTTCCTGCATGGCCCTGTCATCGGCGGCTGCGATATCGAGATCGCCGAACTGCAACCGCTTTGCGGTAATTTCCGCATTGCCGGATAGCAGCTTGAGCAGCGCGCGTCCGAGAGTAGACTTGCCCGAGCCGGACTCCCCGACGATAGCAAGCTTTTCGCGGCCAAGATTGAAGGACACGCCACGCACCGCATCGAAATGGGTGTAGCGCATCTTGTAGCGCACCCACAGGTCTTCGACCTGAATCAGCGGCTGGGACGGATCAATTGCTTTTGGGGTCGAGGACATCGCGCAATCCGTCTCCAAATAGGTTGAAAGCCAGGCTGACGACCATGATGGCCAGGCCGGGAAAGGTCACCATCCACCAATTGTCGAGCATGTAGGCCCGGCCGGTCGAGGTCATCGCGCCCCATTCGGGCGTCGGCGGCTGCGCGCCCAGCCCGAGAAAGCCGAGACCGGCTGCTGTCAGAATAACGCCAGCCATATTGAGCGTCAGGCGAACAATCACCGATGGCAGACACATCGGAATGACCGAGCCGAGGATGATCTGCCAGGACGACGAGCCCTGAAGCTTGGCAGCAGCGATATAGTCGGCGGACCGGATGGTCAGGGTTTCGGCGCGCGCAAGGCGGGCCATCGCCGGCCAGCCGGTCAGCGCAATGGCCAATACCGCCTGCTCGAGCCCGGGTCCAAGGACCGCGACAAAGGCCAGGGTGAGGATAAGGCTGGGAAAGGCCAGGAACAGGTCCGTGATACGCATCACTACCGTATCCACGAAGCCGCCGAAATACCCGGAAACGGCGCCAACAATGAGCCCGATCGGCCCCACAGTGATCGTCACCAGACCCACGATGTAGAGCGTGATCCGCGACCCATAGATAATGCGACTATAGATATCGCGGCCGTATTCATCGGTGCCGAAAAAATTCATCCCCGATGGCGGCAGGCGAGCAGCGCGCAAATTCTGCAGGTTGGGATCGTGCGTTGCAATCCAGGGGGCGAATGCCGCCATGACCACGAGCAGCAGGATAATGAGCACGCCCATCACTGCCAGGCGGTTGCCCAGGAAGGTAATGGCGCCAATGCTCAGGCGCTGCAACATGGCCTCGCGCGTCGAGCGGGCTTCCCGCGTGAGGAACGGCTCTTTGGCCGGAGCGGCCGTGCTTTGGGAGCTCATTTTGAGGTCCTCGGATCGAATACGGAATAGAGAAGATCGGCTATGGTATTGAGCGTGATGAAAATCACACCGACCAGCAGCACGCAGACCATGATGGCATTCATGTCGCCCAGCAGCAGATTGCTGGTGAGGTATTGGCCAAAGCCCGGCCAGGCAAAGATGGTCTCGATCAACAAGGCCCCCTCGAGCATCGAGCCATAGGCGAGCGCAACGATGGTGAGCAATTGCACGCGAATATTGGGAAAGGCGTGGCCCCAGACCACCTGCCAGGTCGACAGACCCTTCACGCGGGCCGAAATGACATATTCCTGGCTCAACTGGTCGATCATGAAACTGCGCGTCATCCGGCATAAAGACGCCATGGAGGCATAACCCAGGATCGAAGCCGGCAGGATGATATGACGCACTGCGCTCCAGAACACATCCCAGTCCCCCGCCAGCAAGGAATCGATCAGCAGCATGCCGGTGACGCTGGGCACCATGCCCTCATAGAACACGGCTACCCGTCCGGAGCCCCCGACAAGCCTCAGCCAGGAATAGAAGACCAAAAGGCCCATCATACCCAGCCAGAAGATGGGCACTGAATGGCCCAGCAGCGTGACAACGCGCACAATATGGTCTGTCAACTTGTCGCGGCGCACGGCAGCCAGCACGCCCAGCGGAATACCCAGCCCCGCCCCGATCAACAGCGCGAATGTGCCCAGCTCTACAGTCGCTGGAAAAACGCGCATGATGTCGTCTATGACCCGATGGCCGGTGAGCAGAGCAGTACCGAAATCGCCGGTAACGATGCGCCCGAGGTAAAGCCAGAACTGTACATAGATCGGCTCGTCAAGCCCGAGCCGCAGGCGTGTAGCCTCATAGGTCTGAAAATCCGCATCGGCACCGACCAGCCTGGAGACGACATCAACAGGCATGACCTGTCCCAGGAAAAAGGTCAGGGTCACCAGAAGCAATAAGGTCACAGCAATGGAGCCTGCCGACTGAAGAAAGCCCATAAGCCTTCTGCGATGAAGCGGGGACATGATAGACCTTTCCCTGGCATTATCTGAGAGGGAGGCGCTACATCACCGGACATAGCGCTCGCGCGACATTCAATGTCACACCCGGCTCCTCCAGCCGGCCACTTCGATAGTTGACAGACAACTTACTAAATAATGTCAGTTCAATCTGCAACAGGTAATATAACACGAATGCGAAGCGTGAGCCTCACGGCACCGTGTGAGCTGCGATATAGTCGAAATTAATATCTTCCCCGAGGCCCGGCAGCGCAGAGCCGTGAACGTAGCCGTCACTGTCCATTGGGTCCGCAAGGCTGTTGAGATAGTCAGGGACATCGTCGTAATCGAGGAAGGGATGCAGCAGGCCGCGTTCATACCAATCGCAATTTGGAATCGCCAGACAGGCAGCGAGGTTGGCAGCGCCATTGCCGTGAATTTCGCAATTGAGCCCATGCGCTTCGGCCAGATGTGCCGTCTTGACCAGCGGTGTCAGCCCGCCTGAATTCAGCACCCCAGCCCGGAGAATGTCACTGGCTTCCGCCCGCACCCATTCGGCACGCGTCCAGTATTTTCCTGGAGCTGATTCAGGACCAAGCACTGGAATGTCGAGATTTTTGGAAAGCCAAGCATAGGAAGACGGGCTGGCTTCGTTCATCGGCTCTTCGATCCATGCAAAATCGAGCTTTTCCAGCGCTTTGCCGATATAGAGCGCATCGGTTCTGCTATACCAGTGATAGCCGTCCAGCATCAGTGCGATATCGGGACCGACCGCATCGCGCACGGCCGCGCAGGCCTCGACGTCACGCACCGGATCAGGGGCGCCGGGAATAGGCGGCATCCATGTATGCAGCTTGATGGCCTTGTAGCCTCGATTCACCAAAGCCTTGGCAAAGCGGCCGTAATCCTCGGGCGTTGCCAATCCGCCTTCCATTTCGTCGCCGCACATAATGCTGCCATAGGCGCGGATCTTGTCTCGATAGGCTCCAAGCAACTTGTAAACCGGCAGGTTCAGCGCCCGTCCTGCAAGATCCCAGAGCGCCTGATCCAAGGCCCCGAGACTGCGATCGGCGAAGTGCCCACCGCTGCCGCGCTGGCTACGTTCCAATTCATGCCAGATGCGTTCACGTGCAAATGCATCTTCCCCGACACATGCCGGGCGGAGATATTTGTCGACGATGGCAGGTCGCAGGGCATCAGGGCTCTGAAAGGCATAACCTTCGTGTCCGTCATCAGTCTTTACGGTCAGCAGGGCTTGAGTTGCGTCTTTTGCCGGACCGGGATGGGAATGGCCGTGACTGTCCTGATGCTTGCGCGTCTTGTAAGTGAACTTTGTGACAGTGATGTCCAGAATTTTCATGTGGCCCCTCGCTTCAACACCGCTTCGATCACACAGAACGAGCGAACAAGATGTATGCTTTCTTTGCGCATATATATGACACATTTCGTGTCATGAGCAATCAGTGCTATGACAGATTGGCATCACATATGCACAATAGCTCAGTCGGTTGAGACCTTAGCCACCCGAGCCTGCACATATGTCGCATTAAGCTCCAGACCTAATTCCCATCCCAATTCTCCGTCTTAAGGCGGCTCATGCGCGAGGCGGCCAGACTGCGGCTTAAGCCGATGAGAATGCTGTAGAAGCGTCCCAGATTCATGATCTGAAGAAGTGCGTACGCGACCTCGCGCGCATGCTGGGTATGAAGACAATGGAGGCCAATATCTAAAGAGGCCCTTCATCTCACCCACCAAAAAACGGACATCGCCCTTGCTGTCGTGGAGCAATCCCCGGAACGATTCTCTATGAGTGCTGTTTCAAAAACATTGGGCGTGCTCCAGGTCCAACCGGATCGAATGCGCCAGCTAGCCCCCTCCAATCCCGACGAGTCGCCTTCTTTCCGAACCCCGCGATCATTCACTTATGGCTATCGGCGCGAGACGGTATTGCTGAGTTGGCGGCGAAGCGAGGATTCAAGGCTTCAAAACGCCAGAGGCTAAGTAACTGATTCAAATATGTAAAAAGCGCGCAAGTTTTAGCTGTGATACACGCTTGTAATACGGTCGCGTGCTGAAAATGGCAAGGCAAACTATTTGATAATTTTTTATAGAACGCTCCAGCACATTTTATGACCTATCGGTGTAGAGCGTTTTGCAATTGGTCATCTGTTTTTGCTAGCTTGCTGCCTCCATTAGCATGCTAGCTTGCTGTTTCACATTTGCGCTAGCTAGCTTGCTTGCAAGCTCGACGCTTGCGAGATGCAGCAAACACACCGGGTTCCAAGCTCTATCCAACCAGCTTTCCGATGCGAAAACCCGTAATGTCGGAGTTTACATGCCGACAGCTTTCATCCGTTAACCATGTTGCTAATTTTGGGGTGACATCGGTCTAGGAACGGTCACGTTAGTTATCGAGTCCACCCGGACTCATGGCCACCAAAAGGCGGCCGCCAGAGTTGCGTCAACAACCCTGACGGCCTGACCAGGTGACCATACCTGCAGTAACAGGAGAGGCCAGATGGCTGACCGTATGTACGGCTGCGACAAGATTCGCAGCAACCCTTCTCTTTCCCATCATTGCGACCACTGGACAATTGGGGGGCTTGGCGCTTGTGCGATGCACAGCGCCTGGCCGGTCTTGGCGCGCACTTAGCCGCTCGATTTCCCCGCGCATTCATTGCTGAGTGAACTTTGGGCCCAGAGCCTGAGACAGCGCTGTTGCGCATCCAGTTTTCCTGACGAGCCCTGCTCTTGCGTCTTCGGACGCCACGGTCTGGCTCGTCCTGATGATGGTCACCATGACAAAAATTGCAAAAAACCAAAAAATGCCGCGTTCGGGCTCTGAAGATGAGCCCCGGGACGCATCCAGTGACGGCACGGCTGACGCTGCTAAGCCTGCGTCGATGTTCAAACCGCGTCCCGAGGGCGACGACTATGTCGAGCCTTTGGACATTGGCGAAGACCTCGAGGATTTCGGGCAAGACGTCCTCCCCCCCTCATCCTTGGCAAACCAGGGCGATGGCGAGGTGATCAACCCCGGGGTTTGGGTTCACCCCAGCGGCCTCAGCTTTGACGATCTCGACCGGAGGGACCGCGCTATCAGCAGTGTCGAGATGGGGAAGCCGAGGACCGTATTTCTGCCGAGTGGGCCGCAGACCTATCTTCGTCTCACTGACCCGTTGACCCATGAGGCTATCAATGATGGCGCCGGTCGTAACACTGAGCCTCCAGAGAAGGCCCGGCTGAAGTTCGATGCCGACACTCCGGTCCAGCTCATCGGGCCGGCGACCGAGCACGCCATCGACGAGGTCATTGGTGATCTGTTTGCCCGCGCTCCAGCCTTCGGCCCCTTCCTGCAAGCTCTGCATGAAAGTGCGCATTCCGCCCTGATGCGCGGTGCGAACTACCTCCACTTCCGGCCTCTGTTGATCGTGTCGCCGCCGGGCACGGGCAAGTCCACCATCGTGCGGCAGTTGGCTGAGGCCACCGGGCTGCCGCTGCTTGCTCTCGATGGCTCAACCATGATGACGACCGTCGATCTGACCGGTGCTGACTCCGTGTTCAGGACATCCCGGCCGAGCCTGATCGTCAAGGAGGTGCTCCGGCACGGCGTGGGTAATCCGGTGGTGCTTTTCGACGAGATCGACAAGCTCGCCGATGTGAGCCACGGCGCCCGTGAGAACCCGGCGGAAGCCCTGCTGACCTTCCTCGAGCCGTCAACCGCTGGCCGGGTGCACGAGCACTTTCTTCAGATCGATCTCGACCTGCGGTTCCTCAACTGGATCCTGGTCGCAAACGACATCGACAAAGTGCCACAAACGGTGCGCGACCGCTGCAAGGTCATCCAGATCCCGCCGCTCACGCCCCAGGACCTGGCCGCCATTGCCGCGGCCGAAGTGCGCAGGCGTCACCTTGAGCCAGAACTCGTCGCAGCCCTGACCCGCGCCTGCGCCCGGGGACAGATCAAGAGCCTGCGCAAGCTTCACAAGGCGCTCAATGCTGCTGAAGCGACGCTGCGCCGACCTGTTCTGCACTGATTCCACCATTTTTCCCAAAAATAAAAAAATCGAAGGACTTTTCTCCATGACCACCACCAACACGACACCTCACCGCCACACCACTACCCTTCCCGCAATCGTCATTCATCGCGGTGCCGTTGCGCAGGACAGCGGTGTCCCGGCTGCTGCTGTCGGCAACCGCAAGACGCGCCGCGCAATCAAGAAGGTCATCGACCTGCGCGGCGCTGAGCCGGTCATTATGCCGGTCGATGCTCTGCTCGACGGCCTCACCGCAGTCGACCTCACCGCGGTGCGGCGGAGCATTGCCCACGAACGTGGTGACGGAAACATCCTGTTCCGCTGTGAGAAGTGCAACAGCCCGGTCTATCTGGCTGTCAGCCACACGGCCTCCACCGGTGATGGTCGCGGAGCTTACTTCAAGCACTATGGCGGCACCCCTGCCCATTGCGACTGGCGTACGCCTGACGTCATGCGCGATACCGGTGCCGGCCAGTTTGGCGGTCTGCAGGAAGGTGAGCCCCACTGGCGGCTCAAGAACCTTCTTGCCGACAGCATCCGCTGCGATCCGGACTTTTCCGAGCCGGTGGTCGACAAGCACTTCATCAAGATTGGTGACGGGCACCGCAAGCCGGACGTCTTCACGACATACAAGGGGGCACCGGTCGCCTTCGAGGTTCAGCTCGCCCGCATGCCGCTGACCACCATTACGGAGCGGACGGCTGCCTATCGCGCGTGCGGGGTTGCCCTGGTCTGGGTGACCAGCGCCCACGAGTTGTCTGTGCTCAACAACCAGGCGTTCCGCGACCTCTATCTCGCTTCTGGTGGCCGGATCCTCGCGGTGGATGCGGCAAGCTACGAGCGCTCGGAGGAAACCAGCGTCCTGCATCTGCGCGAGCTCTCGCTTGAGCCCTGCCTCCAGCACCCATTTGCCATCTACAATCGCTGGCGTAGCCGGATGGTTGGACCGGACGTCATCCTCATGGCCGAAGCGGAGCGCCATGCCGAAGGACAGCGGGCCTATTCGACCGCGCTCGCCGAGCAGCTGCAGGCCAAGGCCCCGGGCCTAACGGAGAAGATCACCAACATCGTAGCCTCACGGGCCGCCCTAACCCTCGGCGCTGCGGAATGGAGTGCGCTGTCCAAGCTGGTCGGTGGCCGCGATCTGCGGCAGGCGGTCCAGGACGAGCTGCCGCGGGTGATGCGCTTTCTGCAGGCGGTAGAGCGGGTGAACAACGCTGCGCGTCACAACAGGGAAGTTGCAGGCAAGGTGGTGGCCGCCTGTGCAGCGGCCATTGTTACCGCTCGCACCGGCAAGCACTGGATCCCGCTTGTTGAGCACGTTGCCGACTCCGTGCCGAAAGTCGCCACCGTGCTTAGTCCGGACCTGCGTACCAAGATGGTGAGGCTCAAGGCCTCGAGTGGCAAGTTGCACCCTTTTCACGCCTATCATCGCCACATGATCTCGGCTCTGCATCCGTGGCTCGCCTTCTGGCTCCTGGCCAAGGCGCCCAATGGCATCGCGCCGCACCGGCGTCTGCCATAGGATTCAGCTCTAGCCCTCACACCACAAGAGTTCTGCTTCTGGCCCATCCGAGAGCCAGAAGCAGATCGTCTCGGTTACTCCGCTCGACTGGGGTCTCGGGGTAACCAACCCGGCGGCCGGCAAACCGGCCTTATCCATGACAGAAGGGATCGGAGATCCCTTCAAAGGTGCCGTTCCGGCAGCCACCAATCAAAAGAAAGAAATTCCGAGCCAGGGTTGACGCCGGAGAGGTCCGCACCACACTCTCTAACCCCAGCTTCCATCGAAGCTGGGGCAAGCGCCGCAGGCGCAAGCGGACAAATCCGGGGTCAAGTCGGCCTCCGGGGCCTCCATCCTCAAAATGTGCGCGACAGCGCAAGTGGCGCCATAGCACTTTTCTGGTCCAGCACTAGCGGACCAGATCAGAGTAAGCGACATTATGAGGAAGGGAGAGGCAGACGACCTTGGCGGATAATCGGCAAACAGGAGCATCCGGGTCTGAACCGGATGGGTACGCGCAAAAAGAGGTTCCAGTCGGTTTGCCACCGATAAGATCGGTTTACCTAAGATAAGATGGTCAAAATGTGTCCAAGACGGTCGTGTACGGTCGAGAAAGATTTCCTTGACCCAGTCGGGTAAGATGGCCTTAAGCCAGTCGGGTAAGATGCTCTTCCCTATTTCCGGAGGCGGCACGGACGGTTCCGGAAATAGGGCCTGTTGGTCGAAATCGACGAGCAAAGCGAGCTTGCGCCCCTGATCCAGCATGGATCGAGGGGGCGTCGGTTTTGACTAGCAGGCAGGCATGAGATCATCTTTGATCTCATGCCACGGATGATGCTTCCGGCGATCGAAGAGAGCTTGCCCCCCTGCCCCATATCATGGGGCGAAGGGGGGCCGGAAGGAGCATCCGTCGCTTTGACTGGCCATGGGTCGCCAGACCCTGCCGCCCTGCTGGCGCGAGCCAGCGAAGGGTGGCCATGGCCAGTCACAGCGCTCAAGAGCATCTCAATCAGCTAGGCCATCTGACATTCAAATCGGGAACAGTTTTTCCGATTTTCAGGCACTTCGCGTAGCCTGCTCTAGACAACGTGGAGAGGCGGAATGGCACACAATTTCAAGCAGATTTTTGGCGAAGCGAAAGAACACCTAACCAAGCCCAAAAGGGCCAAAACCCTGGAGCGCTACGGCAGGATTTGGAAATCATTCAACCAGTCCGGTTTGAGCGTTCTCGAGTACATCGACTATGTCGCACTCACCACACCCGGGCAGTTCGTATTGGTGCGATCAGCGGCAATCCACGGATTATGGAAGCTGATCATTCAGAAATTCCGCAGTGCTTATCGGAAGATGACCGATGGGCTGAAGCAAGCGTCAGCGGATGATCTCACCGAGGTGGCCGGCGTGCGCCAGGTGATCGACCAGCTGCGCAACCGCAAACCTCCCAAAGCAGCCTTCACGCGCAAAGGACAATCCAAACGAGCCTGCATCGGAAAGCTTCCTGACGATTGGCAGCAGCGCCTCGCTGACAATACTATCACGGCCGCGCTTCCAGCGGTTTTGGTGTCGCTACTCTCTGGTTGCCGACCAGAGGAGCTGGGTATGGGCGTCACCGTTAGTGTCGTCGACGATCAGCGCCTGAGCATCTGCATCAACGGCGCCAAAACCACCGAGACCAATGGTCAGCCCTGGCGCAAGCTGACCTATGACATCGCGTTGTCTCCTCTCGCCGGTCAGCTCTGGCGAATAGCCTCACGCAAAGGCGGCGTCCTGCAGGCCAAACGTGAGCCACGTACACTGCACGCCAATATGGCTGCGGCATCGAAGAAGGCTGGCTTGCCTCCCATCTGCGCGTATATAGCTAGGCACTATCTGGCTTCTCAGCTGAAACATCTCTGGAGCGATACGAAAGACGCCATAGCGATGGCACTCGGCCATGCCAGTACAGCGACGCAAAAGCGCTATGGCTCTCGGCAGCAAGGGCGCAAGGGTGCCATGGCGATCGTCAAGGTCGAAGCAGCGCGTCCTGTTCGCACGCCTGAAAGGCCTCATCCTAGGCCTACCAGAACACATGAACCAGTTCAGGGAGACGGGGTTGGCACCCTAATAGAAATAGATTACACGCCCTTGTCAGTTGACTGAACGTCGTACATGTTGCCTTGCATATAACTCAACCGTCCCCAGGTCGCATGTTGTTCGAAAAATAAGATTACCTGCGCACCGTTTCTAGAAATTGCGAAAATAACTGCCCATCTTCGATCTTGTAGCGCAGTACCTACACAATCAAACAGCCCTTTTTGCAGCTCAGCCGCGCACAGTACAATCAAGTTATTACCTGCATACAACAGATTTTAGACATGCGAGCAAAATCCAGCTTACGACCTCCGCCTTCGGAGTGCTAAAAGACGCTATTTTACCACTTGGTTATGCTTTCTAACATCATGAAATATAACAGGTGTTACTATATAATACAGACGAATCTGTCTCTCTTGGTACGCTGTTTTGTCCCAAAATCGCCCCAAAACGTGACTTTAACCTTCCCGGCAGTAATTTTCTGGCTACTTTTAATGAGACCTTTAAAGCCGCGATGAGAAATTTGTAGTTAGCAAAGAGTGGCACTTAAGTGCGCGTGGAATACGAAGTCCAACTTGCGAAGGTGTAAACGACGCCGTTCTCACCATGGTCAATAGTTCGTGAGATGTGGTGGAGCAGGGCTGCTTCATAATGCCAATCGATTGGGTTCGGTTACTGCAGTACTGAGGTTCTCCAATTGCACGCCATCGGCATATATGCAGCCGTTACGATTGATATGCGGCATTATCGATCATTTGCCCCTGACCTACCCTGTTCAGCGCATCTCGAGCGCTCAGATCTCTGTTGGTTTGCCGCGTTCCGGCACGATGCGCCCACAGTCGGCAGTTACTCGGGCCAGCTGCTCCGCTAGACTTTTAAAACCGGTTTGTCCCGGCATGGCTCGCGGTGTCCGGGATCTAAAACCAACGCACCGGTTTCTGCGTCGAGATGTATCTCGTCGGTCCCAGCACATCGCTGGGCCTGGCGCCTGTTCAGCGTATTATGGGAGTACAAGATGGCCAAAACCGCAGTTGCCACGTCCGCATCTATCACTGTCGCGGATTTAACTAACGACAGTTCATGGGGGCGAAGCGTTTCGCGCCGAAATTGTCCTAACGCTCGATGCAGATGGCATCGCCATCGTGGACATGTGTTCGGTGCCGGTCAACAGCTGGATCGAGAACGCGGCCGCACACAGCGGCCATGAGATCGAGTGGACAGCGCGCACGTCCGGGGAGGACCGCGTGCGCCTCAATGAGGAGGAAATTTCGGGGCTGATCGCCGACACTACTCCCCTCCTCGATCGGGTTCACGCCGGCCCTAGCTTGGAGACGGAAGACTTCACCCTTGTCGGCAAGTTGACCGCTGATGCCGAAGAGGCCAAAGACGACATCCAAGTTATCCTCGATATGGCCGGATGGTGGACCAATGACGGGTTGATCGATGCGATTGACTGGTTTGAGTCTCTTGATTGGGAGGGGGTTGCGGTGACAGCTAGTTCCACCAACACAGAACTCGACGCGATGGTGGCGCCCTGACGCGTCAGGCCTGTGATGCTTCAGGTTGCATAGTCCACGACGTTCTTTATGCCCTGGACTACCGCCGCGACCAGCTGCGGAACGCCGAGGACTAATAGTCCAAAACCCAACATATGGGCCTGGAACACATGTACCGGGCCTGCTTGGTCTGGACCGAGCACAGCCTTGGCTAGCTTGTGCCCTACTTTCTACGCAATCAGTTGGCTTGGGTATCCACCCTCGTCATCCCCGCCCAAAGTCGGAATGCTTGACCTCCTCACGATTTCGTGGGACGCAAACCACACGATTTTGATGATATCTGAACTAGGCTGGCACGCATGTTTTCTGCCCTGCGCAAGCGCGTTCTCTCTCTTCCGCGCTTTTGGAAACGTGTCATCCTTGTCGGCTTTGATTTCGGCGCCCTCGCTTTCGTCCTCTGGGCCAGCTTTTCGCTGCGCTATGATCGCTGGGATCTGCCCAACTCGCTGGATGAGTGGCTGATTGTCGTTTCGGCGCCCCTCATCGCCATCCCCATATTTATCCGAATGGGGCTATATCGCGCCGTTGTCCGTTACCTGCCCGAACGAGCGCTGTGGACGATCGTCAAAGCCATGACGCTTGCAGCGATCCTGTGGCTGGTTATTGCTTTCCTTTCGGCAATGACTGGCCGGGGTTTTGTGCCGCGTTCGGTCCCGATCATCTACTGGACGCTTGGCACGTTGGCGATCACGGGAAGCCGATTGGTCGCCAAGTGGGTCTTCTGGCCCTCCGGCCGCAAAGCGCTCCTCAAGCGCCCGGCGGTTGTCATCTACGGCGCTGGCGAAGCCGGCACTCAGCTCGCTACATCGTTGCGCAACAGTCATTTCATCGCTGGCTTTCTGGACGATGATCCGGCGCTTCATCGCCGCGACGTCGCGGGCATAAAAGCCTTTCCGCCGTCCCACCTCCCTGCCCTTGTGCGCGATTACGGAGTCAAGCAGGTTATCTTGTCGATACCGTCTGTTTCGGCCGCGCGCCGAAAAGAGATCGTGCGGGACATCAGCCAACACGGGATCAAGATCCAATCGCTACCTGGCATCACTGACCTTGTCACCGGCAAATACCTTGTCAGCCAGATCCACGAAATCGAGATCGACGAATTGTTGGGCCGGTCGTCGGTCCCACCTGATCTGGACCTGATTCGTCAGATGATCGTGGGGCGCACGATCATGGTCACTGGAGCCGGCGGGTCGATCGGCTCAGAATTGTGCCGCAAGATCGCACAATGGCGTCCGCAGCGCCTCGTGCTTTTCGAGTCCAATGAATTCGCGCTCTACAAGATCGAAATGGAGCTAGCTGCTAAGAAAGACGTAGTAGCCGTTCCTGTCCTTGCTTCGGTGACAAACGAGCAACATGTTGTTCGTGCGATCAAGGAGCATGGGGTGGACGTCGTGTTCCACGCTGCAGCCCACAAACATGTGCCGCTGGTTGAGGCCAACGCGCTGGAGGGCATTTACAACAACGTATTTGGCACAAAGACGGTGGCTGATGCGGCTTTCAAAAATGGCGTGAAGGACTTCGTTCTCATTTCAACCGACAAAGCCGTGCGTCCGACAAACGTCATGGGCGCTACCAAGCGATGGGCAGAGCTGATCGTGCGAGAGAAAGCGGCTCAAGCGCAGCAAGCGAACACAGGACAGCGCTTTTGCGCAGTGCGGTTTGGTAATGTTCTCGGTTCAAACGGCTCGGTCGTTCCACTGTTCAAAGACCAGATTGCCAAGGGCGGTCCGATCACCCTCACCGACCGCGCCATGACGCGCTATTTCATGTCGATACAGGAAGCTGCCGAACTTATCGTTCAGGCAGGATCGTTGTCCGAGGGTGGCGATGTGTTCTTGCTCGATATGGGCGATCCGATCCTTATTTCCGATCTTGCGGAGAACATGGTCCGGCTTGCCGGACTGACGGTGCTTTCAGACGAGAACCCAGAAGGGGACATCGAAATTGTTGAGATGGGCAAGAGGCCCGGCGAGAAGATGTACGAGGAGCTTTTCTACGACCAATCGACCGCCACGGGCACGCAGCACCCAAAGATCATGCGTGGCACGGCGACGAAGCCGATCGATTACGTCCTCTCAGAACACACAACCAAGATGTTCGAGGCGCTCAATAATCAAAACGAGCAAGAGGCACGGCATCTCCTCTTTGAGCTTATCACGCTCCGCGATCAAGGCGAAGCCCGTGCAAGCGCCTGATCGATTGCTGCCGTGATCTGCTCGACATTATCATTGGTCAGTGTCGGGTGTACGAGAAAGGCAATACTGATTTAGCCGAATTCTCTCGCAACGGGTATCTGCGGCGCTGGCTATTACCAATGACCATAAAGGAAACACGGCACTATGCTGACACATCCCATTCTTCAGCAGATGGCAGCGCTGGGCCTGGCCGGAATGACCGCGGCATGAAAGCCCCTGTTCGCACAGGGCGGTTGCCTCGAGGCTCATGAACAGATCATTATCACCGCTTGACCGGCACTGGAAAAACATGGCTCGCCTTCGGCCATCATGCAGTCGAATGGATGATACGGTCTCGTATGTGCGTATGCCGCGCCTGTTCGTGGTCATGGGGCATAGCTAGGCTTGATGGCAGATTGCCCACGCCTGGTCAACAAACCCGCCCGCGTCCAGGTCCTGTTGCTCGACCTTGGGTAAGGCTTGTGAAATTGGGGGGCTTTCACGGCAGCGGAAGATAAACGGCGATTTGCCTATATTTTGACGCCGAAGTGCATCGCGCGGAAGGCGGCGCTGACGCGGGCGTTTCTGGCGCGGGAGATGGAAGAATACGAGGCACTTAGGAAAAGATCGAGGCGCTCGGAGAGGAGGTCGACGACGATTTTCCTAATGTCGGCATAAAATCCTCATTGCCGCCCTGCTGCTTTCGACACTGTAATTCGACAGATTTAAGGAAAGAATGATGGCCAATAAGAAGCGCGAAAAACCCAATCGGGTTCTGATCACTGGCGGTACTGGGTCGTTTGGAAAAACCATGCTGCGAGACCTGCTTGATGACAACATTCAAGAGGTCCGCATATTCTCGCGTGACGAAGAAAAACAAGACGCGCTCAGAAACGAGCTGCGTGATGATCGGGTCCGATACTACATTGGGGATGTCCGAGACCGGGGTGCCGTTGACCGTGCCGTTCATGGCGTGGATGCAATTTTTCATGCGGCTGCGCTCAAGCAAGTGCCGAGCTGTGAGTTCTTTCCCCATGAGGCAGTTCTGACTAATATTATCGGGTCGGAAAATGTCATTCGATCAGCGATCGCGTCAAAGGTTCGGAGCGTTGTATGTCTTTCGACCGACAAGGCCGTTTTTCCGGTTAACGCTATGGGGATGAGCAAGGCGTTAATGGAAAAGACGGCTCAGGCCGCCGCGAGAACGCTAGGTCCGGATGGGGACACTATTATCTCGGCAGTTCGCTATGGCAACGTCATGTACTCCCGGGGATCGGCCATTCCGCTTTTCGTGCGCCAGATAAAATCTGGAAAGCCGATTACTGTCACGGAGCCTACGATGACACGCTATCTTATGCCTCTCCGGGATAGCGTGGCCTTGGTTCACCATGCGTTCCAAAACGCTAACCAAGGTGATCTATTTATCAAGAAGGCTCCGGCATCTACGATCGCAGATTTGGTCGCCGCCTTAAAGGAGTTATTCAACGTCCCTGACCATCCAGTAGAGACGATCGGCTGGCGCCACGCCGAGAAGCTCTATGAGACATTGGCTAGCGCGCAGGAACTTGGCAGTTCAGAGGATATTGGCGGCTACTATCGGATCGTACTCGACATGAGGGATCTTAACTACAAGCCCTACTTCTCTGAGGGCGAGGTTGGAACAAAGCAGAATGAGGACTACCACTCGCACAATACCCAGCAGCTGGATGTTGCTGGGGTAAAAGAGCTTTTGCTCACCCTTTCCGAGATCAGAGCAGAACTGAATAGTTGGAACGGCGCGCAATGAAGCGGCTTGTCATCACTGGCGCGAAAGGGCTGGTCGGCTGGCACGCACATGCGCGGCTGCATGCGGCCAATTGCGCTGCGACGTTCAAGGGCGAACCGCAGCCTTTTGAGGTCGTTGCGCTCGATCATGCTTCTTTTGATGACGATGCTATCCTGGAGGCCGCGGTTTACGGTGCGCAGGCCGTGCTTCATTTCGCTGGCGTCAACCGCGCGCCTGACGACGAGGTCGAGGCGACAAATCCTTCAATCGCTTCCCGGCTGGCAGAGGCCTGCAAAACGGCTGGGGTCAAACCTCACATTGTGTATGCGAACTCGACGCATGCCGTGGGCGACTCGCCCTATGGTCGTTCTAAACGCATCGCCGGCGAGGTGTTGTCAAGGATCGGAGGCAAATATACAGACATGATGATGCCGCACATCTTTGGAGAGTGCGCGCGCCCCCGTTACAATAACGTCACCGCGACCTTTATCGAGGCGGTGATCGCGGGGAAGAGGCCGGAGATCAACCCTGAGGGGCGTGTGTCATTGTTGCATGCTGGTGCGGCGGCACAGGCAGCGATCGACGCGGTCATCGATCGTACCACCGGCACCCTGCGGCCCAAGGCGCGTGACATTGCGGTCACGGACCTCTTCGCAATCCTGCAGCAACTACACACCAACTACGAGGCCAACGTCTATCCGGATCTTGGTGATCCTCTCACGGTCGCCCTTTTCAACAGTTATCGCGCAGCTCTCTATCCGAACGGGTTTCCGCGGCCGCTCAAACTGAACATCGATACTCGCGGAATGCTGTTTGAAGCGGTAAAGGGCGGGGGCGGCGGTCAGGCCTTCCTGTCGACCACAAAGCCCGGAGTTACGCGCGGCGATCATTTCCATCTCAACAAGGTTGAACGTTTCCTCGTGGTCCAGGGCGAGGCAGTGATCCGTATACGCAAGGTGTTGAGCGACGAGGTCTGGGAATACAGGGTTTCAGGCGAAGCGCCAGCGCCAGTCGATATGCCAACGCTGCACACCCATTCTATTGAGAATGTAGGTGGCGCGGAACTTCTAACATTGTTTTGGACCCATGATTTGTTCGATCCGGCAAACCCGGACACGTTTGCTGATAAGGTACTAAAATGAAACGCCTCAAGGTTATGACCATTCTCGGCACCCGGCCCGAGATCATCCGTCTGTCACGTGTCATAGCTCGGCTCGACGATTTCATCGATCATGTCATCGTCCATACTGGCCAGAACTGGGACTATGAACTGAACGAGGTGTTTTTCGAAGACCTGGACGTGCGTAAACCCGACCATTTTCTCGGTACCGGTGGCGGCACGCTGGGCGAGACTCTGGGCAAGATCCTTTCGGAAAGCGAAAAGGTGCTTGCCAGCGAACGCCCCGACGCTGTTCTGGTTCTGGGTGACACCAATTCAGCAATCTCGGCGATCATGGCGCGGCGGATGAAAATCCCGGTGTACCACATGGAAGCCGGCAACAGGTCGTTCGATCGAAACGTCCCCGAGGAGACCAATCGCAAGTTGGTCGACCACATCGCAGACTTCAACCTAGTCTATACCGAACACGCACGCCGTCATCTGTTGTCGGAAGGCATCCAGCATCGCCGCATCTACCTCACGGGATCACCGATGCGGGAAGTTCTGGATCACTACCGCGAGCGGATTGAGGCTTCCGACGTTTTACCGCGGCTTGGATTGAACGACCGGGGCTACTTCATCGTCTCGCTACACCGTGAGGAGAATGTCGACAGTACCGCACGTCTGTCGGCGCTAGTTGATGCGCTCAACCGGATTGCCGAGCATTACGACATGCCAATCATCGTTTCGACACATCCGCGCACCCGCAAACGATTGGATGTGCTTAGCGGGGCGGCGCTGGATGACCGGGTGCAGTGGATGAAGCCGTTTGGTTTCCACGACTATAACAAGCTGCAGATGCGTGCCTTCTGCGCGATTTCCGACAGCGGCACGATCGCCGAGGAAAGCTCGATACTGAGTTTCCCGGCCATCACACCGCGTGATGCGATTGAGCGCCCTGAGGGGCTTGATGTGGGTTGCCTTATCATGACGGGCCTGAACCCTGATACTATCCTCGACGGAATCGCCTCGATTACGCGGGGCTTTCAGGATCGTCAGAGGGCTGGCCTACCGCACCCGGCACCCGCGGACTACTGCATCACCAACACATCCGAGCGTGTCATGCATCTGATAATAGGCACTGCACGGCTTTCAAATATTTGGGACGGGATCCGGAACAATGACTGAATCTTCTACCATTATCCTGATCGGAGCTGCGCGCTCGGGCACTAAATTTCTGCGCGACGTACTAGCTTCTGGCGCAGGGACCGCGGCGGTCCCTTATGACGTGAATTACGTCTGGCGATACGGAGCCGAGAAGACGCCGGACGATATTTTAGATCCGACTACGCTTACTAGCAAGCGCAGTCGGTTCATTCGAAATTCCCTCCGCTCGCTGGCCAAGGCCAGCAACGACGATATCCTCATCGAAAAAACAGTCGCCAACACGTTGCGCGTACCTTTCGTCGATGCCGTTTTCCCCAATGCCCGTTACGTGCATCTTATTAGAGATGGGCGCGAGGTAGCGGAGAGTGCGATGCGCCAGTGGCAGGCTCAGCCAAACTGGTTAGCGCTTTTACAGAAGATTCGAGACATTCCGATTCAGAATATTGGCTATGTGGGATGGTTCGGTCGGAACTTCATCAAGGGTCTGTTATCGGGCCGTAAGGGTGGGCAGGTGTGGGGTCCGCAGTTTCCTGGGATCGACGCGATGGTCGAACAAGGCCCGCTGTCGCGGGTCTGTGCTCAGCAATGGCTCGAGTCTTATACTCGAGCAAACACTTGTCTGTCGCAACTTCCCGATGCGGACTCCCGTGTCTTCACAATTCGCTACGAAGATTTGATTCAAGACGAATCTGCGCTTTCGGCCCTGCTCGACCAGTTGGAAATGCCGGGCAAAGAAGCGATTATCACGAATTTTCGCAGGAAGCTGCGCCCGAACGAACCGCGGTTATGGCAAAAGTTACCGCCGAATGACCTTAAAATCTTCAGTTCTGTAATGGCTGCACGTCTTAGCGAACTTGGATATTCTGAATGACCCAGAACGTTCCCTTCTTTCGCCCCTCCATTGGCGAGGCCGAGGTTTCCGCCGTGGTCGAGAGCCTGCGCAGCGGCTGGTTGACGACCGGGCCGCAGACCGCCGCCTTCCAGGCCGAGTTTGGCGATCTCATGGGCGGCGATGTCCACGCGATCGCCGTCAACTCCGCCACCGCCGCGCTGCATCTGGGGCTGGAGGCGCTGGGCGTCGGGCCAGGCGACGAGGTGATCGTGCCCACCATGACCTTCACCGCGACCGCCGAGGTGATCCGCTACCTCGGAGCCACACCTGTCTTCGTCGATATGAACCCGGCCACGATCTGTATCGATGTCGAGACCGTGGCCACCGCCATCACGACCAGAACCAAGGTGCTCATGCCGGTGCATTTCGCCGGGCGGGCCTGTGACATGACGGCGTTGCGGGCGCTGGCCGATGCCCACGATCTCTGCATTCTCGATGATGCCGCCCACGCCCTGCCCACGCGCCATGCCAACACGCTGATCGGGGCTTCGGCCGGCGGCGCCGATGTCACCGCTTTCAGCTTCTACGCTAACAAGACCATGACTACCGGAGAAGGCGGCATGCTGGTCACCGCCAGCGACGTGATCGCCGATCGGGCCCGCAAAATGCGGCTACACGGCATCGATCGCAACGTCTTCGACCGATTCACCAACATCAAGGCCAGTTGGGCCTATGACGTGGTCGAGGCGGGCTACAAATACAACCTGACCGACCTCGCGGCCGCGATCGGGCGCGTCCAGCTCAGCCGAATCGACGAATTTCAGGCCGCGCGCGCCGCGATCGCGGCGCGCTATGATGCCGCCTTCGCCGACCTGCCCCTCATCCTGCCGCCGCATGCCGCCGGCGGCGATACCCATTCGTGGCATCTCTACATCATACAAATCGCCGATGACGCCCACCTGACCCGCAACGCCTTCATTACTGCCCTTCAGGAGGCGGGCGTGGCCACTTCGGTGCACTACCGCCCGCTGCACCAGATGACCTATTGGAAGCCCATGGCCGAGGGCCGCGCCTTCCCCGCCGCCGATGCCTATTTCGCTCGCTGCGTCTCGCTGCCGATGTTCATGGCGATGACCGAGGCGGAACAGGACCGGGTGATCGAGGTGGTGCGCGAGGCTCTTTCGAGATGAAACGCGCCGCCGACATGCTTCTGGCCGCGACCCTGCTCGTGCTGCTGAGCCCAGTGCTGGCGTTTGCGGCCGTCGGCGTGCGGTTGTCTTCCAAAGGGCCGATCTTTTTTCGCGCCCGGCGTGTCGGGCTGGGCGGCGTGCCCTTCGAAATGCTGAAGTTCCGCACAATGCACGTGCATTCGGGTGGTCCTGTCATCACCTCCCATGGCGACAGCCGGGTTTTTTCCTTCGGCGCGTTCCTGCGCAAATCCAAGATCGACGAGCTGCCGCAGTTCTACAACGTGCTCAAGAGCGATATGGCCATCGTCGGGCCGCGCCCGGAAGACCCCAAGATCGTCACCGAGCATTATACCGACTGGATGATGGAAACCCTCGACGTGCGCCCCGGCATCACCAGCCCCGGCGCGGTCTATTACTATCTGCTCGGCGATCATCTGGTCGACCCTGCCGACCCAGAACGCTCCTATGTAGAGCGCCTGCTGCCCGCCAAGCTGGCGGTGGAGCGTGCCTATCTCGAGCGCGCCACCATCTTCACCGACATCAAGGTCGTGGGCCTGACCGCGTTGGCCGTGCTCGGCCCGACCCTCGGCCTGCATGTCAAACCTGACCCGCGCGACCTTGCAGCTGCCGAGCGCTGGGCGCCGGCCACATTCGGAGCTCAGGAATGAAGGTGCTACTGACTCATCGCTACTTCGTGCCCGACAGCTCGCCCTACGGGGTGATTATGCGCCGGATCGCCCAGGACTTAGCGGCGGCGGGCCACGAGGTCGAGGTCCTCACGTCGCGCCCGTCCTATGGGCGCGATCCAACCAAGGCGCCGCGCCGCGAGCGACTGGGCGATATCGCCGTGAAGCGCGTCTGGGTGTTGTCGGAGGCCAGCCGCAACCCTCTGGCCCGCCTCGTCAACGTTCTGCTCTATTGCGCGGCGCTTTTCTCCTACACCCTGCGGGCCCGCGCCGACGTGGTCACGGCCGGCAGCTTTCCGCCGGTGATCGCGGCCTGGAGCGCAGGCCTGGCCGCACGGCTGAGCGGGTCGCGCTTCGTCTACCACATGCAAGATATCCACCCAGAGGTGTCCACCTATTCCGGCGGTCGATTAGGGCGCGCGCTGCCGGCCCGCCTGCTCACCGCGCTCGACAACCAGACCCTGCGGCGCGCCGATGCGATCGTGACCCTCTCCGAAGACATGGCGGGCACCCTGCGGGCGCGGGGGCTGGGGCCGCTGCCGATCACGGTGATCAACAACCCCGCGCTGGAAATCGGCGGCGAAGCTCTCGCGCCGCCGCCCGAGCTGGTCAAACCTACGGGCACGACGCGGGTGATCTTTGCCGGCAACCTCGGGCGCTTTCAGAATCTGCCGCTACTGGCCGAGGGCGTGGCACTGTGCTTCGACGCCCACCCCGAACTCGAGCTGATGTTCCTCGGCGATGGCGTGGCGCTGCCCGAGCTGAAGGCACGCTGGGGCAACCACCCCCGGGTGCGCTTCGCCCCGTTTCTGCCCTTTGCCCAGGCGCGCGGTGTCATCGGCGGGGCCGACATCGGGCTGGTCTCGCTGAGCCCCAACATGTACCGCGTCGCCTATCCCTCCAAGGTCTCCACCTATCTCGACGTCGGCCTGCGCATCCTTGCCCTTGTCGAGCCCGATAGCCAAATGGCGCGCGATCTAGAAAGCCGCAATGCCGGCACCGTCCCGCGCGCGGCGACCCCGGAGGCCATCGGCGCTGCGCTGGAAACCTTGCTCACCGCGCTGCCCGGCACAATCGGTGCCGCCCCCGAGCAGCCCACCTGGCCCGCTCTCATCGCCGGTCTAGACCCGCCCAACAAGACCAGACAGGACTGATCCATGCTTCTCATCTGTTGCGGAATGCCCCGCTCCGGTTCGACCCTGCAGTTCAATGCCTCGTGGAAAACCGCCACCGCTGGCGGGCTAGGCCAACGCATCGAATGGCGCAGCTCTAGCGACTGGGAACACGCCGACGACGAGCTGGCACGTATGGAAGCCGCGCCCGAGCTTAACGTCATCAAGATGCACTTTCCCCCTGACAGCGTGAAAAGGCTGGCCGAGGCGAGGGGCCGGGTGCGCTTCGTCTATGTCCACCGCGACCTTCTCGATGTGGTCTATTCGATGAAGACCAAGTTCAACTTCTCTCTCACTCATGCGATCGAACGCGTGGGCCATGCACTGGACGCCGAGCGCTGGCTCCTCGCGCGCCCCGAAGGCGAGGTGTTGATCCAGGATTACGCCCTGCTCCTCAACGACCTGCCCGAAGCCGTACGCCAGGTGGCCGCCTTCTCGGGGATCAATCTCGACGACAGCGTCCTGGCCGCGATCAGCGACGAGCTTTCGATTGCCTCGGCCTATGAGAAATCACGCCAGAAAGCGCCCCGTTTCGAGCATCTTCGGCGCAAGATCAGCCGCCTTTTGGGCCGCAAGATCACCTTCGCCGATGACGAGCTGATGCTTCATCCCAACCACGTCTCCGAACACCGCGGCCAGATCGGCATCGGCCGCGAGAAGCTCTCCGAGGCCGAGATCGAGGCCTTGCGGAGCGCCTTCGGCGACCGTGTCATGGGGCCCGCCGATGGTCGCTGACACACCTCGGTTGAAACGGTTTCTCCGGCCCGGCGCGGAAACCTGCGAACATATAGGGCCGGGGGCAGTCTATTGGTCGCGTGGCCCGCTGATCCTTGTCTCCGATACGCTTGATGGCCCTATGCGTCGTCTCGCCCGCCTGCCCCGGCCCCTGCTGCGGCGTCTGCTTGCAAGCACGCGACCAGGGAGACGCTTGGCACGCGAAACCTTCTACAACATCCTGCCACTAGCCGATGGCAGCCTGTTCTACACCTATGCCAACGAAATCGGCTTTGTCAGCCCCCAAGGCCGAATCACACCGATAGGTGGACGGGCGCGCGCCCACCGGGTGCTGCGCGGCGGCGCGGCGGTGCTGCCCGACGGCAGCGTCGTCTTCGGCGAGTATTTCGATAATGCCTCGCGCGCTCCGGTGCGCCTCTATCGGGCCCGGCCCGGCGAGACGGAGGTGCGTGAGGTTTATCGCTTCGCCCCCGGCGAGGTGCGCCATGTCCATTCGGTGCGCTGGGACCCGGTCTCGGCGTGCGCCGTCGTGTGCACCGGCGATCTCGACAGCGAATGCCGGATCATCGCCTTCGACCCCGACTTCACCACAGCGGAGCCCTGGGGCGCGGGCAGTGAGGACTGGCGTACGATCAGCCCGCAATTCGGTTCTGAAGCCGTCTATTTCGGCACAGATGCCCAGTTCGCCCCAAACCGGCTGATGCGCTACGACCGCGCAACAGGCGCGCTGAGCGAGCTAGCGCAGGTCAACGGCCCGGTGTTCTACTCCGCCGCCCTACGCGGCGGGTGGCTCTTTGCCACCACTGCCGAGCTCTGCCCGAGCCAGACTTCGGCCGAGGCGATCCTGTATTACATCGACGCGGCCAGCGAAGCCGTTCATATCCTCGCACGCTTCGAAAAGGACCGCCTGTCCACCCGCTATTTCCAGTTCGGCATCCTCAACTTGCCGCTCAGTGACACCCCGCAACCGCGCCTGCCGATCTCCGGGGTGGCCTTGAAGAATCTCGACGCCAAGTTCATAGAGCTCACCCATGACTAGCGGCACCACTTTCTCGAAAGCGCTCGCACAACGCTCTCAAGCATACCCCACCCGCTACCAGAGCGACTGCCATGCTTAGCACGATGGCAGGTCAACGGGCTCGATAATGTTTCTGACGGTCCACGAGGTGGGCTGCATTTGGAGTGAAAATTGCAACCGCCAAGAATACCAAGGGATCATCGAATCCACCTTGGTGCAGCATTGTTAGAGGCATAATGCTGATAATGTAGGCCAGCAGCGTTAAGCCCAGAAACCTTGCCTCAGGCTCGCGGGCATAGCGAGCAATGCAGTAGGTTCCGCGCACACTCCAGAGCACAAGTAGTGCCATAATCGCTGAGCCGAACAGCAGGCCGTGTCTATATAGTAGCGTAACCGGCGTTACATGGGCCCCGCGCACAACCCTAATATTATCATTTATCTCAACCTGCTCGGATGCACCGGCGCCCGCGCCAAATACCAACCGTGCCGGGGATTCGAACGTACGGGCAAAAAAATAAGCAGCTTCCCAGAAGCGACCATCTAGGGACATATCGCCTCGTGACACGGAGGAAATCCAGTTCAGCCGCGAAACATCCAACAATGAATGCTCGGCATCGGGCAAGACTACCCCTGGCTTCGATCCCAGTTCTTCGAATTGATCTTCTGTGAATGCACTCAGTATATTGAGCCGGTCGCTTGGCGCAAATGGCGACAGTCCAAATGCGCAGGTCGTAACAACTGAAATCATCACCATAAAACTACGAACGCTCGAGCCTTTATCTCGCCAAATCCACTTGATGACGGCGACACAAACAATCGACGCTAATAGCGACCCGACGAGCACCACCCTGGTATTGCCAATCCAGAAGATCATGCAAAGCACTGAAATACCGACGACGAGGGCAGCAATTGACCACGGCCCTTTAGATATCGCCCCCAAGGCGACTGCCGCAACGATCAACCATATCTCCCAGTGACGGCCAAAGCGTACACGGCCGTCACTTACGAGTTCGTGAATGCCTAGCCGCAGAAATACTGCCACTATCAAGCACCCGAGGATCGTGGCGACAATCAATCTCGGCGGTAAACACTTCAGCGCCCAACTGAAGACCAGAAGCCAGCCAAGTGGCAGTCCATAACGGGCTATATCGTTCGCTAAGTAACTAGTGAAGCCGTTGTGGGCGAGACCAACCATAAAATATATCAGGACGATTGAAGCCCAGATCAGGAAGGGAGCGCTAATATGCTTCAGTAATTTCCGCGTCAGAGTCAGGCAGCAAAAAAACTGCGCCAGCACCCACGCCAGATACATCATCGTTAGGACGTCGCGACGGTCCGGCGTCTCGAAGTACACTCTTAAGTCGTACCAAACGACCTTGGAAAACACGATTGCGCAGAATAAGACGAAGACTGAGCGATCAAATTGAAGGTGATCCGCTTTCTCGTTTTGCATGGGGTTCCGGGTCTTAGGGATAGAATCGGTGGCGTTTTATATCGGCTTAGAAGCTTGGCTATTCCTTTTCGCGATAACCTCCTGGGTTACTGATGGCAACCGGTGGGTACAGTCCGTCTTCCTTACCCTCATCATCATTGTAACGGCCTTTCGTTTTGAAACTGGTTACGACTGGCTTTTTTATGGCGAACTGTACGAGGCCCTAAGGTCGCCCGCAGTCGACGTAAATGAAATGTTCCAGCGCTATTTGGATCCCGCATTCATAGCGTTCACCAAGGTGCTCACGTTAGTATCGGCGGATGTGCAGATCCTCTATGTCGTGGCCACCGTCATCGTAGTGCTTGCCTTTCTGCACCTGGCCACGCTCATCCCGCCCAAGTTGGTAGGTACATTTTGGCTCATTTGCATAAATTTTTTGATTTTCTCGGTGTTTTTCTCGGTTGTGCGTCAAAGTATTGCATTGGCACTCGTGTTGAGCGCCGTGACGTTATTGGTCGTGAAGCGGTGGCGTATCGCAGCATGGGCCCTGCTTATTGTCGCGCCGCTTTTCCATATTTTTGGAGCAGCCTATAGCGCATTCGCCTTGGCTGGCGTTATAAGCGGCAAGTGGAGTTGGAATAGGTTTTTGCTGGTTGCCATCGGCGGCGCAATTGCTGCGCGATTGGCATGGCACGCGGTTCCCTTGCTGCCGGATATTGGCTTCTTCCCCAAAATATCGACCTACGTTGAACGAGGTGGATCAATAGATGCCGAGACGTTTTTCTTGGTCGTTCTATATTCCGGGCTCATCCTTTCCATCGCAAGAACCTACTGGAAGTCAGTAGATATTGTTGGGGCATTTTTTGCTCGGTGCGCGGTGATAGCGGCTCTGGCATCGCTGGTGATGATCGATGTTGAAGTCGTGAGAAACAGGCTGGCTTATTTCGCAATTCCGTGCGCTGCGATAGCACTGCTGCGCGCTCCTCTCATGATAGCCAGGCGGCCGTCCTTGGCCGCCCTTGCAACTACGGCGTTCGTCGTGATGAGTTTGGTGTATTGCGGAACATGGCTGTTAAGATCATCAGCATTTATGCTGGTTCCCTACCAGAATGCCTTGTGGACTGACCGTGCGGCTGCGGAGGTACTGAGGGTCGAGAGGCTGAGAAAGCGATGTGACATCAGGTCTCAATTGGAAACAGCCTTAGGGTGTTGATGCCCCTCCCCCGGCGGCGTTGGGGTTCTCGTGCCTACTTGCGCGCAATGCCGCTCGATTCGCGTGCTTCATGGTGGAACGAGCAGTACAGGCGGGGGATGCCCGCGCCGCCCGCGTGTTGCGTAACCACGTTTCCACCCAATCACCCCTGAGCCTATGGCACCACTTCGGAAATCCAAAGGAGCTATTTTGCCTGGTTTCGCTGCCACATGAAGTTGCGCGCGGCGCCATATGATTTGCGCGCTACAAAAAGGCAGCATAGGGGGGCCAAATCTACGGTTCTCGTGGATCGACTGACAGAGGCTTCAAGTCTTTCGCCGCCGAGCCCTCATTCTTTGGGTTTTTGGGGCTTGCGTTGGCGGTCCCGTTTTGTTTTTCTCGCAGAAATGGACGTGGGCGTTGCTAGAAGTTAAGATCTCATATGCCTCGCTCTCTTTGTCGGCAATTCTCCCTCTCACATTTACGTTTCTCGTGTACTTTTTGTCGGCGCGGCGCTTTCTGAAATTGCTGATTGCGGTTGTGGCGGCAGTGGTGATTGTGTTTGCTCTCAAGGACATGAACCTAAGAATTTCATGTTTGATAAATGTTTTGTTGTCCGACTGGAGATTGGTTCTACTTGATGCGAGTTTTCGAACCGCTTCGTGAGGTTGATTTTGCCGCTGATGGACGCATATCAGAACCGCCTTCTGCTTCAGCGATTCCTTAATCAAGGCGATATTGGCAGCGATTGGGGTTGACCGATGATTCTGACAGTTACGTCAGCATGCTCCCAAAACTCACCACAAACTTAACGTATGCTTTCGGATTCATGTCGGCAACTTTTTCTATACTACGCTCTGCATGCGAGGTTCAATTTGCGCGTCGTGATTGCGGTCGTGCTCATTTCAAACACCCTACTTTCAAATGCGATCGGCTACTTGTTCTTGCTGATCCCAATTTCTTCGCGGGATGAACATGCATACAACAAATAACCACCAAAGTATCTTCTGTATCGAACGCCCTGGGCAGGAGCGTTCGACCGAATACTACGCGCGGTTGCGATCCCTATGATTGGTGCATCCCGACGGATTGCAATGGCCCGCAAGCTCCTCATCCCCGCCCTCGTCGCCACCGGCCTTCTGGCTGGAATCGGGCGCGAAGTGGTATTGGCCTATCTCTTCGGCACCTCTCGGGACGTTGAGATTTTCCGTGTCGCCTTCGGCCTGCCCAGCGTATTTTCCGATGCGCTTGCTATCTCCTTTGTTGCAATCCTGATGCGTCTCATTCTCGGTGGCGAACGGGGGCGCCCGGCACAGTCCCTGCGCCACGCGGTCTGGGCCACACTGACCTTTGCCAGCGTCGGCTTTTTGCTCGGCGTGCTCACCATGCCGTGGCAAGCCCGGCTGCTCGCCCCGGGCATGAGCCCCGAGGAGCAGGCGCGACTGGTGATGGCCGGGCGGATCTGCTGGCTCATCTTCCTCTTCGTTGTCCTGTCCCTGCCGATGCGCGCGCTGATGAGCACGCGCGGCCGGGTCTGGCCCGGGGCCGCCTCCCAGCTGATACGCTCGGGCGGCTTCGTGATTGCCCTTCTCGCATTCGTCCTCGTCCTCGACTGGCGCGTCCTCATGGGCCCGTCAATTGCCGCCGCGCTGGGCGGGGCCGCGGTGCTTGTCGTCCACGTCATTGCCCTTGGGGCACGCGACCGGCGACGGGTTGCCGCGAGCCTTGCCGCCGCCGCGCCGCGCCTTGCGGCGCTCTCGCCCACCTTGAGCGCCATCGGTCTGGCGATGGTGTCGCAGCTCTTCCTGTCGGCCGGCCGCATCCTCGACCGCGCCGTGGCCTCGGGCATGGGCGAAGGCATGCTGGCGGGGTTAGAATACAGCTATGCGCTGATCATGGCGGTCGCAGCAATCCTAGCTACCTCCACCAATCTCGTCCTCGCCCCTCGCATGGGCCGCGCCATCCGAGACACTGGGGGGCTGGCATGCGGCCACGTGGTACAGATCGCCGCAATCGCCGTGGCGGCGACGGTAATCGGCTTGATCCTGGCGCTGGGGGCCGAGCCAATTACCCGGCTCGTCTATCAGCGCGGGGCCTTCGGCAGTAGCGCCACCGCGATCACAGCCGGGGTCTTCCACCTCCACGCTTTCAGCCTCGGCCCGCTCGTCCTCTCGCTGCTTTTGACGCAAGTGCTTCTGCTGCATGGTCGCCAACTTACCGTATTGGCCGCTGCGGGCTTTAAAATTACGTTCAAGCTCGTTGCATTATGGGGGGTGCTGCAGGGCAGTGGCGACATTTTTTCTGTAGCCAAAACTCTAGTTTGGACCGAGATTGCAATGTCAGTTATTCTAGCTGTTGTCGTCGCCGGCCTGGCGCTTCAAAAATTTTTCGGAAAATCCAATACTTGATCTTTGCCCGGCCTTTTAACACATCGTAAGATCAACGACCCAAGCGCGACGATCTGTACGGGCTCAAGTTGAGTTGTAAGCGCGAAGCCTGTGCCGTCTGACGTTGCGGTTGGGTATCTTGTATGAATGCAGGGATTGGCGGAGGTCTCAGTTTCTGTGTCTAGGATTGAGCGTTCGGACAAAAGTTTTCAGTTGATCGAGACAGTGCCGGATTGGTTCGAGGGTGCGCTTGTTGTGCCGCACCGGCAATGGTCGGACAGCTTCAAGTCAGAGGTTGTCGCACGGAGCGTGAAGCCCGGCGTCAACGTTTCGGCGCTGGCGGGGGAGATCGGCATCAGGCCGCAGGAACTGCTCGGCTGGCGGCGAACGGCCAGGGTGGTGCCGGGAAGCTCCAGCGAACAGGTGGCGGAAACATCGACCTTGGCGGGAACGCTGGAGATCGTTATCGGTCGCGTGAGCATCCGCGTTGGCGTCGACGTGGGCGAACATCAGCTTCGTCGGGTGACCCGGGCGGTCCAGTCGGCATGATCCCGGCCGGGTGAAGTTGTTCCTAGCGAGCTGGCCGGTGGACTTCAGCAAGGGACCGGACGGGCTGGCTGGCCTGGTGCGCAATGCCGGGTCGGATCCGCTCAATGGCTCGATCTACGTGTTCCGGGCGAAACAGGCGGACCAAGTGAAGCTAGTGTGGTGGGACGGCACGAAGCTGTGCCTCTACGCCAAGTGGCTGGAGAAGGCTAAGGTCTGCAGGCCGCGGCTTGAGGAATCGCGGGTAAGGTTGAGCCATGCGCAGTTGCTGGCATTGGTCGACGGCATGGATTGGACGAAGGTCAGGGGGCGCGTTCGAGCCGTCAGCAATCGTCTGGGTAAAGCTTGCGGCGGAGTGACTCAGGGGACGGAAAGACCAAGAAATCCAGACTCTGATGTGTGCTCTGTTGCGGGCATGAGAACGCTGGCCGAACGTGATCTTCCGGATGATGTCGAAGCGCTGAAGGCTCTGCTTCTGGCCAAGCAGGCAGAGACCGAGCAGTTGCACGCCGAGATCGTGGAGCGCAAGGCGATCAAGGCCGGCGATGGCCTCAAGATCGCCAACCTGACCTCGATCATCACCATACGGCAGCGGGCGCAGTTTGGGACGCGTTCGGAAAAGCTGCGGTCCATACTTGGCTTTCCACTTGTAGATGCTCGCATTGCTCACGCCATGCTTGCGGCATAGGTCGGGCACGGGAATGCCGTACTCATGCTCTTTCAGAATGCCGATGATCTAGTCTTCGCTGAACCGGGTACGCTTCATCTCTGGTCCTTGGGTTGAGCCAGAGTCTATTTCAAACTGGATTAAGCCGCGGGGGCAACGTCAGGAGCCGTGACCGGAATGAACCAGGACCTTGCTCTTGGGCTTCCGACGACATACTGCCATGAGCAACGCCTATAACACGACGTCGGTGGTCTGGCGGCTCTGCAACGACCAACCCTGGTGCTCCGTTGAGATGCACACGTACTGCGCCGCCCGAAACCCGGAAATCTCGCCACTTCCGTCCAAGCCAACCTACGATCCGCGGTCCAGTCGGACGGACGTTTGCTCGGCTCTCAAAACGTCAAAATTGATAGTGCACGATTATTCCATAACATCACTGCGGTAGAGGGTGGCTGGCCCGCTGCCTTCGTCAAAATGTCACCTGTCTTCCGAAAAGCTTATTTGCGTTTGCTCAAGTTTGAGCGATATTCGGGCAGAAAGTCGCGCCGGACCTTCGTGTCTGGATCCTGATGGAGATCATGGGCAGCCAGACACGCGTGGTAGTTGGAGTAGATCAGCTGCGGGTGATATGAAACCATCCTGTCATGGTTGAAATCCGAGCGTCCAACGCCCAAGACTTGTGATCGTCTGGCCTTCCATCCTCATGGTATCAAACGCCCGATGATCAGATCAGCCGCCTCCTCGGGCGTCATTTCGGCGGTATCGATCCGGATTTCGGCGTTCTCTGGCACCTCGTAGGGGCTATCGATGCCCGTGAAGTTTTTCAACTGGCCTGAACGCGCCTTGGAATAGAGGCCTTTCACATCGCGGGCCTCGGCGACTTCGAGGGGGGTATCGACGAAGATTTCGATAAACTCGCCAGGCTGCATCATGCGGCGGGCCATGTCCCGCTCAGAGCGGAAGGGCGAGATGAAGGCAGTGATGACGATCAGGCCTGCATCGGTCATGAGTTTGGCCACTTCACCGACGCGGCGAATGTTCTCTACACGGTCGGCTTCGGTGAAGCCCAAATCCTTATTTAACCCGTGACGGACGTTATCGCCATCGAGAAGGAAGGTATGGCGGTTCATCCGCGCTAGTTTCTTCTCGACGATATTTGCGATGGTCGACTTGCCCGAACCGGAGAGGCCTGTGAGCCAGAGCACGGCGGGCGTCTGGTTTTTCATCGCCGCGTGGCTTTTGCGGGAGATATCCGTGGCCTGCCAATGGATGTTCTGGGCCCGCCGGAGCGCGAAATGGATCATCCCGGCAGCAACGGTGCGGTTGGTGATCTTGTCGATAAGAATGAAGCCGCCGAGGTCGCGGTTCTCCGTGTAGGGTGCGAAGGGGATTTCGCGGTCTGTAGTGATATTGGCGACGCCGATGGCGTTGAGATCAAGCGTTTTGGCCGCGAGGTGTTCCCGAGTGTTGACATTAATCTCGTATTTCGGCTGGTGGACGGTCGCCGAGACGGTTTGCGTACCGATCTTAAGCAAATAAGCGCGGCCCGGCACCATTTCGACTTCATCCATCCAGACAAGTGCGGCCTCAAACTGGTCGGCCACTTCCAATGGCGCTTGCGCCGCGACGATGACCTGACCGCGCGAGCAGTCGATTTCATCGGCAAGGGTGATAGTGACGGACTCGCCCGCCACTGCCAAATCATGGTCTCCTTCGAGGGCCACGATCCGCGCGACAGTCGAAGTTTTGCCCGAGGGCAGCACGCGCACGGCGTCACCGGGGCGGACGGCGCCGCTGGCGACCATGCCCGCGAACCCGCGAAAATCGAGATTGGGGCGGTTCACCCATTGCACGGGGAGGCGGAAGGGCTTGGCCTGATCCCCCGTGACATCCACCTGCACGGTTTCGAGATAGGACAGAAGCGCGGAGCCCTGATACCAGGGCGTATTCTCGCTGGGCCCCGTGATGTTATCGCCCTTGTAGCCCGAGATCGGGATTGCGGTGAAATCGGTGATGCCGATGGAGAGTGCGAAGGTGCCGTAATCCTTCACGATCTTGTCGAACACTCTCTGGCTGTAGCCCACGAGATCCATCTTGTTCACGGCCAGCACCACGTGGCGGATACCGATGAGGTTGACGAGGTAGCTGTGGCGGCGGGTCTGGGTGAGGACGCCTTTGCGGGCGTCGACTAGGATCACTGCCAGATCGGCCGTCGAGGCGCCCGTGACCATGTTGCGGGTGTATTGTTCGTGGCCTGGAGTGTCGGCAACGATGAACTTGCGCTTCTCAGTGGCGAAGAAGCGATAGGCCACATCAATGGTGATGCCCTGTTCGCGTTCGGCAGCGAGGCCATCAACGAGGAGTGCAAAGTCGATATCGCCGCCTTGTGTCCCCACACGCTTACTGTCGGCTTCAAGGGCGGCAAGTTGGTCTTCGAAAATCATCTTGCTGTCATAGAGCAAGCGACCGATGAGGGTGGACTTGCCATCATCCACGGAGCCGCAGGTGATGAAGCGGAGCATGGTCTTGTTCTGGTGGGCTTCCAGATAGGAATCGATGTCTTCCGCGATCAGCGCGTCGGTTTTGTAGATCAGGTCTTTTGTGGTCATGTCGGTCATCACTAGGGGGATGAAACTGGAGAAGAGCAAGTCGGGCGCGGGGCGTTCAGAAGTAGCCTTCCTGCTTTTTCTTCTCCATCGAGGCGGCCTGATCGTGGTCGATGGCGCGGCCCTGACGCTCGGATGTGGTGGTCAGGAGCATTTCCTGAATGACCTCAGGGAGCGTAGTGGCGGTGCTTTCGACGGCGCCTGTGAGCGGGTAGCAGCCGAGCGTACGGAAGCGCACGGAGCGCATTTCGGGTGTTTCAGCGGGCTTGAGCGGGAAACGCTCGTCATCGACCATCAGGATGAGGCTATCGCGCGTCACGGTCGGACGCAGGGCTGAGAAATACAGCGGAACGATCTCGATCCCTTCGAGGTGGATGTATTGCCAGATGTCGAGCTCGGTCCAGTTCGAGATCGGGAACACACGGATGCTCTCGCCCTTCGACTTGCGCGCGTTGTAGAGCCGCCACAACTCGGGGCGCTGGTTTTTGGGATCCCAACGGTGGTTGGCGTAGCGGAAGGAGAAGACGCGCTCTTTCGCGCGGGATTTTTCTTCGTCGCGGCGGGCACCGCCGAAGGCCACGTCGAAGCCGTGGAGATCGAGTGCCTGCTTCAGACCTTCGGTTTTCCACATGTCAGTGTGCAGCGAACCGTGATCAAAGGGGTTGATCCCTCGCTCTTTGGCTTCCGGGTTCTGGTAAACGATGAGATCCATGCCGGCTTGCGTCGCGGCCTTGTCGCGTAGCGCATACATGTCGCGGAACTTCCACGTCGTATCGACATGCATCAGCGGGAAGGGAGGCGGCGCGGGGTAAAAGGCCTTTTTGGCCAGATGCAGCATGACAGCGCTGTCTTTGCCGATGCTATAGAGCATCACCGGGCGCTCGGCCTCAGCCACGACTTCGCGGAGGATGTGGATGCTTTCTGCCTCAAGACGCTGAAGGTGCGTCAGTGTTTTCAGTGCCATTATCATCCAGCCAAACAAATTGCATTTGACGGCTTTATTAAGGCTCGCAAACACTTGGCGCACCTTCCATTTGGGAGGTATCGTGAAGAAATGGAACAGTTTGACGATCAAACAAGGCTAATCCGCGCGCTCTTTGCCGAAACAAAGCTTGACGCCAACTGCGCCTGGTTGACGTTTCTATCATTATTGCGAAAAGTGACACGGGCTGACGGCGCTTCCTTGATCCTGGATGACCAGAACCAAACCCACGGCTGGTTCGATGGCAGCCTCCATGATAGTGAGCCGTCATCACGGCAGGCCCTGCGATTTGACCGTGTTTACTCACAGGAGCACTTCCCAGTATCAAATGGGGGCGTTGCTCCGACCCGCATGATCAAGGTGCGCACCAATAATGCTGCCGGACTGACGCTGAGCATCATTCGTGGTACGCATGGCCGCGATTTCCGCAGTGCAGATGGCCAAGCGTTGCACAGCCTCGTGCCATTCCTCGGGCTGGCGATGGGACTATGGCTTGAGCGGCAGCGACAGCAAGCGGAGAGCGAAATCGGTGACACTCTGCTTGCAGCTTTGGGTGGAGGCTGGGTGGTGTTTGACACTACAGGCAGGATCTTACGATTTTCCCCGAAGCTGCTTGGAGAGCGCCGACCGACCGGGCTCCAGGTCGTAGAGGGGCTGTCTTTGAAGTTTGCGGAGCCAGCCCTCTCATCTGAATTCAAGCAAGCTTTTGCGAGAGCCGTTGCAGGTCAGGGGCCGGTGGTCTTGCCACTCAAGAAAGGCGAAATATTGCTTACCCAGATCGAGCACGATGATACTCTGGCGATCCTCGGGCGGCTACGATTAACACCACAGTGCAGCTTTATTTCCGCGCGGGCGGTCGCGCAACATTTTGGCATTAGTACCAGTGAGGCGCGCCTCGCGATACTGATGTGCGACGGCCATTCCTTAAAAGCCGCTGCAGCAAAGCTGGGCTGGACAGAGGAGAGCACACGGACCTGCTCGAAGTCACTTTTTTCCCGCCTAGGCGCAAGTGGCCAGCCTGGTCTGGTACGGCGAATCCTGAATAGTTCTGTCTGGTATACGGGCCTGTGGTGAGCTTCGACAAGGAGCCGACAGCTGTACCGCTGGATCCGGCTTCCGAGGCCAATGTTGCGCTGCGACCCGAAGGGCAAGTTGTTGCCGCCAAAGCTTATCAAGGCCGGCGATGAACGGCGAGTTGATCACGACCCTGCGCGAGCAAATTGCGACCATGGGCGCCTTAATTCAAAGTCGGCGTCTGAAAACTTTTCTCGATGTCAATCGCAACTTTCCCTTCACAATCTATGTCTGTGCTGACATTCCACTTTTGCACGAAATGATCGAGAACCTTTCGCTCCGCACCGGCCTTGTCCTCACCTACGCCATTCCCGAATACATGGTCTCGCTTCGCGGAACTAATCATCGTGAAATGATCGCGAGCGCGTTAGAACGCGGACGCGGGCTTGCGCTGCGAGATGGATGACGCGGTCGAACTCGTGTGTGGCGAAGGCGGTGTCGACGGCGGACTGATCTGCGAGATCGGCTTGGATTAGTGTGATCGGCGCTTTGGGTCTTGCAGACAGCATCGAACTGGGCGGGGCAGGCCTGTTTCAGGATGGGGTCGTAGTAGTCGTTGATGACGTCAAAGCCGGCGACGCTATCACCGCGCTCGATCAGGCGACGGGCGACATGATAGGCGATGAAGCCGGTGCTGTCCAAAGCGCGGATGCGAACACTATGGCCGTTCCATTCGCCGCGCCAAAATCGAAGGAGAGTTTGAAGAGCTTTTGCGCTCGATCACGCCAACCCCTGCTTTGTTCAAAACCGCAGGTACGATGTCCAAGAGCTTGAGGGACGCACGGCTCAAGCAGGCCGATGGGTATATCAAAGCCCTCTCCGCCGAAAAGCCCAAGATTGAAAAGCAGGTTGGCCAATTGCTGGAGCGCATCCTTGACGCCCGCGTTCCCAGCGTGATCGACGCCTATGAGAACCGCATTCAGTCGCTTGAAGCGCAGAAGGTGGAAATTACGGAAAAGATGGCAGAAACCACGAAACCAAAAAGCAGCTATGAAAAAAGTCTTAGAGCGGCCCTCGGGTTCCTTGCAAACCCTTGGTCGCTATGGAAATCCCGTCAATTGGAACTACGCCGGACGGTGTTAAAGCTGGCGTTCTCCGACCGTCTGCATTATTCGCGGAATAAAGGGTTTGGAACGGCGAATTTATCATTCGCCGTTCAAGATGTTAGATGCGATTTCCGGTGATAAAAAAGAGATGGCCCATCCGACAAGATTCGAACTTGTGGCCTCTGCCTTCGGAGGAGGAGGAAGCGGGAGGCCTCACGCTACGACGCGCAGCTTTAGTCCAGGCGGCTCTGGCGAGTAGGCACCATTACGTCTTGGAGGAAGAGAAACGAGCTCGCGACCAAGGCGGTATTTGGCGTAAAGCTACCCACGGAATAAGCTGGATAGGCATGCGGTTAATATGAGCGGTCCGAACGGGTAACTTGAGCAGTTCTTCCATCTGAAGTTCAAGTTTGACCGGATTGCAGTATCGCTCCGACGTCTCCGAATCTCCACCATGCCCCATCAAATCCGCTCGAAACTCTTGCGTCACGCGCTGCTGCTTCAGCTCATCATTAAAAAAATGCCGGAATTGATGGGGCGTGATTCCCAATGCCTTTCGCAGCGGCTCCATCTCCCTGTAAAGTCGATCCCCTAGAAGGCTGGTAGTACCAGGACTATAAAGGTCTGGAAAAACGCGTTCGTGGCCTGTTTTGGCGATTATTGAAACATATTCGATGAAGCCAAGCCTGATAAGCTCAGGATGAAGAACTAGATTGCGTCGAGACTGCGCATTCTTCAAGCGCCGGAAGTCATTAGCAGCAACATGCAGATAGGGGTGACTTCCGTTGTCGGAAACGACGTCGTTGACGTGGAGGCCACAATATTCCTCTCGCCTCATGCCTTGGTAGTAGGCGAGCAGCGGCCCAAAGTAAGCAGCGCGGTGGAACACCTGGTCGCCTGATTCATGCAGTTTTTTCCAACTCTTGCAGCCCATAAAAACAGGGCTACGAAAGAAGGTGTCAACTTGGCTCTCTGAGAGTTTCATCCGATCGTCACGAGCCCGCCCCTGTTTCTTCCCACGCAAACGCGTCAGATTCAGGCCCCTGTCCAGCGGCTCTCCCAAGCTCTCGGCCTCATCAAGCAAAGTACCTAACTGCGTCAGGTGCCTATTACGCGTCAGAACTGAAAGGCCTTGTTTCGCTGGCAGCTTATGCCGTGACATCTCCCTTAGCTGCGCAATCGAGCGGGCTTTGTCGGACGGAGACCTTCCATAGTCAGCGTGAAGCATACGCATGAACTGGTCGTAAGCGTAGAGGTGAGGCTGCTTAAGCTCGATAAAGGTGGTGACGCCGTGCTCCTCAGCGAGGAACTTGGAAAAGAGGGCATAGAGCGCCTTTGCCTGCTTTGCAGTTTTCTCGTCCCAGGATTTATCCTGCTGCTTTTTTGTACAGAGCATGTCTCCCACCTCGACAAAGGTCATGCTCCTTGCAACGCCTGCCCCGGCAAGATGGGCAGATTGCTGAGGGCGCTCAACAATTTTTCGGTTTGGAGAAGAGGCCTGCTCCTCGGAAGGTATTTCGGATGACAAGCGCAAAGTTGGTACCGGGTCCTCATCTTGGCTTTCACTCATCGCAGATTTGGGTTCATCAAAAAGCGCTTTCAACCTTTGCTGTCGGGCAAGGTGCGCGTCCTCAATCTGATGTGGCAATTCCTGCAGTGCCAGGCGCAGACGCTCCAAAACGCCGCCTTCGTCCTGATGCGAATTGCCAAGCTTGCCTATCGAATTAAGGTTTTCGGCCCATGCACTAGGCGGGAATACGAGGTCTTCGAATATACTGGCGCCTGTCGACTGACCGCCGCTGTCGGCGTTCTCGAGTGATTTCTTCTCACGTAGATAAGTCAGAGCGGCCAAAATCACATTTTGCAGGGGGGCTTTACCGCCCTGCGGCGCGGGGACGCTTCCCAAGTCGTTACACTGCGCGATCAATTGATCCAGTCGCGCTTCGTCTACGCCATATCTCTTGGCTTTACGGAAACTGCTGGCAGCCTGTGCCAGCATCCGGCAGGCAATTGCCTGTTCAGCATCAGCCTCGGTCGGATTACGATTGGCGAGAACCGCTGCCTCAACTCCGGCACCCAGATAGGGAGCAACATCATAATGTAGGTCTACCACGAAACGAATTGCCTCCTGGACGCGGGTCGCAAGCGTCTCGCTTTCCCACTCCCGATTAATCGCTTCGGCCTCTCGGGCAAGCAAGGAAGCACCTATGCCCCGTTTGGCAACCAGTAGATGGGCGTGGCCCAAAGCGATGTGGCGCCAGTAGCTTTCTTGCCAGTTCGCGCCGCCCTCGACGGCGTAAAATTCCGAACTGTGTCGTTCAAGGCAGTGCCTGAGGTAGGTTTGAAGTTCCTGTCTATTCATAGTTCGATGCCCCCCGCCTGCGAAAAGCTTGTCGCTTTCCGCCGTAAGATGGGACGATAGCCGTCGAGCGGTTCGCTGATCCTTAACATCCAAAGCCAACTGAACGAGATAGCGGCCCGGGTCTGGCGTCCATCGGCGCCAGTAATAAACAGGACCGCGGCGGAAGCAGTTTGGGATGGCAGGCATGGTCAGGCTCCTGTTGGGCAGCGCCTGTAACACACCTCTGTAATACAGTTCCGTGCACACGCCGGTGTAACGGAACCTATAACAGGGTTAAATCAATGACTTAGGTTGATTCTGGCTGGGGCGCCAGGATTCGAACCTGGGAATGTCGGTACCAAAAACCGATGCCTTACCACTTGGCGACGCCCCAACTGGCGCGGTTCCTACACGGTTTGTCTTTGCTTCGCAACACGATGTCTGGGTTGAAAGAAAAGGTTGTGGAAGCGCTTGAACACGGAGAGGCTCGCGGCTATAACGCCGCCACATCGTGACATGGCCGGTTTGTTCCGGCGCTTAGCCCGAAGTCACGACCATGACGGAGTATAGCGCAGCCTGGTAGCGCACCTGCTTCGGGAGCAGGGGGTCGAGTGTTCGAATCACTCTACTCCGACCAATCAAGCCCGGCCTCTGTAGAGGTCGGGCTTTTTTACACCGACAGAGTTACCGACAGGGTTTGGCTGTATTGATCGACCATTTTCACGCATGGACGCCCGCTTCAATGGCCGGGAGGACGTCATAGATGCACTCTTCTCGATCCTCTGAAATGAGGTCAATGGGCGTCTTTTCGTCATATCCCGGCAATGAGCCCTTGATGATCCACAGCCTGGCAGCTTCGCTTGTGCTGAGTCGGTGTCTCACATAGTCGAGGACGCGTTCGACTGCCTCGGCCTTGCTCTTGTCATCCAATGGAATGGTGCCCACCGCTACCTCCTGCTGCCTACGTTAGGACGACGCCTTAGCGTCCACTACTTGCCGGGCCGCATCATCTTCGCGGCAGCGCCTCTAAGGTAGTCAGGGTGATGGTGGCCGTAAACGTCCATCAGCGTCTGCACGCTCATGCCGAAATAGCCCGACGCCTCCCAGAGTTCGACGCCGTTCTGCATAGCCCAGGTCACACCCGTGTGGCGAAGGGCGTGTGGGATCACCTCGGCGTCCAGTCCACATTCGACGACGAGAGCTCTAAACGCCTTACTGACGTTGCCGACCTTTTTCCCGTTGAATTCGACCGCAAAGATCTGCCCAGAGCGTCGCCAGCGCCGAAGATGGGCAAGTAAGCTAGGCGGGAGAGGAATGGTTGTTTGCCTCTTCTTCGTCGCTGCCTTCGAAGCGGCCTTTCGCGTCCAAACGCCGCGTTCGAGATCGATGAAACCATGAGTGGTGCTCTGCACGAAGGACGCATTGAGCACGTCGCCACGCCTGGATCCGGTGTAGACGGCCAGCAGGATGAACCGGGCGAGGTGGCGGCGCATGTGCCAATTGTCCTCCTGGCGTGAGCGGCCGTTTGCTGACCTTCCTCCCCGCCAGGCGGTCCAGACGAGCTTGGCGACCTCTGACCGCGTCAGCCAGCGCTCACGAGGCTTGGATTTGGGCGGAAGGGTCACCTTCACGGTTCCTTCCAGGATCCGCTGTTCCCGCGCGTGCCGGAGCGCTGCGCGCAAAAGCTCAAGATCTCGGCTTGCAGATCGGGTGGCGCCCACGAAAGAAAGATAGGCATGGCAATTAGAGGCATTGATATCGCTGACGAAGCCAGTCAGCACCGGTTTCGGCCCTATGGCTTTTCGGGATGATCCAAGCGGGTTCCCCCACCACGACGCCAGCCTTGCGATCCTTGCGGCCGTCTCCCTCGGGCGTGCATGGCGCGCTGCGATGTCGCGGGCATAGACGTTGAGCACGTCGACGATCAGCACACGCGACGGCTGGCCAACATTGTGGCGCGGGTCGTGCTTCTGAGCGATGTAGGCGGCTAGTGCTGCCTCAGCCCCTGTAATGTCGCTTGGAGAGCATCCTGTGCTGCGCTTGACGTTGCCGTCGCGGATGACCCACCGCGCCGCCTCGACACTTCCATTGCCATTCTTGCGCTCTGGCTGGAGCCAAAGTCGAGGTCCCTTTCCGACAGGTCCGACTGACACTTTTCGATCATTTCCCTAATGCCGCCGCGCGTCACGAACTGGGTGCGACCAATCCGGATAATGACGAGCTTCCCACGCTTGTGCTCGGCCCTGAGGCTGGAAGGAGTAATCGCGCCGCTGAAGACTTTGTCACAGGCCTCCTTGAGCGTCATGAGCTGGTCATCGGAAGGGTGGGGAACGTCGAGCATAGTCATGTCACACGCGGGACCAAGACACACGTCTGGCCTTCATGTTTCATTTTATAGCGGCCATATCGGCGGAGTGCAGAAAATGGCTGGACCATATGCTCTGGTCGGTCTTTGGCCCTATATGGGCCAGTAGAGCCTGCGTAGCGGCAGGAGCTGCTTGGTTTCGTTGTCCAGAGCTTCGTAGTTGTCGATAAGCGCGGCGACGAGTTCATCGATGTCCATCAGCGACAAAGGAATGCTGGCCCGTTCCGCCTCATAGCGTGCCTCCTTCGAAAACCCGCCGGTGCTGACGTAGAGGCCCTTGTCGTCCTTGTGCCGCCCGCCGAGGAAGCTCCTGATTTCCTGGCTACCCATGGCGCCCTTGCGATGCTTCACCTCAACAACGATGCGAGGGCTCTCGAAGCCGAACCCGTCAGGCGAGGCTACGATGTCCTTGCCGCGATCCGGTCCGGCCGGCGAAATGCGGGTCTTATAGCCCATGGCGCGCAACAGACCCGCCACGAGGCGCTGCATCTCGTCCCAGTCCAGCTTGGCCGCTCGGTCCTTGATGAACTCGAGTGCCTTGACCTGCATGTCCCCGGCGAGTGCCGCTTCTTCAGCCTGGGCCGCGTCAGGGGGTTCTGCTGGTGCCTGGGTTGCCATTGCGCGCTGCAGATCCGCCGCGGCCTCCCGCGGGACGAGAAAAATGGTCGAGATCGCACCCAGGCTGTTCTTGGTGTCGGCGCTGAGCAGGTCTCGGCTCACCTCACCCACCCAGTGGACCTTCTTGAGGTGGGGATGCTGTTCCCCGAGCTGAGGGTGCTCTTGGCGTGCGGAATTAAAGGCATAGGTCTCGGTCACGGTGCCGACAAGATAGACCCGTCGGCCTGGATCATAGGTGACGACGGTGTCGTCCTTGCGGATCTCGTCCTTGAAGCGCCAGAGCTGACCCACGGCCATGGACTGCGATTGCTTGCTCCAGTCCGGCCAAGTGGTCGCCACGGCACGTGCGAGGTCAGCACGGTTGCCATAAGCCTCAAGCGACCCCAGCGGCGCCCAGCCAATGGAGACATGACCTTCGTCGCGAAACTCATCGATGAGCGCCGCCCGCTCTCCAGCACGCACCATCCAGGTTTTCATGCGCTTGCCACCTCCCGCTGCTGAGCCGCACTCCGGCGCTCATACAGCGCCCGGAGTCCCGCCAGGGTCGCACTTTCGGTTATTGCGCTGCCCGGAACCAGAAGATACGCCCAGGGCTTTCCGGAGCCCTCCGAGGCCAGCTGGTTGGCGTGCTGCACCCATGCAGCGGCGGCCCGAGCCTTTTCCAGCACGATCGGGTCGGTCATCTCGGCGTCGGACTTGATCTCGACGATCAGCTTCTCGCCCGTCGTCTCCACCACGAAGTCTGGTTCGTAGGTCTTGCCGGAATGATATTCGATACTGAACTCATTTCGACCTGGTTTGAGCCAGCGCAGCACGTCCTTCTCGAAGTCGCTGTCGATCAGTGCGGCGAAGCGCCGTTCGGGGTCGGAGTGGAAGCGATGCTGGGTGAATGGGCTCTTCCTGGTGCCGACGAAAATATGCCGGCCGGTGGCCGAAAGCGGCACGGCGGCCTGGCTGATGTTCAGTGTAGATTTATCTACGACAGATACGACCTGCGGCTTCAGCACGCGGAACTGACGCACAACCTTGGCGCGGTAGTCAGCCGGCGTCTCGCGATAATGCCGGCTCATCTGCGACAGGATCTCGCCGGCGAGTTCCCGGCCCTTGAGCATGGCGACGTTTTCGACAGCGTCTTCATCCAGAAGATAGGTCCGCAGATGGTCCAGCATCTGGCCGGCCCAGCGATAGAGCAGGTCAGCCTGAGTGTCGTAGTCGACCCTCGAATCCTCGATCAGGTGACGGACGATGTAGTTCTCGGTCCGCGCCTCGCGCGTCCCAGTTACGGCGCGTGCCATCTCGCGCTGGGTTTCAAGCCTGATATTGCGGATCAGGATGGTGTCGGAAATCGGCTGGAAGCGAATGTGCTCCAAGCCGGTCAGGTCGAACTCCTCGAACCAGAAGGTGACTTCGCGGCTCGGGATCACCACGATCTCGGGGATCTCGATCAGGTTTTCGGCGAGACTCTTGGTGACGACCGCCACGATCTTCTCGACATTGGTTTCCGGCACCATGCCTTCGAAAGTCATCTGATCGGTCTGCATGGCGCGGCGCACACCCTCGGCAATGCGTTGTTGGACTTCAGGCTTGGCGAAGTCTGCCACCCCGCCCGGCATCTGCCGTTCGAAGCTTGAGATAAAGTCGATCGTCATGGCAGCTGCCTGGCGATCTTCCGGGCGGTCGAAGATGAATGGCGCCTGGCCATCGCCATCATTCATGCCCTGCCCGGTCAGCGCGGTTTCATAAGCCGGGCGGATTTCGACCACTCGACTGGTCGTGTCCGGCACGTCGCCATCCGGGCCGATAGTCAGTTGCTTCATCTGCACCACGGAGTCGGCCTTGCGCGCTTCCTGGATCACTGCATCGAAGCGGTCATGGGCGACGACGGTCAGTGTATCGACAGCCTCTACGCCTGTGCGCTCCCCATACGGCAGGCGCAGTCCTCGGCCCAGCGTCTGCTCGGTCAGGATGTCGGAAGCTGAGGCGCGCAGCGGCACGATGGTGAACAGGTTGGTGACGTCCCAGCCTTCCTTGAGCTTGTTCACATGGACGACGATTTCCGTTTTCGCGTCACTCTCGAGGCCAATCAGGCGCGAGACAGCCTCCTCGCTGTCCTCACCCTTGAGTGCGGAGTGGACCTCGATCACGAGATCCTTGTAGGCGCCGCCGAAAAAATCGTCGCTCTGAATACGGGCCTTGATCTCGCTGGCATGCTTGGTGTCCTGCGCCACCACCAGCACGAAGGGATGCACGCGGGATCGGCCGGTATTGCGGGCATAAAGTTCAAGCTCGGTGCGGACCTGCTCGTGATAATGCACGGCATCTTCGAGCATGATGCGCTCGAGTGCATCCTCGTTATAATCGGCGCGGCGAAAATTGGCGCGGGTGGCGACGGCGGGCTCTTTGACGAAGCCATCCTTCATGGCGTCACCGAGGCGATATTCGTAAATGACATTGCGGAAGGCCTGCGACTTGGCGCCGACTGATTTCGGCGTCGCGGTCAGTTCGAGACCTAGAATTGGCTTGAGCTCGCTGATCGCCTTCATGCCGGCGGAGGCACGGTAGCGGTGCGCCTCATCCATCAACAGCACCAAGTCGGTTCTCGCGGCGAGATAATCGAAATAGCTCTCGCCGATCGTTTCGCGCAAGGTGCGGATGCGGCCTTTGTCCTTGTTGATTTTGTCGACGTTGAAGATGTTGATCGCGGCTTCATCTTGGTGGCCGAAAAGGTCGACCTGGGCCGCCATGTGCTCCCAGTTCTCGCCGGTGATGATGGTCGGCGGCGTCTGTGCGAACCGGGCAATGCCACGAAAAACATATTTCGGCGCTGCGGGCCGCGAAAAGTCGGCGACCAGCTTGTCGTAGATCGTCGTGTTGGGGGCGAGTATGAAGAAGTTCTTCGAGCGCCCGGTGAGGAAGAGGAAGGCGATGAAGGCGCCCATAAGCCGCGTCTTGCCGACGCCAGTAGCGATGGCGAAGCACAGCGAGGGGAAGCCGTGCACGAACTCCTCGACATCAGGGTAAAGTTTTTGGATTTCGGCCAGGGCCGCTTCGGGGGCCAAGTCCTTGCTGAACTCCACGGCCTCGACAAGGCGCGACAGAACGCGCAGGCTCTCTTCCTGCGGCGCGCGCAGGGAGAGGCGCTGGGCGATGGAGCGCAGGTGGCGGCTGTCGTCGGTCATTCGCCCCCCTCTTCGTCGAAGAGCGAAAGCGTCGAATTCGAACGCGATGCCCGTGCCTTGGACGGTGCTGGTTCAGCGTCATCCTCGGCCGGCGGCAGGTCCTGTATGGCTAGAGAATAGTCGTCGCGGCCCCATTCGCACTTCTTGAGGATCGAGGTGGGAATCTTCACCAGGGTCAGGTTGGGGAAGCTGTCGGGATTGGCGCTGAAGGCCTTGCAGCAGATCAGCAGCGATCGATCGGGCCCGACATCGTCTGCGATTTTGCGGCAGGCATCCTGGGTCAACTGCTGGGTGGTGACATAGATGAAGTCGGTCTCGGTGGACTGGCCATGCTTCCAGTATTCGTCTTCGCTCTGGCTGGGTGCATAGGCATATCCCATATGCTTGCAGAGGGCTTCGGCCAGCATCTCGGCATTGTAGTCACCCGATATGACCCAATTGCCATACTTGTCTTCGCTGAGCAGCGAGGGCGCCAGGCGGAAGAAGCGATAGCCGCCACCACCCTGCCAGCCAACGGCTCCTGTCACGCCGCCCGGATCGGCACCGTCCACGACCTTATCCATGCGCGGCACGATGTGGGTTTTGGCATGTTCGCCAAGCTCCACCATGATCCAGCGGCGGCTCATTTTGTGGGCCACGGCGCCAGTGGTGCCCGAGCCGGCGAAGGAGTCGAGGACGAGGTCGCCGGGGTTGGAAGCGATGTGGACGATACGGCTTATAAGTAGCTCCGGTTTCGGTGTGGGAAATGGGTCGCTGGGATGGAGTGCTTTTGCCTCTCGCTTGGCGTCCTGCGTATGGCCTACTTCGCCATATGGCCAAATTGTTTGAGGCTTGCTACCCGGCCGCCGAAGTTCGGAGAGATATTTCTTCAGTCGAGGAGTGCTGTTGGTGCCGTCCTTTCCCCAGTAGATACGCCCCTCTGCAACGTGACGCGCATGTGTGGCTGGCTCGAACGCCCAAACCCTTGTTCTACTTGGCCATATTTTCTCGCCTGTATTTGGATTTTCTATAGGATAATAGAGATTAGGACGCTCATCCGCGGTCTTAGCGCAGGTATAGTTGTCGCTCATCCACGATCCGCGATTGTCCCTGTCGGGGTTTTTATAGAGCGCGTCCTGCTCTTCAGTTCGAGGCAGCGGATTTGGCCTCCAGACACTCTTATCCTTCGCATAGATCAGTATGTGGTCGTGATTTTCACTTAGCCAAAGCGCATCATTCGATGGTGCGTATCGCTTCTGCCAAATTGCGTTCGCAACAAAGTTTCCTCTGCCGAATATCTCATCACAAACCACCTTCAGATAATGAGACTCGTTATCGTCCACAGTTATCCAAATAGAACCATCGCCGGTCAATAATCTCCGAATAATTTCGATTCTATCTCGCAGCAAAGTCAACCATACGGAATGTTCCAATCCATCATCGTAGTGAGTAAAAGCCGATCCTGTATTGTAAGGCGGATCGATGAAGACGCATTTCACCTTGCCGGCGTAGTCCGCCTCCAGTGCCTTCAGCGCCAGCAGGTTATCACCTTGGATCAGCATGTTGTCGTAGATCGCACCCTCGCGGGCGCTGGCCGCATGATGGCTCAACGACGACTCTTCAATTAGAATCCGCGGTTCGAGCCGCGGCCGCTCGTCCTTGCCGATCCAGGTCAGTTCGAGCTTGGGCTTGCGGGTCATAATGGTTTCAGGTCCTTGAGCATTTCGGCCAGCTCGCTCTCGATCAGCGCGCCGACATCGATGGAATCATCCGACGATGAGACGGTCGGTTGGATCACGGTTGTAGGGGGGAGCGCCTCGGGTGGAAAGGTCGGCGGCGCAGGGTCAGGATCCGGCCTCGATGCAGCGTCTGAGCCCGCCTTCTCCGCCTGCCATTCCTCCAACGCCGCCAGCAGTTCACGCTCCTCGCGACGCCAGTCCGTCTCGGTCTCGACGGGCCTCGGTTCCCGCGCCGGACGCTTCTTCTGCCTTGGCGTGGGCTCGACCATACGCGCGGGCTTCTGCCGCATAGCCTCCCCGATCTCCCAGATATCATGTTCGTCCAGCCGGGCCCGGCGTGGCACGCCTTTCAGCGACCCGGTCGTGGTCAGTTCGCGTAGCAACCCACGCTCGATGAACCGATCATACTGGCTGCGCGCCAGCCAGCGGACCGTGTAGAGTTCTTCGACCTCACCGTGGTTCTCCAGAGCCGCCATGACGTCGGCCTCGAAGGTTTCACCCTCTTCGCGCAACCGCGCCAGATGCCGCACCAGCCAGGCGGAGGCTGCTGCATGCTTGTCTTCCATCAAGGCGATACGCGCATCGATTTCGGCGCGCCGCCCGTCATTGGCTTCGGAGGAGCGCCGACGGCGTTGCAGCTCGGCGACATAGCGCTCTGCCTCGCCGAGCACGGTCTCCCCGCGCGCCTGTTCGGCTTCGAGCCGCGCGGCAAGCTCGGCCTCGGCGTCCGCCAGCATGTCGAGATGACGAAGATCGCACCGTCCGAGAAAATCCCAGAACAGCATCTCGGAGAATTCCTCCAGCTCGCCGGGCGGATCGTCGAAACAGGTCTGCGGACCGGACATGCGCATGGCCAGAAACGCATTTGCCGTGATCTTGCTCAGCCGCTCCCCGTCATCGGTCATGCCGGCAACGATGGTGGCCGACCAGTCGCTGACTTCGGTGGTGAGCCGGGCCCGAGAAACCTGCAGCCAACCTGAGCGACCGCGTAGCTGTCGCTTTACCCAGCCCGGGCCATAATAGGTGTCGATGTATGCTTCTACCGCGTAGGGCAGCGCGCTGGACTGGTATCGCCGAACCTCCCCTTCCGGCTTCATTTCATGAGTTCCGCCGCAGACCAATCGAGCTAGATAAGACTTCCGTCATATCGATACGACCACACTTCGAAGTGCCGCCCTGAATTTTTCTCTGACTTCCTTTGGCACCTGGTCGAGAAGCAGTTGATGTATTGCCTGAGGGTCAGCGTCACTCTTGCGCGCGTCTAGTTCAAATATCCAAGTATCCCAATCGTCACTTCTATTTGCAGTTATAACTCCAATTCCGTGTCTGGCTGCAGCGGCCAGGATCACTTCCATATCGCTTTTCTGATCATCATTCAGCTCCTCTGGAAAATCGACGATGAGCAGATAAGCGTAGTGTGCACGGGCTTTGTGCGAGAGCGCCTCGAATACTGCCAGCGTGTCAAGCGCCCAGTAAGGTTTGACCTCAATGGTTCGAACATCACCCTCCGCCCGAGATGAAAAGAGCCAATCGGAAATTGTGCAGAGCACAATGTCAGGTCGGCTCCATCTGCCGCCTGTAGCTCTCCTGCCTTGGGAGGCAGTGATGCTGCCAAATACGTGTGTGAAGCCCGGCTGCTCTGTCCAGCGACATAGTAGGGTATTTAGAACCGGCTCGTAGTGATCCCGCTCCGCCTTATCGTTTTCAGTCGGCTCCACCGGAGCCGCTGCCAGCTCTTGGAACTCATCGTCCTTCTCTCCCAAAAGGTAGATACCACCCCTACGGCCTCTGCGGCGTTCCAGCCGCCCGAGGTCAACCAGTTCTTGTTCCGCAGCCCAGTAGTCATCGTTCGGACGTCCGTCAGGAAGTCCCAGGAGGGACCAAAGCGCGCCCCTCGTGAGGTGGGAATCGTTATCCCGTAATATTTGAACAATTTTTTCTTTCAACGACGCCTCTACAACGATTTCTATTCGACGCTCCAGCGCAACGTGAACAAGTGCTGGATAGTCGGCTTCGACGACAGGCTCTCAGCGATCCGGTCCATCTTCTCGCTGACCTCTTTGCGAATGGCGCGTCGTCGCTCGAACTTGGAGAGTTTCAGATCATCCATGTCGCCTTCGCGCTTCTTGATCTCTCGGCCCAGGCGGAGCTTTTCCTCCATAGCCAGCTCCGGCGAACGGCGCTGGCGCTGCAGGTCCTTCACCTCGGCCTCGAGGGCTTCGATCTGTGCGTCGATCTCGACCTCAACATCCCTGGCATAATTGTCGAGCCGCTTTTCTTCCTCGTCCAGCCAGCGCGCGTTCTCGTCATTGGTTTCGCGCTTGAACTCTTCGAGGTGCTCCTCTTCGACGATGGCCAGATGGCCATCGTCAGCAAGCAGCCCGGCGGGACACTCCGAGGAGGGCACACGCAGCATGCGGTCGGCCGTTTCCGGTTCCACCATCACCCCATCATCGGTGATGCAGGAAAGGAGGATCTTTTCTTTAGCCGCTTCGCTCTGTGTGACGCTGACCTTGGTTGCCCGCAGCCAGCCCGATTGCCCCCTGAGATCGGCCACGTCTGAGAGCTGGCCTTCAAATGGGTAATGGGCCGGTGACAGCACGAGGCGCGAGATCTCTCCCTCATGAGAGCGCTTCCTGGCGGCGTCGATCATCTCTTGCGCAAGGTTTCCATCGGCCAGACGGAAGAACTCCCACCCACGGTCATCGGCCTGTGGCCAGGTCGTTGTGTAGGTCTGGCCATTGTAATGGAAATAGTCATCGCCCGGGTCGCCAAAGGCTGCTCCGGCAAGCTCGGCGCGAACGGTCAGCAACAGTCGTTCGGTATAGTCGTCCAACGCCGCCTTGACCGTTCCCTGGCGATCCTTCAACCGCGCAACTACATCCCGGTCGAGACTTTCCAGAACGCGCGACCGCGCCGCCTGGATATCTTCCGCGATCTGGTCCTTGAGGCTATCGGTCAACTCATCGAATTCGCGCTTGATATCCTCGTCCGTCCGGCAGCGCTGCATGATGTCGAGCACGGTGCGTTCGAAATCGAGTCCGCTGACGACGGCTCCCAGCACCTCGTCGCTCGACCCGAACACACCGCTGAACAGATGGAACTTCTCAGTCAACAGCTGAAGGATGCGCTCCTCGGCCTTGTTCTTGAGATTGAGCATATTGACGACGACGACGTCGATCTTCTGCCCGTAGCGATGGCAGCGGCCGATACGCTGTTCGACGCGCTGGGGGTTCCAGGGCAGGTCGAAGTTGATCAGCAGCGAGCAGAACTGCAGGTTGATACCTTCTGCACCGCTCTCGGTCGCAATGAGGATGGACTTGTCTGGGCTTTTGAATGCCTCGACGATAGCCGCCTTCATGTCGGCGCTCTTGGAGCCGGAGCGGTCCGACTTGTCCGGATGGCGCGCCTTCCAGTCCTCGTAGATCTGCTTGCTCAAGGGATCGTTGTTGGAGCCATTGAGCAGCACGGTCTGGCCGGCATAGCCGTGCCGGGTCAGCAGCTCGTTGATGTATTTCTGTGTTCGGACGCTCTCAGTGAAAATCACCGCCTTGCGGGCACCGCCCTTGGCAACAATGTTGTCGAACACTTCGGGCAGCTTGTTGACCAGCATGTCGCCCTTGGCATTGCTGCCGATCGAATGTGCGAGCTTGAGGTATTGCTGCAGCTCCTCGATTTCTGCCGCCAGCTTCTCCGGGTCCGGCGGCTCCTCGTCATCCCACTCGCCTTCATCGGCCTCTTCCGCCAGCTCGCTGAAGGCGTCGAGGTCGTCCGTAACGTCAGTGCCGATCCGCTGCTTGCGCTCGAGGCGTTCGATGACCTGTTCCAAATATTTCCCAACAGCGAAGGTCGACGAACCGAGGATCTTCATCACCTGTAGATGCACGAGCTGATTGGCTCGCTCGCCATAGGCGACCGTGTCCTTGCGCAGCAGGAAAGCGGAGACGCTGTTGTAGAGTAGCACTTCGTCCTGGGCCGGCTCGAAGCTGAAGGTCTGGGCATGCCGACGCGTGAAGTTGATATGGCCCGCCTGTTGCACCTGCTTGCGCAGGGTTCGGTGGCAGACTGGCTGGAGACGTTCCCTTAGAGCCTCAAGCGCTGCCACATTGGCCTTGCTGCCCGCATAAAGCGCCTTGAACGAGTCCTCACCACCGAAATGATTGTCGTCGATGATCGACACGAGACCGTAGAGCTCCATCAGGGAGTTCTGCAACGGCGTTGCGGTCAGTAGAACTTTGAAGCGCTCCTGCAGTGCTGCTTTGAGATCCTTGGCCCGTGACGAGACGCCCTTCTTGTAAACATTCCGGAGACGATGAGCTTCGTCGATCACCACTAGGTCCCAATCGACGTCCCGGAGCTCATCGGCCTTGCGGGCGGCAAACTCGTAGCTGGAGATGATGACGCCGCGGATGGCAGCGAAAGGATGCCGATGACCCTTGGCCCGGAGCTCTTTGTATGTGTTGGCCTCGATGATCGTGCTGTCGAGGCTGAACTTCTCCGCCAGTTCCTGCTGCCACTGCTTGCGCAAGGAAGCCGGGGTGATGAGGAGTATGCGCCGCTTCTGCTCGGCCCAGCGCTGCGCTATGATCAGGCCCGCCTCGATGGTCTTGCCTAGACCTACCTCATCCGCGAGCAGCACCCCCCTCGACAGCGGCGAGCGTAGGGCAAAGAGCGAAGCATCGACCTGGTGCGGGTTCATATCGACACGAGCGGCCGCCAGGGAGCGTGTGAGCGCTTCCTCGCCGTTGCCGTCCAATGTCAGGTAGTGGGCGAGGTAATGCCCCTGCAGGCGAGAGTAGTGGATGTCGACCCCCATCGTTTTTCCGCAAGACTAATAGACGAAGTCTAGGCGGCACAATGGGAAAAGCTTGCCCTCAGGCTATTGGGCCCACCCGGAGTTGGGCCGGGGTTATCGTTTCACAGGCAACATTTGTCGAATCGCTATACGCCAACGGTCTTGTCCGCAACCTGCCACTAAACGACTGCAAATGCCCAAGACCCACCATGTGAGGATCCGATATGCAAAGTCTCGAAGACCCGCTGTCGCACTCACCTACCGACAAAAGCCACTCGCGAACCGCCAAGCCCGGCTTGTAGGTAGGGAAGCACTCTTCCCTGACATCATGTTGGAAGATTACCGTTGCAACGCCGTAGTTGACTGGATCGCGATCTCCGTGGATCTCGCCCGTGTGACCCAGCACCAATGGCTATCTGATGCGTTCGAAGGCTTTGGTCGCCGGCCATACATCAAGGCCGTTGATCCAGGCGAAGGCAAAGAGAGCTCCCAATTCATAATCAAGATACAAGAACCGGACTTGATTGAGTTGCAAAGGATACTTTCAGCCATTGACCGGCGGTATGGGCTAACGGCTGAGCCCGCCGTGGTGGCCATGGAGGTCAGCGTCGACTTTAGGCCAAAAATCCCGTCCGATGATGCCAGAGCACTGCTGACTGGCGTTCTACAGCGACATATCGCCCCTCCGTTGAGCGCTTTCGACAACAAGAAAAGCGCACCTCGGCAAGTGTGGGGCGCTGCTCACAGATTTTCCCGGCTTCAAGAAAGCAAGAGCAGTCCTCGAGACCAATACCGGTTCGCTGTGGTTGACGACGTTAACCCACCAGCCGCCGACGCGACTCTTTACTTTGGCGCCGAAGACTCGGACGTAATGGTGCGCGTGATGGACAAAGTGGTGGACCGCCAAAACACCTTCGCCGGAACATCCGAGCGTCTTGCACCGAAGGATCAGAGGTGCCGCGTCGAGGTGACCTTGCAGCAGAGAGAGCTCAACAGGCTCGGCATGCACGAAATGGCTGACGTCGTTGGCTTCCAGTTCTCAGCATTCCAGGGCTTATACTTCCAGTTCAAGCTAGCGACATTGCCCGCCAATACCATTGGACCTTTAGCTGAATACCGAGAGCGGAAACGTTTGGAGAAGTTCCTCGCCACGGGCATATCCGGATTGGCGATCATGGACCGGACGATCTCGAGGCACAGTGCTTCGCTCAGGCCACTTGTGCAAAGAGAGCTTCACGCGAGAGGCAAGCGTATGCGGGCTGCACCACGTGTTGCGGGTGGGCCCTACGGCACCGCGATCGCATATGATGCTTTGTGCAAGAAGGTGCAGACGGCGCTGGCGAACCTATCTCGAAGCCTGAAGTCCGCTGACCTAGCTGAAGACTAACATCGCCTGCTACGGTAATAAGACCAGTTATTAGGATCAGAAAACCGCAGCCGGTCAGCTAGCTTGAAAACTCTGCCGGAATCGGTCACAGTTCACCGCATAGGCACAATTCCTTGACGGCAAAAAGTTGCAGAGCGCGCGATGGGCAGCAACTTTTTCACGTCACCAAATCTGCGGTTAGACCCGCGCATATGGACGAATGGTTCCCTGAACTGATCGAGGGATTGGACACGATCGCCCACGGCCCCTTCAACGCAGGAGGTATGCCGACTACCCCATGCATTCCTGCACGACGCTGGTTCGCTCAGCAGCCTCCTCTCCGCACACCAGCTTCTACGCTGCCCTATCGCTTGGTTAGGCCGCGGAACGCATCAGGTCCGACGAAAGGCTAGGATCTTTACAAACGCCACGTGCGACCGCCGACTTTGCGAGGCTGGAGCTAAATAGCTATTTCTCACTGGAGATCTGCGCCGTTACCGTTCTTGATCTGGGCGCGCTAGGACTGGTGCCGATAGCTATTCGCTGCACCGGTGAGTATCCGGTGTCCTTCGGTCGTCGGTGAGCTGCTCCGGGGGTCTGGCGAGCGTTCCGAGTCTATGTCTGCTGAGTGTTTTTTGGTTGACGAGCTGGGAAAATGGGTAGGTCGTGTCAAGTCTCGACAACTGGCGTCAACCGCGGGTATTGATTTTGTTGGCTTTTTCTTCGTGACGGGTTGGCGCTTTTGGTTGTCTGTCAACCGCTCGAAGGGTGTTTTCGGGCTATTTTGGACCCGAGACTTGGCGTTTTCGAGCTGAGACTTAGCGTTTGTCAACCGAGTGTCAACTGGCCGGCCACGGTTATCGCGCTCTCTGGACCAACAACCCCCTCGCCTCAAGACAGGCTTGCGAGCCGTATCCGCTGAAATGGCGCCTTGACGATCGAGGAGGATAGGGTCACCGATTTTGAAGGACATCCGCTCGCTCCCCATGGCATCTCCCGCCACCTTCTAGGACTTCGATGTGGCTCTGTGTCGGTCAGTCCCTGTGGGGAATGTCAGCCAGTCCTAGTCCGGCGGGAGACGGGGACGGGCGGAGAGCTTCCCAGCATGCTCCACAAGCTCGACACTCGGCAGATCGCGTAACAGGCTGCTGAGCGTGCGGCGGCTATAGATGCGGGAATCAAATCCAGGCGCCTGTCTCGCTAAGTGCGCACCGAGGACGTTCAGGTCAACGAGTTCACCGGTCCTGCAAAGCTCACATAGGATGGAGAGCACGATTGTCTCGGCATCGACGGGCGACAGACTCCAAAGAGGCGCGGTCCGGGCCGCAAGTCCAAGCTGACCGATCTCGTGAAATGCGCTGCATGCATTGCGGAACGGCTCGGGCGTGGATCTTTGACCGAACCCGATAACTTCCTGTCCGGCCTCTCTGATGCGGATGGCTAGAGGGGTGAAGTCGGTGTCGCTGGTGACGAGCACGAAGGTGTCGAGCTTGCGGGTGTGGAGCAGGTCGATGGCTTCGATGGTGAGCGCAATGTCAGCAGCGTTTTTCCCAAGGGCGACAGAGTGCATATGTCGTGCGACGACGCCGTGCTGACGAAGAATTTTGGCCCAGGAGCCAGCATTTCGACCTGAGAAATTCGCATAGACCCGCAGTATCCCGATGCGACCAATCGGAGCGAGGCGGGCGATCACTTTATCGGCGTCCTTGGCGGATATTCCGTCACCGTCGATCAACACTGCGAGACGTCGCGCCGCAAACTGTCGGAATAACCGGCTACGGGATAAGGCCAGCCATTGGCCAATTGAGACCAGGCGCCTACTCATCGGGTTCCTCCGCCCAGCTGGATACGAGCGCCTTTATGGCCTTGATACGGTCGACAGTTGGTGTCGGCAAGCTTCCGCCATTGGAGAGCGCCCGAAGCCAAAAGTGCTCCTTCAGCCGCGCTCCGGGTCGCTGCCGTGCATCAATGTCGGTTTCGTCCTTCACGTGCTACTTCCCGAAGATGGCGCGAAGCGAGGACCGAGCGCGCGTGGTAAGCGCCGGGTCGCCATGATCCGAGGCCTCGCGCAACTCTTTGAGCCAGGCGATTTCGTTGAGCGTTACGATGGTTCCGAATATCTCGTCGAAAGTGCGCGCTGCTGTCGCACCCGCCAGTTGTTCGACGGCCAGCTGCAGGAGGCGCCTCGGATCCACATCCAAGGCCTTGGCCAGTGCCGGCACCCGGTCAATTGGCAAGCGCGTCCCGCCGGATTTTATCATCGAGATCATGTTTGGATTCGTGAAACCGGCTTCGGCCGCGATATCCGCCTGGCTCTTGAGGGGCCGCAAGGCGAGGACTTGAGTTTCGATGAAACGGGGAAGGCGGGTGTCCGCATAAGGTTTGCGAATAGGCATTTTCACCAGTAAGTCATTGATGTTAATTACGTTATAGAGCTTCGCTTCGCGGGAATGCTTGCTGTTCCCGAGCGGGATCAAAATACCTATATTGATCGCCATGATCCCGTCCGGGAACAAAAGTGTTGCTTTCACGAAAACTGCGCGGTAGTGCTCCCGTTCGGGAGCAAGGCGGGATTTCGGCGTCATGTCAGAAAATACGTATCCCTCACGGATTTCGATCCGCTCACCTAAACAGCTTGGAGATGCAGTGGCCCGTAGTCGCAAGATCAGAGGCTATTCCCAGCAGGAGTTCGCTGACTTGGCCGGTGTCGGCCGCCGCTTCGTTTCTGATCTCGAGAATGGAAAGCCCACGGCCGAAATTGGGAAGGTGCTGCAGGCCCTGACCGCGCTTGGCCTTGACCTCGAACTGCGTGCCCGCTGATGCAACTCGATGTGCGCTTGGACGGCTTTGAAGACCCGATCGGCCTGCTATCGTCCAGTTGGGCCACTGGTGCGACAACATTTTCTTATGTTCCGGGATACTTATCGCGAGCGGACGCCCTACCCTTGTCCTTGGCACTCCCGCTGTCTCCGAACCAGTTCGACGACTTCGCCACCCGCGCCTATTTCGACAATCTGCTCCAGGAACGCGACACGGCGCGGGCGGACATCATTGCCAAGTATCGGCTGCCCAACGACGACATAGTCGGGATCCTTGCCCATCTCGGCAAGGACTGCGCCGGCGCCGTCTCTGTGCTCCCGGAGGGCTCACCACCGACAAAGGTGCCAGGACAGCTTGGACACGACTATCGCACATACGCGGACGACGAAGTCACGGCGATTGTCCAGGCACTCTATCGCCGAGAGCCACTCCCGCAGGAGCTGGCCGACCCCTCCCCGCTAGCTGGTGTGCAGAGCAAGATCGCCATCACCGTGCTGCCCGATGGTCGCTACGCCGAGCCGATTGCCGGCGCACCGACCACACACATCCTCAAAGTGCCCCAAGAACGCCATGAGCGCGACGCCATGTGTGAACATGCCGGGATGAGCGCATCGACGGCCGCTGGCTTCGAAACGGCGCCGACGATTCTGGTCGAGATCGGCGGCATCCCGGCACTGCTCGTCGAGCGGTTCGACCGGCGTGTTAAAGACGGTATCGTCACGCGCGTGCACCAGGAGGATTTCTGCCAGGCCCTGGGTCTTCCGGCCCGAGCGCGGCGCCAATGGTTTCAACGTCCCCGCTATCCGCGGCATCCTCGACCGCACAGCCGATCCTGCCGGCGAGCGACTTAAGTTCCTGCGCATCACACTGTTCGACATCCTGCTCGGCAATGTAGACGGCCACGGCAAGAATTTCGCGCTCTTCCACCTGCCCGGTGGTCGCATCATGACCACGCCGCGCTACGACGTCATGCCGACCATGCTGGATCGCCGAACGACCGACGAATTCGCTTACCACCTTGGACCGGCAACGACGCTTGGTGAGCTGGATCAGGCTGCGCTTGATCAGTTCATGCTCGACCTGGGCTTCGCCTCGGCAGCCGGTCGCAAGCGCATCCTTACCGCCACGCTTGCGGAAGTAATAGAAACGCTGAACAGCCAGATCGGGGTCGTTGAGTATGACGACAAGAACTTCGGCGATCTCATCGGCACGAACATAAGAACGCTATGCGGCAACCTCTGCATGGAGGCACCAATTCCCGCAAGAGGACGCGATACGTTTGTCCGGAACTAGGCGACCATAGCGGCCCACCTTAACTGTTTCCAAAAAATCTCAGCGAGCTGCACTGTCTTTGATTGATCATTGGCAGTGAAGTTCTGCACACTGAGCGAAGTTCTTTGGGGCGATTTTTTGAATGAATCATATTGATGGGCGGCAGTCGTCGCTGGCGAAGCACCTTGCGGACGCGCGACAGCGTCTGATCCAGACGGGAACGCGGAACCGTCTCGTTCACACCGCCCGGTTTGCAAAGCAGAGCAAATCCATCGACGTCATCAATGCGTCGAGTAACGAGGTCTTCCGCACCTTGCTCGCCGATGGGCGCCGCATGCGATTTATGCATGACCCCAGCGTTCGCGAGACAAAGGACGAAGACGACCTAGAGCTTGCGTCGCGGCTCCCAAGCGACAGCCGCTCCACCGAGAGTGGACTGCAAACCCGCTTCGGCCAAAGCAAGTTGCAGAAGAAGCTTCTGGGAATGTCCCGCGAGGCGAAGACGCTCGAGGAAGAGCAAGGCATCAACGCGCTCTATCTGGCCATCGGCTTCTTGCGCTGGTTCGAGGACGAGCGGTCCGAAGTCGAGCGGATGGCACCGCTGGTGCTGCTGCAGGTCTCGCTGAAGCGCAATGAGAAGACGTCAACCTACGACCTCGAAGCCCGCGGCGAGGATATTGCAACCAATGAGCCGCTGAAGCACCGGCTAGCAGACGATTTCGGGATCAAGCTGCCAGATATTCCTGATGAAGAAGATTGGTCGCCGTCCGACTATTTCGCCAGGGTGAAGGAAGCCATCAGCGGGCAGAGCCGTTGGTCCATCGATGGCGATGGGCTACAGGTAGGATTTTTCTCCTTCGCCAAGCTGCTGATGGTAAAGGATCTCGAGCCAGAGAACTGGCCCGAAGACATCACCAGCCATCCCATTCTGGCCGGCCTGCTAGTCGATGGCTTTGCGGAAGAAGCCGACGACTTTCCCGATACGGACCGACTCGACACGCTGTTCAGTCCGGCCGAGCTGATCCAGGTCGTCGATGCCGACGCATCCCAGACGCTGGTGATCGAAACCGTGCGCAAGGGTCGTAACCTGGTCGTGCAGGGACCGCCGGGAACGGGCAAGAGCCAGACGATCACCAATATCATCGCGGCAGCGGCCCATGATGGGAAGTCTGTGCTGTTCGTGGCCGAAAAGATGGCGGCGCTCGATGTTGTGCATGATCGTCTCAAGAACAACGGCCTGCGCGATATCTGCCTCGAGCTTCACTCGCGGTCGGCGAACAAGCGTCTCGTCGCCGAGGAGCTTGGCAGAACACTGAACGCAGGTGGTGCATCGGTCCTTCAGGGTGACACCGACGAACTGACCCGCCTCCGCGACAAGCTCAATGGGATAGCCGAGGTCATGCATCGGCCGGTCGGCGCTACGGGCATGACGCCATACCGCGCGATATCGACGCTGATCCGCCTCAATGAGGACGGCTTCGCGCCGACGGAGCTCAAGCTCAAAGATGTTGCCGGCTGGGACAAGGCCAGGCTCGACGAGGTCCTGGGCACAGCCCGCAACCTGGCAGAGATCACGGCGAAAGCCGGATCGCGCCTCAACCATCCGTTCCTCGGCGTTCGGCGCCACGACCTGCTGCCCACCGATCGCGTGCGGCTTAAGCCCAAACTCGAAACAATCCTTGGGGTGATTGCCAGCGCAGACAAGTCGGCCGAACTTTTGTCGGAGAAGCTTGGATTCGGTGGCAATCGCACTTCCTCCGCATCAGCAGGACTCGGCGCTGTGGTCGATCTGGTCACGCAGCTTTCGGCTTCGGCCATGCCGTTTGCATTGGCTATCGCTGCTCATGGCGGGATAGACCGGGCCGCAGCCTTGGCGGAGGCTGGCGAAAACTTCTCCCGCCATAGCGCTGCAGCTGCCGCCCTTTTCCGGCCGACCGCAGTAACGGCACAGATCGGCCATCTCAGGGCCATGTTGGCGACCGGCAGCGGTTTCTTCGGCCGGCTGGGTTCGTCCTATCGCAACGGCTCATCCGAGCTAGCCTCGCTCCTGCTCGGGCCACTGCCAAAGAAGCAGGCCGACCGCCTAAACGTTCTCGATAAGCTCACCGAGCTTCAGCAGGTCCGGAACAGGTTGTTGTCGCTGGAAGCGCTGGCTATCGAGCTCATAGGCTCGCTATGGCGCGGTGATACGACAGATTTCCTCGCACTCTCGCAGGCAACAGAATGGCTTCAGCGCGTGTTGCAGAACGCCATCGAGGTCAACGCCAAGTCGGCGCTTGAACTTGCAGGCGACCGCCCTGAGCAATTGCGCGGCCTGCAGACGGAAGTCACGAGCCATGGCGCCGATGTCAGCGCACGCTTCAAGGAGATCGTTGCCGAGCTTGACCTAGACATCGCGACGGTGTTCGGCGTCAACCAACCAGGCGACATTCCATTCAGTGAGATGACCAGAAAGGCACGGTGGTGGCTGGAGGATCTTGAGCGCCTTGATGAATGGTCTCACTTGTCGCGGGCGGACGCATCGTTGCGTGACCTGGCCGGCGACGAGATTGCCGACGCTGTTGGAACTGGCGCGATAATGCCGGACCAGCTTCGCAACACCATTCGCCATGTGCACGCAGAAGCTATCTACCGCACCTTCGCTGCCAGCGAGGCTTGGGCGACCAATTTGACCGCAGCCGAGAAGGATGAGCTTGCCGGAAACTTCCGCAGCCGAGAGAAAGCCAGGCGGTCTGCCGTCGCGAAATTGATTCAGTCGAAGCATATCGCCGGGCTACCGCGTGGCGGCATGGGCGCCATGGGGCTGGTGCGGGCAGAGATCGGCAAGAAGCGCGGCCACAAGCCCATTCGGAAGCTGATGCACGAGGCTGGCAGCGTGATACAGCAGATCAAGCCCGTGATGCTGATGAGCCCGATTTCTATCGCGCAATATCTTCCACCTGGCGCAATGGAGTTCGACCTCTTGGTCATCGACGAAGCCTCCCAGGTTCGCCCAGAAGACGCGATTGGCGCCATCGTGCGCGCCAAGCAGATTGTCGTTGTCGGCGACAAGCGTCAGCTCCCCCCAACGTCATTCTTTGACCGCATCGTCTCCGATGTTGAAGAGCAGGATCCGGAGGATGAGGCGGATATCCCGACGCCCGCCGTCACCTCCGCAACGGCTCTGGAAAGCGTTCTGACGCTCTGCGAAGCCCGCGGACTTCCGAGCCGAATGCTGCGCTGGCACTATCGCTCGAAGCATCCTTCGCTCATTTCGGTATCCAACGAGATCTTCTATAGCGATAATGGTGGTCTGATCCTCTTCCCGTCCCCCGCTGCAACACGAGAGACAGACGGACTGGTGCTGACCCGGGTAAATGGCGCCTATGATCGTGGCGGCAAGCGCAACAACATCAAGGAAGCAGAATCGGTCGCACAGGCTGTGGCTGACCATTCTCTGAAGCACCCCAATCGCTCTCTCGGCGTAGTCACATTCTCGACGGCTCAGCGCGACGCCATCAACGAACGTCTTGCCGCCTTGCGCCAGACCCATCGTGGTCTCGATGCCTTCATGCGCGAAGGTGAGCGCGAGGAATTCTTCGTCAAGAACATCGAGAATGTTCAGGGCGATGAACGCGACGTTATTCTCATATCCGTTGGTTATGGACCCCGCATCGCCGGCGCTCCACTCGACAGCATGGCTTTTGGCCCGGTGTCGACCGAGGGCGGCGAGAGGCGATTGAACGTCCTGTTCACCCGTGCGCGCTACCGCACGCACGTCTTCACATCGTTCAAGTCTTCCGACATCAACCTTGAGCGTTCCAAGAGCGTCGGTGCGCGCGTCCTCAAGCAGTTCCTCTACTACGCGGAAACAGGAGACAACGTCTCCGGGGTCGACCTCGGTGCAGATCCTGATTCAGACTTTGAAGTGTCAGTGGCGTCTGAGATTAGACGCCTTGGCTACAAGGTTGACTATCAGGTGGGATCGGCCGGCTTCAAGATTGACTTGGCTGTCCATCGGCCGGATCACGAAGGCCGCTATATGCTGGCCGTCGAGTGCGATGGAGCAACCTATCACAGTGCCGTATGGGCCCGAGAGCGCGACCGTCTTCGCCAGGAGGTCCTCGAAGGCTTGGGATGGCGCTTCCACCGCGTCTGGAGCACGGACTGGTTTCACCGCCGGAGCCAGGAAGTTCGCCGGCTTGAAGCGGCCCTTGCGGCCGCCACGAGCTATCAGCCTGCTGCAGAGACTGTGGATGATTTCGTCTTCGAGCAACCCGAGACAGATCCGATGGTAGCCTTCGAGGCCGGCTCGACTTTTGAGGACCTGCCCGACTATGTGCTAGCGGACTTTGCAGTTCCGGCCGTCGAACCGCATGAGGCGCCATTGAACACCATGGGCTCAGTGGTTCAGAGGATTATCGACACCGAAGGGCCAATCCATCACGAAGAGCTGGGAAGACGTGTAGCCAGCCTGTTCGGCAAGCAAAAGGCAGGCTCTCGCATCGTGGACGCTGTCGGCATGGGTGCTCGCCACCTTCGTCGCAACAATCCCGAATACTTCCAGGATGCCGGTTTCTGGACGAGCAAGGCCATTCAGGAGGCTATACCTTTGCGCAACAGATCGAGGGCTCCTCTCTCGCTCCGAAAAGCTGCGATGCTGCCTCCTGCAGAGATCGCAGTAGCTATCCGCCGTGTGCTCTCTGACAATGGTGCATTGACGCTCGATGACCTCCCAAGAGCCACTGCCCTGCTCTTCGGCTTCCAGAGGACAGGCCCAGAGTTCCGTCCAGCTATCCTGCCCGTCGCGCAAGCAATGATCGAGGCTGGCGAATTGAAGGAGACCTTTGCTGGTCTGGAGCTCGCATAGGCCAATACTGTGGCGTCACCACCGACAGACCACCGACAGGGTTAGCGGAACAAAAGCGGACTATCGGGGTGTTTTCGAAAACAGAAAAGCCCGGTTTTCCGGGCTTTTCTCTTTTGGCACCTGCTTCGAGAGCAGGGGGTCGAGTGTTCGAATCACTCTACTCCGACCAATCAAGCCCGGCCTCTGGAGAGGCCGGGCTTTTTGTTTATCCGCGCTGTCTCTGCGGCCCAGGGCCAAGCGCCGACACCCATTGAGCATTTAAAACAGCAGCGCCCTGACCGAGTTTGAGCTCGGTCAGGGCGCTGGTCTAGTGATCATCCGACCGTTCTGCCGCAAGCGGCAGACCTCGGAAATATCCCGGCTTAATAATGAACCGACTTCGGATCGAGCGGCGTCGTATTCGGCGGGGTGAACTTGGTCAGGTCGATGCCTTCTACCGCGGACTTGTACTCTTCAGCGCTGGGGGTGCGGCCAAGGATGGCGGAGAGCACCACGACGGGCGTTGAGGCCAGCAGCGACTCGCCCTTCTTTTCAGCGCTGTCTTCCACCACACGGCCCTGGAACAGCCGGGTCGAGGTGGCGAGCACGGTATCGCCCTTTTCCGCCTTTTCCTGATTGCCCATGCAGAGGTTACATCCGGGGCGCTCGAGATAGAGAATGTTCTCATATTCGGTGCGGTTGGTGGTCTTGGGCATCAGGTCGTCGAACTCGAAGCCGGAATATTTCTGGAGAATTTCCCAGTCGCCTTCTTCCTTTAGCTCATCGATGATGTTGTAGGTCGGGGCCGCGACCACCAGAGGCGCCTTGAACTCGACCTTGCCTTCGGCCTTTTCGATGTTCTTGAGCATCTGGGCGACGATCTTCATGTCGCCCTTGTGCACCATGCAGGACCCGACAAAACCCAGATCAACCTTCTTGGTGCCGCCGTAATAGGAAACGGGGCGGATGGTGTCGTGGGTATAGCGGCGCGACACGTCGGAATTGTTGACGTCCGGATCGGCGATCATCGGCTCGTCGATCAGATCGAGATCGACCACCACTTCGGCGAAATATTTCGCATTGTCGTCCGGCTTCAGCGCCGGCTTTTCGCCGGAGCGGATTTCAGCAATGCGGCGATCTGCCTTGTCGATCAGCCCCTGAAGCGTGCCAGCGGCATTGTCCATGCCCTTGTCGATCATGATCTGCATGCGCGACTTGGCGATTTCCAGCGATTCGATCAGCGTCTCGTCCTGGGAAATACAGATCGACGCCTTGGCCTTCATCTCGGCCGTCCAGTCGGTGAAGGTGAAGGCCTGATCGGCGAGCAGCGTGCCGATATGCACTTCGATAATGCGGCCCTGGAACACGTTGTCGCCATGCTGCTTGAGCATCTGCGCCTGCGTGGCGTGCACGACGTCGCGGAAATCCATATGCGGCTGCATCTGGCCCTTGAACGTCACCTTGACCGATTGGGGGATCGGCATGGTGGCCTCGCCCGTTGCCAGGGCCAGGGCCACGGTGCCGGAGTCAGCGCCGAAGGCCACGCCCTTGGACATGCGCGTGTGGCTATCACCACCAATGATGATGTCCCAGTCATCCACGGTGATGTCGTTGAGCACCTTGTGGATCACGTCGGTCATCGAGTGATATTTGCCAATCGGATCGCGCGCAGTGATGACGCCGAAATTGTTCATGAAGGCCATAAGCTTGGGAATATTGGCCTGCGCCTTCTTGTCCCAAACGGAAGCCGTGTGGCAGCCCGACTGATAGGCGCCATCGACCAGCGGCGAAATGACGGTGGCCGCCATGGCTTCGAGTTCCTGCGCCGTCATCAGGCCGGTCGTATCCTGCGAGCCGACAATGTTGACCTTCACGCGTACGTCCGAACCGGCATGCAGCACCTTGCCCGGCGTGACGCCGACGGCATTGCGGTTGAAGATTTTCTCGACGGCGGTGAGGCCCTGCCCTTCGACGGTAATTTCCTTGTTCGGCGCGAAGACCGGTGTCGCCTCGACACCCAGCGTTTCGGCGGCAAAGGTCTGGAGCTTTTTGCCGAAGACGATGGCGTAGGAGCTGCCCGCCTTCATGAATTCGGTCTTTTGCGGGGTGAAGGCCGATGCGACATCGACCAGCTCATTGCCGGCTTCGTCGCGCAGCTTCTTGTTCCGGGCGTCGATGGTCAGCACCGTGCCGGTCTCGACAGAATATTTCTGTTCGAGAATCGGATTGCCCTCATTGTTAAGGATGGGCTTGCCTTCGTCGTCGAGCTTCTTGACCCAGTTCTTGAGGTTGATGCCAATGCCGCCGGTGACGTCCACCGTGGTCGCAAAAATCGGCGAAATGCCATTGGTGCCAGCCACGATGGGCGCATAGTTGACGAAAGGCACATAGGGGCTGGACTGCTTGCCGGTCCACAGCGCCACATTGTTGACGCCGGACATGCGCGAAGAGCCCACACCCATCGTGCCCTTTTCGGCAATCATCATCACGCGTTTGTCGGGGTGCTGCTGCTGCAGCGCCACGATTTCCTGCTGCGCAGCAGGCGAGATCATGCACTGGCCATGCAGTTCGCGGTCGGAGCGGGAATGGGCCTGGTTGCCGGGCGAAAGCAGGTCGGTCGAGATATCGCCTTCAGCGGCGATATAGGTGACGACCTTGATCTCGTCCTCGACATCGGGGAGCTTGGTGAAGAATTCGGCCTTGGCATAGCTTTCCAGCACGCCCTTGGCGACCGCATTGCCAGCCTTGTAAGCATCGCGCAGGCGGAACATGTCGGCGTCGTAGAGAAAGACCTGCGTCTTGAGGACATCGCCCGCCTTTGCGGCGACGGCAGCATCCTCGCCCAGCGCCACGTCCAGCAACACCTTCACCGAAGGCCCGCCCTTCATATGCGAGAGCAATTCGAGCGCGAAATCCGGCGTGATTTCGGGAATGACCGATTCACCGGTGATGATCTGCTTGAGGAAAGCGGCCTTGACGCCAGCGGCGCTCGTGGTACCGGGCAGCGTATTGTAAATGAAGAACTTGAGTGCGTCGGCGCGCTCCGCGCTTCCCGCATCGCTGATCAGGGCGATGAGTTCGCCAACGAGAGCGCCGCCGTCGATCGGCTTGGGAGCAAGGCCCTGTTCGGCTCTGCTTTTGATTTCAGCCTGGTAATCGGAGTAGAGGGTCATCGCAATCTCAACGTGATGGGGTGTGGCACCGACAGGCAGCACCAGAAAATATTGTTGTCAGTCTGACGGTAGTCGGGTTCCAAGCGCGCCAGACAGGGCCATCTGAGGAGTTAGCGCATTTGTGCAAAAAAAGTACTCCCGATTCAGCAAGGACGGGTCCAGAATCAGCAATGCCCGTTTCCGCTGGGTAAATTGGCCTGCCTCAGCGAACCTACTGCCGCCGCTCAGAAAATGAAAAAGGCCGGTGTTTCCACCGGCCTTTCGAATATCAGGGTCGTAAAATTCAGCGCTTCTTGCCGAACAGGCTCCAGAGGCCGGTCACGGTCAGCGACGCGAAGGCCATCTTGAGGATGTCCCAGACCATAAAGGGCTGAACGGCCTTGGCAAAGGCGGAAGCGATGACATTGGTCTGATCGACCCATGCAGCCTGACCAGCCATGGCCACCAGCCAGGCGAAGCCGAAGGCGAACATGACGACATTGCCTGCCATCATGGCGGCAAACATGGTCAGGGGGCGATTGGATGCACCGCGATCGGCAGCAAAGCCGATGATGGCGGCCATTGCGAGGAAGCCGAGCAGGAAGCCACCCGATGGCCCCAGCAGATAGGGCAGACCGCCGCCGGTCGCAAAAACCGGAAGACCGAACGCGCCCTGCGCCAGATAAAGCGCAACGGTTGCCACGGCGATGCGCATGCCGAAGGCAGCGGCGAGAGCGGCGATGGCAAAGCTCTGCAATGTCACCGGAATCGGCCAGACTGGCACATTGATCTTGGCTGCGGCAGTGATGAGCAATGTGCCCAGCACGACGATTGCACCATTGGTCACCAGCTTGGCGACGTTATTCTTGGGCTGGAATGCGCCGAGCAGCGTATTCGGCGTGGTCAAAGCGACGGCCATTTCGTACCTTCCATGCTTGAAGTGAATGCCTGCTCCACTTGGCCGCAGGATCATTCCGTCCCTCGCTTCTTACGGTTTCGTGACACTCCGCGCAATGGCAAGCACGTCTTCATCCGTCCAGTTTGACACAGACTTTCGTCCAGATCACGGACTGGCCGTGCCGGTCGCGCCCGGCATCGTGCGGGTTACGGCGCCAAATGCCTCGCCCTATACATTTACCGGCACGAACAGCTTTCTAGTGGGCCATGACAGGTTGGCGCTGGTCGATCCGGGGCCGGACGACATTCACCACGAAACCGCGCTCAGCGCCGCCATTGACGGGCGCCCGGTGGACGCAATCCTCCTCACCCATACCCATAAGGATCACAGCGCCTCGGCGCAGAAATGGTCGCGCCTGCTCGATGCGCCGCTCTGGTTCGGTGGACAGCACAGGCTGTCGCGCCCGCTCCGCCGCTTTGAAACCAATCCGATCCAGAGATCGTGCGATTGGCAACTGGTGCCCGACCGGCTGCTTGTCGATGGAGAAACCATCGCGGCGGGCGATCTCGCCGTCGTCGTGCACACCACGCCCGGGCATTGCGCCAACCACATCGTGTTCGGATATGGCGATGCGCTGCTTTCGGGTGATCACGTCATGGGCTGGAATTCCACCCTGGTTTCGGTGCCAGACGGATCAATGGCCGATTATTTCGCCTCGCTCGAAAAGCTCATCGCCCTGCCCTATCAGCGCTATTTCCCCGCCCATGGCGGCCCGATCCCCGATGGGACTGCCCACGCAAAGGCTCTCATGGCCCACCGGCAGATGCGCAATCAGCAGGTCATCGCGGCCGTCGACAATGGGGCCCGAACGCTGGGACAGGTGGTTGACGCGATCTATCCCACCCAGCCAACGCGCGTCCGTTTCGCCGCGCGCATGACGATCGACGCCCATATCGAATATCTCGAAGCGCAGGGCCGTCTGCGCGTCAGGCGGGGGATTTTCGGCGCGCGATTATTGCCCGCAGCCTGAACGCCAGGACGATTGCCCGCGTTACCCCTTTTTTTGAAGGCGAGAAAAACCATGACCAATCGCGCGCTGGCCATCATTGCAATCCTGCTCATCATCGCCTTTATCGGCCTGTTCGCGGGATATTATTTCGGCGGCGAAATGGCGCGCAGAGACAATGCGGCTGATGCGGCTTTTACGCAGCAGGCCAATTAATTCCGCTGAAAGCCGATGCCGCCTTCACGCCCGGTCTGCCCGCGATGGCGCAGCATGTGATCGGCCAGAACCAGCGCCATCATCGCCTCGCCCACCGGCACGGCGCGGATGCCCACGCAGGGGTCATGCCGCCCCTTTGTAATGATGTCGGTATCCTCGTTGGCGCTCGTTACCGTCTGGCGCGGCGTCAGAATGGAGGAGGTGGGCTTGACCGCGAAGCGACAGACGATTGGATCGCCATTGCTGATGCCGCCCAAAATCCCGCCGGCATGATTGGACAGGAAATAGGGCCTGTCGGCCCCTGCCCGCATCTGGTCGGCATTCTCGACGCCGGTCAGGCTCGCAGCGTCGAAACCGTCGCCAATCTCCACCGCCTTGACCGCATTGATGCTCATCATTGCCGAGGCCAGATCGGCACTCAGCTTGCCGTAAATCGGTGCGCCCCAGCCTGCGGGCACGCCTTCAGCGACCACTTCAATGACCGCGCCGGCCGAATTTCCGTCCTTGCGCAAACCATCGAGATAATCGGCCCACAGCGCCGCCGCCCGGGCATCGGCACAAAAGAACGGGTTTTCACCGACCTGATCCCAATCGAAATTGGCGTAGTCGATCTTGTGAGGGCCCATCTGCACGAGGCTTGCCCTGATGGTCACCCCAGACAGCAATTGCCGCGCCACCGCGCCCGCCGCGACACGCGCAGCCGTCTCGCGGGCCGAAGTGCGTCCACCGCCGCGATAGTCGCGGATACCGTATTTCTGGTCATAGGTATAATCGGCGTGACCGGGGCGATATTTGTCTCGAATGTCGCCGTAATCCTTGGAGCGCTGGTCGGTGTTTTCGATCATCAGCGAAATCGGCGTGCCGGTGGTGCGCGGCCCATCGCTGCGCTCGTCCTCGAATACGCCAGAAAGGATTTTCACTTCGTCCGGCTCGCGGCGCTGTGTGGTGAACTTGCTCTGGCCGGGTTTGCGGCGATCCAGATCGCGCTGAATCATCTCCGGCGTCAGCAGCAGCCCCGGCGGGCAACCATCCACAACCACGCCCAGCGCCGGCCCATGGCTTTCGCCCCAGGTGGTGAAACGGAAAAGATGTCCGAACGTATTGAAAGACATGGCGCAGCCCCTTGGGTTGAGCGCTTTCTAGGCAGACGGGGCCGTCAGGTCAATCAGACGTCGCCCGCGCCAAGCAGTTCCATTCGTCCAGGCGTGAAGTGCATGATCACATCCTGTGGCGGCGCCCAATTGATCACTTCCACAATGGGCGCGCGCTCGATGAGAACCCGCAGGGTCCGGGCAATACCCCCATGGGCGACGACCACAGATGGACCTTTGAGCACACCGGCAAATTCGGTCAGCCGCGCTTCCACATCACGATAATTCTCGCCGCTTTCGGGGCGGAAGTCCCAATAGGCCTCGTCACGTGCGCCGGGCGCAATGGCCATATTGGCGGGCAGTTCCTCGTGCAGACTGCCTTCAAGAACGCCGAAGCTGATTTCCATCAACCGCACGTCGAACTGCACGTCCGGCAGGTGCTGGGTAAAGCCCAGCCGCACCCGCTCCATGGTTTCGCGCGTCCGTCCGAGTGGGGATGCGTGCCATTCAAAGCTGAGAGGATCGAGCCCGCGTGCAGCAAACAAGGCTGCAAGGGTCTTGCCGTTCTGGCTGGCCTGTCCCCTGCCCTTGTCGTTGAGCGGAATGTCCTTGCGACCCTGATAGCGGCGTTCGGCGTTCCAGGGGGTTTCACCATGGCGGATGAAGTAGATTTCCGGCCAGACAAGACTGGTCATTGCATATCGCGCAGCGTCCCGCGCGTCCTCATGCTGGAGTCGACGGCCCGCTTGTGGCACATGCAATTGCAGGCGGACAAGGTCGCTGCCCACATATCTATCCCTCTTGTCGGATTTGTCATGTCTGTTCACCCGTCCGAGATCGTTTCTGCCCTTTCCGCCCTTGTCGGCAGCGACAATGTCGTGGGCGATCTCAGCAGGATGGGAGCGTTCCTCAACGAGCCCCGCAAGCGGTTTCATGTGCCCGCCGCTGCCGTGGTCACGCCGCCCGATGTAAAGGCCGTGCAGGCCATCATGGCATGGGCCTATGCCAATCATGTGTCCATCATTCCGCAGGGCGGCAATACCGGCCTTGTCGGCGCTCAAGTGCCCGCACGCGGCGATGAGGTGATCCTTAGCCTCGTCAAACTCGACAAGGTTCGCGCCATCGACACGGCAGCGGGTGTCATGGTGGCCGAAGCCGGCGTTATTCTCGAAAATGCCCATAAAGCCGCCGACGAGGCCGGGGCCATGTTTCCGCTCTGGCTGGCTTCGCAGGGCTCGGCGCGCATTGGCGGCGTCCTCTCGTCCAATGCCGGTGGCGTCAATGTTCTGGCCTATGGCAATGCGCGCGAACTCACCATGGGGGTCGAAGCCGTCCTCGCCGATGGGCGGCTCTATCAGGGCCTCAACGCGCTCAAGAAAGACAATACCGGCTATGATCTCAAGGATTTGCTGGTGGGCGCGGAAGGCACGCTCGGAATCATCACCGCAGCCAGTCTGAAGCTTTATCCGCGCCCCGAGGATTACGAAACCGCGCTGGTCAATATCGCCTCGCCAGACGCGGCGCTCGATCTCTTCCAATTGATGCGCCAGCGCGCCGTATCACGCCTCAACGCCTTTGAGCTGATCCCCCATATCGGCCTCGAAATCCAGTTGCGCCACGGCATGCTCGACGCCGACCCGACGGCCAGCGCCTCGCCATGGTACGCGCTGATCGAGCTGTCCCGCATGGCTGGCACTGAACCGGGTGCCCTGCAGGCAGCACTCGAAGCCGCGTTCGAGGAGGCGCTGATTTCCGACGCCACGATCGCGGAAAGCCTGGCCGACCGCACCCGCATGTGGGCCTTCCGCGAGCAGATGAGCGAATGCCAGTCCCGCGAGGGCGCCTCAATCAAGCATGACGTCTCGGTGCCCATCGCGGCCATTCCCGCCCTCATCCGCGAAGGCAACGCAGCGGCCGAAAAGCTGGTCCCCGGCATTCGCCCCGTGCCCTTCGGCCATATGGGCGATGGCAATATTCACTTCAATTTCTCGATGCCCGTCGGAGCAAATCCCAAAGAATTCATGGCCTTACATGACGAAGCCATGCATGGGGCGATATATGAGGTGGTGCTGAGGCATGGCGGCTCGGTCTCGGCCGAACATGGCATTGGCCAGCTCAAGGCTGATTTGCTCAAGCAGGTGAAAGACCCGGTAGCGCTGGATATGATGCGGGCGATCAAGGCAGCGCTTGACCCCCGGGGGATTCTCAATCCGGGGAAAATGCTCGGTTTCTGAGTTCCTACCCATCTTCTGGCCGACCAGTCGACACCCTCCCCCTTGCGGGAGGGATCAAGGGTGGGGGATGGGAGCCCTGATATAGCGGCTCCCGCACCCCCTCCCATCCTCCCCCGTAAAGGCGGAGGTGTCAGAGCGTGTGACCAGGTCACTCCCCTGTGCCTTCTTGCGGCCAAGGGGGTCCAGGACCCATTTGATGAACATGCTGCTCAAAGACATTCAATTTCTCGACGATTCCACCCGTCCCGCCATTCCTGACCTGCCCGGCCTGACCGAGAGCCAGAAACACGCAGGCGAGCACCTCAAGCAGATTCACGATCATCTGCGCGACAATATGCGGGTGCTTGGCCAGCTCATCGAGCGCGCCTCTCGCGGGGAGACCAGCGCCGAACAGATCAAGGCCGAAACGGCCGATCTGGTCATGGTCTCCAATTATCGCCGCTTCGGCACGCTGTGCGGGCAATATTGCCAGTTCGTGCACGGTCATCATTCGATCGAGGATCGGGCGCTCTTCCCCTCCATCGCCGCGCTGAGTCCGGCCTTCAAGGCCATTGCCGACCGCCTGCAAGCCGAGCATGTCGTGGTTCACACCCTGCTGGAGCGGCTGGTCGACGCCCTGATCAAGCTGGCCGACGCGCCGGGACAGTCCAATTTCGACGATGCGGTCACGGTATTTCGCGCGCTCGAAAAAGTCCTGCTCAGCCATCTCGGCTATGAAGAAGACGCCATCGGCGACGCGCTGGGCTATTTCGACATCATGTAACGCTAGAACAGATCCATCTGCCCACCCGCCGCCTTTTTCACTATCGGCGCCGGCTTTTCTTCCGCCACGGCCTCGATCAGCCCGGGATCGTCGTCGCGGGCCGAATTGACCCGCGTGGAGACCGGATGGAATTTCAGCACGCCGTCCGCCAGCGGCAGCGCCATTTGCGCGGCGTCGCGCGCCCGCACGTCACGGGTATTCAGCCAATCGTCCTGGCTCTGTTCATCCAGCAGGATCATCGGCATGCGGTGATGGATGACTGCAAGCTGTTCATTGGTGGGAACGGTGATTGTGGCGACGCTGTCGACTTCCTCGCCATCGGGTCCGCTCCAGGTGGCGTAGAGCCCGGCAAGCGCGATGGGCTGGCCATCGGCACGGGTGATATAATAGGGACGCTTTTTCTTGTCCGGGCCTGTGTGCCATTCGTAATAGCCACTGGCCGGTACAATGCAGCGCCCATGCTTCAGCGGATCGCGGAAGGCGGGTTTGGTCTCCATGCTTTCGGCGCGCGCATTGACCAGCAGCGGGAATTCGCGCGGGTCTTTCACCCAGCCAGGCACCAGTCCCCAGCGCGCAAAATGTCCCTCGCGCCGCCCTCCGGCTTCCCATATCGCCAGAATGGGTTGCGTCGGGGCGATATTGTAGCGCGGCAGGCTGGGCACGCTGTTGAGCAGCTTGAACAGTTCGTTCATGGCCTCCTGCGGGATCATCGAGGCATATCGCCCACACATGGCATGTCTCCTTCACCACTTGGGGGATAAGCTTTCTCAAGACGAATCGCAAACCAGCTCAAGGGCCATGACTGACCTCCCCAACGCCGCCAGCGTCGGCATCGTGAAACACGGCAAGATCCTTTTGATCAAGCGCGCCTTCGCGCCCTATCAGAACCTGTGGACTTTTCCCGGTGGCCGCATGGATGAAGATGAAACCATCGAGCAATGCGCCATACGCGAGGTGCAGGAAGAACTGGGCCTGACCATTCGCAATCCGCGCCACGCCATGACCCAGTCGCTGGGCCGTGACGGCACCTATCGCCTCGCCGTCTTCACCACCACCGACTATGCCGGCACCATCCGCCCCTCATCGGAAATTGCCGACCACAAATGGGCCGACCCCGGCATGTTGCTGGCCCTGCGCACCACGTCCCGCCTCGATGACGTGATCAGGGAATGCTTTCGCGTACTGGGGCAAAGCTGGTAGAAGGCCGGGATGATGTTTTTCACCCTTGCCCGCCATCATGCCTCCCCGCACCCCACCCCAGCCCTCCCCGTCAAGGGGAGGGTGCTAGGCCGGTGGCTGAGGCACGGTAGCGCCACGCACGCGATGCGGCACCTCCCCCTTGACGGGGGAGGCTGGGAGGGGGTGTCCACGCACGCGTGGCCCACAGTAACCCGCTGGCTGCTCGCCCTCCTCCTCGCCCTCACCATGACCACCCCCGCCTTCGCCATCGATCCGCCCTATCAGCGGCAGATGGAGCGCCTGTCGGAAATCATGGGCAGCCTTTATTTCCTGCAGCCGCTGTGCAAGGCGGGCAGCGAAGACTGGCGCGCGCAGATGGCTGAACTGATCTCGCTGGATGAGCCCAGCGAAGACCGGCGGCAGCGTCTGGCCGGGGCGTTCAATGGCGGCTACACGGCCTTTTCCCGCTTTCACAAGCAATGCACGCCCGCCTCGCGCGAAGCGCTGACGCGGCTTTTGGGCGAGGCGCAGCGCCTCTCGCGGGAAATCCATACGCGCTTTGCCGAATGAAAGCTTAACACCTCGGTAGAATTGCCTACGTCGCGTTAACCTTTGCATTACTTCTGCCGCGCGGGGCGCAAAGGCGCGTGTTATGCCCCTTGCATGAGCACGATCAAATCCATCTTTACGCCTGCTTCTGGCACCGGCCCATTCGACCGCGGACAGGCCGAACGCCAGCTCGCGCTGGAATATCTGGCCGAAGCCTGGAATGGCGCGGAAGATGATGGCGTAGAAACCGCCGCGCTGGCCCATGCCTCGCTGTTTGCAGCTCTGGCCACTTTCGTGCGCCTGCATGGCGACGAAGCCACTGCCGAGCTCATTGCCCAATTGCCGGACCGCATCCGCAATGGCGAATATAATCTGGAACGCGTATTGCAATAGGCTGGTGCCTTAGCGCGATCACAGAATGGTCCTGGTCGTTTCAGGTTTTCTCGGAACTATCTTCCCGAAAGTCATCCCTCTTTCGTCATTGCCCGGCCATCCTCGGACTTGATCCGTGGACCGGGCAATCCATCTCGCCGCAGCATGGACCACCCGGACGAGCCGGGTGGTGACGGAGCGGATAGGATCGATTCCAATAGAAACTGAAACGCTCTAAACTTCCGCCAAACGGGAGATTTGTCCATGCGCCTGACCATCGCCTTCGCCGCCGCTCTGACGCTTGCCCTGCCCGCCTTGGCTCAGGATGAGCCGGAGGCCTATGTCTGGCCCACGCCCCAGATCAGCGACGATATTTCCGCCCTGCCCGACAATGTCCGGGCGACGCGCGCCGCGCTGATCAATGCCGCCCGCACCGGCGATATCGAAAAGCTCAGGCCCATTATCGAAGAACAGGAATTCCCGCCCAATGTGAGCTTTGGCGAATTCGACGATGCTTTGGACTATCTCAAATTCGTCTCGGAGGACGATGACGGCCGCCAGATTCTGGGCCTGCTGGTCGACCTGCTCGATCAGCCCTATGCCTTCTATCCCGACAGCGGCGGCGAAACCTCTTACATCTGGCCCTATCTGTCGGAAATCGACCCCAACGCCCTCACCCCCGACCAGCAGGTGGACGCCTATCGCCTGCTCAACACCGAGCAGATCGAAGAACTAAAAGAATTCGGTGCCTGGTATTATTGGCGCCTCTACATCAGCGAAACCGGCGAATGGACGGTTTTCGTCGCCGGGGATTAAGGGAGGAGCGTTGACGATGACCGACATTCTGGATCATGGGCCGTTCTTTCACGGCACGATTGCAGACTTGCGTGTGGGCGATTTGCTTACCGCAGGATACAGGTCGAACTATCGCCCTGACATAGTGATGAACCACATCTACTTCACAGCCCTTGTGGACGGCGCCGGGCTTGCCGCCGAAATTGCGGCGGAACTTGCCGGAAGCGGCGCTGTCCCGCGCGTTTATGCCGTGGAGCCCACAGGGGGATACGAGAATGATCCCAACGTGACCGACAAGAAGTTTCCCGGCAACCCTACCCGGTCTTATCGCAGCAGCGCGCCAATCAGGATCATTGGCGAAATCACCCAATGGACCAGGTTGACGGCCGAGGCCCTTCAGATGTGGAGGGAACGGCTGGCCGTACTGCGCTCGGACGAAGGTGGCGAGATCATCAATTGAAACCGGGCTATTCCGCCAATGCCTCAAGAAACCGCATCGGCTGGCCCACGCTCGGCGTCACCAATTCCCCCTGCCACATGACCTTGTGACCGCGCACCACCGTGCCGACGGGCCAGCCGGTGACGGTGACGCCGTCATAGGGGGTCCATCCGGCGCGGCTTTCGATCCAGTCATTGGTGATGGTTTGCTGCCGCTTCATGTCGACAATGGTGAGGTCGGCATCATAGCCCACGGCGATCCGGCCCTTATTGGCAATGCCGAACAGGCGGTTGGGGCCGTGGCTGGTCATGTCGACGAAGCGTTGCAGGCTGAGTTTTCCTGCATTCACATGGTCGAGCATGGTCGGCACCAGTGTCTGCACGCCGGTCATGCCGGAATGGCTCTGGGGATAGGGATGATCCTTTTCTTCCCGCGTATGGGGCGCATGGTCTGAGCCCAGAATATCGGCCACGCCATTGGCGACGCCCTTCCAGATGCCTTCGCGGTGCGCCTTGTCGCGGACCGGCGGGTTCATCTGGGCATAGGTGCCGAGGCGCGTATAGGCCGTCTCGTCCAGCGTCAGGTGGTGCGGGGTGACTTCCACGCTCGCCACATCCTTGTGGTCGGCGAGATAGACGATTTCTTCCTTGGTCGAGATATGCAGCACATGAATACGCTTGCCGGTCTTGCGGGCGAGGTTGACAAGTCGCGTGGTGCAACTCATCGCCACTTCGGGCGAGCGCCAGACCGGGTGACTCGATGGATCACCTTCGACCCGCAGCCCCTTGCGCTCTTCGAGCATATATTCGTCTTCGGAATGGAAGGCGGCGCGGCGCGAAATGGCGCGCAGAATGGCCTCCACCCCGGCATCGTCCTGCACCAGCAGCGAGCCGGTGGACGAGCCCATGAACACCTTGATACCCGCGCAGCCCGGCAGCTTTTCCAGCATGGCCAGTTCGCCGACATTTTCGTGGGTGCCGCCAATATAGAAGGCGAAATCGCAATGCATGCGATTGGTGCCAGCCGCGATCTTGGCCTCGAAGGTTTCGCGTGTCGTGGTCAGCGGATTGGTATTGGGCATTTCAAAGACGCCGGTCACCCCGCCCATCACCGCGCCGCGCGAGCCGCTTTCAAGGTCTTCCTTATGCGTGAGGCCCGGTTCGCGGAAATGCACCTGCGTATCGATGACGCCGGGCAGGATATGGAGGCCCTTGCAATCGACGATTTCGGCGGCACTGCCCTCGATGCTCCCCAGCGCGGCGATGCGGCCGTTCTTGACCGCAATATCGGCCAGCCCTTCCCCGTCATGGTTGACCAGAGTGGCGTTCTTGAAAATCACGTCGTACTGGGCCATGTCTTTTTTCCTGCTGCTGGTCATCTCTGGCCGGTTTAGCACGGGTGTTCCGAGAGGCAAGCCAGATGACGACCTATCTCCGCGCCGACCGCGCTCTGTTCCGCTTTTCCGGCCCGGATGCGCATAAGCTGGTCCATGATGTGGTCACCGGCGAAATGCCCAGCGCACCGGGATTGGCGAGCTGGTGGGCGCTGCTCTCGCCACAGGGAAAAATCCTTGCCGAGGGCCTCGCCGTCTGGCGGGACGAGGCGCTGTGGCTCGATACCCACATTTCGGTGGCCGATGATTTCTTCAAGCGGATGCGCATGTATAGGTTGCGCGCCAAGGCCGAGATCGATGACCTGCGCGAAACGCACCGCGTCGGCTATTCAGCCGATGAGGTACCCGGCGCGGCACGCGACCGGCTCGGGCCGGTGCAATTGGGCTGGCAGGTGATTGCGCCCGTCGAGGAAGCCGATAGCTGGGTCAAGGATGACAGCGCCTATCACGCCGCCCGCATTGCCGCGGGCATCCTGCATCAGGGCAATGACTTTCCTGCCAATGACGCTTTCGCTCATGATCTGGGCATGGACATTCTCGAAGGCATCGACTTCGCCAAGGGCTGCTATGTGGGACAGGAAGTCGTCTCGCGCATGAAACATCGCGGCACCGCACGGCGGAGGCCAGTGATCGTTTCTGGCATCGACGCCGAAAGCGGCAGCGCGGTGATGGCGAATGGGCGGGAAGCCGGAACCATCGGACAGGTGGTGAATGGCCGGGCCGTCGCTATCGTCAGGCTGGACCGGATCAGCGATCCGGGCGCGGTGAGCGTTGGGGATAAACTGGTGCAGCTCGAATTGCCGGGCTGGGCGACTTATAAATTCGGTGAAGAAGACCCCCACCCGGCCTCCCCCTGAAGGAGGGGGAGGATGAAGAGGTGTTTCACTGGGAGTTAGGTGCACTCGATGCGTCCCTCCCCCTTCTTCAGGGGGAGGTTAGGAGGGCGTTTCCCCTTCGCGTTCGCTCCGCATTCTCGAATCGGCCTCATCTGCTAAGCTCGACGCTCACAGTCTGCTAACCAGATCGTTCCTGATGTCACGCCAAAGCTCCCGAGCCTGGCAGCGTATGCTGTCCGGTCGCCGTCTCGATATTCTTGACCCCTCGCCCGTCGATGTCGAACTCTCCGACATCGCGCATGGTCTGGCCCGCGTTGCGCGCTGGAACGGGCAAACCATTGGCGATTATCCCTTTTCGGTCGCCCAGCATTCGGTTCTGGTGTTCGAGCTGTTCCGCGCCGCCAGCCCTGATTCCACTGCCATCGCCCAGATGCAGGCCCTGCTGCACGACGCGCCTGAATATGTGATGGGCGATATCATCTCGCCCTTCAAGGCAGCGATGGGCGGCAACTACAAGGATGTTGAAAACCGTTTGCTGTCAGCCATTTACCTGCGCTTCTCCCTGCCCGCCACCATGCCCGTCGCGGTCAGCAAGCTGGTCAAAAAGGCCGATCAGGAAGCCGCATTTTTCGAGGCAACCCACCTTGCCGGGTTCGATCCCGTCGAGGCCCGCAAGCTCTTTGGCGAGCCCGGTCCTTCTGCCTTCGACATGGACGCGTTCGACCGGCTGATCCGCCCCTGGCCGACCCATCAGGCACATTCAAAATTTATCGAGACATTTGAAAGTCTTAGCGCGCTTCTATGAGAAAAGCGGCCGGTTGAAATTAACCATAATTTAACTTAGGCATCGCTGTCCGGCAGCGGCATGGTTACTGATCCGTTAAGGCATATGTGCCGAATTGAAACAGATCAGGTGTCCATCATGAACCTGCCAACCCGTCATATGCTCCTTGGCATGACTTTGGGCGCGATCTGCGCCAGCGCGCTCGCGGCCATGGGGCCGGGCTATGTCATGGAGGCCTTTGCTGACGAAATGCCGGCAGGGTTCGATACCGACAAGCTGGTGAAATTCGACGACCGGGAATATTCGGTCAGCTATGCCGATTGGGTCTCCACCGATCCGCTCTCAACCGCAATGGTCAAGAAGATCGAGGCCGGAAAGGTGAGCTATGTCAGCATCACCACCACCGCAACCGGCACCTATTCGAGTGATAGCCTCACCTCAAAGCACGTGCTCTATCCCGGCATCGATGTGCAGCGGGTTTCTTCTCCCGCCGACAACTGGTTCGCGTTCTGGTCGGGGGGCAAGTGGCACGGTTTTGCCAGCAAGAACGGCAATTCCTTTATCGCCATGAATACGCCGGTCAATCGCTAGAGCGCCCGATATTGGACTGAAATCCATCCCCTCGATCTGGATTGCCCGGTCCACGGATCAAGTCCGAGGGTGGCCGGGCAATGACGATGGAACCGGAACCGCCTAACCGAACAGCCAGCCCTTCTTGAATTTATAGAAGACGTGCAGGCCGATCTGGGTCACCTTGTCCATGCGCGGTGCCCAGGGCGGACGCACATAGGTGGCGTGATAATGGGTCGCGTCACCCACTTCGGTCAGATAAAGCTCGCCGCTTGTAACCTTTTTGGCAATGTCCTCGGCCTGCGCCCAGGGCTCACGCTCATTGACCACATCGGGAATGCCGTCACAGGCAAAGGAGAACTGGCAGGCATTCTTGCGATGCTGGTTCTGGAACACCACGCCGCAGATCGTGTCGGGATAGCGATGATCCTTGGTGCGGTTCATCACCACCTGCGCCACGGCCACCTGCCCGCGATAGGTCTCGCCGCGCGCCTCAAAATAAATCCCGGTGGCCAGGCACCAGAGTTCGCGGTCGGAGACCTGCGTGGTCGCCAAATCCTGTACCGTGACGGGCGTATCGGCGCGGGCATAGGCCAATTGCTCGGGCATGATATCAGGCATGGTCACGCCCAGATTGTCGCGGCTGCCCGGCGCAATCCCGGCAATGGCATCAAGCGCAGCGGCGGCATTGGGGTGGAGCGAAGCCACGGACATGCGCGGACCGGCTTCAGGCGCCTCTCCCTCATCGGCAATGCTCGACTGGCCGAAGGCGGCAGGATCATTGGGCGAACGCAGAGCGGCAATCTGGATACGGGCTTGCTCGAAGCTCATGGCGATGGCCATGGCATCGACAACGGGCCGCACACGATCGGTTTTCTCGGCGCGATTGGGGCCTTCAAACACGGCCGAGGTAAACAGGGTATCGAACGAGCCGGTGATGACCGGATCGACACCGGATGCGGTCAGACTGGCTAGGGAGAATTCCGGCGCTGGCTGGCCCGGAACGCCATAATCGCCCAGAGGGCCGGAACCGGGGCCAAACGCACCATTGGCGAGGCCGATATAGGCAAGGGATGCGACGACTCCCGTTGTCACCAGACGGACAACGGCAGATCCCCGGCTAACCGCTCTGACCCGGTGCGGACGCACCTCGGGCCGGTGGGAAAGGGCCATAAAAGCTACTCAACGCTACGCTACACAACAAACGCTCGGCAAATGTGACGCTTCAATGCCGACGATTGTGATCATCTCTTATTAGGGTTAGCGGGGAGTAAATGCGCTTGCAGGCCGCGAAAAGGCGATGGCGTGGCAGGGATGGGGCAAAGCCGCGACATATTGGCCACCCTCTTTTCCTTCTACCCTTGCGAGAGCAGATGCGCGAGGACTGGGACCTAGGCGAAGGAGAGGCTTAGTTCCCAAACCACCACCTAACGCGCGGAGAGAACCCCTCACCCGTCTCGCGCTGCGCGCGATCCACCCTCTCCCGCAAGGGGAGAGGGGAAGGCTGGGGGGTTACGAACAGGCGGCCACAACGGGCGCGACGCTCTGGGCAAAGCTGTCCACGCGGAAGCGTACCGACAGGGTGCGTGCGCTGGTCGGGGTGACCCTGACGGTGAGATTGGTCACGCCCGCCAGATTGTCGATAAAGGCCAGCGCGTCGCGGCTGTTGTCGATGAGCACTGCGGTATTGGAGCGATCGACCGGCAGCGTGCTGCTGCGCCGCGTCAGATCATATTGCAGGGTCATGCCCACATCATTGCCCAGCGAGGACAGCGTATTGCCGGCAAAGCCGAAGGCCACCTGCAAGCCATTGGCCTCGCAGGATACCGTGATCGTCGCCGGGGCACGGCCACTCGGACGCGCCGGGATCAGTTGCTCGGATTCAAACACGACCGCATCGGCATCGGATGGTGCGGCATTGGTGCGGAAAAGATCATCATAGCAGACCAGTCGGGCCGCATCGTCATCCAGACCAGCGCATTGCGCGCCTGTCTGTGCGGTGGCGGGTGTGGCAATAGCCAGCATTGCTGGGAGAACCAATACTGCAAGAACTCTCTTCACGAACGCTATGTCCCTTCCCGTCATGCCGGAGGTCCGGCGGCCAATATGGCTTATATGGGTATTGTTCTTGCCAGTTTAAGCCGAAGCCTGCGCCAGCGTCAGCCGGGCAACCGGTACACGATAGGGTGAGCACGATACATAGTCGATGCCGAGCCCGGCGAAAAACTGGAGCGAAACGGGATCGCCCGCATGTTCGCCGCAAATGCCGATCTTGAGGCGCGGGTTAGTCGCCCGCCCCCGCGCAATGGCGATTTCGATCATCTCGCCGACGCCCTTTTCGTCGATATTGACGAAGGGATCGCGCTCATAGACGCCTTTGCGCTGATAGGCGGCGAGGAAGGTGGGCGCATCATCACGCGAAATACCGAAGGTGGTCTGTGTCAGATCATTGGTGCCGAAAGAGATGAAATCCACCATCGAGGCGATATCTCCGGCCCTGAGACAGGCGCGCGGCAATTCGATCATCGTGCCAAAGGAGAAACGCACCCGATCCGAGCGCGCCAGCCCCGAATTTTCGAGAATGGCAAAAGCCCGCTCGCGCACCCAGGCAACCTCCGTTGCGGTGGAAACAAACGGCACCATGACTTCCACCGAAACCGGCTCGTCCTGTTGTTCGCTGGCCGCCCGTGCCCCCGCCAGAACGGCCTGCATCTGCATTTGCAGGATTTCGGGATAGGTGATGGCCAGCCGCACGCCGCGATGGCCCAGCATCGGATTGATCTCGGCAATTCTCTCCAGCCGCAGCCGCAAGGCACGAACGGCGACGCCCAGCGAAGCCGCCGTTTCTTCGATTTCCTCGTCGGTGCGCGGCAAAAATTCGTGCAATGGCGGATCGAACAGGCGCACATTGACCGGCAGGCCCTGCATTGCCGCGAACAGCGCCGAATAATCCCCGGTTTGGTAATCCACCAGACCGGCAATGGCCTTGGAGCGCGCATCCTCGTCTTCGGAGAGAATCATGCGCCGCAAGGCGACCATGCGCTCGGGCGAAAAGAACATGTGCTCGGACCGTGCCAGACCGATCCCTTCGGCCCCGAAACTCTGCGCCGTCTGCGCCGCTTCGATGCTTTCGGCATTGGTGCGCACCGCAATCTTGCGGCTGGCATCGGACCAGTTGAGCAATTTACTGATAGCACCGCCGATCTGCGGCTGCGCCAGTGGCAATGTGCCGAGATAGACCGCGCCATCGCTGCCATCGATGGTCAGCCGATCCCCTGCGCGAAACTCCCTGTCGCCGATCCAGCAGGTCATTTCCAGCGCATTGACGGCAAGCGTCCGCACGCCTGCAACGCAGGGCTTGCCGGTAATGCGCGCAATCACCCCGGCATGGCTCGACATGCCGCCGCGCGCGGTCAAAATGCCGGTCGCTGCTTTCATGCCCTCGATATCGGCGGGGCCGGTTTCATTGACCACCAGAATGCAATGCTTGCCCCGCGCCCGCATACGCGCCGCATCTTCGGCATTGAAGACGATGATGCCGCTCGCCGCGCCGGGGGAAACACCCAGCCCCAGCGCGATGGGCGAATTGCCTTCCGTCGATTTTAGCCGCGGGTGGAGCACCTGCGCCAATCGGCTGGCATCGACGCGGGTAACGGCGTTGTGCGGCGTCCACACCTTGCGCGCCACCCTATCCACCGCCGCTTCCAGTTCGGCCCCGGCGCTTGCCTGCACCGAGCGCGCCGAAAGGAATTGCACCGCGCCACGATGCACCGCCACAAGGCAGTTCATGTGTTTGCCTGCCTTGGCGTCGAGCAGGGCGATCAGCGCGTTCACATTTTCGGGTAGGCGCGGCAGGGCACTACCAGCAAGCGGCGCCGGGCCCATGGCGCCGGTCACCGGATTGCGGGTCACGAACTGCTCGATGGCCCCATCGGCCACGGCCTGTACAAGCACGATCTGCCTTGCCCGGTCATCCTCGCCCCGCCCGGTCCAGCCGCGCCCGGAGAACCCATAGCTCTCGAACGCCTGCTTGATGGCCCGGGCCAATGGCCGTGCCGGATCAACCGCATCTTCGGGGGCAGCGGGAGCGGCAATGCCGATCTTGGCCGGCATCAATCCGCCATTATGGGTGGCGGCGGATGTGCGCACCACCAGCAGCGGCGGCTTGCCGTCCTTGTCCACCAGCTTGAACAGGCATGCGACCCAATGGGTGCGCAACCTTATGTCGCGGCGGCCGCGTTCGGCCTGCAATTCATCCCAGGCGGCGCGGGTAATGGCGATGGTTGGCACGGTGGGGAAACCGGCCTCGCAGACGCGAAAGATCCAACGCGCCTTGCCTGCCAGCAGTTTGAGTTGGCGCGCACTCAGTTCGGCCTTGCCCAATGCGGGGGCAATCGCAAACATTTCCTGCGCCAAACTCACGGCTTATTCCCTTCCCAAGCTCTATACACATATTGCCCATGCCCCGCGCGGCTGCAACAGCACTTGACTTGCCGGGGCGCTGAAAGCATCTGATCTGGCATGGAAAAAAGGCCGCACCTCGACATTCTGCTCTGCGCACCGCGCGGATTTTGCGCTGGCGTTGACCGCGCGATCCAGATCGTGGAGCTGGCGCTCCAGAAATATGGCGCGCCGGTCTATGTGCGCCACGCCATCGTGCATAACAAATATGTGGTGCAAAGCCTTGAGACCAAAGGCGCAGTCTTTGTCGAAGAACTCGATGAAATTCCAGATACCGAGGCTCCGGTGGTGTTTTCCGCCCATGGCGTGCCCAAAAGCGTGCCCGCCGAAGCGCGCACCCGCAACATGTTCTTTCTCGATGCCACCTGCCCACTGGTGAGCAAGGTGCATGTCGAAGCCTCGCGCCATTTCGAGGAAGGCCACGAAATCGTGCTGATCGGGCATGCCGGTCACCCAGAAGTGATCGGCACAATGGGGCAACTGCCGCCCGATGCGGTGACGCTGATCGAAACGGTCGATGACGCCAATCGCTTCACGCCGAAAAATCCCGAAACGCTGGCTTTCGTGACCCAGACGACGCTCTCGGTGGATGATACCCGTGAAATCGTCTCCGCCCTGCGCGCGCGCTTCCCGGCCATCAATGGCCCACACAAGGAAGACATCTGCTACGCCACCACCAATCGGCAGGAATCGATCAAGGCCGTCGCGCCGCGTGTCGATGCCATGATCGTCGTGGGTTCGCCGCATTCGTCCAATTCGCAGCGTCTGGTGGAAGTGGCGCTGCGTTCGGGCTGCAAAATCGCCACGCTGGTTGATCGTGCCAGCGATATCGACTGGAGCCTTTACGGCGATCTCACTTCGCTTGGCGTCAGCGCGGGCGCATCGGCCCCAGAAAGCCTCGTTGAAGAGGTGATCGACGCCTTTGCCGAACGCTATGCGGTCAAGGTCGAGACGGTCAAAACCGCCGAAGAAAACATCGCCTTCAACATACCAAAGGTGCTACGCAATCTGGAAGTGGCGTCGGGTCGATGAGCGAGAAGGTGATTATTCACACCGATGGCGCCTGCTCGGGAAATCCCGGTCCCGGCGGCTGGGGGGCAATCCTGCAATTCGGCCAGCACCGCAAGGAGTTGAAGGGTGGCGAGGCGCTGACCACCAATAACAAGATGGAACTGACCGCAGCCATCGAAGCGCTCAACGCCCTCACGCGGCCCTGCGCCATCGATCTGCACACCGATAGCCAATATGTGAAAAACGGCGTTCAGAGCTGGATACACGGCTGGAAGCGCAATGGCTGGAAGACCGCGGACAAGAAGCCGGTCAAGAATGTCGAACTGTGGCAGGCGCTGGACGAGGCCACCAAGCGCCACGATATTTCATGGCACTGGGTCAAGGGCCATGCGGGCGACGAACTCAATGAACGCGCCGACGAACTCGCCCGCGAAGGCATGGCGCCGTTCAAGAGCAAGAAGATCGAAGCCTTTACTGCGCCGTTTTAGGGCGCGTCGGCAAAAGCCGCTTTGCCGCCCGCCAGAGCGGGGCAATGACAAAACCGGCCACCGGGATCATCACCAGCCCGAAGGCCAGCCCAAAAATTCCGTCGATGAGCGCCGTCATCGCCCAGCCCGCAAAGCCACCAATCGCGGGCAGCGCATGGGCCGCCCATTCGGCTGCAATTTCGATCCAATGCTCGGGCGCAGCCAGGCCAAACTCGGCTAGCCCATGCAGGATGATCCCGCCGCCAACCCAGATCATGGCCGCCGTGCCGACAATAGCCAGACCAGACATGAACACCGGCATGGCTCGCACCAGCCAGCGACCAAATTTGCGCGTCAGGTCGAGCCGCCCCCGGCGCGCCAGGAGCAGCCCGAAATCATCGGCCTTCACCAGCAGCGCCACCGCGCCATAGACAAGGCCGGTAATGCCGACGCCGACCAGCGCCAGAATGGCCGCTCGGGTCCAGAAATTGTCGACAGTGATTGCCGCCAGCGCGATGGTCATGATTTCGGCGGAGAGGATGAAATCGGTCTTGATGGCCCCGGCGACCCGCGCATCTTCCTGCGATTGCGGATCGAGCGCTGCCGGTTCCAGCCCCGCCTCATGTCCCTCCGCCTCATGCGGCAACAGCGCATGAAAGACCTTTTCGGCCCCCTCATAGCATAGATAGGCTCCGCCCAGCATCAGCGCCGGGATTATGACCCAGGGCGCGACAAGGCTGAGGATCAGCGCGGCGGGCAGCAGGAACAGCAGCTTGTTGCGGACCGAGCCCCAGGCAATCTTGCCGACGATGGGCAATTCCCGGTCAGCGGCAAAACCGTCGACATAGCGAGGCGTGACCGCCGCGTCGTCCACAACGGCACCAGCGGCTTTCAACCCGGCCTTGGCCGCCTGTCCGGCAATATCGTCAAGCGAAGCCGCCGCAACCTTGGCAAGGGCGGCGACATCATCGAGCAGGGCAAGCAGGCCGACAGACATGAGCGGCCTCCCCGGCCTTATCCGGCAACTTTGCCGAAATCGGCAACAAGATGCATGGTGTCGCGCAGTCTTGCCAATAGATTCAGGCGATTGGCGCGCACGGCAGGGTCGGCATCATTGACCAGGACTGCGGTGAAGAACGCATCGACGGGCGCGCGGAGCGTCGCCAATTCGGCCATTGCGCCCTTGTAGTCGTCCTTACCCACATGCGCGGCCACGGCGGCGTGAACGCCATCGACGGCAAAGGCTAAAGCCTCTTCCTCTGCCAGCTTCAATGCGGCTTGATCGACGGCACCGGCATATTCCTTGCCGTCCTTCTTCTCTTCGGCAGCCAGAATATTGGCAGCGCGACGATAACCCGCAAGCAGATTGGCGCCGTCTTCGCTTGCCAGCAGCGACGACAGAGCCTCGGCCCGCTGAGTGATCTGCAATATGTCATTGCTGTCTGCGGAAATCACGGCATCGACAAGGTCATGCCGCGCCCCGGCATCGCGCAGCGACACTTTGAGACGATCATGGAAGAAGGCGAGCAGGTCGGCCTCAACCTTGAGCGGGAATTTGAGGCCATTCTCGGTGATGATACGGATCACGCCCAGCGCGGCGCGACGCAGGGCGAAGGGATCACGCGAGCCGGTGGGCTTTTCGTCGATGGACCAGAAACCGGACAGCACGTTGAGCTTGTCGGCAAGCGCAACGGCAATGGCAACCGGCTCGGTCGGCACGCGGTCGGACGGGCCGACCGGCTTATAGTGCATCTCCAGCGCGTTGGCGATTTCCGGCTTTTCGCCCTGTGCGGTGGCGTAATAGCGGCCCATCAGGCCCTGAAGTTCGGGAAATTCGCCGACCATGCCCGTCACCAGATCGGCCTTGGCCAGCATGGCGGCGCGTTTGGTGGTTTCCACATCGGCCCCCACCTGTGGGGCGATTTCGGCGGCGAGGTTCACTAGCCGCTGCACCATGGCAAACTGGCTGCCCAGCTTGGCGTGGAACACCATGTCTTCGAGCTTAGGCAGGCCATGCTCCAGCGGAATGGCCAGATCGCCTTGATAGAAGAAGGCCGCGTCCGACAGGCGGGCGCGAATAACGCGCTCATTGCCTGCGACAACCACAGCCCCGCCATCGGCAGGGATGGTGTTGGAGGTAATGATGAAATTGGGCGCCAGCTTGCCCGCGCCATCGCGCAGGCAGAAGCATTTCTGATTGGCGCGGATGGTGGCGATGATGACTTCTTCGGGAAGCTTCAGGAACTCTGGATCAAAGCTGCCCAGCATGACATTGGGCCATTCCACAAGGCCGGCAACCTCTTCGAGCAGGCCTTCGTCGTGAATGACGGTGAGCCCCTGCGCAAATGCGAGGTTATCGGCATCGGTGCGGATAATGTCCTTGCGGCGGTCGATATCGAGCACGACCTTGGCCCGCTCAAGAGCAATCTGGTAATCCTCGAAACGCTTCACCCGGATAGCATCGGGCGAGAGAAAACGATGGCCGAACGTGGTCTGTCCCGACTGAAGACCGGCGGCAGCGAATGGGACGACAACCGGCTCATCATTCTCGGTGCCGAACGTCGCGGTAATGGCGCGCAGCGGGCGCACCCAGTTAAAGCTGCCCGAGCCCCAGCGCATGGATTTGGCCCAGGCGAAATCGGTCATCACCTTGGGCAGGATGGCCGAGAGCAGCTCGACCGCATCGGCGCCGGGCTTTTCGATATGGGCGACATAGAAATCGCCCTTCTTGGCGTCGCTCTCGACCTTGGCCTGATCAATGGAGGCCAATCCGGCGGCGCGCAGAAAACCATCGATGGCTTGTTGCGGTGCGCCGACCTTTGGCCCCTTCTTTTCTTCGCGTGTATCCGGCGAGCGCGCAGGCAGGCCCGAGACGGTCAGCGCCAGACGGCGCGGCGTCACGAATGCCTTGGCACCCTCATAGACCAGCCCCGCATCCACCAGCGCATTGGTAACGGCCTTCTTGAGGTCTTCTGCCGCGCGACGCTGAAAGCGGGCGGGGATTTCCTCGGAGAAGAGTTCAAGCAGAAGTTCGGGCATGGGAAACAACCGGATTTTGAGGCGTGTGCGTGATTAGCGCGGGGGCGCGGGCTTGTCTATGCGGTAGCTGCAAGGAGACTTTAAGGAAACCAGCTCATTGCACACCCCCTCCCAGCTTCGCTAGGCCCCAAAAGGGCCAAGCTTTGCTACCTGCCCCGTCAAGGAGGAGGTGCCGGGCCGGTGGTTATGACCAGATCTTACCCATGACTCGATGCAGCACCTCCCCCTTGACGGGGGAGGTTGGAGGGGGCGTTGGGTGCAGGATAGCCCGACCTACCAACCCCCGCCGCCGCCGCCACCGCCGCCGCCGCCGGAGAAGCCGCCGCCGCTTGAGCCGGAGGATGATGCCTGGACAGGCTGCGCTGCGACCATCGCCGCGGCCATGCCGGCAGAGGCCGTGCTGATGGCCTTGGAGAAATTGCTGGACGAGAAGCCGCGCCCGCCCGAATAGAAGCCGGGACTATAGCCAGCGCGGGCATCGCTTACCGTATTGCGGGCCAATTCGGCCTCGAAATGCTCGGACCACGGCTTTTCCACCCCCAGCGCAATGGCATAGGGCAGAATGCGCTCGAATCGCTCCACGCTCATGGGCGGCTCGCCAACAATGTTGAGCCGGTTCTTTTCGGCGGTTTCAAGATACAGCTTGAGGCCCTCGATCTCGTCCATGACCTTGCGGCCCTGCACTGTGGGCGCACGCATCAGAATGGCGAATACAATGCTGATCACCACCAGCGATCCGGCGGCAATCGCCGCATTGTTGATATTCAGCCCGGTGAAAATATCGAGCGCGCCACCGGCGAAGTTGAAGCCGAAGATGACCACCCAGGCCAGCACGAACAGGCGACTGAACCAGCTGCCCGACTTGACCGTATTCACCACCATCGAGCCGATGGCGCCAACGAAGACGCCGACGAACACGGCGACAAACAGCCATTCGAGCGCAAGCACATCGAACAGGACCATCAGCCCGATCATGGCGGCGGCAAGCACGAAGCTGAACAGGGCAAAGCCCGTATTGTTATTGAACCAGACCGAGCGGTTTTCTGCGGCAATAGCGGCGGTGAATTCGGCGCGCTTGGCTTCCAGATCAGGGCCATTGGCCTTGTCGAAGGTCACCGAGCCCTTGGACGAGAAATAGTCGAACAGGACCTGCTCGCCCACCGGCAGCTTTTCCTCCGGGGTTTTGCCGGTGGCCCTGACGGTCAATTCCTTGCCGGGATTGTCTATTTTCACCAGGCCCTTGACCCCGAGATCGAAAATCGCCGCCGTCATGGCGTTCCAGCCGGAACTGCTGAACCCCCATTTGTGCACGAACTGGGTCAGGGCCGGAGAAAAGCCCTTGGGCGGATGGAAAAGCGGGATGATCGTACCCTTGGGCGGATCACGCCCGACACGCAGCCAGGCGGTGAAATTGTAGAGCAGCAGCAAGAGCACCGAGCCGACCGCCAGCAGTGTTTCGCGCTGGTCTGACAGCGATTGCAAAAGAGCGTCGGTTCCTTCGGGGTAGCTGACAATGCCCTTCTGGAACGAGATGGCAAAGCTCATGCCCTCGCCCGGAGCCAGCTCCCGCTGGGTGCGGAACGTGGCGCTATTGTCGCTGTCGCGGCTGATGCTCACCGCGCTTTCGCGCGAGCCCGCCACACCGGTATAGGCGGCAAGATTGGCGATAATGGCGCCATCGGGCAGGCGCACATGCGCTTCTGAACTAAGGATCGGAAAATCCCAGTAATTGCCGGTGACATTCCAATAGAGCTCATCGCCGCCATCGGCGCTGGGCCGCACCATGCGCTCCATGGAGTAATGGATGGTGTAGCGATGCTCGCCCCGGCGCAGCAGATTGTCGGGATCGCCGATCCAGATGCGCTGGAAATCCCCCATACGCTCAACCCGGAAAATTTCGGGAGAGCCGTTGCGGGTGACGTTGTCCACCTCCAGCGCAATCCGGATTTTATTGCCGCTCTCGCCCTGCATGGTCACCGGAATATCGCGGTAAATCCCGCGCCTTATGTCGACGCCCTCGGCGTTGACATCGATGGTCTCCACCACGGAGACAGAACCATCTGTGTGCAAGGTCACGTCGCTGGAATAGGTGCGGAATTCCTCACGCGCGGCGGCGGGGAGGGTAAGGGCGAGGAGCAGAGTGAGGGCGGTGAGAAGGCGGGTGAGCGACTGCATGAGCGTAAATCCAGACGTTCCACCGATCCCGATGTCACCCCGGCGCAGGCCGGGGTCCATCCTGAGATCGAGAGATGGATCCCGGCCTGCGCCGGGATGACATCTGTGGGTATGAAGAAGCGCAGTTCTTAAAACTAAAACTTGACTTGCGGCACCGCGCGCTCGGCTTCGTTTTCCAGCTCGAAATATTCGGCCTGCTCGAACTTGAAGGTGTTGGCGACGATGTTGGAGGGGAAGCTTTCGACCTGAATATTCAGATTGCGCACCGCGCCATTGTAATAGCGGCGGGCCATCTGGATTTCGTCTTCCACGCCCTGCAAGGCATTCTGGAATTCAAGGAAGGTAGTATTGGCCTTGAGGTCGGGATAGGCCTCGGCAATGGCGAGGAGCCGACCCAGCGCGCTGGACAATTCGCCTTCGGCCTTGGCGCGGGCTTCGGGGCCGGATGCGGCGGCGCTGGTGGCCTTGGCGCGGGCATTGATCACCGCGTCGAGCGTTTCGCGCTCATGGGCCATATAGCCCTTCACCGTCTCCATCAGGTTGGGGATGAGATCGGTGCGGCGCTTGAGCTGCACGTCGATCCCCGACCAGCCTTCCCTGACCATCTGCCGGTTGGAGACGAGGCTGTTGTAGATAACGATCGCATAGCCGACGACGCCGACCACAAGAGCAAGGATGACCCATTCCATTGCGAGAACTCCTAAAGTGACGCCGGTTCCGGCAGCCGAATATACGACAGGAAAATAATTCCAAATTGTGACGGACACTCGCAGGTCAAGCCCGCCATTGCAACGGGGCCGCGCTGCCAGACACTTGACTTCCCCTGCACAATCCCTAGCTTCAAGCTATGACAACGCGCCTTTTCCATCGCTGTACCATTCTGCTCGCAGGATAGACGCCCTAGGCACGCTCTCGCCGGAGCCTGTTTAGGGCTCAAGGTCTATCACATCCCGATCCCGGCGTTCGTCACCCCCAATTCATAAATTCAGTTCCGCATGTCGCGCCTTTGTGCGCGCCGGAACCAGAGGAGATGCAAACATGAACGACATTCGTCGTGATCTCTCGCCCGCAATCATCCTGGGCCAGTCCGATCATTCAAAACTCAACGAGCTGGCCATTGCCGGCCTCGACCGTCTGCCTGAACTGGCAGATCGCCTTTTGGGCGAGCTCGAACGCGCCCGCGTGGTCGATGACAAAAAGGTGCCTGAAGGCGTCGCCCGCATGGGTTCGCGCATCACCTATCGCACCAATGACGACAAGGAAATTTCGGTGACGCTGGTCTATCCAGCCGCTGCCAATATCGATGAAGGCAAGATTTCGGTGATGACCCCCATCGGCACCGCCCTGATCGGGCTGCGCAAGGGCCAGTCGATCACCTGGCGCGACCGCGCCGAAAAGCGCCACATGCTCACAGTGCTGGATGTGGAAGCGCCGGTTCTGGTGGAATAGGCAGCTACAGCTCACCGGCCGTCACCCTCGGGCTTGACCCGAGGGTTCTTTCGGCATCGCAAACGCCCTCGGGTCAAGCCCGAGGGTGACGTTCCGTGGTGAGAGACTTACTCCGCCCCGCCGCCAGCCGTCTGCAACCATGCTTCGCCGCAGGCCTTGGCCAGGTCGCGGATGCGCAGGATGTAGCTCTGTCGCTCGGTGACCGAGATTACGCCGCGCGCATCGAGCATGTTGAAATTGTGCGAGGCCTTGATCACCTGCTCATAGGCGGGAATGGCCATGGTCTGCCGATTGCCGTCGGCGCCCTTGGCGAGAATGGCGCGACATTCCTTTTCGGCATCCTCGAAATGGCGGAACAGGATTTCGGTGTCGGCAGCCTCGAAATTATACTTCGAGCTTTCCTGCTCGTTCTGCAGGAACACATCGCCATAGGTGACCTTTTCAGCGCCTTCGCGGCCATTGAAATTAAGGTCATAGACGTTTTCTACGCCCTGCACATACATGGCGAGACGTTCCAGCCCATAGGTGATCTCACCGGGCACGGGCGAGCACTCAAAGCCTGCCACCTGCTGGAAATAGGTGAACTGGCTGACTTCCATGCCGTCGCACCAGCATTCCCAGCCCAGACCCCAAGCGCCCAGCGTCGGGCTTTCCCAGTCGTCTTCCACAAAGCGGATGTCATGGACGGATTGATCCAGTCCGATGGCAGCGAGGGAATCCAGGTAAAGCTGCTGGATATTGTCGGGCGACGGCTTCAGGATCACCTGAAACTGGTAATAATGCTGGAGCCGGTTGGGGTTCTCGCCATAGCGCCCGTCATTGGGGCGACGCGAGGGCTGCACATAGGCAGCTTTCCAGGGCTTGGGGCCAAGCGCGCGCAAGGTCGTCGCGGTGTGAAACGTACCGGCGCCCATCTGCATGTCGAATGGCTGGAGCACGACACAGCCCTGCTCGGCCCAGAAATTCTGCAGGGTCAGGATGAGACCCTGAAACGAATTTTTCGGGTCCATATGGGCGGGGCGAGCGGTCATGGCAAAAGTCCTGCAACAAATTGCATGGTCGCGTTCCCGAACCACGAAACCGGCTACCACTTTCGCTGGGAACGCTCCAGGGCGGACAAACCTCTAGTTTGCCGGGTCCGAGCGGTCAATGGCGGTTCTCGTCCTTGCCCTTTGGCCGATAGGTGCCGTCTTCGTCCTGCTTGAGGTCGATCACGTCGGGGCGCTGGCGTTCGGCCAGGTCGCGTTGGCGGCGGGCGATGCGGGCCTGTTCCTCGTCGGTCTTGAACTTGTTGGACCAGTCCATCCAGATGCGGCGGATGCCGAAATAGATGATCAGGGCGAGAATGGCGAAGATGAGAATGCGCAACAGCATAATGGCAGCAGCCTAGAGCCCGAGCCGCGCCCACAAGGCGCGATCTTCAATCGAATGGGTGACGTCTTCTATCATTGATTGCGCGGAAATTCCCAGCCGTGGCAGCGCGAAGAATGGCCGCTTGGGTGCGATCTGCTTGAGCACCACATCGTCGCCATAGCGCTCGCGCAAAGTGCCGTGCAAATCGCCGATACCATCGACGAGGCCCAGTTCGATCCCCCGCAGCCCGGTCCACCATTCCCCGGTGAACAGATCATCATCATTGGCCTTGAGCCTACCCCTGCGGCCCGCTTTGACATGCTCGATGAACACGTCATGGATATCGGTCTCGAAGCGTTTGACGCGCTCTACATCCTCGACCTTTTCCGGCAGGAAGGGGTCGAGGGTCGATTTACTCCGGCCTGCGGTGTGAATACGCCGCTCGATGCCGAGTTTGTCGATGGCCCCGACAAAGCCGAAACTCGCCATGATGACGCCGATGGAGCCGACAATGGAGGATGGATCGACCAGAATTTCATCTCCGGCGACGGCGATGAAATAGCCGCCCGATGCCGCAGCGTCTTCGACGAAAACCAGAACCGGCTTGTTATTCTGGTCTGCCAGATCGCGGATACGTTTGGAAATCAGGCGGCTCTGTACTGGCGAACCACCGGGCGAATTGATGACGATGGCAATGGCGGGTGCCGACTTCATCGCAAAGGCGCGCGCCAGAAGCGGCTCGACAGAGGCGATATTGAGCCGTCCGGGCCGCTGTTCGGCGGCGATGACACCCTGCAAGCGCACAACCGGAATAACAGGCGGGCGGCGGGCAATCCGGGCCAGCCAATTGCGTTTGGGCGCGGGCATATCGTTCATGTCCATTCCTTTATGCGTCGCGGCAAATCTAGGAAGCCGCCGAGGCAATTACCAGTCGAGCGCTGCCGTGCCACGAAAGATGGCGTCAAATTCGGCGGAGAAGCCATTGCCGATTTCGCCATGCAGAAATCGTGTCGCCATCACTGTCAGCTTTGCCCTTGAGCCCTTGATGCCTCGCACCAGCACGCGGTTTGCCGCGCCAGCGGGTCGTGAGGCCAGAGGCAGGATGGCAATGGCACCGAATCGATTGTTCAAGGCAGCCAGCAATTCAGCCAGCCCTTCGGCGGGATAGATAAAGATCACCTGCCCGCCAGCGCGAGCACTCGCTGCCGCACAGCGCGCCCACGAATCCAAAGCACCCTCTTCCATATGCCGCGCATTGGCCCTGTCATCCCCCACTGCCAATGTCCCCTGCCCCGCGGCAAAAAACGGCGGATTGGCGATCACCACATCGGCGTCATTATCGGCCAGCCCCGCATCTCGCCGCGCCTTGCCATTGGCATTGATGTCCACGTCCACAATGCCGACCCGCCCGGAAAAGCCGTTGTGAGCAACATTTTGGGCGGCCAGCGTCAGCGCTTCGGCCTCTCGCTCGGCCATGACGAGATTTTGCGCGCGGCCCAGAGACAGCGCCACTAGCCCCGCCGTGCCCACACCAGCACCAAGATCGAGCAGGTTTTTCGTGCCTTGCGGAACGGCGGCTCCAAGCAGAACGCTGTCCTGCCCGGCGCGAAAACCGTTGCGCGGCTGCGACAGAGTGAGCCTTCCACCCAAAAAGGCGTCGCGCGTTGTGGTTTGGTGTTTTACAAGGTCAGTCGGCTGGTCTAGGGACATCGGACCCGGATGGCTGGTTTCGCGCGATCCTATACGGCTCGCCGCGACGGTCTCAACCCGATTTGCCCCGATTAGGCAACAAGGACGTTATGGCGGTGTCTGTTCTGCCCCAGATTAAACGAGCACCCGAGATGAACCCGGTCGAGCGCCTTATGGCGGCCACCGCCGATGATATGGCGCGCGTCAATGCGCTGATCCTCAAGCGCGCAGAATCGCATGTTGAAATGGTGCCCGAGCTGGCGCGCTATCTCATCGATAGCGGCGGCAAGCGCCTTCGCCCCATGCTGACGGTCGCCGCGGCAATCCTGTTTGGACGCGGCGAGGGTCATGCGGTCAATTTCGCCGCTGCCGTCGAATTCATGCACAATGCCACCCTGCTCCATGACGATGTCGTGGACGAAAGCGACATGCGCCGTGGCAAGCCTGCTGCTCGCATGGTCTGGGGAAACAAGGCATCCATTCTGGTGGGCGATTTCCTACTTGGTCAGGCTTTCATGATGATGGTGGAAACCGGCGACATTGCGGCGCTGGGTGTGCTTTCTGCCGCCTCTGCCGTCATGGCGGAAGGCGAAGTGTTTCAGCTCGCCAAAACCGGCGACCTTGAAACCAGCGCACAAGATTACGCCGAAGTTATCCGCGCCAAAACCGCAGTGCTGTTTGAAGCGGCCTGCAAGGTGGGCGCCATGTCTGGCGGTGCCGATGAGGCGGGCTGCGATGCGCTGGCGCTTTACGGCATGGAACTGGGCAATGCGTTCCAGCTCGTCGATGACGCACTGGATTATGGCGGCGAAGCGGGCGCGCTGGGCAAGAATGTCGGCGACGATCTGCGCGAAGGCAAGATGACCCTGCCCGTTATCCTCGCCCTGCAATCGGCCAGCGAGAGCGAGCGGACCATTATCGCCAGTGCGCTCGGCAATCCCGACGCCAGCGATCTTGAGGTGCATCAGGTCGTTGCCATTTTCAACCGCTACGACACGCTCAAGCAGACGCTGGACAGGGCCCACGACCACGCGAGAGCCGCTATTACCGCGCTGGCCCCCCTGCCCGATAGCGAGATGAAATCCATCCTCGCCGCCGTGGTGGAACACAGCGTCGGTCGCGCCAGCTGACATCAGAGGTTAGGTGGGGGTTACCAGCCCCTACCCCGCCACGCCCAGCAGCGGCGCGGCGCCGACCCAATAATCGGGATGGAGACGGCGTATCTGTGCCGCCGCTTCATGCGCCTGCCCCTCGGCCCCGAACAATCCGAAAACGGTCGCGCCCGAGCCGGACATGCGGGAGAGAACGCAACCCGGCGTTTCGGCTAATTCGTCGATCAACACACCGATTTCGGGCACCAGCTTGATGGCCGGCGGTTGCAGGTCGTTGCGCGTTTCTGCCAGCCACAGGCCCAGTTGCGCCGGGCGGGTCAGCGGCGTTGGCAGCGCGGGCAGGCCGTAATTGTCATGGGCGCGCAGCCGCCGGAACACATCGGCGGTAGCCACACCAATCCCCGGATTGACCAGCGTGACATAAAGGGTCGGAAATTCAGGCAGGGGCGAGAGGATTTCACCTACGCCCCGCGCCACCAGCGGTCGTGACAACAGGCAGGCGGGCACATCGGCCCCAAGGCTTGCTGCCAGGTCAGCCAGTTCGGCAACCGGCACCGGCGCAGGCGACAGGTCGGCCATGAGCCGCAAAGCTGCCGCCGCATCCGCCGAACCGCCGCCGATACCTGCCGCGACGGGCAGGTTCTTGGTGAGGTGGACCGACAGACCCGGCGGAGACAGTTCCGGCCAGCGCGACCGGAAGGCGGCAAGGGCGCGCAGCACCAGATTATTGGGTTCGCCCTTGAGCCTGGCGCCGAAAGGTCCCGAAATGGTCAGGCTATCCGTTTCGGCAATCCTGGCTTCCAGGTCGTCGGAAATATCGGCAAAGACGATCAGACTTTCGAGGTCGTGATAGCCATTGTCCCGGCGGCCGGTAATGTGCAGCGCCAGATTGATCTTGGCCGGCGCTGACTGGATGACGAAATCGGCCATCTGCTGCTATTCGGTCTCGTTTTCCGGCGTCAGGCCATCTTCGAGCTTGGGCAGAACCCGCTCGGTGACATTGCCGATCGCGTCCACCGATTTGGCGATATTCCACTGGAAGCGTGCTTCCAGCCTGCGCCCGACCTTCCAATAGGCGTCGCCCAGATGGTCATTGATTTCCGGGTCGCTGGGCAACAGCATCACCGCGCGCTCCAGCGTTTCTACCGCCTCTTCGAGCCGACCGAGCTTGTAGAAAGCCCATCCCAGCGAGTCGATGATATAGCCATCGCTGGGCCGTGCTTCGACCGCTTTCTCGATCATGCCCAAGGCCTCGTCGAGATGCATGTCCATGTCGATCCAGCTATAACCGAGATAGTTGAGCACCTGCGGCTGATCGGGATTGAGTTCGAGCGCGCGCTGGAAATCGACCTCGGCCTTGGGCCATTCCTTGGCGCGTTCATAGGCAATGCCGCGCACATAAAAGAACCGCCAGTCCGATGGCGTGGTGCCGCCCGAAATGCGGATCGCTTCGCTATAGGCTGCGGCGGCTTCGAGATATTGCTCGTCATAGCGCAGCAGGTCGCCCAGCACCGAGACGGCTTCAAGATCGTCCGGGTCAATGGCGACGATATTGTTCAGGCGGCGGATGGCCTCCTCGCGGTCACCGAGCGCATCGAGATTTTGCGCAATCCGCACCACCGCAATCGGCTTCAGCGGCGATTTGACCGGCACCGCGTCATAGATGGCATTGGCCGCTTCAAACTGGCTGACGCCATCGAGCAATTGGCCCAGCGCCAGCGCAATCACATCCGAAGACGGATCGAGATAGACACCGAGCTGCATGAACAGCAAGGCCAGATCAAGGCTGCCATCGCGTGACAGGGCCACGCCCATGCCGTGGAACATTTCGGCAGCGCCGACCTGTACGCTGGTGGTGAAAATGCCCGGCTTACGGCCCGCATCCACTGCGTCGCGTACGATATTGATGACGGCGTGAGCGCGACCCAGCTGCTCAAAGGCCAGTAGCACGTCTTTGGCCGCATCGAAATCGCCGGAATTTGCCAGCATGCGGGCATAGACCTCGGCCATGCGCGCAACGGCAGGCTCGGCATCATAGGCGCGTTGCGCCAGATTGACGGCCAATCGCGTATTGCCGCCTGCTTCGGCCATCAGCGCGCGGTGGAACACCAGAAAATCTTCCAACCCGCGCCCGCCGATCTGCTTCATCAGCGTTTCGGCCTCACCGGCCTTGCCTTCGCCGACCAGTGCCCAGGCCCTCAGGATGCCTGCGGTAAGGCCACTGAAAGATTCAGGCGGCACCGTTTCAAGCTGGCTGTACACCGCGCCATAGCGGCGGGCCTTCAACGCTTCGGTGGCGACGACCAGCGCGGCAAGCTGATTGCCGGGATCGAGTTCGAGCATGTGGCGCGCCATATTGGCCGCCTTGCTGATCTGCCCGTCTGCCGCCAGCGCCACAAAGGCGCGCTCCACCAGCACTGGATTGTCCCAATCGGCCTGCGCCGCATCGTTGAAATAGCGGGCAGCTTCATCGGTCCGCAGATCGGCAATGGCCTTCTGCCCGGCCAGATAGGAGCCAGAGAGCGTGGGGCGGAACAGCTTCATGAAGTCGCGGGTGATTTCCTGCACCTTCATCCCGGCATCGAATTGGGCATTTGCAGGAAACGCGGTCAGCGCCAGAAAAGCAGCAGCAAGAATGGGCAAGGCCCGACGAGTGGAAAACACGGTCACGAAGCTGACTTCTCCCTAGAGCGTTTCCGGCAAAGTGGCTGCCACTTCTGCGGGTTCGGAAACGCGACCACATAGACTTATGCGCGCCGGCTCGGCACTGTTACAAGCCGGACTGACATATTGCCCGGCAGCAAATCGGCGCAAAGATTGTCCGTTTTGGGACCGCGCCGCAAGACCGGGGCGCGATGATAAAGCTCACATCCCGTTGTAATTGGGACCACTCCCGCCTTCGGGCGGCACCCAGGTGATATTGCCCGCCGGATCCTTGATGTCGCAGGTCTTGCAATGCACGCAATTGGCCGCGTGAATGCGGAAGACCGGCGCGCCATCGTCCTCGGCCATTTCATAGACGCCAGCCGGGCAATAGAGGGGAGCGGGCTCCCCGAAACGCGGCAGATTTTCACGGACAGGGATCGTCGGATCAGCCAGTTTGAGATGAATGGGCTGGTCTTCATCATGAGCCAGATTGGCCAGATAGACCGAGGAAGCCCGATCAAAGGTAATCCTGCCGTCCGGCTTGTCATATTGGCGCGGCGTCACGCTGGCGAGCGGCTTCAATTTTGCGGCATCGCTGGTTTTCCAGCGCAAGGTGCCGAACGGCGAAAAGCGCAGCAGGGCCTGACACCACATGTCGAAACCACCCAGGACCGCACCGAAAACAGTGCCAAACCGCGACCAGAGCGGCTTCAAATTGCGAACCCCGCGCAGCTCCTTCTCGATGCCCGTCGTCATGACCCGCTGCTGCAGATCCTCGATCACATCATGCTGCCGACCTACCGCGATGGCCGCGCCGACGGCATCGGCCGCGCCGATACCCGAGAGAATGGCATTGTGAATGGCCTTGAGCCGGGGCGCATTCATGAACCCCGCCGAACAGCCGATCAGTCCGCCACCGGCAAAAGCCAGATGCGGAACGGCCTGCAAGCCGCCCGCCGCCAATGCGCGCGCGCCATAGCTGATCCGCGTGGCCCCTTCGAGCAGCGGCGCTACGGAAGGATGGGTCTTGAAGCGTTGGAATTCGCCGAAGGGCGAGAGCGTGGGATCGGCGTAATCGAGATGGACCACGAAGCCCACATAGAGTTTGCGGTCCTCTGCGTGATAAACGAAGCCGCCGCCATCAGTGCCACTGTCGAGCGGGAAGCCCAGATAATGGTCGACCATGCCGGGCTGATGCTTGTCAGCGGCGATTTCCCAGACTTCCTTGATACCCAGGCCATATTTCTGGGATGTCGAATCCCGGTCGAGCGCAAAGTCGCCGATAATCTTCTTGCCGAGCGAACCGCGCGCACCCTCGGCGATCAGCGTATATTTGGCTTCCAGCGCAATGCCTTCCGCAAAGCCGGATTTGGGATTGCCTTCATGGTCGCGTCCGAGATCGCCGGTGATAATGCCGCGCACCGGGCCATCGCCTTCGCGCAACACGTCCACCGCCGCCGTCATGGGGAATATATCGACGCCCAGCTCGATCGCCTGTTCGCCCAGCCAGCGCACCAGATCGCCCAGGCTGACGATAATGCCGTTGCGGGTGCGCATCTGCGGGGGAAGCGCAAAATGGGGGAAGGTGAAATCGTGCTTCGCCGTCAGGAAGTGATAGCGGTCGGCCAAAACATCGGGGCCTACAGGCGCATTCTTCAACCGCCAGTCGGGTATCAGCGCGTCGAGTCCCACCGGGTCCATGACCGCGCCGGAAATGATATGCCCCCCGACCTCCGCCGCCTTCTCGACCACGGTGACGGCAATATCGGGATGGCGTTGCTTGAGACGGATCGCGGCCGCAAGCCCGGACGGTCCCGCACCGACGATCAGCACATCTGTGGATAGAACTTCACGATTACCGGCATCTACCATGTGAAATTGCCTTCGGAGTGTGGGGCGACTTTCCGCTTGTTCCGGGGTGTGACATAACGGGCCCGATGTCTCAAGATCACGCCCGCAATAACGCCGAAATGCTCTCGGTGCTCGATTGGTATCGAGCCGCCGGCGTGGATATGGCCGTGGGCGAAGAGCCGGTCGACCGTTTCGCGCAAAAGCCACCTGCCCCGGCGGCAATCGCCGCGCGCGCCGCAGCGCCCCAGGCCGCGCCGGTGCCCCAGCCTAGCGGCCCGGTGGGCGGCGATCCGAGTGAAGCGCGTCAACTTGCCGCCTCCGCCGCCTCGCTCGGCGAGCTGCAAGGCATACTCAACGAGTACAATGGTTGCGGGCTGAAATTCCGCGCCACCCAACTGGTCTTTGCCGATGGCAATCCGACGGCAAAAATCATGTTGATCGGGGAAGCGCCAGGTGCCGAGGAGGATCGGCAAGGCAAACCGTTCGTCGGTCGCTCCGGCCAATTGCTAGACCGTATGCTGGCGGCAATCGGGCTCGACCGCACCAGGGTTTACATTGCCAATACCGTGCCGTGGCGGCCGCCCGGCAATCGCACGCCGACGCCCGAAGAAATGGAATTGTGCCTGCCTTTCCTCAACCGGCAGGTGGAGCTGGTCGCGCCCAGGCTGGTGATGACGCTTGGCGGGCCCGCGATGCAGACCGTGTTCAAAAGCACGAACGGCATCATCAAAATGCGCGGCAAGTGGCAGAATATCACCATTGGCAGCCACGCAGTCGACGCCCTGCCTACGCTCCATCCGGCCTATCTGCTGCGCAATCCACCGGCCAAGCAACAGGCCTGGCGCGACCTGTTGAGCATGAAGGCGAAGATCGACGCGCTGGGACTGATTTAGCGTAACAACTTCGCCACATGCGCAATTGTCACCCCGGCGCAGGCGAGGCCTATCGTGAGATTTGGAGCTGAATCCCGGCCTCCGCCGGGATGACAGTCGGCGGGTTTGGCCCCAAGGTGCCGCTATCCAACGAGAACCAGGCTAGACGCATCCTGGATCAATTTCGGGGCTATTCTTCGTAACTTGCCACGTTATGGTCGTGTTCAACTGATTTGCAGCTTTGACCACAAACGAAGGCCCCGCGCCCATGGCTTCCGTCATCAAGATTTACGCCCTGTTCCTTGGTTCCGCCCTGCTGATGTTCGGCGGCGGCTTGCAGGGGCTGCTTCTGTCGGTGCGCGGCGCTGAAGAGGGATTTTCGCTGCTTTCGCTCGGCCTGATCGGCACGGGCTGGTCGGTGGGTTTTGTCGCCGGGTCGCTCACCGTGCCGCTGATCGTGCGCAAGGCCGGTCACATTCGCGCCTTCTCGGTCATGGCCGCCATCGGCACCATTACCATTCTGCTGAACCTGCTGATGATCAACGATATCAGCTGGATTCTGCTGCGCGCACTGTCCGGCTTCTGTTTCGCTGGCGCGGCGATGATCGTCGAAAGCTGGCTCAATGAAGTGGCCGACAACAAGAGCCGCGGCACGATCTTTTCGATCTACACCACCATCAATATGGGCGCTTCCACGCTCGGCCAGATCGCCATGTCGGTCACCGGCACGGCGGGCTATATTCCATTCGTCGTCGGCGCGATCAGCTTTATCTGCGCCGTACTGCCCACCGCCATGACCTCCAGCCCCCAGCCCAAGCCGCTGCAATCAGCCAAACTGGACATTGGCCTGCTCTATCGCACCTCCCCTGTAGCGGCGATTGCGGCCTTTTCTGTCGGCATGGCCAATGGCGCGTTCGGCACCATGGCCCCGGTCTATGGCTATGAGCGCGGGCTGGACCCCAGCGGCATTGCCCTGCTGTTTGCCATCGCCGCCATTCTGGGCGCCATAGCACAGGTGCCGTTCGGCAGGCTTTCGGACCGTATTGACCGGCGGCTGGTGCTGATCGGGCTATCGGGTTTTGCAGCATTGGTCGGCGCTTTGACGGCGATCATCAATCCCGAAGCGGGATGGGGGATGTATCTGCTGTTTGCCGCCTATGGCTTTGCCGCCAACCCCATCTATGCCGTGGCGGTTGCCCATGCCAATGACTTCGCCAAGGATGGTGACTTCGCCAAGATCGCGGGTGGCATGCTGCTTATTCTGGGTGTGGGCCTCGCCATTGGCCCCACCGTGGCATCCCTGATCATGGGCGCGTGGAACCCGGTGGGGCTCTTTGTCGTCACAGCAACCTTCCATGGCGCGCTGGCCGGTACGGCCTATCTGCGGATGCGGGTGCGCAAGGGCCTCGACGCTGCCTATCGCGCACCGTTCCAGCCGGTTAGCGACAAGCTGTCGACGCCCGAAACCCTTGCGCTCGACCCGCGCGGTGATAGTGATGCCGACGATATTCCGGCCGATATGGAACAGCCGGTGCCGGATGAATTGATCGAAACATTGGGGAATGATGGCGATGTTCAAAACGGAAAGATTTGAGGACCGTCCGTTCAAGCCGCTCTCCATTGCGATCATCACAGTGTCCGACACCCGCACCATCGAGACCGACAAGGGCGGCGCGCTGCTGCAATCGCTGCTCGAAGCCGATGGGCATACCTGCTTTTCCCGTCAGGTCATCCGCGACGACATCCAGCTTATTCGCGCCGGAGTGCAGGCACTGGTCGCCAATCCAGAAGTCGATGTCGTCCTCACGACAGGTGGCACGGGTTTTACCGGCCGCGATGTGACGCCTGAAGCGGTGGAGCCGCTTTTCGACAAGCGCATGGAAGGCTTTTCGGTGCTCTTTCACCAATATTCGGCGACAACGGTTGGCACGTCATCATTGCAATCGCGCGCCACGGCAGGTCTGATCGGGGACACTTTCGTCTTCTGCCTGCCCGGCTCGCGCGGCGCGTGCCGCGATGCGTGGGACGGCATTCTCACCCATCAGCTAGACTACCGGCACAAGCCCTGCAATTTCGTGGAAATCATTCCGCGGCTGGCCGAACGGTAAGATTTGACGAACGACACGTTCGTCAGTGTTCACTTTAAAGAACAGATCGAAAAGCGCATCTTCTGGGCAATAGCGCAATGGCGCATTCAGGAGATTTGCCATGTCCAGATATTCGACCGCGCCCATGCAGATCGGCATGGTGACGCTCAATGTCCGCCAACTCGACAAGGTTGCCGATTATTACCGCCACCTGTTCGGCTTCGCCGATCTGGGGCGTGACGGCAATACGCAGCGCCTCGGCGTTGGCGACAAGCCCTTGCTCGAGTTGCGCGGTAACGCCGATTTTGCTCAGCGCGACCCGCGCTCCGCTGGGCTGTTCCACACCGCTTTTCTGATGCCCGACCGCGAAAGCCTTGCCGCATGGCTGCGCCATGTCGCTGCCGAGCGCATTCCTGTCGATGGCGCTTCGGACCATCTGGTCAGCGAGGCCCTATATCTGCACGATCCGGAAGGCAATGGCATCGAGGTCTATCGTGACCGCTCGCGCGCCGAATGGAAAATGGATGGCAAGTCGATTGCCATGGCCACCGAGCATCTCGATGTTCCCGGCCTGCTCGATCTTGCGCCTGATAACAGCTATGACGCCGCGCCCGATGGCCTGTTTGTCGGTCACATGCATTTGCAGGTGGGCGACAATAGCCTCGCCGAACCCTTCTATTCCGGCGTTCTGGGCACGGACATCACCGCCCATTATCCCGGCGCAAGCTTTTATGGCGCAGGCGGCTATCACCACCAGCTCGCCACCAACACCTGGTCGAGCCGTGGCGCCGGCCCGATTCTATCAGATCGGACGGGCCTTGTCGGGTTTGAACTCGTGTTGGACAGCGATCAGCAGCGCAGCGACATTCTCGCCCGCGCCCAGTCCAACCAAACCACACTTGCCGACCCCTGGGGTCTGGCGATCTCTCTTAGTGTCGATCAGGAGGCTTGAGCCATGCTCGTCAATGGAAAATGGTCCGCAAACTGGCAGCCGGTTCAGGCCAAGGATGAAAAAGGCGGCTTCGTGCGCCAGACATCGAGCTTCCGGAACTGGGTGACGCCCGATGGCAGCGCCGGGCCGACGGGCGAAGCCGGGTTCAAGGCCGAAAAGGGCCGCTATCACCTTTATGTGGCTTTGATCTGTCCATGGGCCTCGCGCACATTGATCGGTCGCAGCCTCAAGGGGCTGGAAGACGTCATTTCGGTGTCGATCGTGGAACCGGAAATTGGTGATCGGGGCTGGCGTTTCGCCACGCCGGACCCGATCAACAGTGCCAGCTTCATGCACGAGATTTACACCAAGGCCGACCCGCAGATCAGCGGCCGCGCGACCGTGCCGGTGCTGTGGGACAAGCAGACCAACACCATCGTCAACAATGAGAGCGCCGATATTCTGCGCATGCTCAATTCCGGTTTTGGCGATCTCGCGTCCGACGCTTTCGATCTTTACCCCGAAGCGTTGCGCCCGGAAATCGAAGCGCTGAACGACTATATCTATCCGCGTCTCAATAATGGGGTCTATCGGGCCGGTTTCGCCACCACCCAGCTCGCCTATGACGAGGCCTTCGCTGATGTGTTCGAGGCGCTCGATACGCTTGAAGGCAAGCTCGACGGCCAGCAATTCCTGTTTGGCGACAGGCTCACCGAAACCGACATTCGCGCTTTCGTGACGTTGGTGCGGTTTGACGCGGCCTATTATGGGCTGTTCAAGACCAATCTGCGCCGCATCGCCGATTACCCGAACCTGCAAGCCTATATGCTGCGCGTTCTCGACATTTATGGCGTGCGCGAAACGGTCGATATCGACCACATCAAGCGCGGCTATTATTCGATCAAGTCGCTCAACCCCAATGGGGTGGTACCCAAGGGGCCCGATATCGCCGGGCTTTATGAGGTGTCTACTCGCTAAGCAGCAGTGCGGCTGATGGGATAATACGCATCAGCCGTACCGAACATGACCTGGTTGCGACCATCTTCCTTGGCTGCGTAGAGCGCCGCATCGGCGCGGTTGAAAGCCTGCCGCCAGCTTTGTTCACCGGTCATGATTTCCGACACGCCCACGCATACCGTTATCGGTCGAACGATGCCGACCGAACGCCAGTTATGGGCCATGCTTGCCAGTCGGATCGCATGGGCAATAGCGCCGCCTTCCGCCATCGACAGGGCGGGCAGCACGATAACGAATTCCTCGCCGCCGAAACGGGAAATAATCGCGTTCTGGGGGAGAACGGAGCGGAGCAGATCGGCCATGCCGGTGAGAACAAGATCGCCGGCATCATGCCCAAAATCGTCATTCACCTTCTTGAAGTGATCGATATCGACATTGAGCAGCGCTCCTCGGTCACCCTGAGCGAGCAGCGGCTTGATCGCCGCATCGAAGCCGCGCCGATTGAGCAACCCACTTAATGGATCGTGGTCAGCGGCCTTTCTATATCGTGCCAGCGCGTCCATGCCTGCTGCTGCCAAAGCGGCGATGCCAAACCAAATGGCAAAAATCCCGCCAGCAAACTGCATCACATAGGAATAGTCGGAAACCAGGAACTCGGACAGCTGATTACCAGTTGGCACGAAGAGGCCAAAAACCAGCGCCATGACCGCGTTGTTAGCGATGCTCAGCCCCGACAACAGCCCCAGAGCCAGATCAATGCCCTTGAGCATATGCCGCCAGACCGCCACATGCGCGATTGTCAAAAGCGTAACAATGGCCATGTCGATGAGCAGCAGATTAAGGCTCAGGCTTTCCAGCACGAAAACGACATAGACATCCAAGGCCAGGACGACCGCCACCAGGGCAAGGCGTTGCGGCACCAGCATCGGGCCCCCATAGCGCACCAGCAGGGCCTCGCCGAAACAATAGAAAGAGGCCAGGAAAAACAGATCGGCCAACAGGGTCTGCGCCTGAGCATCGACGGGCAGCAAATAGCTCAGAATTGCCGCGGCATTAAAGATATATGCGCCGCCCCAGCGGCCCGCAGCGGCAACGCCAGCGCGAAATAGAAACAGAAAAATAGCGCCGAATGAGATCTGAATGACCAGACTCAAAAGAGCAAAAATTTCGGAGCTTTCCATGGCGCCTCGCTTCGGAAAGCACTAGCGCCCCATAGTTAATAATTTGATTTCGATACAGGGCGCCGAGCGTAACCGGCGCCCCGTATCAGCATGATGTATCGGTTTAGTGTCCGGCCATTGCCGGGCCGCTGCCCTCGGGTCGCTTCACAAACAGCGACGCGATCACCATCAGCACCGAGATGATGGCGCCGCACAGGAAGCCGGCGCGAATACCGGCAGCCAGGGCATCGACGCCCTCCAGCCCCTCGGCCACGCCCACGGCAGTGCGCAGGCTCATCACCGCCACAAAGAGCGCAATGCCGGCCGCGCCCGCCACCTGCTGCACAGAGCCGAGAATGGCGCTGGCATGGGAATAGAGCGGCATCGGCACCGAGCCCATGGACGAGGTGAACAGGGGCGTAAAGGTCAGCGCCAGCCCAAAGCTCAGCGTGACATGGCCCGCAACCACCGCCCAGACCGGGGTGAACTGGCTGACAAAGGTCAGCGCCCACATCACTGCGGACACGAGGATTACGCCCGGCACAAGCAAGGGACGCGGCCCAACCTTGTCATAAAGCCGGCCAACAATTGGCCCCATCAGGCCCATCAACAGCCCGCCGGGCAGCATGATCATGCCGGTTTGCAGCGTGTCGAGACCGAGCACATTCTGGGTATAGATCGGCAAGAGGATGGACGAGCCCAGCAGCGCCACCATGGCGATGGCCATGGTGATCAAGGCGAAGGTGTAATTGCGGTGCTGCAGCGTGCGCAGATCGAGCAGCGCCTTGTTCTCTTTCGACAGCCTGATCTGACGCCAGATGAAAATCGCCATGGACACAATGCCGATCACCAGCGGCACCCATGCCGGAATGGCGGAGGGATGCTCTGCCCCTTCACCCAGGCTCGACAGGCCATAAACCAGTCCGCCAAAGGCCAGCGCCGAAACGATCACCGACAGAACATCGAGCGGGGCATAGCGTGGCGTCGAGACATTGCGAATACGCAGCGCCCCGAGAACCAGCGCACCGATGGCGATGGGCAGGGTAAAATAGAACATGAAGCGCCAGTCGAAATGACCCAGGATGAAGCCGCCAATGGTCGGGCCGATGGCGGGCGCCACCGCCATGACGATGGAGATATTGCCCATGGTCTTGCCGCGCGCATCGGGGGGGACCAGCGTCATCACCGTGGTCATCAGCAGCGGCATCATCATGGCCGTACCGACGGCCTGAACGACGCGGCCCGCGATCAGCATTTCGAGGCCCGGTGACAGCGCGCACACCAGCGTACCCAAGGTAAACACCGACATGGCGATCATGAAGATCGGACGGGTATTGATGCGTTGCAGCAGGAAGCCGGTGACGGGGATCACCACGGCCATGGTCAAAAGGAAGGCTGTGGTCAGCCATTGGGCGGCGCTCGCCGTCACGCCCAGATCATTCATCAGGTGGGGAATAGCCACGCTCATGATGGTTTCGTTGAGAAAAACCACGAAGGTGGAAACGAGCAGGATACCGATCACCAGTCGATTGCGGGCGGCGTTGTCGGGGTGATGCGGCGCGCTTTGCGGCAGCGCGTCGGCAATGGCTTCGGTCGTCATCTTTTATCTCTCTCAAGAATCTGGAGCCGCCTTGCGTCGGGGGGCGCATCGGCTTGGACATCCGTTCCACAAAATCGACGTCAGGCTCTGTCAGCAGAAACGGCATCGCCATCACGCACAGAGAGGCGCGCGGAGGCGAGCAAACACTTTCAGTTGAAGTCAGGGCCGGGCGAAGGGCGGTTCTCTACGCCAGACATGAGCAGGCGTCCAGTCTTGTAATGCAGGGCAGGCCTGCCAATATCTGCGTCAGCCAAGCGCATCACCCAGATTGATGTTCTTGTTATGTTCTCATTATCCTGTTAGCTTTCTCTATGTCGGCGCGAGACGATTCTGCGCCGTGCCGTAGGCAGGAGACAGTGAAATGGCCCTCTATCAGGCCCCTTCCTTTGAAGCGCTGGAAATGTTGAGCCGCAGCCGCGACGCCGATCTGGCGCGGCGCGAACTGGTGCAGCCGGAACGCATTCGCGGGCGCGGCGCACAATCCAATCGCTCTGGTCGCTTCGAGCCGCATCAGCGCGAGAATTTTGACGATGGCTGGGGCAGCGTCGAGCCGCTGCCTGTCTTTGAAACCATCGAGCATGTCGAGCGCGCCAAATCCATCATCACCAGCAATGACAGCCTGGATATCGGCTTCGAGCGCTCGATCAATGCCTATCGCGGCTGCGAACATGGCTGCTCCTATTGCTATGCCCGCCCCAGCCACGCCTTTCTCGGGCATTCGGCCGGGATTGATTTCGAGCGCGACATTTATGTGAAGACCAATGCGGTCGAGGCTTTGAAGGCGGAATTGGGCGCGAAAAATTACCGCCCCAAGCCCATTGCCATGGGCACCAATACCGACCCCTATCAGCCCGCCGAACGCAAGCACAAGCTGACGCGCGGCATTCTCGAAGTCATGCTGGAAACCCGCCATCCGGTGATGATTACCACCAAATCGGCGCTGATCATCCGCGATCTCGACCTGCTCACGGAATTGGCCAAGCTCAATCTGGTCAAGGTCGCCATTTCGGTCACCTCGATGGACCACAAGCTCAGCCGCAGGATGGAGCCGCGCGCGTCTTCCCCAGCAAGGCGGCTGGAAGCCATTCGCCTTCTGTCGGAGGCAGGCGTGCCCACGGCCATTTTCGCCTCGCCGATGATCCCGGCGATCAATGACATGGAACTGGAGCGTATTCTCGATGCAGGCAAGGCGCAGGGCGCCATCAGCGCCTCGATGATCCTTTTGCGTCTCCCCGGCGAAGTGCGCGACGTGTTCCGCGAATGGCTGCTGCGCCATTTCCCGGACCGGGTACGCCATGTGCTTTCGCTCATCCGCGACACGCGCGGCGGCAGCGACAACGATCCACGCTTCGGCACCCGCATGACTGGCGAAGGCCCCTATGCAACCCTGTTGCGCCAACGCTTCGACCGGGCGCGGGAACGCTACGGCCTTGAGGTCAAACTCCCGCCCCTGCGCGCGGACTTGTTTGACCCGCCCAAGCTGGAGAGCAAGCAGATGAGCCTGTTTTAGGCGATGCTTTGCCAAGGCAGGATATCGCCTCAATCGTCATCACCCGGCTCGTCCGTGTGATCCGTTCTCCTCCGTGTGTGAAGATGTGGATTGCCCGGACGAGCCGGGCAATGACGATAGAGCGGCAGCATATGCGCCGTTTCGACAAGGTGTGGTGCCGCTATGCCAGCAGCCGTGTCTTCACAAAATCCAGCAATCCCGCATCCCGATAGTCAGCCACGCCCATCACGGCTCCGGCTTCGACCAATTGTTCCGGTTTCAGCCCGGTCGCCATGCCGATCGTTGCGATTCCGGCTGCAGTAGCCGAGGCGATTCCCGTTCGGGAATCCTCGAATGCCACGGCATTGGCAGCATCCGCCCCGAGCAGACGCAGCCCTTCTAAATAGGGCAGAGGGTGGGGTTTGCCATGCGCCAGGTCTTCGGCGACCACGACGGCGCGAAATCTCTGCCGCACGCCGATTGCATCGAGCAATTGATCGGCATTGGCGCGCGGCGCATTGGTGACCGCCACCATGGGCACATGTGCATCGTCGGCCCAGTCGAGCAGGTCGAACAAGCCATGCACCGGCTCAATCCCTGCCTGTGCAAGTCGGCGGAATGTGGCTTCCTTTTCGTTCATCACCGCAACGCGCCGCTCCGGCGTTTCATCGGGCAAAAATCGCGCGGCGATGGCCTCATTGGCCAGGCCCTGCAATTGCTGGCCAAATCGTTCACGGTCGAATTGATGGCCATGCGGGCCAAACACGATATTGAAGGCCTGCAAATGCAGCGGGTCGCTTTCCACCAGCGTGCCATCGATATCGAACAGCAGCGCGGCGCCGGGTTTCAGAAGCATGAGAATTCCATCGGTTCAGGCGGGCAGAACCGATACCAAAGCGCAGCCAAGGTCAATATTGTGCGACCCGGCGCGCGTAAGTGGACATGAAATCGAGCGAAGCCAGCACCCCGCGCAGCGACATTCGGCTTTTCACCGGCTTTTCGACCCCGATCAGCGGCACGGAGAGAATGAGCGCATTGCGTTCGCGCATCTTGTTCAGCACCGCATCACGATCCGCCCCGATCAGGAAAAACTGATTGATGGTGTTGTGGCGGGTTTCCATGTCCGTCGTCATTGTCAGCACGATGGGGGCTTCGCCGCCAAAGCGCAAAAGCATGGGCCTTTCGGGATCATATTCACCGCTGGATGGAGAGACAGTGATGGCCAGATCGATCTCGCCATTGAGCCGATCATGGATCAGCGTCAATTTATAAGCGGGTAGATTGGCGTCGTTCAGCTCCTGGCTGCCGGTGCTCGAAAAGCAGGAATAGCCGTAAAAATCGGTGGCATCTTCGTGAATGGCATTGGGACAGGCGGAGAGCCAATCGGCATTATATTGTCGCCACTCGCCCGAAGAATGCTGGAAAGGCTGAGCCAGTGCCGGGCTGCTCAAGGCCAGCAGGGCGGCAAGGCTGGTCGCAATGCGCATACAAGTCTCTCTATCGCTTTGCCCCCCGGCCAAACTCTTATATCAGCGTGGGACCATTTTATGAAACGGACATCGGCATGAGTACCGAAAGGATCAATGGTCTCACCCTGTTTTTTGTTGCCGCTGAAGGCCCTGCGCTGTCCAGCGAACAGGATGCGCTTGACCTTCTGGGCGAAACCTATGGCACCGAAACCGACATGATCGTCGTCCCCGCCAACCGTTTCACGCCTGATTTTTTTGACCTCAGCACGAGACTTGCCGGGCATTTCTTCCAGAAATTGCAGAATTATCAGATGCGGCTGGCCATTGTCGGGGACATTGCGAACCATGTGGCGCGCAGCGCGGCGCTGCACGATTTCGTCGGCGAAACCAATCGGCGGGGACATCACCTGTTCGTCCAGGACCGCGCGGCGCTGGCCGCCTTGCTGGGCAAGGCGTGACCATGGCGCGGCGGATCAGCGTCAAAATCGAAGCCGGGTCAGCAGAGCTATTTGCGCCCGAGGCGGGATTCCCAGATTTCAGCCATGAGGAGATGCTCATGGCGCGGGGCGCGCGCTCCGTGGCTGGCGTCGACGAAGCCGGGCGCGGCCCGCTGGCTGGCCCGGTCGTGGTAGCGGCCGTGCGGCTCGATCCGGCGCGCATTCCAGCGGGCCTCAACGATTCCAAGAAGCTGACGGCCGAGCGCCGCGACGCGCTTTACGATGAGATCATGGCCTCGGCAGAAGTCGCCGTGGTCTCGGCCCCACCCAGCGATATTCTGAGCCTCAACATTCGCGGCGCCACCCTTGCGGCCATGGCCCGCGCCGTCCGCGCCCTGCCCGGCCCCGTCGACCGCGTGCTGGTCGATGGCCGCGACGTGCCGCCCGAATTGCCCTGCCCCGGCATTGCGCTGATTGGCGGCGACGGGCGCAGCGTGTCCATTGCCGCCGCATCGATTATCGCCAAGGTGACGCGCGACCGCATGTGCCAGATCATGGATTGCGACGCGCCCTCGTTCGGCTTTGCGGGACACAAGGGCTACGGAACCGCAGCCCATCTCTCGGCGCTGGATCTGCACGGCCCCTGCCGTCATCACCGCGAGGCTTTCGCGCCTGTTGCTGCGCTGCTGATCCGCAAAACCACACTTGTCGTGGCCGGTTAACTCCCTGCTAACCCCTTGCGAACGCTCCATTAACCTCAACGGATTATAACGGGGTCATTAGTACTGCGTTAGGGTTAAGAGCATGTTGCGTACCGCGCGTACGGCCGCCATGGCCGATGCGGAAAGGGTGGCCACGCGCCTCCCGATCGATACTATCCTTGTGGGCGATTGCATCGACCACATGAATAGCCTGCCGGCCGGCTCCATCGATCTCATTTTCGCTGATCCTCCCTATAACCTGCAACTGGAACAAGGCCTCACCCGCCCCGACCAGTCCAAGGTCGATGCCGTCGACGACGATTGGGACAAGTTCGACAGCTTTGCCCATTACGACGCCTTTACCAAGGCATGGATGAGCGCGGCCCGCCGCCTGCTCAAGCCCGATGGGGCCATGTGGGTCATTGGCTCCTACCACAACATTTTCCGCGTCGGCACGGCGCTTCAGGATCTGGGCTTCTGGATGCTGAACGATGTGATCTGGCGCAAGGCCAATCCGATGCCCAATTTCCGCGGCACCCGCTTTACCAATGCGCATGAAACGCTGATCTGGGCCGCCAAAAGCCAGAAAAGCCGCGTGACCTTCAATTACGAAGCCATGAAACTGGCCAATGACGATACGCAGATGCGCAGCGACTGGCTGTTCCCGATCTGCACCGGAGCCGAGCGCCTCAAGGGCGAGGACGAAAGCAAGCTGCATCCGACGCAGAAGCCCGAAGCGCTGTTGTTCCGCATTCTCAATGCCACGACCAAGCCGGGCGATATCGTGCTCGACCCGTTCTTCGGCACCGGTACGACCGGCGCGGTGGCGCGCAAGCTGGGCCGTCATTTCATCGGCATCGACCGCGAAGAAACCTATATCGAGGGCGCGCGCCAGCGCATTGCCTCCATTCGCCCCGGCGTGTTCGAGGCGCTGCAATCAGTGACGCCCAAGCGCAAGGAGACGCGCATTCCGTTCGGCTCGCTGGTCGAGCAGGGATTGATTGAAGTGGGCGCGCAACTATTCGACGCGAGCAAGCGTTATTCGGCCATGGTTCGTGCAGACGGCTCGCTCGTCTCAGGTCCGCATCAGGGGTCGATCCACAAGGTCGGCGCATTGGTTCAGGGCGCTGAGTCATGCAACGGGTGGACCTTCTGGCACCACGACTTCAACGGCGTTGCCGAGCCCATCGACACCCTGCGGGCCAGCATTCGTCAAAAACTTGATTTGCTTTCTGCCTGATCCTGACCTCCAATCACCCATCAGGCTCTATGACTTGGCCGCCGGTTTGCCCCGGCGGCCTTTTTCTTGTGCTGCGTCAGAGGCAGGCATGGATGGCGTCGCCCATAATGCTGGCATAGGCGAGCGTGGGATTATCGGCATTGGCGATATCGTCTTCCATAGCCGCGCCGCCCGCCACAAAATAGCGTTCTGCGCAGCCGCATAATTGGTCGCGCGACTGCCCGCTGCGGTCGAGCCGCCGCAGCACATCCGCGGCGTTGTAGCCCGGTGTCATGAAGTCGTCGTCCAGCGTCATCTGGCACATGCGAACGTCTTCCGCTTCCTCCTCCGGCTGGTCGTCTGCCCAGCTATCATCGGTCCAGTCCCAATCCGTCAGTTCGTCATCTTCCGCCCGATCGCCAAAGGGCAGGCAGAGCACGGTGTTTATGCGCACCATCAAGGAGAAGTGATCGCTACTGTCGAGACTGTCCGCATCGAGCAGCTTGAGATCATCGTCATCGATGTCGGTAAATTCCATTGCGACGCAATGGCAGTAATCTGCCTGGGTCATATTTCCGGCCTCTATCGCCGCGGCAATGAACGCTCCGTCGATCTCATCGAAATCGCCCCTCAGCGCATCACCGCAGGCGTTCCGACCGATATCGTAAAGTTGCTCGAAACGATCCTCCGCCTTCACCGGTGACAGCATAAACGTAAAACCGAACAGACCTCCCAAAAGCAGGCGTGAAAGCATTTTTTATTGTCCTTTGGGAGAGCTGGATACGATTGAGCCCTCCTAGCTCCGCCGCCTGCATCGGAACTACTCCACTAAAAGGGGTAGGCGAATCTGGTCGCCGCGAGCTGCCGTGCAACGGAAACTTCAGACAACGAAGCCGACCTATTCCAGCCCGGCCCCAGCCAGCACTTTTCTAAACAGCGTAGGCAGTGCTTCGCCCTTGAGCGCTTTCGGTTCGCTCCACCAGCCGCCATCGAGCCCATCGGGCGGCACCACCGCCGACCAGATTTCCAGCTCCAGCCGGAAATGGGTGAAGATGTGGACAACCTGCCCGCGATGCCGCCATTGAGCCGGCCGGGGATAAGCTGGCTCACCCAGTTCCGCTCCCCATTCCGAGGTCGGAACTTCGGTCATGCCTGCAAGCAACCCCTTGGCCGGCCGGCTTTGCAGATAAACATCGCCCGCCGCATCGGTCATGACAAAGGCATGGCCCTTGCGCACCGGCCTTTCGGCCTTGACCGGCTTTACCGGATAGACAAGCGGATTGCCCTGTTTGAAACCGACACAACCGGGCTGCAACGGGCAGATCAGGCAGGACGCATTGCGTGGGGCGCAAATGGTTGCGCCCAGATCCATCATGGCCTGCGCAAAATCCCCCGCGCGCTCCGGCACCGAAGCCTGCAAGGCAGCGCGCAAATCGTCCTTGGCGTCGCGCACGGGTACCGGCAGCGCATAATAGCGCGCCAGCACGCGATCGAGATTGCCGTCGAGCACCGCAATGCGCTCATCAAAGCAGATCGCGGCAATGGCGGCGCTGGTATAGGCGCCGATGCCCGGCAGGGTCTGTAGCGCTGCCGACCTGCGAGGAAACTTCCCGCCATGGTCGCGCACCACCGCCTGGGCACAGGCATGCAGGTTTCGCGCCCTGGCGTAATAGCCAAGACCCGCCCATTCGCGCAGCACCGAATCCAGTGGTGCCGCGGCAAGGTCTTGGACGCGCGGCCACAGGCTGGTGAAGCGGAGAAAATAGTTCTTCACCGCCGCAACGGTGGTCTGTTGCAGCATCACTTCGCTCAGCCAGACCCGATATGGATCGGGCTTTACGCCCTCCCGCCGCTGCTGCGGGGGCACGCGCCAGGGCAGATCACGAGCGTGCCGGTCATACCAGTCGAGGACGGCCTGGGCATCGATGGGATGGCGATTGGTGAGGAGCAAGGGGGGCATTTCGGTTTGGAATGCGGGCAAACTAGTCGCGCGGGAGATGCTGGTCCATACAAATTGGCGAAAGAACAAGAGTACCCCCACCCGGCCTCCCCCTACAGAAGGGGGAGGAGAAGACGTGGCTCACCGAAGGCGGCGGCACACTCGGTCTGTCCCTCCCCCTGCTTCAGGGGGAGGTTAGGTGGGGGTTGGCTGGCATGAGCACACATTCTCTTGCCCTCCCTCACCCCTCGCGCTACTCCACTGCCATGTCCAAGGACGCACTGCCCGAATATAAACGCCGCAACAGGACGCTCTCCGTCGCCGATGCCCTGGCCGGAGCCATCGATCCCGTGCTGCGCAAGCGCGGCTTCGCGGGCCGGGACATCATTACGCAATGGGCCATCATTGCCCCGCCGCCCTTCAATGAAACGACCCAGCCGGACAAGTTGAGCTGGCCCCGCGACAGCCACAATGGCGAGGGCGCCACGCTGGTCCTGCGCTGCGCGCCCGGCCAGGCGCTGTTCGCCCAACATGAAGCTCCGGCTATCGCGGCAGCGGTCAATCGCTATTTCGGTTATGTGCTGGTCAGGGATGTACGGCTTTCCGCCGAGCCATTCAGCCCGGGTTCAGGCAAGAAGACCCATAAGCCATATCAACCGAGCCAGAGCGCTATCGCAAAGGTCGGCGCACAGACCGATAAGGTCGAAGACAATGATCTGAGGGAGGCGTTACGGGTTCTTGGCCTGGCGCTCTCCAGCAGATCGGAACAGAAGAACGGATAGACTGTTCATCGCTGACATACGTTCACCGTGTGTTGATACGGATGCCTACTTGCCGACATCTTCTCTGCGTGTAGTGTCTCGCCAATAAAAATCAGGAGCCTCTGACGTGAAATTCAATCGCCGCGAAACCCTTATCCTTGCAGCAGCCGCTTCGGCGCTGAGCCTGTCCGGTGTCGGTCTGGCACAAGGTGCCGAAGGGGACGTGATCGACGTTGCGAAACTGATGGCTCCCGCCGGTGGTCTGACCGACCATGTGCTGGGCAATGAAGATGCCCCGGTCACCGTGGTTGAATATGCATCGCCCACCTGCCCGCATTGCGCCACCTTCCACAACACGGTCTATGAGCCCTTCAAAGAGGCCTATGTGGAGACCGGCAAGGTCAAGTTCATTGTGCGGCCCTTCGCCCGCAACGCGCTCGACGCCGCCATTTTCATGCTCGCGGAATCCGCTGGTCCGGAGCATTATCACGAGGTCATCACGACCTTCTTCAAGACGCAGAATGAGTGGGGCATGTCGGAAAAGCCGCGCGATGCGCTGTTCTCCATTGCCCAGCAGCTCGGCTTTACAGAAGAAAGCTTCAACGCCGCCTTGACGAATCAGGACGTGCTGGCCGGGATTGAAGCCCAGAAAAATCAGGCGCTGGACGAATTCGGCCTGACGGGGACGCCGACTTTCTATGTCAATGGCAAGACGCTTTCGGGGGGCAAGACGCTTGAGCAGCTCGCTGCCGAGATCGACCCCCTCGTGCCTGCCGATTTCGTTGCCCCTGCTGCCAGCGCCGAAACTTCTGCCCCTGCAGCGCAGTAACAACACGCGCGATTTGCACCTCCCCCTTGACGGGGGAGGTTGGGAGGGGGTGCGCCCCGAGCGTGGTGAGCATAATCTAGCATTGTGCCTGCCATCCCCCCTCCCCACCCCTCCCCGCGAGGGGGAGGGTGCTCCATCGAGCATGGGGCTGCGCCCATGAAATTCTCCCGCCTTCGACTTCACGGCTTTAAATCCTTTTCCGACGAGACCGTGCTGGTCATGGAGCCGGGCCTGACGGGCATTGTCGGGCCGAATGGATGCGGGAAATCCAATCTCGTTGAAGCCATGCGCTGGGTCATGGGCGAAAGCTCCTACAAGGCCATGCGCGCCTCGGGCATGGATGACGTTATCTTTTCCGGCTCCGGCAATCGCGCTGCCCGCAATACGGCAGAGGTCAGCCTTGTCCTCGACAATGCCGACCGCACCGCGCCCGCCGCACTCAACAATGCCGATGTGCTTGAAGTCACCCGCCGCATCGAGCGCGAAGCCGGTTCGGTCTATCGCGTCAATGGCAAGGAAGTGCGCGCCCGCGACGTGCAATTGCTGTTCGCCGATGCGTCCACCGGCGCCCATTCTCCGGCCATGGTCAGGCAGGGCCAGATTGGCGAGCTGATCGCCGCCAAGCCTACCGCGCGCCGCGCCCTGCTCGAAGAAGCCGCCGGTATTTCTGGCCTCCATTCCCGCCGCCACGAAGCCGAGTTGCGTCTGCGCGCCGCCGAGAACAATCTCGAGCGCGTCGATGACATCATTGCGCAGGTCGGCAGCCAGCTCGATACACTCAAGCGACAGGCGCGCCTCGCCAATCGCTATCGCAGCCTGTCCGGCGACATCCGCCGCGTCGAGGCCACCCTGTTCCATATCCGCTGGGTCGCTACCCGCGTGGCCGAGCGCGAAACCGAGGCAGCGCAGGCGGTGCTGATCCGCCAGCTTGCCGATGCGACGCATGCCGAGTTCACCGCGCAAAAGGTCGCCGAAGCCGCCGAAGCCGCCGTCACGCCATTGCGCGAGCGCGAGGCGGTCACCGGCGCGGTGCTGCAACGCTACACGATCCTTGCCGAGCAGCTTGCCGACGAAGCGCGCCGCATGAGCCAGCGCCGGGCGGAGCTCGAAGATCGCATTCGCCAGATTGCCGCCGATGGCATCCGCGAGCGCGAGGTCATGGCCGAAAGCGAAGACACGCTCGCCGCTTATCTGGACGAGCAGGCCAGCCTTGCCGCCGAGCAGGAAGAGGCGCAGGCAGAATTCGACACGGCGCGCACGATGGCTGAAGCGGCCCGCGCCGCCGTCAGCGAGGCCGAAGCGGCAACGCGCGACGCGGCCGATGCGCTGGCGCAATTGCGCGCCCGGCGTGCACAGGCCGAGCGCAATGTGCTCGAAGCGCGCAACCGCCAATCCCGCCTTGCCCAGCAATTGGCCGAAATCGAAAGCGACCTCGCCCGCGTCAGCGCAACGCTCGACGCCGACCAGACCCTGATTGCCCGCCGCGCCGCTCTCGATGAAGCGCAATCTGCAACCGCCATCGCCGAAGCCTCGGCCCTTTTCGCCGAAGAACAGGCCAGCGCCGCGCAGGACAGGCTGGATGCAGCGCGTCCCCGTCTTGCCGAACTCGACGCTTTCGTCACCGGGCTGGAAGCGGAAGCTTCCACGCTGGCGAAAATGCTTAATACCGGCTCAAGCCTCTGGCCCGCCGTCATGGACGAGCTCAAAGTCGAGCCGGGTTATGAAACTGCGCTTGGTGCCGCGCTGGGCGATGATCTCGAAGCCAGCTCCGATGCCGGTGCGCCGATGCATTGGTCCATCGCCATAGACCGCTATGACGACCCGGCCCTGCCGCAGGGTGCCGAGCCGCTGTCGCGCCACGTCACCGGTCTTAATCTGCTCGAACGCCGTCTTGCCCAGATCGGGCTGGTCGATGCCGTCGATGGCCCGGCACTGATGGCGGCGCTCAAGCCCGGGCAGCGGCTTGTCACCATGGATGGGGCACTCTGGCGCTGGGACGGGTTCGTCGCTGCCGCCAATGCACCGAGCGCGGCGGCGCAGCGGCTGGCCCAGCGCAATCGCCTCAACGAGTTGGACGAGGAAATCACCCGCGCCAAGGGCGAGCGCAATGCCTGGAAGCGTGATGTCGACGCCCTCGGCCAGGTTCTCGATGAAGCCCGGCAGAGCGAACGCGCCATGCGCGACGACTGGCGCAGGGCGCAGCACAGAATCAGCGCGGCGCAGGCCGATCTCGATGAGGCCCAACGCGCCATTGGCGATCTCGCCACCAAACGCACGACACTGGAAGAGGCGCATATGCGTCTCGCCGCAAGCCTGTCCGAGTCCGAAGCCATGTCTGCGGCGGCAGAAGACGCGCTGCTGGAAACCGGCGACGAAACCGAAATTGCCCAAAGCGTCGAGGCCGGTCAGCATCGCCTTGCGGTTCTGCGCGACAAGGCCGATCAGGCCCGAGCCAGCCTTGCCAATCTCGAATCGGCGGCGCGTATGCGCAGCGCCCGGCTTGAACAGCTCGCCCGGGACAGCGCCGCCTGGCAACGCCGCCGCGATGGCGCGCGGGCTCAACTTTCAACGCTCGACCAACGCAGCGCCGAGGTAGACGCGCAGCTCAAAAATCTGGCGGAAGCGCCTGAAGGTTTCGAGAGCCGCAAAGCCCAGCTCGAAGAGCAGATCGAGATCGCGCGGGACGATTATCAACAGGCCGGTGATCGGCTGAGTGCGGCCCAGACCGCTTGGCGCGAGGCCGAAAAGGCGCTGAAATCGGCAGGCGACGCCCTCAATGCCATCCGCATCGAGCTGACCCGTATCGAAGAGCGCCTCAAGGGCGCCATTGCCCAGCGCCAGCAGATCGAGCGGCAGATCGAGGAAACGCTCGGCATCGTCGCCAGCAAGACGCTCGAAGCCTCCGGCATCCGCCCCGAAGAGGCCCTGCCCGCCGAGCACCCCACAGAACAAAAGCTCGACCGGCTCAAGGCCGAGCGCGAGCGGCTGGGCGGCGTCAATCTTGGAGCCGAAAAGGAAGCCGAGGACGTTCAGCTCAAGCTCGACACCATGGTCAAGGACCGCGACGACATCATCGAGGCCATCGCCAAGCTGCGTGCTGGCATTGCGTCCCTGAACCGTGAAGGCCGCGCCCGACTGAACGAGGCTTTCGGCAAGGTGAATGCCTATTTCCAGGAGCTGTTCACCACCCTGTTCGGCGGCGGCACGGCGGAATTGAGCTTTGTGGAAAGCGATGACCCGCTGGAAGCCGGGCTTGAAATCATCGCCCGCCCGCCCGGCAAAAAGCCACAGACCATGACCCTGCTGTCGGGCGGCGAACAGGCGCTGACCGCCATGTCGCTCATTTTTGCGGTGTTTCTTACCAATCCCGCGCCGATCTGTGTGCTCGACGAGGTGGACGCGCCGCTCGATGACGCCAATGTCGAGCGCTTCTGCAATCTGCTCGAATCCATGCGCCAGCGCACCAATACGCGCTTCATGGTCATCACCCACAACCCGATCACTATGAGCCGAATGGACCGCCTGTTCGGCGTCACCATGGCCGAACGCGGCGTCAGCCAGCTCGTCTCGGTAGACCTGCAGACAGCGGAGAGTTTTCTGGACGTGGGGTGACTCCTGCCAGCTTCTGATGAAAACTGCTCTTTATACCCGCTTGGGAGACTCTTGACGAACGAACCCGCTCTTGCCCCACCCGCCAGCGGGCACCTCCCCCTTAACGGGGGAGGCTGGGAGGGGGTGTGAGAGCCCCAATTGTGAGCGTGTGAAACACCCCTCCCCATACCTCCCCGTCAAGGGGAGGGTGCTGCACCGCATGCGCTTCTACGGCGCGGCAAAGCCCTGACTTCATCAAGCAGAACAGCCTCAAACCCCGCTCGCAAGACGCGACTCCAGCTCGGCAATCGTCTGCCGTGCCTCTGCAAGCTCCGCGCGCAATTGCGCAATTTCAGCCCGCAGATCGTCTGCGCCTTCTGAGGGCGCGACGCTCGGAACCGCTTCCTCGCTTGCCGGCGCGTTGAGCACCCGGCCATGCAGCGCGCGCAGATAGTCGAGATCGTCAGAATGAGGCTGGCCCGACCGCACATCCGTGAGGATACGTTCCAGATCGGCCCTGGTGTCTTCATTCATCTCGCCCGTCGCCAGAAGTTCGGCCACCAGCGTCTCGACCTGCTCTACATTCATCAGCGCGCTCCTTCCTGTTCACTCTTCCACAGGCCATGCCTTAATCATGCGGTCAACACAACCTCTCACGAGGCGAGGACAGACGGGCTCCGATGCCCCGGAGAATCCCCCTGCCCGCCATGACTCCGCCCACTTCATGGTGTGGACAGCATGCCGCACCCCAATATCATCACGAAAATCGCATTCAAAACAAATGGTTACGCCAATCAAGGTCGCCTTGACACCAAAAAAGGCCACCACTATGTTGCGCGCGACTTAAAAGGCGTCCGTCAATGACGGGAAAAGCTGGCCGAGGAAGCTGCGGATGACAACACCGCTGGACGACCAGAGCCAGAAGAAAAGCGCCGAGGGGGTGACGCGCGATCTCGCATCGCGTATTGCCTCTGCCAAGCGGGAGCGAGATCGGGCGAATAACAGCGCTTCGGACGATGCTTCCGGCGACATGAGCGGTATGGCGCGCGGCATGCGCATGGGTACCGAATTCATGGCCGCAATCATTGTGGGTGCCGTTATGGGCTACCTCATTGATCTTGGTCTGGGCACCAGCCCCTGGGGCTTGCTCATTCTTGTGCTGGTGGGCTTTGCCGCCGGAACAAGGAACGTCATCCGCGTGGTGACGGAAATGAATGCGGCTTCTGCTGTTGTGCCGGGCTCCGGCAATGCGGTAGAGGCAAAAAACAATAGTGATGACACTTAGAGGGCTCCATGGCCGGTACTGACCCGATCCACCAATTTGTCATCTATGACCTGTTCCCGATTCATATCGGTGATGAGGCAGCCGGTACGGCGCTCAATTTCTCCTTCACCAATTCGGCCCTGTTCATGGTCGTCGCAGTCGTGCTGCTGACCGGCTTTGTAACGCTGTCGGCCTCGCGCGGTGCGCTGGTGCCCAGTCGGTTCCAGCTGGCGGGAGAATTAATGTATACATTCGTGGCGAATATGTTGCGAAGCTCTGCGGGCAAGGAAGGGATGCGGTTCTTCCCCTTCGTGTTCTCGCTGTTCGGCTTCGTGCTCGTGGCCAACCTGCTCGGCATGTTCCCCTATTTCTTCACCGTGACCAGCCACATCATCGTCACCGCCGCGCTTGCGCTTCTGGTGATCTCGGTGGTGATCCTCTACGGTTTCTTCCGTCACGGCTTCAAGTTCCTCAAGCTGTTCGTTCCTGCGGGCGTTCCGGCCTATGTGCTGCCTATCGTTGTGCCGATCGAGATCATCTCGTTCCTGTCGCGCCCGATCAGCCTGTCGGTTCGTCTGTTCGGCAATATCCTGGCCGGTCACATCACTCTCAAGGTGTTTTCCGGTTTTGTGGTCAGCCTCGGTGCGCTCGGCGCGCTCGGCTGGATGGGTGCTGTGCTGCCGCTCATCATGACGGTTGCCATTTCGGCGCTCGAACTGCTCGTCGCAGTGGTGCAGGCCTATGTGTTTGCAGTGCTGACGTCGATGTACCTCAACGACGCGGTCCACCCATCACACTAAGACGTTGAGTCCCCCAAACACGGCGGCTTTTCGCCGGTAAACTTTGACCCTCGAAAGGACAAACAAATGGACGTTGAAGCCGCAAAGATGATCGGCGCCGGTATCGCAACCCTGGGTATGGCTGGTGCCGCCCTCGGCGTGTCGAACATTTTCGCTAACTTCCTGTCGGGTGCCCTGCGCAACCCGTCCGCTGCTCCCAGCCAGACCGGTAACCTGATTTTCGGTATGGCCATGACCGAAGCTCTGGGCATCTTCTCGTTCCTGGTTGCCCTGATCCTGCTGTTCGTCGCCTAATCGGCCCGAACTCAAGCAATTCGCAGCCGGATTCAGTCCGGCTGCGCTTCTATCTGGCCATTGGGCCAGGTAACCGGATTTAACGGGACTTCGACCTGATGGTAACGCAAGCCTACGCTCAAGAAGCGGAACTCCCGGCGGACGCATCCGCTGGTGAAGCTGTGCATGTGGAAGAAGGCGTTCACGCCGATCCGACCGCAGACACCCACGCCACGACCGAAGCACACGGCGACGATCATCATTCCGATGTCTTCCCGCCGTTTGACCCGGCGACATTCCCAAGCCAGTTGCTCTGGCTGGCGATCACCTTTGCCGCGCTCTATATTCTGATGAGCAAGCTGGCGCTGCCCAAGGTTGGCGCCAATCTCGAAAAGCGTCAGGCCACGATCGATGCCGATCTGGCTGCTGCCGATGCCGACCGTCAGAAGACCGACGCTGCCATCGCTGCCTATGAAAAGGCGCTGGCGGAAGCCAAGGCCAAGGCCCAAGGCATTGCCAGCGAAACCCGCGACGCCATTCAGGCCGATCTGGCTGCCAAGCGCAATGCTGCCGAAACGGACCTGTCCGCCAAGGTCAGCGCCGCCGAAGCCCGCATCGCCCAGACCAAGGCCGAAGCGCTCACCCATGTCGACGAAATCGCTGCCGAAACGGCTCAGGCCGTGGTCAGCCAGCTCGTTGGCGAAGTCTCTGCCGATAGCGTGCGCGCCGTCGTCGCCAAGGTTAAGGGGTAAGCACCATGCCCGAATGGTTCGATAACAGCTTTACCGCCCTTCTCGGCCTCATCCTCTTCATCGGCGTGCTGATTGCCGTTGGTGTTCCGCGTGTCATCGGCTCCATGCTCGACAAGCAGATCAAGAAGATAGAAACCGAGCTGAGCGAAGCCAAGCGCCTGCGCGAAGAAGCCGCTGCCCTTCTGGTCGAATATGAACAGAAGCGCATTGCTGCCGAGCAGGAAGCCGAAGGCATCGTCAAGGCCGCCAAGGAAGAAGCCGAGCGCCTGACCGTGGAAGCCCAGGCTTCGCTGTCCGATCTTGTCGCCCGCCGCACCAAGGCCGTGGAAGACAAGATCGCCCAGGCCGAAGCCCAGGCCATCGCCGAAGTGCGCGCCCGCTCCGCCGACATCGCCATCGAAGCCGCCCGCGTCGTTCTCTCGGACGAAATGGGCAAGAAAGGCGGCAAAATCATCGACGCCGCCATCGCCGATGTGAGCAGCAAGCTCAACTAAGGTTTTTGGCAGTTTGAATTTGAAAGGCGGGCAGCGATGCCCGCCTTTTTGTTTGACACCACCCCTCATCCGCCCTTCGGGCACCTTCTACCGCAAGGGGAGAAGGGAGGCACCCAGTTTTCACACACACCAACTCACCCCTCGCCCCTTGCGGGAGAGGGACAGATTTTCTGCGTTCAGCAGAAAATCAGGGTGAGGGGTTCTCGCCTCCGCAACGCGGCTTGTTCTGGCCGCAGCATCACCCCTCATCCGGCGTTGCGCGCCACCTTCTCCCGCAAGGGGACAAATCCAAACCGCAATTGACGCCCACCCAATTCTCCCCCATTGTTGCCTCGACTGCGGGAGAGACTGGCCTTTGCGCCAGCGCCGAAGGAGCAACCGCCCCGGAAACTCTCAGGCAACAGGGACCGCAGTCAGGTCAAAACTCTGGAAAGCAGGCTTAACCGCCTCTCCGAAGGAGCAACCGGCGCTCAGCCGGGAAATCTCTCAGGGCAAGGACAGAGGGGGCACGCATACCCGCCGCAAGGCGGAGCCTTGTCGTGTCGCCGTCCAGCCAGAGAGAGTCCATGGCCGAAGCCCAATCCGAAGACCTCAAGCAAACCCCGCTTTATGAGCGCCACATTACCGCTGGTGGCCGTGTCGTGCCCTTTGGCGGCTATGCCCTGCCCGTCCAATACCCGACCGGCATCATGAGCGAGCATAAATGGACGCGTGAGCATTCCGGCCTGTTCGATGTCAGCCATATGGGCCCGAGCTTTCTCAGCCTCACCAGCCCGAGCGGTGATGCAGAAGCCGATCACGCCGCCATCGCGGCCATCATCGAACCCCTGATCTGCGGCGACATTGCCGGCCTCAAGCCCGGTCACATCCGCTACACGCTTCTGCTCAACAATCAGGGCGGCGTCATCGATGATCTGATGATTGGTCGTCCGACCGATCGGCCCGGCACGCTCTATATCGTGGTCAATGCGGGCACCAAGGACGGCGATTTTGCCCTCATCGCCAAGGCCGCGGGCGACAAGGCCCGGCTTGTTCGGGCTGATGAGAATGGCCTTCTGGCCCTGCAAGGCCCCGAGGCGGTCAATGTCATGGCCGCGCTGATCCCCGAGGCCACCGATCTCGGCTTCATGCAGTTCGGTACCTATGAATGGAACGGCGTTGCTGTCACCGTTTCACGCGCTGGCTATACCGGCGAAGACGGGTTTGAAATTCTCGTGCCCGCCCATATGGCCGTGGCGCTCTGGGACGAATTACTGGCCGATACCCGCGTCAAACCCGTCGGCCTTGGCGCGCGCGATTCCCTACGTCTCGAAGCAGGGCTCCCCCTTTACGGGCACGATCTCGATGAAACCACTTCCCCCATCGAAGCCGATCTGGGTTTTGCCATCTCGAAGCGCCGCCGCGAGGCCGCTGACTTTCCCGGCGCCAGCCGCATTCTGGCTGAACGCGATGGACAACTCACGCGCAAGCGCGTCGCGCTTCTGGTTGACGGCGCCCCCGCCCGCGAAGGCGCAGACATTGTCGATGCCGATGGCAAGGTCATTGGTGTCGTGACCAGTGGCGGCTTTGCCCCCTCACTGGGCAAGGCCATCGCGCTGGGCTTCGTGCCGCCCGCCCTCGCCACCTCCGGCAACAGGCTTCAGGTTTCGGTGCGCGGCCGCGTACAGCCTGCCGAAGTCGTTGCCGCGCCCTTCGTTCCCCACCGCTATTTCCGCAAGTCAGTCTGAGGCCCCTCAAATGACCACCAAATTTACCCCCGATCACGAATATATCCGCGTCGAAGGCGAAACCGGCGTTGTCGGCATCACCAATTACGCACAGGAGCAATTGGGCGACATCGTCTTTGTCGAGCTGCCCAGCGTCGGCAAGGTGCTCAACAAGGGCGACGAAGCCGCTGTGGTAGAATCGGTCAAGGCCGCCTCCGAAATCTATGCGCCCGTCTCCGGCACGATTACCGAAGTCAACGAAGCGCTTTCCGGTGAACCCGGCCTGATCAACACCGATCCCACTGCTGGCGGCTGGATTTACAAGATCAAACTCAGCGATGCGGGCGAACTCGACAGCCTGCTCGACGATGCGGCCTATGCGGATCTGACCAAATAATCATGCGCTATCTTCCCCATTCAGACCATGAGCGCGCCGATATGCTCGGCACCATTGGCGCAGCCAATGTGGATGCGCTGTTCAGCGCCGTCCCCAAGGATGCGTTCAAGAATTTTGTGCTGGACCTACCGGCTCATAGCCCCGAATTTCTGGTCGAGGCGCATATGCGTGCCCTTGCCGGTAAGAACCATTCGGGCGGCGATGGCCCGTTCTTCGTCGGTGCCGGTGCCTATCGCCACCATGTCCCCGCCACGGTCGATCACCTGATCCAGCGTTCGGAATGGCTTACGGCCTATACGCCCTACCAGCCCGAAATTTCGCAGGGCACTTTGCAGGTGCTGTTCGAGTTCCAGACCCAGGTCGCCAAGATCACCGGCATGGATGTCGCCAATGCCAGCCTCTATGACGGCTCGACCGGCACAGCCGAAGCCGTGCTCATGGCCCGCCGCATCACGCGCAAGAACAAGATAATCCTCTCGGGTGGCCTGCATCCCCATTATAGGGACGTGGTGAAGGCCTATCTCAAGGACGACGCCGATCTGGTCTGCCTCTCCCCCTCGCCCGAGGGACAGGGCGATATTCTGGAGCAGATCGACGGCAATACCGCCGCCATCGTTATCCAGACGCCGGATTTCTACGGCCATCTGCGCGACATCAAGGCCGCAGCGGATGCGGTGCACGCACAGGGCGGATTGCTGATCGTGGTGATCACCGAAGTGGTCTCGCTCGGTCTGCTTGAGGCACCGGGCGCGCTTGGTGCCGACATTGTGGTCGCCGAAGGTCAGTCTATCGGCAATGCACTCAATTTCGGCGGGCCTTATCTGGGGCTCATGGCGACGAGGAAAGACTTCATACGCCAGATGCCGGGCCGCCTCTGCGGCGAAACGGTCGACGCGGACGGTAATCGCGGTTTCGTTTTGACGCTCTCCACCCGTGAGCAGCATATCCGCCGCGAGAAGGCCACCAGCAATATCTGCACCAATTCAGGCCTGTGCGCGCTGGCCTTCTCCATCCACATGGCCCTGCTGGGCGAAGCCGGTTTCACCCGCCTCGCGCGTCTCAACCATGCCAATGCGATCAAGCTGGCCGAAGCGCTTGGCAGCGTGCCGGGCGTTGAGGTGCTCAACAAAACCTTCTTCAACGAAATGACAATCCGCGTCACCCAGCCCGCTGCGGGGCTGGTGGAACGCCTCGCCAAGCGCGGCATTCTTGCCGGTGTCCCGGCCAGCCGCCTCCTGCCGGACGACAGGTCGGTCGACAATCTGCTGATCCTGGCCGCCACCGAACTCACCAGTGACGCCGATATCGCAACCCTTGCCGTCGCACTGACGGAGGAACTGGCATGAGCATGAACACTCAGGGCCGTCCCACCGGCACCGGCACCTTTGGCACATCCGCATCCGGCTCGGCGCTGCTGCCCAATGAGCCCCTGCTGTTTGAAATCGGCGATACGGAACATTCGGGTGTCGACCTGCCCGAAGTTTCGCTTTCCAGCGACCGCCTCGGTGGTTTTACGCGCAAGAGTAAACTTGATCTGGCCGGCCTCACCGAGCCCGAGGCCATGCGCCATTATGTGCGCCTCTCTCGCCTCAACCACTCGATTGATAGTGGCATGTATCCGCTCGGCTCGTGCACCATGAAGCACAATCCGCGCCTCAACGAGAAAATGGCGCGCCTGCCCGGCTTTGCCGATATTCACCCGCTCCAGCCGGTTTCGACCGTGCAGGGCGCGTTGGAATTGATGAACGAGCTTAGCCATTGGCTGATGACGCTCACCAATACCGCCGCCGTCGCACTCTCCCCCAAGGCAGGTGCGCATGGTGAACTGCTCGGCATGATGACAATCAAGGCCGCACAGGAAGCCAGGGGGGAGGCCCATCGCAAGATCGTGCTTGTTCCCGAAAGCGCCCATGGCACCAATCCGGCCACCGCCGCTTTCCTCGGCTATAGCGTAAAGCCCGTACCCGCCCGCGAAGACGGCACGGTGGACGTGGAGGCGGTCAAGGCGGCGCTCTCGCCCGAAGTCGCCGCGATCATGCTGACCAATCCCAATACCTGCGGCCTGTTCGAGCCACAGGTGATCGAGATTGCCAGGGCCGTGCATGACGCCGGCGCGTTCTTCTACTGCGATGGTGCCAATTTCAACGCCATCATGGGCGTGGTGCGACCGGGCGATCTCGGCATCGACGCCATGCACATCAACCTGCACAAGACCTTCTCGACGCCGCATGGCGGCGGCGGTCCGGGTGCCGGTCCGGTCGTGCTGTCCGAAGCCCTTGCGCCCTTCGCGCCGGTTCCGTTCATAAAGCGGGTCCAGGAGGGTCTGGAACTGGTCGAGCATGTCGAGGAACAGGCTCTGGGGCGCGTCACCGCCTTCCACGGCCAGATGGGCATGTATGTCCGCGCGCTGACCTATATGCTCAGCCACGGCGCTGACGGGCTGGCCCAGGCGGCGGAAGACGCGGTGCTCAACGCCAATTACGTCAAGGCACGGCTCCAGCACCTGTTCTCGGTGCCCTTCCCCGACTATCCCACCATGCATGAGGCCCTGTTCGATGACAGTTTCCTCAAGGATACCGGCGTCACCACGCTCGATTTTGCCAAGGCGATGATCGACGAGGGGTTCCATCCCATGACCATGTATTTCCCGCTAGTCGTGCATGGTGCCATGCTGATCGAGCCGACAGAAAGCGAGAGCAAACAGACACTTGACCGGTTCTGCGATGTGATGGCCGAACTCGCCAACGATGCCATATCGGGCAACACCGAGCGTTTCACCGCCGCCCCGCTCAAGGCGCCGCGCCGACGGCTCGACGAAACGCGCGCCGCGCGTCAGCCCATTCTCAAATGGGAAGCGAAAGCGGCTGAATAAGCAAAAAGGCCCGGAGCGATCCGGGCCTTTTTTGTTTCTAATGACAGGTTGCCCGCCAATCGCGCATGGCGTTCTCAGCCTCTGGTGTCGAAGCCAACCCAGATAGTGATTGTCTCGCCGCCCAGATAAGGCACGGTGACGTTTTCGACCACTTTGACGAATTCCGACATCTGCGCCGGGGGCGTAATGGCGACGGGCAGGGTATATTTTTCCGAGAAAATCGCCTGACCATCGCGTTCGACGGCGAAGCGGATCGGCGCATTGACCGAGTTCTGCTTACCAGCAGGGCCGAGCAGAACGCGACCTGAAACGCCCATATTGATGGTGATCTGGCCGTTCGACACGACGCAATTGCGCGTCGCCTCATCGATCGTGCCCTGATATTGCAGCGCCTTCGGATCGCCCGCACGGCCATTGCCATAATAGAACATGGCTTCACCACCAAGGCGAACCTTGATCGCGGGGCATTCAGTGGCAATCACCGGCAGGGCATTGCTCTGGGCCTGCGCCACCGATTGCGGTGTTGCAGTGGCGTTTTGCAGATTGGCATTATTGGCAGACGAGCCATTGCCCATCAGCCCGCCCATAGAGCAGCCAGCGAGCAAAACGGCCAGACTTGCCGAAGCGGCAATTCGGAGCGCGGACGTCAGGGTGAAATTCATCATGGCGCAGGTTCCTGAAAATTAGGCGGCTTCAAGAGCCACGAGAATGGCGGGCGCGCCAGTGGCGTTGACCCCGGGGGCGTCCTCGACAAACACGGCGTCTACGACACCATCGTTGATGATCATGGCCGCGCGCGCATAGCGAGTGCCCATGCCAAAACCGGAGAAATCCCGATCCAGTCCAAGCGCCTTGGCCAGCTCGGCATTGCCATCGGCCAGAAAGACCACATCAGTCAAGGCATTGGACGCCTCGGCCCAGGCCTTCATGACGTGATGATCATTTGCGGAGGCGCAAACGATGCGGTCGACACCCGCAGCGCGGAGCTTGTCGGCATTGGCCAGAAAGCCGGGCAGATGATTGACGTGGCAAGTGGGCGTAAACGCCCCCGGCACCGAAAACAGCACAACCTTGCCCTGACCCAGCGCGGCCCGGCTCGTCGTTTCCTCGACACCGTCTGCGCTCACGAGCTTTATCCCCAGATCGGGGATGGAATTGCCGCGTTCTATCATTCCTGGAATTTGCCCCATGCTCGGCGGTCAGGCCGCCCTACTCCAAACTCAGGCCCCTGCGATATGCGGCTTTGCGCTCATAGACAAGAGCGGCTGGATTTATTGGTCCAGCTCCGCCTCATCTTCGGCATTACCGGCCTTTATGGTCCGGTTGACCACATAGGCTCCCATATCGGTCATGAAGGTCACTTCGACATTCATGCCTTCCAAAGCACTATTGTCGCTTTTGCTCAGGATGGGAAGCACGACTAGATCGCTTTGCGGGCTTTTTTGGGGCGCGCCGAATAGCGGCTCGCCGTCCGATGTGGCGGCAATCAGGCTCGCCGGATCGACACGATCATGCAGATCGGTGATCGCAATGGCCGCTTCATCGGGCAGGAGTGACACGGCACCGATTGGCTGGTCCGCTCCTGTCCAATCAATCGGCACTTCCGCCAGGGCTTGCCTGATGCGCAGACTATTGGGGGCGTCAGGGCCACTTTCCGCCAGCGGCAGGGTCAGGTGCAATTGCGCCGGAACGCAGATTTCCGAGCAGATGCCCAATGTCGCGGTGAGGTCGATGACATGCTCTGACCCGCCGAAATCGAGTTCGATCGGCAGGATCGTGTGCCCGTAATAGACATAGTCCAGCAGGCCGCTCTTCTGCTCACGCAGAGGGTAAGGCCAGAGTATGCGATGACCCTCAAGCCCGCTCGATCCAGAAAAATCGAGATCAGCCGGCAGCCCAGACTCTCCTGGCACGCGCCAATAGGTCTTGGTGCTTTCCGGCATGTCGATTTCCAGCGCAATCAGCGCCTTGCCGGTCGCACTGACCTGGCCCGCACTGACGAGGCGGATCGACACATCAGGCGCCACGTTTTGCCATGGCGTTTCACCCGCCATGACGGGGAAACAAAAACAGGCGGAAAGAAGGATTGGACTAAGGCGCATGGGAAGGCATTAGCGCAGGCAATGGTGAAGGAACAGTCGATGCGCGTTCATGCCTTCGTGAACGCTGCTCTGCTCGTGCCGGATGCGCTTGGCACAGGCGCCCCGGCACCCTACATTGCCCGCATGAACTCGCTTGAAGGCCATTTTCTGATCGCCATGCCGGACATGGAGGACGAACGTTTCGCGGAAAGCGTCATTCTTGTCGTGGGCCATGGCGAAGAAGGCGCGATGGGGCTGGTGGTCAATCACGAACTGGCCGATCTGCGCTTCGCCGATATTCTGGATGAACTGGATCTGGGCGATCCCGATGCCGTAATCCGTTTGCCCGACTCCATTCGAGATCGAGCCGTCATGCGAGGGGGACCGGTGGAAAAGGGCCGCGGCTTCGTCCTCCATTCCGGCGACTACAGCAGCGGGAATACCTATCAGGTGACCGATGAGGTGGGACTGACGGCAACGCTCGACGTCCTCAAGGCCATCGCCTTTGGACCTGCTCCAAAGAACGCCATCTTCGCGCTCGGCTGCTGCGGCTGGAGCGCGGGTCAATTGGAAGACGAAATCTTTGCCAATGGCTGGCTGACCATGCCGTTCAACCGGAAATTGCTGTTCGAGACGCCGGTGGAAAAGCGCTACGAAAACGCCCTGGCCAGCCTGCACATTACTCGCGCCACGCTCAGCACCGAGGCTGGGCACGGCTAACAAGCCGACGCCGATAGCGGTTTATTTGCCCAATTGCGCCGCGAGCTTTTTGCCCAGTTCAGCACCGGTCATGGCCGCGCCGAAGGCAAAACCCTGCGCGTAGCGGCAATTGAGCTGGCGCAGACGCTCGATCTCATCAAGGCTCTCGACGCCCTCGGCAATGACCATCAAATCCAGATCATTGGCGAGGCCCACCACCGCCTTGATGATCGGCGCCTGCGTGTGCGCAATTCCGTTATCGCTGCCCATGCGCACGAAAGGCGCGGGGATCTTGATCGTATCGATCGGGAAACGGTGCAGATAGCTCAGTGAAGAATGGCCGGTACCGAAATCGTCAAGCGCCAGCCCAAGCCCCATATTGCGCAGCGCCTCAAGCATATAGGCGGAGTGCTCGGGATTGGTCATCACCTGGCTCTCGGTGATTTCGAGCTTGAGGTGAGACGCCAGCGCCTTGTCCTGAGCCAGCAGGTTGCGCATGTCGTTGAGCAGCATTTCGGTCGCCAATTGAGCGGGCGAAAGATTGACCGAGATGAAGAAACCGTCTGGCAGGCCGATAGTCGCCAACCAATCCTTCGCCTGTGCAGCCGATTGCTCGAAGGCGAGACGCCCCAGTTTTTCAATCTGCCCGGACCGTTCCGCCAATGGAACAAATTCGTCCGGCATGACCGGGCCACGCGTCGGATGGTTCCATCGCATCAGGGCTTCAGCCCCGGCGAGTTGGCCAGTCTGTGTGTCGACAATGGGCTGGAACTGCACATGCAGCTCGCCCTGTTTCATGCCGCGTTCGAGGTCTTCCTCGCTCGCCTTGTTATAGGACGCGATGGAACGAGCGGAGGCGCGGTAGGCTTCGATGCGGTCGCCACCGAGGCGCTTGGCATAATACATGGCCAGTTCCGCATCTCTGAGAACATCGCCTGCGGTCGAGGGATTGCTGTCATAAATGGTGACGCCGATAGAGGCCGTCAGCACCAGATCACGGTCACCGAAATTGAATGGTGCCTTGAGTGCCTTGCGGATTTGTTCGGCCGTTTCGGCAATCTTGCTCGCGGCCTGTTCTGACGCGAGGATAACGGCGAACTGATCGCCGGATATGCGCGCCACGGTATCAAGCGGGCGCATGACGCGGGCAATGCGGCGCGAGATCGCCAGCAATACCGAATCGGCCGCCGAATGCCCGATGCGCTCTTCCAGCTCCATGAACCGATCGATATCGATCAGGAACACCGCAGGCTTGGTGCCGCCCGGCACGCGCGCGCGCACCAGCGAGCGTCCCAGCCGGTCGAGGAAAAGCTGCCGATTGGGCAGGCCAGTCAAACTGTCATGCACGGCATCGTGCAGCAGTCGTTCGCGCGCGGCTCGATCTTCGGTCACGTCCTGCAAGGTGCCCACAATGCGATTGACCTGTCCGTCACCACCCAGAACCGGCTTCACCCGCATGCGGAAGGTGCGATAATTGCCATCATGCCCGGCCACGCGCATATCGGCCGAAACCTTGCCGCGCCGCAGTTCGACCAGCGTATCAAAGGCGGTGCGGAAGCGGTCACGGTCATCGGGATGCACCCGGTCGAGCCACCTTTTGATGGCCCCACGCAGAGCACCGCGCTTTTCGCCCAAACGGGTTGCGAGTTCATCGCTGACGGTCACGCGATCCCGTTCAATGTTCCAGTCGAAGACGAAATCACCAGAGCCGGTCAGGGCCAGCGCCCGCCGTTCAACTTCACTCAGGGTGCCGACCGACACCTGTCCTTCGGAAAAGGCGTGTTGCACTGCCGTAAAGCCGAGCAGCATGACAATGAGCACAAGGCTGCCCGCTACGGCGGGTTGGGCAATATCATTGGTCACACGCCCGGATACGACCATCCAGGCATAGAACAGGGCAGCGATAAAAATGATCCAGGTGGGCACAAGCAACACCGCCCTGTCATAGCCCCGCAAGGCCAGCAGCAGGATCAGGAACAGGCCGGAGAGCCCCAGCAGCGCCAGCACCAGCCGCGAAATCGTGGCGGCGATATCGGGCTGGAAGAACGCGAAGGCGAACAGGGCGAGGAACAGCGCCGCAAGCCCCAAAGCCAGATGAATGAAGCGCAGATGCCAGCGATGCAGATTGAGATAGATGAATAAAAAGCCCGCCAGCGTCGTGGCTATGCCCGCCTCTGCCGCCGCTCGCAAGGGCTGTAACCCACCGGCGGAAAGACCGAGCAGACGCCCCATCAGCCCGAAATCAACCAGCAGATAGATCAGAACCGCCCAGGCAAAAGCCGCCGTGGCCGGAAAAACACCACGTCCCTTGACCACAAACATAATGGTCAGAAACACCGCCGCCAGCGAGGCCACGCCGAGCACAACCCCGCGGAACAGAGTGAAGGCGTTGATATAATCGCGGTAGGCGTTCGGCTCCCACAGGTAAAGCTCGGGCAAGCTGCTGGCTGAAAGCTCGGCAATCACGGTCATCGTGGCGCCGGGGTCCAGCGTCACCTCGAACACATCCGCTTCCGAATCGGCGAGCCGCACCGGGCGGATGCCGGCACTGGGGGTAACCGCATTGATGCGCGCTGCACCAAGATCGGGCTGGAAGACGCCAGAGCCGGGCAAGCGATAGAATGGGGCTACCAGAAGCCGCTCGATCTGCTGATCGCTGTCATTGCGCAAGGCGATCAAGGCAAAGAACGGATTGGTGCCGGGCTCGCTGGCCAGCACTTCGATACGGCGAATAATGCCGTCGGCATCGGGCGCGGTAGAGAGCTGAACACGCCCGCCCTGCCCCGGCACTATCTCGATGACCTCGGACAAATTGACGGCGTTGACGTCCTCGGGGACGGTGATGACTTCGAATCCCCGGGCCGGCGCGAGGCCGAACAACACGAACGCGAGATAGACCGCGATGAAAAACAGATGACGCATCAGGGGCAGCTACATCCTGCGCTAGGCTTCATTATGGCAACTTGTGCGGGCTTTTGCATAAATGCCCGTACAGACCTTGTTCTTGTTGACCTCCGGCGGAGCGGTAAACTGGTACGGGAGATTGACGCTTGCGACAAGCGCCGCCCCATGTTGCCATAGCGCAACACACAGATTATCGGCTCACGCAACGCGGAAGGTGTCAGCTAGGCCAAGACGCCTAGCGTCCCAGTGTTCCTTGGTCAGCCCCATCAGCACATGGTCTTCCCAGCGGCCATTGATCTGCAGGTAATTGCGAGCGAAACCTTCTTCGACAAAGCCATTTTTCTCCAACACGCGGCGCGAGGGCGTATTGGTGGGCAGGAAGGCGGCGTGGGCGCGGTGGAGGTCCAGGGTATCGAAGATGAACGGCAAAACCACCCCGACCGCTTCGCTCATCAGGCCCTGGCCGGCATATTGCTGACCCATCCAATAGCCGAGATTGACGAATTGGGCGGCGCGGCGGCGGATATTGGAGAGCGTGATACCGCCGACCAGCACATCCTTCTTTCCTTCGCGCACGAAAATGAAGAAGGAATAGTCGCTCCCCTCCTCTGCCTCATGACGGGCATTGCGGACGCGTGTTGAATAGACGCGTTTGGCCAGATCCAGCTCGGTCCAGCGCGGCTCGAAGGGGCGGAGGAAATCCTGACTGGCCCGGCGGAGGCGATACCAGTCGTCATAGTCACGCGCCTGTGGCAGGCGCAACAGGACGCGACGCCCGCCAAGGGTGATCAGGGGCGCTGGTGAGGACCAGGGCCAGAACATCTTCGCTCAGCGCTTCAGGGTCTCGCCGATGCTTTCGACATCGACAAGGCCATTGATGGGACCGATACCGGCCAGCGTTGCCGAGCCAGCAGTAAAAATCTGCTCAGCCACTTCGCGCACGCGCTGGGCGGTGATGCGATTGATGCGCTCCACCGTTTCGGCCATTTCGATCGGACGGCCCCACAGGATTTGCTGACGGGCCAATTGTCCGGCGCGCGCCGAAGGGCTTTCGAGCGACATCAGGAGACCTGCGCGAATCTGGTTGCGGACCCGCACCACTTCCTCGTCGGAAATGGTCTCGGTGGCCCGGCGCAATTCGTCGAGGACGACGGGCACCAGTTCTGCCACTTCGTCCTCTCCCGTCGCCGCCGCCACGCCGAACACGCCGCTATCGGCAAAGGCCCAGTGGAAGGAATAGACCGAGTAGCAAAGCCCGCGCTTTTCACGCACTTCCTGAAACAGGCGCGAACTCATGCCGCCGCCCAGCACCGAGGCGAGAACCTGCGCGGCGTAGAAGCCGTCCGAATTGTAAGCACGACCTTCAAAGCCCAGAACAATGTGGGCCTGTTCGTGATCGGAGATCAGCCTCTCCTGGCCACCCTTATATTCGGCGCGTTGCGGATCGGGCGCACCGCTGGGCGCCAGATCGGCAAAGCGCTGCTTGGCCACCTCGACCAAACCATCGTGATCGACATTGCCCGCCGCCGCGATGACCATATGGTCGCCCACATAATTGCGGCGCATATATTTGCGCACCATGTCGGGATTAAAGGCACGCACCGAATCCACCGTGCCGAGGATGGTGCGGCCAATGGGCTGGGTCGGGTAAGCGGCCTGCTGGAACAGATCGAACACATGGTCATCGGGATTATCCCGAGCCGCGCCGATCTCCTGCACGATCACCTGCTGTTCGCGTGCCAGTTCGCCCTCGTCGAACGTCGAATTTTGCAGAATGTCGGCAAGAATGTCGGCAGCCAGAACCACATCGTCCTTGAGAACCCGAGCGAAATAGCCCGTATGCTCGATGGACGTCGCGGCATTCAGATCGCCCCCGACATTTTCGATGGCTTCGGCGATCTGCAACGCCGTGCGCGACTGGGTGCCCTTGAAAGCCATATGTTCGAGCAGGTGCGAGATGCCGTGTTCGGCCTTGCGCTCGGACCGCGCACCCGCCTTTACCCAAACGCCAAGCGAAGCGCTTTCCAGGTGCGGCATGTCGTCGGTCAGGACCACCATGCCGTTGTCCAGAATCGTTGATTGTACGCTCACACTGGTCCTCCTGAACCGGCGGTCGCAAAGACCACGGCTCTCTCAACTCGTTCAGGCGCGGCTGCGGGCCGCGATGAAATCTTCAATTGCGCGCTGATCATTGTCCAGCACAGTCACCCGTTCGGGCCGCTCGTAAAGGTCCGCGAGCCAGGATGGCAGCGCCGGATTGACGCCCGATGCCTCTTCAACTGCTGCAGGGAATTTGGCAGGATGGGCCGTGCCCAAGGTGATCATCGGCACATCGTCTTGCCGGTGCGTGCGCGCCACGCCGACGCCAACAGCACTATGCGGATCGAGCAGATAGCCGCTTTGGGCATGGGTGCCGGCAATCACGCCGCGCGTTGCGGCCTCATCGGTGGTGCCTGCTGAAAAATCCCTGCGGATTGCAGAAATCGACTGCTCCGGCAGATCAAACCCGCCCGATTGCTTGAGGCCCGCCATCATGCGGCCTACGGCTGCGGCATCGCGCCCGGCGCTTTCAAACAGCAGTCGCTCGAAATTGGACGAAATCTGAATATCCATGGACGGGCTGATGGTGGGCGCCACGCCAGCCATTTCATAGCGACCGCTGTCCATAGTGCGCCGCAGAATGTCATTGGCATTGGTGGCGATGATCAGCTTTTCGATGGGCAGGCCCATCATCTTGGCGCAATAGCCCGCAAAAATGTCGCCGAAATTGCCAGTTGGCACGGTGAAGCTGACCTTGCGATGCGGCGCCCCCAGCGACACAGCGGAGGTGAAATAATAGACGATCTGCGCGACGATGCGGCCCCAATTGATCGAATTGACACCTGAAAGACGAACGCGGTCGCGGAAGGCGTGATGATTGAACATCGCCTTCACCGCATCCTGACAATCGTCGAACGTGCCTTCGAGAGCGATATTGTGGACATTGTCATCCAGCACCGTGGTCATCTGTCGGCGCTGCACTTCGGAAGTGCGCCCCTTTGGGTGCAGGATGAAAATATCGGTGGTATCGCGGCCCCGGAATGCCTCAATGGCGGCGGAACCGGTGTCCCCGGACGTTGCGCCCACAATGGTGGCGCGCAGGCCGCGTTCGGCAAGGATATGATCCATGACGCGGCTGAGGAATTGCATCGCCACGTCCTTGAAGGCCAGCGTCGGCCCGTGGAACAGTTCCAGCACGAAATGGCCCGGTTCCAGCTCCACCAGCGGCGTTACCGAAGGATGGCGGAAACCGGCATAGGCGTCATTGATGATCGCCCTCAGTTTTTCGGCAGGAATATCGCCATCCACAAAGCGCGAGATAATCGCATAGGCGACATCGGCATAGGGCTTACCAGCAAAAGCGGCGATTTCATCGGCACTGATCTGGGGCCAGACGGAAGGAACATAGAGGCCGCCATCGGTGGCCAGACCGGCCAGAACTGCGTCAGAGAAGCCGAGCACCGGTGCCTGGCCGCGCGTGGAAACAAACTGCATCGGGGGGAGAAGCCCTTTTAGAATTGTTGCAACCTAGTCAAACCGAAGCGCAGCCGCAAGGTTTTGCGGGCTATCTATTGAGAAGCTCGCAAAGTTGCGCCTGCACTACCGGCAAGCACTGGCAGGCACCTCCCCCTTAACGGGGGAGGGTGGGAGGGGGTGCGAGAGCCTCAATGTTGAGTGCGTGGCACACCCCACCCCATCCCTCCCCGTCAAGGGGAGGGTGCTGCTCTGCGTTTGCCGAGAGTTCGGCGAGCCTGAACCATTCTCGCTTTGCGCTAGCTGCGACGCTAAACCACCCGCGTCTGTCGCCACAGCCAGAAGCCGAGCATCACCACCGCGACAATCGAAAAACCATACCAGGTGAGCGCGTAGCCAAAGTGGTTATTGGTGAAGCTGATCACCGTCTCGCCGCCCTGTGGCAGTTCACCTTCCGGCCCGGCCAACAAATCCACATAGAATGGTGCAATCGGCGCCAAGGCCGGATCGGCCATGGCGGCCATGCGCTCGGGGTTGCGAACCCATTCGATCCGGGCTGACATATTGGGCTCCGGCACCATGAAACCGGCCTGCTCACCCGGGCGGAACAGGCCAATGACTGTCACCGCCCCCGCATCATCGCCATGCAGATCGCCGTGAACGGCGGCCTCCTGATATTGCTCGGGGATGAAACCGCGATTGACGAAAACAGTGCCGCCATCCACCAGCTCAAAGGGCGTCATCACCCAATAGCCGGGGCCGGAAAAGCGACCACGGGCATTAGAAAGGCTGGTGAAGACGGTCAAGGATTGCGTGTAACGGAAGGAGCCGGTCAAGGAGACCGGCTGAAAGGTCAGAGCTTCAAGGTCGAGCCCAGCCCATTCCGAGGCAGGCGGCGCAGCAATCGGCTCAGAATTCAGGCGCGTATCGACGGCGGCGACCAGCGCTTCCTTTTCAGCCAGTCGCTCCATCTGCCAATTGCCCAGAAAGACACAGGTTGCGGCCAGAGCCAGCATCAAAACCGCAAATAGCCAATCGGACCAGCGCAAGGACCGCCGAATAGTGGTGCTCATAGGCGTCCCTCATGAGCGTCATTCTTGTATTGCAGGTTGATCAGCACGCCCTTGAATGGCGGCAGGAGCGCAAGGCTCAATATTATGGTGGTGGGTATCCACAGCACCAGATGCATCCAGGGCTGAATGACGACATTGGCATCCACGAGCATGGCCAGGATGACGATGATCGGAGCAACGATGAAGATCACAAAAACCGCAGGGCCGTCACCACTATCGGCAAAGCCGAAATCGAGCCCGCATTCGGCACAGACAGGCGCAACCTTGAGATAGCCATTGAACAGCTTCCCCTTGCCGCACCGCGGACAGCGACAGGCAAGACCAGTTAGGATTGGTGAAGGTTGGCTCATTCATGGGCTCCATAGAAAAAGGGCGCAGCCATGCCGCGCCCCCCATTTTTCATAATCGCACCATCTTAGTGCGTGGCAATACCCCAGGCACCCCAGACATAGATCGAGGCAAACAGGAACAACCACACCACGTCCACGAAATGCCAATACCAGGCGGCAAATTCAAAGCCGAGGTGGCGCTCGCGGGTGAAATCACCACGCTCGGCGCGGATCAGACAGACTGCGAGGAAAATGGTGCCGATCAGCACGTGGAAGCCGTGCAGGCCGGTGGCCATGACAAAGGTCGAACCATACATATTGCCGGTGAACGAGAAGCCGGCATGGGTATATTCGAGATACTGAACGCAGGTGAACAGGACGCCCAGACCAACGGTCAGCGCCAGACCCCAGCGCAGGCCTTCACGGTCATTTTCCAGCAGGGCATGGTGCGCCCAGGTCACTGTCGTGCCGGAGGTCAGCAGGATCAGCGTGTTGAACAGCGGCAGGTGGAAGGGGTCGAACACTTCGACACCCAGCGGCGGCCAATGTCCGCCGGTTGCAGCGACACGGGCATATTGCTCGATGTCATCGAGGCGGAAGAAACCATCGAAATAAGCCCAGAAGAATGCCACGAACAGCATCACTTCAGAGGCGATGAACAGCATCATGCCGTAGCGATGGTGCATCTGCACGACCGGGGTGTGGTCGACGCCATTATTGGCTTCCTTCACCACATCGGCCCACCAGGCATAGAAAGAATACAGCACACCGGCCATGCCGATGGCAAAGATCCACGGCGTCCAGTCCTGCATCCAGGCGATAAGCCCGATCATCAACACGAAGACGGCGACGGACATGACGAACGGCCAGGGGCTCGGTTCGACCATGTGATAGTCATGGTTCTTTTCAATGGCGGCCATGTTCAGCTTCCCTCACTGTCTGAAGCGTAGAAGGTATAGGAGAGTGTGATCTCTCTGATCGTTGCAAGCTCGTGATTGTCGTCCAGGTCTGGATCGACGAAAAACACGATCGGCATTTCAACCGTTTCACCGGGCTGCAAGGTCTGCTCGGTAAAGCAGAAGCATTCGATCTTGTTGAAATAGATGCCGGCCTTTTCGGGCACGACATTGAAGATCGCCTGCCCGGTAATTGGCTTATCGGAATTGTTGGTTGCCAGATAATTGACCGTATCGACCGTACCGATGCGATCGGTAATCGGGGCGGCGGCCTTGACGGTCCAGGGCAGCGCATTTTCGACGTTAACGTCGAAACGCACTTTCATTTCGCGGGCAATCACGCCTTTTGGATTGCCATCCGCGACCTGAGTGGTGCCGCCAAAGCCGGTCACCTGGCAAAAGAGCTGATAGAGCGGCACGGACGCGAAGGCCAGGCCAACCATGCCGGCAACCAGCCCAGCCAGCATGACGCCGGTGCGCTTGTTATTGCGGCCAGCGGTGTGCGGCTGAAACGGGGTGGTCGCGTCAACCATCAGAGTGTCCGATCAAACAGAGCCGGACCCATCTTGACGATGGTGAGGACGTAGAAGGTCAGCGCGAACAGGCCAAGGGCCAGCGCCAGCGCAATGGCGCGACGGCGGCGCTGCTTGCGAAACGCAGCATCCTGTTCGGGTGTCATATCATTGGGCGCGAGATGCGCGCCGGTCTGGGTCGCCATGTCAGATCACTCCCAGCCTGAGGGCAATATTGTCGGTGAGCAATGCCAGGAACAGCACAAAGAGATAGCTCAGCGAATAGGTGAATAGGGAACGCGCATTGCGTTTCATGGTGATGTCGGTGGGCGCGCGCAGCAGCCGGACGGAGAGCCAGACAAAGCTGAGCCCGGTTACCAGCGCCACCGCGCCATAAATCCAGCCGGAAAAGCCGAGCCAGAGCGGCAGCAGGCTCGATGCGGCCAAAGCCAGCGAATAGAGAAATATCTGCCACTTGGTGGATTTTTCGCCCACCACATTTGGCATCATGGGTACGCCGGCCGCGCCATAGTCACCCTGCTTGTAGAGCGCCAGCGCCCAGAAATGCGGCGGGGTCCAGAGGAAGATGATCAGGAAGAGCGCAAAACTCTCCCAGCTCAGCGTTCCGGTCACGGCGGCCCAGCCAACCATGGGCGGGAAGGCTCCGGCAGCTCCGCCAATGACGATGTTCTGCGGCGTCGAGCGCTTGAGCCACATCGTATAGATGACGGCGTAAAAGAAGATGGTGAAAGCAAGGAAACCACCGGCAACCCAATTGGTCGCCAGCCCGAGAAGCGTCACCGAAAATACCGACAATACGAGGCCGAAGACCAAAGCTTCTTCGGGGCTCATTCGCCCTGCCGGAATGGGCCGGTTGATGGTGCGGCTCATCACCGCGTCGATATCGGCGTCGTACCACATATTCAGCGCGCCGGATGCGCCGGCACCGATTGCAATACAGGCGATCGCAATAAAACCGATAATCGGATTGATGGAAGCAGGCGCGACCAACATGCCGACCAGGGCGGTGAAAACGACAAGCGACATGACGCGCGGTTTCAGCAGCGCCAGGTAGTCTTCTACCCGTGCTCCACCCGCTGTTGCGGATATGCCTGCCCTGTCGTCGATATAGGTCACTGGTCTTTCCTTATTGGAGCGGACCGCACTGGAAGCGCGATCCGCTGACGTTCAAGCTCTTGGCTTAGTGCGCGTCTTTGGAGTCGATGCGCGGCAGCGTCGAGAACTGGTGGAACGGCGGAGGCGAAGACAGCGTCCATTCCAGGGTCGTTGCGCCATCACCCCATGGATTGTCGCCAGCCAGGCGCTTCTTCCGCACGGCTTCCCAGGTTGCGTAGAAGAAAATGACCATCGCAACAAAGGTGATGTAGTAGCCGATCGAGGAGACGCGGTTCCAGAGCGCGAATGCGTCAGGATAGTCGACATAGCGGCGCGGCATGCCAGCAAGGCCAAGGAAGTGCTGCGGGAAGAAGATCAGGTTCACACCGATGAACATGACCCAGAAGTGCAGCTTGCCCAGGAACTCGGAATACATGTAGCCGAACATCTTGGGGAACCAGTAATACCAGCCCGCAAAGATCGAGAACACCGCGCCCAGCGAGAGCACATAGTGGAAGTGCGCGACCACGTAATAGGTGTCGTGCAGCGCACGGTCAGCGCCCGCATTGGCCAGCACTACGCCCGTCACACCACCAACGGTGAACAGGAAGATGAAGCCGATGGCCCAGAGCATGGGCGTGCGGAAGGTGATCGAACCGCCCCACATGGTGGCGATCCACGAGAAGATCTTCACCCCTGTCGGCACTGCAATCACCATGGTGGCGGCAACGAAGTAGCGCTGCACGTCGAGGCTGAGACCGGTCGTGTACATGTGGTGCGCCCACACAACGAAGCCGACGAAGCCGATGGCGACCATTGCATAGGCCATGGCCATATAGCCAAAGACCGGCTTGCGCGAGAAGGTCGCCACGATGTGGGAGATGATGCCGAAGCCCGGCAGGATCATGATGTACACTTCGGGGTGTCCGAAGAACCAGAACAGATGCTGGTAGAGGATCGGATCACCACCGCCTTCAGGCGCGAAGAAGGTCGTGCCGAAGTTACGGTCGGTCAGCATCATGGTGATGGCGCCTGCCAGAACCGGCAATGCCAGCAGCAGCAGGAAGGCGGTCACCAGCACCGACCAGGCAAAGAGCGGCATCTTGTGCAGCGTCATGCCCGGAGCGCGCATGTTGAGAATGGTGGTGATGAGGTTGATCGCACCAAGGATCGAGCTGATACCGGCCACGTGCAGCGAGAAGATCACGAAGTCGGTTGCCGGGCCGGGATGACCGGACGTGGCCAGCGGCGGATATGCGGTCCAGCCGCCGCCGAAACCGAGCGCGCCTGACGGGCCCTCAAAGAACATCGACATCACAGTCAGCAACAGCGCCGGCGGCAGGAGCCAAAACGCGATGTTGTTGATGCGCGGGAAGGCCGTGTCCGGCGCGCCGATCATCAGCGGCGCGAAATAGTTAGCGAAACCACCCATGGTCGCCGGCATCACGGTAAAGAACACCATGATCAGCGCGTGAGCGGAAACGAAGACGTTGAACATGTGCTTGCCAGCGTCCAGCGCCGCGTCGCCTTCAACACCATACGCCATGGCGGCAAGGCCATGGAAAATCTGAATACCGGGCTCCTGCAGCTCCAGGCGCATTGCACCCGAGAGCAGGCCACCGACAACGCCGGAGATGATTGCGAACACCAGGTACATGATCCCGATGTCTTTATGGTTGGTCGAGAAGACCCAGCGACGCCAGCCAGTGGGCGTATGATGATCGTGTGCCGTATGCCCGGTAGCGTGGGCTTCGAGGTGCGCAGTATTTGCCATGATAGTTTTCCCCTTACCCTTGTCTTACAGCGCCGGCAGCGTGGCGACGGCGACCGTGTAGTCGCGGCTTTCCTCGAACGCAGCGATGAAGGTCTCGAATTCCTCGGCCGTCACGACACGAACGCCGATTGGCATGAATGCATGATCCTTACCGCAAAGCTCGGAGCACTGGCCGTAGAACATGCCGGTTTCACGCGAATTGAACCAGGTTTCGTTCAGGCGACCAGGAACCGCGTCGACCTTGATGCCGAAGGAGGGTACGGCGAAAGCGTGGATCACGCCCGAGGGGCTAGCCGTGATCTGCATACGCACGGTGGTATTGACCGGCACGACCAGCTCATTGTTCACAGCCAGAAGGCGGGGCTGACCCGGCTTGAGCGCGGCAATTTCGTCGTCATTGAGCATGTTTGAATCGAAGGCGACACCCTGATCCACATATTCATAATTCCAGTACCACTGCTCGCCGGACGCCTTGACGGTGAGGGTCGGAGCAGGAACGTCGACTTCACCCATGGAGAAGACATTCGCGCCCAGATATTTGCGCTCGCCATCAGGGATGGTCATCTGGTCGGAAAGAACCCCGAAAGACGGGATGGCGATAACGACGAGAACCAGGATCGGAACCACCGTCCAGATAATTTCAACCAGCGTATTGTGGGTAAAGCGCGCCGGCACCGGATTGGCCTTGGCATTGAACCTGACGACGATGACGACCAGCAGGGCCAGCACCAGCAACACGATGAGTGAAATCGTCCACATCAGGATACCGTCGTGGAAAGCCACGATTGAATCCATAATCGGGGTCACCGATTCCTGGAGGTGGAACTGGCCGGGCTCGGGATGACCCCTACCCACCGCGCCGATCTCCTGTGCAGATGCCATTGACGGCAAAAGCGCCAGTGCGGTCGCTGCGATGGCGCCCATCTTCTTAAAGAACTGCCCGGTCACTATATACCCCCTAATCGACAGGTTCTGGCGGCTTGCACCGAGCGAGAATGAGGGGCTTTTTTGCGGCATAGCTAACGCCGCCCCGACTCAACTTCGGAGCGCAATACTCGGCTTTGACCTAAATCACATTGCTTTGGCCGAGTCTATCGTCGCCGCATGTCGTTGATCTGCGTCAAATTGCAGCCCGGTGCGACACCCTCGCCTCATCTGTGCCGCACTTTAAGCACAGAAGTGGCCGGAATTCAGGGGTTTGGTTGACAGTGTGCGGCCTCTGTCGGAAACAGTTCGAACCCACACGCGCGGCGTCGATTCGGCAGGAGAATTAAAAGAGTGATGGTCTGGGCAAAGCGGCTTGGTGTGATCGGTGCATTTGGTCTGGGAGCGATTGCCGCCGGTTTGGCCACTGTGCCCGCCGCGGCGCAGGGCGCAATTCGTGGCGAATATGGCGACTGGCAGATGAGCTGCGACACGCCGCCGGGCGCCAGTTTCGAGCAATGCGCCATCATTCAGAACGTACTTGCCGAGGATCAACCCAATGTCGGCCTGTCCGTCATCATGCTCCGCACTGCCGACCGGCAGGCTCGCCTGTTGCGTATTCTGGCGCCGCTTGGCGTCTTGCTGGTCCGTGACGGGCCGGATGGCACACTCATTCCCGGCCTTGGGCTGACAGTGGATGAAACCGACCTTGGCTGGGTGCCTTTCGTGCGCTGCCTGCCCAATGGCTGCATTGCCGAAGTGGTGATGGACGATACGCTGGTCGAAACACTTTCCGGCGGCGAAACGGCCTATTTCATCGTTTTCAAAACCCCCGAGGAAGGTATCGGCATTCCCGTATCCCTCGACGGCTTCGCCGAAGGATTCGCCGCCCTGCCCTGATTGGCCTGCCACATAGATCGAAAGAGCGAGCGGGCGGCGGGCTACTGGCTATGGAATTGCTCTAATTGATGATTTCCGCGCGTTTATCTGCGCGCAATATTGTCAATCGCTCTCTCCATACCTGCAGCGCTTCAGGCGTCAATCGGGTCCAACTGGTTATTTCACCAATGATCTTGAGTGGTGCGCTGCTGCGATAGGATCGAGTGGGATTGCCAGGAAATTTCTTGTCGGTGACGTTCGGATCATTCTCGAAGGCCCCAGTCGGCTCCACGATATAAACGCGTGGGACTACCTCGCCCTTGGTGAGTTCCGCGGCAATTTCAGCTGCGAGCCCTGCACCATCCATAATGGCGGTAAAGTAGATGTGGTTCATCACCACTTCAGGACGATAATTCGACCTATATCCTGCAGTAAGCAAGTCACCCGATCGCAGATCAGCGATTGTGCCGTGAAAGAACGGCCCCTTGTCCAGAATTTCGGTCATGGCCATGCTCCTACCTTGCAAATCCGCCTGTGGTCCACAGTCCACCTACCCGGCGTCCGTCATCTCAGTACGCTTTTGGCTTCACCAAACCAGCATCAAAGTGCAGGACATTGCCGGAAAGCCCCTGACACGTAGGTTCCTGCCAATCTGGATCAACGGCAGAAGGCTATTAGGATCGTGATTCCAGAAAAGCCAAAAGGGTCAACCGCACCACCGGCTGACCCTTTTCGGCTTGCTTTGGAGGCAAGGGATTAGTTGGTTTCAACCTGGCCGGGCTTGCGGCGGTTGAGGAAGCGGGGGCGGCGCGAGGCTTCGGCGGCCAGCTTGCGGCGCGAGGACTCGTTGCCCACCATGACGCCATCAACCTGCTGGCTATAGGGCATGTACGCACCGTCACCGGCCTTGATGAAGAGCGGCAGGCGGAGCTTTTTGCCCCAGTTCTGCCATTCGGCAACGACGTTTTGGTTGCCCTCTTCCTCGAACACCTTGTAATTCAGCTCGGCGTCGGGATGGACCAGCTCGATGGCGCTGGTTAGAACGCCTTCAAGAGAAATGGAGGTGGCAACGGCAACGCCGATAAATTCGGTAACCGGCACCTTGATCTTGATGGCCACACCGCTCTGCTCGAGCTGCTTGCGAACCGTAACGGTCTTGACCGGATCTTTGGGGCCATTGTCGTTGGCCGCCACGAACCGCCGCTCGGCAAGAGCTGGGCGGCCGAAGGCCAGAACTGTTGCCGTTCCTTCCATCGCTACGCCGTGAACCATTTTAGAAGCCTTCCTGTAACTTCGAGAGCTGATTTTTCGCTCTTCGTTTGTGAGGCCAATCTAGCGCGTCCCCCTACCAGCCCCCTTAATCGGTTCGGTTAAATTTATGTTGTTTTCGGAGAGGGTTAGCAGGGTATTGCACCTAGTCAGAACCGATTAACCCAATCGATTGGCGCCCTGTTTACCCTGCTGTTTTCGTCCGGCATGGCGCCATGCCCTTGCTACTCTTGTCCAATTGACTTGCCCGGCATAAAAGGCCGCACCATGCCAGCGTTTGCCCCACCTTATAGTGATGATCTGGAACTGCTCCGCTCCACAGCCGTTGCGGCGGGGATCATTGCGAGCGCCTATTTTCGGCGCGATGTGCAATCCTGGACCAAGGAAAATTCATCGCCGGTCAGCGAAGCCGATATTGTCGTTGACCGTTTTCTGGCCGCCAATCTCTTGCAGGCACGGCCCAATTACGGCTGGCTGAGCGAAGAAACGACCGACAATCCGAGTAGGCTCGATTGTGAAAGGGTTTTTGTCGTCGATCCCATAGACGGCACGAGAGCCTTTCTGCGCGGCGAGGATTGCTGGACCGTTTCGCTTGCGGTGGTGGAAAACGGGGTGCCGGTGGCGGGCGTCGTTTACGCACCAGCCCGGGACGAGCTTTACGAAGCCTGTCTGGGCGAAGGCGCCCGCCTTAACGGTCAAGAACTCAATCGCATCCGGCGTGCTGGCGCGCCGCCGCTTATTCCGGCGCCCGGCGCGGTGCATCAGGAGTTGCAGGCTTCCGGCCTCGACTATGTTCGCGGCCCTGCCTATCCCTCCCTAGCCTATCGGCTGGTGCAGGTGGCGACCGGCAAGCTCGATGCAGCTGTCGCGCGGCGCGGATCACAAGACTGGGACATTGCCGGGGCGGCAATCATCCTGCGTGAATCCGGGCTCGATCTGGCCGATGTCTGCGTCGGGTTCCCACAATTTAACAAACGAGATGTGCGCCATGGGGCGCTTGCGGCACTAGGCGACATGAGCCTAAAACCTCTCGTTCATGCGGCGCTGCTCAAGGTTTATGGCTGTCCGCCCGAAACCGACCAGGCGACCACGACCGAAACTCCCTATCCCTGAACAGGAATTTATCATGGCTGAAAAGACGGAAAAGCAATTGCTGCATCTGGTGATCGGCGGCGAGTTGTCGAGCCTTGATGGCGTAACCTTTGCCGATCTCGACAAGGTCGACATTGTCGGGATCTATCCCAATTACGCTGCCGCCTATAGCATCTGGAAGCAAAAGGCCCAGATGACCGTGGACAATGCACAGACGCGCTATTTCATCGTGCATCTGCATCGTCTGCTGGAGCCGGAAACCGCGGCCTGATCAGGCCGTCAGCTCGGCAAGAACTGTATCGAGAGCACCCGGGCCGCCGATGCGTTGGCGGCCAATATCGCCCAAACGCGCCCTTTCTTCCGCCGAGGACATAAGCGTCAGCAGGGCCTGAGCCACGAGGTCGGGCTGGCCGGGAACGGCGATACGCGCATCGCCGAACAGCTTCTGCTCATCAAGAAAGCGCGACTGGCGATCCCTGGGGCTGGTCATATGAATAACTGGTTTGCCGAGCCCCAGGGCCTGAACTGTTGCCGTTCCGGCCTGCGACAGCACGATGTCGGATGCGTAAAGGGCATTGCCCATCGCCCGCCCACGCAGCAGATGGACATTTAGCCCACCATCACTCAAGCTGCCGAGATCGTCGCTCTCGGTGCTCAGGACATTGCCACGCTTCAGCCCGGCCGCATCGGCCATGTCTTCCACAGAAACATCGCCCGCGACCGCCACGAATACATCGGGCCTTGAGGCTTCCGGCATCTGACGCAGAGCCGCGATCTGGCGAGAGAAATTTTCGGCGGTCTCGGCGCGGCTTCCCGGCAGCAGCGTCACCGCCAAAGGCGCGGTTCGGCGGCTTTGAACGTCGTAATCTCCAGACGGGATCGTATCCATCATCAGATTGCCGGGCGCAGATGCGTCCATACCGGCCTGACGCAGCATTTCGGCCAGATTGTCCGCTCGGCAAAACACCTTGGCGCAGGTTCGGCTCAGCACAAATCGTTCGGCGGCAGAGTAAAGCCGGGCAGCGCCGGTCTTGTAGCAGTCAATATAATAGAGGTCCCTCAGCCCGGTGACCAAGGCGACGAACGGGACCATGACATCGCCGACCACCACAATGCGATCGTAGCAATTGCGAACCGAGTGAAGAAATCTGAGTGCAGGCGGCACCATGGCGAGCCCGCCCTTGGCAAGATCGCGCCGCAGAGAGCCCTTGGCCGTTCTGGCCCCGCCCGATTCAAGTCGACCACGCGGACCAACAATGGGACAGATGCCCATATAGGCGCCGCCGCTGCCGACGACGGGATAGGCATCCACGTAATGCTCGCCAACAAGGCGCGCAGCGATGGCTGAAGCAATCCAGTCTTCGCCATGGCCGTTGGAAATGATGAGGAAGCGCTGACGCGTCGCTGCCTCAACCATTCTCAATTGCCCCGACCGAAGCGTTCCAGGGCGATGTTTGCGGTTACGGCGTCGGCATAGGCTTCCTGCCGGTCAACGCTCCAATAGAAGAGCTCGTCGAGCGGGATGGGCTTGCCGGAGATGGCGCAGCGCACGAAGGTGCCCGGCTTGAGCACATCATAATCACCGTCGAGATAGCGCAGGGTCGCCTCGGCGGGTGCAAAGCCCTTATCGAAGATATTCATGCCAGGCCTCCTAGCGTCTGCAAACGATATAGCGGAGGAAAACGCCTATCAAAAGAGGCTTTCCTGCGACCCATCGTCAGATGTCGGCTTGCCCGTTTTCCGACGCGAAGCGGGCGCCCCGGAAATGGTCGCCCCGACATCGCCATCCGAAAAGCTCAACCGCACCTCATCACCGGGCCGCGCCATGGTCTGGCTGGACACAATGTTCCCAGCACTGTCCTGCACCAGCGCATAGCCACGTGCGAGCACATTGCGGTAGCTCAGCGTGGCCAGCAGTTTTCCAAACTGTTCCACCTGCAGATGACGTCCTGCGGTAATCTGACTTCCGGCCGTTTCCAGACGCTGCTCCAGCGGAGCGACGCGACCGCGTGCATGGCGCAGCTCTGCTTTGAGGGGCTGGGCTGAAAGGCGCGGCAGAACCTGCTGAAGCGCGGCCTGTTTGCGATCAAGACCTTGCCGAGCAGCGCCCGACAACCGCACGGCACGCGGATCAAAGGTCAAACGCGCTCGCTCGACGGTTTTGGCCAGACCATGGCCTTTCCGAACGCCGAGATTGTTGAGCCGTTCGCCCAGCTCTGCATGCCGCTGGCGCACGAGGCGCGGCTGGATGCTGGCGGCCAGATTGGAGAAGGAAATGCGGCGGCTCTGCACAAAATGGCGTAAGGCGCCGGTCAATTGACTGGCGGCAAGATCGAGACTTTGCCGCTGCGTGGCCGCCAGATCGGCCGGGCGCGGCAATCCTGCAGAGGCCGCACGCAGCCGGTCGCGCAGGCTGGCTATGCTCCGGCGTGCGGATTGCCGCTGGCGCATGCCCTGATCTTCAACATAGGCGATCAGTTCTGCTCTGACGGGAACCGCAGCCTCTGCCGCGGCGGTCGGAGTCGGCGCGCGCATATCGGAAACATAATCGATCAGCGTCGTATCGGTCTCATGCCCCACGGCGGAGATAACCGGAATATCCGACGCCGCAACGGCGCGAACCACCGCTTCCTCGTTGAAACCCCAGAGGTCTTCAATCGAGCCCCCTCCACGCGCGACGATCAGCAAATCGGGCCGCGGGATCGCTCCGCCGGGCAGCAGCGCGTTGAAGCCTTCGATGGCATTGACCACTTCGGGCGAGCAGGTTTCCCCCTGAACACGCACTGGCCAGACCAAGACATGACTGGGAAACCGATCTCCCAGCCGATGCAGAATATCGCGGATGACGGCACCGGTTGGCGAGGTGACGACACCGATGACGCGCGGCAGATAGGGCAGCGGCTGTTTGCGGTCGCGGTCGAACAGCCCTTCGGCCAGCAGCTTTTTCCGACGCTCCTCAAGCAGCGCCATCAGTGCGCCAGCGCCTGCCGGTTCGATATTTTCGATGACGATCTGGTATTTCGATGAGCGCGGGAACGTGGTTAGCCGCCCGGTGGCGATAACCTCCAAGCCCTCTTCGGGCTTGAACGTCAGCCTGCCATAGCTGCCCTTCCAGATGACGGCATCGATGGATGCAGCATCGTCCTTGAGCGTGAAATAGGCATGGCCCGACGAATGCTGGCCGCGAAAGCCGGATATTTCGCCGCGCACCCGCACATGGCCGAATTCATCTTCGACCGTGCGTTTTACGGCCTGGGCAATTTCGGAAACGGAAAATTCGGCGGCGTTGGTCAGGACCTGAGACATGCGCCTGTGGTGCGACAAAGCCGCAGACGGGTCAAGCGCCTGCCTATCTATTCCGCAGCTTCGGCATGCATGGGCGAAGCGAGATTGCCCATGGATTGCACGATATGGTTGGCCAGCGCGTCATAAATGCCGCCATAGGCATGGCTGGCCCGCATCAACGCGATTTGCGCGTCGTTGAGACGAGGCAGGCCATAGTCGTCGCCGATGACCCGCATGCCCGGCTGCAGCGCGCTTTCCGGCAGGAAACCCACGGCCAGATCCGAGAGCACCGCCGAGGAAATCGCCGTGGCATTGGAGGAGGTATAGGCAACGCGATAGTCCTTGCCGGTGCGTTCCAGCGCTTCCATGGCGTCCTTGCGCCAGATACAGCATTGCGGGCCGCAGGCAATGGCGACAGGTTCGCTCGCCAGCGCCCTTCCCCCGTGCGAGGCCACCCAGAACATCTTCTCGGTGCGGAACAATTCGCCGAAATTCTGGTCCGTGCCTTGAGTGAAAACGATCAGGTCATAGCGGCCAGCTTTCATGCCTTCGAGCAATTGCTCTGACGCCATGCAGGCCACATCCACCGCAATCTTGGGATGGGTGCGCTGAAAGCTCGACAGGATCACCGGAAGCAGGCGCACGGCGTAATCATCCGGTACGCCGAAGCGTATCGAGCCCGCCAGATCGCCGTCATTGAAATGATCCAGAATTTCCGCATTGGCCCGCAGCATCTTGCGGGCGCGCTCGTAAAGCACCTCGCCATGATGGGTGAGGGTTACGCCGCGCCCGTCTCGCGCCAGCAGAGTATGCCCCAGCCGCTCTTCCAGCCGCTTGATCTGCATGGACACGGCGGACTGCGTCTTGTTCACCCGACGCGCTGCCTCGGTGAAGCTGCCGCAATCGGCAATGGCACAAAAGCTTTGCAGTTGATCGAGATCGAGAGGAGCGGCCATGGATCCATCACCCAAATTGATCGTCAGAATGAAATCTATTTGTTAGACGAATGCCTGTCCAGTGGGCTAACTCATCAGCATCGGCGCAGCACTGCGTCGAATCCCTGCCGGCCTCCCTCCGGCAAAACCCTTTTGGAGAATCGAAATGGCTCTCTCGCTGCCCGGCGAGCGGTCAGTTGCGGCTGGATCGCGCCTAACCCCCATTCATGGCTTTTTCGCCTGGATCGCCCAGGTGAAAGCCAATCGCGCGCGCCGCACTGCCCTGCGTGGCCTGCTCGATCTCGACCCCGCCCAACTCAAAGATCTCGGCATTGACCGTTCCGACATCGCCGCTGCCATCGCGGCGCGCAACGGTCGCACGCCGGGCATGGTGCTCAACGCGGCCCGAGCTCGCAGCGCCCATTCCTGAGTTTCGTTTTCGCAGTTTTTCACGACTGCTCCAAGCGTTGGTTCGAACACGATGAGTGCTCGCGCCATCTCCCAGGCCGGTTTTGCCGCCGGCTCTGTTTCCTGACCACTTGCCGGGCCATGCATTCGCATGAGCCCGGCTTTTTTATTTACCAGACCCAGTCAGCCAGAAAGGCCAGCGTCAGCACGATTCCGACATAGTGATTGTTCTGGAAACGAACGAGCGGATTTTCCGGCACCTCGGCGTCAAGCGTCCAGAGCTGCCAGGCCAAAAGACCGGCCGCGACAAGCGACAGAACCGTAAACAGCCAGCCACCGCCAGCCAGAATTGAGGCGACATTCCAGAGCACGAATGCGCTTGCATAGAGCACGGCGACGGCCGGACGGACATTTTCGCCGAACAGGCGAGCCGTGGATTTCACGCCGACCAGCGCATCATCTTCCACATCTTGCAGGGCATAGATTGTGTCATAGCCGATCACCCACAGGATCGTGCCCGCATAGAGCACGACCGGCGCCCAATCCAGACCGCCGGTCTGGCTCGACCATCCCATCAGCGCGCCATAGGAAAAGGCGAGGCCGAGAAAGAATTGTGGCCACCACGTCACCCGCTTCATGAACGGATAGATGGCAACCAGCACCAGCGAAGCCACGCCGGCCCAGACGGTAAAGCGATTGAACTGGAACAGGATTGCCGATCCCAGCAGGGCCTGCGCAATAAGGAAATACAGCGCTTCGCGGGCCGTAACCTGCCCGGACGGGATCGGTCGTGACCGCGTTCGCGCCACCTGCATATCGATATCGCGGTCGACAATATCGTTAAAGGTGCAGCCTGCACCCCGCATCAGAAGCGCGCCGAAAAACATCAGGATCGCCGCCCACCAGCCAAAGCCGATCTGCGGCTGAGTCAAGGCCGCAAGACCTATGCCCCAGACGCAGGGCCAGAACAGCAGCCAGATGCCGATAGGCCGGTCCCAACGCGCCAGACGTCCATAGGGCTTCACCGGCTCGGGTGCATAGTGATCCAGCCAATTGTCCCGCTGGGCGTCGGCGACAATCCCGCTATCGCTCTGGTTAACATCTGACATGGTGCTGCGCCTCGTAGTTCGACAAGCTGGAATGAGGTCTACTCCAAAGACGCGAGTTACAGTAGACCTCAATCCCAGCCATTAAAGACCATGATCGTGGCACGTTGCCGCGCCGAGGATTCGCCATGCCCCGCACCCATGCCCAGTTGCCGCGTCTTTATGTCGATCTGGACCTTGGCGCAGGCGCGACACTGAATCTGGGCAAGGATCAATCGCTCTATCTCGCCGCTGTGCTGCGCAAAAGCGTGGGCGATGAAGTCGTGCTGTTCAACGGGCGTGATGGCGCCTGGCTTTGTCGGCTGACCAGCGACTCAAAGAAGTCGGTGACGCTAGAGGCTGTCGAGCAGATCGCGCGGCAACCTGCGGCTTCGGACCTTTGGTATGGCTTTGCGCCGCTCAAGAGTGAGCGGCTTGATTATGTGATCCAGAAAGCGGTGGAAATGGGCGCGGGCATTATCCAGCCCGTCAGCACGCAATATACGCAAGTGCACCGACTCAAAATGGAGCGGCTTGCTGCCAATGCCGTGGAAGCGGCAGAGCAATGCGAAGTGCTGAACGTCCCGGAAATCGCGGCGGAAACCAGCCTCGACATGCTGTTACACAACTGGCGCGAGACCCATGGCGACAGAAAATTGATCTTTGCCGACGAAGGCGCAACCTCGGCATCGCCGCTCGACGCCCTGATGACCATAAAAGGGCAGCGCATCGGCTTGTTAATTGGACCAGAAGGCGGTTTCTCCGACGCTGAACGCGAAAAACTGCACGCTCAACCCTTTGTCGTGCCAATCAGTCTGGGGCCGCGCATCCTGCGCGCCGACACCGCAGCGGTTGCCGCAATGGCTGTTATTCAAGCCACCATCGGTGATTGGCGATAAATCACGATTGCTTTCCGCCTTGCGCTCGCTATTTTCGCGCCGCACGTTAAATGCCTCAACCAAGAGAGCTTCATGGCCGGCCCAGACATTTCATCGCCCCCAATCGAGACCCGGGCGGACCTTATCGAGGCGATGGAACGTGGGGCCAAGCCCGCGGATCAATGGCGTATTGGCACCGAGCACGAAAAGCACGTTTTCCATACCAATCCGCTGCGCCCAGTCGCCTATGAGGGTGAGAACGGCATTCGTGCCCTGCTTGACGGGATCGAGAAAGAAACCGGCTGGGTGCCGTTCTTCGATGGCGAAAACCCGATCGGGTTGCGCAATAACGAAGTGGCAGGAGGAATTTCGCTGGAGCCCGGCGGGCAATTTGAGCTGTCCGGTGCGCCAATGCTGGATATTCATGGCACGGCTGCCGAACTGGCCGAACATATGCGCGTCTCCAAGAAGGTCGCCGCGCCACTCGATATTCACTTCCTTGGCCTTGGCGTAACGCCGCTGTGGTCCGTGGCTGAAATCAAGTCCATGCCGAAGTCGCGCTACGCGATTATGGCCCCCTATATGGACGAGGTCGGCACGCTGGGCACATCGATGATGTACCGCTCGGCCACGGTACAGACCAATCTCGACTTCTCCAGCGAAGCCGACATGGTCAAGAAGCTGCGCGTTTCAGTGGCGCTGCAGCCCATTGCCACCGCTCTTTTTGCCAGTTCGCCCTTTGTCGATGGACAGGACAGCGGCTATCTCAGCTTCCGTAGCCATATCTGGCTGAACACGGACGACGCCCGCACCGGCATGCTGCCCTTTGCCTTTGAAGAGGGTTTCGGCTTTGAGCGCTATGCTGACTATGCGCTGGATGTGCCGATGTATTTCGTCATTCGTGACAAGCAATATATCAACACCGCTGGCGAAAGCTTCCGCGAATTTCTGGAGGGGCGCCTGCCCCAACTACCCGGCCAAAAGCCGACCATCAAGGATTGGGAGGATCACCTCTCGACCATCTTCCCCGAAGTCAGGCTCAAGCAATTCCTTGAAATGCGTGGGGCCGATATGGGCGACCAAGCCCATGTCAGTGCGCTTTCGGCGTTCTGGACGGGCCTGCTCTACGATGACATCTCGCTCGAAGCCGCCTGGGAGCTGGTGAAAAACTGGTCGCCGGAAGATCGTGACTATCTGCGCCGCGAAGTGCCGCGTCTGGGACTGGCCACGCCGTTCGACCGCTCAAGCATCTTCGATGCCGCTGCGCAGGCTGTCGGCATTGCCGAAGCGGGCCTGGTGCGCCGCAACCGGCTAAATAGCGAAGGCCGCGATGAAACCATCTATCTGGCCCCGCTTGAGCAAACCATTCGCACCGGCAAATCGCCGGCCGAACGCTGGCTGGAGAAATTCCGTGGCGAATGGAATGGCGATCTGACGCAGATCTTCAAAGAAGCCGAGCTATAGCCTTTCGTGCTTGCCTCATCGCCTGCTCTGGTGCATCACGCCCGCGAGCAGCGACAGGAGGCACAGCATGCGCGTAATGGTCATCGGTTCTGGCGGTCGTGAGCACGCGCTGGCCTGGAAAATCGCGCAATCGCCTCTGGTGACTGCTCTGTTCGTCGCGCCGGGCAATGGCGGCACCGAAGCCATTGCCGAAAATGTGCTGGTGGACATTACCGATCATGGGGCGGTGATCGCGGCGTCCAAAGACCGCGCAATCGACTTTGTCGTGGTCGGTCCTGACGCGCAGGTGGTTGCCGGGCTGGGCGACGATCTCCGCGCGGCCGGCCTGATCTGCTTCTGCCCCGGCAAGCAGGCCGGACAATTGGAAGGCTCAAAGAGCTTTACCAAGGCGCTTTGCGACGAATTTGACATTCCCACCGCCGCTTATGGCCGGTTCGAGACTGAAGCTGCGGCACTGGCCTATCTCTATACGCAGGGCGCACCGATCGTGATCAAGGCCGATGGCCTGGCGGCGGGCAAAGGCGTGACCGTCGCGATGACTGTCGAAGAGGCCGAGGCAGCCATTATCGATTGTTTCTCCGGCGCGTTCGGTGAATCGGGCGCTTCGGTAGTGATCGAGGAATTCATGGAGGGCGAGGAGGTCAGCCTGTTCGTCCTTAGCGATGGCAAGAGCATCCTGCCGCTGACCACGGCGCAGGATCACAAGCGGGCATTTGACGGCGACACTGGCCCCAATACCGGCGGCATGGGGGCCTATTCCCCGGCCCCGGTCATGTCCCGCGCGGTGTATGACGATGTGATGGCCCGCATTATCGAGCCAACAGTGCGCGGCATGGCCCAGCGCGGCACACCTTATGCCGGCGTTCTGTATGCCGGGCTGATGCTGACGCCCGATGGCCCCAAGCTCGTCGAATATAATGCCCGCTTCGGTGATCCTGAAACGCAGGTGATGATGATGCGCATGGAAAGCGATATCGTGCCCCTGTTGCATGCCGTCGCCACCGGCACGCTTGCCGGACACGATGTGCACTGGAAAGACCAATATGCACTGACCGTGATCCTCGCCACCAAGGGTTATCCGGGCGAGTACGGCAAGGGCAGCGAGATTTTCGGGCTCGAAGGTCTCGACAACGACACGCTGACGGTCTTTCACGCCGGAACGAAGCGCGATGGTGCGCGTTTATTGGCCAATGGTGGGCGCGTTCTCAATGTCACGGCGCTCGGGGCATCGGTGAAAGAGGCACAGAATCGTGCTTACGCAGGCGTGGACGCGATTGATTGGCCGGAAGGCTTTTGCCGAAGGGATATCGGCTGGCGCGAAGTTTCCCGCGAGCAAAACTGAACCATTCCTCAATCTTGCTGACTTAAGCTCCTCGTTCAGAACCGTCTTCAATGCGGCGCCGCCGCAACGCCCGCTAACGCCTTTGCAGAAGCGCGGCATGGCTCTGGCGGCAAAGCTGCGCATGAGGGAGGCGGAGCATGAACACGTGAGCACGATCAGCGGACCGCGGATTGGGGTAGCGTTAGGCGGCGGCTCGGCACGCGGGCTGACCCATATCCCCTATATCGAGGCGATGGACGAGCTTGGCCTCAAGCCATCCGTCATATCGGGCACATCAATCGGCGCTTTGATCGGCGCTGGCTGGGCCGCAGGCATGAGCGGCAAGGAATTGCGCGAACATAGCTTTGAAGTGCTTGGCACGCTCAGGACCATTGCCGGAAAACTCTGGGCAACGCAGATCAGGGGCATCGGGGGCCTGCTCAAGAACGGCATTTCCGTGCAGCTCGATGCGACCAGCATCGTTGATGCCTTCACCCCTGCGAATTTCCCGCTCGAATTCAGCGCTCTCAAAGTGCCGCTCTATGTCGTGGCCACTGATTTCCAGTCGTGGCATCAGGTCGTTTTCAATTCGGGGCTTTTACGCCCGGCAATTGCGGGTTCGCTTGCTATTCCGAGCTTTTTCAAGCCTGTCGTTTATAACAACCACATTCTGGTCGATGGCGGCGTGGTCAATCCACTGCCGCTCGATCAGGCCGATATCGACACCGACTTCCTGATCGGCATCGATGTTGCGGGCGATCCTTCCGCCAATCTGGCCAAGACCGATCACAAGGCCATCGACATATGGTTTGGTTCTGCCCAGATCATGATGCACTCGCTGACCGCCCATATGATGGCGGCCTATCCACCCGATATTTACATCAGGCCTCATGTCGCCAATTTCGGGGCGATGGAATTCTGGCGCGTGCGCGAGATCGTTGCCCATGCCGAAGCGGAGAAAGACCGGTTCAAGCGTATCTTGGCGCGCAAAATCGAAGACTATATCCTTGAGCGTGTTGAACCCGCATAAGGCGGCGACCCAAGGCATTATAAGCAAAGTCTTCCGATGACCGACCCAGCAATTGCACGCCTGCTCGATACAATCGGCACAAAGAGCCCGAGTCTTCACGCCGTGGTAGAGACCTTGCGCCTGCTGGTGCGTCAGCACGCGCCGGAAGCCAAAGAGCAGATAAAATATGGCGGATTCTTTTATAGCCGCGATCAGCCGGTTTGCGGAATCTATGCCTATAAGAGCCATGTTGCGCTGGAGTTTTCTCGTGGCGTTGAGTTCGATGATGGCGGTTTGTTGGGCGATGGAGACTATCGCCGTCACCTCAAGTTCACCGACCCCAGCGAGATCGATGCTGAGCGCGTCGGGCACTATATCGCCGAGGCTTATTCGCGCGCCTGATATGTGACTGGGCACAAGTGGCCAATGCGGTTGCCATGGCCGGACACCCATGATTCAAGAGGCATGTGGAAGCCCTTGAGTCTCAAGACCTGTTCTCGCCCCAACGCCACCAACGGCCGGAGCCGCTGGCCGTTCTGCGTGATATTTTCGGGCATCACCAGTTTCGTGGATTGCAGGCCCATGTGGTGGATCACGTGGCCTCTGGCGGCGACGCCGTGGTGCTGTTTCCAACCGGCGCCGGCAAATCGATGTGCTTCCAGATTCCGGCAATTTGCCGCCCCGGCGTGGGCATTGTCATCTCGCCGTTGATCGCCCTGATGCGCGACCAGGTGGAAGCGCTCAAACAGGCCGGTGTGGCGGCAGCGGCGTTGAACTCTTCGCTTTCGCAGGAGGAATCCGCCGAGGTGCGGCGGCAATTGCGGCGGGGCGAACTGGACCTGCTCTATGTGGCACCCGAGCGGGTGGCGACCCCGGGCTTTGCCAATATGCTGGGCGGCTGCGAGATATCGCTGTTCGCCATCGACGAGGCGCATTGCGTGAGCCAATGGGGCCATGATTTCCGGCCGGAATATCGTGAACTCATTCATCTGGTTGAGCTTTTTCCCGGCGTGCCGCGCATCGCCCTGACGGCGACCGCCGATCCGACGACGCGGGAAGATATTATCGAGCGGCTGGGGCTGGAACAGGCCGAGGTGTTCACCACCAGCTTTGACCGGCCCAATATTTCCTATTCCATCGTTGAACGGGACAAGCCGCGCGAGCAATTGCTCGACTTTCTGGGGAACCATAAGGGCGAAAGCGGCATCGTCTATTGCCTAAGCCGCGCCAAGGTCGAAGATGTTGCCGACTGGCTAAATGGCAAGGGGATCAAGGCCTTGCCATACCATGCCGGGATGAGCGCGCAGATGCGCAGCGCCAATCAGGATGCGTTTCTCAAGGAAGAAGGTCTCTGCCTTGTTGCCACGGTGGCTTTCGGCATGGGGATCGACAAGCCGGATGTGCGCTATGTCGCGCATATGGATTTGCCAGCATCTATCGAGGCTTACTATCAGGAGACTGGCCGCGCTGGGCGCGATGGGCAGCCCGCCGATGCCTGGATGAGCTATGGCATGGCCGATGTGGTGCAGCGGCGGCGGATGATCGACGAGGGCAATGCGCCCGATGAGGTCAAGCGGCTGGAACATAGCAAACTCAATGCTTTACTAGGAGTTTGCGAGACGGCCTCCTGCCGTCGGCAGGCCATTCTCGGGCATTTTGGTGAAGCTCATGCCGGGCAATGCGGCAATTGCGATACCTGCCGGTCGCCGGTGGAGACCTGGGACGGAACGGAGGCGGCGATCAAGGCGCTGGCGGCCATATACCGCACTGGGCAACGCTTTGGCGCGGCGCATGTGATCGATGTGCTGGTAGGCAAGGAAACCGAGAAGGTTCAACGGTTTGGCCATCAGCATCAGAAGGTTTTCGGGCAGGGCAACGAGCTCGATGCCAAGGCCTGGCAGTCGGTTTTGCGGCAGCTTACGGCGATGGGACTGATCGTGGTCGACCACGCCAATCACGGTGCCCTCGCGCTAGCCGCGAGTGCGCATCCCGTGTTCAAACGTGAGCAGACTGTTACCCTCAGGAAAGACCGCCCGAAGAAATCGCTAGAAGTGCGTCGCGCTTTGGCCAAACCCATCGATGTGCCGGATCATGCACGGCCGCTTTTCGATGCTTTGCGCGAAGAGCGTTTGCGGATCGCCAAGTCTCAGGGCGTGCCGCCCTATGTGATTTTCCATGATTCAACGCTCAAGGCGATGGCGCTGGCCGAGCCAACCCATCCGCATGATATGCTGAACCTGCCCGGTGTGGGTCAGGGCAAGCTGGACCGCTATGGTGATGCGTTCCTGGCCGTCGTCGCCAATTTCAAGGGATAGAGTGATGGATCAGTCGAAGGCTCCCTCACCCGGCCTTCGGCCGACCTCTCCCCCGGAGGGAGAGGTGCCGCTGCGCAGCATTTTCTTTCTTTACCTCTCCTTGGGGGGAGAGGTCGGATTGCGCAGCAATCCGGGTGAGGGGGCCTTGCGATGACCGAAGCAACCTCGAAACGCCCCCGGCTTCCGATCATCGACATTGCACGCGGCGTCGCCATTGTGGCGATGGCGATCTACCACCTCTGTTGGGACCTTTCCTATTACGGGTTCATTCCGGTCGATGTCGGTTTTGATCCCGGCTGGGTGTTATTTGCCCGCTCGATCCTGTTTTCCTTTATGTTCCTCGTCGGGGTCGGGCTGGTGCTCGGCCATGGCGATGGCGTGCGCTGGCGGAGTTTCTGGCGACGCACCCTGTTTGTGGCGGGCGGTGCGCTGCTGATCACGCTGGGCACCTGGCTGACCTTTCCAGAAAGCTTCGTCTATTTTGGCGTGCTGCACGCCATCGCGCTATTCAGTGTGCTGGCACTGCCGTTTCTGTTCACGCCGATCTGGCTGACCGGGCTGGTGAGCGCGGTGATCGTCCTGCTGCATTTTGTTTATCGGGATGCCCTGTTCAATGCCGTGCCGCTGTCATGGATCGGCTTTTGGGAAGTCCCGCCGCTGACCAATGATCTGGTGCCGGTATTCCCATGGCTGGGCGTGGTGCTGGGCGGGATCGTGGTGGCGCGGTTGGTTCGCGGTTCACGCGCGGAAGCCCGGCTGGCTGCAATCCAACCCGGCAATAGAGGCGCCGAAGTGCTGGGCTGGATGGGGCGCTGGAGCCTGATCATCTATCTCGTACATCAGCCCTTGCTGCTCGCGGTGATTGCCCCGCTCTCCATGGCAACAGGCGCACAGACCGAAGGTCGGGAGCTGGATTTCCTCAATTCCTGCCAGATGAGCTGCGAAGAGACAGGAACAACTGCGGCGCTCTGCGCCGTCTACTGCCAATGCGGGCTTGAGGGCGTTATCCGCGATGACCTTTGGGAGCCAATTTATTCAGGATTGGTTTCGGCGGATGAGCAGGCCAAGCTGGATGCAAATAACAGGCAATGCTCGGCACTGATCTACCCTGAACTTCTGTCGAACTAGAACGCTTCACGCCGAAATTGCATCACCTACGGACTGTCACCCCAGCGCAGACCGGGGTCCATCTCCCGATCTCGTGATGGGCCCCTTGAGTTCTCAAACGAAGTGCAACACCAGCTTAAGGTGTTGCGATGGGACAGAGATATCGACAGTTTGACCTTGAAGAGCGGACGCAGATTTCCCGCTTATCTGCCGAAGGGGCCTCGATCCGGCAAATCGCTGCAGCTTTGGATCGCGCGCCGTCTTCAATTGCTCGGGAGCTGAAGCGCAACACAGGTCGGCAAACCGGCTACCGGGCGGCGCAGGCCCAGCTGCAAGCAGAGGCACGGCGCTGGAACGGCAGCAAGCTCGATCGCGATCCCGATTTGCGTCAGGACGTGCTGGACCAGCTTCGCGCTGGCTGGTCGCCCGAGCAGATCAGCGGACGCCTCAGGGACGTGGGTCGATCGGTAGGTGTCGAGACGATCTATCGCTTCATCTATGCCCAAATCCGGCGCCATAACGACTTTACCTGGCGCAACTATTTGCCCCGTGCCAAATCCCGGCGCGGCTGGCGGCCATTGCCCGGTGGCAGTCCTGCCCTGCATATGAAGCACCGCGTCAGCCTGACGGAGCGGCCCCCAGAGGCTCTAGGTCGCACAGTTGCTGGCCACTGGGAGGCAGACCTCATGGCCTTTTCTCGCCATGGACAGAATATTCTGATGCTGCACGAGCGCATGAGCCGCGTGCTGGTGGGCAGTCCCATTCTCACCAAGCAGGCAGAACCGGTTGCAAAGGCCATTGCTGCCGCCCTGGCTGGCTTGCCTGAGCCGCTGCGCCGCACCGTTACCTTCGACAATGGCACCGAGTTTGCCAGGCACTATGACCTGCACGCATTTGGGATCGGGACCTATTTCTGCGATCCTCATGCGCCTTGGCAGAAAGGTGGCATCGAAAACGCCATCGGTCGAATGCGCCGCTTCCTCCCGCGAAAGACCGATCTGGCGACCCTGGATGAGGCCGCCTTCACCAACCTCATCCTGCAATACAACAACACACCCAGAAAATGCCTCGACTGGAAAACCCCGGCAGAGGCATTCTCAAAACACATGTTGCACTTCAAACGAGAATCCACATCCCGGCCTGCGCCGGGATGACGGTCGAGATTGGGAGCGGTTCAGATCAAAAGTGAAATAATCCAGCCCAAAAGACGGCATTTTCATCAAATTGCGGCGGCATGCTTAGGCTGGCAGCGACCCTCAAGGCGCAGACACGTCTTGGAGGCGCCCTTGTCCGCACACTTCTTCTTTCTGCTGCTCAATCCCGCGATTTCCACGCTGCTCGGCATTGCGGTGGCCATTATCTGGTATCACAAGCCGGATGCGACCTTCATGCGCACGGCTGCCATGGCGCTGTTCGCCTTTGCCTTTGCGTTTGTCGTGCAGGACGTGTTGCCAAGCGCGCCGTTTCGTTTGTCGAGTCTGCTGATCAATCTGGCTTTTCTGACCTGCTTCACCCTGTTCTGCACCGCCATGGTGCAGATGGCCGGGGGCAAGCCACCTCTGCTCAGCTTCATGGTCATCGTGCTGGCAACAGTTCTGGCCATTCTCTGGTGGCTCTATGGTGACGACAATCTCGCCAACCGCGTGCATGTGATGAACATTTCGCACTCGCTGATGTGCGTGCTGACAATCGTTACCGCATGGCGCTCACCAAAGAAGGGCTGGGGCCGGAACCTCGCCATGCTGGTTCCCCTATTGGGCTTTGCAAACTTTGTCTGGCGGCCAATGCTGGTCGTGTGGGAAGGCAATTTTTATCAGCCCGGCGACGCCTTTATCGACTCGGTCTACTGGAACACGACGCGACTTGGTTCACCGATATTGGCGGTGTTGGCTGCGGTATCGCTGATGACCGGGCTATCGCTGGCCCTGATCAAGGACCTCAAGCTGGAGGCGCGCACCGACAAGCTTTCGGGACTGCTCAATCGCCGCGGCTTCGAGGAAAAATGCCTCAGCATCTTCGACCAGTCCGAGCGCAGGGATCGTCCGATCACCATGATGATTGCCGACCTCGATCGCTTCAAGCAGGTGAACGATAATCTCGGGCACGCAAGGGGCGATCAGATCATCCAGTCATTTGGCAAAGCGCTGGAAAGTGCCATGCCGGTGGGTGCCGTCATCGGACGTATCGGCGGCGAGGAATTTGCCGTGCTATTGGCGGGCGATGAGACGCGGGGCATCAATCAGGCCATCGAAATCTGCCAGCAGCGTTTCAGCCAAATCCAGTCGGAACATGGCTTTGAGCCGATCACCGCCAGTTTCGGCATCTATAAATGCGGCCATCAGGACAATTTGCACATTGCGCTCACAAGAGCAGACAAAGCGCTCTATGACGCAAAGCATGCCGGGCGAAACACGGTGCGGACGCTCAATGCCCCGCTGGCATCGGTGACGCGCCCGGCTTAGAGGCGTTTCTCAAATTGGGTGCTTGCCGAAGGCCCCCTCACCCGCCGCTTCGCGTCGACCTCTCCCCCAAGGGAGAGGTGGCGATGGGGCTAGGTTTTCGGCGTGCGGTGACGTGGCGAAAAGGCGTGTTTTCCTTACTTCAGGTACTCGCAGCCTTTGCATTGGCTTGCGCCACCAGTTCGTCGGGAATGTCGTCGAAGCTGGCATAGTTCATATTGTAGAGGCGGGAATAAAGGCCGCCCAATTCCATGAGCTGATCGTGATTGCCCTGTTCGATCAGCTCGCCATTTTGCAGCACGATGATGCGGTCGGCTCCGCGAATGGTGGCAAGGCGGTGGGCGATGACCATGCCGGTTCGCCCTTCGAGCAGGATTTCCAGTGCCTTTTGGATCTGGCGTTCGGTGTAGGAGTCGATATTGGCCGTGGCCTCATCGAGCACGAGGATTTTTGCATCGGCCACCAATGCACGGGCAAAGCTGAGAAGCTGACGCTGCCCCAAAGACAGGTTGGAGCCGCGCTGTTCCAGAATGGTGTCATAGCCAAGATTGAAGCGCGAGATAAACTCATGCGCGCCCACCGCCTTTGCGGCCGCTATGACGTCTTCCCGTGTGGCTGAAGCCTTGTTGTAGCGGATATTGTCGAAGATGGAGCCGGTGAACAGGAACGGCTCCTGAAGCACCATTGCAACCTGTTCACCAAGGCTCTCCTGGGTGACATTGCGCACATCATGTCCGCCGACCAGAACCGCCCCGCCCTGCACTTCGTAGAAGCGATGGACGAGCGCCATGGCGCTGGTCTTGCCCGAGCCGGTGGGACCGACAAGAGCGATGGTTTCGCCGGGATTGACGCGGAACGAGACGTTCTTCAGCACCGGGCGCTTTGGATCATAGCCGAAGACGACATCGTTGAAGGCGACCGAGCCATCCATGTCCTTGTAGAGCACCACGGCGTCTGCCTTGTCCGCGATGACCACCGGCAGATCGAGCACTTCGGTAATGCGGCGCCCCGAGGTCATGGCGCGCTGCATGATCGAATATTGCATGGTGAGCGAGCGGATCGGATCGAAGAAGCGCTGGATATAGAACAGGAAGGCGACGATGACGCCGACCTGCAAATTCCCGTTCAGCACCATGGCGCCGCCGACCAGAACCACGATGGCCATGGAAATGCCGGTGAGCGTATCGACGATGGGCACCATGACCTGCGCATATTTGGAGCCGGTCAATTGGGTGCGCAGATTGTGATAGGCCTTGTCGTCGTAAAGGTCGAAGTTGACCTTCTGGCGATCAAGGTTCTGCACTGTGCGGACGCCATTGATGCCTTCCGCCATGGCTCCAGCGGTGAGCGAATTGGTTTCATGCGCGGCCCAAAAGGCGCGCTTGGCGGGCGGCAGCCAGAACAGGCGCACGATGAACAGGATGGGCATGGTGGCCATGGTGAGCAGGCCCAGCCATGGATCGAGCGTGAGCAGCACCACGACGATGCCGAACAGCAAAACAATGTCGCCGACCGAAATCACCGAGGTTTCGAGAAATTCCTGCATGGAATTGACGTCGCCTTGCAGGCGGCTCATCAGGCGACCGACTTCGGTCTTGTCCATATAGGACAGCGAAACCCGCTGGAGCTGGGCGAACATGGCCCGGCGCATGTCGAACAGCACGTTTTCGGCGACCTGACCAACCTGGGTTTCCTGCACCCATGAGGCACCAAAATTGAGCAGGATGGCGATGATGAAGGCGATGATGGCGCGGGTGAGATTCTGCGCATCGCCGCCGGCCACCATGGCCATGTCGACGGCATTGCCGATGATCAATGGAATGGCCAATTGCGTGCCGGTGAAGACCAGAACGGCAGCAACCGAGAGATAGATCTTGAAGCGATAGGGGTGCACATAGGCCCAGATGCGCCGCACGGTCTGGGGGTCATAGGCCTTCCCGAAGACCTCTTCCTCGATCCTGTGGCTGCCCACCGAAGCGCGGGGCGGACGCTGACCGGGGAAGGCAGCAGTTTCGCGTTCGTCGTCTTCAACTACGCTCATTGTGCTGCCTCCAGGTCATCGCCGGGCCGTGTTTGCAGGTCATAGAGCGCGCGGTAGCGGCCATTTTGCTCCAGCAGTTCGGCATGGGTGCCGCGCTCGACGATGCGGCCATCTTCAAGGAAGAGGATGAGATCGGCATGCATGAGCGACGACAGGCGATGGGCGATGATCATGGTGACGCGATCCTTGGCAAAGCGGCGGATGGCGCTGCGGATGCGGTGTTCGGTGCCGGCGTCGATTGCGGCGGTGGAATCGTCAAAGATCATGACGGCGGGCTTGAGAACCAGGGTGCGGGCAATGGAAAGACGCTGGCGTTGCCCGCCCGAAAGCGAGACGCCGCGCTCGCCCACCACCGTATCGTAGTCAGCAGGCAAGCCCATGATATAATTATGCAATTGGGCGCTTTCGGCGGCGCGCTCAATCTTGCGATCCTTGGCCCAGGGATCACCATAGGCGATGTTGTTTTCGATGGTGGTGGTGAAAAGGAAGGTGTCCTGCTGCACCACGGCGACGGAGCGGCGCAGGCTTTGCAGGGTGACGTCGCGCACATCCTGTCCATCGAGTGTTATGCGACCGGAGGTGACATCGTAAAAGCGCGGAATGAGGTGGGCGAGCGTGGATTTGCCGCTGCCGGGCGCGCCGACAATGCCGATGGTCTGGCCGACTTTGGCCTCGAAGCTGACGCCATTGAGGGTGGTGTGGGAGGCTCCTGGATAGGCGAAATGAACGTCCTCGAAACGCAATGTGCCTTCGGTGATATCGAGCGGAACAGCGCCGGGCTTATCCTCGATTTCCACCGGGGCATCGAGGAAGGCATAGAAGCGGTCGCCGCAGGTGGAGGCGCGGGCGAATGAATTGACCATCAGCCCAAGCTGGCGCACCGGCATTTGCAGGATGGTCATGAAGGTGAGGAAGGAGGCGAGCGTGCCGACACTCATTTCCCCGTCGATGACCTTGTTGCCGCCGAACCAGAGCACCAGCCCCATGGCGATGAAGAAGGAGAAGGTCATCATCGAGGTGTTCTTGACGCGCACCTGCACCCGCTCATGGGCAAGATCGAGCGCCGCTTCGGAAGCCCGGTCGAATTTGTCCAGTTCAAACTTCTGACCCGAGAAGGCGCGCACCACACGGATGCCCCCGAGGTTCTCTTCCATAACGCGGGTCAGCACCGAGAGCTTTTCCTGCAGGATCAGCCAGGTCTTGCGCAAGGTGAGCTGGGCCACCGAGGAGCGCCACGCCACGAAGGGCACGAAGCTGAGGGCAAGCAGGCCGAGCAGGAGATCGGTGGACAGCAGCATATAGGCGCCGACGCCAATCAGCACCGCCAGCAGGATGGTGCGGATGAAGCCGGTAGAGAAGAACATGCGCAGCCCATCGAGATCGAGCAGGCCCAGCGTGATCAGATCGCCGGAATGAACGCGATCATGATAGGAATAGGACAGGCGTTGCACCTTGTCGTAAAAGGCCAGCCGCAATTCGTAGCCGACATGGTGGGCGACGCTTTCAGAATAATAATTCTGCAAAAGCGTGAAAATGCCGCGCGCTATCGAGACGCCGAGCAAGGTGAGCGCTGTCCAGACCAAAGCCTGTTGCGCGCCTTCTGCAGCGGTGCTCAGCACATTGTGGGCCTGATCCACCGCCTGGCCCAGAAGCCGGGGAATCAGCAATTGCAGCACCGAGGCGATAATGGTCGTGCCGATGGCAATTCCTGCCTGCCAGGGGTGGCGCAGTGAAAACAGCGTTATCCGCGTGAGAGGGCCTTTGCCTTTGCCTGCATGAGCAGCGGCAACATGGGCCCGAGCGTCGCCGCGCGACATGTCGCGGCCAGCCTTGAGGGTCATCAAGGGAGCAATCCAGACGTAAAAATGGGAGCCCGAAGGAAAGGCGGGAGGTCCGCCGATCAACGATCGGGCAAATCAAACTCGCGTGACTATAAAAGGCTCATTGGCTCTGCCATTCAAGATGCAATCTGCAAAAAAATCGCAAGAATTGCTCACGCAGTGATCAAGCAAGCCCCCTTGCCCAAGAGATGATGGCTGGACACAGCGGAAAGGCGCATCACCGGGGCGAGAGACCCCCGTCATGATCCCCTTACTCATTGTTGCTGTTAGTGTGTTTTTGACCTCGACGCTGTCGGGCGTGTTCGGCATGGCGGGCGGCCTTGTGCTGCTGGCCGTGTTGCTGGCGATGATGCCGGTGGCGACGGCCATCGCCGTGCAGGGCGCGATCCAGATCGTGGCCAATGGCTCGCGGGCCTGGTTCAGCCGCGACCATATCGACTGGCGCATTCTGGGCACGATCTGTCTCGGATTGATCGCGGCGGCGATTGCGTTGTTCATCCTGCGCTATACGCCGGACCTGGCGACGGTGTGCATTGCCATTGGTCTCCTGCCCGTTCTGGTGTGGATTCCCAAAGACTGGCTGGCGCTTGATGCGAGCAAGCCATTGCATGGATTTTTGTGTGGCGTTCTTGGCGGTGGGCTCAATCTGGCGGTGGGTGTTTCGGGGCCGACCGTGGATATATTCTTCATCCGCACGCAGATGGACCGGCGGCGGATCATCGCCACCAAGGCCGCAACGCAGGTGGTATCGCATGCGGCCAAGGTCTTGTTCTATGGCGGCGCGGCCAGCGCCATGGTGGCGGGAGACTGGCTGATCGTGCTGGTGGCTGCGCCCTTTGCCGTGGCGGGCACCAATCTTGGCTATCACATTCTCCAGCGCATGAGCGATGACGGCTTCCGCCGCTGGACGCGCTGGGTGGTCACCGCTATCGGGATTTTCTATCTCGGGCGTGGCGCCTCCCTGCTGCTTGGCGCGTAAAGCTGTGGGTACATCGCGTAATCGGAAAACCGTTTCCCACTTTTCGGCACGATGCACTATGTTGTCCCTGGGAGACGACATGGCATCATTCGACAGCGTAACCGCACGGCTCATTCTGTTATTGGCCGAGACCGGCTCGATCGGCCGCGCCGCAGAGCGTGAGGGCATAGCTTCATCAGCGGTCAGCCGCAGGGTTTCAGACCTCGAAGCGCGGCTTGGCGTCGTGCTGTTCGACCGCTCGGCCCATGGGGTGAAACTGACCAAGGCTGGAGAGGCCTATGCCGAGGGCTGCCGGACCGTGTTGCGATCCATCGCCGATCTCGACGCCATCATGGCCGATTTCGGCTCGGGCCAGCGGGGCAGTCTGCGGCTGGCCTGCACCAGCTCGGCGCTGACCGGGCGATTGCCTGAACTGCTGGCGAAATTTGCGGCAAAGCACCCCGGCATTGAAATTGCCATCAGCGAAATGGGCGCGGCCAAGGCATTGCTGGCGCTGGACGAGGGACAGGCGGACATCGCCATCGTCTCGGACAATTACGATTTCTCGCGCTTCGACATCAAGCCATTCGAGGATGAACGGGTGTGGGTGCTGGCGCCACCCGACCACGAACTGGCCAGTCAGATCGAACCACGCAAGGCCCTGCCCTTCGAGGCGGTATTACCGCACGCCATAGTCGGCATTCACCATGCGGGATCGCTCGACAGGTTGCTGAGTGAAGCAGCAGGCAAGGCGGGCGCGGAGCTGACCGAAGCGCTGCGGGTGGAAAGTTTCCCGGCGCTGGTCCGCATGGTGGAGGCCGGTTTCGGGATCGGCTTCCTGCGCTCGACCAGCCTGCATCTGCTGGCCGGAACGGACCTTGTCTGCGCGCCACTGGCCGAGCCCTGGGCAATGCGGCAACTACTCGTGGCCCGGCGCAAGTCGAGCCCCTTGTCGGCGGCAATGAAGAGCTTCATTGCGCTGACGGGCGAGACCTATCTGCCCTCCGCATAGTTACAGCCCCGGCCAATCCGGCCTCGGAGAATCGTCACAAACAAGGCGAAAGGGGCGATTTGCCGCGGCAGCAGAGCAAATCGACAATCCTCAAGTCATTCAATGCGTTCAGCAATTTAGTTTAGAACGGTTCAAATTAAAGGGGATTTAATCGGTCAGGTTTTCTTTGACATCCCCATTCAGTCCTGCTTAGGAAACGCGCCGGTGTCGTATTTACGGCCCGCCCGACAACCTGCTTGATTGGATCGAATCGTGAGCATGCTCTTCCGTTCAACCGCTATCGCTGCGGCTGTATTCGCTGGTACTCTGTCGTTGGCTACCGCCACCATTGCCCAGGACAAGGTCATCACCCATCCTCAGGGTGAAACGACGATCAGCGGCGTGCCCGCCAAGGTTCTGAGCCAGGACTGGGCAGCTTTTGACAATCTCAATGCGCTGGGCGTCGATGTCGCTGGCGTGCCGTCCTCCAATGCACCGAGCTATCTGGCTGACAAGATTCCCGCTGACGCGCTGCAGATCGGCTCGCTGTTCGAGCCGGACTTTGAAGGCATCGCCGCTGCCGAAGCCGACGTCTACTTCGTCGCTGCCCGCTCCGCTGCAGCCTATGAAACCTCCAAGGACATTGTGCCGACCGTCGATCTGTCGGTGAACAATCTCGAATTCATTTCGGGCATCGAGAAGAACATCACCACGCTGGGCGAAATCTTCGACAAGCAGGACAAGGCCGCTGAACTCAACGCAGCGCTCGAAGCCAAGGTCGCCGAAGTCAAGGCCGCTGCAGAAGGCAAGGGTTCGGCACTGGTTCTGGTGACCAATGCTGGCAAGCTGGGCGTTTATGGCCCGGATTCGCGCGTTGCCTGGGTCTATAACGAAGTTGGTATTCCTTCCGCACTCGACAACGTCAAGGACGGCGATCACGGCGGCGATGCCGTTTCGTTTGAGTTCCTGCTCGAAGTGAACCCGGACTGGGTCTTCGTGGTGGATCGTGACGCCGGCACTGGCGAAAATGCAGGTGCGGCTGCTGCGCTACTCGACAACGAGCTGTTCAACCAGACCACTGCCGCCAAGGAAGGCCACATCGTCTATCTCGACCCGCAGGCTTCCTACATCTCGATGCACGGCTATCAGGGCGTGATGCTGCTGCTCGACCAGGTTCTGGCCGGTCTGAACAGCTAATCTCAAGCGCGATGCGGCACCTCCCCCTCTCGCGGGGGGGAGGATGGGAGGGGGTGCGAGAGCCCGGATGCCCGAGCATGAGGGCACCCCACCCCAGCCCTCCCCGTCAAGGGGAGGGTGCTGCATCCAGTTTGCTCAGGCGCTGGCGAACATAGCTGGCGCGTCGTATTCGCAAACGAGACAGGTTCCCCACCCCATTGCCCGCGCTCATTCTTGCCTTTGTCGCCACGCTGATCCTTGGAGTGGTCAGCGTCTTTGTCGGCGTTAGCGATGTGTCCATTGCCAGCCTGCTCGCAGGCGGCGGTGGCAGCCGTGCGATGGACGTGCTGCTGATCAGCCGGATTCCGCGCACATTGGCGCTGGTGCTGGCCGGTGCATCCATGGCGATTGCCGGTCTGGTCATGCAGATGATCGTGCGCAACCGTTTTGTTGAGCCATCCACGACCGGCACGAGCGAATCCGCTGCGCTGGGCTTTCTCGTGGTCACGCTACTGGCGCCCGGCTGGCCGCTCATGGCCAAGATGGGCGTGGCTGCTGTTTTTGCGCTCGGCGGGACGGCGCTGTTTCTGCGTATTCTCAGGGTTGTGCCGCTGCGCGATGTGCTGATGGTGCCGCTGGTCGGCATTATGCTGGGCGGCATTATCGGGGCTTTGACCGCCTTCATCGCCTATCGCACCAATCTCATGGCATCGCTGCTGGCCTGGAATATGGGCGACTTTTCCGGCGTGATCCGGGGACGCTATGAGTTGCTCTGGATTGGGCTGGTGTGCTGCATCCTCGCCTATATTGCCGCCGACCGTTTTACCGTGGCCGGAATGGGCAAGGATTTCACCACCAATCTGGGGCTGAATTATCAGCGCGTGATGATGCTGGGCCTTGTCATCGTGTCGCTGGTGAGCGCCGTAGTGCTGGTTTCGGTTGGCTCAATCCCCTTTCTCGGTCTGGTCGTGCCCAACCTTGTCAGCCTGCTTATCGGGGACAATATGCGCCGCACCGTGCCCTGGGTGGCCATCGGTGGCGCCGGTATGGTTCTAGCCTGCGATATTGTCGGGCGTCTGGTTCGCTTCCCGTACGAGATTCCCATCGCCGTGGTGATGGGCGTGGTGGGCAGCGCAATCTTTCTTTATCTGTTGCTGCGCACGCCACGAGGCGCAAAATGAGCGAACAAGCCCTTCCAGAAATCCGCTCGCCTTTCCGTTTGAGCAGGCCGGCCTTGGTGCTGATCGGCCTGTCGGTGCTGGCGATCATCTCCATCGTCCTGTTCATGACGCTGGGCGCCAAGGGAAGCTGGAGCTTCGTGCTTTCCTTCCGGGGCAAGAAACTGCTCGGGCTGCTGCTGGTCGCCTATTCAGTGGCCGTCTCCACAATATTGTTCCAGACCGTTACCAATAACCGCATCCTGACGCCCTCGATCATGGGGTTCGATGCGCTCTATGTGTTGATCAAGACTGGCGTGGTGTTCTTTCTCGGCGTCGGCGCGCTGGTTGCCATCGACAGCCAGATTCAGTTTCTGGTCGAAGTGCTTGTCATGACCGCCTTTTCCGGCATTCTGTTTCGCTGGCTGTTTCTGGGGGAAGAGCGGAGCCTGCATCTTCTGGTGCTGGTCGGCATCATTTTCGGGGTGCTGTTCCGCAGCCTCAGTCAGTTCATGCAGCGCATGCTCGACCCCGGCGCATTCAACGTCTTGCAGGATACGCTGTTCGCCAGCTTCTCCACCACCGACCCGACGCTGCTCGGCATTTCCTGCATCATCGTGGCCGCGGTCAGCGCCGTGGGTCTGCGGATGATGCATACCTATGACGTGCTCTCGCTGGGGCGTGCGCAGGCGATCAATCTGGGGGTCGATTACAAGCGCACCGTGGTGATCATTCTCTCCATGGTGGCGGTGCTGGTTTCCGTCTCGACCGCGCTGGTGGGGCCGGTGACCTTTTTCGGCCTCTTGGTAGCGACGCTGGCTCATTCACTGGTGGGCAATTCCAAACATCGCTATGTGCTGCCCGCAGCGATCCTTTTGGGCATTGTTGCGCTTGTGGGCGGGCAGACGCTTCTGGAGCGCGTTTTTGCCTTCGACACCGCGCTCTCGATTATCATTGAATTTCTGGGCGGCATCGTCTTCATCGCCCTCGTCCTGCGGAGATCGGCCCGATGATCGTCACATCCAATGTCACGAAGAATTACGGCAGCTCCTGCGTGGTGGACGGGGTTTCGCTGGAATTGCCGCAGGGGGGCATCACCTCGATCATCGGACCGAACGGGGCGGGGAAATCAACGCTGCTCTCGATGGTCAGCCGTTTGATGGCCATGGATACGGGCACGGTGACGGTGGGCGGGCTGGACGTCACCAAGGCTCCAAGCGACGAATTGGCGCGCCGGCTCTCGATCCTGCGGCAGGACAATCATATGAGCGCCCGACTGACGGTACGCGATCTGGTGTCGTTCGGGCGCTATCCGCATTCCAAGGGGCGGCTGACAGCAGACGACAAGGTGCATATCGACCGCGCCATCAGCTATCTCGATCTCGACGCGCTTTCGGAGCGTTTTCTGGACGAGCTTTCAGGCGGGCAGCGGCAGCGGGCCTTTGTCGCCATGGTGCTGGCGCAGGACACCGACTACGTGTTGCTGGACGAGCCGCTCAACAATCTCGACATGAAACATGCCATGAGCATGATGAAGCTGTTGCGGCAGGCGGCGAACGAGCTGGGCAAGACAGTGGTCCTGGTGCTGCACGACATCAATTTCGCGTCCTGGTATTCAGACCATATCGTGGCGATGAAGGCGGGCAAGGTGGCCGCACAGGGATCTGCCGAAGCGATGATCCGGCCCGATGTGCTGTCCGACATCTACGAGATGGAGATCAAGGTCCACGAAATCGGCGGGCAATTGATCAGCATATATTACGGCTGAGCAGGCTGACCTTTTCATCAAACAGGATGGCCTGATTGCGGCCCTCGGCCTTGGCGAGGTAACAGGCGGCATCGGCCTCGGCCATGAAGCCGAGTGGGGACGCAGGTCCGCTTTCGATCATCGTGAGGCCGGCGCTGGCCCCGATCCGATATTCGCGTCCAACCCAGACGAAAGCCAGCGAGCCAATGGCACGCACGAGCTTTTCGGCGACGCGCATGCCACCGTCCGATGAGCAGTTTTCCAGAATGACGGCGAATTCATCGCCGCCGATGCGGGCCACGATATCGTGGGAGCGGCAGGATTCCCGGATGGTTTTCGCAACCTGCTTGAGCAGGGCATCTCCCGCCGCATGCCCGGCATTGTCGTTGACCGGCTTGAAGTGGTCGAGATCGACATAGATCAGGCAGGAGGTTCCGCGATTATTGCGGTTTTCAGCGGCGGTACGTTCGAGCGCTTCTTCAAAGGCGGCGCGATTGAGGAGGCCCGACAGGGCATCGTGCGTGGCGGAATGAGTGAGCTGGCGCTTGAGCGCCCGGCTTTGCGACACATCCTGAAACACCAGAACAGCACCAGACAATGTGCCGTCCGGCATGGTGACGGGCGAAGCCGTACACCGGATATCGCGCCATGACCCATCGCGGTGGCGCAGGATCAGATCTTCGCTCGATTCGATGACACAGCGCTGTTTGATACATTCACGACCGGGGCAGCCCTGCTCCTCACCGGTTTCGGCATTGCGCAGCACAAAGATTTCGCTCGACGGTTTTCCTCGGACATCCTCGGTGGTGCAGCCAAGCAAGGAGGCAGCAACGGGATTGAGGAAGACCACGTCACCCGTCGTATCGGTGACGATGACGCCATCCGCCATGGCATCAAGGGTAACGCGCAGGCGTTCCTTTTCGGCGGCCAGTTCCTGTTCGACCGCCTTGACGCGGGTGATGTCGGTATCGGTGCCGACGGCACGCAGGACGGAGCCGTTGGCGTCCCACTCGATGGGCTGGCCGCGGCTCAAAATCCAGATATAGCTGCCGTCTCGCGTCAGCTCACGATATTCCAGCGTATCGTGGCCTTCCTCGCCCTGCCCCTGCTTGCGGGAGATGCTGGCGATCCGTTCGCGGTCTTCGGGATGGACCCGATCGAGCCATTCGCCCTCATGGCCGGTGCCGATTTCCTCGTCATCAGGAATGCCGCGCATGCGTCGCCACATGCGCGAATAGAACATACGGTCCTTGCGCAGGTCGTAATCCCAAACGCCCTGCCGCGCGCTTTCCAGCGCTGAATTCCAGCGCGCTTCCGCATAGACCAGCGCTTCCTCGGCCTTTTTCTGCAACTCGATATTGGTGAGCTGCAAAATAATCTTGTCCGCCTCGCCGTGCTCGCCCGTGAGAATTGTGGCTGCTAGGGCAACCCAGAACGGGCTTTGTCCGGCGTGGCGCATACGGTACTCGCCGCGCCATGAATTGCTCTCGTGGCGCGCCAGCCGGTCAAGCTGGAGCTTTACCGCCACGCGGTCGCCGGGATGGATCATGTCGAGCAGGAGAAAAGGGTGTTCTGCGGCAGGCACATAGCCGACCATTTCCGTCAAGGCGCGGTTGGAATAGAGCACAGTGCCGCCGAGATCGACTAGCAGCATGCCAACCGGCGAGGCGTCGAGAATGCGCGTTGCCATGCCTCCGCTCCGCGACGAAGGCATGACTGGATAGCTCACAGCCATTGACGAATGGTTCTCCCCCATCCGTCCAGCCTGCCGCAAAGCCCTTAACAAGAGGCTTCTACAAACGACAAATTCTTGAGAGCTTTGAACAAATCCGGGTGAGGCCTGCCTTAGCGCAGGCGCGAAAGGATGAAATCGCGCTCTTCGGCCAGACCCGCCCATTCATGCGGATGGTCAGCATCGAAAATCAGCGTATAGGGGCCGGTATATCCGGCTTCCTCCGCCGCCGCTACGCAGAGGCCATAGTCGGCCTCATCAAGCTGACCGGAGACAAAGTTCGCCTTGGCGTGGCACAGCTCGGCCCGAGGGAAAATGGACTTTAGACCTTCATATTTGTCCGGCCCGGTCCAGTTACCGAAATCGCCGAGAAGGCCCACCTGACCATCAAGCTGGTCGAGCAGAACGTGCACTGCGTCGGGGGTAGAGAGCAGATCGAACCAGTTCTCGGTGACGATGCGCAGAGGGGAGCCTGCATTGGCGGCGAGCAGGTGGCGGAAGCCTTGCACCGAGCGTTCCAATGCCTCGGTGGAGGTCGGCTGCTTGCCAGCGATGACGCGGGCATTTTCAGCGCCCAGTTCATTGGCGACCTCGAGCCAGCCCGCAATCCAGCGCGTGTCACGTTCGCCCACCAGCGGATCGGTCATGTCGCCAGCGTCGATGAGCAGGGTTTGCAAGGTAACCCCGGAGACTTTCAACTGGTCGCGCAATTCGCCCAGATAGACCGGGTCGCGGCTGCGCAAATGGAAGGACACGATCTCCAGCCGCTGATAACCGTGATTGGCGAGAACAGAGGGCAGGCCGAGCAGGGATTCCTCACCTTCGCCAAAAGTATCCGCCCCCTCGCCCACCACATCGGTATCGAGGTCATGCGGATAGACGGTGCCCAGCAGGCGATGCAGGGACCAGGTTGAAACGGCGATGCGGCTGTTGGGATCGGCCATGACGTACTCCTCTTTAGCAACAGGATTTCATGCCCCCGAGCCGAGGGCAAGCCGATGCTAAACCCGCAAGAGCCATTCGGCGTTGCGGTGGAAACGCGCAGGTCGCATCAATCCACCCTGCCCCGCGCGGCGACGGGAAGGGTTTCCACCACTTCGCCATTGCGGACGAGATTGACGTGATCGAAGAGATTGGTCACCGGGCAGCAATGATTGGGAATGATGCGAATGACGTCGCCGATCTGCGGCTTTATGGCGGAAGCGGAGAGATCGATTGTGCCGTGTTCTTCGCTGAGACCGACTATCTTTGCGTCGGGATATTCCACGACATAGCCATGACCGACCATGCCCAAGAGGTCGCTCGTCAGCGCCTTGGAGCCAGCATCGATGATGACGCGATTTTCCGTGGGTCGGGAGACCACGGTGGTAAGCACGGTCAGGGCACAATCATCATAGCTGGCAGCACCGGCGGCGACCTGCGAGCGGTCCATATAGATATAGGTGCCGGGGCGATATTCGGTGGCGATGCCGCCAGCGTCCTGCATATGCCAGATGTCGGGCGTGCCGCCGGTGGTTATCGCGGGAATGACGAGATTGTCGGCATCGAACACGGCTTTTGCATCCGCCAGCCATTGATTAGCCGCAGCGTATTTTCCGGCAGCGGGATAGGTCATCAGGCCAGCAAAGTGGAGGCCCGGCGCCGCCTCAATAAACCGGGCAAGCGTGAGAGCGGCTTGCGGAGACTGCACGCCACAGCGCCCCATGCCGGTATCGCATTCGACAAAGACGCCCAGAGGCCGAGCAGGATTGGTGAACGTGGCGGCAAGGCCGCTGACGCATTCGATACTGTCGGCAACAACTTTTATGGTGACGCGATCATGCAAGGCCCGGAGCCGTTGCAGCTTGGCCGAGCCAATGATGTTGAAGGTGAGCAGCAGGTCATCGAGGCCCGCATCGGCCATGACTTCGGCTTCGCCCAGCTTCTGCACAGTGATGCCAACGGCCCCCAGCGCCACCTGCCTTTTGGCAAAATAGGGCAATTTGTGCGTCTTGATATGGGGGCGCAGGTTGAGACCGGCCTTGTCCGCCGCCGCCTGAGCCTTGCCGAGATTAGCCTCGGTCCTGTCGAGATCGATCAAAATTGCGGGCGTATCGAGCTGATTATAGCGGGTCATTGCGCCCTCAGAACTTCGTTGACGAAACGCAGATTGCCGGCAGTAAGCCCGGCATCGACGGGGATGGTGACGCCGGTAATGCCTGAAGCCGCGTCCGAGGCAAGGAACAGGGCGGCATTGGCGACTTCCTCCGGGCTGACCATGCGCCCCAGAGGATAATGCGGCAGCACCTTGTCGAGCAATTGCGGATCGGCCTTGATCCGGTGATCCCAGGCCGGGGTGCGCACCGAGCCGGGGGCGACGACATTGGCGCGGACACCTTGCGCCCCCCGCTCGACGGCGATGGCCTTGGCATAGGCGATCAGGCCCGCCTTGGCCGCGGAATAGGCGGGATTGCCGAAATGCTGAAGGGCATTGACCGAGGAGATGAAGACAACATTGCCCGAGCCCCGTTCAGCCATGGCAGCGAGCACCGGATCGACAAGCGCATAGGCGCCATTGAGGTTGATCGCCATTTCGCTGGCCCAGACGGCATCATCGAGATGGTCAAGATGTTCGGCCCGGGTGAAACCGGCATTGGCAATGACGATATCGGGCGCGCCATGGGCGGCAATATCGGACAGCAGTGTCGCCCTTGTGGATGGCGCGTCGGCCTGATCGAAAAGCACGGTGCGAATAACGGGCAGGCCTACCAAGAGCGTTGAATCGCGGTCGGCGGCGACGACCTGCGCCCCTGCATTGTAGAAGGCTTCCACCAGCACACGGCCAATGCCGCCGCCTGCGCCGGAGATAAGGACGGTCTTGCCGTCGAGACGGAAGGAATTGATCATCTTCTATGCTTCCAGCTTTACGTGGGGCACCCCCACCCGGCCTCCCCCTGAAGGGGGGGGAGGTGAAGAGGGCTCACGGGCCTTTATAGGCCACGCAGTCGATCTCGACCTTGCAATCAACCATCATATGGCTCTGCACGCAGGCGCGAGCGGGAGGATGTTCGCCGAAATAGGATTTGTAGACGGCGTTGAAACTCCAGAAGTCGCGCGGGTCATCGAGCCAGACGCCACAACGCACCACATGTTCCAGCCCATAACCAGCCTCTTCGAGAATGGCGATGAGGTTCTTAATGGTCAGATGGGTCTGTTCGATAATGCCGGTGCCGACAATTTCCCCATCCTTCATCGCCACCTGGCCGGAAACATGAAGCCAGCCACCAGCTTCGACCGCGCGCGCAAAAGGCAGGTTCTGGCCACCTGCGCCTGATTTTTCAGCGCCGTAACGAATGATCGGCATGAGGTTTCCCTGTTGTTTATGAAATTGAATTTCTTTTTATAACGCATCCAAAGGCTAAAATCGAGAAATCTGCCGAAACAACGCAGCGCGAATGTAAATTTCTTACGTGATTACGCAAACAGCTTGGTGTAGCCTCCCCTTGCGCGCCACTTACCCGTCTGGAATTTCCCTTGCGTGTCTTCACCGCCGCCCTTGCGACCGAAACCAATACCTTCTCGCCCATAGCCGTCGATAAAAAGGCTTTCGAAGCTTCGCTTTATGCGCGGCCCGGCCAGCATCCGGCGACACCGACCCTGTGCACCGCGCCGATCACGGTGGGGCGCGAGGTCTGCGCGCGCGAGGGCTGGACATTGATCGAGGGCAGCGCCAGCTGGGCTGACCCGGCAGGACTGGTCGCGCAATCGACCTATGAAGAATTGCGTGACGAGATCATCGGGCAATTGCATGCCGCCATGCCGGTGGATGCGGTGGTGCTGGGGCTGCATGGGGCCATGGTGGCGCAAGGCTATGACGACCCTGAGGGCGATCTGCTGACGCGGATGCGCGACATTGTGGGGCCGGACGTGCTGATCTGCGCCGAACTGGACCCGCATAGCCACCTGACCGCCAAGCGGGCGGAAGCGGCGAATTTCTTCGTCTATTTCAAGGAATTCCCCCATACCGATTTCGTCGAGCGGGCGCGCGATCTCTGGGCCATCGCCGCGCGGACGCTAAAGGGTGAAATCAAGCCGGTGATGAGCATTTTCGATTGCCGGATGATCGATGTCTTCCCCACATCCAAACAGCCCATGCGGGGCTTTGTGGATCGCTTGTTCGCGCTGGAGACGTCCGAGCCCCACCTGCTCTCGCTTTCGGTGGTGCATGGCTTCATGGCGGGCGATGTGCCGGAAATGGGCACCAAGCTGGTGGCCGTGACCGATGACAGGCTCGACATGGGCGCGGCCCTGGCAGAGAGATTGGGGCGCGAGTTGTTTGCCATGCGCGGGACGTTCATGGTCCGCCAGGTGGACGAGACGGAAGCCGTCGCCGCTGCGCTGGCGGCACCGCGCGGTCCCGTGGTAATCGCCGATGTCTGGGACAATCCGGGAGGCGGCACGGCGGGCGACGCCACAGTGGTGCTGGCCGAACTTATCCGGCGCGGCGCAAGGGATGTTGCGGTGGGCACGATCTGGGACCCTATCGCCGTGCAGATCTGTTTCGCCGCCGGAGAAGGCGCGGAGATCATGCTGCGTTTTGGCGCCAAATCGGCCCCCTTTACCGGCGACCCCATCGACAAAAGGGTGACGGTCAAAGCGGTCCGGCGCAATGCGGAAATGAAATTCGGGGAGAGCTTCGCCCCGTTCGGGGACGCCGCCTGGATACATTTTGACGGGATCGATGTGATCCTCAATTCAACCCGCGCGCAGAGCTTTGACCCCAGCCTGTTCTCGGTGATGGGGATCGAGCCGACCGACCGGAAAATCCTGCTGATCAAATCGACCAATCATTTCTATGATTCCTTCGCCCGCATTGCCTCGGAGATCATCTATTGCTCGGCGGGCAGGCCCTATCCCAACCGCCCCGCCGAGACTGAATATCGCAAGGCGCGGCGGGATATCTGGCCGATGGTGGATAATCCCTGGGCCTAATGGGTCACCTCAATGATGACGCTGCCGCGCTTGCGCCGGGTTTCCACATAGGCATGAGCGGCAGGCAGGTCATCGAAGGCGAAGACCTTGTCGATATGAGGCCTGTAGTTCCCCGAAGCGGCGAGGCGGCCGAGTTCAAGCACATCTTCGGCGCGCTCCGCGGCTGGCCCGGCGATCATGCGCGTGCCATTTCGGCCTTTTCGTAGGGAGCCGATCATTTCCTTGAGCGTGCCAGCAATGGACAGGTAGCGACCACCGGGCCGGAGCAGGGTTTGCGCGCGCCCAAAATCGAGGGCTTCGACGCAATCGGCAATGATGTCGAAGCGCTCGGTCAGCGTGGCCATGTCGCTGTTGTGATAGTCGATGACGCTATCGGCTCCACGATCCAGCAACAGGTCCATATTTCGGGCACTGGTCGTCGTGGTGACGTGGGCGCCGCGATGGCGGGCCAATTGCACCATGGCCATCCCCACCGCTCCTGAACCGCCCATGACAAGCACGCGCTCGCCTGCCTTAAGGTCGGCTTTGCGCAGGAAGTGGATTGCCGTCGTGCCGCCGAAGCAGATCGCGGCGGCCTGGTGGAAATCGAGCCCTTGGGGCAGGTGCGCGACGGGGCCGGTCTCGGCGATGACGGCAAACTGGGCGTGAGCACCCATGCTGCCGCCGGGAAAAGCATAGACCGCGTCACCCTTTTTGAAGCGGGACACCTGCGCTCCAACTGCTTCGACAACGCCCGCATATTCGGTGCCGAGAATGGGCTGGCGCGGGCCGTTCCACCCCAGAGCCAGACGACCCAGCAGGTTCATCTCGGGCGGAAAATCGCAGCCGCGAACCCGCACATCAGCAGAATTGACGCTTGTTGTATGGACCCGCACCAGGATTTGGTTGGGGGCATAATCCGGCATCGGCGCCTGTTCGAGGCGCAGCACTTCAGGACCGCCATAAAGGCGGGCAAACCAGGCTTGCATTTCGGGCTCCTTGGGACGCTTAGCGACCCGGTTGGTCGGCGGCCTTCCACTGGAAGACCACACCGATTTCGACGCCGAACACCTCGGCAATGCGGAAGGCGGCTTCGAGAGAGGGGGAGTATTTGTTCTGTTCGATGGCGGCCACTGTCTGACGGGTCATGCCGATCCGGTCGGCCAGTTCCTGCTGGGTCATTTCGCCATGGTCAAAGCGCAGGCGGCGGATGGTGTTGGTGATCGGGGGCGGCGGAGGCATCAGGCAAACCTGCGATAGGCAATGATGGTCAACACTTCGCGCAGCACGGCTGCAGAGGCGGTGACGAACAGCAGCAGATTGACCAGCATGATCGCCGTGGCACCCGCTGGATCGGCTGCGAAATCGGCGCGGGCAATGTCACTGATCCAGACGCTGAGCAGCACCACACCGACAATGGCTACTTCCAGCACCGCGAGGCCGACCCGGTTGGCGCGGGCTTCGATGACGCGCTCCAACTCGTCCGGTGGCGGATCGAATTTTTCGCCGCCGAGATAGGCCCCGACCATGCTGGCAGGCAACATGATAATGACGGCTACGCCGAAGCATTTGAGGAAGCGCCAGAAGAGCGCATCGCCATCAAGCGTCCGCGCCGAAAAATCCATCCAGACGCTGGCAAAATAATAGCCGAAGATAACAAGGGAGGTGACCACGGAAATCCAGGCCACTCGTTCGCGCATGGTCATAGCATTACCTATGTAAAATATTTTTTACATCTTATGCGCCCTACCGAACGTGATGTCAATAATTTCTAACATCGTTATTTGAAGCGACGTATTTCCGAGAGAGGCAGAGAAATTTCGGTCGGGTGCAAAGCTGAACCTTGCGCTAGTCCCGCAGCTTTTTGAAAAACTCGACGAGCAGTTTTTCGGAGCGGGCTGCCGAGACACCGCCGATGATTTCGGGGCGGTGATGGCAGGTTGGCTGATCGAAGAGCCGAACGCCATTTTCCACGGCGCCCGCCTTGATGTCCTCGGCGGCGAAATAGACACGGCGCAGGCGTGCATGGGCTATGGCGCCCGCGCACATGGCGCAGGGTTCAAGCGTTACATAGAGGTCGCAATTATCGAGCCGCCCCGTGCCGCGTTTGGCCAGCGCCGCACGGATGGCGAGCATTTCGGCATGGGCGGTGGGATCGCCCAGTGCCTGCATCCGATTGCGTTCCGCCGCCAGCACGATATCGCCTTCCATGACCACCGCACCAATCGGCGCTTCGCCATGAGCTGCCGCTTCTTCGGCGAGGCGCATGGCCAGATCCATGGGTTTTTCGTTTGCGTGGGTCACTGAGCGAATGGAGCGTAATCTTGAGGATCAATTGCAAGTTTGAGCGCTTCGAGCTCGGCACGGCTCCAGCCGGGGGGCTGGGTGACCTCGTACCAGGCATCGATATAGTCGCGCGGCGAATAGACATGTCCATAGCCCACAGGCGCGGTCTGCGACAGGGCCGTATCCAGCGCCAATTGCAGAAAAGTCACCAAGGGATACCAGTTGAGCGCCGGAGAAACATCGGGGCCGCGCGGTTTGTCGAACCATTCGGGGCGCTGCCAATCTGCATTGAACGAGAAGAAGACAATCGGATCGCTGGCATATTGCAGGAAGACAATGCGCATCGGCCCCCATGGCGTATCGTCCCAGTTTTGAGTGCCGGACTGATTCATGAAGCGGATGGAGGACGAATTGCCGAAGCGGGGCAGCCAATAAGAGGTCTCAGGATTTCGTCCCTCGGTCAGCCGCAGCCAGAGAGAGCTGGAAAAAGGCGGACCGGCCCAGAGCGCGCCATCGAAGGGATCGCCGAGAACATCATAGACCACAGCGGAATTCTGTGAGGCCAGAGCCCCAAGGCTCAGGCCATAGAGATAGAGGCGCGGCCGGGTTTCGCGCGGCAGATTGGTCCAATAGGCGTAGACGGTATCGAAAAGCGCCTGAGCCGTTTCCGAGCCATAGGTGGGTTCCACCAGCAGGGACAGGGCGCTGGTGAGATAGGAATATTGCACCGCCACGCTGGCAACATCGCCACCATGCAGCATTTCCAGCGTATCGATGCCGGCGCGATCTACCCAGCCTGTGCCCACGGGCATGATGAGAACGAGAACGGAGCGCTCGAAAGCGCCGATACGCAGCAATTCATCCAGCGCCAATTGGGCGCGCGCCTCGACGGTCGGGGCCGAACGCAAGCCCACATAGGCGCGCAGCGGCTCAATGGCGGGGCGACCGGTCAGCGCCGCGATTTCGGCAGCATCCGGGCCGGATTGCACATAGATGCGGGAATCCTTGCCGATGGTTTCCCAGTCGATCAGCGATTGCGCGCTGCCGGTGCTCAAGGGATTGTCGGGTGCGGCTTCCTGGGTAGAGACCAGAGCATCGAGCCGCTCATAAAATCCATCGGCGGCGCGCAGAGCGCTGCGCCAAAACAGGTTGTTGACGAGCAAGGCGACCACCAGCGCAACCAGCAGCGTGGCCAGAACGAGAGCCGCGCGGCGCGGCAGATGCGGCGCCAGCCAAGACCAGACCAGCCGCACCAATGTCACAAACAATTTCCCGAGCACCATAAGCGCGGCGGCGATGGGCAGGGCGACGGCGGCAATGATAAGGGGCTGGGACTGATCCACCGGCTGCATATGCATCACCGCGCGCACCGAATTCTGCCAGGTATTTGAATAGAACAAAGCCAGCAGCAGCAGGCCAAAACCGATCAGGGCAACAACCATGCCCATCGCGCGCGTAACCCTGCCGGGCGGCACACGCAGCCCGAGATAGTTCCAGAGCCAATGCGCCAGATTGCCGAGACCATAGCCAACGGCAAAGCAGCAGCCTGAAAGCACGCCCTGCACAATCTCGGTGCGTGGCAGCAGCGAGGGTGTCAGGGACAGGGTGAAAAAGATCGATCCGACCAGCAGGCCCGGCATGGAAAAATGCAAGGCTAGTTGATCCCAGAAGGCGTTGATCCTTCTGGTCCATTGTCGGCGACGGGATGCGCTTGGGGTATTCATTGGCTTAGGTGAACCCGCAAGCGTGTCATGGTCAATCGGTTTGGGCACAAATGGCCAAAGCGGGTCGGAAAGCGTGCCGCCCTGCCCTATATTATTGGCATTGGAGAATCGCCCTTGCCTATCCGCCAGCTTCCCGAAGACCTGATCAATCGCATTGCCGCCGGTGAAGTGGTGGAACGCCCTGCCAGCGTGGTCAAGGAGCTGGTCGAAAACTCCATCGACGCCGGAGCACGGCGTATTGTCGTGACCACGGCCAATGGCGGCATGGACCTGATCCGCATCACCGATGACGGCCATGGCATGGATCGGAACGATCTGATGCTGTCGGTGGAGCGGCACGCAACGTCCAAGCTCTCGGCGGACGATCTAGACGATATTCGCACGCTGGGTTTTCGCGGCGAGGCGCTGGCGTCAATCGGCTCGGTGGCGCGATTGTCCGTGGCCTCGCGCACAGCAGAGGCGGAGAGCGGGCTGGTTCTGGTGGTCGACAATGGCCGCCGCACCGGACCGATGCCGCAGGCGATGAATCGCGGCACCATTATCGAGGTGCAGGATATTTTTGCACAGGTGCCTGCGCGTCGAAAGTTCCTCAAGGGCGCGCGGGCCGAGAGTTCGGCCATTACCGATGTGGTGAAGCGTCTGGCCATGGCCAATCCGGAAATCCATTTCGTGCTGGAGGGCAGTGATCGCAATGGCTCGAACTGGCCAGCGGTGTCTGGCGAGGGCGCGCTACAGGCGCGGCTGGCGCAGGTCATGGGCGCCGATTTCGTGGAAAATGCCGCGCCGCTGGCCATGGCGCGCCATGGCGTGGTGGTGGCCGGCATGGCCGGATTGCCCACCTATACGCGGGCCAATTCACTCAGCCAGTTCTATTTCGTCAATGGCCGCTCAGTGCGTGACAAGGTGCTTGTGGGGGCGGTCCGCGCCGCCTTTGCCGATTACACATTCCGCGACCGCTTTCCGGTGGTGGCCCTTTATATCGCCATTGATCCGGGCGAAGTGGACGTCAATGTGCATCCGGCCAAGGCCGAACTGCGCTTCCGCGATCAGGGCGCGGTGCGTGGCGCGGTGATCAGGGCCATTGGCATGGCGCTGGCCGCAGCCGGGTTCAAGGCATCGACCAGCGTCGCCGACGATATTCTGGGAGCGTTCAGCGCACCGGAAACTCAGTCTGCCCCTCCTGCGGCAACCGGCGCTGCCGCTCCCTACCGTCCGCTTGGTCATGGCTGGCAGAATGAGCGTGCGCCGCTCAATTTCGACCACGCTCCCGGCCAGCTTGCCGGCTTTACCGAGCCGAGTGGGCGGGTTGAAGCGATTGAGGCGGTGCCCGAGATCGTGGACTATCCGCTGGGCACGGCCCGGGCGCAGATGTTTGACAATTACATCATCGCCCAGAACGACACCGGGCTATTGCTGGTGGACCAGCATGCTGCGCACGAGCGGCTGGTCTATGAGCGGTTCAAGGCGCAGATGGCCTCCGGCCCGGTGCCGTCGCAGGCGCAACTCATTCCGGTGATCGTGGAAATGCCGGAGGAAGATTGCGGGCGGCTGGAAGACGCAGCGCCCGAACTGGAAAAGTTCGGGCTTTATCTCGACCGCTTCGGGCCGCGCGCCATTGCGGTGCGCGAAACGCCCGCCATTCTGGGCAATAGTGATATTTTCGGTCTGGTCCATGATCTCGCGGACGGGCTGGCTGAATGGGACAGCGCTGCGGCATTGACCGACCGGATGGAGGCCATCATCGCGCGCATGGCCTGCCACGGCTCTGTGCGATCAGGGCGGCGGCTCAGGGTCGATGAGATGAATGCGCTGTTGCGCGACATGGAAGCCACGCCGCATTCGGGCCAGTGCATTCATGGGCGGCCAACCTATGTGGAATTGAAAAAGGGCGATATCGAGCGCCTGTTCGGGAGAAGCCGATGACCTCTGGCATTCATCACGTCACGCTGATCACTGGCGATGTTCAGGCCAATGTCGATTTCTATGCCGGGTTTCTCGGGTTGCGACTGGTCAAGCGCACCGGGGGCTATGAAGACGCACGGCAATTGCACCTGTTTTACGGGGATTATGCGGCCAATCCGGGCTCGCTGATCACCTTTCTCGTCTGGCAGGGCGGATCGTCCGGTCAGGCGGGAGCCGGACAGGTGAGCGAAGTGGCTCTGGCGGTGCAGCCCGGGTCCATCGGCTATTGGCTGGAGCGGGCGCTGCGGCAGCAGGTCAAGGTGGAGGGCACGGGGCAGGAATTCGGCGAGACGGTTCTGCGGCTGCGTGACCCCGATGGCGTAGTCGTCAAGCTGGTGAGCGCAGAGCTGCCAGCGCTCGACATGCCGGATAGCGATATTCCGCTCGAACACCGGATCAGGCGCATTCGCGGCGTGACGCTGCTCTCGGAAGTGCCGGAGGAAAGCGTTGATTTCCTGACGCGCTATTTTGGCTTTGCCAGGGGAGCGGTGGAAGGCCCGATCCAGCGGCTTGTGTCCGAGATTGGCGATGTCATCGATATACGCGATGCGTCGGGTTTCTGGCCCGGTGCACCGGGGACGGGCACGGCGGACCATGTGGCCGTTCGCGCGACGGATGCCGCCGAAGTGGAAGCTGTGGAGGCGGAATTGCGCAAGCGCAATTCGAGCCTCACCAATCTGCATGACCGCAATTACTTCACCTCGCTCTATGTGCGCGAGCCGGGCAATGTGCTGATCGAAATGGCGAGCGACGGGCCGGGGTTCACACTGGACGAGACGCTCGACACGCTGGGTACGGCTCTATTCGTACCGCCGGATACGCCCGATCCCGAAGCCGTCAAGGTGATGCTGCCGCAATTTGGCCTGCCGGGCGCAGAACGGGTGATCTACCGCGACCTGATCTACACGCATCGGTTTTTCACGCCGGAAGTAACGGACGGATCGACGCTGGTTCTGCTGCATGGCACGGGTGGCGACGAAGCCGACCTGATGCCGATTGCCCATAAGGCAGCGCCGGAAGCAAATTTGCTGGGGCTTCGCGGACGCAGCACCGAGGATGGCGCGCGGCGCTGGTTTCGGGCGCTGGGGCCCTTGATCTTCGACCAGAAGGATATCCGCTTTGAATCGGGCGCGCTGGAGGCATTTTTCGAGGAGGCGCGCGGCGCCTATGATCTCGATCCGGAGCGACTGACGGCGCTGGGCTATTCCAATGGGGCAAACCTGCTCGGCGCGGCCATGTTGCTACATCCGGGCATGGTGCAGCGGGCCATCCTGCTGCGCCCGGCAATGGTGCTGAATGATGCACCCGAGACCGACTTGACCGGCGTGTCTGTTCTGGTGGTGCTTGGCGAAAACGATGCCTTCCGCCCTCAGGGCGAAAGGCTGGCAACGGCATTGCAGGCGGCGGGCGCAGATGTCGCCCTGCATACGATAAAGGCCGGGCATTTCCTGATCGACGCCGATGCGGAAGTCATGGCCGACTGGCTGACTCAGGCGAACCGCTAATCGAGCTAAGACGGCTGGACGCCGACATAGCGCGATTGCGGGCGGATAAGACGACCGGTTTCGATCTGCTCGTGAGCGTGGGCGAGCCAGCCGCCGACGCGTCCGGTCGCAAAAACGCCCGTAAAGGCGTCACGCGGGAAACCAAGCGCTTCAAGCAGGAGCGCGGTGAAGAATTCGACATTGGTTTCAAGCTTGCGATCCGGCTTTGCTCGATGGAGCAGAGCCAGAGCCTCGCGCTCGACCGCTTCGGCTAGCTCAAGCCGCTCGGTATTCATACCGCCTGCTGCGCCAAGTCGTTGCAGGGCGTTCTTGAGCGCATCGGCGCGCGGGTCGCGGACGCGATAGATGCGATGGCCGAAACCCATGAGACGCTCGCCACGCGCCAGCTCTCCGGAAAGCCAATGATTGGCGTTTTCGGGCGTGCCGATGGCGTCGAGCATATCGAGCACCGGGCCGGGCGCGCCGCCATGGAGCGGGCCTTTCAGCGCGCCCAGCGCGGCCAGCACGGCAGAATTATATCCGGCGCGGGTTGAGGCGACGACACGGGCGGCGAAGGTCGAGGCATTGAGGCCATGATCGGACACGGTGACGAGATAGGTATCAAGCGCGGCAATGGCGGCATCGCTCGGCACCTCACCGGACAGCATGGCCAACATATCGGCGGCGTGTCCGCGCGATAGGTCAGGCGCAATCACAGCGCGACCGGCCTTGCGCCGGATCAGCGCCGGGACGAAGACGGCAGGCGCCGCAGTCAGCAGGAGCGCAGTGGACTTGTCTTCGCCATCGGGCAGCCGCGCCATCAGGGCACGCAATGCTTCCGTGATGGACAGGGACAATAGCTGGTCGTCCAGTTGAGCGATTTCTGCGAAGGCGCGGCGGCGGGCGTGCGCCAGTTCACTGCGAAGCTCGGCTTCATCCACGCCAAGCAAATTGGCGTAAAGCAGCGCCAGAACACCTTCAAAGCTGACCTTCCCCGCCAGATCATCGAGAAGGTGACCGCAGATCACGAGGCGCCCGTTTTGCCCGTCGACTTCCGACAGAATGGTTTCGGCGGCAATGACGTCATCGAGGCCGGACATGTTGCGTCTCCTTGTTGTTTGGCCCTAGATCGGATCAATCAAGATTGACGTCAATCTTGATGCATTTGATCAATGTGAGGCGCTATGAGCTGGATGAGCGCAGAGGCGGCGCTGGCCGTATTGCGGACAAAGCCGCAAACGCTTTATGCCAATGTCAGCCGGGGCCGGATCGCCGCCAAACCGGACCCGAAGGATCCGCGCCGCGGCCTTTATCGGCAGGATGATGTGGAGCGGCTGGCGGCACGGCAAAGGGGACGGCGACCGGCAAAAATCGTGGCAGCGGAAAGCATCGCCTGGGGAGAGCCGGTTCTGGAAACGGCGATCTCCACTATGGTGGACGGGCGATTGCTTTATCGCGGGCAGGATGTGGGAGGGCTTGCGGAGCGTGCGACGCTGGAGGAGGTGGCGGGGCTGTTGTGGATGGTGGCTTCACCTCAGAACATCCGGGCTCCCGCACCCCCTCCCGTCCTCCCCCGTGAAGGGGGAGGTGTTGGGTCAGCGGCTCACGAGCAACGTGCGATGCAAAAAGTGTATCTCGACATGGCCCTGCTCACCGCCACTGATATGCCGACAACGGGGAGGACGCGGGCTGTGTTGCTGGGAGAGGCAGCGCGCGTCGTGAGGACATTGGCGGATGCCCTGGCGGCTGAGGGGGACCACGGATTGCATCACCGGCTGGCGCAGCAATGGGAGCGGCCAGAGGCGGCTGATGCCATTCGGGCGGCGCTGGTGCTGCTGGCCGAGCATGAGCTGAATGCCTCCACCTTTGCGGCGCGGGTGACGGCATCGACCGGTGCGCCGTTATCAGCGGCGGTGCTGGCGGGGCTGGCCGCTTTGTCGGGGCCGTTACATGGCAATGCCAGCCAGAGCATGGGTGATCTGGTCGCAATGGCGCGGCAGAATGGGGCCGATGCGGCGGTGCACGACTATCTGCGGCAGGGACGGTCCCTGCCCTGTTTCGGACACCGGCTTTATCCCAATGGCGACATGCGTGCAGAGGTGCTGATGAGCCGGTTCACATTGCCGAAGCTCTTTGCCGAACTGGCGGATATTGGCACGGCGCTGAGTGGGGAGCGGCCCAATATCGACTTTGCACTGGTGGCGATGACAGCGGCATTCGATCTGCCGGGTGATGCCCCGCTGCAAATCTTTGCGCTGGCGCGGAGCGTGGGCTGGAACAGATCGAAACGGGCGCGCTGATCAGACCAAGGGCACGATATGTGGGGAGCTAGAGCGCTTCTATCCTATTCGGCGTCACCACCCGGCTTGTCCGGGTGGTCCATACACCGCCCAACCAAAGATGGATTGCCCGGACAAGCCGGGCAATGACGAAGCATGCGATGTGTGTCTCAGGCCAAGCCGTTAACGGCTATCCAAACACACTCGCCCCCTTGTCGGCGACGCCGACAAGGCTGCGGAAGCCGGCGAAGAGTTCGCGGCCCATGCCGAAATGTTGGCTGCGCAGGTCTTCAGTGGCGGGAGTGCGGGAGAAAAACTCTTTCTCGTCGCCGAGGAAGGTGAGCGTGCCTTCATTGGCGTCGAGGCGGATCATGTCGCCGTCGCGGATCTTGGAGATGGGGCCGCCATCGACGGCTTCGGGCGTCATGTGGATGGCTGCGGGCACCTTGCCCGATGCACCAGACATGCGGCCATCGGTGAGCAGGGCAACCTTGAAGCCGCGCGCCTGAAGCACGCTGAGCGGCGGGGTGAGATTGTGCAGTTCGGGCATGCCCAATGCCTTGGGACCGGCAAAACGCACCACGGCGATCATGTCGCTATTGAGTTCACCGGCCTTGAAGGCCGCCTGCAAACCGGCCTGGCTGTGGAAGACACGCGCAGGCGCTTCGATGACGCGGTGTTCGTCCTTGACGGCAGAGACCTTGATGACCGAGCGGCCGAGATTGCCGCTGAGCAGCTTGAGGCCGCCTGTATGCGCAAAGGGCTCTTTGACGCCGGTGAGCACCTTGGGCAGCGCGCTCTGATCTGGCGACGGCTCGAAGATGAGCTGATCTTCGACCAGCTTGGCTTCTACCGTGTAATTGGACAGGCCCGAACCCCAGACGGTCTTGACGTCTTCGTGCAGATAGCCGCCTTCGAGCAATTCCTTGATGAGGAAGCCCATGCCGCCAGCGGCGTGGAAATGGTTCACATCGGCCACGCCATTGGGATAGACGCGGGCCAGCAGCGGCGTCGCATCCGACAGATCGCTCATGTCGTCCCAGGTGATCTGGATGCCGGCGGCGGCGGCCATGGCCACGAGATGCATGGTGTGATTGGTGGAGCCTCCAGTAGCATGCAGGCCAACCAGACCGTTGACGATGGCCTTTTCATCGACGATGTGGCCGATGGGCGTGTAATTATTGCCTTCCTTGGAGAGCGACAGCGCGCGCTTGGCCGCTTCGCGGGTCAGCGCATCACGCAGGGGCGTGCCGGGATTGACGAAGCTGGCGCCCGGCAGATGCAGGCCCATGATTTCCATGAGCATCTGATTGGAATTGGCGGTGCCATAGAAGGTGCATGTGCCGGGGGAATGGTACGACTTGCTTTCAGCCTCCAGCAGTTCGGCGCGACCGACCTTGCCTTCGGCATAGAGCTGGCGGACCTTGCTCTTTTCATCGTTTGGCAGACCCGACGGCATCGGGCCGGCCGGCACGAAGACGGCAGGAAGGTGGCCAAAGGCCAAGGCGCCGATGACGAGACCGGGCACGATCTTGTCGCAAATGCCGAGATAGACGGCAGCATCGAACATGTTGTGGCTGAGCGAAACTGCCGTCGCCATGGCGATCAGGTCGCGGGAGAACAGCGAGAGGTCCATGCCCGGCTGGCCCTGGGTGACGCCATCGCACATGGCGGGCACGCCACCCGCAACCTGCGCTGTCGCGCCGATCTCGCGCGCAGCTTCCTTGATGATATCGGGATAGAATTGATAGGGCTGATGGGCGCTCAGCATGTCGTTATAGGAGGTGACAATGCCTAGATTGAGCGTCTTGTTGCCTGCCAGGGCCGCCTTTTCGGAGGGCGAACAGGCCGCAAAGCCATGAGCCAGGTTGCCGCAGGAGAGAGCGCCGCGATAAACGCCCTGCTCTTTGGCCGCATCGAGGCGGCTGAGATAGTCTGTGCGCGTGTCGCGGCTGCGCGCGGCAATGCGATCGGTCACGTCCTGGATGGCCTGACGGACGGTCATGTTCTCGGCTCCATAGCTCGCAAGGGCGCGCCAAAGGGGGGCCGCTGGCGCGGGTTATCCTTGCATTACAAACTGGCATTCCATGAGCGGCCAGGGCGGTCGATTGGGGACCGCCCCAGGGGCTTTACGGAGACCAGTAAACTGAAATCGGCGCGCCAGAGCGCAGCACGGCGCGGATCGGCATATCCTCAACCGGACCATCGCCCAAAGCCGCGTCGAGAACCCTCGCCTTCTCATCGCCCTCGATGTGAAGGTAGAGGCCATCGGTTTGCAGCAGGCGCGGCAAGGTGAAGGTGACACGCGGCTCGCCAGCGCCAGGGGCACGAATGGCGAGCGTCGGGCCTTCGGCGGTCAGCGCTTCGGACAGCGTATCGCCGCCGGGAAAGAATGACGCGGTGTGCCCATCATTGCCCATGCCGAGAATTACCGCGGCAAAGGGCGCGGGCAGTTCGGCCATCAAGGCATTGGTCTTGGCAATCTGGGCCTCATCGGGCTCAGCACCGCCCGAATAAAGCGGGAAGAAGCGCGCCACGGCCGCAGGGCCTTGCAGCATCTTCTCATTGACGAGACCGGCATTGGAGCGCTCGCTGGTTTCATCGACCCAGCGTTCATCGACCAGCGTCACCACGACCTTGTCCCATGCAATGTCCTTGGTCTTGCCAAGGGCCTGAAAGAACCTGCCGGGGGTGGAGCCGCCGCTGACGGCAATCGCCGCTGCGCCGCGCTCGGCAATCGCGGTGCGAATGCGGTCGGCAATGGACTCGGCCAGTTCGGTGGCGAGGGTCGGGCGATCAGCGAAGGTGCGGCGGTCGATGGTCACGTCAATTGTTTCCTTCATACCAGGTACGGCCATCGCGCTCGATGAGCGCCACGGCGCCGCTTGGGCCCCAGGTGCCAGCCGTGTAGGTCTGCGGCGGTTCGCTGGCGCGGTCCCAGGCTTCGCGGATCGGATCGACCCACATCCATGCCGCTTCAAGTTCGTCGCGGCGCATGAACAGGGTCTGGGAGCCACGAATGACGTCCATGAGCAGGCGCTCATAGGCTTCCGGCGTACGCTCGGAGAAGGTTTCGGCAAAGGAGAGGTTCAACGGCACTTCACGCAGGCGCATGCCGCCGGGGCCGGGATCCTTGATCATCATCAGCAGCTTGACGCCCTCGTCCGGCTGCAGGCGAATGATGAGCTTGTTGGGCTTGGGCGCCCCTTCTGCATGATCGAAGATCGAATGCGGAATGGGCTTGAACTGGATGCAAATCTCGGAGACGCGCTCGGCCATGCGCTTGCCGGTGCGCAGGTAGAAAGGCACCCCAGCCCAGCGCCAATTGTCGATATGGGCCTTGAGCGCCACGAAAGTCTCAGTGCGGCTGCCCTTCTTTTCTTCGGGCAGCTCATCCTGATAGGAGGCCACGGCGGCAGTTTCCGACTTCACGCCGCGATATTGGCCACGCACGGTTTCCTTGGCGACTTCGCCATTGGTGATGGGACGCAGGGCCCGCAGCACTTTGAGCTTTTCGTCGCGCAGGGCATTGGCGTCGTCATTGGCGGGCGGCTCCATCGCCACAAGGCAGAGCAGCTGCAACATGTGGTTCTGGATCATGTCGCGGAGCGCGCCGCTCTCGTCGTAATAGCCGCGCGTGCCGGCGCCGACGCTTTCGGCCACGGTCAATTGCACGTGGTCGATATGGGCCGAGTTCCACACCGGCTCGAACAGCGTATTGGCAAAGCGCAGGGCGAGCAGGTTCTGCACCGTCTCTTTGCCGAGATAGTGGTCGATGCGGTAGACTTGGTCTTCCTTGAAAATCTTGGCAACGCCGTCGTTGATCTCCTGGCTGGACGCCAGATCGTGACCAAGCGGCTTTTCGATTACGACGCGGGCGTCGCGGCGATAGAGCTTCTTGGCGTGGAGATATTCAGCGATAGGCTCGAACAGATCGGGCGCAACGGCGAGATAGAAGGCGCGCACGACCTTGGGATCATTGCGCAGGGCCTGACCCAGATCGCCCGATTCATCGGGCTTGGATGCATCGACGGGCACATAGGTGCAGATGCCGACGAACTTCTCGATTGCCGCAGCGTCTTGATAGTCCTTCTCGACAAAGGTTTCGAGCGCATCGCGGACCAGCTTCTGAAATTCAGCCTCGCTCAGCTTGGAGCGGGACGCACCGATGATCCGGCTCTGCTCATCGAACTGACCATCGAGAAAACGATGATAGAGCGCAGGAACCAGTTTGCGCTTGGTCAGATCGCCAGTGGCGCCAAACACCACATAATCGAAGGGCTGAACGGGAATGATGCGGCTGGACAATGGAGCAGACCCTTAGTTCGAGGCGAAATTCTGCCGGGCGAGGATCACCGCGCCATGCAGGGGTTCGTATTTTGGCAGAGCAACAAAAGAGCCGTAGCGCTCTTGCAGGTTCGGAAACAGACGCTGGCCGAGACCACCGACAATCGCCATTACCGACGCATTATGGCTTTTGAACCATTTCACATAGGTGTCAATGTAGCCGAACTGGATGGCAAGCATCTTGTCGGCAACCGGATCGCCCTTGTCCATATATTCGAACAGGACATGCATGAGCTTGCCATATTCGCCGGGAGCACGACCGATCAGGGCCTGATCTTCAGCGCCTTCATTGCCGGTCAGGCTCAGCCCCAGATCGGTGGTGAAGGACCAGGTCATTGCCGCCTGATTGGAATTACCGAGCGCAGCAATGACGGCCTTGGTCAGGGGCGAGGATTCGACAAGGCCATCTTCGGCCTCCACGGCATAGCGCGCCAGTTCGCGGCCAAGAATGGCGCCGCTCATCTGGTCGCCGATATGGAAACCCCAGCCACCGGCCTGATAGCGCTTGCCACCAACGATGGACATGGCAGCAGAGCCGGTGCCGATGATGACCACGCCACCTTCTTCGCCACCCAGGGCGCCGGCATGGGCAATGTCGATATCGTCATAGACCTTGACCCCAGCAAAGGGCCAGTTGCGTGCCGCAAAAGCGTCGCGGGCAGAATCCATGCGACCGCCTGCCATGCCGAAGCAGGCACAAGTATTGGCCGTTTCGGCATAATCGATGCCTGCGGCCTTGAACACGTCGCGTGTGCCGTCGGTGATCGCCTTATAGGCCGGATCGCCACCATCGATCTGAAGATTGGACCGGCCGTTTTTGACTTCAGCCAAAGTTTCCAGATTCTCATTGGCGAGGCGCACGCGGCAATTGGTGCCACCACCATCAACGCCAAGGTAATATCGGGGCACGAACGGCTTCTCCGTGGATCGGGGAACAGGACCAGAGAGAGACTCGACGGCCATGTTCCAGATTAGGGGGTCAATTTGGCGCGGACCATAATGCGAAAGACGCTAAGACGAAAGTATCATATGGCAGAAATCGTTCGGTTCGTGCGCGGTTTTGGCATGGGCCGCATGCAATGATATGCCGGGTGGGAACAGCTTGCCGCACAGAACCGTTGCAGGAATTGTGACGGGCACGTTGCGCGAAGCGGTGGACCGGATCGAGGACTGACCATGACACGACATTGCCTGGTTCTGGGCGGCGCACGCTCGGGCAAGACTGCCTTTGCCGAAAGGCTGGCGCTGCATGCCGGCTCAAGACCTGCCTATCTGGCGACCGCATCGATATTGGACAGCGAAATGCGGGACCGTGTTGCCAGCCATCAGGCATCGCGCGGGGCACAGTTCGCCACCATTGAAGAACCGCTGGCGCTACCACGCGCCATTCGCAAGGCGGGGGCCAAGCACGACATCATTCTGGTCGATTGCCTGACCCTTTGGATGACGAACCTGCTAATGGCCAATGAGGATGTTGCCGCCGCTGTCGGCGAATTATGCGCAACGCTGCTGGAATTCCGGCAGGCCAGGGTGATCATCGTCTCCAACGAAGTCGGCCTCGGCATCGTGCCTGATAATGCCATGGCTCGCACATTCCGCGATCTGGCCGGATCGGCGCATCAGCGGCTTGCAGGGGTTTGCGACGATGTCTATTTCGTCGCCGCCGGGCTGCCGCTGACCATGAAGGGCGAGACACCGCTGCCGTTCAGCTAAGCAGCAGCATGACGGCCAAGGCGGCGCTAAGGGCGAGCAGCACATCAAGCGTGCGCCGATAAAGCAGCAGAGCCAGCATGATATCGCTGGCGCCAAGGGCAGATTTGCCATTGCCGAATGCGGGCAGGTCGATCACTTCGCCTTCGTAGGCGCGCGGGCCGCCAAGCTGAAAACCGAGTGCACCTGCAAAAGCAGCTTCAGGCCAGCCAGCGTTGGGTGAATCGTGTTTTCTTGCATCGCGGCGCGCCGTTTCCCATGCCTTTGAGGGGCTGGCGCCGGGCACGAAGAAACAGGCGGCAGTGATCAGCATTGCGGTGAGGCGGGCCGGAATCCAGTTGAGCACATCGTCCAGTTTGGCAGCGGCCCAGCCATAGTCGCGGTAGCGCGCATTGAGATGGCCAATCATGGAATCGGCAGTGTTGACGGCCTTGTAGAGCGCGATCCCCGGCAGGCCGAAGAGGACGAGGAAGAGCCATGGCGCAACCACGCCATCGGATGTGCTTTCGGCCAGCGTTTCCACGGCGGCACGGGCAACACCGCCTTCATCCAGTGCCTGCGGATCGCGGCCTACGACATGGCTCACCGCTTCGCGCCCGGCAGCGAGCGACTGGCGCAACGCTTCTGACACGGCAGCGACGGCACGACCCAATTCCTTTTGCGCCAGGAAGGCGGTGGCCAGCACCATTTCGATCAACCAGCCAAAGGGCAGCCAGGACAGGATGGTGCTGATGCCGACGGTGACGATCAATACCGAGAGCAGCAGCAGGCCGAGCGCGACGACACCGGCCAGCTTGCGCTGCTGGTTGCTGCGCAGAGGCGTGTTGAGACGGATTTCGCAGAAGCTGATCAGCTTGCCGAACCACATGACCGGATGGCCGATCATATCGACCAGCTTTTGCGGATAGCCGAAGCGGCGTTCCACCATGAGCGCCAGCGGCGCAATCATATGTTCCAAGGTCAGACCTCCACGGGCGCAGCGAGGGCCAGCAGCTGAGCAATATCGAGGTGCTTTTCCAGATGCTCGGCCAGATCGTCAAGCGCGGCTTCAATTCCGGCTTCATAGTCGAGATCGGGCGCGGCGGCATTGCCCAGAAAAGCACGGCGGAAACCGTCGGCGGCAAACAGGCCGTGAAGATAGGTGCCCATGACGCGGCCATCGGCACTTACGGCGCCTTCGGGGGCGGCATCGATATGCGCGAAGGGACGCGACAGGCCGGCGCCCCGGGTGACACCCATATGCATATGATATCCGCTCAGCGCTTCGCCGCTGGCGACATGGACCGCAGTTTCGAGGCGCAATTGCTTGATGGGTGCGAGCGTAGTTTCGATATCGAGCAGGCCGAGCCCTTCACTGGTGCCGGGCGAGCCTTCGATGCCGTCGGGATCGGCAATTGTGTGACCCAGCATCTGATAGCCGCCGCAAATACCGAGCACCGCGCCACCGGCGCGATGATGCGCGTGGATGTCGATATCCCAGCCATTCATGCGCAGATCGGCCAGATCGGCGCGGGTGGATTTGGAGCCGGGCAGCAGAATGAGATCGGCATTACGCGGGAGGGGCTGGCCGGGATTTACAAGGGTCAGCGTGATACCGGGTTCGGCCCGGAGCGGGTCGAGATCATCGAAATTGGCGATACGCGGCAGGCGCGGCACGGCAATGTGGTAAAGCCCCTGCCCGCCCGACATTGCATCGAGCGCCAGAGCATCTTCGGCGGGAAGCTTTGCCGCATCGGGAAAATAAGGGACAGGACCGAGGCATGGCAGGCCGGTTTTTGTTGCGAGGAAGGTCTTGCCGCTCTCGAACAGCGCCGGATCGCCGAAGAATTTGTTGATGAGGCTGGCTCGGACCAATGCAGCATCGTCGGGGTCAATAACGGCGAGGGTGCCGACAATGGAGGCAATGACGCCGCCGCGATGGATATCTCCGATCAGGATAACGGGAATATCCGCAGCGCGAGCGAAACCGAAATTGGCTATGTCTCCTTTGCGCAGATTGACCTCGGAGGCGCTGCCCGCGCCCTCAACGATGATATAGTCCGCTGTCAGGCCCAGTTCGCGGAAGGCATCGAGCACTTCGGGCAGGAGTTGCGCACGGTCGGCCCAATATTGACGCGCCGAAAGACTGGCGCGGCGCTTGCCGCGCACCACGACCTGCGAGCCGGTCTCGCCTTCGGGTTTCAACAGAACCGGGTTCATTGCCGTGACGGGCTCGCGGCGGGCGGCGCGGGCCTGCAAAGCCTGCGCGCGACCGATCTCGCCGCCATCGGCAGTGACGGCGGCATTATTGCTCATATTCTGCGGTTTGAACGGCGCGACAGAGTGGCCGCGATTGGCGAGCGCGCGGCAAAGGCCTGCCACAATCAGCGACTTGCCGACATCGGAGCCTGTACCCATAAACATGATGGCTTTGGTCATACGGCACTTATGCCGCAGCGATCACGTGCGCGTAAGACCCCATGACGCGGCCAAGCACTGCTCCCATGGGCAATTGCCGAACGCCCTCGGCATCGAGCGCTTCAAAGAGTGGCGGGAGACCGCTCTGTTTCGCCGACGAGTAATGAAATTCGTGGCCATTGAGGCCATGTGGCCAAGGCAATGGGCTATCGTGAAGGAGGCGACGATAGCCGAGGACGCGTTTGGGCCGGTCGATCCGCGTGGTCATGGGCAACAGGCCAGACATGGCGTGGCTATTGCCATGCTTGTCGACCAGCGCTTCGCCCAGAACCATGAAGCCGCCGCACTCGCCATAGATCAGCGCATGGCGATCGCGGGCGGCGCGCAGGCCGGCATGGAAAACATTGGCGGCGGACAGTGCTGGACCGTGTAATTCGGGATAGCCGCCGGGCAGGAAGACGGCGTCGGCATTGAAAGCCGGAGCCTCATTGGCGAGAGGCGAGAAGAAGCTCAGCTCCGCCCCGGCGCTGCGCCAGAAATCGAGCATATGAGGATAGAGAAAGGCGAAGGCGGCATCGCGGGCAATGGCGATATGCTGGCCGAGCGGCGGCAGGCCTCTGATGGGGGTACTTTGCGCAGCAATGGGCCGCGCCAGATTTTCGACCGCATCCAGATCGATGAAATCAGCGATGGCTTCGGCTGCATTATCGAGAAAGCTGGCAAAGTCGGTGACTTCGTCGGGCAGCACAAGGCCGAGATGGCGCTCGGGAATAACAAGATCATCGCGCCGGGGAATGGCACCGAGCAGGGGAATGCCGGTGGCGTGCAGGGCATTGGTCAACATGCGTTCGTGGCGGGCCGAGGCGACACGGTTGAGAATGATACCGCCAATGGCGACTCCACTGCGCCAATTGGCAAAGCCGGATACGAGCGGCGCGACGGACTGGCTCTGTTTGTCGGCATCGACCACCAGAATGACCAGCAGACCGAGAATTTCGGCCAGATCGGCGGTGGAGCCCTGACCATCGGCGGCAGCGTCGAACAGGCCCATGACGCCTTCGACCAGCAGGAAATCCGCGCCAGTCGCTTGCTGTGCCGCAAGGGCCAGTATCTGGTCAGGCGACATGGCCCATGGGTCGAGATTGATCGATTCTCGACCCGCGGCGTGACCATGAAAGACCGGGTCAATATAATCCGGGCCAGTCTTTGCGGGGGCCATGACGAGGCCACGTCGGCGCAAAGCGGCGAGCAGGCCCAGACTGACCAGCGTTTTGCCCGATCCCGAACGCGGCGCGGCGATCACCAATCCCTTAGCCAAAAATGTGCCTCCGGGCCTCGCCGACATACCAGTCGAGATCGTGCCGATAATTGGCGACGGGGCCAAGGACTATAATAGCGGGCGTGGGCAAATCGGTAAGACTGGCAGCGTTTTCCAGCGTCGACTGGGTGACCATTTGCGCAGGGCTCGCAGCGTGGGACACCACGGTCAGCTTCTCGCTGCCCAAGCGACCGGAATCGAGCAGGCGCTGGGCGATGACCGGCAAATGTTTGACGGCCATGAACATGACAATGACTGGCGCTGCGCGGGCAATGGCGGGCCAATCCACGGAGGCGGGCACCGCCCCGGTTTCGTCATGGCCGGTGAGGAAAATGACCGAATGATTGGTTTCTCGATGCGTGATCGGCAGACCGGCATAGGCGAGGCCGCCGAGACCCGAGGAAATGCCGGGCACGATGCGGAAGGGGATTTTGGCGCGGGCCAGCTCACCGGCTTCTTCCCCGCCGCGACCAAACATGAAGGGATCGCCGCCTTTCAGACGCAGCACCCGCTTGCCCTGCCGCGCCAGTTCGATCAGGCGAATGGAAATGTCGGCCTGTTTGGGCGAAGGCTTGCCGCCGCGTTTGCCTGCATGGATGCGCTCGACATGGGCCGGAGCCAGTGCAAGAATTTGCGGGGAAACCAGCGCATCGTGCACGATAACATCGGCCTGACCAAGCGCGTGGAAGGCCAGCAGGGTCAACAGGCCCGGCCCCCCAGGACCGGCACCGACCAGCCACACGGAGCCTGCTTCAAATGGCGGAAAGTCAGACTGGGCAAGCTGGGCAAAATGGGTCTGCGTCAATGGGCTCGTCCTTGCGCTGGAGCGGCTAGGGGCGCAAAGACAGATTGTTGTGTGGTCAAGAATAGCGGCACATGAAAATCCTGATCCTGGGCGGTACGGGCGAAGCCCGCCAATTGGCTCACAAGCTGCACATATGCAGTCACGAGGTCATCACGTCCTTGGCGGGGCGCACACAGGGACCGATATTGCCGGAAGGTGCGGTGCGCATCGGTCCGTTTGGCGGTGTGGTGGGCCTCATTGCCTATCTGCGCGCCGAAGCGATCGAGCGACTGGTGGACGCCACCCATCCCTATGCCGGGCAGATGTCTGCGAACGCCGTCGCCGCCGCAATGCAGGCTGGTGTTCCACTGGTGCGCTACATGCGGCCCCACTGGACGCCGTTGCCGGGACAGGATTGGATCCATATCGCATCCGCGCAGGAGGCAGCGGCCTTTCTGCCGAGCGGAGCAAAAGTGTTGCTGAGCACCGGCCATGACGGCCTTGAGTTTTATCGGGCGCGCCATGATTGCCGATTTCTGCTGCGCGTCATTGAAGCGCCGGACGAGGCTCTGCCGCCGAACATGCAGATGATCCAGGGCCGCCCCCCCTATCATCTGGACGACGAAATCGCGCTGATGCGGGATCATGGCATTACCCATCTGGTCAGCAAAAATTCGGGCGGCAGCCAGACCCAAGCCAAACTTGTTGCGGCGCAGCGATTGGGGGTGCAGGTGATCATGATCGCACGCCCCGATTATGCTCCGGCCCTGGAGGTCGGCAGCGTTGACGCGGTGCTGGAAGCGCTGGGCGTGGCCGCGGCATAGGCGGGCGGCATTTGCGCAAGCGCGCAGGTGACATTGGCACTGCGGCGTTTTTCGACGAGAAGCGGGCCAAAGGCCAATGCCGCTGCTTCGGCAATCGAGGGCAGGCCCAGATGGGATGCGACGCGGCGCGACGGATTTGGAACCGGCTGTATCAGGGCCGGTTGCGACAGGGCCAGAAGCGGGATGTCGAGCAGCGCGGAAACGGCGCGCAGGGCGGAATGGCTTGCCTTGTGGTCCAGCGTGGTGAGGGCAGCAAGATCGTCGCGTTCCAGACCGGCTTCGGCGAGCGTCCCATCCAGCAAGGCCAGAATTTCGTCCGCCGTAGCCTGCTGGCGCAGCCCGATACCGGCGATGACGCGGCAGGCCGTCAATGTATTGCCTATCGGCAAATAGCCGATGGAATCAAACTTCATGTTTCGCCTCGAGCATAACGAGGCAGGTTCGCTTCAAACCGGAGCAGCCCCAGACTTGGTCCCGCATTTGGTCGACCGCACCAGGCTCTGTTTCAGTTCCATCAAGGGAACGCTGCATTGCATGATCGTTCTAGGCAGGACAAAGCGCGTGGTCAATCAATGGCTTGCACGACCATACGACAAGATCGGAATGCTTCTGAAAATCGTTTGCAAATACAATGACTTGCCGCGCGATCCGGGCTCGTCTATGGCGGTTACTCAACATGACTTGGAGACCACCAGCATGGCAATCACCAACAAGACATTGGCCATTGCAGCCACGAGCCTGCTGGTCGGGCTGATCGTTCTGGGTCTCAAGGGGCTGGCATGGTGGCTGACCGGCTCGGTTGCGCTCTATTCCGACATGCTGGAATCCACGGTCAATGTGGTTACGGCCATCGTGGCGCTGATTGCCGTCAGGCTGGCGCAGCGACCGGCTGATGCCGCTCTGCCCTATGGCTATCACAAGGCCGAATATTTCTCGGCCGTGGTGGTTGGCGTGATGATCATCGTGGCCGCAATCCTCATTCTGCGAGAGGCGTTTTTCGGCTTCATGGAACCGGCGATGCCCGATGCGCCGGTGCATGGGCTGGCAATCAGCGCCGCCGCGACAATCATCAATGTCGTCTGGGCCCAGGTGCTGATCCGGCATGGGCGGCAGGCGCGATCACCAGCCATCGAGGCCGATGGCAAGCATCTGATGACCGACGTGGTCTCAACCATTGGCGTTCTGGTCGGGCTGGTTCTGGTTTACCTCACCGGCATCGCGCAGCTTGATTCCGTGCTGGCGGCTCTGGTGGCGCTCAATATTCTCTGGTCAGGCTGGGGCGTTATCCGCGAGAGCGTCGGCGGATTGATGGATGTTGCGGTGCCTGCGGAAACCGGAAAGCTCATCCGCGAGGTGATCGCCGGCAATGCCGAAGGCGCAATCGAGGCTCATGACGTCCGGACGCGACAGGCCGGGAAGCTGACCTTTATCGATTTTCATCTTGTGGTTCCCGGCGCAATGAGTGTGGATGAGGCGCATTCGATCTGCGACCGGATCGAAGCCAAACTGCGCGACGCCGTGGAGGATGTGCAGATCACCATCCATGTCGAACCCGAGGAAAAAGCCAAGCATGCGGGAATCGTGGTTCTCTAAAGGCGCTGACAAGCGCGGCCATCGACGCCGCTGGCTTGCCATCTGCCTGCCTGTGCTGCTGGCTTTCGCCGGTCCGGCCATGGCGGAATATTGGACCCACTACGCCAATATCCGTTTCGGCTACGAGACCGATATTCCGCCCCTCTATGTCGGACAGGGGGAGAGCGCCAATGGCGATGGGCAAGTGTTTTTGCTGCCGGACGGCTTGCAGAGCCTGACGGTTTGGGGTGGCACGCTCTATGAGGCACCCCACAGTCTTCAGGAGGTGGCGAGCGAAAGTCTCCAACGCGACATGCAGCAGGGCCTGTCGCTCAATTTTCAATCGTCCACGCCAGAATGGGCCGTGTGGTCAGGGACGCTCGGAAACCGCGTCATTTACCAGCGCATGATCCTGCTTTGCGACGGCGAGACCTATGGCGCCTTCCGTTCGGAATATGAGACACGCGACCTCAATGCCATGCATGCAATTATCGAGGGAGTAGTGCGGTCCTTCAAGGCGACGGACTGCTAGAGGCAAGGCAGAGTGTCCTAAAACTCGATCCCCTTCTGCGCTTTCACCCCGGCGCGGAAATGGTGTTTGATTTCAGTCATCTCCGTCACAAGATCAGCAATCTCAATCACTTCGTCCTTGGCATTGCGACCGGTGACAATAACATGCTTGTTCGCAGGCTTGTTGCTGAGGACAGTGACGACCTCCTCAACAGGCAGGTAATCGTAGCGCAGGCAGATGTTCAGCTCGTCGAGCAGGACCATGTCATAGCTGGGATCGTTGATGAGTGCCTTGGCCTGTTCCCAGGCCTTTGCGGCGGCGGCAAGATCGCGCTGCCGGTCGGCTACGTCCCAGGTGAAGCCCTCGCCCATGGCATTGATAGTAACCTGATCGGGGAAAAGATCGAGCACATCGCGCTCCCCGGTTTCCCAAGCGCCCTTGACGAATTGCACCACGCCGACGCGCATGCCATTGCCGATGGCGCGGAATACCATACCGAAAGCCGCCGTCGATTTGCCCTTACCCTTGCCGGTATGGACGATGAGCAGGCCCTTTTCCTCGGTTTTGGTCGACAGGATCTTGTCGCGGGCGGCCTTCTTTTTCTTCATCTTTTCAGCGTGATAGGCATCGCGCTCGGCTTCGCTCATCAGGTCGGTTTTCTTGACTGGCTTGTCGGTCATGGATTTTCCTCAAGATAAGCGAAAACGGAATTTGAACGGGGCGACCACAGGCCTCTTTGTCGCGCCTCAAGGAATTTGGCGATCAACTCGTCATAGCCAGCGCGATTGCTGGCAAGAATGAAGTTTCTAACCGTGTCATCTTCGATGAAGGCTTCAAATGCGAGGTCGAAATGGTGCGTCTTTACCGCGCCGGTGGTGGAGGCGAAGGCGAACATGAAATCGACCGTGGCGATGATCTCAAAGGCGCCGCGATAGCCGTGGCGCATCATGCCGGAGAGCCATTTCGGATTGACCACGCGGCTACGCATGACATGGCTAATCTCTTGTTCCAGCGTGCGAATTTTTGGGTTTTCGGGGCGCGAGTGGTCGTTGTGATAGGCCGCAGGCCTAGTGCCTGAAATAGTTTCAGCTGCCGCGGAGAGTCCGCCCTCGAACTGATAGTAATTGTCCGAATCCAGCAGATCGTGTTCTCGGTTATCCTGATTGTGGATGACCGCATCTATATCGCCCAGCCGCGCGCGGAAACGATCGAAAAGTGGCGTGCCGTGCGCCTTGGCGCCATAGGCATATTGGCCCCAGGTCAGGGCCTGATTGGCAAGATCGGCCTTGTTGTCCCAGTTACCACTATCGATCAGATGGCCAAGGCCGGCTCCGTAAGTACCTGGCTTTGAACCAAAAATACGCGCACCTGCTTCGAGAGACGCCTCGGTTTCGGATTTTCCAGAGGCCATGAGGCCAAGGGCTTCGGCGCGCATTCGGGCGGCGATGGGGTTATCGTCTTCCGGCTCGTCCAGAGCACCGATGGCGCGGATGGCACGGTCGAGCAGCGCGATCTGTGCCGGGAAGGCATCGCGGAAAAAGCCGGAAATTCTAAGAGTTACGTCCACTCTTGGTCGGCCCAGCTTTGGCAGGGGGGTGATTTCGTAGCCGGAGACCCGCAGCGAGCCGGAATCCCAAACCGGCTTCGCACCGAGCAATGCCATAGCCTGCGCAATGTCATCGCCGCCGGTGCGCATATTGGCGGTGCCCCAGACCGAAAGCGCGACTGACCTGAGGTGATGCCCATGGTCCTGCAAGTGGCGAAGAGCCAGGCTTTCGGCCGATTTTCGTCCAAGTTCCCAAGCACTTGGCGTGGGCACGGCCCGGGCATCGACCGAGTAGAAATTGCGGCCCGTCGGCAGGACATCGAGCCGCCCGCGCGAAGGCGCCCCGGAAGGGCCGGGGGCAATGAATTTGCCATCCAGCGCGTTCAGAAAAGCGGCCATTTCCGAAGGCCCGGACGCGGCAAGGCGCGGTCGTATGAGGGTGTTTACGGTTTGCAGAACTGCGTTGGTAGCGGGCCAGTCGTCGGGGCACGAGCGCGTGCCATCAACGAGATCGGCGGCAATTGCCTCTATGTTAGCGACGAGGTCGCCGATGCGGGAATTGGTTGGCAGACTGTTGACGTTGAAGCCCGCCATAGATGCAAAAACGTCAGGCCCGTGCCACGGATCGGCCAAAACGGCGCTCAATGGGTCGAAACCGAGCTTGAGATCATCCGCAATTGCCCGAATAAGCGAGTTATCCCCCGGGTCATCACCGCGTGGCACTCTGGCCAATGCGACGGCGAGATCTCGCTCCAATTCTCCCAGCGGCGATGATCCAAAAACGTGCAGGCCATCGCGTATCTGGGCTTCCTTCAGATCGCAGAGGAAGTTGTCGATCTTGATCAGGGCTTCGGTCTCATCCCCCGGTAGGCCGATGTCCTGATCAAGCCGACTATCGCGGGTGAAATCGAGAATGCGTCGCCTGAGGTCTTTCAGCCGACGCCGATCCATGCCCGAGGCCGCATAATATTCATCGAGCAGGGCTTCGAGGTCTTTGAGCGGACCATAGGTTTCGGCGCGGGTCAGCGGGGGCACAAGGTGGTCGATGATGACCGCACCGGTACGTCTTTTGGCCTGCGTGCCCTCGCCCGGGTCATTGACGATGAACGGATAGAGGTGCGGAAGCTGGCCCCAGAGCGCATCGGGATAACAATCGGCATCGAGGGCGGCGGATTTTCCGGGAAGCCATTCGAGCGTGCCGTGCTTGCCATTGTGGACCATGGCATGGGCGCCAAATTCATGACGCAGCCAGAGATAGGCGGCGATATAGGCGTGCGGCGGGACGAGATTGGGATCGTGATAATTTTCGGTTTCGTCCAGATGGTAGCCCCGCGCTGGCTGGAGCAGCAGGACAACATTGCCGAAACGGTGGGCCGGGAGATGGAAAGCATCGCCGCGAATGAAGGGATCGGTGGCAGGATCGCCCCAACGGGCGGTGACGGCAGCGCGGGTTTCTTCGGGAAGCGCGGCGAAGAGGGCGGCGTAGCGGGACAGGGGGAGAATGGCCGAGGACTCGCCGCGCTGGGGCTGGGCGTTGGTGGGGCCGGATTGGAACAGGTCGATCAGGTCTTTTGATGTGTCCGGGAAAGCGGCACGCGCAGCACCCCCACCCCAACCCCTCCCCTCAAGGGGGAGGGGCTTTGGGCCGGTGGTTGGCGTAAAATCGGCGGCAAGAGCCGGTGGCTCCCCTTCCCCTTGATGGGTAACGGTGCCGTCGTTTGAGAGCCACAGGTCGATCAGAGACCAGACGCCGTCCAGATTGCCGATTTCTGTATTGGGAATGCGTAATACGCTATAGCCTGCCGACCGCAAGAAAGCGTCACGAGCGGCATCGTAGCTTTGCGCATGATCGCCGCCATGCGTATCGCCATCGAGTTCGATGATGAGTTTCGCCCCGTGGCTGGCGAAATCGGCGAAGTAGGGGCCGATGGGCACCTGACGGCGGAAATGGGCTTCCGGGAAGGCTTCGCGGAGCAAGCGCCAGAGGATGCGCTCTGGCTGGGGCGGGTTTGCGCGCAAAGACCGAGCACTATCGATGTTTTTGGGTGCGCGAGCGAGGCGGGCGTTGTCGTGGCCAAGGCCACCGGCTTGCCCCCTCCCCCTTGAGGGGAGGGCTGGGGTGGGGGTGCTGAGAGCTGAGCGAACAGAGGCGTCGGAATAAGTGGAAGGCGCAGCACCCCCACCCCTAACCCCTCCCCTCAAGGGGGAGGGGGACTGGTTCAGCGTATATCCCGCTTTTTCCAATTCCATCAGCATCCTCACCGTCGACTCCGGCGCGTCGTAGCCGACGCCGTTGGCGAGACGGCCGTCGCGGATGGGGTAGTTGGCGAGGATGATGGCGAGTTTTCGATCGGCGCGGGGCGTTTGGCGGAGGCGGGTCCAGTTTTGGGCAAGCGTGACGGCGCGGTTTATGCCGTCCGGTTCTGGCTCGTAGGATGAGAGCGGGCACTGAGTGCGGGCGTGCCAGACGGCGTCGGCCTTGTGGCCCACCAGAATGCCGCCGATGCGGCCATCGACCTCGGGCATGACGAGATACATCGCCATGTCCTTGGATGAGAGACCCTGCGGATCGGCCAGCCATTGCGCGCGTGAGCGACCCGATTGAATGAGCTGGATCACCGGGGCGTCAGTGCCCGCAAAGGGGTTCGACTTTTCATCGAGATCGGCGACACCCAGCGCAAAGGCGGTGAGATTGAAAATGGCGGAGGGCGGGAAGGCGGCCAGCGCGTTCTGGACGAAACGGATGCAGGGGGCTTCCTTGAGGGAGGAGACCAGCAGCGGCACCGGGGCGAGGCCACGGGATTCCAGTTCGGCGATCAGGGCTTCCAGCGTGGCAGTGCCGGCGCCTTCGAGGGCGGCGCGGTAGAAGAGGATGGGGATGTGGGGAGCCGACGGAGGGTTTTTAGGGGTGCTCGAATTCTCCTGATCATCGTCACCACCGGGCTTGTCCCGGTGGTCCATGGATTGCCCTGACAAGCCGGGCAATGACGATGGAGTGGAGGGACCGGTGTGCAAGGCGCGGAGGTCGGCTTCGTCGGTCATGCCGGTTTTGGGGTGCCAGAGGCCGAAGCGGGGGAAGGGTTTGGGTGAAACAGAAACCAGCAAGGCCCCCTCACCCGGCTGCTGCGCAGCCGACCTCTCCCCCAAAGGGAGAGGTGCGGCCAGAGCCGCAAACGCAGTAAGGATCCCATCCGCATTTTCAGGGCCACCGGCGACGAAGAGGCGGTGGAGATTGGTCCAGTCTTCAGGGTGGATGGCGGAGCGCGTTTGCAGGATGGGGTCGGGATTGGCGTCGCCGGGGAGGAGGACGAGCGGGATTTTCTTATTTGCACAGAGGGCGGTGAGTTCGTCGACGCCGTATTGGAAATAAGCCGCGCCGCCGATGAGGCGGAGGACGACGAGGCGCGCATGGGCCACGGTCTGTTCCAGCCACATATCGACGGAGAGATTATTGGCGAGGCGGAGCGTGTTGGCGAGACGTAGTTCGCTCTCCCCTGCCCTATCGGCGGCACCGGCCAGCATGGCCAGTTCGCTATCGGCGGAGGAGGCGAAAATATAGGCGCCGGGAGACTGGGCAAGGTCGATGGCCTCGCCTTCCTGCTGGATGGCACCGGCCTGAGCGGAGAGCAGGTGCATCATGGCCTCGGGGGGAATGGCAGCGCCGTCAACGGCAGGGCGAAAGCCCCGGCGATGGCAGAGAGCGCCATGAAAGCGGGATCAAGAATAATCTCGCGCGCAAAAATCGAGATCGGCAGGATCACGCCAAGCGCGCCGCAGAAGGCACCGATAATCACGCAGGCTGGCAGTCTCCACCAGAAGGAGGTCAAGCGCGGCGAGGCGAGGAAATAGACAAAGGCCGCCAGAGCGGAGGGCAGGATGCCGAACATGTAGCCGAAGACAAAGAGCAGGGTCACCATCGCGGCAGGCTCGGATGGGCCTCCGGCAGGCGGGTCAATGATGAAGGGCAGCAGAAAAATGGCGAGCGTGCCGACAAGCGGCCCCAGAAATGCAATGGCAGCGACACGACCCCCACTGGGCCGACCCTTGCTATTGCCGACGGTCCTTTGCCCCAGCCATTCGAGCATGGTTCTCATGGCCTTTTCGCCTCAAATTGCTCTGAAGGCATGGTGGATATGGCAGGTCTAGCGGTGCGGCCTCTACGAGATCCCTCCCGTTGAGAAAGGACAATCGCATATGGAGTTTTGGCGGGCCCAAGTAGGCACCCCCACCTAACCTCCCCCTGAAAAAGGGGGAGGGACGGACCGAGTTTGCCTCGCTTTGCGTGAGCCACCAGAAGGCCCCTCCCCCTGTTCAGGGGGAGGCTGGGTGGGGGTGGCAAGACAATCAATGGTGTGACGGTGATGGGCACTAGGCCGCAGCCTTCTCCAGACTTTGGGTGATCGCGTCGCGGTCGAGCGGCTGTTCGCCGATCACGACCAGCGAGGTGACCTTGGCCTCGCCGTCCTTCCATGGACGGTCGAAATAGGCGGTGACGCGGGGGCCGACGGCCTGAATGGCGAGGCGGGCGGCGGCACCGGGCACGGCGGCAAAGCCTTTCAGACGCAGAACATCGTGCGCCTTGATGGTTTGCTCGATGGTGGCGAGGAGATCGTCCTTGCCCTTGATACTATCAAGGGTCAACGAGAAGCTGTCGAAATCGTCGTGCTCGTGGGTTTCGCCGCCATGTTCCAGCTCGTGATGGCTGGGGCGATTGGCGATATCGTCTTCGGACGACATGCCCATGCCGAGGAGAGCCGCAATATCGACATGGCCATTGGCTGCGCGGACAATGCCGACGCCAGGGCGCAGTTCGGCGCGGATGTTCTGTTCCACCTTTTCGAGCATGGCCGCATCGACCAGATCGGTCTTGTTGATGATGATCATATCGGCGGCGGAAAGCTGATCCTCGAAAAGCTCGCCCAGCGGGGTTTCGTGGTCGAGCATTTCATCCTGACGGCGCTGGGCATCGACCGCAGCTTCGTCGCTGGCAAAACGGCCTTCGGCGAGAGCGGCGGCATCGGCGACGGTGACGACGCCATCAATGGTGACCTGCGCCTTGATCTCGGGCCAGTTAAAGGCGCGGATCAGCGGCTGGGGCAGCGCAAGGCCAGAGGTTTCGATGACGATGTGATCGAACTTTTCGTCGCGGGCGAGCAGAGCCTGCATGGTGGGGATGAATTCATCGGCCACGGTGCAGCAGATGCAGCCATTGGACAATTCGACCATATCCTCTTCGCGGCAGGTCTCGTCGCCGCAACCGGCCAGAATATCCTTGTCGACCCCCAGATCACCAAATTCGTTGATGATCAGGGCGATGCGCTTGCCCTTGGGAGCGTGCGCCAACATGTGGCGCACGAGGGTGGTCTTGCCGGCGCCGAGAAAGCCGGTGATGACCGTTGTGGGGATCTTGGTGGTCACGCTTTGACTCCATTGGGAACGCTGGCCGGACGGGAGGCCAGATAATCGTTGAAGCGTCCGAAGACGAGGCCGAGCACGACCCAGAAGATGGCGCTGTTATAGAGCACGACCGAGACAAATTCGGCGGTGAGGCGCGGCGGCACTTCGGACGGATCGGTGGGCGCAGCAGGGGCAGCGATCAGCTGGGGCAGCAGGACCAGCGCAACAGCGACGGCAAGCGACCATGGTGCGCGGATTTTTGCCACGAGAACGAAACCCGCGCCGGTGGAGATGGCAGCACCAAACCACCAGATCTGGCGGGCCAGCGTATCGGCAACCGGCATGCCGGGCATGCCCGGGGGCAGGCCGAGCGCTGGAGCGAGCGAGAAGGCGGCAAAGCCGGCGACGCCCCAATAGAGCCCATTGGCGAAGGTGATCGGCAGATTGAAGAAGACCGAGACAGCGCCGATGATCAGCGCATAGCCGGTGGCCATGAGGATGTTAGAGAAGATTGTATAAGCGGTGCGCTCGAAACCGTCCTGGGGGGCCCATTCGTCTTCGTCATGGGCGTGGGCTTCGGTAGCGATAGCGGCTTCGGCGGGAGCTTCCTCGCCGTGTTCGTGGACTTCTTCCTCGCCGCCTTCATAGGCTTCGGCAGCAAAGATCAGCGGAGTAACGCGCCAGGCCTGAAACGCGGATGTGGCAAGGCCAGCACAAAGCGCTGCGACCAGCGCAGCAAGAAACAGATTGCGAAACATTTTTATAACTCTTGTCCTCAGAAGTCCGACGGATCAGCGCCGGAACGACCCGCCTTAGTGGCAGGGGAAGCCCATGGAATGGCGGGTGTCATGCGCGCCGTTATGGAGGCGATAGTCACCGGCAAAGCCGGTGCCCACGAGCAGGGTGAGACCCAGGAACAGGGCCAGCACGCCAGCAATGAGACGCTGGGACAGAGTTAGAGACGATAGGCCGGTAGAGACGGCGGAAGTATTCATGTGGCACCCTCCGTGCACGGAATAGTTGGGCTGCACGCCCGGTTGAGGTGATGGCAGGTCTCCTGGCTCACGGCTCGATCGCCTGCGTCCCCTTCCCAACCTCCAGGTCAGTGGTATGGACGCACGCTTGCCGCTTACAGTTGCGGGGGCAGCCACGGTTTTGGCCCCTGATGGGTAATCCGCACCGTGTTCCCTTTTGATCCCTTTGCCACAGCGGGCGCGGGGAACCGTCACGGCACCAGCATTACGCCCTTGGCCGGGGTGGGGTCAATCGTACTGAGTGTCGATGAGATCATCCGGCATGGCGTAGCTGAGCGTCAGCACCTGAACCCGCACGCCAAGCGTTTCGAGCATGGGATCGTGCGAGGAGATCAGAACCTCGCCGGCCACAGAGGACACGTCGAGATCACCTGTGTCTTCCAGCGTGGGCGCGAAGCGGAGGGAGAGGAAGCAATCCTGATCGCGGTCCTCGATGGCGCCGGAGAAGATATTGCCGTAACCGCCATAATCCCACCAGAAGCCGCCGATCTCGAAGGGCTCGCCATTGATGGCTTCTACATCCGCGACGCTCATGCCCAGATGCAGCCCGAGGGGGCCGATCTGGCCGGGCGCCATCTCGACAAAGGAGAGGCGGGTGCGCCCGTCTTCATCCCACCAGCCGAATTCCATCCTGCGGTCAGGATCATCGGCAAATACGGTGGTGGCCAGAAATTCCATGCCCTCAGGGCCCGGGACCAGGCCGGTTTGAACATTTTCGGCGCCAAAAATCTCGATCAGCAGCGCCTCGGAGCTGTCCGGGCCAAAGACACCGGAACAGGTGGCAGGATCGAGCCCGATCTTTTCCTGGGCAGCGACGGGCGGGAGTACCAGCACAGCGGTTGAGAGTGCGGCAAGCGTCAGGCGGACAAGCATTTCATCGATCCTTTTATGAGCCGAACAGAGGACGACTCGGGATATGAACCGGGGTTGAAGGAGCATTTGACGATGAAGAAGATTACGTTCACCCGCGAGGAAACCAAGGCGATTGTCGGGGAAATTCAGGACTATTTCCGCGAGGAGCTGGACCAGTCCATCGGCGCCATTCCGGCAGAAATGCTGATGCAATTTTTCGCCGAGAAGATGGGCGCCTATTACTATAATCGCGGGATTTATGACGCGCAGGCGCTGATCCGGAAACAGGTCGAGACGCTATCCGACGAGATATTTGCGCTGGAGCAACCCACCAAGCATTTGCGCTGAACGGGGCGATTGACCGGACGGCAAGAAAGGATACTGGAATAGTCACCTTAAAAGGGGTGTTCCATGCTCTATCCCTATGCGCTCATCATCCACCTGCTCTGTGCCATCGGCTTTATCGGGGTGGTGTTTTTCGAAATTTTCATTCTCGAAGGCATGCGCCCCTATCTGGGCCATGCCGTCATGGAGGCGGTGGAAGCGGGGCTGGTGCGGCGTGCCCGGCAGATCATGCCCTATGTGGTGGGGATGCTGTTCCTCAGTGGCGGCTATCTCGGCTATGAGCAGTTTTCGGCCTCGGGGCTGAGCTGGAACAATTCGTTTTCGATATTGCTCACGATCAAGATCGTGCTGGCGCTCAGCGTGCTGGTACATTTCATTTCGGCGATGCGCGCGGCCAGCACCGGCTGCATGAGTTCGGACCGGTTTCGCAATACCCATATCAGCGTCTTCATCCATATGGTGCTGATCGTGATCCTGGCGAAATCGATGTTCTATTTTGGCTGGTGAGCCAGAACTCAGATTCCCACTTTGCGGCGGCTTTGGCTTTGATATGAGAGGCGATCCGGAATCATCCGGCCTCTCAGGAGGAAGCCTTGGGCTTCAACTTCGCCACGCTGGCCCCGATCGGGCTGCTGATTGCCTCCAATCTGTTCATGACCTTTGCCTGGTACGGGCACCTGAAATTCCCCAGCGCGGCGCTGTGGGTGGTGGTGCTGATCAGCTGGGGCATTGCGTTTTTTGAATATTGGCTGGCCGTGCCCGCCAACCGGATCGGCCATGCGGTCTATTCCGCCGCTGAACTCAAGACCATTCAGGAGGTGATTTCCCTGTCGGTCTTCATGCTGTTCGCGGTGTTTTATCTGGGTGAGAAATTTACCTGGAACCATGGCGTGGGCTTCGGCCTGATTGCGCTGGGGGCGTTCTTTATTTTCAAGGGGCCGTTGAAGTAGGGGGCGGATTTGCCAAGTTGGACTTACCCCTCATCCGCCCTTCGGGCACCTTCTCCCACAAGGGGAGAAGGGAAGAAGGCCCTATCCCCACGCCGGAAAGGGATCGGGTAGCCTTGACCATGGTTCGGGCGTGATGGTGCGGGCGGGGACGAGGCAGGCGTCGAGCTGCTTGCGGATGTCTGCTTCGTTCATGGGATCGGTGCCGATGAAAACAATTTCCTGCCGCCGGTCGCCCCAGATGGGATCGAGATAGGGCGCCATGGCGTCGCGCCATTCCTTGTTGTTGGGCCAACGCTGCGGTGGCACGGCGGCCCACCACATGCCGCGCTTTTGCGTGCGGACAAGCGCCCCGGCCTGACTGAGTTCGCCGACATAATGGGGACGCGTCGCCAGCCAGAAAAAGCCCTTGGCACGGATCACGCCGGGCCAGGCAGACTTGATGAAACGATCGAGCAGGAGCGGATTGAAGGGCTGGCGCGCAGAATAGACAAAGGAGCGAACGCCATATTCCTCGGTTTCGGGCACATGATCCCTAAAGCCGTTGAGTTCCTTGAACCAGAGGGGATGCGTTTCGGCCACTTCAAGGTTGAACAGGCCAGTGTCGAGAACTTCGTCCAGCGGCACCTGACCGAAATCGGTCTCGATGATGCGGGCGGAGGGGTTGAGGGCTTTAAGAATCGTGCGCGCCGCATTGCAGTCGGCTTCGCTGGCCGTGGAAATCTTGTTGAGCACCACAACATCGGAAAATTCGATCTGTTCGACCAGAAGATCGACAAGCGAGCGCTCATCCCCTTCCCCTGCGGTTTCGCCACGGTCGCGCAGGAAATCGTGCGAGGCATAGTCCTTAAGGAGATTGGCGGCATCGACCACGGTGACCATGGTATCGAGCCTTGTTATGTCGGAGAGCGAAAAGCCACGGTCGTCACGGAAATCGAAAGTGGTGGCGACGGGCAGCGGTTCGGAAATGCCGCTCGATTCAATCAGCAGGTAATCGAAACGCCCCTCGGACGCGAGACGGGTGACCTCCGCCAGCAGATCGTCGCGCAGGGTGCAGCAGATGCAGCCATTGGACATTTCCACCAGCGTTTCCTCGGTGCGGGAAAGATTGGCGCCACCATCGCGGAGCAATGCGGCGTCGATATTGACCTCGCTCATATCGTTGACGATGACCGCGACCTTGCGGCCTTCGCGGTTGTTGAGGACGTGGTTGAGAAGCGTGGTCTTGCCAGCGCCGAGGAAGCCGGAAAGCACGGTGACGGGAAGTTTGGGGGGCATGGGGCGAGGACTTTGAATGAGCATGAGTTGCGTAAACACGAGCCGGCCAGCACCTCCCCCTTGACGGGGGAGGTTGGGAGGGGGCGAGGGAGCCCCGATATGCGAGGTGGGGCGCACCCCACCCCATCCCTCCCCGTCAAGGGGAGGGTGTTGCATCGCGCCATTCGCGGACGCGCCGCTTGCGGACAGGCTGGAACCCCTCATCCGTCTCGGCCTGTGGCCGATCCACCTTCTCCCACAAGGGGAGAAGGGAAGACGGCAGCGCCTAGTGCACGCTGCCGGAGCCACCGGCGGCGACGATATTGAAGGGCAGGCCCTCAACCGGGAGGGTGCGGGTGATTTCGAAACTTTCGGCATCGACCAGATGCACACTGCCATCGAGCGGGTCGGTGACGGCGATGACATCGCCAGCCACGGCGACGCGTGGGCGCGGCAGGCTCCATTCGCCATCTATGGAATAGGGCTCGGTGACCGTGATCGAGCGGGTGATCTCGCCCTTGATCACATCAAGCTGCCGAAGCTGACCATCTTCGGTGAAGATATAGGCGAAGCGCGGGCGGATATTGTCGGCCACGAAGTGGACGCGACGGGTCGGCAAATCGACCAACCGGTAAGGCTCGGCCTCGGCCGGATCGATGATCACAACCTTGTCCGCACCATAATTGCCAAGGAAATATTGCATGCCAGTGCCGCCGACAAAGGTGGTGGATTTGCCAGCAGGCAGACCTGCATAGTCGAGCTTTTGCACCTGCGGCTCACCGGAGCCGGAGACAATCAGCACGCCATCGCCGCAGCCAATGATCAGCAGGTTACCCGACGCCGCCTCGCCATGCAGGTCGGGGCACAGATGAGTATCGCCCACAAGATTTCCGTCGGCATCGAGAACGTTGAGGCCGATGCGGGGCTTTTTCTCATCATCCTCATTGGCGAAGGAGACAAGCGTATAGTCGCCCCAGGGCACGGCGACCCCGTGATGGGCGGTGCCGCTGTCCAGTTCAACAGCGTCGAGATGGCCGTGATCGACCCATTCATGCGTGTCGATGAGACTGACAAGACCCGAGCCATCGAAGAACAGGGCCGATTTGTCACCATGCTCAACGAAGTGAGCCGGTTTTTCACCGGTCAGCACTGCATCGACCAGTTCCGGATCGGCAATGTCGATATCGCCGTGATCGCCATGATCATCAATGGCGATACCGGTGCGAATGGCAGAGACCTGATTGGCCGCGCCCTGAACAGCGATCACCGCTTCCCCCGAATGGGTGAGGGAAAGACCGGCGGGAGCGGCAAGGGGAAAGCTGGCAATGGCATCACCGCTTTCGAGGTCAATGGCGGTGACTTTGGCTTCGGTGTGGTCGGCCACGAAAAGGCGCCAGACAGTCAATTCGTCGGCAAAGGCGGGGGTGACGAGAGCAGAGGCGAGAAGAAGGGAAACAAGAATTTTGTGCATAGGATCATCCGATATGTTAGCACATTACAATAGGGGTTAAACGGGGCGTGTTTTGAGGGTGGGCGGCTTAGAAAGACAACCCCCACCCGGCCTCCCCCTGGAGAATGGGGAGGAGAAGATCAGTGGCTCGCAAGGTGCGGCGGGCGATCGAGGCTGGGGCGGGCTTATTTCACAATGATATTTGGGCGTGAGCCCCTAGCCCAGACACTCCAGCAGGCCATTGGCGAGGCTGCGGAGGAGTTCGGGATAGAGATCGGGCCCTTCGGTCAGGGCGCTGCCTTCGGGATCGAGAACACCTGCCTTGGCGTCTGTGCCTTCGACAATGGTGCGGACAATGGCGGGCTCGAAATTGGGTTCGGCAAAGACGCAGGTGGCGCCCAGTTCCTTGACCTTGGCGCGCAGTTCATCGATGCGGGCAGCGCCGGGCATGACTTCGGGCGAGACGGTCACCGTACCCGCAACCTCAAGCCCGAAGCGCGCCTCGAAATACTGATAGGCATCGTGGAAGACGATAAAGGGCCTGGCTTCAAGCGGGGCCAGCGTGCCGCGCAATTCCTCGGTCAGCTCATCGAGACGAACCAGTTCAGCCTCGGCATTGAACTGATAGGTGCTGGCATTTTCCGGGTCGGCTTCGGCAAGCACGGTAGCGATCTGGGTCACCATCAGCTTGGCATTTTCCGGGTCGAGCCAGAAATGCATATCGCCTTCGTCGTGACCATGGTCGTGGTCATGGTCATGCCCTTCGTGATCATGGTCATGATCGTGATCATCGCCATGAGAATGAGCCTCGAACGCGCCGCCTTCTCGGACGTCGAGCAATTCAATACCGGGGGCTTCGGCGAGTTCGACGACTTCAGCGCTGGTAGCGAGACTATCGAGCGCATCGGCAAGGAAAAGCTCCATGCCGTGGCCGGTCCAGAACACGATATCAGCGCTTTCAAGGGCCGCAGCATCGGAAGGGCGCAGGGAATAGGTATGAGGCGAAGCTGCGCCCTTGACGATCAGCGCCGGGGTGCCGACATCGCCCATGACGGCGCTGACCAGCGCATGGATGGGCTTGGTTGAAGCAACGACGCTGGGCGCCGCAAAAGCCGTGCCGGAAAGCAGCAGCGTGGCGAATGTGGCAAGGGGGAGAGTGAATTTGTGCATCGTCTGGCCTCTTGGCAAAGGGAGGATCGAAAGCGATATGTTATGTTATTACGCTTGCGGCAGTGTTATGCTATAACGTATTGAAGGCCGTCAAGACGGGTTGTGGAAAATCTGGCGGCGACGTTTTTGCTGCCCACAACCTTGAATTGCGCGTGTGGCGCACCCCCTTCCATCCTCCCCCGACAAGGGGGAGGTGCCGTCCGATGGGTGGTGTCGCATAGAATTTTGCCGAGGCTGAATGCACGATCACAAGCACAGAGAAAATCTGATTACGCTGACCAATGCGGGTGTGCGCCGGGGTGGGCGGACGCTGGTGGAGGGGGTGGACCTGACCATTGCGCGCGGGGAAATCGTGACGCTGATCGGGCCGAACGGATCGGGTAAATCGACCACGGCGAAGATGGCGACGGGGGTGTTAAAGCCGGACATGGGCAGCGTGAGCCGTCAGCCTGGGCTGCGGATCGGCTATGTACCGCAAAAACTTTCGATCGACTGGACGCTGCCGCTCAATGTCGACCGGCTGATGACGCTGACAGGCGATTACAGCGCCTCCGAGATCGATGGCGCGCTGGAGGCGGTGGGCGCGTCAAGGCTGCGCAAGGCGGCGGTGCAGGAGCTTTCGGGCGGCGAATTCCAGCGGGTGCTGTTTGCCCGGGCGATGATCCGCAAACCCGATCTGCTGGTGCTGGACGAACCGGTGCAGGGCGTCGATTTTTCGGGAGAAGTGGCGCTTTATGAGCTGATCCGGCAAATCCGCAATGACACGCAGGCCGGGGTGCTGATGATTTCGCATGACCTGCATGTGGTGATGGCGGAAACAGACACGGTCATCTGCCTCAATGGGCATGTGTGCTGCCGGGGCACGCCCAATGCGGTGAAGAAAAGCCCGGAATATCTGGCGCTGTTCGGCGCGCGTGCGGCGCAGACGCTGGCGATCTATGAGCACCACCATGATCATGAACATCATGAGGATGGTTGCGTGGTGGGGGATGAGCATCATCACCACGGGCATGAGCATGCGGGGCATAGGCATGAGCATTGAGATTTTGGCGTTCGCAGCACCCCCACCTAACCTCCCTCTGAAGAAGGGGGAGGAACAGATCGCGTTTGCCTCCATGTCGGTGAGCCACCGACAGGCCCCTCCCCCTGACAGGGGGAGGCTGGGTGGGGGTATAGTCTTGGAGACCACTCATGTTCGGTGATTTCTTCTCGCGCGCGCTGATCGCCGGTGTTGGGCTGGCCGCCGTGACCGGGCCGTTGGGCTGTTTCGTGGTGTGGCGGCGCATGGCCTATTTTGGGGATACGATGGCGCATTCGGCGCTATTGGGTGTGGCGCTGTCCATCCTGCTGTCGGTCAATATGACGCTGGGCGTCTTTGCCGTGGCGGCGATGGTGGCGGGGGCGCTGTTGATCCTGCAGCGACAGAATACGCTCTCGACCGATGCGCTGCTGGGCATTTTGAGCCATTCGAGCCTTGCCGTGGGGCTGGTGATCGTGGGCTTTCTTACCCAGGTGCGGATCGACCTCATGGGCTTTCTGTTCGGGGATATTCTGGCCGTTTCGGTGGACGATATCGTCATCATTTATGGCGGCGGCATCGCCATCCTGATCATTCTCTGGCTCAACTGGCGGCCATTGCTGGCGGCGACGGTGAGCCCGGAACTGGCGGAGGCCGAGGGGCTGAAGCCGGAGGTGAGCCGGATCATCCTGATGCTGCTGATGGCCTCGGTCATCGCCATTGCCATGAAACTGGTGGGCGTGTTGCTGATCACCTCGCTACTGATCATTCCGGCGGCGACGGCGCGACGGCTGAGCGCGACGCCGGAGATGATGGCGGGCGTTGCCGCCCTGCTGGGCGCGATAGCGGTTATCGGCGGCTTGTTTGGGTCGCGGACGTGGGATACCGCTTCAGGACCGTCCATCGTGGTGATGGCGCTGGCGATTTTTCTGTTGTCGCTGGCTGTGCCGACCGCACGATTGTTTGGCAGGAGAGAGCAGAATGGCACATGAGCATGCAAAACCGGCCGACCTGACGCGCAATCAGGAACTGGTGCTGGGCGCGCTGAATCATTCCCCTGCCCCGCTCTCGGCCTATGACATTCTCGACAGGCTGCGCGGCGATGGATTGCGCGCGCCTTTGCAGGTCTATCGGGCACTCGACAAGCTGGTCGAACGCGGCCTCGCGCATCGGCTGGAATCGCTCAATGCCTTTGTGGCCTGCGCCGACGCTCATTGCCATCGGAAGGGGCTGATTGCCTTCGCCATTTGCGAGGGGTGCGGGAAGGTGGATGAATTCGCCGACGCCGTTATCGAAGAACGATTGGGCGGCTGGGCACAGCAGAAGGGCTTCAAGGTCGAGAGAACGACCATGGAAATCCGTGGCAAATGCGCAAGCTGCCTGGCGGCGTGAAGAAATCCCACTCAATTACGGATCGTCACCCTCGGGCTTGACCCGAGGGCTCTTCCGGCCATCGCAAACACCCTCGGGTCAAGCCCGAGGGTGACGACCGGTGGGTTGGAGAGGTGAACGAAAGAGCCGAAGCCGACGTTAGTTGAAGCTCAAAAACCGCACCGCGGCAGCGCCATATTCGCGGGTGTCTTCGAGGGTAAAGCCATCGGGCACGAACACCTCTGCGTCCGAAGATTCTTCCCAGACGATTGTGGCCTCGGGCGCGAGCCAGCCATTCGCGGCGAGTTCGACAAGGGCCTTTTCGCCCAGACCCTGATTATAGGGCGGATCGAGAAAGACGAGATCGAACTGGCCGAACGTGCCCGGAGTGCCCAGCGCGGTGGCATCGCGGCGGAGCAGCTTGGTAATGCCCGCCGCGCCAAAGGCTTCGATATGATCGCGGATCAGGCCGCGTGCTTCGGCACCGGTATCGACAAAGGTGACATTGGCCGCACCACGCGACAGGGCTTCCAGACCCAGCGCGCCGGTGCCCGCGAAAAGATCGAGCACACGCTTGCCATCCAGCACCGGGCCAAGGCGCGAGCCCAGAATATTGAAAATGGATTCGCGGGCACGGTCCGAAGTGGGGCGAATGCTGTCATCGGAAGGGGATGCGAGCTGTTTGCCACGATATTTTCCGGCGACGATGCGCATGGGTTTGCCTTTACGAACAGGCCAAAGGGCCGGATTGTTTCAATTTCAAACTGAACGCGCCACCTATTCGATTGTCATCCCGGCGCAGGCCGGGACCCATCCTGAGATCTGGAGATGGGCCCCGGCCTGCGCCGGGGTGACAGCCGGTATATGAGAAGCAATCGCGGCTCAATTAACCGATAAAGTTCTAGCCGCGCGGCTTGCGGGGGCCGGTCGGGCGGCCAGCGCTCGGGCGGGGGCCGCCCGATGATGGACGGCCACCGCTCGGGCGTCCGCCTGTGGGGCGCGGGCCACCGGGCTTGCCGGCGAAGGGCTTACCACCGGGACGACCGCCCTGTGGACGATCACCGAATGGCTTGCCACCCGGACGGCCACCTTGTGGGCGATCTCCAAAGGGCTTGCCAGCGGGACGGCCCTGCGGACGGTCACCAAAGGATTTTCCTGCCGGACGACCACCCTGCGGCCGGTCACCAAAAGGCTTGTCCGGACGCGGGCCGCGATTGGGCTTATCACCAAATGAGCGCTGGGGACGGTCACCGTAATCGCGCTTGGGACGATCCTCGAAAGACCGTTCCGGGCGGGGGCCGCGCGCGGGGCGATCACCGAAATCACGCTTGGGGCGGTCCTCGAAGCCGCGCTCGGGGCGTGGACCACGGGCCGTACGATCACCAAAACCGCCCCGCGCTGGCTTGTCGCCATAGGGACGCTGCGGCTTGTCACCGAAATCGCGCTTGGGACGGTCACCGAAGCTGCCGCGTGCGGGTTTGTCGCCAAATCCACCACGAGCGGGACGATCACCGAAATCGCGCTTCGGCTTGTCGCCAAAGGACTTGCCGCCGTCAGGACGATCACCGCGCGGGGCGGGCTTGCCGAAGGAACGGGCGGATTGATCGTCACGGTCCGGGCGCTTGCGATCTGCGCCCTTGGGCGTATAGGCCTCAGGCGCGCGGCCATCCTCATGCTCAAAGTGGACACGGCGCGGGCGACCCGTGGGGCGCTCTTCCATACGGCTGCTGAAGCCGGAATTGCCAGACCGAGCGGCATCCCGCGATGGATTGGGGCGGGCGTGATCGCGGTCGCGCGGGGAACGCACGCGGAAATTCTCTTCACGCTGCGGCTCGAAATCGGGCATTTCGCTCTCGAAATCGACACCAGCAGATTCGGCCAACTTCTTGCCGAGCTGGTCGCGCAGCATGCGGGCCTTGACCATTTCCACGCCGCCCTCGGCCAGATCGCCGAGCTGGAACGGGCCATAGGAGACGCGGATCAGCCGGTTCACTTCAAGGCCGAGCGAGCCCAGCACATTCTTGACCTCGCGGTTTTTGCCTTCGCGCAGACCAAGGACGATCCAGACATTGGAGCCCTGTTCGCGCTCCAGCGTCGCCGTGATGGGGCCATATTGAATGCCATCGACAGTGATGCCCTGCTTGAGCGCATCGAGCTGAACCTGGGTGACCGAGCCATAGGCGCGCACGCGATAGCGGCGCAGCCAGCCGGTGGAGGGCAATTCGAGAACGCGCTTGAGCCCACCATCATTGGTGAGCAGCAGCAGGCCTTCGGTATTGATGTCGAGACGGCCGACGGTCAGCACGCGCGGCAGGCCCATACGGTCCAGCGCCTCGAAAATGGTGGGGCGGCCTTCAGGGTCTTTTTCGGTGACCACGAGACCCGCCGGCTTGTGATAGAGCCAGATGCGCGTGCCCTGACGGGCCGCCAGCGGCAGGCCATCGACCTCGATCTTGTCGCGGCTGGTGACGTTAAAGGCGGGGGTGAGCACCTTCTTGCCATTGACCGTGATGCGGCCATCGGCAATCCAGCCTTCGGCATCGCGGCGGGAGCAGAGACCGGCGCGGGCAATGACCTTGGCGAGGCGATCAGCCATTTCGGGTTGTTTGGGAGCGTCGCTCATGAAGCGCAACTTTCTGACATGCGGGACCCTTGTGCCCGGCAGGATTGCGGGGCGGGCGGCGCGTTAAATGTGAAAAGCGGCCGGATGACCCGGCCGCCGATTATTCGGAACGAGGCAATGTGACTTGCCTGTTTTAGTTTCCAGAGCTCAGCAATTGCGCGCCTGGCACGCCCGAGCTTGGCGTATTGCCGGAAGCCTGCAAGGCACGGCGCACTTCCACCGGGCAACGGTCGTCGCGCAGCGACACCAGATCGCCATTGGCAGCGCGGCAAACCAGCTGCGCATCGCCGACGCGGGTAAAATATTCGGCAGGCGGCAGATAAAGCGGGCGCGTGCTATTGCCGGTCACAGCCATATTGGCGGCGCGCATGCGCGCGGTCATCTGGGTGATTTCAGCCTCGGTCAGTGGGCGACCGGACAGCGAGCGAAGATCGACCACGCGGGCATTGCGCAGGTTTTCGATATCGGCGGCACTCAGATTGGCGGTGTCGATCCGCACCTTGCTGCTGTCCTGCGGCAATTGTGCGTTTGGCGACTGGGTGGAGGGCGTGGGCAGCGCGGTTTGATCGCGCGGCAGCACCAGAGGCGCGCGGGCAGCGGTCAAATCTTCCTTGGAGCTGTCATTGGGGATTAGGCCGATACCGCGTGCGGTGGTGTTCATCACCTCACGCTCAAAGGTGCCGAAATCGGTCAGTGCATTGCCGCCTTCGACGGTGGTGCAGGCAGCAAGAGCCAGCGTCGCCACCAGACCCAGAGCCGCAAGGCCAGCGCGATAAGCCGTCGAAAGAGCAGAAATCTGCCCGGTCAATCCATTACGCATGCAACATCCCTTCGATATTGGCGGCTTCTATAGCGCATTCCAGCAGCTAAGACCAGATTCTGGCAGCAAGGTGATCTATTTGCTCAGGCGGTTTTGTTTGCGCCTTTGCGGCCGAGCCCGATCAGGTCGGCCAGCAGCAGGATAACGCCGAAGGTTATCGCCACATCGGCAAGGTTGAAAATGTAGAACGACCAGCTTCCCCAATGGAAATGGAAGAAGTCGGCCACCGCGCCATAAAACAGGCGATCAAGCGCATTGGAAAGCGCGCCGCCGATACACAGCGCCAGTCCTAGCCGGATCAACAACTCGTCCGAGCGCCACCACCACACGGCCAGCGCAATGATGGCGATAGTCATGACAATGCCGAGAACCCAGGCGGGCTGTCCATCGAGCAGGCCATAGGAAATGCCGGTATTCCAGACCAGCACATAGTCAAAGAACGAGGTCAGCGAGAGGATTTCGCCGCCGCGCCAGCCGGTCAGCGCTTCGGGCACATAGGCGAAGGGCACCGGCACGCAGAGCGCTTGCCCGATTGCGTAACATTCAGCCGCGATGTGGAAGCCCTTTTGCACCCGATCAATGCCAAAGGCGAATAGCGCGGCCAGAAGCGAGATGAGGATGGTGGGGTTGCGGAGGGAATGGGGGTTCATGTCGCGTTCCGTCTTTCCGTCGCCCCTTGTGGGGAAGGTGCCCGAAGGGGCTGATGAGGTAAGCATCGTGCCCGATGCTTCATAGACCACAGGATGTCACCCCGGCGAAGGCCGGGGTCCATTCAGAGATCTCAAGTTGGGCCCCGGCCTTCGCCGGGGTGACAATCGAGCGCGGACTGCCGCCCGCGCATTACTTAAAAGCCTACAACCCCGCCGCCGCGCGTTCGCGCAGGGCCTGGGCGTCGCGTGGGGTGACGTCGGGATATTCGGGGTCCGATCCGACTTCGGGCAGCACTTTCCACGAGCGGGCGCAGCGCTTGCCTTCGGCCAGAGCGGAAACCACGGAAATGCCGGGCACGTCGTCAAGGCGGAAGGCTTCGGCAGGGCCTTCGTTCTGCTTGACCTCGATGGCCGAGGTGATGGCGATTTCGGCCAGGTCCTGCCCTTCCAGCGCCACGATATAGCGGGCATCGGAAACGAAGACCTTTGGTGCAGCTTCGAGCGAGGAGCCGATGCGCTTTTCGCGGCGTTCGATTTCGAGCGCGCCGGTGACGACGCGACGGACGGCGCGAATGAGCTGCCACTTACTGGCCAGATCATCATCGAGCCAATCGGCCGGGATTTCGGGGAAGAGGCGCAGATGCACCGATTCCGTTTCGCCCGGATGCCGTTCCAGCCAGCATTCTTCCATGGTGAAGACCAGGATTGGCGCGAGCCAGGCGGTGAGCGCGTTGAACAGGTGATCGAGCACGGTCAGGGCCGAACGGCGCTGCACCGACGAGATCGGGTCGCAATAGAGCGTGTCCTTGCGGATATCGAAATAGAACGCCGAAAGCTCGATGTTCATGAAGTTCGACAGCAGGGTGACCACCTTGCGATAGTCATATTCCTTGTAGGCTGCGCGCACGCCGGCATCGAGCTGTGCCAGCCGATGCAGCATAAGCCGTTCAAGCTCGGGCATGTCCTTGGGGTCGACCACATCTTCAGCTTTGAAGTGCGCCAGATTGCCGAGCAGCCAGCGCATGGTGTTGCGCAGCTTGCGATAGGAATCGACGGTGGTCTGGATGATCTCCTTGCCCAGACGCAGATCTTCCGAGTAGTCGGACGACGCCACCCAGAGGCGCAGGATATCGGCACCGAACTGCTTGATGATCTCCTGCGGGGCAACGGTATTGCCCAGCGACTTGCTCATCTTGCGGCCTTCGCCGTCCATGGTGAAGCCATGGGTGAGCACGCTGTCATAGGGCGCGTGGCCATTGGTGGCGCAGGATTCGAGCAGGGAGGAATGGAACCAGCCGCGATGCTGGTCCGAGCCTTCGAGATACATCGAGGCCGGGAATTTCAGATGCGGCCATTTCTGCTTGTTGCGCAGCACGAAGGAATGGGTCGAGCCGGAGTCGAACCAGACGTCGAGGACGTCACGGATCATCTCGTAATCATCAGCCTTGTAGTCAGCGCCGAGATAACGCTCGGCTGCCCCGTCCTTGTACCAGGCGTCGGCGCCTTCTTCCTCGAAGGATTGGGCGATGCGGTGATTGACTGCCTCGTCGCGGAGGATTTCGCCGCTGTCTTTATGGACGAAAACGGTGATCGGCACGCCCCAGGCGCGCTGGCGCGACAGCACCCAATCGGGGCGGTCGGCGATCATAGCGCGCAGGCGGTTCTGTCCGGTGGCGGGGTAGAACTTGGTGGCATCGATGGCATTGAGGGCGCGATGGCGCAGGGTGTCGCCCGCAGCGCCGTCAATGTCCTTGTCCATATAGACGAACCATTGCGGCGTGTTGCGGAAGATGACCGGCTTCTTGGAGCGCCAGGAATGGGGATATTGGTGCTTTACGCGGCCACGGGCGATGATGTTGCCGTGCTCGGCCAGCGCCGCGATGACGCGGTTATTGGCATCGCCCTTCTTGCCGTTATCGTCGATGACGCGCGCGCCTTCGAGACCGGGGGCGTCCTTGGTGTAGAAACCATCATCGCCCACGACATAGGGGATGGACGGGTCGATGCCACGATCCTGCAACAGACGGGTGGATTCCATCCAGATGCCAAAGTCGTCGAGACCATGGCCCGGCGCAGTATGCACAAAGCCGGTACCGGCGTCGTCGGTGACGTGTTCGCCATCGAGCAGAGGCACATTGAAATTGTAGCCGCCAGCGAGGCCGCGCAGGGGGTGGGCGCAGAGCAAGCGACCAAGCTGCTCGGCAGTCACGGGCATGCGCTTTACGAAGCCGGTCACCTTGGCCTTGGCGAAAACCTCGGCAGCGAGCTTGTCGGCAAGGATCAGCTTGTCGCCAACCTTGGCCCAGTTTTCTTCCGGCGCTTCGGTGACCTCGTAGAGGCCATATTCGATGCGGCTGGAGAAGGAGATGGCGCGGTTGGCGGGAATCGTCCAGGGCGTCGTGGTCCAGATGACCACCGAGATGTCACCGAGGCCGAAGAGCGGCGGCAGGTCCTTCGGGTCGGCATTCTCGGGCGCGACCTTGCTCTGGTCCAGCGTGGAGTTGACCGGGAACTTCACCCAGATGGTGTCGCTCTCGTAATCGGCATATTCGATTTCAGCTTCGGCGAGGGCCGTGCGCTCGACCACCGACCACATGACGGGCTTGGAGCCGCGATAGAGCTGGCCGCTCATCGAGACCTTCATCAGCTCGCGGGCGATCTGGGCTTCGGCGTCAAAGCTCATGGTGAGGTAGGGATTGTCCCATTCACCCAAGACGCCCAGGCGCTTGAATTCCTCGCGCTGGATATCGACCCAGCTTTCGGCAAAGGAACGGCATTCCTGGCGGAATTCGACCACCGGAACCTCGTTCTTGTCCTTGCCCTTGGCGCGGTACTGCTCTTCGATCTTCCATTCGATGGGCAGGCCGTGACAATCCCAGCCTGGGATATAGGCGGCGTTGTGGCCAAGCATCTGCATTGACCGGCTGACCATGTCTTTCAGCGTCTTGTTCAGCGCGTGGCCGATATGGATATTGCCATTGGCATAGGGAGGGCCGTCATGCAGCGTAAACAGCGGGCGATCCTTGGCCTGCTCGCGCTGAAGGGCGTAAATATCCATGTCTTCCCAGCGCTGCAGCCAAATAGGCTCGCGCGTCGGAAGGCCAGCGCGCATCGGGAATTCGGTTTCCGGCAGGAAAAGCGTGGCCGAATAGTCTGTTTCGGTCGCGCCGGGAGCGGTATCGGTCATGGATCGGCAATCAGGTTTGGAAGAAGTGCGGGCCTTTTAGCAAGGCGAAGCGCTTGGGGCAAAGGGTGATTTCTTTGGCAATTCGCACCGGCCGGACACCTCCCCCTTGACGGGGGAGGCCGGGAGGGGGTGCGGGAGCCCCAATATCCGAGCGTGTGAAGCGCCCCACCCCATCCCTCCCCGTCAAGGGGAGGGTGCACACCGAGCTTGGGGGCGCTGCTGCGACTAGCCGAAAAAGCCCAGCCTCTCGTCCAGATCACTCACCGGCTTTGCCTGAGCGATCAGTGCGCGGGCTTTTTTGCTGTCGCGGTCCATGGCGGCGATCAGTTCGTCCAGGCCGGAAAACACTTCCTGCCCGCGAATATGGCCGACAAGGGCGACCTGAATGGTCTGGCCGTAAATGTCCTCATCGAAATCGAAGAGATGGGTTTCAAACGGTGGGCGCTGGTTGTCGAACATGGGCTTGCCATAGGCAGCGACGCCATCGAGCAGGCGATTGCCGAGGCGGGCGCGCACCGCGTAAACGCCCTGCGCCAACTGGAAACCGGTGGGCGTCATGGTGTTGGCGGTGGGAAAGCCCAATTCGCGCCCGCGCTGGTCACCCTTGACCACGCAGCCATCGAAAAACCAGTGATAGCCCAAAAGGCGGTTCGCGGCAGCGACGGCACCTTCGGAGAGAGCCGCGCGAATGCGTGAGGAAGAAATGGGCTCATCGCCCTCGTCCATCAGGTCGAGCGTTTCCACCGCAAAGCCGAGCCGGTCGCCTTCGCCTTTGAGGAAGAGCGGCGTGCCGCGCCGCTGGCGACCGAAGTGGAAATCGGAGCCAGTGATGACCCCGCGCACGCCAAGCTGGTTGACGAGCATGGTCTCGACGAAATCTTCGGCTTCGGTCTGCGAGAAAACATGATCGAAAGGCAGGATGATGATGCCATCGAGCCCCAAAGCTTCGGCCAGACGCGCCTTGGCATCGCCATGGGTGAGGCGGAACATGAAGGGCGCGGGTGCAAAAACGTCGCGCGGATGCGGCTCGAAAGTCAGCATGATTGCGGGCACGCCAACCGCTTCGGCCCGTTGGCGCAAGGCGGCGATGATGGTCTGGTGACCGCGATGCAGGCCATCGAAATTGCCGATGGCCACATAAGCACCGCGCAGATTGGCGGGCAGATCGTCCAGGCTGGAAAGGCGCGTAAAGGTCAAGGGCGGACACCGTGGGGCTGACTGGTGGACCCCCTCCCCGGCCCTTCCCTTGACGGGAAGGGGTGCGAAGGAGCCGATAAATTGCGGTTTACTGCCGTTTTTGGGCCGGGGACAAGGGCCTACCAGCTCAAACGCGAGAGATAGCCGGCTGTACGGGCACGGCTCGGGGCGATCAGGTCGGCAATGGCCTGCGGATCGGGCTTGCCGAAAGCGTCGAGTTCAGCGGCGTGAATGGAGCCGGTAATGAACAAGAGGTCGATGCCGAATTGCGCTGCGCCGGTGGCGTCGGTGCGCACAGAATCGCCAATGGCGAGGACGCGGGACTTGTCGAGGCTGGTGCCAGCGGCCTCTTCGGCAAGGCGATAGGCTTCTTCGTAAATAGGCTGATAGGGCTTGCCAGCCATATGGACCATGCCGCCCATGGCTGCGTAGAGGTCGCCCAATGCGCCGCCGCAATAGATGATCTGGTCGCCATGTTCGACCACCCGGTCGGGATTGGCACAGATCATCGGCAGCTTGCGCGACAGCCAGAATTTGGCGCGCTCACGATACATTTCAGGCGTGTCGTCATCGGTATCGAGATCGGTGACAACGACCACTTCGGCCTCTTCGGGACCGGTGCGCCGCACATCGAGCCCCTCATAGAGCGCGTCATCGGCGGTTGCGGGGCCGACATGGTGAATGGCCTTGCCACGATATTTCGCAATCATGGCCCGGGTGGCGTCGCCCGAGGACACGATGGAATCATAAGTGTCTCGCGGCACGCCAAGGCTATCGAGCATCTCGATAATCGGGCCGGAAGGACGCGGCGCATTGGTGATCAGCACCACCTTGCCGCCCGCATATCTGAATTTCTGCAATGCCTCGACGGCTTCGGGGAAAGCGGCGACGCCGTTGTGGATCACGCCCCAGACATCGCTCAACACGGCATCGTAGCGGCTGGAGAGATCGGACAGACCGGAAATGGTAGGCAGGGGCGCGGTCATGGCATGCTTTCGGCAATGGGCGGCAGAGACATGCCTATGTGGCAGTTTACGGCGCAGGATCAAGAGAAAAGCGACTGCGACACTTCCATGACGGGCATGGAAGAACTTCGTTAACGCCTCAATTCTTATTCTGGGCCAATGCCATGGCCGCGCGAGGAGGAAGCGTCGGCAGGCCTGTTCAAAGGCTTGATGCCACAAATTAGGGCTCCTCGACCATGACCAAGCAAATCAAACTCGCGCTCAAGCTGCCAGCGATGGTGATCGGGATCGCCATTACCACCGGCATTGGGCTCGGTCTGGCTGCCTATTTCAGCTCCGATGCAGTCGTGTCTCAACAAGCGGAAGCCCGGCTTGAGGCAGCATCTGACAATGCCAATGCCGCGCTGGAAGCCTATCTGGGTGAAGTCGCGCAGGACCTGACGCTTTTTGCCGGGCGCAAGGACGTATCGGGCGCGCTTATGTCTTTTGCCGGCGCCTATCGGTCGCTGACCTCCCAAGGCGATCCGACCGAATTGCTGCAAAAGGCCTATGTCACCGACAACCCGCATCCGGTGGGTGAACGTCGCCTGCTGGACAGCTCCAATACGCTGCTGGCCTACGATCTCAATCACCGACCGCAGCATACCGAATTCCGGGCCCTGCTTGAGACACGCGGCTATTACGACGTGATGTTGTTCGATACCGAAGCGAACAATGTCTATTCGGTACAGAAGGAAGCCGATTTCGGCACAAGCTTTGCCGATGGAGCCGGGCCATATGCCGATTCCGATCTGGGCAAGGTGGTGCGTGCCGCTCTCGTTGGTGAGCCTGGCGATGTGTTTCTCACCGATTTCGCCCAATATGGCCCCAGCAATGGCGCGGCCAGTTTCATTGCCGCCCCGGTGATCAACCAGGGCATGCTTTCGGGCGTGCTGGCCTATCAGATGCCCATCGGGCGGATCAGCGCGCTTTTGGCGCGCACCAAGGGGCTGGGCGAAAGCGGGGAAGTTTATCTCGTCGGTCAGGACGGTCTGGTCCGCAACGATTCGCCCAAGACTGAAGCCGACGATGCGCTGAATGTCGAACTGACAGGCGATGTAGTGACCACCGCCCTTGCCGGGACCACTGCGCTCGGCAGCGTCAATTTCAACGGAACGCAGTACATCGCCGCGACGACGCCCATTTCTTTCGGCGGCTCCGACTGGGCCGTGGTGGCCATTGAACGCACGGATGAAATCCTTGCGCCATCAGGCGCCTTGCGCAACACGCTGATGCTGATCGGCGCGGGACTTCTGGCGCTGTCCGCCGTGGCCAGCGTCTTGATTGCGCGCACCATTACCCGTCCGGTGGGCGCACTGACCCAAGCCATGGGCGAGATTGCGGCCAATCATCTCGATACCGATGTGCCCGGCCTTGGCCGCACCGACGAATTGGGCGACATGGCCGATGCGGTGGAAGTCTTCCGCCAGAATGGCGTTCGGATCGCCGAATTGCGCGAATCCGAGGACAGCATGAATGCCGAGCGCGCGGCACAGGTTCGCGTAATCGAAGCCATGCAACGCGATATTGACCGCGTGATCGGCGCCGCAATCGATGGCGATTTCTCACACCGCGCCGAAACCGCCCTGCCTGATCCGGAATTGCAGCGGCTGGCCGAGAATATCAACGAATTGCTGGCGACCGTCGAGCGCGGCATTGGCGAAACCGGCACCGTTCTGGCCGCCCTCGCCAAGGCCGACCTCAGCCTGCGCGTCAGCGGCGATTACAAGGGCGCCTTTGGGCGGCTGAAGGCCGACACCAATGGCGTGGCCGAGCAATTGGGCGAGATCGTCATGCAATTGCGCCATACTTCGGGCGCACTCAAGACGGCGACCGGCGAAATTCTGGAAGGCACGAACGATCTTTCCGACCGTACCTCGCGGCAGGCCGCAACCATTGAAGAAACGTCGGCCACAATGGAGCAATTGCGCAGCATCGTCGCCGAAAATGCCGATCATGCGCAGGAAGCCAGCGCCAAGGCGCGCGATGTTTCCACAGAAGCGGAAGCCAGCGGCGCGGTGATGAAGGAAGCCAATGTGGCCATGGAACGCATCACGGCGTCCTCGGCCAAGATCTCCAATATTATCGGGCTGATCGACGATATCGCCTTCCAGACCAATCTTCTGGCGCTCAACGCTTCCGTCGAAGCGGCGCGGGCGGGCGATGCGGGCAAGGGCTTTGCCGTGGTGGCCGTGGAAGTGCGGCGGCTGGCACAGAGCGCAGCCAGCGCATCTGCCGACGTCAAGGTATTGGTCGAGCAAAGCGCCAGCGAAGTCAGCGGTGGATCGCGTCTGGTAGCGCAGGCCGCCGAAAAGCTGATCAATGTGCAGGCGGGGATTGGCGCCAATGCCGCCCTGCTCGAAGACATGGCGCGGGCCAGCCGCGAACAGGCCGCTTCGATCGAGGAAGTGAATGTGGCGGTGCGCCAGCTCGACGAAATGACCCAGCACAATGCCGCGCTGGTCGAAGAAACCAATGCAGCCATCGAACAGACCGAAGCTCAGGCGGCGGAACTGGACCGGGTGATCAGCAGCTTCACCCTGTCGCAGGGCGAAAGCTTTGTCGCCGAAGCGCCGGAGAAGGGCGCACGCGGCCTGTTCGGCACGCTGGCCAAGAAGGTTGTGGGCATAGGGCGCCGCTGATTCAACAGGCGGACAGTACTCAAAAAGACAACAACCCCCGGGATTTTCCCGGGGGTTTTCGTTTAGGGGACCGCAATGCCCTCACCGATTATTAGAGCGTTTCACCCCGTCTCGACATAAGTTTTGTCGTCATTGCCGGGCTTGTCCCGGCAATCCATCTCGCGGAGGCATGGACCACCGGGACAAGCCCGGTGGTGACGATGGTGGTAGGTAGTGTTTCAAATGAAACGTGAAACGATCTAGCTGAGTGGCCGCACGACAAATGGGCCCATCTGCAGCTTTTCAAGCTCCTGCCCGTCTGGCGCGCCGGTCTTAACCCCGGCGCAATTGCGGGGTGGCGACGGTTCGGCCCGCATCGAGCGACAGATCATGCCTGATCTGGCCGGGAGGGGCGAGATAATCGCCCTGCACCAGCAGGATGTCATTATCGATCAGCTCAATGATCTGGCGCTCATTGGCAATGCCGGTTGCAACCAGCGTGACGTCGAAGCGGGCCAGATAGCTGACGATGTCGGAGAGATGGAAATCGGTAAACGCTTCGGGCTCTTCGAGCAGGCTGGCCGCATCGATCCGCAATGAGCGCATCCCGGCCGACGCCATATCGGCAATATCCACGCGCAAGGATGTCGCCCCGCAGAGCGAGAAACCGGCACCCTTGCGCTTCATCTGATCCAGCGCGGCACGTTCGTGGCCGGTCAGCGACAGCCATTCGCTTTCCTCGATCAGGAAGGTCAGCCCATCCAGAATGGGTCGATTGGCCTCGAGCGAGGCCATGGCCTGTTCATTGGCGGCACCATCGCCCAACGTGGCGCGGGATAGCGGGACATGGAGCGATACCTGCGCCCCGCTCGCACGGGACCGACGGGCGACGGCGATGGCTTCGGACAGCGCCATGCCTTCGATGTGCCGAATGAGATCATAGCCACCGCGCCGGGGCATGAAATCGACGGGATCGGCAAATTCGCCGGGGTCCAGCATCAGCCGGGGCACCAGATCATAGGCCGTCGCCCGCCGATGCGGCAGGCGCAGAATGGGCTGGATATGCTGCACCAGCCGGTTTTCGGACATGGCCTGACGCAGGGTTTCGAGCGGAATGACGGGCTCGCGCTCGCGCGTCTGTGGCCGGGACCGCGCCGGTGCGACCATAGTGCTGCCCGATCCGGGCATTGGCAATGCGCTGCGCCTGTTAGATTGGGCGACCTTTTCCTCGATCTCGGACACCGCCTCGGCCACCTGCCGGATCACGGTACCAAGCACGGAAATATCGGCCTCGACGGTTTCGAGGCGCTGGCCGGGATTGGTGTCGGCAATGGCGTTAATACGCTGGCCAAGAACCGCACCGGCCTGCGCATCGGTAGCGAGCAGACGAGACAGGTCCTCGATGGCGCGCTCAAGCCGGTTTTCGGCCCGGATGCGGACACGCCGTTCCATGATGACAAAGCAGCAGCAGGCAAAGACGATGGCGACCAGAATGGCATTGGCCGGCGTGAACGTCAGCGCAAAATAGGCCAGCGCGCCGATGCCGGCGGCGGAAAGCGCGATAAATGAATAAACCATGGCCTGCACTGGCGAACCTGCAACCCCTTTTCCGGCGCCGGGGGATTCGGCTCTTTTTTCATAGCATTGCGCTCCACGGCGAAAAAGCGCCCTGACAATACTGTCCCCGGCCTATTTTCTTTGTCGATACACGCCGTTTGACCTGACCTGCGCACAAAAGCCGCGCGTTTTATTGTCGTCGCCAACGAGCATGGCGGCACGACAAAGCGCGTTTTCGTCGCGCGGATAGAACGGAATATTTACCCTAATCCGAAACAATCACCCCAAACAGATACGCCCTCAAAAGCGGGCAAGATCAAGGTATTAAGGCGCAATGACGATAGTGAGCGGCAGCGATAACGCCCTGAGCGGACAGCTCCTGCTGATCGACAATGACAGCGCAGGTGCGCGGCTCATGGGCGACGCGCTTAGCGAGGCCTTGCTGGTTGCGCCGCAGGTCTGCATTGCCGAAAATGGCCGCGGAGCCGCGGACATGCTGCGCCAGTCGCGGTTCGATATCATCATCGCCGACCTGTCGAGCCTTGCCGACCTGGCGGCGGGGATTGAAGACGCGATGAGTCGCCTCGTGCGGCTGGCCCAGGGCGCATTGGTGCTGGCCGTGGCCGATACCAGCTCGGTCAGCGCGGCTCTGGGCGCGATGCGGGCCGGGGCGCATGATTATCTCGCCAAGCCGTTCAGCGGCGCGGCCCTCGCCAATCGCATTGGTGAGTTGGCGCAACGCCACGGCCGCCCGCGCTCGCTGGGTGCCGAATGCGGCCCCGAGCCGGTGGTTGCCGATTTCGCCGGGTTTGTGGGCGCGTCCAGCGCCATGCAGTTTCTCTATGAACAGATCGGGCGCGTCGCCACCTCGTCCGCGCCGGTTTTCATCACCGGGGAAAGCGGCACCGGCAAGGATGTGTGCGCCGAGGCCCTCCATGCCAAGGGGCCGCGCGAAGGTCGGCGCTTCGTCGCCATCAATTGCGCCGCCATTCCGCGCGATCTGATGGAAAGCGAATTGTTCGGCGTGGTGCGCGGCGCCTTTACCGGCGCGCATGAAGACCGCAAGGGCGCGGCCGAGCTAGCGGACGGTGGCACATTGTTCCTCGATGAAATCGGGGAAATGGACCTGTCGCTGCAATCAAAACTGCTGCGGTTCCTCCAGACCGGCATGCTGAGCCGCGTGGGCGAGACCGCCGCACGCAAGGTGGATGTGCGGGTGATCTGCGCCACCAATCGCAATCCGATGCAGTTGATCTCCGAGCGGAAATTCCGCGAAGACCTGTTCTATCGCCTGCACGTTCTGCCCATTCACCTGCCGCCGCTGCGCCAGCGTCCGAGCGATATTCTGGTGCTGGCCCGTCATTTCCTCGCCCATTACAGCCGCGAGGAACACAAGAGCTTTTCCGGCTTCACCTCCGAGGCCGCCCAGCAATTAACCGCCGCCGACTGGCCGGGGAATGTGCGTCAATTGCAGAACCTGATCCGCCGCATGGTGGTGATGTTCGATGGCGGGGAAATCAGCGCCCCGATGCTATCCGCCGCCGATATCGAATCCCAGACCATTGCGCCGATTAGCGTCGAGGCGCCGCGCGGCGACAAAAGCCGCAATGTCCTGCCGATGTGGCAGCAGGAACAACGGATCATCGAAGACGCCATCGCAGCCTTTGGCGGCAATATTTCGCTCGCCGCCGCAGCGCTCGAAATCAGCCCCTCTACCATCTATCGGAAGAAGCAGAACTGGGCCGATATGGCGGCAGCGGGCTAGGCGGGGACATCACGTCCCAAAAGCGCGATCCTGTTGACACCGACATACAAATAAATCGGTGGGCTTTTATACAATTTGCTCATGCCTTGATTTTCTGACCCATAATCCTACAGATATTTGATCCATTTGGATTCTGGGGGCAGGCATTGTTGATTCTTCGTCGCGGTGTCTTGCTGGGGCTGTCGGCTGGGTGCGTCTTGCTGAACGCCGGGCTGGCACAGGCGGCGACCTATATTGTCACCTCCAACTTTGACGATGCTCTTGGCACAGAGCCGGGCACCTTGAGTTGGGCTATTACCAACGCCAATGCGGATGCCGGAAGTACAATCCAGATCGATGGCTCGGTGGCCACCATAAGTGTGAGCGGCACCCTCCCCTCAATCACGCAGAATACCACGATCGTGACATCCGGCTCAGTCGAGATCAGTGGCGGCGTACTCACTGGCAGCGGCACAATTACTCTGGCAGCCGGCTCATCTGTGTCAGGGCACAATGCGCCCCCCTCAATAGATTTCACAGGCTGGAATTTTTCAGCACCAAATCCGGGGTCAACGCTTTCGGCGGGCATCAGCATGATAAATGATGGCACGCTACGCGGTGGCGATGGAGGGCACGGGGGAAACAACGTCACAAACGACTTCTATTATGCGCTTGGCCCGCAAGGCGGCGTTGCCGGCTCGGGAGCCACGGCGCTCGTCGGCAGCGGCGTTACGATAACCAATACCGGCACTATCCTTGGTGGAAATGGCGGAACTGGCGGACATGGCGCGCGTGGAGCCAGTCTGGCAGGGCACGGCAATTCCGGCGGCGACGGGGGCGACGGTATCTCGGGCTCGGGATTTCAGCTGGTAAATTCCGGCACGATCCGTGGTGGTGAAGGTGGTGAGGGAGGACTTTCGGCGCTGGGGTTTTCCGTTCCCGCCCATGACGGCGCAGCTGGCGCCAACGGCATTGGCGTTGTGTCGACCGGGGGCTCCACGATCCATACATCGGGGCTGATCGCAGGTGCTAACGGCGCCAATGCCATATCGCTGTCAGGCGGCGGCAATTCGTTGATTGTGGAGACTGGAGCCACCTTTGTAGGCGATGTCGTTAGTACCAGCGCCAGTGGCGATACTTTTTATCTGACGGGCAATGCAGGCGCATTGGAAAATAGCACATTTGACGTGAGCACACTCCGTGGCTTCGACACGCTAACCAAGACCGGCACCGGCAATTGGTCGCTCACGGGGACGACGGATACCGCGCGGGATTGGACCATCAGCGGTGGAACGCTGATTGCTGATACCGACAGCCTTTCCGGCAATATCGTGAACAATGCCGCATTGGACTTCGCGCAGGCGACAGACGGCACCCACAATGGCAATATTTCGGGCACTGGCTCGCTAACCAAGTCTGGCGCAGGAAAGCTGACGCTATCGGGCATCAATACCTATAGCGGCGGCACCGTTGTCAGCGACGGAACGCTGATTGGTAACTCCCAAAGCCTGTCCGGCAATATCGTGAACAATACCAACCTTGTTTTCGACCAAAGGCAGGATGGCGTATTTGCCGGCGCAATTTTCGGCTCAGGCACTATCGAGAAACGCGGAAACGGTCTGCTGACGCTCAATCAGAGTCAGGCGTTTACCGGGGATCTTGATATTTTTGTCGGCAAGTTGTCAGCGCAGGGCGCGCTTGCAAGCACGGTGCAAGTGCATAATGGGGCTACACTAGGTGTAACAGGGGCGGGATTGGGTGGCATAGGCACACTCACAATCGGTGGCAATCTCAACCTGGCTTCGGGTTCGCAACTGACCATCAAAATCGGCGCGAATGGCAATCAGGCCGGGATACACAATGACATTGTCAATGTGACTGGCGTAGCTGATATCAGCAATGCCATTTTGTTCGTCGACAAGGCTGACTTACCTTCCTCTGCACGAACGAGCCAGACCTATACGATCTTGTCCGCCGCAACGCCGGTGCATGGCACTTTTGCAGCGATAGAAGATAGTTTTGCCTTCCTCGATGCATCGATCGACTACACTAGCGATCCATCTGACGTTTTGCTGACAATGGCGCGCAATTCAGCCGCCTTTGGTAGTTTTGGCGCCAGTCCCAATCAAAAAAATGTCGGCAACGCCCTTACTCACTTCGCGCCCAATGACCCGATCATGCAAGAATTGCTGTGGTTATCCGAGGACGAGGTGGAAGCGGCCTATAGTCTGATGACCGGAGAAATCCACGCGTCGGGACAGCAGGTCGTCGATAAGACTTTTGCGCTGTTCCAATCAAATCTTGGTCGTCGTGGCGCCGGTTTCGTCAATGTCGGCAGCTCGCAGTCCTTGGCCTATGGGCCGGAGCCGGGCACAGCTGTTGCCAGCCTTTTGGCTATCGAAGATGTCACCGAGGCCAGCCACAGGGGCAGCGAGAGTGTGTGGCTGAAACCACTGGCTGGCTGGGGTCGACAGGAGCAAAGCACCGCTGCAGCCCAACTCGACTGGTGGGCAGCCGGTCTGGCCGGCGGCTATGAGGTCGAGAATTCCATTGCCGGGGGTACAGGCATTGTCGGGCTGGGTCTGGGCTATATGCTGAATGGCAGTTACGCGCCCGCCCTGCTATCGACCAACACAGGCCAAGGCGGTCAGGCTGCCATCTATGGAAGTTGGTCCGATGGCGCGGCAAGCTTGGCCGGTAGCCTCAACTATGGCCTAACGCATATGTCCAGCAGCCGTGACATAGCCGTTGGCGGCCTCACCAGCACTGCACAAGCGGAGTACTGGGCGCACAATGTCGGCGTGTATATGGAGGCCAGCTACGGCTTTGCCCTTGGCGAGCACTTTACTGTTCGGCCCATTGGCTCGCTCAATGCGGGCTGGGCTGGTCATAATGGTTTCTCCGAGACCGGCGCAGGCGCTTTCAACGCAACCGTTGCCCCAGACGGCCGCGCAACGCTCGAGACTGGTCTAGGTGTTGGCCTCGACTACGCAATGATGCTGAATGACGGAGCTGAACTGGCCTTGAACCTTAGAGCTGTCTGGACGCATGAATTCAGTGATGCGAGCTCGCAGCAATCGGTTTCTCTGGCCGGTGGGGGAGGTGCCTTCTCTGTCAGCGGCGCTGCCATACCGCGTGACCAGTTGGTTCTGGGCGCTGGCGTGGCGTGGACGCCTCTGTCCGGGCCATCCCTGTCGGCGGACTATGCCGGTACATTCTCGTCTAATCAGGCCGCTCACATTCTCTCGGCCAAGGCCAAGCTGGCGTTCTGATAGGCACACACTCTGTACTGCACTATGTCGTTTGCGCCACCAGCACCGCGCAAACGCACATTGTTGCCGCCACCGGCGTCATCACGAGGCGCTCGGGCAGGCTTCTGCTGGCTAGATTGGCGAGAATGCCGAGCCCCAGGAAGGCGGCGATGGCCCAGCTTGCCGTGCCGAGCCAATCGGCGCCGGTCCAGAGCGGGATCAGCCCCGCGCGTGCCAGCAGAATGGCCGCGCATAGACCATAGATGAGAATGGAAATGGCGCTGCCGATACGCAGCGGCATTGGCAGGCGTTCATGTTGACCGCCCCAGGCGAGACGGCCCCATGGTGCGCCGAAAGCCAGATTGAGCTGGAACATGGCCAGACCAATGGTGATTGCGCCAAATATGATTGCGGCTGTCCCGGCCATGAAATCCCCCTGCCCTGCCACCGATAGATGGTGCCGCGGGCATCGGGATCAAGGCGTGCTGGCCTCTTTCGCGCGGGTGCGCTCCAGCCCCAGCCAGCGTTCGCGCAGGATAACGGCGATGCCCGAGCAGACGATAATGACGCTGCCGATCAACATGGAGATGGTGGGAATATCGGCGAAAATCACAAAGCCGATAATGATGGTGAGCAGCAGCGAGACATATTCGAAGGGCGCGATCACCGACATGTCGGCATAGCGATAGCACGAGGTCAGCAGCAATTGACCAATGCCGCCGAAGAACCCGGCCCCGATCAGCAGCGCCGCCTGTTCGGGCGTGGGCATGACCCAGCCAAAGGGTATGGTGAACAGGCTCAAGACTGAAGCGCTGATGAAGAAATAGGTGACAATCGCCTCGGTGCGCTCGGTCTGCACCAGTTTGCGCACCTGCAACATGGCAAAGGCAGAAAGACACGCGGCGACAAAGGCAGCGAGCGCGCCGATCGTGCTGGCATCGAGCGCCCCGGCAGGGCCTGAAAACACGGTGAGGCGCGGCCAGAGGATGATGAGAACACCAACAAGCCCCACCAGAACCGTGGTCCAGCGGAAAATATAGACCCGTTCACGCAGCAGCAGCGCCGAGAGAATGACGATGATCAGCGGCGAGGCATAGCTGATGGCCGTAGCCTCGGGCAGAGGCAGGAGCGTCAGGGCAAAAAAGCCGAGCCCCATCGAGGACACGCCAATAAGCCCGCGCACCACATGGCCAACAGGGCGGTCGGTGGCAAAGGCATTGGCGAGCCGCCCGTTCAGGGCCAGCCATATCAAAACGGGCAGAAGGGCGAAGAAGGATCGGAAGAACACCATTTCCCCGGCGGGAATGGTGTGGGTGGCCTTCAGCATGGTCGCCATGACCACGAAGCAGCAGACCGACGCGACCTTGAGTGCGATGCCGCGCAACGACCCACCCTTGATGCTCACGCCCTGTATGGCGTCGATCTCGGCGGCGGGCTTGGTCACGACAATCCTATCCTGGACCGGCCCTTACTGGCCGGACGCAGCTTCCAGCTTTTCCTTAGCGACACGCGCAGTGGCGAAGGCTTTGTGCTCTTCGCCGATGGCGCTACCGGACTTGAGGACCTTGCCATCGGCGTCCTGCACTTCCCAGTGCCAATTGGTGTTGGATCCAACGCCGCCTTTGCGACGCAGCTTGATCTGAAGGGAGGATGTTTCGCTCATGAGATGCCTTATGGCCCAGTCTTGATGAAGGGGGAAGAGGGGGAATGCATTTGTGGCGTTAAACTCGCCAAGCAGTAAGCGGAAGCTGCGCCTCCTATTCATAATTGAATAGATGAGCGCCGGATTTCGCCAATTACGAATATGGAGAGAAGATCCTATCTCACCTTGGTCACCCTCATAGTTGGAGAACACCATGCAGACGAAATCTGAAATCAGCGCCATGTCCGGCATGGTGCGTCGCGTTTTGCGTATGGAAGGCCTCGCGGTTCTGGCCGTCGCCACGACGCTCTACTTTTTGAGCGGTGGCATGTGGTGGCTTTTTGCGCTGCTGCTTTTTGCGCCCGATCTTTCGTTCTTCGGCTATCTCGGGGGCAATAAGGTCGGCGCAGTGATCTACAACATTGCCCACAGCTATATCCTGCCGCTGCTGCTTGCCCTGGCCGGCATTGTCATGAAGATCGATCTGATGCAGCACATCGCCCTCATATATTTTGCCCATATCGGGCTCGATCGTGCGCTGGGCTATGGGCTGAAATATGCCACCGGCTTCAGGCACACCCATCTTGGCGTGCTGAACGCACCTCGCGCCTAAACCTCCGTAACGTCGATCCTGAGCCTGTCGCCGCCGAAGGTCAGCATATCGCGGATGGCGGCGAAAGCCCCGTCTGCATAGGGATAATACCAGGCCTCGTCCGCCCCGTCGGCGGTCAGCGTCTTGATGGTATAGAAATGCGCCCTGCCCGGCCCATCATCCTCGCGCTGCGTTTCCGACGCTTCGAGGATACCGGGATGAACATCATCGAGTGGCAGAAAAAACTGTGGGGGACGTCCGGCCTGATCAAGACGCATGGCCCGGATGGAGCTGGCGATTTCCGCATCGTCGAAAATGACATGCACACGCCCTGTAGCTGGCGCAATAATGGTAGAAGAAAATCCGGTCTCGGCCATGATCGGCGCTTCCTTGTGTTCGACATTCCTGTCGACACAACGCGCGAGAAAAAACTTCGGTTCACGCGCCTTGACTCTGTTTGTTCCCCATACCTATATCCCGCTCAGCCGTTAGCACTCTCAAAACGGGAGTGCTAGCAGGTCCCGATTTATGCATTAGCAATGATGCCAAGAGGAGCAATCCATGGGCTTCCGTCCCCTGCATGACCGCGTGGTCGTCCGTCGCGTCGACAGTGAAGAAAAGACCAAAGGCGGGATCATCATCCCCGACACCGCCAAGGAAAAGCCCTCCGAGGGCGTGATCGTCTCCGTGGGCCCTGGCGCCCGTGACGAAAACGGCAAGATCAATGCGCTGGACGTCAAGGCCGGCGATCGCGTGCTGTTCGGCAAGTGGAGCGGCACCGAGGTCAAGCTGAATGGCGAAGACCTGATCATCATGAAGGAAAGCGACATCATGGGCGTGATCGAAGCGTAATTCGCTTCTCACTTTCCTCAGTCGTCCCCTCAACCACCAGACAATTCAAGGAGCCATAAATGGCCGCCAAGGAAGTCAAATTCTCTACCGATGCCCGCGAAAAGATGCTGCGCGGCGTCAATATCCTCGCCAATGCGGTGAAGGTCACGCTCGGCCCCAAGGGTCGTAACGTCGTCATCGAAAAGTCGTTCGGCGCACCGCGCATCACCAAGGACGGTGTGTCGGTTGCCAAGGAAATCGAACTGGAAGACAAGTTCGAAAACCTGGGCGCGCAGCTCCTGCGTTCGGTCGCTTCCAAGACCAATGATGTTGCCGGTGACGGCACCACCACCGCGACCGTTCTGGGTCAGGCCATCGTTGTCGAAGGCGTCAAGGCTGTTGCCGCCGGCTTCAACCCGATGGACCTCAAGCGCGGTATCGACCTGGCTGTTGCCGATGTCGTGGAATCGCTGAAGGCCTCGTCCAAGAAGATCACCTCGTCCTCCGAAGTTGCTCAGGTCGGCACCATTTCGGCAAACGGCGAAGCATCGATCGGCGACATGATTGCCGAAGCCATGCAGAAGGTCGGCAATGAGGGTGTCATCACCGTCGAAGAAGCCAAGACCGCTGAAACCGAACTCGATGTCGTTGAAGGCATGCAGTTCGACCGCGGTTACCTGTCGCCTTACTTCGTGACCAATGCCGAAAAGATGACGGCAACGCTCGAAGACCCCTATATCCTGCTGCACGAAAAGAAGCTCTCGAACCTGCAGGCTATCCTGCCGATCCTCGAAGCCGTCGTTCAGTCCCAGCGTCCGCTGCTGATCATCGCCGAAGACGTCGATGGCGAGGCTCTGCCGACCCTGGTTGTCAACCGTCTGCGCGCCGGCCTCAAGGTCGCTGCCGTCAAGGCTCCGGGCTTCGGTGATCGCCGCAAGGCCATGCTCGAAGACATCGCTGTCCTCACCGGCGGCCAGGTGATCTCGGAAGACCTCGGCATCAAGCTCGAAAACGTCACCCTCGACATGCTGGGCACTGCCAAGCGCGTGGAAATCTCCAAGGAGAACACCACGATCGTCGACGGCGCCGGCACTGGCGACGAAATCCAGGCCCGCGTTGGCCAGATCAAGGCACAGATCGAAGAAACCACTTCGGACTATGACCGTGAAAAGCTGCAGGAACGTCTGGCCAAGCTAGCCGGTGGCGTTGCCGTGATCCGCGTCGGTGGCTCCACCGAAGTGGAAGTCAAGGAGCGCAAGGACCGCGTCGATGACGCGCTCAACGCAACCCGCGCTGCCGTCGAAGAAGGCATCGTTCCGGGTGGTGGCGTTGCCCTGCTCCGCGCTTCGGCTGCTATCAAGGCCAAGGGCATCAATGCCGATCAGGAAGCCGGTATCGCCATCGTGCGCCGCGCTCTCCAGGCTCCGGTCCGCACCATTGCCAACAATGCTGGCGCTGAAGGTTCGGTCGTTGTCGACAAGATCCTCGAAAACACTGCCCCCACCTTCGGCTACAATGCTGCAACCGGTGAATATGGTGACCTCGTTGCGCTCGGCGTGATCGATCCGGTCAAGGTCGTGCGTCATGCTCTCCAGGATGCTGCTTCGGTCGCATCGCTGCTGATCACCACCGAAGCCACCATCGTGGAAGCTCCGAAGCCAGAAGCACCGGCAATGCCGGGCGGCGGCGGCATGGGCGGCATGGGCGGCATGGATTTCTAATCCACGCTCAGCGCACTAGGCTTCAAGGATCGTTTCTTCCCAGTCACGATCTTTGTGGAAGGCTCCGGTGGCAACACCGGGGCCTTTTTTTGTTTGGTGAAGGGCCTGTCGCCCCCCACCGCCGTCACCCTCGGGCTTGACCCGAGGGCTCTGAACTTCATGATGCCCATATGGGTGGCTATGTTTACATTCTCGCTGATATGCGGCGGGGACGCACATATATAGGCGTCACCAATAATCTCGTTCGTCGCGTCTATGAGCACCGAGAAGGACTGGTGGTCGGCTATACCAAGGCCAACGCCATTAAGCGGCTGGTGTATTTTGAGGCATTTGGCGAGATAGGAATGGCGATCCAACGCGAAACCTCGCTCAAGCGGTGGTATCGAAGCTGGAAAGAAGCGCTGATCGAACAGACCAATCCAGATTGGCGCGATCTTTGGGATGAGATCGCCAAGTGAAGAGCCCTCGGGTCAAGCCCGAGGGTGACGATCGGTGGGTGCGGATCATTGTGCTACCAGCCCGGCGTCAGACGAACAATCAGCTGTTAAAGAAGATCAACCTAACCGCCATGGCAATCGACACCACAACCACCAGCGGGCGAATGACCTTTGCACCATAGCGAATGCCAGTGCGGGCGCCGATATAGGCGCCGATGAGCTGGCCAATCGCCATGACGATGGCCACGGGCCAGACGACATGTCCGCCGGGGATGAACACGGCCAGCGCGGCAAGGTTGGACGTGAAATTGAGGGCTTTGGTGCTGCCGGTGGCGCGGGTCAGGCCGAGGCCAAACAGGACCACGAAACCGACCGTGAAGAATGCGCCGGTGCCGGGACCGAAAATGCCGTCATAAAAGCCGATGGCAAAGCCCATGAGCGGCACGAAGAACCGGAAAGGCAGGCGCGCGGTCTTGTCGGCATCGGAGAGTTTGGGGGCGAACAGGAAATAGAGCGCAATGGCAATGAGCGCGACCGGCACGGCGATGTTGAGCAGGGACACATCAATACGGCTGACGATAAAGGCGCCCAGCGATGAGCCTGCAAAGGTGAGGGCAATGGCGGGGATGAGATCGCGCAGCGCCACGAAGCCGCGCCGCCAATAGGTGAACACCGCCATGCCGGTGCCCACCATGGACTGCATCTTGTTGGTGGCCAGCGCCGCGACAGGCGGCAGGCCCGCCGAGAGAAGCGCGGGCACGGTGATCATGCCTCCACCCCCGGCAATGGCGTCAACAAAACCGGCCAGCATGCCGACACCCATCAGGGCCAGCAGAATGAGGGGATCGAGCATTTAAAGCGTCACGCCGTTAGCTTGTTGCGCACTATTTCTATTGCTGCCGAACGGCAGGATTTCAGTCGGCACCACCGCCATCAGCCGACACATCGACATCACCTGCATCATCGCGGACCGTCCCGGTCGTCGCGCCGCCGTCCCCGGCAGCATGGTCTTTCTTCGGCGTGGCGTTGCGGGTGCCTGCATAGACAATGGCTCCGGCGCCGATCAGGATGAACAGGCCGACAAAGGCGATTTCGAGTTCAGTCATGGAGGCGCGCCAGCAGCGTTTCGAGAATGGCTTTGCGCTCACCCGACCAATCGGCCGTTTTCGAGACGATGAGATTGGCCTCGCTCTTGAGCATCACGCCATCGTCCAGCACGCGCAGGCCATTGGCCGCGAGGGTGGAGCCGGTGGAGGTAATGTCGACCACGATATCGGCCACGCCGGAGGCCGGAGCGGCTTCGGTGGCGCCGAGGCTTTCGACGATCCGATATTCGGCAATGCCCGCGCGGGCGAAATATTGCCGCGTAATGGTGATATATTTGGTGGCAATCCGCATCCAGCGGCCATGGCGCGAGCGGAAGTCGGACGCCACATCGGCCAGATCATGCATGTGGGTGACGTCGATCCATGCATCGGGCACGGCAACCACGACATCGGCCTCACCAAAGCCGAGATTGCGCTCAAAATCCACCGAGGCAGGTCCGGCCTCACTGGTTTCGTGGATCAGGTCGCGCCCGGTGACGCCCAGGTCGATATTGCCGCGAATGAGTTCGCGGGCGATCTCGGAGGCCGGATAGAAGCGCACGGTAATCTCAGGCACGCCTTCGATGGCCCCGAGATAGGAGCGCGCGCCGCCGGGGCGGGTGATGGTCAGGCCGCGCTGGGCAAACCAGTCGCGGGTCAGCTCTTCAAGACGCCCCTTGGACGGAACGGCGAGGGTGAGGCTCATTTCGGCCACTCCGCTTCCAGACGATCGACCCAGAGCGCACAGCCGGACGCGGCGATGGGGGCCTTGGCGCCGAGGCGTTCGAGCAGGCGGTCATATTGCCCGCCCGAGACAAGAATGGTGCCGCCCTGCCCGCGCATTTCGAAGACGATGCCGGTGTAGTAATCGAGGCGCGGGGAGAAGCTGGCGTCGAAGCTGACCCGCGCGTCACCCAGATTGTCGAGATGACGGCGAATGGCACGGATCGGCGCGCCGAGAAACAGCCGGTGCTTTTCGCCCAGTGCTTCGATCTGGCGCAGGGCGGAAAGCGCATCGCCCTTGATGCCCAGATATTCGCGCAGCAATTTCAGCGTCGCTGCTGGCACCTGCGCGGCGTCGAGCGCCTGCTGCTCAAGAAAGCGGTCGGCGATTTCGGCCGGGCTGCGGCCATCGGAAAGGCTGAGGCCCGCCGAGACCATCCGGGCAGTCACGTCTTCCACCAGATCATCGCGCGCCGGTTGTTCGCTGCGCAGGCTATCGGGCGCGCGTTCAAGCCGGGTCAGCAGGCGATCCATGGCTTCCGAATGGCCGAAGCGATGGCGGATACGACTGCGCCAGGCATCGGGCATATCGGCCTGTGCCAGCAGGGCTTCAAACAGCCCGACACCGCCGAGATGGACTTGCGGCACGGTGCCGTAGAGCGAGAGCGCCGCGCGGGCGAAGGTCAGCACCTGATCGAGCGCAATATCGCCATCAGGCTGGGCCAGCAATTCGATCCCCGCCTGATCGAACTCTGCCGGACCGGTTTCACGCTGGCGGAAAATCGGGCCGAGATAGGAAAAGGCCGCAGGTTCGCCCGCGCCCTGGGCAATATAATCGGTGACGATGGGCAGAGTGAAATCGGGGCGCAGGCAATATTCGGCCCCCGTCACATCGCTGGTCAGCAGCAGGCGGCGGCCAAATTCCTCGCCCGCCAGATCAAAATAGGGATCGGCCTTGAGCAGCAGCGGCGGCGTGGCACGGCAACCGCCCTGCGCTTCAACGAGAGATTCAAGCTGGGCGCGGCGGTATGCGGGATTGGTCATGGCAATTCCCTCTTCACCTCTCCCTGGGGGGAGAGGTCGACCCGCTTGGGTCGGGTGAGGGGGCCTGCCATCAGGTAAAGGGAAGGCCCCCTCACCCGGCGCTGCGCGCCGACCTCTCCCCCAAAGGGAGAGGTGAAGAGTGTGCCTGTTGCCGCCCCCTGCACTGTCATTGCTCGCTCAGCAATTTCTGCACTGCCGCAACCAGTTCTTCGCGCTTGATCTCGAACTGGCCGGGGCGGGCGGCTTTCCATTCGGCATTGTCGGAAATCGCCTGTGCCGCCTGTTTGCCGGCGATCAGGTCTTTGACCTGCAAGATGCCAGACTCGCGCTCCTGACTGCCTTCGATGATGACCGCCGGGGAATTGCGCTTGTCGGCATAGGCGACCTGCTTGCCGAAATTCTTGGTATTGCCGAGGAACATTTCGGCACGAATACCGGCATTGCGCAGCTCGGACACCATGGCTTGGTAGCGGGCGGTCTGGTCCTTGTCCATGACGAGAACGACGACCGGGCCTGCGGGTTCGGACGCGCCGAGATTGCCGGTCAGTTTCAGCGCATTGGCGAGACGAGAGACGCCGATGGAGAAACCGGTGGCAGGCACGGGCTCGCGGCGGAAGCGGGAGACCAGACCATCATAACGGCCACCGCCGCCAACGGAGCCGAACACCACGTCCTGACCCTTTTCGTTCTGCACCTTGAAGGTCAGTTCGATCTCAAAGACCGGGCCGGTATAATATTCGAGGCCCCGCACCACCGAGGGGTCGAGAATGACGCGCCCGCCAAAACCGGCTGCGGTTACGAGGCCAAAGATCGAGGCCAGTTCCTGCACACCGGCAAGCCCGCTTTCCGAGCCGCCGATCAGGCCAGCCAATGTATTGATAGTGGCAACGATGTGCTCATTGCTGCCGCGCTCAATGCCATCGGCGGGAATGCCGCTATCGACATAGGCGAGGATCGGCTCGATCTGCGCATCGGAGAGGCCTGCGCCCTTGGTGAAGTCGCCGCTTTCATCCTTGCGGCCAGCGCCGAGCAGAAGGCGCACGCCTTCGGGGCCGAATTTGTCGAGCTTGTCGATGGCGCGCAGCACGGTCAGCTTCTGTTCGTCGCCGGTCACGCCAGCGGCGGCCAACACGCCATCCAGCACCTTGCGGTTATTGACGCGCACCACATATTGGCCCTGCAAGCCCAGCGCATCCATGACATCGGCCATCATCATGCACATTTCGGCATCGGCCTCGGGGCCGGCAGCGCCGACCGTGTCAGCATCGAACTGCATGAATTGGCGGAACCGGCCCGGACCGGGTTTTTCGTTGCGGAACACGTAGCCCTGCCGATAGGAGCGGTAGGGCTTGGGCAGACTTTCAAAATTCTCGGCAAAGAAACGGGCGAGCGGCGCTGTCAGGTCATAGCGCAGGCTCATCCATTGCTCGTCATCGTCCTGCAAGGAAAACACCCCGGCATTGGGCCGGTCGGTATCGGGCAGGAATTTGCCGAGCGTCTCGGTATATTCAAACAGCGGTGTCTCCACCGGGTCGAAGCCATAGCGCTCGTATACGGCCTTGATCTTGTCGATCATGGCGCCGACGGCAGCGATCTCGCCGGGCGTACGGTCTTCAAAGCCGCGCGGCAGGCGCGGGGTGATGAGCTTGGGCTTTTCGGACATGGTCAAACCTTGCGGGAAGTCGGGCCGTTCCTAGACGATTGGCCAGCATGAAACAAGAATGCTTGGGGCGGAACGGCGGCCGGGGGGTGCCCGGCCGCCTTTGACTATCAATAAGGTCTCCAGAGCGCGGGATGGAGCCGCAGATAGTCCGCGTTCAGCAAGTATTGTCGATCGTCGTTTGCGTCAGACAGGCCGACATCCTCGCGCAGGTAGTCGGGAACGTCGGAATAGGTGCGCGGTGTCTGTGCCCACCAGGCGCGCAGCGCCTCGCGCAGAACAGCCCAGATACCGCGATGACGCACGGCGTCGGCGATGGAGAATTCGAGACGCAGAATGACGCTGCGTTCTTCGATTGCATTCGAAGTCATTTGATTTTCCGGCAGCACAACGCCACCGGCCTCTAGGTTTGAGTCGGAGTGCGAAGGGCGGAATCCGGGCGCAATGCGGGCCGGACTTCAGCTATTCACGGTTTGGAGTTGAAGGTTCGCCAGCCGGAATGCGGCCGGAATTGCATCAAAGCGGGCGCGCTATGCGCGACGGAAATGATGGTGGGTGGGCCCCGAGCGGCGGGTCAATACAGTCTTCATGTGACGCCTCCCTCGGTTGGCATTGCGAACGCTTGTTGGATAACTCACGACCCCGTGAGCCGCAAGCGCGCATGTGGCAGCGTGTCACACAGAAGCGGCATCTGTTGCATGCATGCAACTAGGAGGCAGATCGGCTTCATCAGGCATTAACCTTTGGCGTAGAGCCACAATTAACTACGCGGCTTGACCTCTCCTTTGCGCTTGGGCGGCACAATGCGCCCAGCTATCGGGGGTAGAGGCCATGTTCGTTTCCATTTCGCGCAGAATTGTCGCCGCAATGAGCGCCATATGCGTGCTGCTTGCCGCCATGCCGGCGCAGGCCGATACGTTCCGGCCCGGCTGGCGCTTCGCGCCGCCCCCCGGCATCACGCTTACAGACAAGAAGCCACAACACGCGCTGGCCTTGCAGGGCAATGGTTATGTATCGCCCATCTATCTGCGGCAGGTCGTGCCCTATGCCACCAGCGAGCGCAGCGGCACGCTTGTGGTCGATACGCAGGCGCATTTTCTCTATTTCGTGCTCGGGGATGGCCGCGCACTGCGTTATGGCATTGGCGTGGCCCGGTCGGGCTTTGAATGGCGCGGCACGCATAAGGTGACCCGCAAGGCCGAATGGCCCAGCTGGACGCCACCCGCAGAAATGCGCGCACGCCAACCCGGTCTGCCCGCCTTCATGGAAGGCGGCCCCGGCAATCCGCTCGGCGCAAGGGCGCTTTATCTCGGCTCGACGCTCTACCGCATTCACGGCACCAATGAGCCCTGGTCCATCGGGCAGAATGTATCTTCGGGCTGTATCCGCATGACCAATGCCGACGTCATCGACCTTTATGGACGCGTGCAGATCAATACCCGGGTCGTGGTGCGCTAAAGCCGGTTCGAGGGAGGCAGGACAATGATTGAATTTCTGAAGCTGGCGCGCCGCTTTGGCCGGGACGAGAGCGGCGTTTTTGCCGTGGTGTTCGGGGTCATGGCCATCGTTCTGGTCGCCCTTGGCGGCGCGGTGGTCGACTATGTCACCCTTGAGCAGACCCGCTCCCGCGCCCAGACCGCGCTCGATGCGGCGGTGCTGGCGCTACAGCCGGAAATTCTCAAGCCTAGCTATGACGAGCAGAAAATCACCAACGACGCTCAGGCCTTTCTGATCGAGCGGATCGGCGATGACCGCATAACGGCCCGTATCGAAGATACGATCATCTCGGTCGATGACGGCCTGCTCTATTTCCGCGCCGAAGTGCAGATGCCGACCATGTTCGTTTCGCTGGTTGGCGTGCCATCGCTCGGCGCACGCGTCGAATCGGAGGCGGTGCGCAAGAAACTCGCGCTGGAAGTGGTGATGGTGCTGGATAATTCCGGCTCCATGGCAAGCCATGGCCGCATGCCCGCGCTGCTCAACGCGGCCCAATGCGCCACCTATATCCTGATGTATGACGCGGTGGTGGATGTACCCAACAGCCAAGACCCAACCAAGAGCGATACCTGCATCCCCGCGCCCGGCGCGCAATTGGTCGAGAATGTGCGGATCGCGCTGGTGCCTTTCACCATGTTCGTCAATGTCGGCGCCAACAATGCCAATGCGAGCTGGATCGACCGCTCGGGCGCATCATCGATCCACTACGACAATTTCGACAATGACGATGACGAGGATCGGCTGGTCCTGTCGCTCAACTCACCCAATTATTCGTTCCCGACCCGTCAGACCCTGTTCGCCGCAACCAAGGAAAACTGGCGCGGCTGCGTCGAGGCGCGTCCCCATATCAAGTCGGGCACGCTGACAACAGACTATCTGGACACCGACGACACCCCGGCAACAGGCGGCAATACTTTGTTCGTGCCGATGTTCTCGCCGGACACCGTCAGCGGCATCACCGGCAATGGCAATAATTTCGTCAATGACAGCCCCGCGGTTTGCGACCGCCCGGCCGTCAATGGATCGCGGTGTGAGGTAGAACAACGGCGTACGCGCAACAATACGAATGCAAATTGGGGAACGACAACCACCACCTATAAAATAGGCACTGGGTCACCCACCAATTTTGTCAGTAACCTGCTCTATCCAAACGCGTTCTACGGTGCGCTGCCGCCCGGCTGCACCTGCCGCACCCTGCCGACCATGACCGAATGGTCCGGGAGCAATACGAGCCAAATACGAACGGGATCTTGTAATAGCTTTGTTCCCACTGGCCTCACAAACCGGGAGTTGCAGGAGCGAATTTGCAAATACTATTCCCCTGTCACCAAATCAGATTTTGCCACCGGCCCCAACTCCCAATGCACCCGCACGCCCATCCTGCCGCTGACGGAAAATGTCACCAGCGTCATCAACGCTATCAAGGCGATGACGGCGGAAGGGGGCACCAATATTCACGAAGGCGCAGCCTGGGGTTTCCGCGTGCTGTCACCGGGCGAACCGTTCGATCAGGGCGCCGCCTATAATCCGGATGTGAAGAAGGTCATGATCCTGATGACGGATGGGGCCAATACCTCTTATGTCGATTCCAGCATGAATGGCTCTGCCTATAATTCGGCTTATGGCTTCCCCTACAATTCCATGAACAACAAGGCTGCCTCGACCAGCGGTGGCACGGTCGAGCGGCTCGGCAAGCTTCAGGCGCCCAGCAATAGCGGCGCCGTGGGCGCATCGAACGTCTCGCTGGAAACGGAAATGAATACGCGAACGCTGCAGACCTGCACCAATGCCAAGGCAGTCAAGATCGTGAATAACGAAGCCCAACCTGGCATTGAGATCTACACGATCGGACTATCAACGCATATTCCGGCAGATCAATCAGCGCAGGCGGCACTCAATGTCGTGGCCAATAGGCAGATGCTGACGAATTGCGCGGACAATCCCACGCGGGCCCATTTCCCGGAGGAAGCAAGCGAATTGAAGCAGGTGTTCGTGGACATCGCCAATGAACTGACATCCCTGCGGCTAACTCGATAATTTGGGAGATTTAAGGGTGGTACCGCCTCCCCGGATTGAACGGGGGACCTCTAGATCCACAATCTAGCGCTCTAACCAACTGAGCTAAGGCGGCAAAACCGGATCGGGCGCGGCGCAGGCGGCACCCGAAAGCGGGCGGAACATAGGTCGAGATGAACGACATGACAAGCACCGATTTTATCCTGTGGACAGCAGGGCAAACACGGCCCGCTTTAAGACTGTGTTGGCGGCGCCGAACTTAACCATGTGGCGCAATGAACCGGTCACACTGGCTTGTCAGGCTGGATTCGTCGAACGCGGCACGATATTGAAGAACACTTAAGGAACCCCGGACATTCGTCCCAGAATGGAACAGAATGACGGGGACGCGACCCGAAACAGGCAATCGATGAATGAGACCTGGACCACATTGCCGCATGCGCCGGACGTGCTACGACACGCCGATGACGCACGCCCGGCATGGCTATGGTCCGCCGATGGCCAAAAGCTGATCTGGAGCAATCCGGCCGCTACCCTGTTTTTGGCGCGGATCAAGAAGCATGGCCTGAAACGCGCCCAGCCCGCCCGGCCTATAAAGGGTCAGGTTGCCCGCATCATCAGGCTCGGATCGCCCGGTCGCTCCAGTCTCGCGCGTATACAGTTCATTGCCGGAGAACAGCCGGTTTCGGCCACCTGCACCACGACGCCACTGATCTGGGAGAAGGACGAAATCGCCTTGCTGATCGTGGGCGTCGACCCGATCCATGCCGATATTCTTGCGCTGGCAGGCGAGACTACACCTGCGCCCGTCGCATCGGAGGCGAGCGAGGCCCCGTCCCTGCAAGAGCCGGTTGAAGACGCTGCGCAGCCGGACCATGACGACGCCTATCAGCATGAATTGCAGAGCTGGCAGGACGCCGACGCCGAAGCCGTCTACGAGACTGCGGCCACCGAGCCGAGCCATATCGCCCAGCAGGACGAGCCGCAGGCATGGGAAGAGGCGCTGGATGACAATCCTGTGGTCGATCCTGCCGAGCAAGTCGAGAGCGCTGAAGCAGAGCCTAAAATGGGCCGCCTGAGCGCGCTGGTGGAAAAGCTCGCCGCCGATGATGCGCTTTATGCCCCTCTCACCGAGGCGGATGATCACAAGCCGGACATTGCGGAGCCGGTCGAGCAGGATCATGCCCAAGACGATATTGAAGACGAGGTCGATGGCCGCGAATTTGCGCGCCTTTACCGCGTCACCGGGCGCGGCTTCACGCCAAGCCAGCCCGAGCCGGATGTCGAAGACGAAACCGACGACGACATTCCCCTCGATGCCGATATGCCGGAGAACGAACCTGCCGCTGCTGTGGAGGATCAGTCAGCGCCGGATATGGAAACCCCGCCCGACCCCGAGGCCGTAGAGCGGGTGTCGCGGTATAATTTCGATGAATTGTCGCGCATTCTTGGCGATCGCATCGGCGAGCGCAGTCCGCAGAAAACCGAGATTGCCGCTCCGGCTCCGATCAGCCCCGCATCGGGCGCGCTGATCAATCTGGGCGGGGAGACGCTGGTGCTCAACCGCTTGCCGCTGGGCATTCTGGTGTTCCGCGACCAGCAGATCCTGTTCGCCAATCGCGCCATCACCGAAATGGTCGGCTATGACTCTGCCGATGGCCTGCGGCAGGCGGGGCTCGCGGCCGTTTTCCCCAAAATGGGTGACGAAGGCCATGATGCGGGACCGGTCAATCATCTGGTGCAGCGCGACGGTACTTTGGTGCCGGTGACCGCGCGGCTGCAATCGATCTCCTGGCAGGGCCGCCCGGCCCTGATGCTGTCGGCCAGCACCACCGAGGTGCGCACTGGCCATGAAGACGCGGTGCGTGCCTTTGCCAGCAATTTTGCCGATCTGCGCGGCGACGGCTTTGTCGAAGCGACCCGTTCGGGAACGATCAGCAGCGCCAGCGCCATGGCCGTTTCACTGCTCAGCGGCGGCAAGCCGATGACGGGCAAGGCACTCTCCGCCCTGATCGGGGAAGATGACCGGCTGGCGCTTCAGGCCTTCCTCGAACGCCCGGCACGCTTTGCCGAAACGGCGCGGCCCAGCCTGCCCCTGCGCTCGGCCGATGGGCGCTCCGACATTCTGCTTTTCGCCCTTGGACAGGCGGGCATTGTCAGTGGCTATTTCGGCTTCGTGCATGCGCGCGAGATGGCGCCACCGGCCCGTATCGGGGGCAATGGCGAGGCCGACCCGGCGCTGCTGGGGCGGATCAGCCGCGGCGTGCGCCGCCCGCTCAACACCATTATGGGCTTTTCCGAGATCATCGGTTCTAGAGCCTTCGGCGCCTTGGGCAATGAGCGCTATGAAGGCTATGCAGAGGACATTTCCCGCGCTGGCCGCGAAATCGCGGCTCTGGTGGATGAACTGGACGATTATGCGCGGCTGCGCGACGGTCGCTATCTGCCGCAAAGAGCCAGCCTTGATCTGACCGATCTGCTCGAAAACTGCGTGTTGCGCATCCGCGATCAGGCCAATGCCGGTCGGGTCATCGTGCGCAATGCCATTTCAGAGGCCCTGCCCCGCGTGACTGCGGATCGCGCCTCGCTGGCACAGGCCGTCCTGAACCTTCTGGCCAGCGCCATCGACCAGACGCCGACCGGCGGAACCGTGATCATTTCGGCGCAGCGCCTTGATGATGATGCCATTGCAATTCATGTGCGTGACAGCTCGGCCCATGCGGTGGACATGGCCGAACGGTTCGTGGTGTTCCGCGATGGCGTGGACCGGGATGGACAGACGCTGACGCCCATCCGCTCCAGCGTTGGCCTGGCCCTGACCCGCTCGCTTCTGGCGGTCAATGCCGTTTCACTGTCAGTCGATCCGGCCGGAAATGAAGGCCTGCTGTTCTCGCTGAAGATTCCAGCTGATCTGGTAGATTTCAGAAACGCCAGTGACGCCTAATTTTGCAATTCAGAAACGCCTCTGAACCCCAATTTATAAGTAGATTTTTCAGATCATCTAATCGCTTGGTTTCATTCAACTATCCCCAGACAGTTTTGAACCAGTCTAATCTTTAAGCGATTGTTTTTATTGAGTTTATTGACTTTGAACCCTGCCCGCTCCATTAAGCGGCCGTCAACCGGGCTCTTGAACCCCGATGTAGCAGGAGAAGCAGATGACCAAGACCGCGCATATTTTCGGCGCCCTTCTGGCCACCACCATTCTGGCAGGCGTAGCCGCCCCCGCCTTTGCCCAGAGCGGCGAAGTCAATATCTACAGCTATCGTGAGCAGAGCCTGCTCCAGCCGCTGCTCGACAAATTCACCGCCGAAACCGGCATCACTGCCAATGTGCTCTATGCTGGCGACGGCCTGCTGGACCGCGTTGAAGCCGAAGGCGAACTCTCGCCGGCCGACGTCGTTCTGACCGTCGATATCGGCAATCTCGTCAGCGCCGAAGAAAAGGGCCTGACCCAGGCCATCACCACCCCGGCTCTCGAAGAGCGCGTTCCCGCTGCCTTCCGCGACGATGACGCCAACTGGACCTCCCTGTCCCTGCGCTCCCGCGTGTTCTACGTCTCCAAGGATCGCGTCGACGCCACCGCGCTGACCTATGACGATCTGACCAATGAGGAATGGAAGGGCCGCATCTGCACCCGCACCGGCACCCATGCCTACAATATCGGCCTGATCGCCCACTACATCGCCGCCAATGGCGAAGATGCGGCCCGCACCTGGCTGGCTGGCGTGCGCGACAACCTCGCCTTCCCGCCGACCGGCAATGACCGTGTTCAGGTCAAGAGCATTCTCGAAGGCTCGTGCGATCTGGCCATCGTCAACACCTATTACATGGGTGCGATGCTCAACAACGAAGCCGAGCCGGAGCAGAAGGATTGGGCCAATTCCGCCCGTATCATCTACCCCGACGCTGAAGGCGAAGGCACGCAGGTAAACGTGGCTGGCGGCTTCATCGCCAAGCATGCGCCGAACGCCGAAAACGCCAATGCGCTGATCGCCTTCCTGCTCTCCGATGATGCTCAGGCTGTTTATGCCGACACCAATTATGAGTTCCCGGTCGTGCCGGGCGCGCCGATCAACGAATTGGTGGCAAGCTGGGGTGAGCTGAAGGCCTCCGACGTGCCGCTGACCGAAGTCGCCGCAAACCGCGCACTCGCAGCCCAGCTCGTCGACGAGCTGAAGTTCGACGAAGGCGCTCAGAACTAAGGCTCAATTGGCGTTTGCGCTAAGGCTCGGGAGCCACGATCCAGTCCCCTCCCCCTTGAGGGGAGGGCTAGGGTGGGGGTTCTGCACCGTCAAAGCGCTTATACCGACGTTCAGAGCCGTGGATAAGCCTGCACCCCCACCCCATCCCTCCCCTCAAGGGGGAGGGTGCCCATCGGGGCTCTCCGCATCGCAGCGAAAGAGCCAACAGATCGCGGCGGACACTAGAAACCACAGTGGAGTTTCGGCATAGCAGTCGACACCACAAAGACACGATATGAGCGGACCGGCGGGGTTTTTGCCCTGCCGGTCTTGCCGCTTGTTCTGGTGCTGGTGGTAGGCGTGCCTATCATCTGGCTTTCAATTGCTGCACTGGGCGCGCTCAGCACCGGCAGCAACGGCCTTGCCGCCACCATGCTGCCCACGGCCTTGCGCGAAACCGGCACATTGATGGTTTCGGTCGGGCTGATCACCGGCGCTGTTGGTCTGGTCGCCGCCTGGCTCGTCACCCATTATGATTTTCCGCTGCGGCGTTTCTTCGACTGGGCTCTGGTTCTGCCGCTGGCCGTGCCGACTTATCTGGCTGCCTATTCCTATGTGGAATTTCTTGATTTCACCGGCCCAATCCAGAGCTTTGTCCGCGAGGTTACCGGGGCCACGACCATCCGCGATTATTGGTTCCCCAATATCAAAAGCCATTGGGGCGCCGTGCTGGTCCTCTCCGCCGTGCTCTATCCCTATGTCTATGTCGCCTGCCGCGCATTCTTTCTGATGCAGTCGACCTCGCTCAGTATTGCCGCCCGCACTCTGGGCGCCAGTGGCGCGCGCACCTTCTTCTCGATCGTGTTGCCCATCGCCCGGCCCGCACTGGTGGTCGGGATGACGCTGGCAATGATGGAAGTGGTCAATGATCTGGGCGCGGTGCAATATTTCGGCATCAATTCGATCACCAATGTCATCTATTCGACCTGGATCAACCGCTCCGATTTCGGCGGCGCGGCGCAATTGGCGGTGACGGTGGTTCTGGTCATTGGCCTTCTTATTATCGCCGAGCAGAAGGCACGACGGAACCGCGCCTATTCGGCCCAGCGCGATAGCCGTGTGCCGCCGGCGCGGGAAATTCTGGCAGGCGGGCGGCGCTGGTTCGCCCTCGCCTTTTGCGCCATCTTGTTCCTTCTCGGCTTCGGCATTCCGGCGGGCGAGCTGGCCTATCTGTCTTTGCGCCTCTACCATCCCGAAACCATGGCGCTGATGGTCAAGGCCCTCGTCCCCACGATCACGCTGGCGGGCGTCGGTGCGCTGGTGACCGTGGCTCTGGGTCTTCTGGCCGCACGGCTGAGCGAACGGCAGGGGCTTACCTCGGGCCTCATCCGCATTGCCACGCTTGGTTATGCCATTCCCGGCACTGTGCTGGCGCTGGGCCTGTTGCAACCGCTGGGTCAGGCCGATCTCTGGTTCAATCGCATGACCATGGCGCTGTTCGACTGGCGGCCGGGCCTGATCCTTTCCGGCTCGATGGCGGCGCTGGTCTATGTCTATGCGATCCGTTTTCTCGCGGTCAGCCATTCAACGCTGGATGCGGCGATGAAAAAGCGCGGCCGCGCTATGCTCGATGCCAGCCGGGCACTGGGCGCCAGCCGGATGCGCACCTTTTTCCGCGTTGACCTGCCAACACTCTCCCCTGCCATTCTCTCGGCGGGGATGCTGGTCTTTGTCGAAATAGTCAAGGAATTGCCCGCAACGCTGCTGCTGCGCCCGCTGGGCGTTGAGACGCTGGCAACGCTGATTTATTCGCGCGCCAATGTCGGCCTGTTCGCACAGGCGGCCCTGCCCGCGCTCTGTATTGTGCTGGCGGGCATGATCCCGGTCATTCTTGCCTCATGGGCCGGGGATAGGCGAAAAGTTTGACACCTTAGGCAGGTGCGTTTGCAATCGCCTTTGGCCTATATCTAAAGGCAGAGGCCGCGACGCTGCGCCTCGTCTTGAGGAGACTATGATGACCAAGACCCTGATGCTGGCCGCTGCCGGCCTCGTGCTGGCCACCGGCGCGGCTTTCGCGCAGCCCACTGAAATCCGTATCGGGGTGGCGCTTGAGCCGCCCGTGCTCGACCCCACGGCCAATGCCGCCGAAGCGGTCGATGTGGTGGTCTATCAAAACGTCTTTGAAGGCCTGACCCGGATCGACCAGAACGGGGCCGTGCAACCCGGTCTTGCCGATAGCTGGACCATCAGCGACGACGGGCTGACCTTTACCTTTACCCTGCATGAAGGCGTCACCTTCCACGATGGCAGCACGTTTGACGCCGAGGATGTCAAATTCACCTTCGAGCGCATTCTCGCCGAAGACAGCGTCAATGCGCAGAAGGCGCTTTATGAACCCATCGAGGCCGTCACGATCATCGATCCGCAGACCGTGGAATTCACCCTCGCCCGCCCCGATGGACTGTTCCTGTTCAATCTCGGACGCGGCGATGCGGTGATCGTGGCCCCCGAAAGCGCGGATAACAATGCCAGCGACCCCATCGGCACCGGACCTTTCGCCTTTGTGCAATGGGATCGCGGCAGCCGCGTTATTCTGGAACGCTATGCGCCCTATTGGGGCGACGCGCCCGCACTGACCCAGGCCACATATCTGTTCATTTCCGATACGGCGACGCTGACCAATGCGCTCTTGGCGGGCGATGTCGATGGCACCAATAATTTCGCGCCCGAAGCGCTCGCCGTCTTCGAGAACAATCCCCAATTCAAGGTGCTGGTCGGCTCGACCGAAGGCGAAACCATCCTCGGCACCAATAATGCCAAGGCGCCGTTCGATGATCTGCGCGTGCGCCAGGCCATGGCCCATGCCCTCAACCGGCAGGAAATCATCGATGGCGCGACCTATGGCTATGGCGTGCCCATCGGCACCCATTTCGCCCCGCACCACCCCTATTATCTCGACCTGACCGAGACCTATCCCTACGATCCCGAAGCCGCCAGGGCGCTGCTCAGCGAAGCCGGTTATCCCGATGGTTTCTCGGCCAGCCTGAAACTGCCGCCGGTCGCCTATGCGCGGCTGTCCGGCCAGATCATTGCCAGCCAGTTCGCAAATGTCGGCATCAAGCTGCAACTGATCAATGTGGAATGGGCGCAATGGCTTGAGGACGTGCTGACCAACAAGGATTTCGACCTGACGATCGTCGCGCATGTCGAGCCCTTCGACATTGGCATCTATGCCGATCCCAATTACTATTTCGGCTATAACAATGCCGACGTTCAGGCCCTTAACGAGACGCTCAATGCCACGACCGACGAGGCCGAACGCCAGCGCATTGCGCAGGAGATCCAGACCATCATCTCCAAAGACGCCGTCAACGGCTATCTGTTCGAGCTGGCCCAGACCGGCGTCTGGAACGCCAAGCTCGACGGCATGTGGCAGAACGCCCCCATCGAAGGCGTGGTACTGCGGGATATCCGCTGGGTCGAATAGCGGCAGCACCATATACGCGAGCCCCCCTCCCCAGCCCTCCCCGCAAGGGGGAGGGTGTCCGGCCGGTGATCCTGACCAAATCGTGCCGAATACACAAAGCGGCACCTCCCCCCTTGCGGGGGAGGCGGGGAGGGGGGGATTTATGCTCTCTATGCACCCGTGACCCTCTACCTCCTCCGCCGCCTCCTGACCTTCGCTGCCACCCTGTTCCTCGCGGCGCTGGTCATCTTCATCCTGCTCGATCTGCTCCCCGGCGATCCGGCGCGTTTCGTGCTCGGCATCAATGCGTCGGAGGCCAGTGTTGCGGCCCTGCGCCACCAGATGGGGCTGGACGCGCCTGCCCATGAGCGGTTCATGAGCTGGATCATCGGCATGGTGCAGGGCGATTTCGGCACATCGGTCACCCAGCGCGCCGATATTGGCAGGCTGATCGCCGAGCGCATGGCCGTCACGATGCCGCTGACCATGATGGCGATGATCCTGTCCATTGCCATCGGCCTGCCTCTGGGCATTCTCGCCGCCATGCGGCGCGGCAAGGCCACCGATACGAGCCTGATGATCCTCGCCCAGACCGGCATCGCCATTCCCAATTTCTGGTTCGGCATGCTTCTTACTCTAGTCTTTGCCGTCACCCTGCGCTGGTTGCCCACTGGCGGCTTTACGCCATGGCATGAAAATTCCGGCGCCGCCTTTCGCGGGCTGATCCTGCCGGGCCTCGCCCTTGCCCTGCCGCAGGCTTCCATTCTCGCCCGCGTCATGCGTACCGCTCTGATCGATGTCACGGGCCAGGATTTCATTCGCACCGCCCGCGCCAAGGGGTTGACCCGGGCCGAGGCCATCTGGCGGCACGGCATTCGCAACGCCATGCTGCCGGTCCTGACCATTCTGGGCCTGCAATTCGCCTTCCTCATCGCCGGCACGATCATCGTCGAAAATGTCTTTTACCTCCCCGGCCTCGGGCGACTGATCTTCACCGCCATCTCGGAGCGCGATCTGGTGCTGGTCCGCAGCGCCACAATCGTTCTGGTGCTGGCCGTCACCGCCACCATGTTCATCACCGATCTGCTCTATGCGCTGGTCGATCCGCGCCTGAGAAGGAGCGAGGCATGAGCTGGCAGCGTCTTCTCCGCCATCCCAGCCTTGTCATCGGGTTCGCCGCCGCGATCCTGTTTGCGCTTTTGGGGCTGATCTCGCTGGTGTGGACCCCCTACCCCATCGAACAGATCGTCATCGCTCGCCGCTTTGCCGGTCCGAGCGCCGCCCATTTTCTGGGCACCGACCATCTCGGCCGGGACATGCTGTCCCTGATCATGAGCGGCACGCTGACCAGCTTTCTCGTTGCCGCTTCGGCCTTGATCATCGGCGTTGGTGTCGGCGTGCCCATGGGCCTTGCCGCCGCCGCATGGGGTGGCGCGGTGGAATGGCTGGTGCTGCGCATTTCCGATGTCACCTTCGCCTTTCCCTCGGTGGTCATCGCCATTCTCATCGCCACCCTGGCCGGTCCCGGTGAGCTCAACGCCATCCTCGCCATCGGCATTTTCAATATTCCGGTCTTTGCCCGCGTGGCGCGCGGCGGGGCGCTGGCCATTGCCACGCAGGATTATGTCGCAGCGGGCCGTTTGGCAGGCCTCGGCAATGCCGCCATTGCGGCACGGCACCTGCTGCCCAATATAGCCAGCCTGATCATCGTTCAGGGCACGATCCAGCTTTCGCTTGGCATTCTGGCAGAAGCGGGTCTGTCGTATATCGGGCTTGGCACACAGGCCCCCGCCACCAGTCTGGGCCTGATGCTGCGCGATTCACAGAGCCTGTTCCTCATCCATCCCTGGCTCGGCATCGTGCCGGGATTGACCATCGTGCTCATCGTCATCGCGCTCAACATTGCCGGGGACGGGTTGCGTGACGCCATGGACCCACGCCTGCGCCGGGAGGGTCTCAATCATGGCGCAGGTTGAGATCGACAATCTGACAATCGGTTTTTCTGGCCGCGCCGCTGTCTCTGCTCTCTCGCTCACAATCGAGAAAGGCGAGACTTTCGGGCTTATTGGCGAAAGCGGCTCGGGTAAATCGCTCACCGCCCTCGCCATTGCCGGGCTGTTGCCGGACAATGCAGAAATCTCGGGCAATATTCGCCTCAATAGCGCAGCGCTGCCCGAAAATGAGCGCGATATGGCGCGGCTGCGCGGCGAATATATCGGCATGGTATTTCAGGAACCCATGACCGCGCTCAATCCACTGATGCAGATCGGCGATCAGATCAAGGAAGCCGCCGATCTTTCCCGCAGCGGCGCCGACCTGGCGGCGCTGCTGCTCGAAGTGGGCCTCCTGCCCGAACATTCCAGCCGCTTCCCCCACCAGCTCTCGGGCGGACAGCGCCAGCGCGCCATGATCGCAATGGCACTGGCCAGCGCACCGGATCTGCTCATTGCCGACGAGCCGACCTCGGCGCTCGATGTCATCACCCAGCGCATGGTGCTCGATCTCATCGCCGAAATCTGTGCCCGGCGCGGCATGACGCTGCTTTTCATCAGCCATGACATAAAGGCCGTTGCGGCGCTCTGTTCGCGGATTGGGGTCATGCGTGCCGGTCAATTGGTCGAAATGGACGAGACCGAAAAACTCCTGCGACAGCCCGAGGCCGATTATACGCGCCAATTGCTGGCCGCGAGCCGGATGGATAGGCGCGTCGCGCATCACAGGCTTGGCCCGCCATTGCTGAGGGTCGAGAATGTCAGCCGCGACTATCGGCAGGGCGGATTCTGGCTGTGGAACCGGGCGCCCCTGCGCGCCGTCAACGCGGTCAGTTTCGACATAAGGCAGGGGGAATGCGTGGCGCTGGTCGGCCCGTCCGGCTGCGGCAAGACCACATTGGCGCGAATGATCGTCGGGCTCGACAGCGCGACGGAAGGCCAGTTTCGTCTGGATGATCGGAGCTATAAGGGCCGCGATCTGCCGCCATTGCTGCGGGCCGGATTGTCGCTCGTCTTCCAGGATCCGTTCAGCAGTTTCGATCCGCGCATGACCATCGCCCAGTCGCTGACCGAACCGCTGCACCTCCTAGGCCCGCTCTCAAAACCTGAGCGCGACGCGCGCCTGCATGAGGCGATCACCTCTGTCGGCCTCGACCCATACATGCTGGCGCGCTATCCGCACGAATTTTCCGGCGGCCAACGCCAGCGCCTCGCCATAGCCCGCGCTATGGTGACACGGCCGCGCCTGCTCGTGCTGGACGAGCCGGTCTCCGCTCTCGATGTTTCGGTGCGCGGCGAAGTGCTGAAGCTGCTGGCCCGGCTACAGGCCGAGCATGGCCTCACCTATCTCATCATCAGCCACGACCTCGACATGGTCGCCGCCATGGCCGATCGCGTGCTGGTCATGGAGGCCGGGCGGATCGTCGAAGAGGGCACGCCGGAAGACTTGTTCGCCAACCCGCAGCATGCGCTGACGAAAGCGCTGATGGCGGCGCGATTGCCGGATGTGGGGTGAACGCACAGCACCTTCCCGCGATTGCAAAAGTGAGTCTTTCTGCTTCAACTCCCACCGGCGGAACACCTCCCCCTCGACGGGGGAGGTCGGGAGGGGGTGCGGAAGCCCCTATATTCGAGTGAATTGAAGCACCCCACCCCATCCCTCCCCGTCAAGGGGAGGGTGTCACATCGTGCCACGCACACGCCCCGAGCATAACCTCTTACCCAGCGCGCACAAAAATCAGCACCGTCTCCACGTTCCCATCGCCACCGGCGATCGGTGACACGACCTTGGCCCTCAGCGCAAACCCGGCGTCCTCGACAAATGCGACCACGTCCGCCATCGCGCGTTCGCTCGCGGGCAGGTCGGTGACGATCCCGCCCTTGCCGACAAAATCCCGGCCCACCTCGAATTGCGGCTTGAACAGAATGACGGCCGATGCTTCCGGTCCGCACAGCGCCAATGGCGCCGCCAGCACCTTGGTGACGGACACAAAACTCACATCGGAAACCAGCAGATCGATCGCTTCGGGAATGATCTCTCGATCCAGCTCTCGCGCATTGGTGCCTTCAAGGCTCACCACGCGCGCGTCGTCGCGCAGGCGCTGGTGCAATTGGTCATGCCCGACATCGACGGCATAGACCCTCGTCGCGCCTCGTTCCAGCAGCACCTGTGTAAAGCCGCCGGTAGAGGAGCCCACGTCGAGACATGTCCTGCCAGACACCTCGACCGCACCAATATCGAGCCCGGCGATCAGCTTCAGCGCGGCGCGCGAGACATAGCCCGCCGCCGGATCGTCGAGCGTCAGCGCGTCGGCCTCGCCCACCATCTGATTGGGTTTTCTGGCGGGCTCGCCATTGACCATGACGGTGCCACGCAGGATGGCGTCTCTGGCGCGGGCGCGGCTGGGCATCAGCCCTCGCTGTTCCAGCGCCAGATCGAGCCTTATGCGGCTCACCCCTTGATCAGCCGCTCGATCTTGGCGAGCGCAGTGTCGCTGGCTTCCTCATAGGCAATCGTGCCCTGAAAGGTGCCATCGGCCTTGATGAGGAAGGTCAGCGCCGTGTGATTGACGAGGTAGAATTCGCTGTCCACGTCACCGGCCTTTTCAGAGAACACGCCGAATGCAGCCTTGATCTGGTCGGTCTGGGCTTCGTCGCCCACCAGCCCGATCACGCTGGTATCAAAGCCCTCAACATAGTCCTTGACCATTTCGGCGGTGTCGCGCTCGGGGTCGACAGTGACGAAGATGATCCGCAGATCATCGGCATCAACACCGAGCTGGGCGCGCCATGCCGTGGTTTCGGCCAGGGTCGTGGGGCACACATCGGGGCAGAACGTATAGCCGAAAAAGATCAGGCTCGGCGTGCCGCGCAGCTCGTTCTGGGTGAAGGTGCCGCCCTTGGTCGAGGTCATGGCAAATTCCTGCCCCGTCACACCCAGCGGACGCTGGGGCGGCTTGAACAGATAGAGCGCCGTCGCACCGATGGCCGCGACAGCCACCAGCACCCAAAGCACAACCCGGAAATTCCGCAGAGCCTTATTCGTCATTGTTTTGCGACCTTCATCTTTTTGCTCCGCCCTCCCCACGCCGTCATTGCCCGGCTTGTCCGGGCAATCCAAAGGTTCCGCATGGATCACCGGGACAAGCCCGGTGATGACGGTGGCGGCGAGCACTCGAGTCTAGATGCGCGCAGCAGGCCCGAAGAGCAACCGGCAGATTGCCGCGCCCGCGCCTATTGCGCGTCGAGCGGCTCGGTGCCGGTGGCCTTGCCCTCGCGCGACAGCGTGATCTTTTCGATCCGGGCCTCGGCGGTCTTGAGCAGGGTTTCGCAATGGGCCTTGAGAGCCTCACCGCGCTCATAGATGGCGATGGATTCAGCCAGCGGCGCACGCCCGCTTTCCAGCTTGCCGACGATCTGTTCGAGCTGTTCCAGCGCTGCCTCGAAGCTGAGGGTTTTCACGTCGTCATTATCGGCCATCTGGCGCCCCGCTCATGAGATAGTTCTAGCCGTTCAGCAGCGTTGCCACATGTTGGGAAACGCCGCCGCTCAGGCCCTTGAGGTCATAGCCACCTTCGAGCAGTGACACAATCCGGTAGGCGCAGCGCTTGCCGGCCACATCCATCAACTTTCCCGTGACCCAGGCAAAATCCTCGTCTTCCCATTCAAGCTGCGCCAATGGGTCGAGCTGATGCGCGTCGAACCCGGCCGAGATCAGCAGCAGGTCCGGTGCGAAATTATCCAGCGCAGGCAGGATAATGTCTCGATAGGCCTCGCGCATTGCCACTCCGTCCGATTGCGCCTGCAAAGCCACATTGACGATATTGCCGACGCCGGTTTCGCGCGGATGGCCGGTGCCGGGGAAAAGCGGCATCTGGTGGCTCGATGCATAAAAGACGCTCGGGTCGTCCTTGAAAATATCCTGCGTGCCATTGCCGTGATGCACGTCAAAATCGACGATTGCGATCCGGTCGGCACCATATTTGCGCTGCGCCTCGCGCGCGGTGATGGCAATGGTATTGATCAGGCAAAAGCCCATCGCCGCTTCGATTTCGGCGTGATGGCCGGGCGGGCGAATGGCGCAGAAGGCATTGTCGACCTCGCCCATAACCACCGCATCCAGTGCCGCCAGTGCGCCGCCGAGGCCGGTGGCCAAAACATCCAGCGATTTGCCCGAAATATAGGTGTCACCATCGAGCTGGCGCATGCCCTCGGCGGGCCGCGCATCGCGCAGGGCGGCGAGATAGTCGGGGTGATGGACCAGTTCGAGCAGGTTGAGATCGCCATAGGGCGCATCCCGACGCAGCAGCGCATCAAACTGCGATGCGCTCAGCGCGTCATTAACAGCGCGAATACGGTCGGCCCGCTCGGGGTGGCCGGGCGGGGTCAGATGGTCGTCAAAATTGGGCTGGCTGACCAGAAGGGTCGTCAACGGCGCTCTCCGCTTGTTGCTCCGTCTTGACGCGGCGCGGGCCTGTTGTCAAACCAGCGGCCATGAACATGCCCGCACCAGCAGAGATCGAAAAGGCCGCCGCCCTGTTGCGGGATGGCAAGCTCGTCGCCTTTCCCACCGAGACCGTCTATGGCCTCGGGGCAGACGCGACCAATGCCGATGCCGTGCTCTCGATCTACGAGACCAAGGGCCGCCCGCGCTTTAATCCGCTGATCGTTCACTGCGCCGATCTCGCCATGGCCGAGCGCTTCGCCAGTTTTTCGCCGCTGGCGCGCCAATTGGCCGACGCCTTCTGGCCCGGCCCGCTCAGCATCGTGCTGCCGCTTAAATCCGGCCACGGGCTGGCCGATGTGGCTACGGCTGGGCTCGATACCATCGCCCTGCGCGTGCCCGACCATCCGGTGGCGCAGGCTCTGCTGCGCGCGGCGGACCGTCCTTTGGCCGCGCCGTCCGCCAATCCCTCAGGCAAGCTCTCGCCCACCACAGCCGAACAGGTGCAGCGGGGCTTTTCCGGCAGGGTTCCGGTTCTCGATGGCGGGCCCTGCAAGTCAGGCGTTGAATCCACCATCGTCACCATTGATGGCGACAGGATCATCCAGCTTCGCGCCGGGGCCCTGGCCCGCGAAGAGATAGAGCGCGTCACCGGACTTGTGGTGTCGCAGGCCGAGACTGGCGCAAAGATTTCGGCCCCTGGCATGCTGCTCAGCCATTACGCGCCCAATGCCCATATGCGGCTTGATACCAGCCCACAGCCCGGCGAGGCCTATCTGGCGTTCGGCGCTGCCACCCCGTTCGATGGCATCACGCGCAATCTATCGGAAAGCGGCGACCTGCATGAGGCCGCGCGCAATCTCTTTTCCATGTTGCATGAACTGGACGCCACTGGCGTGACAATGATCGTGGTTGCGCCCATTCCCGAAACCGGGCTGGGCGAAGCGATCAATGACCGCCTCCGCCGCGCTGCCGCGCCGCGCTCCTAGCGTTTGCGCACGAATTCGGTGCGCAGCACCAGGCCCTTGATGGCGTCGTGGCGGCAATCGATCTCTTCGGGATTGTCAGTCAGCCGGATCGTCTTGATCACCGTGCCCTGCTTCAGCGTCTGTCCCGCGCCCTTGACCTTGAGGTCCTTGATCAGCACCACGGAATCGCCGTCGGCCAGCAGATTGCCGGACGCATCGCGTACTTCGTTCGCCGCGGCAGCAGCAGCCTTCACTTCCGAGGCCGGCCGCCATTCGCCGCTTGCCTCGTCGTAAATATAGTCGTCGTCTTGTGTGCTCATGCCGGACCTATTGCAGGCCCGGCCCGCTTTGCCAAGACCATTGGCTCACTGGCTGGTCAAGGTCCGTCGCACCGCATCGTCCCAGCCGCTGACCTTGGCCGTGCGGGTGGCCGCATCCATTTTCGGCTCGAACCGGGTGTCGCGCGCCCAACTTGCAGCAAATTCGCTCATATCCGGCCAGAGGCCCGCCTGCATCCCCGCCAGCCAGGCCGCGCCTAAAGCTGTGGTTTCCAGAATGGTCGGGCGATCGACAGGCGCGTCGAGAATGTCGGCGAGAAACTGCATGGTCCAGTCGGACGCCACCATGCCGCCATCGACGCGCAGCACCGTGTCCTTGCCGCCCTCTTTCCAGTCCTTGCGCATGGCTTCGAGCAGGTCGCGGGTCTGATAGCAGACCGCTTCAAGCGCCGCCCGGGCAATCTCAGCGGGACCGGAATTGCGCGTCAGCCCATAGATGGCGCCGCGCGCTTCGGCATCCCACCATGGCGCGCCCAGCCCCACAAAGGCGGGCACCATATAGACATGCTGGCTCGGATCAGCCGACTCGGCCAGCGGCCCGGTTTCGCTGGCATGCTTCACCAGTTTCAGCCCGTCCCTGATCCACTGCACCGCCGCCCCGGCGATGAAGATCGAGCCTTCCAGCGCATAAATGGTTTCGCCATTGAGGCGATAGGCAATGGTGGTCAGCAGTCGATTGTCGGAGCGCACCATATCCTTGCCGGTATTGAGCAGGGCAAAGCAGCCGGTGCCATAGGTGGATTTGAGCATGCCCGGCTCGAAACAGGCCTGCCCGATGGTGGCCGCATGCTGATCGCCCGCCACGCCCAGAATGGGAATGGCAGCGCCGAACAGGCTTTCTTCGGTGACGCCGAAATCGTCGGCGCAATCCTTGACCTCGGGCAGGATCGCCATGGGCACATCGAGCAGCTCGCAAAGTGCCTCGTCCCAGTGATTGGCGCCGATATCGAACAGCAGGGTGCGGCCCGCATTGGTCGCGTCGGTAGCGTGCATCTTGCCGCCGGTCAGCCGCCAGATGAGGAAGGCGTCCACCGTGCCAAAGGCCAGTTCGCCCTTGTCGGCCCGCGCCCGCGCACCTTCGACATTGTCGAGCAGCCATTTGACCTTGGTGCCGGAAAAATAGGGATCGAGCAGCAGGCCGGTCTTTTGGGTCACCAGCGCCTCATGCCCATCGGCCTTGAGCTTGGCACAAAGCCCCGCCGTGCGCCGATCCTGCCAGACAATGGCATTGTGAATAGGCTTGCCGGTCTTGCGATCCCAGATCAGCACCGTTTCGCGCTGATTGGTAATGCCAATGGCCGCAATATCGTCCGCGCCAATGCCCGCCTCGGCAATGGCCGTCTTTACCGACCAGACCACCGATTCCCAGATTTCCTCGGGGTCATGCTCCACCCAACCATCCTGCGGGAAGTGCTGGGTAAATTCCTTCTGCCCCGTCCCGACAATCTTGCGGGCCTCGTCGAACACAATGGCCCGGCTCGATGTCGTGCCCTGATCGATGGCCAGAATGAATTTTTGCATGAAACTCCCCACCAGCCCTTCGGCTCTTTCTACACCCTCCCCCTTGCGGGGAGGGAAGCGAGATAGGACTTAGCGCTTGCTAAGTCCGTGATCGAGCAGGGTGGGGGATATGACAAGCACCACGTGCTGCAAACACCCCCTCCCATCCTCCCCCGTCAAGGGGGAGGTGCCGCATCGTGCGACGCCTACTAGCCTGCCAAATAAGCCTCAAGCCGCGCCACGTCTTCAGCGCCGACCCGCAGACCCAGCTTGGTGCGCCGCCACAGAATATCTTGTGCCGTCCGCGCCCACTCCTCGGCAACCAGATAATCGACTTCGGCCTGATAAAGATCGGCGCCGAAATGGGGGCCGAGGTCTTCGTCGTTTCTGCGCCCATCCAGAATAGACCGCGCCCTGGTGCCATAGAGCCGCATCAGGCGACGCAGGAGACCCGCCGGCATGGCGGGATAATCCATGCCCAGCCGCCGCACTTCGGCGTCAAAGCTCTTCACGCCGAAATCGCCGCCGGGCAGCGTGCTGGTCTTGGTCCAGGCCTCGCCCTTCTTGCCCAGCACACCCTCGATCTTTTCCAGCACCGATTCCGCCAGCCGCCGCGAGGTGGTGAGCTTGCCGCCAAACACGTTGAGCACCACGCCCGTGGTCGCATCGCCATCGGTTTTGAGCACATAGTCGCGCGTCGCTTCCTGCGCAGCGCTGGCCCCATCGTCGAACAGCGGACGCACGCCCGAATAGGTCCAGACGATTTCGTCGCGCGTCACATTCTGCGCGAAATATTCATTGGCCGCCGCCAACAGGTAATCGGTTTCTTCCTCGGTGATCTGCACATTCTTCGGATCGCCCGTATAGTCGCGGTCGGTTGTGCCGATCAGGGTGAAATCGTCCTCATAGGGAATGGCGAAGAAAATCCGCCCGTCGCCATTCTGGAAGAAATAGCAGCGGTCGTGATCATAGAGTTTCTTGACCACGATATGGCTTCCCTGAACCAGCCGCACATTATGCGTGCCGTTCTTGCCCAGAACCCCGTTGATCACCTCATCGACCCAGGGACCGGCGGCATTGATCAGCATGCGGGCGCGCACGGTTTGCTTGCCGCCTTCACCATCGAGTTCAATGGTCCAGCCACCATCCTCGCGCCGCGCCGAAACCACCTTGGTGCGCACATGCACACTCGCGCCGCGGTCAGCGGCATCGCGGGCATTGAGCACCACGAAGCGCGCGTCATTGACCCAGCAATCGGAATATTCAAAAGCCAGACGATAGCCGGGCTTGAGCGGCTTGCCCGCTTCGTCGCGCGTCAAGTCCAGCGTCTTGGTCGGCGGCAAGAGGCGCCGTCCGCCCATATAATCGTACATGGCCAGACCCGCGCGCAGGATGGCAGCGGGGCGCAGGCCCTTGTGATGAGGCAGAACGAAGCGCAGCGGCCAGATGATATGCGGCGCGGCGGCCCAGAGCACTTCGCGCTCGGCCAGCGCTTCATGCACCAGCCGGAATTCGTAATGTTCGAGATAGCGCAGACCGCCATGGATCAGCTTGGTTGCGGCGGACGATGTGCCCGAGGCCAGATCGTTCATTTCGGCAAGGGCCACTGAATAGCCGCGCCCCACCGCATCGCGCGCCACGCTGGCGCCATTGATGCCGCCACCGATCACGAAAATATCCAGCATGTCATCGCCTCTCATCGCCATGTTTCGTTTATACGATATTTGTTTTCGTTTCGCAGCATTTTTATTTCGCTTCAGCTTCCATACCAGGCCGCCATTGACCGGGCCAAAAGCGGGGGGTACGCAAGGGTACTCCATCCCTCCGGCCAAGGCTTTCCGGCCAATGCTCGACATTCTCGCCGTCATCGCCCCGATCTTCGCGCTTATGGCCTTTGGTTATGGCGCGGTGCGCTACCGCCTGTTTCCGGCGGATGGCATCAAGGCCCTAATCGCCTTCGTCAACAATTTTGCGACACCGTGCCTGCTGTTCTATTCGATCAGCACCAGCGATTTCCGCTCCGCCTTCAATCCGGCCATTATCGGCCCCTTCTATCTGGGCGCGATCATCTGTTTCGTTGTCGGCATCGTCATTGCCCGCCGGATATTCAAAAACCGCCCCGGCGAGAGCATTTCAGTCGGCTTTGCCGGCACCTTCACCAATACGGTTCTGGTTGGTCTGCCGATCATGACCCGCGCCTATGGCGAGGCCGCGCTGCCGGTCACGCTGTCGATCATCGGCCTGCATGGCGCGATCCTGCTGACGCTCGGCATGGTGACGATGGAACTGACCCGGCGCGACGGCCAATCGCTGGGCAAGACGCTCGTCGTCGCCATCCGCCGCGTCGCCTCCAACCCACTGATCTGGGGCATTGCGGCAGGCATTGTCGGCTCACTGGTCAATCTCGAACTCGTCGAACCCGCCGAAGCCTTTTTCGTGATGATGAGCCAGGCCGTGGTGCCCGCCGCCCTGTTCGGCATTGGCGGCGCGCTCAATGAATTCAAGCTAAGCGAAAACTGGAAGCAGGCCCTCGTTGCCGCCCTCATCAAGCTCATCGTCCACCCCGCCATCGCCTATGTGCTGATGATCTGGCTGCTGCATGTGCCCATGGAGATCGCCCGCTACGGCATCCTGCTCGCGGCCATGCCGGCCGGGGTCAATATCTACGTCTTCGCCACCTATTACGAACGCGGCATCAGCGTCGCCGCCAACACGATCCTGATCGCCACAATTCTGTCGGCGCTGACCATTTCGGGGTGGTTGTTTGTGTTGAGTTTATGAGGGGGGCAAACCAAGACCCCCATTTCCATCGTCATTGCCCGGCCATCCTCGGACTTGATCCGGGGACCGGGCAATCCATCTTGCCGAGGCATGGACCACCCGGACAAGCCGGGTGGTGACGGTGATTGCTCCTAATGGGCTAAGCCTTACAACCCCCACCCAACCTCCCCCTGAGAAGGGGGAGGAGCGCCCCCGGCGGCTTTCGTAAGGTGGAGAAAACTCGATCTGTTCCTCCCCCTTCTCAGGGGGAGGTTAGGTGGGGGTGGAACAGCTAACCTTACCCCACCCTCACATCCGCGCGCTGCACCAAATCTCCCACCGGAACCGTCCTCAGTGGCAGGGCGCTTTCCGCATCCAGCCCCACGGCCAGCCGCACATAATTCTCGGTCGGACAAAGCTGCATCCTGGCATCAAACCCGATCCAGCCCAGCCCGTCATCATAGGCTTCCGCCCATGCATGCAGCCCGCCGGGATGATCCGCGCTCGGCGCAAGATAGCCGGTGACGAAGCGCGCCGGAATATCGAGCGCCCGCGCCGCGCCGATGAACAGATGCGCATAGTCCGCAGCAGGTTGCAGCTCGGCCATTTCCCCCTGCCGCTGAAGTTGGGCACCATCAGCGCTCATCTGCGTCTGGCTCTCGTCCTTGTCCGGCAGGCCCAGCACCTCCCCCACCCGCGCCATCAGCGCATGGAGGGTGTCGAGCCGTGTGTCCTTGCCCGTCCGGAACTTGCCGTAAAGCGTCACTGGCGCCTTGGTGAGCGGCGTCACCCGTCGATAGAGCGCCGGTACCGGTTCGCCACCCGGCTTGCCCAGCACGCCATTGACCTCTTTCGTGGTCACGACGCCCCGTGCCCGCAGCGTGATCGCGCCCTCGGGTCGGCTCTGGTTCACCAGATGCACCATATTGCCATAGGCATCGGTGAAGCGCCCGGCATTGCCGATACCCGCTACTTCCACGCTCCAGCTTTCCACCTGCTGCGCCGGGCCGGAACCGGGCGTCAGCAGCAGATGCAACACCGCCTGCGCCGTTGCGTCCGGCAGGGAGAGGCTCAGCGAATGATCGATCTCGATACGCATCAGTAGAAATTGTAGCTTTCCGAAAGCGCGTCCGTCACCCGGTTGTTCCGCGCGATGAACTCGGTCAAAAATTCATGCAGGCCATTGGCGAAGATGGCGTCCATATTGGTGTTTTCGACCATGGCGAGCAGGCTGTCCGCCGCCTCGTGGCAGCATTCCTTGCGCCCGTAAAGCGTTGCCAGACTATCGACATTCTGCTGCACGAAGCGGGCGCAATAGACGAGGGATCGCGGCATTTCGGGCCGCAGGATCAGGAAGTCGGCAATGTTATGGGCCTTGTAGCGGTCGTGATAGACATGCCGATAGGCCCGGTGCGCCGAAGCCGCCCGTAGGATCAGCGTCCATTGCTGGATGTCGATTTCCCCGCCCACCAGCGTCGAGCGTGGCAGCAGCACGTAATATTTCATGTCGAGAATACGCGCCGTATTGTCGGCCCGCTCGACGAAATTGCCCACCTGCAGGAAGTTGAAGCCGTCATCGCGCAGGATCGTGCCCAGCAAGGCGCCCCGGAATTCATGGCTGCGCTGTTTCACCCATTGCAACAGGCCGAGCAGCTTGGCCCCGCGCACGTCGCGCGGCTTGATCTGGGAAAATTCCAGCCACGCCCCATTCATGCTCTCCCACATATCGGTGGTGATCGCTGTGCGCACGGACCGCGCATTGGTGCGCGCGGCTTGCAGACACGAATAGACCGAGGAGGGGTTTTCGGGGTCGAACATCATGTAGCGGGCGACGCTGTCGAGGTCGGCCACTTCATGCTTTTGCGCGAAAAGTTCATCGACCTCGGCGGCCTGCATCATGGACACCAGATGCTCGCTGGCCCCGCCTTCACGGCGAGAGGTGAGCGACATGCGGTAGCCCACTTCAAGCAGGCGCGCCATGTTCTCGGCCCGCTCGACATAGCGGGAGAGCCAGAACAGGTTCTGTGCGGTGCGTCCGAGCATTCTCATGCTTGCACCTCCCGCGCATCGCACTCTCGGCTCCTGCGCCTCCCTCCCCCTTGAGGGGAGGGAATGAGGGTGGGGGTTCTGAATTCGCCCCGTGCTCGATCTTGGGTATGTGTACGCTGCGCCCGCAGAACCCCCACCCCGGCCCTCCCCTCAAGGGGGAGGGGGCAGTATGGCGCTTGCGGAGCCAGCAGAGTGGAACACTGAAAAAACATCATCAATCTTCCAGCACCCACGTATCTTTCGTCCCGCCGCCCTGCGACGAGTTCACCACCAGCGATCCTTTCTTGAGCGCCACGCGCGTCAGCCCGCCGGGGGTGATCCGCACTTCGTCGCCCACCAACACATAGGGTCTGAGATCGACATGGCGCGGCGCGACATCGCCATTGATATGCGTCGGGCAGGTGGAAAGGTTCAGCGTCGGCTGGACGATGTAATTGTCCGGCCGCGCCTCGATCTTCTTCTTGAATTCGGCATGCATGGCCTTGGATGAGGTCGGCCCCACCATCATGCCGTAGCCGCCCGAGCCGTGAACCTCCTTGACCACCAGATCGTGGATATTTTCAAGCACCCAGGCGCGCTGATCCTCATCGGTGCAATTATAGGTCGGCACATTCTGCAGAATGGCCTTTTCACCGAGGTAGAATTCGATGATCTCCGGCACATAGGTATAGACCGCCTTGTCATCGGCGATCCCCGTCCCCGGCGCGTTGACCAGCGTGACATTGCCCGCCCGATAGGCGTCGAACAGGCCCGGCACGCCCAGCATGGAATCGGGCTTGAAAGTCAGCGGATCGAGATAATCATCGTCGATCCGGCGATAGATGACGTCGACGCGCTCCGGCCCGGTGGTGGTGCGCATATAGACCTTGCCGCCATCGACAAACAGATCATGGCCTTCGCAGAGCTGTGCACCCATCTGGTCGGCGAGGAACGAGTGCTCGAAATAGGCCGAGTTGAAAATTCCCGGCGTCAGCACGGCAATATTGGGGCTATTGCCGGTAAATCCGGTCGGCGCCACGCTCTCCAGCGTCCGGCGCAGATTTTCGGGATAGGTCTCCACGGGCGCAACCTTGGATTTCTGGAACAGGTCCGGCGCCAGCAGCATCATCGCCTCGCGGTCTTCCAGCATATAGGAGACGCCTGAGGGGGTGCGCAGATTGTCCTCCAGCACATAGAATTCGTCCGGTCCCACCCGCACGATATCCACCCCGATAATATGGGCATAGACGCCGCGCGCCGGTTCCAGCCCCATCATCTGCGGGCAGAAGGCTTCATTGTTGAGAATGAGCTTTTCTGGCACCCGCCCGGCCTTCAAAATCTCCTGCCGGTGATAGATGTCATAGAGAAAGGCGTTGAGCGCCTTGACGCGCTGCTCGATCCCCTTGGAGAGCCTGCGCCATTCATCGGCGGCAATAATGCGGGGAATGACATCGAAGGGGATGACCTTTTCGGTGCCCTCTTCCGAGCCATAGACGGCGAAGGTAATGCCGAGCTTGCGAAAGATCGCTTCCGCATCGGCCTGCATCAGCGCCAGCGCCTTGTCCGGCTGCTCGGCCAGCCATTCACTCAGCGCCCGGTAGGGTTCGCGGACAGAACCGTCCGGATTGTACATTTCGTCAAAAGGGGTCTTCTCGCCCATTCTGCTCCGCTAAATTGTTACGGCATTCCCATCGCCCCGCCATTGCTACACGTTTGTTCGCCGCCGTCCAGACAGTCAAAACCGCTGAGTGCCGCTTTTTCGTGCAGGTCTGGGTTGCAGATGCAGCGCAAAAAATGCTCTCATTCGCGCGCAATGATTATAGGCTTTTCAGTTTAGGCTTCGGTTTCGTGGCAATGGGCGGCGAAACCGGCTTGGTCCGGATACGAATAGTACCGCCAGCCAATTTTTCGATGTCGAAGGCCAAGGTCTGCCGCACGAGATCGCTCAGCTTTCCGGAGCCGAAGGTTCGCGGATCAAAATCCGGTGCCAGATTTCCCAGATGTTGGCCGACCACCCCAAGAGGCACCCAGCCATCTTCGCTATCGATCTGCTCGATGGCACGTTTCAGCAGCGGAATGGACTGAGCGGGCTGTTTCAATGGTGCAGCCTTTTGCGGGGCGCTCTGCGCATTGACGGGGGCCGCATCAGGCCAGAGATTTTCGGTATAGATGAAGCGCCGGCAGGCCTGACGGAAGCTCTCGGGCGTCTTCTGTTCGCCAAACCCGAACACGTCCACGCCCTGCTCGCGGATGCGGGCAGCAAGCCGGGTGAAATCACTGTCGGAAGACACAAGACAGAAGCCGTCGAACCGGCCGCTATGCAGCAGGTCCATCGCGTCGATAACGAGGGTAATATCAGACGCGTTCTTGCCGACCGTATAGGCGAATTGCTGCTGTGGAATGATGGCATGCCGGGCCAGAAGCTCATTCCAGGTTTTCATTCTGGGGCTGGAAAAGTCCCCATAGATGCGCCGCACGCTTGCCTGCCCAATCTTGGCGATTTCTTCAAACAGGCCATCAGCAATCTGTGCTGAAGCGTTGTCGGCGTCGATAAGCACCGCAAGTCGTCGCGTTTGAATATCGTCCGGCATAGTCACTCCCTCAGTCTCAAAATTATAATGAGCCGGTCACGACAAACCGGCGAGTAAGGCCGCAAAGGACGAAAAGGCCCTCATCCGGCCTTGGCGTTGCATGACACGCTGACTAGTCTGGCAGACAAAGGGAACTTAATTGATGACCATCGAGATTTTGCAGACCCATCCCCTCCTCCCCTCCTGCGAACAGGCGCTGGCCGGGCGCTATGTCGTTCACAAGCTGCATGAACAGGCGGACAAGGATGCGTGGCTGAAAGCCAATGGTGCCCGCATCCGCGCCCATGCCGGGTCGGGTGTGCAGGCCGACCTCATGGAAAAGCTGCCAAATCTGGAAATCATAGCCAGCTTCGGCGTCGGCTATGACAATATCGACATTGCCGGGGCCAGGGCGCGCAATATCCGCGTCACCAATACGCCCGATGTGCTCAACGATGCGGTGGCCGAGCTGGCCATCGGCCTCATGATCTCGCTGGCCCGCCGCATTCCGCAATCGGATCAGTTCGTGCGGCAAGGCAAGTGGCCCGGCGGCGGCTTCGGCCTATTCTCCGAACTGACCGGCAAGACGGTCGGCATTCTGGGCCTTGGCCGCATCGGCAAGGAAATCGCCACCCGCCTGCAAGCAATGAAGATGCGCGTCGTCTATCACGGTCGCAGCCAGCAGCAGAACCTGCCCTATATCTATTACGACAAGCTCGAAGACATGGCGCGGGACAGCGACTGGCTGGTGGTCATCGCGCCCGGCGGCAAGGGCACGGAGGGGATCGTCTCACGAAAAGTGCTCGAAGCGCTCGGTCCCGATGGCGCAATCGTTAATGTCGCGCGCGGCACGCTGATCGACGAAGCCGCCATGCTCGACCTGCTGCAATCGGGCGGGCTTGGCGGCGCGGCGCTCGACGTCTTTGTCGATGAACCCAATGTCCCCGAGGCCTTCTTCTCCCTCGACAATGTCGTGCTCTCCCCCCATCAGGGCAGCGCCACGCATCAGACCCGCTACGCCATGGGCGCGCTATTGGTCGCCAATCTCGAAAAGCACTTTGCCGGTGAGCCTCTGATCAGCGCGGTGGCGTGAACCGGCGACCGGCCCTTCAGGCACCCTCTCCCTAAGAAGAAAGGGCGCTTTGTGGTTTGCCAAAATCTTGACGCCCCACCGGTTCGGCACCTCCCCCTTGACGGGGGAGGTTGGGAGGGGGTGTGCAACGCACTCGATCGGGCTGTGATGCCCCCCTCCCCAACCCTCCCCGCGAGGGGGAGGGTGCCGCGTCGAGCGCGATTATACGCCAATGATATCTCCGCAGCCCCGTAACAGACCGCAACCCACCCCTGCACCATCCCCAATTAACAGCGGACCGAAAACCCTTTAGCTTCCGCCAAAATTGTTGGGAGTCTATGCAATGACCGAATGGTGGCGCGGCGGAGTGATCTATCAGGTCTATCCGCGTTCGTTTCAGGACAGTAATGGCGACGGCATCGGCGATCTGGCCGGTATCATCGACCGGCTCGATCATATTGCCAGCCTTGGCGTCGATTGCATCTGGCTCTCCCCCATCACCCAGTCGCCGCAGGCCGATATGGGCTATGACGTGTCCGACTATATGGCCGTCGATCCGTTGTTCGGCTCCTTGCAGGATTTCGACCTGTTGATGGAAAAGGCCCATGCGCTGGGTCTAAAGGTCATCATGGATCAGGTGGTCAGCCACACCTCCTCGCAGCATCCGTGGTTCCTCGAATCCGCCTTCAGCCGCGATAATGCCAAGGCGGACTGGTATGTCTGGGCCGATGCCAATCCCGATGGTACGCCGCCCAACAACTGGCTTTCGGTGTTTGGTGGCTCGGCATGGGAATGGCACACCGCGCGCAAACAATATTACCTGCACAATTTTCTGACCAGCCAGCCCGATCTCAACTTCCATAATCCCGCCGTGCAGGACGCCGTGCTGCAAACCATGCGCTTCTGGCTGGATAGAGGGCTCGATGGCTTCCGCCTCGACACGGTCAATTACTATTTCCACGACGCAAAGCTGCGCTCGAACCCGCCGCTGGCCGAGCTCAATGGTCTGCCCGCCACCAATCCCTATGACATGCAGAGCCACCGCTTCTCCAAGAGCCAGCCGGAAAATCTGGACTGGCTGCGCAAGGTCCGCGCCATGATGGATGATTTCCCGGGCGTCACCACGGTCGGCGAAGTGGGCGATGACGAGCGCGGCCTCGAATTGATGAAGCAATATACCTCCGGCAGCGACCTGCTGCATATGTGCTATTCGTTCGATTTCCTCAGCCCCAAATTCTCCGCCGCCCATTTCCGCACCAAGGTGAAAGCCTTTTTTGCCGATGGCTCGACCGGCTGGCCCTGCTGGAGCTTTTCCAATCACGACGTCATCCGCCACATGACCCGCTGGGCGCCGCACAGCGCTTCGCCTGCCGATCTGTCACGGCAGGCCATCGCGCTGATGTTGACGCTCAAGGGCTCGGCCGGGCTCTATCAGGGCGAGGAGCTGGGCCTGCCCGAAGCCGATATTCTTTACGAGGAACTGACCGATCCGCGCGGCATCCGCTTCTGGCCGGAAGACAAGGGCCGCGATGGCTGCCGCACCCCCATGCCATGGCATTCCGGCCTGCCCCATGCCGGGTTCACGACGGGCAAGCCATGGTTGCCGATCAAGCATGCCGCCGCCGCGCTCAGCGTCGATGCGCAGGACGCAGACCCCAATTCCACCCTCGCCTATTACCGGCAGATTCTCGCCTGGCGCAAAAACCATCCTGCGCTCAAAACCGGCGATATTGCCTTCTTCGATTGCGACGAGCCGGTGCTGGCCTTTTCCCGCACCGATGGCAACAAGGACGTGATCTGCGTGTTCAATCTCTCGGGCGAGCCGCGTCAGGTTGCGCTGGCGGGCGTTGAGCTGGCGTTGGAGCCTGTCAGCCACAATGCGGCTTTATCGGGCGCCAATCTGCTGCTCGGCCCCAATGGCTTTGCCATTCTGCCCGCACCAGCCGGTGAGGGACAGGTCGCGTTTACCGCATAAAAGCCGGCTCATTGCTGCGCTGATTTTTCCTGCCAGCGCACCAGCACGACCACGGCGGGAATGGCAAAGCTCAGCATGAGCAGGCGCACGACATGGTGCGCGGCGATAAAGGCGGTGTCATAGCCCAAAGCGATCCCCAGCGCGCCCATGCCTTCGAGCGCGCCAGGGGACAGACCGAGCCATATCTGGCCGAAGGGCATGTCCACCAATTGCGCCACGCCCAGCGCCATGATGGTGACAATGGTCAGCGTCATGGCCGTGGCGATCAGCCCGCCCTTTGCCGCTGCGGCGAATTCAGCACGGCTGATGCCTTTGAAGCGCGAGCCGATCAGCGCCCCGGTCAGGATGAAGGTGACGATGACCAGAGGCTCCGGCACGGCCTCGACATAAAGGCCGCCCAGCTTTGCCGCCGTCGCCGCTGCCATCGCGCCCAGAACTATGCCGGCGGGCACTTTGAGCTTTATGAAAACCAGCCCGGTAACCACGCATCCGAGCGCCAGCAGCGCCAGTTGCAGCGGCGAGAGATAGGCGCTGGGCACAGGGGGCGGGAAATGATCGATAGGCAGGAAAACCGCGCCAATTGGCACCGCGATGGTCAGCATCAGAATGCGGATCACCTGAATGATGACGATCTGGCGCGCATTGCCTACGCCGGTCGCCGCAATGCCCATGATGAAAGACAGATGTCCGGGAAACGAGCTGAGATAGGCCGTGCCCGGATCGAGCCTGAACAGCCGCGTCAGCATCCAGCCCGTGGCGGCGATGATGATCACCAGCTCGATGGCCAGCGCCGCCAGCGAAATCGGCCAGCTTGCCAACAGCGTCAGCGAATCGGGGGCAACGCTTGCCCCCATCGACATGCCGATCAGAACGAAAGCCACATCGCGCAATCGATCCGGCATGGCGACTGGCAAGCCCAGCATGGCCGCAATGGTCACGCCCAGCGCCCCGCCCATCAGCCAGCCGGCAGGCAGGCCGATGGCATCGGCAACAAAGCCGCCCAAAGCCGAAATGGCGAGGGTCAACAGGGTTGGCAGGAAAGGCCAGGACGAAAAACGCACGGAAGACATCGCGGCCAGCACTAACCGAAAAGGCGGATGGATTAAACGTTGATCGCAATGATCAATGGCAGCACCAAAAGGCCGCTAGCTGATCGGCAGCGCGCGCTCCACCAGGCGCACCCAATAGCTCACGCCCACCGGAATGGCGTCGTCGTTGAAGTCATAGCTATCGGTGTGCAGTTCCGAGGAATCGCCATTGCCGAGGAAAATATAGGCCCCCGGTCGCTCATTGAGCATGAAGGAAAAATCCTCGCCGCCCATCGAGGGGACCGCTTCGGCATCCACCCGATCCGCCCCCACGATTTCAGCAGCGGTTTCGGCGGCGAACGCGGTCTGCGCGGCGGCATTGACCGTCACCGGATAGCCGCGCACATAGCGGATCGAGGCCGTCGCGCCGAAGCTCACGGCAAATTGGGGCACGATTTCTGCCAGCCGCGCCTCGATGAAATCCTGAACGCCGCCATCGAGCGTACGCACCGTGCCGGTGATCTTGGCCGTGCGCGAAATCACATTGTCCGCCTCGCCCGCCTCGATCATGGTCACCGACAAGACGGCGCTTTCCAGCGGATCGAGATTGCGCGACACGATGGTCTGCAGCGCCGTCACCAATTGGGCGGCGACGATGATCGGGTCCACGGTCTGCTGCGGGCGCGCGGCGTGCCCCCCCTGCCCTTCGATGTCGATATAGAAGCGGTCGGTCGCCGCCATGATGCCACCGGCGCGAATACCGAATTGCCCGAGCGGCATGCCGGGCCAATTGTGCATGCCATAGACCTCATCAATGCCGGTCTTTTCAAACAGGCCATCGGCGATCATCACCTTGCCGCCGCCACCGCCCTCTTCGGCAGGCTGGAAGATCAGCGCCACGCGTCCGTCGAAATTGCGCGTCTCGGCCAGATATTTCGCCGCGCCCAGCAGCATGGCCGTATGCCCGTCATGGCCGCAGGCATGCATCTTGCCCGCAATGGTGGAGGCATGTGGCGCGCCGGTCTTTTCGGTCACCGGCAGCGCATCCATGTCGGCGCGCAGGCCGATGGTGCGCCCGCTTTTATTGGTGCGCCCATTGATAATGCCGACCACGCCGGTTCCGGCGAGCCCGGTGATGATTTCGTCGCAGCCGAATTCGCCCAGCTTGTCCACCACGATTGCCGAGGTCCGGTGCACATCGAACAAAAGCTCGGGATGCGCATGAAAATCGCGGCGCCAGGCGGCGATTTCAGGCTGGAATTCGGCAACGCGGTTGAGGACAGGCATAGGGAGACCAAAGCAGTTGGGAGAGAGGGACAATGTCTCTGTCCTAAAGCGCGGCGTCAACTCCCGACCGGCACCTCGCGCCTATGGCCGGGCCGGCGGCGCCACCGAGCAGGGCGAATAGGCCAGCGGGTCATCGACCGGTTGCGCTGGAGGCGCTGCAACCGAACAGGGGGAATAGGCGAGCGGGTCTTCCGCTTCGGGCACAGCCTGCTGAATAGTGTCGGCAACGGGGGCGGGCGCGGCATTCATCTGCACCACGGCAATGGTCGCTGCGGCCGCACCGGCCACGAGAGCGGCGCCGAAAAGGATGGTTTTGCGTGTCGTCATAATAGGCAAGTCTCTAGCTGCATCATTCAGGACCGGGCCCGACCGGAAGCCGCCAATGCCTTGGCATGCCTCATGAAAGCCGGGTCCGCGATTTGGGCCACCATAACCGATCCACCTCTGATCAGCGGCCTAATTAATGTACACTAATTAGATAGAGTTTCTAATTCCGCTTATCAATTCAGCATAGGCAACCTCGAACCGATTGCGGATTCCTGCCAGTCTCAGGGCAGAAATTTTTTATGAGTAGTCAACATGTTGGACAGACGGGCCTTCCTGGCATTTTCCGGGTTGGTATTGAGTGGCCTGGGTGGTGCAGCTTTTGCGCAAGACCGGGCCGAGGCCGATGCGGTGGCCTTTGAATCCATCGATCAGGTGCGCGCCATTGCCGAAAAAGGTGCGGCGATTGTCTATTTCCATGCCGAATGGTGCCCCACCTGCCGCGCCACCATGGTGTCCTTCCGGGGGCGCTGGCCCGAAGTGCAGCCCGGCATCACCCTCATCATTGCCGATTATGACACCGAGACCGAGCTCAAGACCCGCTACGGGGTCACCTATCAGAACACCTATGTTCAGGTCGGTCCGGATGGCGAAAAAATCCAGATCTGGAATGGCGGCGGCATCGAGGCGCTGAACAGCAAGCCGATCTTCAGCTAGAATGAACATCGCCATTCTCATCGCCTTTGCCGCTGGCCTCGTCACCGTCGCCTCACCCTGCGTGCTGCCGCTGCTGCCGGTTATTCTCGCCTCATCGGCACAATCGGAGCGCTTGCGGCCATGGGGCGTGCTGGTCGGGTTCGTGCTGTGCTTTGCCGCCGTCACGCTGGCGCTGGCCAGTCTGGTCAATGCCCTCGGCATTCAGCCCGATCTGGTGCGCGTGATCAGCGCCATCATCCTTCTGGCCTGCGGCGTGGTGCTGATCGTGCCGCAGTTCAGCAATCTGTTCGAGCGCTCGACCGGTGGTCTCGCCAATGCCAGCGCCCGCCTGCCAACAGGCGACGGTTTCGGCGGCGGCTTCGTCATCGGCGCGGGTCTGGGACTGGCATGGACGCCCTGTGTCGGTCCGGTCATGGCCTCGGTCCTGACATTGGCAATGAACCAGCAGGTCTCGCTCGATGCGGTGCTGATCACGCTGGCCTTCGCGCTTGGCACGGCCCTGCCCATGGTCGCCGTCATCTTTGGCGGTCGCGCGCTGATCAAGCGGCTGTCGTTTTTGCAGGCCAATGGCGAGCGGATCAAAAAGCTGTTCGGCGCCCTGCTCATTGTGGTCGCCATTTTCCTGCTCACCGGTTTCGACCGCACCATTCAGCTCTGGCTCTTCGATCTTTTCCCCGGCTGGGAAGAGGCGCTGACCGGCTGGGAATATGCCTTCACCAACTAAATATCGTCCCTAGGAGAACCCATGATGAAACTGAAAACTCTCGCTGTTCTGGCCGCGCTGGCGTCGGGCCTCACCCTCTCCACCTCGGCTCTCGCACTGCCCGCAGTGCTGCAGCAGTCCGAGGGCCTCGGCGCCTATGTCAGCCTTGAACAGGTCAAGGCGCTTGGCGATGACGTGGTGCTGGTCGATATCCGCACCGCTGATCGCTATGAAGCCGGTCACATTCCCGGCGCCATCAACATTCCCCGCGAATTCATCGAAACGCCCGATGTCGATGGCGTGATCGGCGAAACCAAGTCCTATGAAGAACTGGAGCCGATCCTTGCCGGCTTCGGCCTTTCCTACGATCAGACAATCGTTGTTTATGGCGAGCACGATTCCAATCCGCTGGTGCCGGAATCCGCCCGTTATGCCGGCAAAATCTATGTCTCGCTGGATCAGGCCGGCTTTCCCAATGTCCATATCCTGAGCGGCGGCCTTGACGTCTGGGATGGCGAACTGAGCACCGAACCCACCGTTCTGGCGGCATCGGACCTCAAGCTCACCGACACCAAGCCCTATATTATCCAGAAGGATTATGTGGTGGCAGCGCTGGAAAAGGGCGACGCCTATGTGCTCGATGCCCGCGGCACCGCTGGCTATGATCGCGGCCACATCCCCGGCTCGATCAATGTGCCGATCGGCCTGTTCTCCGACGCCAATACCCTCCATGAAGACATTGACGGCCTGATCGCCCGCCTCGACGAACTTGGCATCGCCAAGGACGACGAGATCATCACCACCTGCGGCTGGGGCTGGGCGGCGTCCGACCTGCTCGCCATCCTGCGCGACCTCGGCTATTCCAACCTCAAGCTCTATGATGGCTCGTGGACCGAATGGGTACAGGATCCCGACCTGCCCAAGGCCGGCACCGATTTCGCCGCCTGATGCAAAACCAGGGCCCGCCGCGCGCGGGCCTTTCCTTTTTCGCATGGCTCTTTCGCCTCCCTCCACTTGAGCCAGCGCTATCACATATGATTTTTCACCGAGGGCCGGCCGCCGCCACACCTCTCCCTTGGGGGAGAGGTCGACGCGAAGCGGCGGGTGAGGGGGCCTTCAGCAAGCACCCAAGTTGAGAAAGGCCCCCTCACCCGGCCCCGCGGGCCGACCTCTCCCCCAAAGGGAGAGGTGGAGAGAGGCCTTTGGGGCGGTGGACAAAACCGTGTGCGATAGCACCCCTAAAAGGATAGGTGACTATCTTGCATTGCTTACGGCAAGTATGAACGATCGAAGCTATTCCCGCCCGATAAGGAGGTCTGCAATGAGCGACGCTAAAGATCAGGCCGATCAGGAAATCGCGTTCTGCGCGTCCATTCTGGCCAAGAGCGCCTCGAATGTGCTGCTCGAAACGCTGCGGGATGCGCCCGACGTCAAGGCATGGTCGCACTATCCCGAGGGCGATGTGTTCGATCCGGCCAGTGGCGCGCAATGGTATTATCATTGCCATTCCCCCTCCAACGACGCCGAAGAGCATGGCCATTTCCATTGCTTCGTCCGCCCGCAGGGCACGGACGGGCCGGTGCACCATCTGGCTGCCATCGGCGTTGATCCCTATGGCAAGCTGCATCGCATTTTTACCGTCAACCATTGGGTTGTGGGCGATGACTGGCTGGATGCCGAGGCGACCATTCCGCTGCTGCAACAATTCGATGTGCAGATGGCGCGCCCATCCTATCTGGTCAATCGCTGGCTGACCGCCGTTTTCGTGCGCTACGAAGCCGAAATCACCGAATTGATCCGTGAACGCGACCGGGTCATTGCTGCCTATGGCGAGGGCGATCTCACGCAGAACCGGAGCGACAGAACGCTGGAAGTGACCGCCCAATTCCGTCCGTGAGCGGGGGCCGCGCCTAATCGTTCTAATCAAAAGCGTCGCACCGAACCGAAATTCCCTTTGTGCGCCTTGCTCCCACCTCGCCTTTTTGTCATTGAAGCGCCGAGTAGCGGGAGTTGCCGATGAAAATCCTCGTCGCGGTCAAGCGCGTGGTCGATCACAATGTCCGTATCCGGGTTCGCCCCGATGGTTCGGGCGTCGAGACCAATGGCGTACGCATGTCGATGAACCCCTTCTGCAAGCATGCGGTGGAAGCCGCCGTGCAATTGGCGGAAGCCGGTCATGCCGATGAGATCGTCGTTGTTTCCATCGGCCCCAAAGCCAGCAATGACGTCATCCTCACCGCGCTCGCCATGGGCGCCCATCGCGGCATTCTGGTCGAGACCGACGCAGCGCTCGAAACGCTCGCCATTGCCAAATTGCTGGCCAAGGTCGTTGCCGAAGAGCAGCCCGATCTGGTGCTTCTGGGCAAGCAGGCCGTCGATGACGACAGCAATCATGTCGGCCAGATGCTCGCCGCCCTCACCGACCGCCCGCAGGCGACTTTCGCTTCCGAAATCAAGCTCGATGGGGCCGCACTCGAAGTCACCCGCGAGGTCGATTATGGCCGCGAAACTATCTCCGTGCCCCTTCCCGCCATCGTCACCGCCGATTTGCGCCTCAACACGCCGCGCAATGCCGCCCTGCCCATGGTGATGAAGGCCCGGTCCAAGCCGCTCGCCCTGCGTCCCGCCGCCGAATTCGGCGTCGACCTCACCCCGCGCCTCAGCGTCGAAAAGATATCCCCGCCGCCCGAGCGCGTGGCAGGACAGACCATCGGCTCGGTTTCCGAACTCGCCGCCATCATTGCCGCCGATGTCAACGCGATGGAGGCGATCTGATGAGCGTTCTGGTTCTCGGCGAAGTCGATAATGGCGTTCTCTCGCCCGCCACGGCCCGCATCGTCAATGCGGCTGCCCAGCTTGGTCCCGTCGATATTCTGGTCCCCGGCCCGCAGGCTGCGGCCGACGCCGCTGCTGCATTGGCCGGTGTCGCTAAAGTCATTGTCAGCGCTAACAATGTGCTGGCGGATTCACTCGTGGCGCAATTGTCGACGTTAGCAGTCCTCTACCCTTATGTGGTTGCGAGTGCATCCAGCGTTGGCAAGGACGTTATTCCCCGCCTCGCCGCAAAACTCGACATCCAGCCGGTGACCGATATCGTGGCCATTCATGGCCCGACCAGTTTCACCCGGCCGATCTATGCCGGCAATGCGCTCGAAACCGTCACCGATAATCAGGCCAAGCATGTCCTGAGCTTCCGCGCGTCAGCCTTCAGCCCCGCAGCCTCCGGCAATAGCGCGCCCATCGAAGTGCTTGAAAGTGCTGTGCAATCGGCAGCAAAATTCATCGCAGCTCATCGCACCGAGAGCGACATTCCCGATCTCTCCACTGCCCAGATCGTGGTCGGCGGCGGGGTTTCGGTCGGCTCTGCCGAAGGCTTCAAGCTCATTGAAAAGCTCGGCAAAACCCTCGGCGCAGCCATTGGCGCCACCCGCGCCGCGGTCGACGCGGGCTATGCCCCCAATGACTGGCAGGTCGGCCAGACCGGCAAGATCATCGCCCCCGACCTCTACATCGCCATCGGCATTTCCGGCGCGCTCCAGCACCTTGCCGGCATTCAGGGCGCGAAGAAGATCATCGCCATCAACACCGACGCCGAAGCGCCGATCGTCAAAATCGCCGACCTGGCGCTGATCGGCGATCTCTTTGAAATCATTCCACAATTGACGGCAGAACTGGAGAAGGCCGGGCTCAAACGCTAAGGCGTTGAACCGTCTCTTTCCTTTGCAAAAATTCCCACCCGGCCTATAACAGGCTCGCTTTCCACCGGACTCCCAAAAATGTTCGAAACCCTCACCAAGGCTCCCGGCGACAAGATTTTGGCGCTCATGGGCGAATATGCGGCTGATTCCCGCTCCACCAAGATCGACCTCGGCGTCGGCGTCTATAAGGACGAAAAGGGCGTCACTCCGGTGATGACCTCGGTGCGCAAAGCCGAAGAGAAAATTCTTTCGAACGAAAAAACAAAGACTTACCTCGGCATCGCCGGGAACAAGGGCTATGGCGCTGCCGTGCTTGATCTGGTGCTGGCCGACAGTATCGACCGCTCCCGCGTTCGCATCGCGCAGGCGCCGGGCGGCACCGGCTCGCTGTGGGTTCTGATGCAGTTGATCAATCGCGCCCGTCCCGGCGCGACGGTCTATGTCTCGGACCCGACCTGGGCCAACCACAATCCGATTGCCATCAATTCGGGCCTCAAGGTTGCCACCTACCCCTATTTCGACACCGAGACGCGCGGTGTAAAATTCGAGCAAATGCTTGCCGCGCTTGATAAATTGAGCGCTGGCGATGTCGTGCTGCTGCATGGCTGCTGCCACAATCCTACCGGGGCGAACCTGTCCGAAGCCCAGTGGGATCAGGTCGCCGCAAGCCTCGTCAAAACCGGCGCCCTGCCCTTTATCGATCTGGCCTATCTCGGCTTTGGCGATGGCATCGAGCCTGATGCCTATGGCACGCGCAAAATCCTCTCCGTCGTTCCCGAAGCCCTGATCGCCTTTTCGGGCTCGAAGAATTTCGGTCTCTACCGCGAGCGCGTCGGCGCGGCCATTCTGGTCGCCCGCAATGCTGACGAAGCCGATGTGACCAATAGCCAGTTGCTCAACATCATTCGCGGCGCCTATTCGCAGCCACCCGATCATGGCGCGGAAATCATCCGCACCATTCTCGAAGACCCGGCCCTGCGCGCCGAATGGGAAACCGAGCTGGCTGCAATGCGTAACCGTATGATTTCGCTGCGCGAAAAGCTGGCGGCGGCCATCCGCGAGCGCTCGAACTCGACCGATTTCGATTTCGTGGCCGACCATCGCGGCATGTTCTCGCTGCTCGGCCTCACAAATGATGCCGTCGAACATCTCAAAGCCGCAAACGGGGTCTATATGACCGGAGATAGCCGCATCAATATCGCTGGCATTCCCGAGGATCGCGTTGGTGATCTCGCGGAAGCCTTTCTGGCCGCGAGCCGCTGAGCCAATGCTTGCGGCCACGCGCCGCCATGCTACACCTTTGGCCAGACCGGCCAATTGGACGATTATCTAGGAGGGAACGATGAAGTTCTTCGTCGATACTGCTGACACCGCCGCCATCAAGGAACTCAACGATGCCGGGCTCATCAATGGCGTGACCACCAATCCGTCGCTGATCGCCAAATCGGGCCGCGACTTCAAGGAAGTCATCAAGGAAATCTGCGCCATCACGTCCGATCCGGTTTCGGCGGAAGTCGCCAGCCTCGAATATGACGGCATGATCGCCGAGGGCGAACACCTCACCAAGATCGCCAAGAATGTCGTCATCAAGCTGCCGCTGACGCTCAATGGCCTCAAGGCGACCAAGTACTTCCACGACAAGGGCATTGCGACCAATGTCACCCTGTGCTTCTCGGCCAATCAGGCCCTGCTCGCCGCCAAGGCTGGCGCGACCTATATCTCTCCGTTCATTGGCCGTCTCGACGACATCAATGCCGATGGCATGGAGCTGATCGAGAACATCCGCACCATCTATGACAATTACCAGTTCGAGACCCAGATTCTGGCCGCCTCGATCCGCACGCCCAACCATGTAACCCAGGCCGCTCTCGCCGGCTCGGACGTCGCCACCATCCCGCCCGACGTGATCAAGAAGCTGGCCAGCCACCCGCTGACCGATAAGGGCATCGAAGGCTTCCTCAAGGATTGGGCCGGCACCGGCCAGTCGATCCTCTAAGGGCCGACCGACATAAAACTCAAGGTGAGCTTGTCGAACCTTGAGCCATAACAAAGACCTCGCCCTCGACAAGCTCAAGGGTGAGGTCTTCTTCTTTCGAGACTTGCCATGGCCGATTCCGAACTTTCCGCCCAGATCAAAGCTGCGCTCGCCAAGGTCGAAATTCCCGGCGGCGGTGACCTTGCAGGCTATGCCGGGCTCTCCGAAATCATTGTGACGCCGGGCGCCATCGCCTTTGCCATTGCCGTGGCAACCGGCATGGAAACCGCGTTCGGACCGGCGCGGGACGAAGCGCAGAAAGCCGCGCAGTCCCTGGGCGGCTCGCGCAAGGTGATGGTGTCGATCACAGCCGAGAAATCCAATGCCCCCAAATTCGGCCATGGCGCACCGGTTCCGCAGGGCAAGACCCGGGTCAAGGGCGTCAAGCGCATCATTGCCGTGGGTTCGGGCAAGGGCGGGGTCGGCAAGTCCACCTCCGCCGCCAATCTGGCGCTGGCGCTGGCCGCGGAGGGCCTCAAGGTCGGCCTGCTCGATGCGGACCTATACGGGCCATCCGTGCCGAAACTGCTCGGCATAGAGGGCAGGCCCGCCATTCGTGACGACGCCATTTTCACGCCCCACGAGGCTTATGGGCTCAAGGTCATGTCCATCGGCTCTATGCTGGTGCCCGGTCAGGCCGTGGTCTGGCGCGGGCCCATGGCGACATCGGGCCTGCGCCAATTGCTGCGCGAGACCGATTGGGGCGGGCTCGATGTATTGATCATCGACCTGCCGCCCGGCACCGGCGATATCCACATCGCGCTGTTCCAGCAGACCATAGTCGATGGCATGGTGATCGTTTCCACACCACAGGATCTGGCCCTTATCGATGCGCAAAAGGCCATCGACATGGTGCGCCGCATGAATGTGCCCGTACTCGGCCTGATCGAGAACATGAGCTACTTCGTCGCCCCGGACACGGGCAATCGCTACGATATCTTCGGGCATGGCGGGGCCGAAAAGGCAGCGGCAAAGCTGGATATTGCCTTCCTCGGCGCCATCCCGCTGGTCATGTCCATCCGGGAAGGCTCCGATGCCGGTGAGCCCCCCGTGGCCACAAGGCCGGAGAGTGCCGAAGCTCTTGCCTATCGTGACATTGCCCGCAAGCTGATCGTGCAGGTCAGCTAGATCATTTCACTTTTGATCTGAACTGCCCCCGATCTCGATCGTCACCCCGGCCCCGGGTCGCGTCGCGCCCGAGGATAAACTCCGGCCGGGATGACAGCCTTGGGTGAAATACCATCGTGCTTGATCTAAACTTGAAGCGTCATGACGTACGCACACCATTTATATCGATTGCTGAAATCGATTGCATAACCCTTTAACCGGATGTTATTCGGCTTGCCTATTCGAACCAAAGGTTCGTCGGGAGGGGAAAATATGTTCTCGTTTGATCGCCGGGATTTCGGTCCCGATTTCACGTTCGGCGTTGCTACCGCTGCCTATCAGATCGAAGGCGGACAGGGCCATGGCCGTGGCCAGTCGATCTGGGACACGTTCTCGGCTACGCCCGGCAATGTGCATAATGGCGATACCGGCCTTCATGCCTGCAATCATTACGATCTCTGGCCAGCCGACCTCGACCTGATCCGCGATGGCGGGTTCGATGCCTATCGCTTTTCCTTCGCCTGGCCGCGGCTCATTCCCGAAGGTACCGGCGCGGTCAATCAGCAGGGCGTCGATTTCTACGACCGGCTGATCGACGGCATGCTCGAACGCGGCATCAAGCCCTATGCCACGCTCTATCACTGGGATCTGCCTTCCACCTTGCAGGATCGTGGCGGCTGGATGAACCGCGATATTGCAAGCTGGTTTGCCGATTACGCCACGCTGATTGCGCAGAAATTCGGCGACCGTCTCGAAGCCACGGCCACGATCAACGAGCCGTGGTGCGTCGCTTTTCTCAGCCATTTCCTCGGCGTACACGCCCCCGGCTACCGTGACCTGCGCGCCGCCGCCCGCGCCATGCACCATGTCCTGTTCGCCCATGGCACCGCCATCGATGCGTTGCGCGCCGAGGGCACGAAAAATCTGGGCATCGTGCTCAACCTCGAAAAATCAGAACCGGCAACCGACAGTGCCGAAGACAAGGCCGCTTTCGATTTCGGCGATGCCCTGTTCAACCGGTGGTATCTCGGTGGCGTGTTCAAAGGCCAGTACCCGGATATTCTGACCAAGTGGCTCGAACCCTATCTGCCGGCCAATTATCAGGCCGATATGGATGTAGTGTCGCGCCCCCTCGACTGGCTGGGCGTCAATTATTACACGCGCGGCCTCTACAAGGCCTCGTCAGAGCCGGGTCGTCCCGCCGAGCAGGTCAAGGGCCCGCTGGAAAAGACCGATATTGGTTGGGAAATCTACCCGCAGGGTCTTTCGGACCTGCTGGTTCGCGTCTCGAACGAATACACCAAGATTCCGATCTACGTCACCGAGAACGGCATGGCCGAGGTCGAGGGCGATGACGATCCGCGCCGCGTCAAATATTACGACGAGCACCTGCAGGCCGTTCTGGCCGCGCGCAAAGACGGCGCGGACGTGCGCGGTTATTTCGCCTGGTCCCTGCTCGACAATTACGAATGGGCGGAAGGCTACAACAAGCGCTTTGGCCTCGTGCATGTCGACTACGAGACCCAGAAGCGCACGCCAAAGGCGAGCTATCGCTCGTTCCAGGGCCTGTTGCACAATAGCCGGTAGTCAATTCGGCCGTCCTGGATCCCATTTCGTTCATCAAAGGAGTCCAGGACACGCCAAAAGGCGACCTGTTTCGGCGCTCTATCTGATAACTTTATAAAACAAGTCAGATACGCCAGGCTTCAAACGGGCCGCCGGCAATCATTGCCCAATAGAGTTTTCCTGATCCCGTCCGCGCAAAAGCGAGGCCGAATTCCACGAAGCGTGGCGACAGTAGCGTATTGCGATGGCCCTGCGAATTCAGCCAGCCATCGATGGTTTCCGGCAGGGTTTTATAGCCTTTGGCCAGGTTCTCGCCCACCGCCAACCCATATCCCGCATCGGTGACACGCTGGCGCAAGGTCACGCCGAGATCATGGCTCAGCGTATCCTTTTGCGCCATCAGCCGCGCCTGCGACCGCGAAGCCGCTTCCAGCGCCGGATTATAGGTCCAGGGTCCAAAACCATTGGCCCGGCGCACTGCATTGATCGTCGCCACGATCTCGTCCCGAGTCAGGTCTTCGGGCCGGTCCGAAACCTTTGCGGGCAGCGGCGGCATGGTGGAACTGCACGCGGCAAGCAGGGAGGCGGCGCCGAGGGCGATGAAGGCGCGACGGGAATAATGGGGCATGACTGAATTCCGCAGGGCGATCAGGCCTGATCATAGGCGCTGAGCAGATTTGGCAGGACGGCAAGATCGGTGGTGACGGGCTGACCATCGGCCAGGTTCCAACAGGCCGCAAGGCCTGAATGGGCAGCGGCATAGCCCAGAATGCGCTTGCGGTTAAGCCCCAACCGGGCCGCGAACATATCGGCCATGGCGTTGATCCGCTTGGGATCGGCGGCCAGCTTGGTGGCTCCTGCGGGATTGCGGAAGGCGTTGGCCAGCTCATAATGCGGATCGCCAAACAGCCCCTTGGGATCGATGGCCAGCCAGCCCCGATCGGAGGAGATGATATTGTCGTGGTGCAAATCCCCATGCAGCGGAATCTCGGGCATGGGTTTGTCGAAGAGTTTTAGGGCAATACCGGCGGCCCTGGCATAGAGATCGCGCGCGGTATGCGGCCAGGCCCGCACATCCGTGTCGAACAAGGCCGTAAAGCGCTGGCGCAGCGGCATCAGGTCATGCGGAATATCCGGCCGCGGCCGGTGCAGATTGGCGACCACACCGGCAAAGGCCTGCATGGCCTCTTCGTCCCGGCCATTGCGCGATGGCTCGCCCAGTGTCGGGCCACCCAGCCACTCCATGAAAGTGGTATCGCCGTGCATATCGAAAACCGTGGCTGCACCATCGCCAGAATAATAGTTCAGCAGGCGCATACCCCTGCCCTCTTCCTCGGCCGCTTCGGGCTTGAGGATTTTCAGCGCGCCAAAATTGCGGCCATTCTGTTCCACCTTGAAAATCCAGCTCCGCGGCGTCTCCGCCACGGGCGTGGATTTGGTAAGCGACCAACGGATCATGGCCCGGCTCAAAGCCGTTTCGACAGGAGACTGATTCATCATGGCGCCATTAGAACAGAAGCCGAGGCAAGGTTCGAGCGGTGGCGCGCAAAGGTGATGAAAGTGGGGCGATAATCGCCCCTACTTGATCCTGTAGGCGTCTTTTGCCGCTGAATAGCTCAAATGCTTGGCGATTTCTTCGGCAGTCGATTTCGTGATCCGGTTTTCGCCGACCCAACGGCCCAGAAAGCCACACACTTCCCGACGCCAGACATCGTGCCGCGCCGGAATGGACAGGAGAGCGCGCGTGTCGTCGTTGAAACCGGCCAGATTATAGAAACCAGCGGTTTCCACGACCTGATCAAGGTAGCGACGAATGCCCTGCGGGCTGTCATGGAACCACCAGGGCGGGCCGATCATGAGGCTGGGCCAATAACCGGCCATGGGCGCCAGTTCGCGCGCATAGGTGGTTTCATCGAGCACGAACATGATGATCCGCAGGTTCGGCTCATTGCCGCAGCGGGAGAGCAAGGCGCGCAGCCCGCCGACATAATCGGTCTGACCTGGAATATCGGCACCGAAATCAGGCCCACGCTCGGCGAAAAGCAGGGGATCGGTGTTGCGGCGCGAACCGGCATGAATCTGCATGACCATGCCATCCTCGACCGAGAGCAGTGCCATTTCCGTCAGCATCTGGGCGCGGAACAGTTCGGCGTCATTGGCGTCGTGGCGGCCAGCCAGTATCTTGTCGAGCAGGGCCTGTTTCTCAACCAGTGGCAGATCAGCAGTATTGGCGCTGGGCACGCCATGATCGGTGGCTACAGCGCCGAAACGCCGGAAATATTCCCGCCGCTTGCGATGAGCATTGATCAGGCCATCCCACTTGCTGATGTCTTCGCCGGTCAGCTCGCCGAACTTTTTGAGGTTCTCGACAATGGCCGGGCGGCTGGGATCGGTAACATCATCGGGGCGATAGGTGGTGCGCACTCGCCCGATATAGCCATTGGCCTCCATCTTCTGGTGATGCACCAGCGGATCGAGCGCAAATTCGGTGGTGGCGATCACCTCGACATTGAAGCGATCGAGAATGGCGTGGGGGAGCAGCTCGGGCGTGCCGAGCTTGGCATCGATCGCGTCATAAATCCGGTCCGCCGTCGCGCCCGACAGCTCTTCGGTGATGCCGAATACGGCATGGAGCGAATGGTCGACCCAGGTTTTGGATGGCGTACCGGCAAAGAGGTAATAATTCTCGGCAAACAAACGCCAGGCCTTGCGTCCATCCTGTTCAACGGGCTGGCCGTCTTTGCGCGGAATGCCCAGCGCATCATAGGAAATGCCGCGGCTTTTCAGCATACGCAGCACGTAATGGTCTGGCGTCAGAAACAGTGCCGTGGGCGTCGAAAAGCGGCCATTGTCGGCAAACCATGAGGGATCGGTATGGCCGTGCGGGCTGACAATGGGCAGGTCCTTGACCGCCGGATAGAGGTCACGCGCGATCGATTGCGCGGGCTCGGAGGCGGGGAACAGGCGGTCGGCATGGAGATGGGCTGGCTGGGTCATGATGAAGGTTGTGCCATGTTCGCAGCCCGGATTCAATATCTACCATACAAGATAGCGATGGATGGCATTTGAAATAAATTAACTGCGTTGCAAGAGCGCAGTTCAGGCCGCGATCAAGCCGACATATCCTGGCTGCATAGAGGGTGAGAAACAGCCCGGATCAAGGCGGCTGCCCACAGGATTGCCCGGCGACAATGCCGGATGTCTTAGCGGAGGCCATATGCCCGATCTCGACCTCAACACTGCCCCACTCGACATGGAAATGGTCCATCGCCTGGCGCGGCGCAGTGCCCATGTGCAGCATGCGCGGGTCATGCTCATTGCCGCAGGGCTCACCACATTGGGCATTCTGTCTATCGCCGGGGCTCTATTGGCCCACGGCGCCTGATCGGGAGATCACGCGGAACGGCGCTGGCCGTCTGCCGGGAGGCGCTGCGAAAACACCCGCAACAGTTCTGTGACATCGCGGGCCGATACCGGCCGGGAAAACAGAAAACCCTGTCCCAGGGCGCAACCCAGATCGCGCAGCGCATCGGCCTGAGCGCGCAATTCAATGCCTTCGGCAACGACGCGCATGCCAAGACTTTTGGCGATATCGAGAATGGCGCGCACCATGACCTCACCCGCCTTGTCCTTCCCCAACCGCTCCACAAAGGAGCGATCGATCTTGATGATGTCGACAGGGAAACTCATCAGATGGGTTAGCGACGCAAACCCGGTGCCGAAATCATCCAGCGCCACCAAAATCCCCCGCCCCCGCAACGCCTCGACGGCGCTGGGGACGGTTGGATCTTCGTCGCCCATGAAGACGGATTCGTTGACCTCGAGAACAATATGGCTGAGCGGAACATCGTAGCGCGCAAAAATGGTGCTGATGCGCTCGGCCAGATCACCGCGCTGAAAATCACCCGTGGTGACGTTGATACCGACATGATGAAAGCGAATATCGGCGTCCAGCCAGGCGCGCATGTCGCGCGCCACCCGATCAAGCATATGGCCGGTCATCTCATAAGCAATCCGCGGATCGCTCAACGCGCTGTGAAACTCACCGGCGCTGACGATGCGGCCATCCGGCATCACCAATCGGGCCAGCGCTTCGAGGCCAATGACTTCCGCCGTTTCAAGCCGCACCAATGGCTGGTAGTGGGGCAGGACGCGCCCTTCAGCCATGGCCGTGTCCAATGCACGAACGGTGGCGATGCGGTTCATCATCGCCGTGCGCAGATCCGGCCGGAAGCCCAGATAGCCGGCGCGGTGCGATTGTTTGGCCTGATAGAGAGCGAAATCGGCATTCTGGCAAAGCGTGTCGGAATCCGTTCCATCCGGTCCGAACAGGGCTCCGCCCAATGTGACATGAGCCTCAATTGTCTGTCCCCCGACGACGACCATCCCCTGCACTGCTGACAAAATGCACTGCGCTGCGCTTTCAAGCGCGACATGATCGGCACAATCGGCGACCAGCAGGGCAATCTCATCACCACCCATGCGACACGCCATAATGGCGGGGTCGCAATTTGCCGCACGTCTGGCAACCGCGCAGATAAGTGCGTCGCCAGCAGCATGCCCGATGGAATCGTTGACGAGTTTGAGATGGTCGATATCGAGCAATATAAGCCCAAAGGGCTTTTCCGCCTGAATACGGGCCGATAATTCCTCGTTAAAACGCCCGCGATTGGGCAGGCCGGTCAGGGCATCGAAATAGGCGAGACGATGATTGCGCGCCCGCGCCTGATCGTGGCCGATCGCCAAAGCGCATAGATGCACGCAGACATCGACAATCTGACGCTCCAGTTCGGACGGCCCTCGGGCGACTTCGTAATAGAAGGCAAAGGTGCCGAGCACATGTCCGTCGGCACCGCGAATGGGCGTCGACCAGCACGCGTGCAGCCCCAATGGCAGGGCAAGCGCCTTGAACGCGGCCCAGAGCGGATCGGTGGCGATATCAGTGACTTCTACCGCATCATTGCGCCATGCGGCGGTGCCACAAGAGCCAGCGACGGGGCCAATAGCAACGCCATTGATAGCATCTGAATAGGATTTCGGCAGACGCGGCGCAGCCAGGGGCCGCAAAAGCGCAGATTCATCCACCAGCAGGATTGAGCAGGTCACGCCGGGAGAAATGGTCTCTACCTGACGACATAAAATTGCTCCGACCGCAGCCAACGCATCGCCGCGCGCCACCGCCTCCAGAACGTCCGTCTGCAAGCGCAACAATAGTTCGGTATTGCTGGCCATCCCGCATGCCCTCGAGGAAACCGGGAAATTCTAGGCCTTATTGCGTAAATATAAGGTTTGCTTGGTCCTAACTATTGCAGCATTTGCCAGCGCGGTGCCTCCGCCTATAGAGCCTGTCCGGTCTCCGCGTCGAAGACATGTACCCTTTCGGGCGCGATCGAGAGACCAACATGAGCCCCCGGCCGGATATCGCTCCGCCCCGTCACCACCACGGTCAGGTCCACATCGCCGGAGCCGGTGAGGTAGGTCACAGACCCCGTTGATTCCACGACACCGATGGGAAGCGTAATCGCTGCCGTCGAAATGGGTCCGACCTCAAGATGCTCGGGCCGCAGACCGACGATGACCTTGCGTCCGGGGTCCTGGACCCCTTTGATGAACAGGTTTCCGAGCCCGTCGGCGTCTAGATGAACGCTCCGGCCATCGGGGCCGATGGTGGCGGGCAGAAAGTTCATCGCCGGGGAGCCGATGAAGCCAGCGACGAACTTGGTCGCGGGCCGATCATAAAGCTCGAGCGGGCTGCCCTGTTGTTCGATGACGCCGTCGCGCATGACCACGACATGATCGGCCATAGTCATGGCCTCGATCTGGTCATGGGTCACATAGACTGATGTGGCACCAAGCCGGTCGTGCAGGGCGCGAATTTCCTTACGCATATGGACGCGCAGGGCGGCATCCAGATTTGACAGGGGTTCGTCGAACAGGAATGCCTTGGGGTGGCGGATGATGGCGCGACCCATAGCGACGCGCTGGCGCTGGCCGCCCGATAGCTCACGCGGGTAGCGGTGCAATAGCTGCGACAGTCCGATGGTCTTTGCTACCTCTTCCGTCGCCCGCTTCATTTCTTCTTTGGACACGCGTTTGAGGCGGAGCGAATAGGTCAGATTTTGTTCGACCGTCATATGCGGGTACAGCGCATAGGACTGGAACACCATGGCGACGTCGCGCTTGCGCGGCGGGACATCGTTCATCACCTCGCCGCCAATTTTCATGGTGCCGCCGGAAATGGATTCCAGCCCCGCCAACGAGCGCAGCAGCGTAGACTTGCCGCAACCCGAAGGCCCCACAAGCGCCACGAACTGCCCCTTGGGAATGGTCAGGTTGATATCCTTGAGCGCGTGGAAGCTGCCATAATGCTTGTTGATGCCGACAAGCTCGATCTGCTTTTCTGCACTCATTTGAGGGCTCCCGAAGTAAGGCCGGAGACGATACGGCGTTGCAGGATGACGAAGATAGCGAGGATGGGTGTCACATAAATCGTGGCATAGGCCATGATGTTGTTCCACTCGGTGGTATTGGGCCCCATGAAGGCATTGAGCCCCACTGAGGCGGGCTGCAATTCGACCGCCTGAATGATGGATTTGGAATAAACAAACTCGCCAAAGGCCTGCATGAAGATGAGGATGGCGGAAACCAGAATGCCATTACGTGCTAACGGCAGGACGATGAACCAGAAGGCGCCGATGCGCGAATTGCCATCGACCAGGGCCGCTTCTTCCAATTCGCCGGGCACCGACATGAATGTGGCCCGCACCAATACGACGAAGAAGGGCATGACCTTGGCGGTCACCGCCAGAATGACCGCCAATTGCGGATGGTTGAGCAGGCCAAACTGGGAAAAGCCGACAAAGAGCGGCGTGATCATCAGCGAGGCCGGCAGAACCTGAAGCATGAGGACGAGGAACAGCGCCACATCGATCCAGATATTGCGATAGCGCGCGAGCACATAGGCGCAGCCGGTGCCCAGAATGGCGGTGAGGGCCATGGTGCCCGAGGCGATGATTGCCGAGTTCCAGAGGAACCGACCCATGCCGCGCAATTCCCAGACATAGGCGAAGACGCCCCATTGTGGGTTTGTCGGGACCATGCCGGGCGGAGTGGCGAAGATTTCCGAGCCTGTCTTGAGGCTCGTCACATACATCCAGTAAAGCGGGAACAGGTAGAGCGCCGCCAAGGCCAACGCCACCAGAAGCAGGATGCGATTAGTCCATTTCTCGGTCATCCGCGCACCTCATGACGGGTCGAGCGCACATAGATGATCGAAGCGACGAGCACGACAGCGATCATGACGACGGAAATGGTCGAGCCCTTGGCAAAATCATATTGGCGGAAGGACTGCTCCCAAGCCCAATATTGCGCGACATTGGACGAATTGGCCGGACCGCCCGAGGTGATCGCGGCAAAAAGATCGAACTGCTGCAGCGTGAAGATCAGACCCAGCGAAATGACCGCGCCGATGGTCGAGCGCATCATGGGCAGGGTGATGGTCCAGAAGCGCTGCCATGCCGTCGCGCCGTCGAGCGCCGCTGCCTCATATAGATCGCGCGGGATGCCAGCGAGACCAACGGCCAGCAGGATCATATTGAAGGCAACGCCATTCCAGATATTGGCGATGACCACCCCCCAGAGCGACCATGCCGTATCGGAACGCCAGAAGATGTTTTCTGAAATGATGCCGAGCGATTTCAGGATGTAATTGAGCACACCGAAATCACCCGCCAGAATCCAGTTCCAGATCGCACCAACAACAAGGCCCGGCATAACCCAGGAGGCCAGAAACAGGCCACGGATATAAGATGCGCCAGGGAATTTAAGGGTGAAGAACAGCGCCAGTCCAAAGCCGATGGCAAATTGACCGGCGATGGAAACCACCACGAAAACCAGCGTATTGCGCATAATCGGCCAGGTTTCGGGCTGGCTGAAGACGGCAATGTAATTGTTGAAGCCGACCCAGGGACGCGCGAACGTTCCGAGGCTGAACATATCAACCTCCTGAAAGCTCATCACGACATTGTAGATCAATGGCAGGCCCGAGAGCGCGAATAGGAAGAGGAGCGGCACCGTAACCAGTACGATGTCGAAACCCTTGCCGTCACGCAGGCCCGAGAGCAGACGATTCATAGCAGCCACCCCGAGATCGGAACAAAGATGCTGCCCGGTTTCCCGGGCAGCCAGTGGGCAGGGAGGATTTAGGTGCCCAGAATGCCCTTGATGGTTGCAGCGGCCTGATCGAGCGCGGCCTGCGGGCTCTGCTGACCAGTCAGAGCCTGCTGAATGGCGTCCTGTACGGCCTTGGAAATCTTGGGCCATTCAGGATGTGGACCGCGTGCCTGAGCATATTGAAGCTGCTCGACGAAGACCTGGAGCGCGGCATCCTTCAGCGGCTCGCCGGTTTCGGGCAGAGCAATGTCAGACCGCGCCGGAAGCTGGCCGAATTCGGGGAACAGGCGGTCGTCCTGGCTGGCGAAATATTCCAGCGCCTTGAAGGCTTCATCCGGATGCTTGGATGAGGCAAAGATGGCCCAGTTGAAATCGCCCATGGCCGAGGATCGGGCACCGCCTTCGGTTTCGGTCGGCAGCAGGGTGACGCCCCAGTCGAACTTGGCCTCTTCCACCATGCGGTTGAGCTCCCACGGGCCAGAAATGACCTGTGCGGCATTGCCGGAATTGAAGGTGCCGGTGGAATCCCACTGACCGCGTGTCAGCGTGTCGGGAGAAGCAAGCTTCTCGTCCATGATGGTTTTCCAGATTTCCAGCGCCTTCACCGCGCCCGGCGCGTTGATATTGTCGTAGCCGCCGCCGCCCATCTGGGCCCATGGCAGGAACTGGAACGTGCCTTCTTCGCTGGCCTTGGCCGAGAAAGCCAGGCCATAGACATTGTTGGCCGGGTCGTTGAGCTTGCGCGACACTTCGACCAGCTCGTCCCAGGTCTTTGGCGGCTCGGTGATCCCGGCCTTGGCGTAAAGATCCTTGTTGTAATAGAGCGCGATGGTGTTGGTGGCCTTAGGCACGCCGAAGAGCTTGCCATCCCAGGAGACCGAATTCAGTGGACCAGCAAAGTAGTTATCGGGGTTGATGACATCGGACGCCGCAACGCGGTCGGTAATGTCGAGGAAGGCGCCGCGGGCCGCGAACAGGGCATGTTCGGGATTGTCGACTGCGATGATGTCCGGCGCCTGACCGGTGGCGAAGGCGCGCATGGATTCGGCGACCACGTCATCGAACTGGATTTCGCGGTATTCGACCTTGATGCCCGGCTCGAGCTCGTCGAATTCACGCGCCAGGTTCAGCGCCGGCTGATTGGCGTCATCAAGCGACCAGATGGTGATGGTGACTTCGTCCTGAGCCACGGCGGCGCCGAGCGACAGAAGCGATATGGAAGCAAGGGCGAGCGCGCCCAGCAATCCAAAACGGATAGTCATGGTTTTTCCTCCCAATATGACAGGCCCCTCGCCTGCCGTTTAAAACCCTGCCGCCAACCTCCTCGAAGGCGGCAGGGCAATTCTTCAGTCGCGGTTGTCGACGTAGGCGCCGCCGCGTGCGGCCTTTAGGTGATTGAGCGCGTGGACCTGCCCGGTCATCTCCAGCGCGTCCCGATAGACGGGGTCATGCCAACCTTCGATGTCGATGGAGCCCGACCAACCGGCCAGACGCAGCTCGGAAATGATGTCGGCCCAATTGCTGTCGCCGAAGCCGGGCGTACGCATGAACACAAATTTCTCCTTGCCGAAGATGCCGTGCTCGCGGATGACGTCCCAGCGAATGGTCGCATCCTTGCCGTGGACGTGGAAAATCTTGCTTGCCCATTTGCGGATCTGCGGCAGCGGATCGATGAGATAGACCATCTGGTGGCACGGCTCCCATTCGAGCCCGATATTGTCGTCCGGCGTTTCGTTGAACATCAGCTCCCAGGCATCAGGATTGTGGGCGATGTTCCAGTCGCCGGTCTGCCAATTGCCGTCCATGGCGCAGTTTTCAAACGCGATTTTGACGCCCTTGTCGGCGGCGCGTTTGGTCAGTTCCGACCAGACTTTCTTGTATTGCGGCAGACTGTCGGTGAGCGGCTTGTTGCGGATACGACCGGTAAAGCCCGCTACCGTGTCGGCGCCGAATTGGTGGGCATTGTCGATACAATCCCTCCAACCCTGCAGGGTCTGGCGGTCCATCTCCTGATCTTCCAGCGGATTGCCGAACATGCCGATGGTGGAAATGGTTATGTCGCGCTCGCCGATGGCGTCCTTGCAACGCTTGCCCAGCTCGGCAATGTCCTGCCCATTGGTGGTCTGCCAGAAAAAAGGCTCGAAACTCTCAAAGCCCATATCGGCAATGGTGGCGATGCGCTCGGCGGCTTTGCCAGCGGTGGCACTGACCATGGTGCCGATACGAATGGATTTTGCGGGATCGCTCACTTGAAAAACCTCAGGCTGAAATAGTGACGCGCTGGCCGGTTTTCGCGCTCTCAATGGCAGCGAAGACCATGGCCAGGCTCTTGATATTGTCATTGCTCGCCGTTTCGGGCGGACGGCCGCTTTCGAGAGCGGCGAGGAAATCGGCAATGACGCTGGCATGGCCATGCGTCTGGTCCGCGTCGGCGGGCGCGGGGATTTCGATGTCCTTGAGATCGCGGAAAAAGCCGGTGTCGCCATGGACGACGCGGGCGTCGAAATTCTCAGCCCCATCCCAGATCAGGGTGCCCTTGGTGCCGGTAATGCGCCAGGCGCTTTCCCAGCTCGTATTGGCCCCTTCGGCAGCCCACGACCCGCGATAGTTGAACACTACGTCATCCTCGAACTCAAAGATGGCATTGGCCGCAGCGCCGTGACGATACCAGGAGCCACGCGGATTGGTTTCGAGACAATAGACGGCACGCGGTGCTTTACCCGCCATGAAGCGCGCGGCATCAAGCGTATGGATCGCCATGTCGAGCAGCAGCACATTGTCCATGTCTTCACGGAAGCCACCGAAATGCGCGCCGACGAAGAAATCGCAATTGAGGCTGGTGATTTCACCCAAGGCCCCGCTTGCGATGACATGACGAATGCGCCGAACGCCGGAAATGAAGCGACGGTTCTGGACAATGGCGTGAACGCGACCGGCGGCGGCGGCCTTGGCGATCAGGGCATTGCCCTGCTCGATGCTGGTCGCCATCGGCTTTTCGCTGAGGACGTGGCAACCATGGCGAAATCCGGTTTCGACGACATTGCCGCGTGCGCCGGGCACGACGACATCGAACAATAGGTCGGGTCTGGTTTCGGACAGCACGGCATCGAGATCGGAGCCGATCACGGCATTGGTCAGGCCGAATTCGTCGGCGCGCGCCTGCGCTGTAGCCAGATCGAGGTCGACCAGCCCGACGATTTCGATGCGCCCGGTCAGCAAAGGATGATCGGCAATCGCCGACAGCCAACCCTTTGACATGCCGCCACAACCAGCGAGCACCGCCCTTTTGACCAATCGATCCTCCCTCTGGACTTTCGTCATCGCTTGCCGTCTTTTGCGGCGTCGCGGAACGCAGTCCCGTAAACGTTTACGACGTTATCTGTACGCCGAATGAGGTGTCAATAGGGTTTCGTAAACGTTTCTGGAGCGCTTGGCCATTGTGGAGAAAAGTCAAAAAACATGACTGGTATCAGACGCTTGGCGCAGCAGCTCAATGTTTCCATCGGCACGGTTTCGCGCGCGCTGAACGGTAAGCCCGATGTCAATGAAGAGACTCGCAAGCGCGTCATGGAGGCGGCGGCCGCCATGGGCTATGTGCCCAATCAGGCTGGCCGCGCCCTGCGCAAAGGTTCAACCGGAGTGGTCGGCTTCATGATGCAGACCGGCTCGGAAATCACCGGCGAAGGCGATGTGTTCTTTATGAGCGTGTTCGACGGCGTGCAGACGGTGTTCGCACGCCACCAGCTTGATCTGGTCGCCCTGCTCTGCTCCTCACAGGAAGATCCGGACGCCTATATGCAGCGCGTCGTGGCGCGCGGCTTTGCCGATGCGTTGATCATCTCGGCCACCAAGCGGGAAGATCACCGCATCGACTTTCTCGCACAGCGGAAAATTCCCTTTGTTGCGCTGGGCCGTTCGGAAACCGATGCCGGGCAACCATGGCTCGATCTCGATTTCGAGGGCATGGCCGAGATCGGCGTTTCCCGTCTCATTGCAAAAGGCCACAAGCGGATCGGCGTTTTCGCGCCGCTTGACGATATCAATCTCGGCTTCGTTTTTGTTGATGCCTATCGCAAGGTTCTGGAGCGACACGGTATCGCATTCGATCCTGAGTTGATCTTCCGCGCCCATCCCAATGAGCGGGGCGGGCATCAGATCGCTCATGCTATCGCTGCCATGCCCGAAAACAAGCGACCCACCGGCTTTGTCCTGACCAACGAAGTCATGTCGGTCGGCCTGTATAACGGGCTTTACGAAGTGGGCCTGGCGCCGGGCAAGAATTTTGCTCTTATCGGCCGCAGCAGTCCGCATGCGCATTTTCTGGTGCCCAAGCTGACCTGCTTCCGCCTGTCCCTGCGCGATCTCGGGATCGCGCTTGCCGAGGGTCTATTGGCCACCATGCCGGAACACAAACAGACCTATCCATTGGGCGTGGTGCGCAAGATAATGCCGCTTGAACTGGTGGAAGGCGATAGCGACAACCCCGCTGCATAACGGCGGCGCGCTCGCAAGCCTTACTGGTTTTTGTCGGAACTATGACCGCTTTTAGGCGTTGCGCCCTCATCACACGGAGGAGGGCTCAATGGCGACGCATGATCTATCGCACCGGGATCGCAAGGGAATTGGCTTCTGGTGGACCATGCTGGTGGCCATTGTGCTGGTCATTTTTGGCCTGCCGATTGCGGCAGGCGGCGTCTGGCTGATCGCGCTGGGCGGATCGTGGTATTATTTACCTGCGGGCATTGGCCTGCTGCTCACCGCCTATTTCCTGTTCCGCCGGGACATGATGGCGACCTGGGTCTACCTCATCACCTATGTGGCGACGCTGGTCTGGGCGCTGTGGGAGGCTGGCTTCAATGGCTGGGCGCAGGTGCCTCGCCTCGTTGCCCCCACCGTGGTGCTGCTGCTTGTACTGTCCACCATCCCCGTGCTGCGCGGTTCGATCCGCCGCTATGGCACCGGCATGGCCGCGGCGGCCGTAACACTGGTCGGCGCGTTTGGCGCGATCAACGTCGCCCAATATGGCGTAGAGCCGAGCTATGCGCAGGAAGAGCTGGCGCCCGAAGCGCCAGTGCTCGACGAGACGCCCGCTGATGCCGCGCCCGTCACCACTCCAACGCTTGATCCTTTTGCCCCTGATAATGGCGGCGTGCCGACGCCGGAAGCGTCTCAGGCGACAAGCGAGGAAACCGGCGTAACGCCTGAAACCGTTGCAGAACCTATCAATTTTGCCATGCCCAAAGCTGGGGCCGACTGGCCAGCCTATGGCGGCACCCACCACGCCACGCGCTATTCACCGCTCAGCCAGATCACCAAGGATAATGTGGGCGAGTTGGAACTGGTCTGGGAATATCGGACGGGCGATATGCCCGAGGAAGACGAGCGCTATTCCAACCAGAATACCCCGCTCAAGATCGGCAATCAGCTTCTTATCTGTTCGGCGATGAACAAGATTATTTCGGTGGATGCGCAGACTGGGCTGGAGCGCTGGCGCTATGACCCGCAGGTTTCGACCGATGCGATCCCCTATAATGCGACGTGTCGTGGCCTGGCCTACTATGCTTCGCAGGTCCTGGACCCCGTTGATGAATGCGCCGAGCGGGTGATCATGAATACGCTCGATGCGCGCCTTGTCGCCGTCGATGTGCAGACCGGTCAACTCTGTTCCGATTTCGGCACTGGCGGGCTCGTAAACCTCGAAGAGGGCCTCGGCCACACTGTTCCGGGCTGGTATGCGCCGACCTCCCCTCCGACCATCGTGCGCAATGTTGCCGTGGTGCATTCGCAGGTACGCGACAATCAGCGCCGCGACGCGCCTTCGGGCGTGGTGCGCGGCTATGACGCCGAAAGTGGCGAGATGCTCTGGGCCTGGGATATGGGCCGACCGGACGAAAAGGGTCTGCCGCCGGAAGGCGAAACCTATACGCGCGGTACGCCGAATGTGTGGACCATTGCCTCGGGCGATAATGAACTGGGCTATGTCTATCTGCCGCTGGGCAATTCGGCGGTCGATTACTGGGGCGGCATGCGCTCGGAAGAGGAAAATACCTATTCCACCGCACTCGTAGCGCTCGATGTGGCGACCGGCGATGTCGCATGGTTCTACCAGACCGTGCATTACGACATCTGGGATTATGACCTCGGCTCGCAGGGGTCGCTGATCGATTTCCCGACCGCCGATGGCCCGGTTCCGGCGCTGATCCTGCCCACCAAGCAGGCGATGTTCTGGATTTTCGACCGGCGCACCGGCGAACTGCTGGTCGAGGTCGAGGAACGTCCGGTGCCGCAGGGTGGCGTCGAACAGGAACGCCTGTCGCCGACCCAGCCCTTCGTGGTCGACTTCCCCAATCTGCTGCAGCCGGATCTGGAAGAAAAGCACATGTGGGGCATGACCCCGCTCGACCAGCTCTGGTGCCGTATTCAGTACCGCGAGGCCTATTACGAGGGCATCTATACGCCGCCCTCCGCCGACCGGAACTGGATTCAATGGCCGGGCTATAATGGTGGCTCTGACTGGGGTGGCGTTGCCATCGACCCGGTGCGCAACATCATGGTGGCGAACTACAACAATACCGCCAATCTCAACCGGTTGATCCCACGCGAGGAAGTGGACGCCATGGGTGTGCAGTCCATCGACCAGGGCGGACGCGCGGATGGTGCCCCCGACAATGTGAGCCCGCAGGGCGACACGCCATGGGGCATCAAGGTCAATGCCGGTTGGCGCGTGCCCTTCACCGACATGCTGTGCACCGAGCCTCCCTATGGCGGCATCACGGCCATCGACCTCAATACCCGTGAAGTGCTTTGGGACAAGCCGTTCGGCACGGCGCGCAAGAATGGCCCCTTCGGCATTCCCTCCATGCTGCCTTTCGACATCGGCACGCCCAACAATGCCGGGGCCGTGGTCACCGAAAGCGGGCTGATCTTCATCGCCGCAGCGACCGACGATCTGATCCGCGCCATGGATATCGAAACCGGCGAGGTGCTTTGGGAAGCCGAATTGCCAGCGGGCGGTCAGGCAGGGCCGGCGATGTATGAAGTGGATGGCCAGCAGTTCCTCGTCATCAATGCCGGTGGCCACACCTTCATGGAAACGCCGATCGGGGATTATTTCCTCGCCTATGCCCTGCCGGAGACCCATGCGGCGGTGGATGCGCTGACGGGGGAGAATGGGGAGTAGCTCTTATCCACTTACGACGTCGCGCACGCGATAGGGCACCCTCCCCCTCGCGGGGAGGGACGGGGTGGGGGGATGAGAGCCACGGCATGCGGGCTCTCGCACCCCCTCCCGGCCTCCCCCGTTGAGGGGGAGGTGTGGGGCTGGTGGGCGAGACAGCATCGAAAGAACAGCCGCAGCCCTTGTGACATCTTGAAGCAAACGGAACGGAAATGGATCAAGCGTCAGCCTTTTCCTTCGATATGAGCTATTGCGGCCCACCGGCATTGCCTGCGGATCTGTGGAGCCGGTGGAATCTCGAGCCGGGTCTAATTGCCGGGCTGGTTGCCGTAGCCGTCATTGGAGTGGTGCTGCTGCGCCATGCCACGCGGGGGCGGCAGATGGCGTTTGCCGGGGCGTGGCTGCTGGCGGCTATTCTTTTCGTCTCGCCGCTCTGCGCCCTCACGGTCAGCCTGTTCTCTGCGCGGGCCGGGCATCATGTGCTGCTCACCATGATCGTTGCGCCGCTGCTGGCGCTGGCGCTTCCGGCCCATTGGGGGCGCTGGATGGGGTTTTTGCCGCCGCTGGTGCTATCCACAATCGCATTCTGGCTCTGGCATAGCCCCGATTTTTATGCGGCCGCGTTCGCTCATCCTGCCATTTACTGGGCGATGCAATTGAGCCTTTTGGGCACGTTTACCTGGCTATGGCTCGGTCTATTGCGCTCAACTGCGCCGATGGCGGCGGGTCTGACAGCGCTGACCAGCGCCATCCAGATGGGCATGCTGGGCGCATTGCTGGTTTTCGCCGCAACCCCGCTCTACATCCCCCATTTTGCGACCACGCTGGCCTTCAACCTCTCGCCGCTGGACGACCAGCAATTGGGCGGCCTTATCATGTGGGTTCCAGCAAACTTCCCATTGCTGGCGCTGGTGCTGTGGCGGTTGCTGGATGGGCTGGGCCTGCGCCGGGAGGCCGCTGAGTGATCGCCATCTGGTTCAAGTTTCTCCATGTCGCCAGCATTGCGCTGTGGAGCGCCGGGCTGATGGCCCTGCCTTTCCTCTATCTGCAAAGGAAGGGGCTGGAGGGCGATGCGCTGCACCGGCTGCACGGGTTCACCCGCTTTCTTTATGTCAACGTAGTCTCGCCCTCGGCCTTTATCGCCATCGGCTCGGGCACGGTGCTGATTTTCCTGATGGGCACCTATGAGGCCTGGTTTTCGGCCAAGCTGCTCGCCGTATCTGTCATGACCGGCATTCACATCTTTTCCGGCCTGATGATCCTCAAGCTGTTCGAGCCGGGCCGGGCCTATCCGCTGTGGCGCTTCAGCATGGTCATGCCGCTGACCCTGCTCACAATCGCAACAATCCTCATTCTCGTTCTCGGAAAGCCCCGGCTGGAATGGCCGGAATTTCTGGCAGAGCTGTTCGTGCCGGGGCGGCTGGGTGAATTGCTTGCCCCGTTTAATCCTTGGCAGAAATGAGGAGGCCGACACCATGATCGAAAATCAGCTTGCCTCCATGCCAACCGGCGAAGGCCGCCGCCATGCTGGAGAGTACCGAGAGCATAAGGCCATTGGGCAGAACACTTTCTGGCCAGAACAGGCGCAGGCCGGCATTGGCCCCTACAATGGCCAGCATGACCATGGCCGCGATGGCGTGGTTCCAGCTTGCCACGCGCACGCGAATACCGGGAACAGCCAGCAATTCAGCCGTGCCGACAATGGCCGCCAGAACCCCGAAGACAAAGGCTGCGCCAGCCGACCATTTGCCGACTTCGAGCCAGAAGGCATCGCCGGTGAACCAATAGAAAATATCCACGCCCAGCGTCGAAATGACGAAGGCAATAGGGAAATGCACCAGCATGGCATGGATGGGGTGACCGGCAACGGCGATAGCCGAGGAAATATCCTGCTGAGCCACATCCCGAATATGGGGATTGGGATGGTCGGTGCTGGCTTCCTGACCTTCTTCCAGCGCAATCTCGGCTTGCTCGGCCTGCCGCGTCGTTTCACTCATCATCTCGCCCCCTGTTTTAAATTCGTTGCACTGTGTGCAACGCCCTTGGCGCTGGCCGGTTGCACTGGCGAGCTTTCGACACTCGATCCCGCCGGACCGCGCGCGGCAAACCTCGCCATGCTGTGGTGGGTAATGTTCTGGGGCTCATTGGCGCTGTTTGTCCTCGTCATGGTGCTGTTCGGCTTGGCCTATCTGCGCAAGGACTGGGTGGAACGGGTGACACCGGGGCAATGGATCATCGGTGGCGGGTTGATCCTGCCCGTGCCGGTGTTGGTGCTGCTCACCGGCACAGCTTTGGTGCTGGGCGAACAATTGCTGCCCCATGGCGAGGAGCCGCTGAAAATCCAGGCCCATGCCAGCCGCTGGCAATGGAGCTTCACCTATCCCGATGGGCGCACCCTGCCCGATGCGGTGCTGCATATGCCTGCGGGGCAGCCGGTCGATTTCATCATTACGGCGGAGGACGTCATTCATTCCTTCTGGATTCCGCGTCTCGGCGGCAAGATCGACGCCATTCCCGGCCATACCAATGTCATCCGGCTCGAAGCCGATGAACCGGGAACCTATTGGGGGCAATGCGCCGAATATTGCGGGGTGGGACATGATGTCATGTTCTTCCGCGTGGAGGCGCATGAGGCGGAGGCGTTTGCGGCACTGATGGGGGATGGGGAATGAAAGTGTTTCGCTCTTTCTCGTCCTATTGCGCACAGTGGAGAAATTGGCTCTCGATCTCGCAATTCTCGCCGGCGCGGCACCTCCCCCTTGACGGGGGAGGTTGGGAGGGGGTGCGGAAAGCCCCGATTTCCGCGCAAGCCCTCCCCCCTCCCCATCCCTCCCCGCAAGGGGGAGGGTGTTCCATCGTGGTCACGGCGGAATCGCAGGCCCACGGGAAACGAATATTGCAATGAACAATCCCTCCCCCATTCGCCTCCACAAGCAACTCGAACGCATCTGGATGACGCCGCCGGGCATCGGTCGGCTCTCCAGCGTCAATCACACTGTGCTGGGCAAGCGCTTCATGGTGGTGGCGCTGAGCTTTTTTGCCATTGGCGGGTTTCTGTCCATGCTGATCCGGGCGCAGTTGGCGACCCCGCACAGCGCCTTTATCGGGCCGGAAATCTACAACCAGATTTTCACCATGCATGGCACGGTAATGATGTTTCTCTTCGCCATTCCGATGTTCGAGGGCTTTGTCATCTACATGCTGCCCAAAATGGTGGGCGCGCGCGACATGGCCTTTCCGCGCCTCACCGCCTATGGCTTCTGGTGCTATCTGTTCGGCGGAATGATCCTGATCGGGGCCATGCTGGCCGGGGTCGCGCCCGATGGCGGCTGGTTCATGTATACTCCGCTCTCGTCCAAGCCCTATACGCCGGGGATCAACGCCGATGTCTGGCTGCTCGGCATCACCTTCGTCGAAATATCGGCGGTGACGGCGGCGGTGGAAATCTTCGTGTCCATCCTCAAGATGCGTGCGCCGGGCATGTCGCTGACCCGCATGCCGCTGATGGCGTGGTACATGCTCGTCACCTCCGGCATGATGATCGTCGGCTTTCCGCCGCTGATCCTTGGATCGATCCTTCTGGAACTCGAGCGGGCCTTCGATCTGCCCTTTTTCGATCCGACGCGCGGCGGCGATCCGCTGCTCTGGCAACACCTGTTCTGGCTGTTTGGACACCCGGAGGTCTATATCATTTTCCTGCCCGCTGCCGGGGCGCTGTCGACGATCATTCCGGTGTTCGCGCAGCGACAAATCCTCGGCTATCGCGCCATAATCGCGGCCATTGTCGCCATGGGCTTTCTGAGCTTCGGGCTCTGGGTGCACCACATGTTCACCGTGGGCATTCCGCATCTGGCGCTGGCGTTCTTTTCGGCGGCCAGCGCGCTCGTCGCCATTCCCACGGCAGTGCAGATATTCGCCTGGCTGGGCACGCTGGCGTCGGGGCGGCCACGCTGGGATATTCCCATGCTTTATGTGTTCGGCTTCTTCTTCGTCTTCGTCATCGGCGGGCTGACCGGGGTGATGCTGGCCATGGTGCCGTTCAATAGCCAGGCGCATGACAGCTATTTCGTCGTGGCGCATCTGCATTATGTGCTGGTGGGCGGCTTCGTCTTTCCGATGCTGGCGGGCATTTATCACTGGATGCCGCATATTTCGGGCAAGCAGAGCCTCTACAGGCTCTCCATCCCCGCCTTCTGGCTGATCTTTATCGGCTTCAATCTCACCTTTTTCCTCATGCACCTGACCGGGCTCATCGGCATGCCGCGGCGCATTTCGACCTATCCGTCCAACTGGGGCTGGGATTGGCTGAACCTACTGTCATCGGTCGGCGGCTTTATCCTGACCATGGGTTTTTGTCTGGTGCTGGCCGATATCGTGCTGCAATTCCGCTTCGGTCGGTATTTCCGGCGTGACCCATGGAAGGCGCAGACGCTGGAATGGGCGACGGCCACACCACCGCCGAGCTATAATTTCGCGGCCATCCCCCGGATCGATGAGCGCGCCGATGGGCTTGAGCCGACAAAAATCGGCCCCGTGTCGGCCGGTGGCTTCGGCTATCTCGGTTTTGCCCGCAATGACGATCAGGAGACCATGGGCGTCGATATCCTGACCGGCGCGCCCGAGCATGTCATCATACTGCCGCGTCGCACTTTTCTGCCGCTATGGACGGCCATCGCCACGGCGAGTTTCTTCCTCGCCATGCTGTTCGGCCAATATTGGCTGGCGCCGTTTGGTGCATTGGCGACGCTCATTCTATTCCTGTTCTGGCCGGTGACGCTGGGGCAGAAGCAGGATTTTGGGCCGGTGGATATCGGCATGGGCGAAGAGGCCGTGCTCGATGTCGAATGCACCAGCAATGTGAGCATTCTGGCCAATCGCGCCGCGCTGGTGATGAATGCAACGCTGTTTTCCTCGCTGCTGTTCGGCGGGCTATTCTTGCTCGTTGTGGCGCCGAACTGGGATAGCATCACACCGCTCGACTGGCCGCTCTGGCCAGCGGGACTGGCGCTGCTTGCGGCTGGTCTCGCGGCGGGGACCAGTTGGGTGGCAAGGCGGGTCAATCAAGGCGGCGGGGCGGCGGGCACGCTTCTCGCCATCACCGCGCTCTTGCAGGCCGTCGCCACGGCAACATTGATTGCCATGGCCTTTGTTTTGCCCGAGCCGACCGCTCATGCACGGCAGGCCGTTATCTTCGCGCTGCTGAGCTTTGCCGCCATTCATTGCGGGCTTGGGGCGCTCATGGCCGGGCATGGCTTGTGGCGGCTGAAACAGGGCTATGTCTCGGCAAAGCGGCAGACGGAAATGGTACTGGCCTGGCTGTGGAACGGCTATGCCGCAGCAACGCTGGTTACCGCGCTTGGACTGGTCATGCTGTTGGCACTGGCCGGAGGCGGGCAATGAGACGACAGGATATGCGGGCGCTGGTCCTGCTCATTGCGGGCTTCACCATCTGGTCATTGGCATTCGTGCTGCTTTATGCGCTGCAGGCGCTGGGTTGCGCCTATGAATGGGGCACATTTCACCGCCCTGTCCTGATCATCGCCTATCTGATCTCGCTGACGCCATTGGTCTGGCTGGCATTTCGGCGGCCATATGACAGCGGCGAACCGCAGACATCGCTGTCCATCGCTGCGCTCTGGGCCAATCGCGCCGCACTGGTTGCGGGCGTATTGGTCTATCTGCCGGTGACCTTTGCGACCGCTTGCATTTAGCAGCTGATGCTTGAAACCTGTTGTGCGAGCCCGTAAGCCGGTCACAGGGAGAGCCATATGACCGAATTTTACGAGATCATCGATCCGCGTTTTGCCGACAAGCTCGGTTCTGAAGCTCATTTGGAAGAGCTTTATTCGGACTGTCTCTGGGCAGAGGGGCCGGTGTGGTTTGCGGACCATCAATGCCTTTATTTCTCGGACATTCCAAACCAGCGTGTCTTGCGCTATCTGCCCGCCGATGGCTCGGTGACCACCTTTCTCAGCGCGTCCAATTTCGCCAATGGCCATACGCGAGACCATGAGGGGCGGCTGATTTCGTGCGAACACGGCACGCGGCGCGTAACGCGACTTGAGGCAGATGGCGACTTTACCGTTCTGGCCGACAGTTTTGCGGGCAAGAGGCTCAATTCGCCCAATGATGTGGTGGTGAAGTCGGACCGATCAATCTGGTTCACCGATCCGACCTACGGCATCCTGTCCAATTATGAAGGCTATCAGGCCGAGCCGGAGCAGGATGCTCATGGCGTTTATAGGATCGATGCGGTCAGTGGCGAGATTACAAGGGTGATCGATGATTTTACCCAGCCCAATGGCATCGCCTTTTCGCCCGATGAAACGAAACTCTACGTTTCGGAATCCGGGTTTAGCCACGACCCCAATGTGCCGCGCCATATTAGGGTTTTCGATATCTTGCCCGATAACAGTGTCGCAAATGGACGGGAATTCTGCACGATCGATGTGGGACTGGCCGATGGCTTCCGGTTCGACAGCGATGGCTGGTTGTGGTCGTCATCGGGCGATGGCGTGCAGGTCTTTGATCCCATGGGCAAGCTCGCCGGTCGAATCCTGCTACCGCAAACCGCGTCCAATCTGACTTTTGGTGGACCCGACAAAAGCCGACTTTATATCACGGCGACCAAGTCTCTCTACGCCGTTGATGTGAAAGCCTTCGGCATCCAGCGGCCTTAAAAAAGCCGGCGCCCCGAAGGACACCGGCTGGCACTCATCAGATGACGAGAACCCTGGATTTGGATCAGATCCAGTACGGGGTCACGCCATAATAGTCATAGACGCGACGGCCGTTCTCGGCAGTCCAGTAGTCGTCGCTTTCGCGTTCATATTTCGGAGCGCCTTCGAGCTGTTCCTTGGAAATATCGACGCGATAGCCGCGCAGTTCCTCGTCATAGTTCAGCATGGACCAGGGCAGTGGATAATGGTCCTGACCGATGCCGAGGAAGCCGCCGAAGCTGAGCACGGCATAGGAAACCTTGCCGCTGCGCTTTTCGACCAGAATGCGCTCGATCGAGCCGATATGCTCGCCCATGGGATCAAACACTTTCGTGCCTTCAACCTTGTCGGAGGCGATCAGGTCGTGGGTTTCCTTGAGGTCTGCATTTGCCACGCGGGCGTCATCATAGGCCATTTCGTTCTCCTTGCATGGGTTGTGCAGGGACAACGCGAGGCTTGGGGATGGGTTTCCTCCCCAAAAGATTTGTGATCAGGCCACGAGCCGCGATTTACGTGTCGGACGGGGTCGATATTCGGAGATGAAGGCGGCGAAGGCTTCGATTGTCAGCGGCCGCGCAATGCCATAGCCCTGCGCAAAATCCACCCGCCCGCCCGCCTTGAGCGCGTCGAGCCGTTCTGGCGTTTCCACCCCCTCGACCACCAGAGCCCGGCCAGAGGCGTGAACCAGATCAATCGCATGGTCCAGCATGCGCGCCATGACTGAATCATCGGCGGCCATGGCAAAGGAACGGTCCAGTTTCACCCCATTCACCGCCAGACAGGCGAGATTGCGCATGGAGGAATAACCAGCACCGAAATCATCGATATAGACGCCAATTCCCGCCTGCCGCAGCTTGTCGATTTCGATCTGCGCGGTTTCCGGGTTCACCTCAGCCGTTTCGACCAGCTCAACCACCGGCAGGAAGCGGGAATCGGGGCCAAGGAATGGCGCAAAAACTGGAATGAGACGCGCGGCATCCAGATCGCGCGGGAAGATATTGAAATTGAGCTGGAGGCGCACATTTTCGGGCAGATGCCGAGCAAGATCGGTATGCGCTGCGGCAACCACCATTGCCGTGAATCGCTCGGTCAGATTGTGATTTTCCACGATGGGCAGGAATTGATCCGGCATGACGATGGTGCCATCGACATCGCGCCAACGTGCCAAAATTTCGCAGCCGGTTATCTGTTCGTTGTGCAGGCTCAACAGCGGCTGATAGGCACAGATCAGACCGTCCTTGTTGAACTGGCGCAGGAAACGCGCCTCAAATGTCCAGTGGCGCTCCAACACTCCGCAGACCTGCTGGGCCAGCCAGGCCGCCAATACGGCGAGGGCACCCACGACAAGGGCAATGGCACCGGCGCGCTGCGCTGCCATCGCCAGAATGGATGTCTGCCCCGCGACGCAATGCTCATCGGCAGCATCGCATGCGAACGAATAGACCTCGCCGGTCAAAAGACTGAGCGGCGCGAATTGCGGCGCAAGCAGCGCCGCATCGTGAATGCCGGTTTCGCCCGCCCGGTGAATCCAGCCCAGCGCTCCGACCCGGTAGACCAGTTCCTGCTTCATCCAGTCCGGACCGGTATGGGCGGGCAGGAATTGCGGCGGGATAGCGAGCGCAAACACGCCGCGCCCCGCTATCGTGCCCATGACCCCATCCAGCCCGATAGCGTCGAGCGGGCGGTCGATCCACAGGCTGATGCCAAAGGCATCGCTCGGGGTGATGTCGGGCGCGCCCAGATCGAGTGGCGTACTCAGCGTGCCCGCACTACCGCCGCACAGAACTTTCCCGCCCGGCGCATAGAGCAATTCGCTGATGCCATCAGGCAGAAAGGCAATACGGCGCATGGTGTTGGAGAAATCCGCCGAGCAGGGTTCGGCGGTCAGCTCGGCGCTCATCGTGTCGAAGATGGAAACGATATTGCTGCGCAGACTGCCATAGGTCTGCAGGCTGCGCGCGATTTCCACCCGCATGTTCTGCGCCAATTGCTCCATGCCAATCCAGCCAGCGCCGAACAGCATAAGAGCGAAAAAGAGCAGCCAAATGCTCACCTGGCGCAGGCGCCGGTACGAATTTGAGATCATGAAAGCGGCCAGCCGACCCATGCAGGGCTCTCCATTAGGGCGCTATCAAGCGCCGTAACTTCTCAAAAGGTCGTTAAACTCGGAGACCTTGGCACGGAACCCGACAATGGCGGAATGCATTGGGTTTTCATGCGGCGCAAGCATTGCCGCCGAACAGGGAGATGATTGATGGCCGATCCGCATGTGAAAGAGGACGCCAAGGTCGATTTTCTCGTCGACGAAAATGGATCCCATATCGATGTGCCGGATAATTCCGGCATCAAGGTCGCGGGCGAACATGACGCGACCATAGGGGCAACCGGACCCACCAATTGGTGGCTTTATGGCCTCGCCGCACTGGGGATCATCATTGCCATCCTGCTGGTCTTGCAGATGTTCTCGGGCGCGCCGGGCACCGATATGCAGCCGGGCACCCCGACTTCGGCCCCGGTGGTCGAGACGGTGCAATAAAAAACGCAGCCCGAGAGCCGCGTTTTCATTAATCAGATGCGACGCTTTTAACCGCGGATCGGGGAAAGCTGGATTTCTACGCGACGGTTCTGGGCGCGACCGGCTTCGGTTGCGTTGGAAGCGATCGGGCTCGAAGGCCCCTTGCCTTCGATATAGAAGCGGCGCTGGTCGATGCCCTGGCTCGACAGAATGGTAGCCACGGACACGGCGCGACGCTGGCTCAGCTCCAGATTGTGCTGGGCAGAGCCGGTCGAGTCGGTGTGGCCATAGACGTCGACAATGGTCTTGTCGAATTTCTTGAGCACCAGCGCGACGGAAACCAGCGTCTGGTTGAACTGTGGCTGCACCGTGGACTGGTCGGTGGCGAATGTGATGTTGGACGGCATGTTGAGGATGATCTGATCACCCACGCGGGTCACCGATACGCCGGTGCCCTGAAGCTGGGCGCGCAGCTCGGCTTCCTGCTGGTCCATGTAATTGCCGATTGCCGCACCGGTGAGGCCGCCAACGCCAGCGCCGATCAAGGCGCCGACACGGGCGTCACCACCCACTGCCGCGCCGACAATGGCTCCTGCCAGAGCACCGCCGCCAGCGCCGATCAGCGACCCGCCTGCGGTGTTGGAGATGCGGCTCTGGCCGGTATACGGATCGGTGGTGGTGCAGGCGCTAAGCGCAAGTGCCGCTGCGAGAGCGACGAAAACCTTCGACTTCATAATTATCCCCCTGAAGGATTCGCAAATGGAGTGGCCGTGTGATGCCCCTTCATTAAGGCAGGAGCGTGGTAAGGCCAAGATGATGAACGGGGAATGAATAGTCTGCCAGGGAGCGTTCCCTTCGAGCGTTTTACCGTACGCAGAAATCTGGGTTCTTTCTCACCCCCTTTGAGCAGGCATGCGATACGGCCTCGGCCACGATGGAACACCCTCCCCCTCGCGGGGAGGGATGGGGAGGGGGGGGCACGCCCGGAAATCGGCGCTTCACGCACCCCCTCCCGGCCCCCCCCGTCAAGGGGGAGGTGCCCGCCGGTGCAGATTGCGAGATCGAGAGCCAAGCTGCGCCATTGGATTTCTCATAACCTCTGCAGAGCTGGAGAGGGGGCGCTTTGGGACGGGGCCTGCATAGCGCAAAAACCAGCGCCCAAACCTGTCACCGCCCTTCCGGACGAGCCTATCCATTCGCCCAGCCCGCATCGACCAGAAAATGCTGGCCGGAAATCATCTGGCTGTCATCGGCAGCGAGGAACAATGCCATGCGGGCACAATCGTCGGGCGTCAGAAGCCCGGACAGGGCCTGATGCGCCTCGATATCCTTCTTGTCGTCTTCGGTGATCCAGAGATCGAGCTGGCGCTGGGTCATCACTGCGCCGGGGACGAGAGAATTGACGCGGATCGCGGAGCGGCCAAGTTCGCGGGCCATGGACCGCGTCAGGCCATGCACCGCCGCCTTGGCTGTTTCATAAAGCGGAATGGACGGCGTCATGATCATCCAGCTTATCGAGCCGAAATTGATGATCGAACCACCCCCAGCCTTTGCCATGCCCGGGGCAACGGCCTGAATGGCGAAGAAGGCGTGCTTGAGGTTGACCGCCATGCGCTCGTCCCAATAATCGGGCGTAACTTCGGACCAGTCATGCCGCTGATCGTGGGCGGCGTTGTTGACCAGAACACGCGCATCGCCATGCGCCTCGGCAAAACCGGCAATCGCCGCCTGATAGGCCGCAATATCGGTGACGTCGCAGCGGGTAAATTTGGCAACCTGCCCTGCGGCAACCAATTCGGCGGCAAGGCTCTCGCCAGCCTGAACATCGATATCGACGAAACCGACGCGCGCGCCCTGCTCGGCAAAATGGCGCACAAGCGAGGCGCCGATCCCCGACGCACCGCCGGAAATGACAACCGCGCGATCCTTGAGGCTGGGATAGTTTGCAAAGCGCGTCACGGGCCAAAACTCCGGCGTTTCAGGAAATCCACCCGTCCATACCGCGCCCGCAGGAATGCTTCAAGTGAATATGAGGTACGTACCTCAATTCTATATTCCGCCACTAGCGCAACCGTTCGACCGATTGCGGCATGGTTCTTGGCGACACCTCCCGGCGCTCCATGTCCGCAAGCAGGTCGAGAACCTTGTCGACATTGTCGAGATGTCGCTCCTCAACCGAGAAATTGAAGCTGACATGGCTGCGCCCAGGACAGAAGGTGCAGATATTGGCGGCCGGGTGCCATGCGCCGCAAAAGATTGGCTCGACCAGACCATGGGTAAGCGGCCCATAGGTGCGATGCGGCGGCACCAGTGTCAGGACGATATCGACGGCCCCGTTGAAGCGCCAGAAGCGCCGGCCCGGCAGGAAAGGCAGCAGGCGGTTGATGCCGCGCAAAGCCTTGAACATGGCGTTCATCATCACCTGAAACGAGGTGATGTCCTTCTGCTCGATCCCCGCCACCGTGTCATCGACCATGCGGACATAATCGACGAAATCCTCGATCACCGCGAATTTGGCTTCGAGCGCACGAACGCGGAAAAAGTCGTCATCGGCGCTGTTCCGCTTGGTGTCCAGCATGGTGTAGGCTGCTGCGATGGTCTTGCCCGCAATATGTTTGCGCTGACCATTGCCATTGAGCGCGTGGGTCACCAGCGCGAACATCAAGGAGCGCTGCCGTACGCCAAGCTTGTTTGCCAATAGCCGCAGGCGGTGCCGTTCCACGGACAGCGTGCGAAAGCCCCAGGGTTTGTCCTTGGGCGCAAGAATATTGGCGATGGCGATATAGATGAATGCGGACAATCCGCCCTTGAGCCCGCTTGCCAGCCGTTCACGCCATGGCAGCTTGTTCTGCTTGTCCGACAAAGTGCCATGTGCGGCCAATTGCGAGCGTGTGAGTAAAGCCGAGTCCGAGCCTTCGAGAAGCGCATGGCTGGAGCGAACCTGCAGGATAGCAGCGCGCCCTTGTGCATCGGGGCCATCGCGGCGCACCGCCGCCATGACGCGGAACAGGGGCAAGTCCTTGCGCTCGAAAATATCGGCCGATTTGCCCAGCC